>Ga0180009_10000045_pt1 | contig 218560 bp, 217 predicted proteins | sample OS_PC_MetaG_FD_123537 | JGI IMG/M metagenome (GOLD analysis project Ga0180009, IMG submission 123537) | Groundwater microbial communities from the Aspo Hard Rock Laboratory (HRL) deep subsurface site, Sweden - OS_PC_MetaG | ecosystem: Environmental > Aquatic > Deep subsurface > Groundwater...
CTACCTCCACCCCCTCCACCGCGGCTACCGGCGCATCCTCGGCGCTCCCGTCTGACCGCCGCGTGGCTGGTCCGGGCGCACCGTCGCCATGCTGCCTATGCAGGGGTTGGCCGAATACTTACCTCCCTCCAAGACCTCACCCGTAGGATCACCCAAGCGCCCGGGTATGGTGAAGTGCTTTCCGTTGAGGCCACCGAGTACGAGCCGGTTCTCGGCCAGGCTGCTTTGAGCATCTTCCTGACCGGCCGCACGACGCAGGAGACGTACCCCTACCTGGTGCTGGTGACCGGCACTGCGGACGCGGGCTACCTCGTGTCGGACTTCCGCCTCGTCACGGGCCCGGACCCTCCATCGGACCTGCGTCAGAAGCTGTAGACCACCCACCCTCACGAGGACCGTCAACACCCGCGGCGCGGCGAATCGGGTGACCCGGGCCACCCGGGCCACCCTCAGCACCGGCACCAACCCGGACTCCTGGAAGATCACCCACCTCTACGACGAATACGGTCGCCCCTACGCCTGCTGTCGGCGTTCAAGTCCATATGTCGTTCCGCGTACGGGCTGATATGTAGGTCAGAACCGAGCGCGGGGGGTCACGCCATGGCCTCACCTCCCTGGGGTCGCACGTGATCTTTCAGCCGATAGCTCGGCCCGTTGATGGAGACCACATCGCAGTGGTGGAGGAGCCGATCAAGGATGGCGGCGGCCAAGACATCGTCTCCCAAGACCTGCCCCCACTCGCTGAAGGCCTTGTTCGAGGTGACGATGATCGAGCCCCGTTCGTAGCGGCGACTGACCAGCTGGAAGACCATGTTGGCCTCCGCCCGGGAAAGGGGCAGGTAGCCGATTTCGTCCACCACCAAGACCGAGGGTTTCAGGTAGGTCTGGAGCTTCTTGGGGAAGCGGGCCGTGGCTTGCGCTTCCCGTAGGTTGCGCACCATGTCGTCCAGCGTGGTGAAGTAGATGGAGAAGCCCGCCTGACAGGCCGCCACGGCCAAAGCCACCGCCAGCATGGTCTTCCCCACCCCAGGCGGCCCAAGCAGGGCCACGTTCGCGCCCCCTGAGACGAAGTGAACCGCCCCGCCTTTCCCGGAGGCGCCCCGGGTTACCGAGAGACTCATCTCGACGAAGCCGTGCTGTACGAAACCCGCTCGGACAAGGCGGCTATCGGGGTCTACCTCACATGCGATGGCCCGAAAGGCGCACTCAACTACCTCGTCGTTCTAGAGTCGGGACAAGATGGATCTCGACATCACACCCGACTGCTTGAGCATACTTCTTGAGCGTCGTGACCGACGGCGAATGTTTGCCGGCAGCCTCCAAGCGCGAGACCGCGCTCTTGGTGGTCCCCATCGACTCGGCGACCTCCTCCTGGGTGAGTCCTGCGCGCATCCGTGCGCCGAGAAGCTCACGCACGAGCAGGTACTCGTCTTCGAGGTCGTCGTAGGCCTCGCCGAAGCCTTTGCGCTTGAGAGCCTTCTTGAGGAACGCCTCGTGATCGTGGGTGACGGGCCCGTAGCCGAGGTCAGCCATCTTGCACCTCCTTCATCCTCCGGCGGGCAATCTCCAAGTCGCGCTTGGAGGTCGTCTGCGTCTTCTTCACGAACGCGTGGAGTACGACCACTTGCTGTCCGCGCACGAAACAGTACACTGCACGCCCGATGCCCTCGCGCCCACGGGGACGGAGTTCAAGGAGTCCGCCGCCGAGCGCGCGCGAATGCGGCATCCGCAGATCGGGACCGAACTCCATCAGGAGTTCGATCAGCCGCGCGTAGTCCGCCAGGATACCCACCGGCCAAGACTCGATCTCGTCGAGCACGCGGCGGTTGAAGTACTCGACGGTGTACGGCATGGGACGATGTTAGCAAATCCGCTAACCCCCGTCAATCGGGTTTTCGACGAACGCCCCCGCGGTGATAGCCTGAGCGCTGGCAAATCACTTACGTCGAGGAGGAACCCGTGAGCACGATGGAGCCCCTCAGCGCGCTCGAGGAGCAGGTGTCCGATGCCATCCGGCGTGGCGGAGACGAACTGGTGGCCCTCGCGTCTGAGCTCATCGCCTACGACACCACCGCCCGCAACCCGGGCGACCCGGCACGCGAGGAGGCCGCTCTGCAGGCCTCGCTCGCGAAACGTCTGTCTACCGCCGGCGCCGCCATCGACCTCTGGGAACCGGAGACTACACCCGCCGACTCCCGCTTCCTGCCGCCGAGGCTCGACTTCTCGGGCCGCCCCCAACTCGCCGCCACGTTCGCCGGCGCGGGCGGCGGGCGGAGCCTCATGCTGAATGGACACATCGACGCGGTGGACGCCGGAGACACAGCCTTGTGGACCTCACCGCCCTTGCGCCCAGAGGTGCGCGATGGGCGGCTCTACGGACGCGGCGCGACCGACATGAAGGGCGGGATCGCCTCCTGCGTCTTCGCGAGCGAGATGCTTGCCCGCCTGGGCGTCCGTCTTGCCGGAGACCTGATCGTCTCGACCAACACCGACGAGGAGTCGTCCGGAGCCGGGGGATACGCCCTGGTGGAGCGGGGACTGCGCGCGGACGCATGCCTCGTCGCCGAGCCCACGGGGTTCGACGCCTGGGTCTCCTGCCGGGGTACGGTCACCCCCACCATCATCGTCGAGGGTCGGGCCGGCCACGCGGAGTTGCGCCAGCCTCATTGGCACGAAGGCGGAGCCGTGAACGCTATAGAGAAGATGGGGATCGTGCTCGACGCGATCCGCTCCCTGCGCGACGAGTGGCGAGACCGCCCCGACCAGAAGCACCGCTTCCTCCCGCCGGGCGACATCGTGCCCACGATCATTCGCGGAGGCAACTGGATGGTCACGTACCCTGAGCGGTGCGAGTTGGTGGTGGACATCAGCTATCTACCCGGCAACGTGGACGCGGACGGCACCGGGCGGGCAGTGGAGCGGGAAGTCGAAGCCTGGATCGCCGCAGCCGCGGCTGCTGACCCATGGCTAGCCGAGCACCCTCCCCGTTTCGAGTGGACGGTCGACGTGGTGCCCGCCGAGATCCCACCCGACCACCCGGCGGTGACCATGGCACTCGGCCTCGGAGCCCAACTCGGCCGGCCGGGTCGCATCAGCGGCCTCGACTCCTGGCACGACGCCGCCACCTTCGGCCGCCTCGGCGGCACCCCGAGCTTCTCCTACGGACCGGGCGGCATGATGACCGCTCACGCCGTGGACGAGTACGTGCCGGTGGACGACCTGGTCGATCTTGCGGTCGCGGCGGCGCTGTTGGCGATGCGCTGGTGCGGCGTGGTCGAGTGAGCGACGCCTCCACAAGCGCCCGCGCCGCGTACGGTTCGGCTGCCGACCGTCACCCCGGTGACTGCGCGCCGTACTACGCGGCGGATTCGCCGGCTCTCTACCACACGCGCCTGGACTGCCCAGTGGGAGGCGCCCTCCCGGCGGCGCTGATCCGAGTGGACCACACACGCCTCTTGGAGCGCCTCCCCTATTGGTGAGCCCGCAAGTACCGCTGGCGGGGCCGGCACGGACCAGACGACGGCCGAAGCCAGTGCCCGGCGTGCGCAGACCTCGAATCTCGCGAGGACGACTAGTTAACCGGGCCCGAAGGCACACGGCGGGTAGACCGCTCCTCCCCCATGCGGGCCGGTGGACCAGCACATCCGGCCGCTGGCGGAATGTGCGGGGCTTGCATTGCCTCCACCACATGCCGTGTGTATGGTTTTCCGTGAATCCAACTGCCGTCCGGCTCCATGAGGGCGGTTGCGGGAGTCGGTACAACGAACTCCGGAGGTAGACTGTGGCGAACGAAGTGTCCCTTGAGGGAAAAGTCTTCGATGTGGTGGAGAGCTTCCAGAAGAACGCCTGGATCTCGAGCATGGAGCAGTACCACGAGATGTACAAACGCTCGCTTGAAGATTCTGACGGGTTCTGGGCCGAGACGGCCGAGCGCATCCACTGGTTCAAGAAATGGGACAAAGTACAAGACCACGACTTCGCCAACGCCAAGATCGGTTGGTTCATCGGCGGCAAGCTGAATATGAGCTACAACTGCCTCGACCGCCACATGGAAACCGAGACGGCCGACAAGGTGGCGTTCTACTGGGAGGGCGACAACCCAGACGTCAGCCGCGCCATCACGTACCGCGAGCTGTGGACCGACGTCACCAAGTTCGCCAACGTCCTGCGCAAGAAGGGCGTCAAGAAGGGCGACCGAGTCACGATCTACCTTCCGATGATCCCGGAACTGCCTATCGCGATGCTGGCCTGCGCCCGCATCGGTGCCATCCATAGCGTAGTATTCGGCGGCTTCTCGGCCGATTCTCTTCGCGATCGCATCCTCGACTGCGAGTCCAACATGATGATCACGGCCGACGGCGGCCTCCGCGGCTCGAAGAGCGTGCCCTTGAAGGCTGCGGCCGACGAGGCCATGGCGGCCTGCCCCAGCATGACCACGTGCATAGTGGTGCGCCACACGGGACTCGGCGTCGACTGGGTCGACGGCCGCGACACCTGGTACCAGGACGAGATGGCTGCCGACGACATCACCACCGACTCGCCCTGCGAGGAGATGGACGCTGAGGATCCGCTCTTCATCTTGTACACCTCCGGATCCACCGGCAAGCCGAAGGGCGTCATGCACACCACGGGCGGCTACTCCGTCTACACGAGTTTCACGCACCAGATGGTCTTCGACTACCACCCGGAGGACATCTTCTGGTGCACCGCCGATATCGGCTGGGTCACCGGCCACAGCTACATCGTGTACGGACCGCTCCAGAATGGAGCAACGTCGGTGATGTTCGAGGGCGTGCCCAACTACCCGGCCCCCGACCGCTTCTGGCAGATCGTCGAGAAGTACAAGGTCAACCAGTTCTACACGGCTCCGACGGCTTTGCGTGCCATCGCCCGTGAAGGAGACGACTGGGTCAAGAAGCACGATCTCTCCTCCCTACGCCTGCTCGGCACCGTTGGCGAGCCCATCAACCCCGAGGTCTGGCTCTGGTACCACGGCCTGGTGGGCGGCGGCCGCTGTCCGATCGTGGACACCTGGTGGCAGACCGAGACCGGCGGGATCCTCATCACCCCGCTCCCTGGGGCCATGAAGATCAAGCCGGGTTCAGCCACGCTGCCCTTCTTCGGAGTGGAGCCGCTCCTAGTCGACGCCGACGGCGTGGAATTCGACGGACCCGGCGCGGGCAACCTCTGCATCAAGAGGCCGTGGCCCGGCATGATGCGCGGTGTGTACGGCGATCCGACCCGCTTCTTCGACACCTACTTCAAGCAGTACCCGGGCAACTACTTCACCGGTGACGGCTGCCGGCGCGATGAAGACGGGTACTACTGGATCACCGGCCGCGTGGACGACGTGATCAACGTCTCCGGGCATCGCATGGGAACCGCCGAGGTGGAATCGGCGCTCGTGAGCCACGACTCGGTCGCCGAAGCCGCCGTCGTCGGAATGCCTCACGAGATCAAAGGGCAGGGCATCTACGCGTACGTCACCTTGAACGTGGGCATCGAACCGTCGGACGACCTCAAGAAGGCCCTGGTCGCCCACGTCCGCAAGGAGATCGGACCCATCGCTACGCCCGATGTGATCCAGTGGGCTCCCGGTCTACCGAAGACCCGCAGCGGTAAGATCATGCGGCGGATCCTCAAGAAGATCGCGGCCAACGACGTGAGCGATCTCGGCGACATCTCGACGCTGGCCGATCCTTCGGTCGTGGAGAACCTGGTGGAGCACCGTAGCGTCTAGCATCGATTACGCGCTCAGCGCGCAATGACACTCTCAACCGCGGCGGGGCGGCCAACGGGCCGCCCCGCCGCCATTCTGATGCCACGCTTGCAGCGGGCCGTGAGAGAAGCTAGACTATGCTTCGACTGATACCCCCGTGGGTATGTCTTTCGTGAAAGCGGAAGAGCTATCGAGAGAGCGCCCCCCTACCGCGCTCCTGGATGGCGCAAGCGAAGGAGAAGGATGAGCAAAGACACCGGATCGGATGTGGGAGCAGATAGGTCCGACGACTCACGAGCGGCCCCCACCGCTCACCGGGTCGGCGGCGCCTCATCCGCACAGCGCGCCGGACGCACGGGAGGTCATCGACTGCCCGGCCCCGACCGTCCGGTCGCTTACATCGAGCAGTGTCTCTGCGATCGCTCGCCCACCTGCCCCGTGAGAGCCATCTGTCCCAAGGATGCGGTCGTCGCGGCACCAGGGAGCCCGACCGCCAAGACGCATCGAAAGTGGTTCGGACAACGTCGCCCCCCTGAAGAGCCCTCTTCCTGGAGGATCGACGAGGATCGCTGCACCGGTTGTCTCTTGTGCGCCCAGTACTGCCCCCACCGCGCGGTGGTGCCAGGCACCAGACGCCAGACGGGCTGAACCCAAGCCCAGACCGGCTGACCCCCGGCCCGTGCCGGTTGACCCCGATCACCGGCCCGGCTGAACCCCAGCACCGGCCCGGCTGGCCCCCTGTTCCCGGTGGGCTGATCTCCCGGCCGGACTCTTCGTCCTTGCGTTCCGAACAGATTCGCGTTTCCCAACCGGCCTCCTGGCGCTGGAATTCGCCGTTTCGGCAGTTTCCCCGCCTTGTCTTGACAGATTCGGCATGTCCTGGGATATACTGGGCGCAGGGGACCCGAGGAGGGCAATCGTGACTATCACGCTCGACAGCACCGACAGACGCATCATCGCCTGTCTACAAGAAGACGGGCGCATGTCCGCCAGCGATATCTCGCGACGCCTCGACGGGGTCCCGGAGCGCACCGTCCGGTACCGCATAGAGCGCCTCAGCGACCGCGCGGTGATGCATGTGGGCGCCATCGTAGATCCCAAGGCCATCGGCTACGGTGTGACCGCCGACATCTGGATCGAAGTGGTCCCCGATCGGCTGCGCGAGGTCGCCGGCCGCCTCGCCGAGTTCGAAGAGGTGAGCTATGTCGCCTACTCCACTGGCGAGCGCGACCTCAGTATCCAGGTGTACGCTCGGGACAACGAGAGCCTGCACACCTTCGTGAGTGATGTGGTAGGCCACATACCAGGGGTCACGCGGACGAGCACTATGCTCGTCCCTTGGAAAGTGAAAGACGTACATCAGTGGCGCGTTCCCGACAAAGCGCCGTCAAACCGGTCGATCACCGGATAAGAGACCAGGAGGACAGCATGAGCACCACGACCATCTCGACCAAAGCCCTAGAGATCACCGAGCGCGAGAAGCAGCGCTACGCGCAGATGACCCCAGGCAGCCAGGCAGCCACGGAACGGGCCAAGAAGGTGCTTCCGCTCGGCGTAGCCAGCAACTTCCAGTTCTTCGATCCCCACCCCATAGTGGCGGCCCGCGCCTCAGGCAGCAGGCTGTACGACGTCGACGGCAACGAGTTCGTCGACTACAACATGGGGTACGGCTCGCTCTTCGCCGGCCACTCGAACCCGATCATGGTGGAGGCCATCACCAAGCAAGCAGCGGAGGGCACACTCTACACCACCCCCTCGGTGCTGATCGCCGAGGTGGCCGAGGCCCTCTGCGAGCGGTTCCCCTTCGAGATGGTGCGCTTCACCAACTCAGGCACGGAATCCACCATGGACGCCATTCGCCTGGCCCGAGGCTACACGGGTCGTGAGAAGATCATCAAACTCGAGGGCGGCTACCACGGCCACCATGACCTCGTGATGATGTCGGTGCGTCCGCCTCTTGAGGAGGCCGGCCCGGAAGACAGGCCGAACACCGTGCCCTACTACGGCGGCATCACGAAGGGCACTGCCACGGAGGTAGTGGTGATCCCGTTCAACGACCTCGCCGCCCTTGAGCAGGCCTTCGCCGAGAACGCGGGTGAGGTTGCGGCCTTCATCCTCGAGCCCGTTCCGGAGAACATGGGCATCGTCCTTCCCGATGAGGGCTACCTGGCCGCCGCCAAGGAGATCTGCCACAAGCACGGCGCGTTGATCATCTTCGACGAAGTCAAGACGGGCATCACGTCGAACTGGGGCGGCGCCGCCGCCGTCTACGGCGTCGCGCCGGATCTGTCCTGCCTCGCCAAGTCCATCGGCGGCGGGGTGCCCATCGGCGCTTTCGGCGGAAGCCGGGAGATCATGGGCAAGATAGCCGACTGGACCGTAGCCCACCAAGGCACGTTCAACGGCAACCCCCTCGTGACGGCGGCTTCCCTGGCCGTGCTCACGAAGATCTGCACCCCGGACGCCACCGCCGCGGCCATCGCCCGTAACGATCGTCTGATCGCGGGCTGCCAGGCCATCATCGACGACACCGGCCTTCCCGCTCACACGGTGAAGCTCGGCGCCAAGGGCTGCGTCACCTATGTGCCCGAGCGCGTGCGCACCTATCGCGACTACAAGAAGACAGACTTCGAGCTGGCGTATGCCCACTGGATCTACATGATGAGCCACGGCATCTTCCTGCCTCCGGGCCTGGACGAGCAGTGGTTGGTGTCCGTACTCCATTCCGAGGAAGACATCGATAGGCACCTCACTGTCTTCGAGGGCTTCGTGCGCGAGGTGACCTCCTAGCGAGAGCGCCCGCGCCGTCGAGCGAACCGCCTCCCGGGAGAGATCATGAGCAGCGTCCAACAGCAGGGCAGTACTATCGTCGTCGTGGGCGCGGGGCTGATGGGGGTGGGAGTCGCGCAGACCTTCGCGCAAGCCGGTCACCGGGTGGTCGTCACCGACACGGACCAGGGCCGTCGCGACGAGGTCGCCACCCGGCTCGCGGCCCAGTTGGACTTCATGGTTCTACATGACCTGATCGGCGCCGAAGCGGCCGCCGGCGCAGCCGGCCTGGTCGCCACAGCATCTTCCATCGTGGAGGCGCTCGCCCCCGCAACGCAGGGCCGGGCCCCGTACCCCCTGATGGTCGTGGAGGCGGTGAACGAAGACTTGGCTCTCAAGCAGAGGCTGTTCGCCGAACTCGACGCCTCGACGCCGCCCACGACCATCCTCTGCAGCAACACTTCGGGGCTGTCGATCACCCAGATCGCCCGCGATACCGTATCCCCCGAGCGGGTCTGCGGAGCCCACTTCTGGAACCCCCCACACCTGATACCCCTCGTCGAGGTGGTCTACGGCGAGAGCACCAGCGATTCGACCGCCGACTTGGTCGTCTCGCTTCTCGAAGACGCAGGCAAGACACCGGTCCGGGTGCGAAGAGACGTACCCGGGTTCGTGGGCAACCGGCTCCAGCATGCGCTACAACGGGAAGCCATGGCTCTCGTAGCGGCCGGCGTGGCGACCGCCGAGGAAGTGGATCTCGTGGTGACCCAGGGGTTCGGCCGAAGGCTCGGGGTGGTGGGCCCTCTCGCCGTGTGCGACATGTGCGGCCTCGACCTGATTCTGCAGGTCGACTCCTATCTGCTCCGCAATCTCGAATCTTCGCCGGAACCCTCACCTCTCTTGGCCGAACTGGTATCGGAGGGGGCGGTGGGCGTGCGTTCGCATCGCGGCTTCCTGGAATGGGACGAAAAGCGGGTCACCTCGATGATCGCAGCCCGCGACGCGGCGCTCATCGCGGCCCTCAAAGCTCGGGACGCGAAGGCGTAGGACGGAGCTGCTGGCGCCGCCTCCCCGGGAAGACTACTTCCCGGGGAGGCGCCTGTCGTCAGTGGGCCTCGGAACCCGTAGGAGAACCGATGTAGGCGGCCTTCGTGTGGTCGTCGGCGAGCACGCTCGCGCCGGTCCCTTCGAGGGCCACCGCTCCTGTCTCCAGCACGTACGCGTAGTCGGAAATCTGAAGCGAATGGCGGATGTTCTGCTCGACGAGTAGAACGGTCAGTCCCCGGTTCCGCAGTTCCTGCACCACCGCGAAGATGCTCTGGACGACTATGGGCGCAAGGCCCAGCGAAGGCTCATCCATCATGAGTATCTTCGGCTGGGACATCATCGCCCGGCCGATCGCCAGCATCTGCTGTTCGCCGCCGGAGAGGGTGCGGGCAGACTGCTTCTCGCGCTCCATCAGCTTGGGAAAGAGGTCGTAGACCTGCGTAAGCGCTTCACCGCGTCCCGCCCGAGCCCGCTTGTGACTGCCTCCCACCAGGAGGTTCTCCTGCACCGTCATGTCGGGGAACAACTTCCGGCCCTCTGGCACCTGCACCACCCCGTGGCGCACGATCTCGTGCGCCGACATCGTGGTCAACTCCACGCCCTCGAAGGTGATCGAGCCTTCTGTGGGCCGCAGGAGTCCAGAGACGGTGTTGATGAGAGTGGATTTCCCAGCGCCGTTGGCTCCGACGATACTCACGATCTGACCCTGCTCGACTTTGATGCTCACGCCGTGCAGCGCCTTGAAAGCGGAGTACTGCACACTCAGATTCTCTACGTTAAGCAACGTACTCCTCCTCCCCGAGGTAGGCGTCGAGGACCGCCGGGTTCTTGGAGATCTCGGCCGGAGTACCCTCCGCGATCTGGGAGCCGAAGTTGAGCACCACGATGCGGTGCGAGAGGTTCATGATCACCTTCATCACGTGCTCGACCACCAGAAAGGTCATACCTTCGCTGTTGAGCCGGCGCACGAGAGCCAGGATGTCGTCGATCTCCACGGGAGTGAGCCCGGCGGCGACCTCGTCCAGCAACAGCAGGTCTGGTTCGGTCGCAAGCCCCTTTCCGATCTCAAGACGTTTGAGCTCCATCAGCGTGAGGTCGCGGCCGAGCACGTCGGCCTTGTGGCCTATTCCCACCACATCGAGCACCTCGCGGGCCTTCGCTTCGGCCGCTCCAGTGGAGCCGTGCCGTACAAAGGCGCCGATCATCACGTTCTCGAGCGCGGTGATGTCGGGGAACGGCTGCACCACCTGGAACGTGCGCGTAAGCCCGAGCTTGCACATCTGGTGCGACTTGCGGCCGGTGACATCCTTGCCTTTGAAAAACACCGATCCGGAGGTGGGCCGCAGGGCCCCGGCGAGCAGGTTGAAGCAGGTGGTCTTGCCGGCGCCGTTCGGGCCGATCAGACCGACGATCTCACCGCTGTCCACGTGGAACGTGAGGTCGCCCACAGCGGTGAGGCCTCCGAACACCCGGGTGAGGTTCTTCACCTCCAGCAGCGGAGTCACGAGGCACCTCCTTCGGGCGCCGGGGCGGAAACCGAGTCGTCCGGGGTCTTCCAGATGCGGCTCCGGACGCTCTTCACGAGTCCCACTATGCCTTTCGGCATGAACAACATGGTGAACACCAGCACGCCGCCGTAGAGGAGCAGGTGTGCTCCCTGGAACTGCGTGCCCAGTTCTGCCCGGGCGATCTCCGCCACGGGCACGAGTATCACAGCTCCCACCAGTGGGCCCCACACCGTGCCCAAGCCGCCGATGATGGCGAAGAGCAGTATCTGCACCGACACCATCTCGCCGAACACCACGCGCGGACCCACGTAGGTGAAGTACTGAGCGAAGAACGTGCCGCCGGCGGCCGTCATGACGGCGCTGAGCACGTTGGCGTTGATCTTCGTGCCCAGGGTGTTCACGCCCATGGCTTCGGCGGCCTCTTCGTTCTCGCGCACGGCGATGAGCCGATACCCGAAGCGACGGCGGTTGAGCCACTGCGCGGTGAGCACCGCGAGCAACGTCATGACCAGGATGATGTAGAAGTAGGGCAACTTGCCGTCGAACTGCATCATGAACGGGTTGGTTCCGAGGTACTTCACCTCGAGTCCCGCGGCCCCGCCCATGGCCTTCCAGTTGCTCACCACGTAGACGGCCGCCTCCGCAAGGGCGATGGTCACCAGGGCGAAGTAGGCACCCTTCAAACCATAGCGGAACGTCGCGTAACCCACGAACCACCCGGCCGCGGCTGCGAACGCCATCCCCACGAACATGCCCACCCACGGGGTGAGTCCGAAGTTGAGCGCCAGGTACGTCGAGGCGTACGCGCCGATGCCCATGTAGAGCCCGTGTCCCAGCGAATGCTGGCCGGCGTACCCGCCCAGGATGTTCCAGGAGGTCGCAAGGTACGCCCAGATCAGGATGAGAATACCGATGTGCACGTAGTAGGTCTTCAGAAAGAGCGGCAAGAAACCCGCCAGCCCGAAGACCACCACTGGGATGAGGAACTCCCTGTACCTTCTCATGACTGCCTCTTGCTCAGGATGCCCTGCGGGCGGAACAGCAGGAAGAGTACGAAGATGCCGAAGGTGAGCACCCGCGAAAGCGAGCCCGGCATGATGGCCGCGCCGAGGCTCTCGGTGAGTCCGATGATCAGGCCCCCGACGAACGCGCCGAGGAAGTTGCCCATGCCGCCCAGGACAACCACCACGAAGGCTATAAGGCCGAGGAACAGGCCGACAGTGGGCGACGTGTAGTAGAAGGGCAACAGCAGCGAAGCCGCGATGCCCAAGCACGCCGATCCCATGCCGAAGGCAAGCAGGTAGGTGAAGCGCACATCGACGCCCTGGAGAATCGCAGCCGTGGGGTTCTGCGCGGCAGCCCGGATCCAACGACCGATATCGGTGGTCTTGAGGATGTAGTACAGGGCGAGAGTCGCGATGATGGAGCCGAAGAACGCGATGAGTTCGGTGAGAGTCACCACGACCCCGCCGACGGTGTAGTTGATGCCCGTGTAGCGCGTACGCACTGACAGAACGTCAGCCTTGAAGAGCACCAGCGCCAGATTCTGGAGGATCAACGAGATACCCAATGTGAGCATGATCTGGTTCATCTGGGGATGCTTGAGGATCGGCTTGATGCTCACCTGGAATATCCCGATCCCTATGAAGAACAACGCGGGAGTCGTGATCAGGATGGTCAGGTAGGGGTCCATCCCGAACTGCGTCACCAAGAAGTAGGTGAGGTACAGCCCGATCATGAGGAATTCGCCGTGAGCGAAGTTGATGATCTTCATGACGCCCCAGATGAGTGTCAGCCCGATGGAGATGAGGGCGAACACACCACCGATCATCAGACCGCTGGCAATAGCCTGGAGGATCACTGAGAGTGAGAAAGTCATACCGCCTCCGCGGAGGTTGCACTAGCTTGACGGGACTTCCTGCCGTGAAACCGGCCGGCCCCCACAAGGAGGGCCGGCCTGGATTTCCTACACGAGTCGGACCGCCGCCTCACAGCAGAGTCCGCACTCCACGCTACTCCGGTATCCGGATCTCGGCGGCGGCGTACTCGGCCGGCCACACCGGGATCAGCTCGCCGTCCTGGATCTGCACCACGAACAGCGGAGCACTCAGGTTCTGACCGTCGGGCCCGAACTCAAGTACGGCCGTGGGCAGTACCATGGTCGGCCCTGAGGGCATCTTCGTTGCCGCAAGGGCCTGGCGCACGGCTTCGCGGTCGGCGGAGCCGGCACGCTCGAGAGCGTCGGCGATCAGGTAGCCCGCCTGGTACGCGTATGCACCGTTACCGGTGATGTCGCGCCCGTACGCGGCGAAGAACTTGTCGTTCAGCACCTCGGCGCCGGCCGCATACTTGGTGTACTCGATCTCCGTGAGGATGCCCTCGGCAGCCTCGGCCAGGCGGGCGACGAACTCGGGGTCGATGGTGCCGCCGGCGGCGTCAAAGAAGAGCTGCTTCATGCCCAACTTCTCACGCGCCTGAGCGATAAGGATGGAGTCGTTCAGGTAGGTCACCGTCAGCACGACGTCCGGGTTCGCGGCCTTGATCTTGCTTACCTCGGTGGTGAGGTCGGCCTTGGCTGCGGGATAGGCCACCTCTACCACCATCTCCATACCGGCTTCTTCCAGGTACTTCTTCTGACCGGCAGAGGTGGACTCGCCGAAGTCGGTGTCCTCATGCAGGAGGGCCACTCTCTTCACGTCGAGGCCGATCAGGTCCTTCAGGTCCTTCAGCAATTCCACCTGATCCTTCGCGTACCAGGCCGCCTTCGGGCAGATGCGGAACGTGTACATGAAGTCGCGCTCGGTGATCGTGTCGGCGACAGCCATGCTCACGATGAACGGCGTCTTCAGCTTCTCGGCCGCCTGTGTCGAGGGAATGGCCACGCTGGACTGGTACGTACCGATGATCGCCGAGACTTCCTCCTGCTGCACGAGACGCTCGACCTCGCTGATCGCGACGTCAGGCTTGCCCTGGGAGTCGGCCTCGACCAGTTCGAGCATGGCGCCGCCCATGGACTTGATGCCGCCCGCGGCGTTGATCTCTTCGATGGCCAGCTTGAGACCTTGCACGTTCTCCTCGCCGAGCTTCGCGAGGTCGCCGGTAACCGGGTAGAGCGACGCGATCTTGACGCTCTCCGCCGTACCGGCAGTCGTTTCTGTGGTGCCCGCCGCCGTGGTGTCGGTAGTGCCCGCCGCCGTGGTCGTGGTTGTCGTCTCACCGCACGCGGCGGTGAAGAGAGCCACGGCCAAGACCAGCACCATGACTACTATCAAACGACCCTTCATGTACGTACCCCCGTCTTCGAATGGTGTTGTGGAGCCCTGATTCGTGGACAGCGCCCAACGCTCCCGTGCTTTCAGGGATCCACTGGGAGGCCCGCGACCCTCAGTGGCCGCGATCGCAGCCTCATGACCGCCCCAGTCTACTCGAACTCCGGGCGGCTGTACAGAGCATCGCTGAACGGCGGTCAGACCACCGACCGCTCGACCACTGGTTGCCTCAGCGCACCACCAGGTTCACCAGCTTGCCGGGCACCACGATCTCCTTCACCAGCGACATTCCGTCCAGGTGCTTGGCCACGCCGGGCACCTGCTTTGCGGCGGCAAGGACGTCCTCACGGGATGCGGCGGCGGGCACCGTGACGCGGTCGCGCACCCTGCCGTTCACCTGCACGGCCAGTTCGACAGTCTCGTGGGCGAGGAACCGGGGATCGGCTACGGGCCACGGTTCGTCCCAGACACGCTCGCGGCCCATCATCTCCCACAGCTCCGCTCCCAGGTGGGGAGCGAACGGCTCCAACAACCGCACAAGGGTCTCCGTCGCGACCGCCAGGACAGCCGCCTCATCCTGGGTGCGGCCGAACTCCTCGTCCTCCGCCGAGCCCCGAAACGCGGTGATCTCGTTGTTCAATTCCATGATGGCCGCAAGGGCGGTGTTGAAGTGGAAACGCTCCGCGATATCCATGGTCACCTTCTCGATCACCTGGTTCGTCTTGACAACGAGTCCCCGCATGCGTGGGGTGAGGGCGGTCTCGTCGGGGAGTCTGCGCGGTGCAGTGCTCGCGAACAGACCGGCGTCGATCGCTTCGGTGACCTGCCGCCAGACCCGGGTGAGGAAGCGGAAGGTGCCCTCGATGCCCTTGTCGTTCCATTCCACGTCGCTCTCCCCCGGGCCCATGAACATGATGTAGCTGCGGAGAGAGTCGGCGCCGTAGCGGGCCACGTGCTCGTCGGGGTTCACCACGTTGCCCTTGCTCTTGGACATCTTGGCGCCCTTGTAGTAGATCATGCCCTGCGTGAAGAGGTTCCTGAAGGGCTCCTCGAAGCCAACCAGCCCCAGGTCGTAGAGCACCTTCGTGAAGAAGCGCGAGTACATCAGATGGAGGATCGCGTGCTCCACCCCGCCTATGTACTGGTCGACGGGCAGCCAGTAGTCCACCGCCGCCCGGTCGAAGGCGACATCGTCGCGCCACGGTGAAGCGTAGCGCAGGTAGTACCAGGACGAGTCAACGAACGTGTCCATGGTGTCGGGATCGCGCGTGGCCGCGCCGCCACACGTGGGGCAGGTCGTATTGATCCAATGCTCGGCGGCCGCGAGGGGCGACTTTCCCTTCGGGGCGTAATCGCGTATCTCGGGGAGCAGCAGCGGGAGCTGTTCCTCAGGCACCGCGGTCTCTCCGCACGTCTCGCAGTAGACGATTGGGATGGGGCATCCCCAATAGCGCTGACGCGAGAGCAGCCAATCGCGGAGCTTGTAGTTCACCGCGAAGTCGGCCTTGCCTTGCTCCCTGAGCCACTCCGTCACCGCGCGGATGCCCTCGGTCTTCGGCAGCCCGTCGAACCGCCCACTGTTGACCAGGAGTCCGTCGCCGGCGTAGGCGGCCGTCAACTCCCCTGCATCGTCCTTGAACTCGGCGGGGCTCTCGATCACCTCGACGACCGGCAGCCCGTACTTCCGGGCGAAGGCGTAGTCACGCTCGTCGTGCCCGGGTACGGCCATGATGGCTCCGGTGCCGTAGTCCATGAGCACGTAGTCGGCTATGTATATGGGGATCAGCGCTCCGTTCACCGGGTTCACCGCGTGACGGCCCGTGAACACCCCGGTCTTCTCCTTCTCGGTGCTGGCCCGGTCGATCGCCGACATCCCCATCGCCGCGACGACGTAGCTCCGCACCTCGGCCTCGTAGACCGAACCCTGGACCAACTCGTCGACCAACGGATGCTCCGGAGCGAGGATGAAGAAGGTCGCACCGAACAGAGTATCGGGACGGGTGGTGAACACCGTGATCTCGTGTTCGCCGACGGTGAAGACCACCTCGGCGCCTTCCGAGCGTCCGATCCAATTGCGCTGCATCGTGATGACCCGCTCAGGCCAGGATTCGAGCTTGTCGAAATCGGCGAGCAGGCGCTCGGCGTAGTCGGTGATGCGGAAGAACCACTGGCGCAGCTTCTTGGCCTCGACGGCGGAGTCGCAACGCTCGCACACGCCTTGGATCACCTGCTCGTTCGCCAGCACAGTCTGGCACGACGGGCACCAGTTCACCGGGGCTTCCTTCTTGTAGGCGAGGCCCTTGTTGTAGAACTGGATGAACAGCCACTGGGTCCACTTGTAGTAGTCGGGTCGGCACGTCGCCAGTTCCCGGCTCCAGTCGATGGCCACCCCCAGCCTGCGGAGCTGCCGGTTGATGGTGCTGATCGCCCTCTCGGTGAAGGCGGCGGGATGCTCGCCGGTCTGGATGGCCACGTTCTCGGAGTTGAGGCCGAAGGCGTCGTAGCCCATGGGGTGGAGCACTCGCTGACCCTTATGGCGGCGGTAGCGGGCGACCACGTCACCCATGGTGTAGTTCTTCACGTGCCCCATGTGCGCGCTACCGGAAGGGTACGGGAACATCTCGAGCACGTACGTGGAGCCGGGCCCCTCGCCCGAGGCCGGCTCTTCCGCAGTGGGGTTCGGTGCGAAGAAGGTCTCTTCGCGCTCCCAGACCTCCTGCCACTTCGTCTCGATGCGTTCCGGATCGTACGTTGCCGCCATGGGGTGGAGTTCCTTTCGCCGAACCGATACCGGTCACCGCGGCGCTCGTGGATCGACGCCGCCTGCCCGGCAGTCCCACAGTCGCCCGGGCTTCGGATGACTATTCTAACCTGTGGAGGAGTCAGAGAACTCACCGAGAAGTCAGGCAGCGATGCACCACCCTCACCACATCCGCCCGGCGGCGACTCTCGTCGCCTCGCTCCTCGTCGCGTGGCTCTCGCTCGCGGCGACGGTCGCCGGCTGCGCCGCCGAGTCGGTTCCCCGGGAGCGAGTGGGAGCGTCCATCGATCCCACCACGCTCGAGTTCCCCGAGGTGGACCCGATCTACGTGCGGTCGCTGCGCGAAGCCGTCGAGCGGTTCCTCACGCACAGAAGAGACGGTGAGTGGTCGCAGGCGTACGATCTCCTGGACGCCGCGAGCAAGGAACTCGAATCGCCCGACGATTACGTGGCGAGGCACGAGTCACCCTCGGTCGTCACCCTGCTCGACTACACGGTAGAGGGGGTCACGTTCGTGCCGGGGTATGACGACCTTGGGGTGGCCAGGGTCGAACTGCGGGTTCTCAATCGGAAGTCTGAGGAGACGTGGGTGGAGCACCTGTGGCTGGTACGGGAGGGAGATGCGTGGTTCGTGAGTCCGAACCTGTTGCGATGAGCGACCGCGCTTCCTCGCCGGTGGTCAGGCTCGGCCCACCGTGCCGCCCCGCCCGGCTCTGTCACGAACCCGACGAAGCTCTCCGGCCAGCCCTTTGATCTCGTCGCGCAGGGTGGCCGCGTACTCGAAGCGCAGCTCCTCCGCCGCCAAGAACATCTCCTCCTCCAGGGACACGATGAGCCGCTCGATCTCTTCCGGAGCCAGGTCAGCGCCGCCGGCCCCCGTCCTTCTCTTCTCCTTGTAGGGCACTTCACTCAAGCCGAGAAGTTGGGTGATGTCCGAGATGCCCTTGACGATCGTCTGCGGGACAACCCCATGGATCTCGTTGAACGCCTCCTGCGCCGCCCTACGGCGGTCGGTTTCGCTCAGGGCGCGTTCCATCGCGTTCGTCATCTTGTCGGCGTACATGATCACCCGGCCATCGATGTTCCGCGCGGCCCGCCCGATCGTCTGGATCAGAGCGGTCTCGCCTCGCAGGAAGCCCTCCTTGTCGGCGTCGAGGATCGCCACCAGGGTGACCTCGGGCAGGTCGAGCCCTTCCCGCAGTAGGTTGATGCCCACGAGCACGTCGAACTCGCCGAGCCTCAGGTCGCGCACGATCTGGATGCGCTCGAGAGTGTCGATCTCCGAGTGCATGTAGCGCACGCGGAACCCCATCTCGAGCAGGTAGTCGGTGAGGTCTTCCGACATCTTCTTGGTGAGGGTGGTCACCAGCGAACGCTCTCCACGGTCGGCGCGCGACCGCACCTCGTTCATGAGGTCGTCGATCTGGTTGCGCGTGGGTCGCACCTCTACCATCGGGTCCACCAGCCCGGTGGGACGCACCAGTTGCTCCACTACCTGGTCCGACACCGAGATCTCATACTCCGCGGGCGTCGCGGATACGAACACCACTTGCTTGACGCGCTCCTGGAACTCCTCGAAGCGCAATGGGCGGTTGTCAAGGGCCGAAGGGAGGCGGAAGCCGTTGTCGACGAGAGCGGTCTTGCGGCTACGGTCGCCGTGATACATGCCCCGCAGCTGTGGCACCGTGTTGTGCGATTCGTCGATGAACACGAGGAAGTCGTCTGAGAAGTAGTCGAGTAGGGTGTGCGGCGGCGTGCCCGGCTCCCTGCCGTCGAGAATGCGCGAGTAGTTCTCGATGCCCGAGCAGTACCCGACCTCGCGCAGCATCTCCATATCGTAGCGAGTGCGTTGCCTCAACCTGAAGGCCTCGAGCTGCTTCCCCTTGGACTCGAGCTCGGCGATCTGCACCTCGAGTTCTTCGCCGATCTCCTGCACGGCACGTTCGACGGCGCCCTCGGCGGTCACAAAGTGAGTGGCCGGATATATGGCCACCGCCGGGAGTCGACCAATCACGTTCTGCGTGAGGGGGTCGACCCGCACGATCTCCTCGATCTCGTCGCCGAAGAGACGCACCCGCACGGCCAGATCTTCGTAGGCCGGCCAGACCTCGAAACTGTCGCCCCGAACCCGGAACTTGCCCCGGGTGAACCCCACGTCGTTTCGCTCGTATTGGATCGCGACCAGCTTGGCGAACACCTCGCTCCGGTCGACCTCAGCGCCCTCGCGCAGCAGCACCACTTGGCGGAGGTACTCCTCGGGCGACCCCAGCCCGTAGATGCACGACACGGAGGCCACGATCACCACGTCGTCGCGCATCAGAAGGTTGCTCGTGGCCGAGTGCCGCAGGCGGTCGATCTCCTCATTGATGTGGGAGTCCTTCTCGATGTAGGTGTCGGTGGCGGCGATGTAGGCTTCCGGCTGGTAGTAGTCGTAGTACGAGACGAAGTACTCCACCGCGTTCTCGGGAAGGAACTCACGGAACTCGTTGCAGAGCTGGGCCGCGAGGGTCTTGTTGTGGGCGATGACGAGCGCGGGCCGGCCGGCCTTGGCGATCACATTGGCCATGGTGAAGGTCTTGCCCGACCCAGTCACTCCGAGCAGGGTCTGGAACCGGTCGCCGCGCTCGACTCCGGCCAGGAGGCGGTCGATGGCCTCCGGCTGGTCGCCGCGGGGAACGTAGTCGGCCCTGAGGTGGAAGCCGCTCACGTCGGGCCCGATCGAGATCGTGGGGCGGTCACGGTGTGCGCCCGAAGGCCTCGGGGTGAGCCTGGAGATATATCAGCCGCAGCTTCTCGACCCGCTCCACGAAGCCGCGCGTCTCCGGGAAGGGGATGTCCTTCGGGTCGAGGGACGCTCCCTCTCCCAAGACCCCGCGGGCCAGCCACTCCGCGACGGTGCCTTGGCCGGCGTTGTAGGCGGCGAGCGTCGCGCGGACATCACCCTCGAACAGCTCGAGCAAGAACGCCAGGTAGTAGGTGCCGAGTTCGATGTTCCACTCAGGATCCGTCAGGGTGCCCACGGCGCCGGCCGCCCAGTCGTCTCTGCCCTCGATCCACTCAGCGGTCGAAGGCATCAGCTGCATCAGGCCCACCGCTCCGGCCGCCGAAACCGCCTCTGGGTCGTACCCGCTCTCCGCCTTGACCACCGCGGCCACCAAGTACGGGTCGACCCCGTGGCGCTCCGAGGCTTCACGTATCGTCTCTCGATACTCGATCGGATAGAGGCGGCTTTGGACTATCTTCAGGTCAAAGCCGCCCGGCGTGGCTATCTGGCCGGCCAAGAACACCAGAAGGACAGTGACGATAAGCACCGTGAAGGCCAACGGAGCCCCAGGCAAGGGCACCGGGTGCGCACTGTGTCGAGCCGGCGACGCCACCGCGCGCGGAACGGCGCGTGATCGTGCCGAACGCGCCTCAGGGCGGCCGCGCCCCCGACCGAGCCCTCGGGGCCCGCGGGACCGCCGGATGCTCATGACCGACGGCTCACTCACCCCCCAACACCCGCCAGAGCTCCCCCGACGCGACTCGTTTCGCAGCCTCGTACACCTCGGACACGAACTCGGCTAGATCCTCAACGGTACCGTCGTTGGTATAGGCGAAGTCGGCCCCGGCGACGCGCTCCTCCTCCCCCGCCAATCTGGCGTCCAAGAAGTCGAACGCCTCGGCACCCACCCGGCTCGATGCCCGTTCCCTCCGCACCTCCCGCGGCGCCTCGAGCGTTGCGACAAGATCGAAGTGGCTCTGGAGCCCCGATTCGAACAAGAGGGGCACCTCGCACACGCGCACGTCACCGGGGACGCCCCCGGTGAGGAAATCCTCGATGTCCCTCGCCACACGCGGATGAACGAGCGACTCGAGTGCGAGGAGCTCCTTCTCGTTGCCCATCACCAGCCTGCCGAGAACTGCACGATCGACCTTCCCACTGGCACCTATCACCTCAGCGCCGAACCGCGCGTGCAAGGCCATTTGGATCTCCGCCCGCTCGTAGAGGCGGTGGACGATCGCGTCGGACGAGATGGTCTGGGCGCCCAAAGCGGCGAACATCTCGAGTGCGAGGCTCTTTCCCGAGGCCACACCGCCGGTGAGACCGACGGCGGCGCGACCATCCGGCCTCAATCGCCGTTCAGCGGAGAACTGCGCACTACTTGAGATATGTGTGCTCGTAGAATCCATGCTCCCATTGTACCGTCCGGCTCGGCGGGACGACGCACCCGCCAAGGTCCTCATGCCACGTCCGCGCCCGACGCAGGTCTCTGGGGCGAAAAGAAGGGGCGCCCTCGGGCGCCCCTTCATGGATCACGACCTCAACTGGAGATACTAGCGTTCGAACACCTCGTCGGAGAGACCGAGGCTGGTCGCAGCGCCTTCCGGCTCGCTTCCTTCTGCAACTTCCGGCTCGGTCTCTTCTGCGACTTCCGGTTCACCTTCCGCAGCGCCTTCCGGCTCGCCCGGGGCGGGGGCTTCTTCATCGCCCGCGGCGGGGGCTTCCGGCTCGGCAGAGCCAGCGACGTCCGCTTCGACCGATTCCTCCGCGCTCTGCTCAGGGAGCTCCACGTCGCCCTCGGCGCCATTCACCGGGGCCTCGCCGTCGGCGTCGGCCGCGACCAGATCGGAATCAGCGGGGCCCACTTCAACGACGCCACCCTCGACGACGCCACCCTCGGCCGCGGTTTCCTCAGCTGCGCCTTCTTCCGCCGCGGTTTCCTCAGCTGCCTCTAGCTCCTGGGCCATCGCGTCCTCATGGATGCGATACTCGGGCTCGAGACGCTTGAGCGAAAGCGAGAGCCGACGACGATCGGGGTCGATCTCGATGATCTTGACGTTCACTTCCATACCGTTGCGCAGCACCTCGGAGGGGTCCTCGACGTGATGCTGGGCAAGCTCCGAGATGTGGATCAGGCCCTCGACGCCCTCCTCGATCTCGACGAAAGCGCCGAACGAGACGAGCTTGGTGACCTTGCCGTGTACGATCTCGTTCACCTGACGGTTCTCAAAGACCTCCTGCCACGGATCCTTCTGGGTCTGCTTGAGGCCCAGCGAGATACGCTGACGGTCACGGTCGATGTCGAGCACCTTCACGGTGACCTCCTGCGCGACCGTGAGCACCTCAGACGGGTGGTTCACGTGGCTCCAGGAGAGCTCGGAGATGTGGACGAGGCCGTCGATGCCGTTCAGATCGACGAAGGCGCCGAAGTCCACGATGTTCGAGATGGTGCCGGTGACGAAGTCTCCCACGTTCATGCGGTCAAGGATCTGCTCGCGCACCCCGCGACGCTCTTCCTCGAGCACGGCACGGCGGCTGAGGACCACGTTGTTGCGGAAGCGGTTCAACTCGATGACGCGGCATATGAGCGTCTGACCGAGGAACTCGTCGAGATCGGCAACCCGCCGAATGTCGACCAAAGAGGCGGGCAAGAAGCCGCGCACGCCGAGGTCGATGATGAGCCCACCCTTGACCACTTCGATGACCGTGCCCTCGACCGGTGTGTGCTCCTCGGCAGCCTTCTCGATGCGTTGCCACGCGCGCTCGAACCGTGCACGTTTCTTCGACAGGATGAGCCGGCCGTCGGCGTCCTCTTTGGTCAAGACAAGAGCGTCGATCACATCACCGACGGACACCTCGTCGCTCGGATCCACCGACTTCTTGATGGAGAGCTCGTTGACGGGCACGACCCCTTCACTCTTATAGCCGATATCGACAAGGACCTCATCCTTGTCGACACGGACCACCGTGCCGGTCACTATGTCACCCTCCTCGAAGGTGACCATCGTGGCATCGTAGTTGGGGACCATCACCCCATCGACCTCGATCATGAGGTCGTAGCCGCCCTGAAGGGTCTCGGGACTGTCGTCGGTCAGTTGGTCAGACATCGTAGTTGTTTTCCTCCTCGCAGAAAAAAAGGCGCGCACTAACAGCCGCTTCGCGGTGCGCTAGCGGCTAGTATACCTAGGGGGAAGGCAATTGCAACAAACCACGCTTTGCGGACCGCGCGGATGCCCCTCGGCCTCGGTAGGTTTGCTGCCTACTTGGCCGAGAGCCAGTCTTCGCCGACGCCGATATCCACCACAAGCGGAGGGTCCATCGCGAAGGCGGCGATCATCTCGTCGACCGCGATCCGCCTCACGTCTTGGGCCTCGTCTCGCAGGCATTCGAAGATGAGTTCGTCGTGCACCTGCAGCACCAGACGGGTGTGAGGCGACTCCTGCGCAAGACGCGCGCGGCAGCGGATCATCGCCACCTTGATGATGTCGGCGGCGGTGCCCTGGATGATCGAGTTCACGGCCAGACGCTCTCCGAGTTGTCTGGTCTGATGGTCGCCGGAGCGCAGCTCCGGGATGGGACGGCGCCGGCCCATCAAGGTGGCCACGAACCCCTGCTTCGTGGCATCGACGATGGTGGCGTCGATGAAGGCTCGCACCAGCGGCATCCGCTCGAAGTAGCGTGCGATGTAGGCGGCGGCCTCCTCACGCGCGATGCCCAGCTGCTGCGCGAGGCCGAACGGCGAGATGCCGTACATGATGCCGAAGTTGACCGCCTTCGCCCAGCGGCGGCGCGTCTGTTCCGGAACCTGGATGTCGGCTCCGAACACCTCAGCCGCCGTACGGGCGTGGATGTCCTCCCCGCGTCGAAACGGCTCCAGCAGGGTCGGCTCGCGAGAGATGTGAGCCATGATGCGCAGCTCGATCTGAGAGTAGTCGGCCACCACGAGGACGCCTCCCTCCTCGGCGGTGAAGCACCCTCTGATCCGAGTCCCGATCTCTGTCCTGATCGGGATGTTCTGAAGATTGGGATCGCTCGACGAGAGGCGTCCGGTCGCGGCCACCGTCTGATGAAACGTCGTATGCAGCCGCCCTGTGGTGGGGTCCACCGCGCTCGGCAGTGTCAGCAGATACGTGGAGAGGAGCTTCGTCAGCTCTCGATACGTCTCGATGAGTTCGATGATGGGGTGCTTCGCGCGAAGCCCCTCCAGCGTGCGTGCGTCCGTCGAATACCCCGTCTTGATCTTGCGCCCTCGCGGCAACCCGAGTCTGTCAAAAAGGATCCGGGCCAGCTGTTGAGGAGAACCGAGATTGAACTCCTCCCCGGCCTCCCGGTAGATCTCATCCTCGAGCCCATCAAGCTGGTCTTCCACTTTGGCCGTGATCTCTCCAAGACGGTAGCAGTCGAGATGGATGCCGGCATTCTCCATGTCGATGAGCACACGGGTGAGAGGCAGCTCCACGTCCCGGAACAGACCCCACATGCCCAGCGCCTTCAGTTCACTCTCCTGAAGGCGCGAGAGCTCCAGGGCCGCCAGAGCCTGAGCGGCGCCTCGGTCCGGGCCCTCCGGCAGCGGCGGGAGACCCGCATCGGCGAGGAGGTCGTCCAACCCGTACGAGCGCTTCCCGGGAGACAGCAGGTAGGCGGCCACCATCGTGTCGTGGCCGGCTCGGTCGAGAAGCGTGGTGAGCAGACGGTCGCCCTTGAGATCGTGACACGCAGGCCGGCCTCGAGCGAGAAGACCCTTCACGATTCCGGCGACGCTCTCGGGACCGTCCAGCCTCACCGCAAATGCTCCGGCCGCCGCCCCGCCCCCGCCGGCCGGCTTCTGCGCGAACCACACATGCGAAGTCCCGGGGGACGCGCCCTCCCGCACACTCGACGACACCCCGAGAGCCCTGGTCCAGTCGAGAGCCGCTTCAAGGCCGGCGGGGAGGACCGAGCGGCTCTCCAGGGAGGGAGGCTCTGCTTCGGCCGCGCCGACGTCGGGATCTGACCCCCCATCCAAGACCGCCGCCGGCAGCCGGTCGAGCAGCGATGTGAACTCGAAACGCCGGAACAGAGTCAGGAGCTTCTCGCGATCGGGAGCCTGCCTGCGCATCTCGGCTACGTGCATATCGACCGGGACCTCCCGATCGATCAACGCCAACGTCTTCGACATGCGGGCGATGTCGGCGTGCTGCCCGAGAAGCTCGCGACGCTTCGGGCCCTTCACCCGATCGATGCTCGCGAGCACTCCTTCGAGCGAGCCGAACTCCTGCAGGAGTAGAGCCGCGGTCTTCTCTCCGATGCCGGGGACGCCTGGGATGTTGTCCGAGGTATCGCCCTTCAATCCGATCAGATCTGGGATGAGCAGCGGAGGCACACCGCACTTGTCGGTGACGCCCCCCGGATCGTACACCCGCACCTCGGAGATGCCTTTGGTGTTCGCCATCACCGAGACCCTATCCGTGACCAATTGCAGGGCATCGCGGTCTCCGGTGACGATCACCACCCGGCGACCCTCGGCGTCACCCTGGCGGGCCAGCGTCCCCAGGATGTCGTCGGCCTCGTACCCGGGTACGCTCAGGTTGACGAACCCGAGCGCTTCCGCCAGTTCATACAGATGCGGCCACTGGTCGCGCAAGAGGTCGGGCATGGGCTTGCGCTGTGCCTTGTACTCCTCGAACTCCTTGTGGCGGAAGGTCTTCTCACGCGAATCCCACGCGACGATGACGGCGGAGGGCTCGAACTCCACGAGGACCTTGATCATCATGGAGCAGAAGCCATAGAGCGCGTTGGTCGGGAACCCCTCCGAAGTGGCGATGGTATCGGGCAGGGCGAAGAACGCGCGATACGCCAGGTTGTTGCCGTCGATGAGGAAGAGGGGATTCCGCACCTTCCCCCCGCTGGTGGAGTGAGGTGCCTCTGACTCGGGCGAGGCGGCGCGCGCTGGTGTGAGGTGGTCGTCCACCCCCAGATTGTATCCCCCATGGGGCGGCGGCGCGGCGCCGCCCACGAACCAGGGGCTCACACCGGGTTGGAGGAGCGCGACCGCCGCCCCCGGGGTCGGCCGCGCTCTTGCTCCGGCGGTCAGCTAGACGCCGAGGATGGTGTCCACTTCGGCCGCGTCCAGATCCATGACGTAGGGGATGCCCGACACCGCGGATGCCTCTGGCGTCAAGCACGCAAGATCGTCCCGGGTGAGATGCTCGAGCGAGAACTTGCGCGAGCCGGCCATCAACTGGCGCAGACCTTGGGCAAGACGCTGCGTGTACCCGTACACTCCCACGGCGCCATCCGGCACCGGGCCGATGTCGGCGTACTCCTCGCTCAGCAGCAGGCTGGAGGCGAAGACGGCATCGCGCGTATGACCGTGCTTCACCACGTGCTTGGGAAGATCGGCGGCGTCGATGTGCCGGCCCACGGTGGCACCGACCATCGCCGCGGTCAGCGGAGCGCGCGCCATGCCGACGAGACCCACGAACGGGGAACCCATCGCGATGGCCTTGTACAGGTGGTCTTCGAGGGAGAATCCGCCGGCGATGGCGATGGGCGGCACATACTCTCCGGCCGCGGCGAGACGCGCCGCATACTGGTATGTGAGGGAAGCCAGATAGAAGGTCGGCACCCCCCACTCGTTCATCATGCGCCACGGGCTCATCCCGGTGCCGCCACCGGCCCCGTCGACCGTGAGCAGGCCGAGCTTCGCCTCGGAGGCGAACTTGATCGCGCGAGCGAGGTCCGCGGGGCGGTAGGCGCCGGTCTTCAGGAACACGTAGGAGGCTCCGGCGTCGCGGAGCTGACCGACGCGCTCATGGAAGCCGTCGCGGGTGACCATGCCCACCCGGCTGTGTCGCTCGAACTCCTGGAAGGCCCGCCCAAAGCCCAGCTCGGCTTCGTGGCCCGCCGGGTCGGGCAGCACGAGGTAGCCACGTTCGCGCAACATGCGCGCCTTTGTCAGATCGGCGATCTTCACCTCGCCGCCGATGTCCTTCGCGCCCTGGCCCCACTTCAACTCGACGGCACGGACACCCAGCTCCTTCACCGCGTACTCCAACACCCCAAGGCGGCTGTCTTCGACGTTCTCCTGCACCACTATGGCTCCGCCGCCCCGGGCATACTTCCGGTACAGATCCACCCGCCTTCTCAGCTCCGGCGCATCTTCGATACGTGTTCCTGAGCCGTTCTTGATGACGGCTTCCTCGTCCATGCCCACGACGTTCTCGCCGATCGTGAGCATGATCCCCGAGATGGCGCAGCCGATCGCGAGCCCCTCCCAATGCCTGCGGGCCACGTCGGTGGAACCGAGGCCGGGCACCACTATGGGCAGTTTCAGCCGGATCCCGCCATCCTGCCCCAGAGCGACCGAGAGATCGACGTTGGAGAAGATAGCCTCGTCGGAGTCGGCGGCCACGCCGTGCGCGCCGACGGCCGTGCCCATGATCGACAGATGTGAGTAGTCAACCGGGTAGTCCTTCTGCGCGGCCGAGGTCATGTGCCCGTAGGGTTGCGGGTAGAGCATCTCAGCTCCGCGGAGAGCCGACTGACCGACCTCGCAGTACCCAGGGCAATCGTCTTGACAAACCGCACAGAGCCCGCTCTGAGGGTTGACGTCGCTCAACCGCGAGCGGGTGCCCGTTGCGCCTGACCGGTTTGTGTACGAAAGGTTCATGCTGCCCCCATCCTCGGATGACACCGTCATATCACTGAGTCCTGCAGTGCGAAGCGAGATCGGAGGCTTCTAGGACATCGGGCCAACTCTACGTGGTCACGTGTAGCTGCCGTTTAGCCTCTTGTATGAAGTTTTCGGATGGGTTGTACGCCTTGTGTACAGGAATGCGAATGGCGCGCCCGGGAAACGACACCGAGCGCGCCATTCGACGCTCGCGCTGCGACGGCCGGCCCCGGCTGGCGAGCCCGGGGCGCGAACCGCTGCTCGGCCCTAAAGGACGGGCAGGTACCTATCCAACTCGTAGGGAGTCACGACCGCCTTGTATTCGTCCCACTCAGCCTGCTTGTTGCGCACCAGGTACTCGAAGACGTGATCGCCGAGAGCCTCACGCATGAGCGCGGAGCCTTTGAACTCCTGGATGGCCTCGTGCAGATCGACGGGGAGCGAGTCGATACCCGCCGCGTCCCGCTCGTCCTCGGTCATCTCGTAGATGTTGTTGGTGGACTCCGGGGACAGCTCGTAGCCCTCTTCGATGCCTTTCAAACCGGCCGCCAGCATCACCGCGAAGGCAAGATACGGGTTGCAGGCCGGATCGGGGTTGCGCATCTCCACCCGTGTCGCTGTTTCCTTGCCCGGCTTGTACATGGGCACCCGCACCATCGCCGAGCGGTTGCGGCGAGCCCAGCAGCAGTAGATGGGAGCCTCGTAGCCGGGAACGAGACGCTTGTACGAGTTCACCCACTGGTTGGTCACCAGGCACATCTCGCGCGCATGCTTCAGGAGTCCGGCGATGTACGACTTGCCCGCGGCCGAGAGGTGGTACTCGTCGTCGGCATCGAAGAAGGCGTTCCGCGGACCGGTGAACAGCGACTGATGAGTGTGCATGCCCGACCCGTTCTCGCCGAAGATGGGCTTGGGCATGAAGGTGGCGTACATGCCACGGGCCTGCGCGACCTCTTTCACGGTGAGGCGGTACGTCATGACCTGGTCGGCCATGATGAGGGCTTCCCGGTAGCGCAGGTCGATCTCGTGCTGGGACGGAGCCACCTCGTGATGCGAGTACTCGACGTCGATGCCGAGGTCCTGGAGCGCGAGGACGGTATCGCGGCGAAGATCGGTAGCGACATCAAGCGGCGTGAGGTCGAAGTAGCCACCCCGATCGAGCACTTCCGTGCCTTTGCTGTCCTTGAAGTAGAAGAACTCCAGCTCGGGGCCGAGATACATGGTGTATCCGAGATCAGCCGCCTTCTTGAGGGTGCGCTGCAGGATGTGGCGCGGGTCACCCGGGAACGGGGTGCCGTCGGGACGCTGGATGTCGCAGAACATGCGGGCCGTGCCACCCGAACCGCGCCGCCAGGGCAACACGACAAAGGTGGACGGATCGGGCATGGCGACCATGTCGGATTCCTGGATGCGCGTGAAACCCTCGATCGACGATCCGTCAAAACCCATGCCCTCATCGAAAGCCGAATCGAGCTGGGACGGAGTCACCGCGAAGCTCTTCAGGATCCCGAGGACGTCGGTGAACCAGAAGCGCACGAATTTGATGTCCTGATCGCGAACCACACGTAGGACGTCGTCCTTCGTCATATCGTTGCCCATGAACTGACCTTCCTGGTGAGTTGTTGGTGCTGCCTACCGGGAAGGGTACCTGCCATTGGCCATAGGAACAACACCAAGAGGGCCAACTTTCGACCCAAATCTATTAGCCATTTGGACAAGTGGCAGCGAACGGCTGTGATCGAGCGGTGCTGAGATCGACCGGGGCTCAAGCGAGCGGCGAGGCGGCACCCACGCCCGAGGTGATCAGTAGGCGTAGAGCTTGCCGTAGGGACGGTGGGTGAACGGGGCTATCTTGCCGAAGGGCTGCGAAAGCACCTCGGTCTCGTCGAATCCGTGCACTCGACAGAAGTCGGTGACAAGCTCCTCGATGCGGGCCGTGTCCTCGGGAGACGGGTCGACCACACTCACCTCTTTGCCGAGTTGGTGCCCCTGCACCGACCCGCGAACGTAGATCACACCGCCGTGCATGCCCGTGCCCACGTACGACCCCAGGAGCGGCTCGCTCGAATCGCCCAACCCGAGCAGGATCATCTCCCCCCCGGCCATGTACTCGCCGAAGAAGTCGCGGGCGCGTCCGCCGATCACGATGACCGGGTGCTGCTCCCCGTAGGCCTTCATGTGGATGCCCACCCGGTAGCCCACATCGCCGCGCACGTAGACTCGACCGCCGCGCATGCCATACCCGACTACATCCCCCGCATCGCCGCGCACCACTACCAGTCCACGGTTCATGGTGTTGGCGATGCCGTCTTGGGCGTTATCGTCCACGATGACCGTGGGACCGTCCATGAAGGCGGCCAGGTCGTTGCCGGGCACGCCGTTGACCAAGATGGTGAGGTGGTCGGCGCTGATGCCGGCGCCGATGTAGCGTTGGCCGTTGACGTTGTCGAGCGCCACAGTCGATACGCCCGCTCCCACCAGCTCCCGGATCTGCTCGTTCAAGGTCTTGTAGTAGACGCCCCGGGCGTCGATGTGAGCCGTATCGCCGTCACGTGTCACTAGCCCGCTCTCGAGGCCGGGCTGGCCGGCCGTGATACGGGCGGGCTCGATGCCCGTGGGCCCGCGCCGAGCGGGGCCGGTGGGGACTCTGCGCACTGATTCCGACGAAGGTGTCATCACTCGGCTCTCCTTAGTGGCCGACGCCGGCCGGCTTCACGCCGATGATGTCCATGGTCGTCTGGTCGAGTCCGAGCGCGCGCAGACGTTCTCGGCTGCCACGCAGGCTCTCGATGGCGTTCACCCCGACAGCTCCAAGCACCTCGGCGATCTCGTGACTCCACGCGCGGATCAGGTTGGACACGCGTTCGGCGCCCCACTCCGGATCCAGGCGGCGAGTGAGCTCCGGGCGCTGTGTGGTGATGCCCCACGAGCAGCAGCCCGTGTGGCACTTCTGACACACGTGGCAGCCCATAGCGACCAACAACGCGGTGCCCACCCCGCAGGCGTCGGCGCCGAGTGCGATGGCCTTGACGATGTCGGCCGAACTGCGGATCCCGCCTGCGGCGACGATCGAGGCGCGGTTGCGGATGCCCTCGTCGCGCAGACGCTGGTCGACGACCGCGATCGCGATCTCGATGGGGATACCAACGTGATCGCGGATGATGGTCGGAGCCGCCCCGGTGCCGCCCTTGAATCCGTCGAGGTAGACGATATCGGCTCCCGCCCGCACGACGCCGGACGCGATGGCGGCCACGTTGTGCACGCAGGCGATCTTCACCGAAACCGGCTTGTAGCCGGTGGCTTCCTTGATGGCGTAGATGAGCTGCCGCAGGTCTTCGATGGAGTAGATGTCGTGGTGCGGGGCAGGCGAGAGGGCGTCGGTGCCCTGGGGGATCATGCGGGTGGTCGAGACCTGTTCGTCGATCTTCTCGCCGGGCAGGTGGCCCCCGATGCCGGGCTTGGCACCCTGGCCAATCTTGATCTCCACCGCCGCGCCGGCCTGCAGGTAGTCGGCGTGCACGCCGAAGCGGCCCGAGGCGCACTGCACGATGATGTTGTCCTGGTAGGGCTCGAGATCGGCGTGTAGTCCGCCTTCGCCCGTGTTCATGAACGTGCCCGACGCCTTGGCCGCCATGGCCAGGGCCCGGTGCACGTTCAGCGACACCGACCCGAAGCTCATGCCCCCGAACACGATCGGGGTCTCCAACATCAGTTGCGGGTCGAGTTCGGTGAGGAGCTTCGGAGGCCCCCCGTCGCCGTTTCCATACCCCACCACGATGGAGTCCGGCTTGCGGCCCAGGAACGTGCGCAGCTCCATGGGCTCACGCAGCGGGTCGATCGAGGGGTTGGTCACCTGGCACGCGTCGAGCAGAAGGTGGTCGAATATGCGCAGGTACGGCTTGTCGGTGCCCATGCCCGTGAGCAGCACCCCGCCTGTCTCGGCTTGGCGCCACACGGCCTTCCGCAGAGCTGACGACATGCTGTCGGACTCCTTGTAGGCGAGGGGGTTCTTCTCGATGGTGATCGCGTCGGCCGGGCAGAAGGTGACGCAGCGATGGCACGCAGCGCACTTGGAATGATCGGGCATGGGGCGATCGTCGGCGTCGAGGTGGTACACACCCCAGCCGCACTGGTGCACGCAGCGCCCGCACTTGATGCACGCCTCGCGGTCGATGCGCACTCGGAACTCAGGTCTGACGAAGGTCATCTCAGCCATGGCAGACCTCTACGCGACCGCGTTGTACGCGGCTGAGGTGGCAAGGTTGACGCCGTCTTCCAGCCGCGCGATAACCGGCTCACCGGCACGCGGCATCCAGGTGAGCTCGGGTTTCGGGCAGATCTCGCGGATCGCTGACTCCTCGCTGGCCACGTACACGGTCGTGCCCATGCGAGCCGCGGCCAAGGGCCGGAGCTTGATGCGGTCGCTGAGGGCCACCATTCCCTCGCCCATGCCCAGGACGACCGCGAACGGGCCGTTGAGCAGCGCGGGCCCGTAGACCGCCCGCAGAGCGGTGTACAGCTGACGGTCGTCCTTCTCCATCAGATCGATGTCCTTCCAGAAAGGACTGGCCAGCGCCTTGCAGGCGATCTCGACCGACAGCCCATGGCGTCGCAGCAAGAGGTCGAACAGATACGTGACCACCTCGGTGTCGGTGCGCATCGAGCACTTGTACCCGAACATCTCCAGGTAGCGCTGGTTGATGCCATACGAGCTGATCTCGCCGTTGTGAACGATGCTGTAGTCGAGCAGGCAGAAGGGGTGTGCGCCGCCCCACCATCCCGGCGTGTTCGTGGGGAAGCGACCATGGCCGGTCCAGGTCCAACCCCTGTACTCGTCGAGGCGGTAGAACTCGCCTATCTCCTCGGGAAACCCCACGCCCTTGAAAGCGCCCATGTTGCGCCCCGAAGAGGCGACGAAGGCTCCCTTGATGTGGTTGTTCACGTCCATGACCGAGTGGACCACGTAATCTTCGGCGCTCAGCTGCGTCTCGGCCAAACGCTCGTCGCTGATCTCGAGGAAGTATCGCCAGAGGATGGGCTCGTCTTCGATGCCGCGCACCGACTTCGACGGGATCGGCTCGTGATGTAGGATCACGAAATGCCGCGCCAGGTAGTACTCGGTGTCGTCCTTGGCTACGTCGTCGTTGAAGAGCATGTGGAAGCAGAAGGCGTAGGGGAAGTCGGGATAGATGCCGTAGCCAGCGAAGCCTCCTCCCAAGCCGTTGCCACGGTCGTGCATCGAAGACATGCTGCGCAGAGCGAGCTCGCCGCTCATGCGACCGCCCGATTCGTCACACACGCCCATCAGTCCGCACCCACCCAGGATGCGTTCCTCGGCCTCGGCCGTGTAGGCCGGTCGCGGAACGAGGTCACTCGAACGCGAACCTGGCGCGGGCAGCCCCCCGTAGGGGCGCCTGGCGCTCCGCCTGTCGGCCTCGCCGAATCGGTTGAGACCGCGCGCGCTCAACGCTCCGCCTTCCGCGCGGACAGCATCTTCTTGAGTTCCTCTCCCCCGGTGCGCGGCAGTGGATCCAGCCCCAGTTTGGTCCGGGCGCTCTCCCTCGGCTCGCCCAGCGATCCTGTCGACAGGAACATGTCATACGCCGAGCGCACCGCAGCCGGCACGCTGCCACGTTCCGCTGACAGCTCCTTCAGCTTGCGGAACACTTCGGCCATACCCAGCCGGCTATGGCACCGCTCGTAGCACGTGTAGCACTCGAGGCACTTCCACAGGTCGGCACGGTCGATCACCCCGTCGATGTCGCCGGACAAGATCTCGCCGATGATGCCGGTCGGGCTGAAGCCCGATCCCGCCTTCGTGACCGGACAGTCTTCCTCGCAGGCATGGCAATCGGCGCACTTCTGCAGTTCGGTCACCGCGAAGTCGCGTGCGATCTCTCGATGCTGGGCGGCTCTCTCGTTCCACTTCTCGAGGAAAGGCTCGGTGCTCACTCGGTGCATCGAGAGCCCGATCTCGTCGGGCTCGTGGCCGAGCGTAAGCGCGAACAGCTCCGAGTAGTAGAAGACAGGGAGACCGGCCCGGGCCTCGGCTCCCCGAAGGAGTGAGGCTTGATTCAAGTCGAACTGCTGAAGACAGGAGGGGCACACCACCACGAGCGCATCCACTCCCACTCCAGTGAGGTCATCGAGCTTGTTCCGGCAGAGATCGAGGGCACTGTCGCGCTCGCCGACGCGGTCGAGAGCGCCGCCGCAGCAGTCCATCTTGGTCTCGTAGTCAACGACGGTCGCGCCCAGGGCCCGCACCAGGTCTTCGAGTTTGGTGGGATTGGTCGAGCTATCCCAACGCACAGCCGGGCTTGGCCGCAAGAGGTGGCAGCCGTAGTGCACGGCCACGCGCATGCCCCACAGGGGCTTCTGCACCATCTTCGCGATGGCGGCCGGGCCGAGCTCCTCGTAGAGCCACTCGGCCAGGTGACTCACCGCGGGCAGCGACACCTCACGTGGGTGGCCCTCACCTTCCGAGACGATGTCGGCGACTCGGTCGGCGAGCCGCCAATCGGCCCGAAGGGTCGCCGAGACCGACTTGAACGTTGAGTAGCAGCCGTTGCAGGGGGTGACGATGGAGACACCCGCTTCGTCGGCCAGGAAGAGGTTCCGCGCGGCCGTGGCGTAGTAGGCCTCTTCATCCATGGCCTTCATCAGCGTGCCTTCAGGGCAGCACGTGTAGCCTTCCACCGCGACGGGTAGGCCACCGGCGGCGGCGATTGCGATCCTCGTGGACTTCTCTATGAACGGGAAGCGGGCTGGGATGGTGCAACCCCAGAACACCGAGAACGTCTTGGGCATCACTGTCACCTGCTGAGTCTTGCGCCTTTATGCCGAGCGACACGAGATTACCGAGCACCCCCGAAGTCGTTCATCCACTGGGGGTAAGACAGTCTACCCCCGGAGGTCGCCTCGCATTCATGTACATCTGGCGTACAGGGCCACCCGCCTTCGTGGCCACATGTACTACGTAGCCGAGACTTCGGGCGCGCCGGAATCCCGCTGGAGGCGGAGAGTATGTCTCGAGCGGGTTGGCGGGAAGCCCCTGGCGGGGCGAGCCGTGGTTGTAGTCTCGCGGCGCCACGTCGTTCGGCGAATCCGGATAGAAGATCGAGGCAAGGGTTTGGATGTGGTCCCTCCCGGGCCCGAGCTCGAACTGCCCGCCGCCGTACATGGGGATCGACTCCGCCTGACAGAATCCGATCGCTTCGAGCAACCGAGCCAGTGAGCCGAAGCGAGAGGGTTTGATGTTGATGGCCCCAGGTCGAGAGGCCAGCGCCTGTATGTCGGCGACCGAGTGGATGGGCGCATCCCAGCTGATGCGATCCTGTGCGTCGGCGATGAGCTCGAGCGCTTCATCGCATGGCGCGGGGTCCTCGATCCACACATCGGGGAAGCTCTCGACCACCCGACGGTAGAGGGCGGGGTCGAAGTCTTGATCGACCGGAGTACCGCGATAGGCCCCCTTGAGGTCGACCACGCGCACACGGCCGGTATCGGCGAGAGCGCGGCAGAGGTCGGGGCTCCACGAACTCTGCGCGTCGAGCTTGAACTCCAGCGAGGGCTGCGCTTCTAGCCAACCCAACACCACCATCGCGTCGGGAGGGTCGCCCAGCCGCGTCGAGACGACGAAGCGTGTGGGACGTTCCCCCACCCCGAGCGCACCACCGAGTGATAGCCCGTTCTGGCGCAGGGCCAGATCGAGCGCGGCGCTCTCGAACCCCCACCGCGAGTAGGCCTCGGTCTCCAAAGGCAGGAGCGGTTCGAGCAGGGCCGAGAAACCGGCGAGATCGCCCTCGTAGCGCAAGTCGAACCGGGAGTGCACCGGGAGCACCGCCTCGTGGGCGGCGGCATCGTAGGTGACGTCTTCACCGCGCCCCTCCTCCCCCGCTCCCCGAAGGGTCACCACGGTGGTGACCCGCGTGAACCCGCTGGACACGTCTCGGCTCAGGGACGCGAGCCCGTGCCCCTTGACCGCCAGGGAGAGACCGGCCACACGCGCGTAATCGGTCATGCCTGCTCCTTCTGCGTTAGAGAGCCCGCCACGATTCGGGACGCATCACACCTGTGTCCGGGGCGTCGAGGAACGTGTCGAGCGCGCTAAGCATGCTCTCCTTGTCGGCCGGCAACCTGCCACCCACGGAGACGTAGTTGGAGGCGTGGTTCGAACGGAACAGCGCGTCAGATACGTTCGTGTGCGCGAGGATCGTGCGGAGCTCACTCAGCATTGACAGAGGATCGGGCACCACGAACTCCCCATTCGCCACCCGGCGAGCGAGGGGTGTGCCCTCTACCACCATCAGACTGAGTACGCCGATGAACTGTGGGTCGGTGGCCGAGAGGGCGCGCCCGGTAGCGACGGCGTGCACCTGCGAGCGTTCCACGCCCGCGAGGCCGAGGATGGCGGTGATGGACATGCTCATGCCGGCGTTGACGGCGCGACGAGAGGCCTCGACCTGCTCCGCGACCGTGACGCGCTTGTTGCAGGCTTCGAGGGTGGCGTCATCGCCGGATTCGAGGCCCAAGAAGAGCAGGGTCAGGCCGGCGGCCGCCAACCGGGTCAATTGCTCCGGGCTCTTCCGCAGCAGCGACTGAGCGGTGGCGTAGGAGCTCACCCGCTCAAGGTGCGGGAGCTCGTCGTGTAGGAGTGAGAGCAGCTCGAGCAGACGGCTCTGGGGGAGCATGAGCGCGTCTCCATCGGCTAGGAACACGCGTCGCGCGTGTCGCTTGACCGCCAAGGGAAGACCCCGTACGTCCTCCACGACCTCCGAGAACGGCCGCACACGAAAGGGCTTCTCCAGGTACGTGGCGCAGAAGGTGCAGCCGTTGTTCGAGCACCCGTAGGTGACTTGAAGGATGAGGCTATCTGCTTCACTGGGCGGCCGGATGACGGCGCCTTGGTAGCGCATGCGCTGAACGATAGCACAGGGTCGCAGGACATGGTCGCGGGGCAGGTTCGCAGAACACAGTCGCAGAAGAGGTTCACCGCTCGGGGGCGATGGCGTTCGGTCGACCGTTCCGCACGCTCCGGCGCGAGGGCGGGAGGCATGCGTCTCCGCGCATGCTAGGTCGGGCGGGTTCAGTGACGGGGTCATTACATTTGTCCGGCTCCGGTAGGGTAAACTCTGGTAGCAACGATCGAGCTGATCTGGAGTGCGCCGCAATGGGAGACACATCGTCGATGGACGAGACGGGAGCCGAGCAGGCCGTCGCCACTGAAGCCGACACGGCATGCGCGCTGCCGGGCAACCTTCCGGCGAGTTCGCCGGCGCCAGGCGCCGGGTCCGCGGGCCGGGACATGGTCGCCACGTACCAGGTGTTCCAGCGGGTGCAGGAGGGCGTGGTCGGCCGGAGCCGCGAGGTACGCGAGATCTTCGCGGCCATCCTCAGCCGCAAGCACATACTGCTCGAAGGGCCCCCAGGCACCAGTAAGTCGACCATCGTGCGATCGATCGCACGCTCGATGAACGTGCCCTTCTACTTCATCGAGGGCTCCATCGACCTCACACCCTCGAAGCTCCTCGGCTACTTCAACCCCGGCAAGGTGTTGCAGGACAGTTACCAGCGCGAGTACTTCGAGATGGGCCCCCTCACTCAGGCCATGGAAGAGGGTGGTGTGCTCTACTTGGAGGAGTTCAATCGCATGAGCTCCGAATCGGCCAACCTCCTGATCACGCCGATGGAAGAGGGCGTCATCAACATTCCGCGCTACGGCCAGGTCACGGCCCTCGACGGCTTCACCATCATCTGTTCGCAGAACCCCTACGACGATGTCGGAACTCTGCAGGTGAGCCGCGCTTTCCTCGATCGGGTGGTGCGCATCCGCATGGACTACCAGTCGGAGGAAGAGGAGATCGAGATCGTCAAGTTGCGGTCCTGCAACTACGACGACGGGCTGGCCAAGACCGCCGTCCGAGTGACGCGCCTCACCCGCGACACACCTGAGATCAAGCTGGGCGCCTCGGTCCGCGCGGCCATCGACATCGTGACGATCGTGCAGAACCTCACCCTCCTCTCCGACGACGAGTTGCGTGCCGAAGACCTGGCGGATGCCTGCAAGATGGCCCTCACGAGCAAGATCTGGCTCTTGGAGACCATCAACGTGACCCCCGAAGAGGTGGTCGACCGCGTGATCGCCCGCGCCCGTCGCGAGCTCGGCGCCGACTTCTACCTCGGCGCCGACCAGGATAAAAAAAAAGTTTCGCAGAACTCCTGGAGGAGTCGGGGATAGAGCTGCTCAAGCGTCGATTCGACACCGGTGAGATCACCGCGTTCGAGATGGCAGAGGCCATCAACCTCGACCCTCAGATGCAGCAGCAGTTCCTCGACGACGAGGAGTTCATAAAGTACTTCGCAAAACTGAACCACCTTCTTCGCTCTCGCCTGCGCGAGAAGGCGTTCGTCCTCGCAAAGAGACTGATCTTGAAGGTGGCAAGCCAACTGGTGGGAACCGGAGTGCGCAAGGGCACCCTTCACCTTCGCCAAGGGACCTTCACCGACGAGATCGACATCGACGCGACCCTCGAGAACCTGGTCACGAACCCACTCGGAGATCTTGAGGAGAACCTCGCGATCTGGGACCGCAAGCGAGAGGAGATCGGGTTTGTCATGATGTTCGACCACAGCTACTCCATGCGTGGGCCGAAGATCGTGCTCGCAGCGCTCTGCATAGCCGCCATCGCAATCTACTTCAAGAAGAACTACGGCGTGGTGGCGTTCAGCACCGATGTGGAGACGGTGAAGACCATCACCGACAAGATACACCACGAGACGCTGCTTGATCGCGTCTTCGATCTGCCTATCGAAGGGCTCACCAACATATCGGGCGCCCTTGCCACCGGCCTCGGTCAACTCAAGAGCTACAACAAGAAGTTCGGTCTCCTGCTCACCGACGGGGGTTGGACCACCGGCGAAGACCCCATGGCCGTCGCTTCACGGTTCGATCGCCTGAACGTGATCGCCTTTCCCCCCGCGAATCCCGACAAGGTGCGCCTCATCGCGGAGGCCGGACGTGGTACGTTCCAATTCGTGGACAACGAGGAGGCGATCACCGGCGCGATCGTGAGAGCCTTGCAGGCGCATTGACACGAACGGCGAGCGGCGCCGCCACGGTGATGCATGACGCCGCGTTGGCGCGCACGAGGCCGCAGAGGCGCTGCCCGCGCGACGCCACAGCGGCCCTATGCCGGCACGCCGGCCCCAGCGATCTCTTTGAGCGCCTCGGCCACCGCAGGCTCCAGCGGGATCGGCGCGTGCGTATCGGCCACCTCCCAGGCACGGGCGCGGGCACGGGCCACAGGGTCATCGGTGCCCGGGTCCATCCGTGCCCGCGAAAGCAGCTGAGGCCGCCACATGAGGCGCGCGTGCCGCATCGAATGCTTGGTGGCGAGGAAGTGCCCTCGGGGACCCACCTGCGCAATCGTTTCGAGCGCCAAGGTATCGTCGTCGACTTGAATGGGGCGCGCCGTGAAGGTGAGGGCGTTCCACAACTCCACGCCCAGAAGTAGCTCCGCCGGATCGCACACCGTCGCATTCTCGAGGAGACCCGGCCCCACCATCGCGTCGGGCCTCGCGAGCAGTATCATCGTCCCGGTAAGAGCGTCTTCGAAGGCCGACTGCCAGCCCACCCGAGTCGAGCCGCAGGCCATGCCGCCCATGAGAGATGGCAGCTTGTAGAAGCGGGCCATAGCAGTGGCGGCATTGGTGACCATGGCTTCCTCCGGTGCTCCACCGGCCATGCGGCCGGTCAACGGGTCGAGGACGCTGGTCATGCAGCTGTAGAAAGCCCTGGCTCCGGGACAAACCAGCCCCAGCGTCGCCAGGGTGCCGATGATCTCCGCGTTCACGATCACCAGATTCCCGGCGGGACTCGCCGGAGCAGTTCCACAGGCGAGTGGCATCGACACGATGCCCACGGGCACGCCCGCCTCAGCGAACACGAACGCCGCCTCCAAGGCCTCACCCTCGTTGGCAAGTGGGCTGATGGAACACTGGAAGTTGGACATCACGGGGCGGCGGCGAAGCTCGTCGGCGCCGCCGGCCACGAGCCGCGCCATCTCCACGGCCGCGCGCGCCTGGTGGGGCTTGGTGACGGTCATGCACTGCACGTGCTTCCCCGTGTTGGCGAAGGTGGCCTCGAGCTCCCAGAGCGGCTGCCTCTCCACCGGCCGGTCCAGGGCGCTCACCATCTGCCACGCGAAGGCGATCTCTGGGAGGGCGTCGCAGATGCGGGTCAGAGCCGCCAGATCATCGTAGGTGGAATCCCGCCACTCCCCCGTGAACCGATCCACCATCAGCATGCCGCACCCGCTCGGGCCAAGGTAGGTGGTACAACCGTCCAGTGCCAAGTCGAAGCGCTCGTCGCGGGCAGCGAAGACGCAGTCTCGCGACAGGAACGAAAGCCCCTTCTCCACGAGCTCGGCGGACATGCGCACCCGGGTGCCTTCGACGCTCGCCCCGTGTTCAGCGAGCACCCCCAAGCCCCGCTCCCACGGGATGTCGAGCCCCACAGACCCAAGAACGTCCAAGGTGGCCTGGTGCACGCGGTGCACACCATCTTCGCCGAGCAGATCCAGCCGCGGCAGGTCGGTCGGCGGCAGGAACGCTCCTGGCTGGGAGCCGCCGGCTGCGCCTGCCGGCGCGGTCGACGGCGGCGGTCGGTAGTCGTTGCTCACGCCGTATGTCCTCCTTCGAGTGTGGGGCGATCAGGCCGTTGCACTACAGCTCCGCATTGAGCTTCTTTCGGAGGGTTTCGACGGAGGCTATCTCCACCCCCAACAGCCTCCCGATGCGCGCCTTGGCCGCCAGGCCTCGGGCGGCGCCCGGCATCGCCGTCACCACGCCGATATCGAGCTCCTCACGCAGTTCTCGCATGACCACCTCGTCGGAGAGGTCGCTGACGCCGACTCCGAGCTTGCCGGCCACGAACGCTTTCGCCTCTGAGATCCGCATCTTGCGATGGAGTTGCATCCTGGCGACCAGATCTCCGGCCGCGCGGATGCCCCCCATCCCGGAGGCGAGCACGTGTGCCATGGGCATCCCTACGGGATCGCCCACGCCCACCTATAACCCGTCCACGCGCCCGATCTCCACCATGGCCACGCTCGCTCGGGTCACGGCGTCCACCGGCGGGGTCTCGCACATGGGCACTCCCCCCACTCCCATGCCCACATTCGCGTGTATAGGGATGGAAGCGGCCTCGGAACAGGCCTTGACGAAGGTAACCGCCCGGGCGACGTTCCACGCACACGACCTGCGGGTGTTGGTGTTGACGACAGGGCCGAACACGGCGGCGCCCGCCTTCTCGACCAACTTCACCTGCTGGTGCGGATAGAGACCGGCCAGCCGCTCTCCCTTGTACGTGACCTCGCCGTGCATGCCGAGTACGAACTCGGCGGCCATACCCACCTGGATCGACAGGTGCGTGTTCGCGGAGAGCTCCTCGACCGCCAGAAGAGTGGCCAGGAACTCGGCATCGCCCGCCGAGGCGGTGGTGTCGAAGTCCAGACCGTCTGCTCCGGCGTCTGCCATCTTCCTACCCACGTACACCATGTCGCGGGTGCAGGCCTCGGCCGCTGCCAGCTGCGCCGCTCGGGCCTCCTCGATCTTGCCCTCAGGGAGCAGATCAGAGGGGTTGCCGAACGGGCCGTCGGGCCGGGCGTAGGTGGCCAGGTTCGGCATCGCCCCGTAATACACGGGGATGATGGTGCCGAGTAGCACGCTCTCCATGCATTGCTGCTCGTTGGCGACGATGGGCTTCACGGGTTTGTACGAGTAGTCCGGGTGGCCGAGTTCGATGGTGTCGAAGCCGAAGGCGCGCTCGAAGAGACGGATGGCCTGTTCTCGCGACACCGGCACCCCGACGCCGCTGTCTCCCTGCTCGGCGTACAACGAACCCGCCACGCCGTCGTCGCTGAGCACGACCTCACGGCCGGGCTCCACTCCCACGATGCGCCCGGGATAGGCGAAGAGGTCGAATAGGTGGTCGCGCTCCTGCTCGGTGATGGTAGGGATACGCCCGCGGTCGGCCGCGTCTTCCGTGCCGGCCAGGATGTCGGCACGGACCTTGTCCGAGGACATCGCCTCAACGCGCCCATCGCCCATGCGCATGCGGTGGCTCGGCATCAGTTTCCTCCTTGGTTCCGGGCCGGACGGCCCAGGTGTTTCGCGATGACCGCCTCAGCTTCCGGGGGCAACGGCGCTACAGAGTGCTTGGCGAGGATCCTTCGGGCAACGGCGAGCGCCCGAGCGTGGGCGTCCTCACCCCCGCGCTTCTCCCAGGCGCCCCGCATGCGACGGTCGATCACCTGAGCCTCCGACTGCTCGCGACGAGCCAGTTCCCGGGTATGCCTCTCGCGCAGGAAGTTGCCATCGGACCCTACTCTCAGAATGGATTCGAGACCGATGGAGGCGACATCGCTGCGGATGCCTTCGAGCACCCGCCGGTTCATGCGTGCGATCTCGTCATCCATCACCATCTGACCGAAGTCGAAGGTCAGGCCTAATTCGAGCATCCCCATGCCATAGATCAGGTTGGCCCCTGCCAACGCTGGTAACAGACTGGTGAGGGTCTTCTCGTGGCCCGCCTGCACGTCGGGTAGTTTGCTGTCTGCCTAACCGCCGGCCACCCAGCAGGGCAGGTAGTAGAACTCACTCATCTCGGCGACGGCGGCGGAGATGAGGGCGAGTTCGGGAGCTCCGACGGGCGCAGTGGCGTGGCGCAGGTCGAAGGTGGTGGTGCTGCTGCCGTAGATGACCGGAGCCCCGGGGCGGGTGAGTTGAGCGAGCGTAAGCGCCGAGAGCACCTCCGCGTTGTGGGTGACCATGGTGCCGGACAGGCTGATCGGACCGGTCGCCCCGGCCATGGCCATGGAGATGACGTTCGAGGCGATCCCGTGGCGCGCGCACCCCATCATGATCTCCGGGGTGGGCGAGTAGAGGGCCAGGGGACTCGTGGGGCAGGTGTCGATGGAGAATATGGGGCGCTCGCGCAAGGCTTCAGCCCCGCCGACCACCGCTGCCCCGATCTCGGCGAGTTCATCGATCTGCTCTCCGGTCTCGACGCCCGCGTGCACGTGCTTCGTGGTATTGCGGAGCGCCGCGACGAAGCCCTCCAGGTAGGCGCTCTCGGAGGGCACGTCGGTGGGCGTCACCGCCATCTCAAAGGTATCGCACATCTCGAGGGCGTCGCAGAGCCGAGCTATGCGGGCGAGATCGTCCAGGGTGGAGTCCCGGTGCTCCCCCGTCTCGAGATCGTAGACTTTGGTGCCCTCACCGAAGTTGGTGTAGCCCACCGAACGGCCGCCCATGAGGTAGTCGCGCTCGCCATCCCGCGAGGCCAGGAGGATCGTGCCCGGAGCCGACTCCAGTGCCTCTTCAACCACGTTCCGGGGGAAGCGGACAATCCGCGTGTGGGTGTCCACGACGCACCCTGCCCCGTCGAGGACATCGAGCGCCTCGTCCACCGGCACCTTCACACCGGCCGTCTCGAGAACGACCAGGGTGGCCTCATGGATCGCTTCCCGACCCGCGGCGCCCAACACATCGAAGCTGAGCCGCGGTACGCCCGCTCGCTCCTCATCCCTCAGCTTCTCTCTCCACCCCATATGCCTCAGGCCTTCCTTTCCAGAGCGGGATCTTCGGGGACTTCCCACATATAGCTGAACTTCTCGTTCCCCAGGATGGTGAACACCTCGGTTGAGAGAATGCTCCCGCCCGGCGCGAGCGGGCCGCCGAGGAACTCAAGGAGCTCCTCGCTTCCTCGGAACACGGCTTCCACCAGGAGGTTATAACGACCGGTGCAGTACCCCACCCAGCACACCCGGTTGAGTGCGGCGAAGGCGCGGGCGACCTCCCGCAGATCGCCTGCGACAACATTCACGCCGATCATGACGTTGATGGGATAGCCGGTGGCCGCAGGGTCCAGCAAACCCACGATCTGCATCACTCCGGTTTCGTGCAACCGTTCGATGCGTTTGCGCACCGTGGGCACGGACACGCCGGTGGCCCGCGCGATCTCCGCGTTCGGCAGGCGTCCGTCGCTCTGCAGGAGGGCGAGGATCTTGCGGTCCAGTGAATCAAGGTGCTCCGGACGCGGCTCGCTCCTCCGATGCTCGTCCACCAGACCCCCAGTCAAGTGAGCAATGACTTCGCCAACGTATCGTTATCGCTTCGATAAGTCAATCTCAACATTGATTACCGTTTCGATAAGTACGTCGCCGGAAGGAGCTTCGTATGCCCGCGCGGCGCGGGCATCGGAACTAGCGAGAAATGCTCTCGTGGTAGCTCTGCAGAGAGCGCACGCGACCTCCGCCGGCCCGATGCGCCGCGATGCCCTTCGCGGCCGCAACGGCCGCCGCAGTGGTGGTGATGTAGGGCACCTTGTGGTTGATGGCCGCCTTCCTGATGTAGGAATCGTCGAACTCGCTCGAAGTGCCGGACGGCGTGTTCACAACCAGTTGTATCTCCCCGTTCTTGATGGCGTCAGCGATGTTTGGTCGCCCTTCCTGCAACTTGAGGATCGGCTCCGCCGCGATGCCCCGCTCCGCCAAGTACGCTCGCGTGCCCGAGGTGGCCCGGATGACGAACCCAAGGCGGCTGAACTCGGCGGCCGCTTCCACCACCTTGGCGCGATCGGCTTCGGCCACGGTTATGAGCACGGTGCCCTCGAGGGGAAGGCGCTGCTGGGCGGCTTCCTGAGCCTTGTAGAACGCCAGGCCGAACGAGTCTGCCATGCCCAGCACCTCACCGGTGGAGCGCATCTCTGGGCCGAGCAGTGGATCCACCTCGGGGAACATGTTGAAGGGGAACACCGCCTCCTTGACCCCGAAATGGGGCACGGAAACGCGTTCCAGGCGAAGGTCGGGGAGTCTGGCCCCCAGCATCAACTGGGTCGCCAGCCGCGCCATCTGGATATCGCATACTTTGGACACGAGTGGGACGGTGCGCGAGGCTCGAGGATTGGCCTCCAGCACGTACACCCGGTCGTCGCTGATCGCGTACTGCACGTTCATGAGACCGATTACACCGAGTTCTATGGCGATGCGCCTCGTGTAGTCTTCGATGGTGGAGATGTGTTCCGCCGGGATCGTCACCGGCGGTATCACGCAGGCGGAATCCCCCGAATGCACGCCGGCATATTCGATGTGCTCCATGACCGCGGGGACGAAGGCGTCGGTGCCGTCGGCCAGAGCGTCCGCTTCACACTCCAGAGCGTCCTTCAGGAACTCGTCGATGAGGATGGGCCGTTCGGGTGTCACGTCCGCCGCCGCCCGCATGTACTCGGTGAGCATGCGCTCGTCGTGAACGATCTGCATGCCGCGTCCGCCAAGCACGTACGAGGGCCGTACGATCACCGGATACCCGATCCGCTCCGCCACCGCGCGAGCCTCCTCCAGCGTGGAGGCCATGCCCGCCTCGGGCATGGGGATCTCGAGCCGCGCCATGATGCGGCGGAAGCGGTCGCGGTCCTCGGCCAAGTCGATGGTCTCGGGCGAGGTACCGATGACGGCGACCCCGGCCTGCTCCAACTGGCGGGCGATGTTCAGCGGCGTCTGCCCGCCGAACTGCACGATCACCCCTTCCGGCTTCTCCTTCTCGTAGATGGCGAGGACGTCCTCCACGGTGAGCGGCTCGAAGTAGAGCTTGTCGGAGGTGTCGTAGTCGGTGGAGACCGTCTCGGGGTTGCAGTTCACCATGATCGACTCGAAGCCCGCTTCACGGAGGGCGAAGGCGGCGTGCACGCAACAGTAGTCGAACTCGATGCCCTGGCCGATGCGGTTCGGCCCACCGCCGAGCACCATGATCTTCCGCCGGTCACTCGTGGCCACCGCGTCCGGGGCGTTGTAGGTGGAGTAGTAGTAGGCCGCGTCGCCTACACCGCTCACCGGCACCGGCTCGTAGCCGGCCCTCACCCCGAGCGCGAGACGACGCTCGCGCAGGTGCGCCTCGGGGACAGCCAGGATCTTGGCCAGGTACGCGTCGGCGAACCCGTCCTTCTTGGCGCGCACGAGAAGCTCATCGGGAAGCTCGGAGCCGCGAAACGAGAGCAACTCCTCCTCCAACTCGACGAGCTCCTTCATCTGCTCGAGGAACCAGGCCTTGATGTGGGTCTTCGCGTGCAGAGCCTCCACCGAGACACCCTTGCGGAGTGCCTCGTACAGTATGAATTGGCGTTCGCTCGAAGGCTCTGCCAGCAATTCCATCAGTGCGTCGGCGGACCGCTCGTGGTAGTCCTTGGCGAAGCCGAGGCCGTGACGCCCGATCTCGAGCGAGCGGATGGCCTTCTGCATTGCCTCCTTGTAGGTCTTGCCCAGGGACATCGCCTCGCCGACGGCGCGCATCTGCGTGCCCAAACGGTCGATCGATCCCGGGAACTTCTCGAAAGCCCAGCGCGCGAACTTCACCACCACGTAGTCCCCGGACGGCGTGTATTTCTCGAGGGTGCCGTCGCGCCAGTAGGGGATCTCGTCCATGGTCAGACCCCCGGCGAGCAGGGAGCTCACCATCGCGATGGGGAAGCCGGTGGCCTTGGAGGCGAGGGCGGATGAGCGGGAGGTGCGAGGGTTGATCTCGATCACAACCACGCGGTCGCTCACCGGGTCGTGGGCGAACTGCACGTTCGTGCCGCCGATCACCTCGATGGCCTCGACGATGTCGTACGAGTGTTTCTGTAGGCGCGACTGCAGCTCGGGAGTGACGGTGAGCATGGGAGCGGTGCAGTAACTGTCGCCCGTGTGGACGCCCATGGCGTCTACGTTCTCGATGAAGCACACGGTGATCATCTGGTTCTTGGCGTCACGCACCACCTCGAGCTCGAGTTCCTCCCAGCCGAGCACGGACTCCTCCACCAGGATCTGCCCCACCAGACTGGCCGAGATGCCGCGCGCGGCGATGGTGCGCAACTCCTCTACGTTGTAGACGAGTCCCCCTCCCGTACCTCCCATGGTGTAGGCAGGCCGAATGACCACCGGGTACCCCAGCTCGGCGGCTACCTGCACCGCGTCCTCCACCGTGTTCACCGTCTGACTCTCGGGCATCTCAATGCCGAGCCGGTCCATCGTCCGCTTGAAAGCGAGCCGATCCTCTCCCCGCTCGATGGCCTCCGGCCCGACGCCGATGATCTGCACTCCGTACTCCTCCAAAACCCCGGTGCGGTACAGTTCGGAGCTGAGGTTCAGGGCGGATTGGCCTCCCAGATTCGGCAGAAGCGCATCCGGTCGGGCGGCCGCGATGATCTCGGTGATCGTCGCCAGGTTGAGGGGCTCGATGAAGGTCTCGTCCGCCATGACCGGATCGGTCATGATGGTGGCGGGGTTGGAATTGACCAGTACGATCTGGTAGCCGAGACCTCGCAGGGCCTTGCAGGCTTGGGTGCCGGAGTAGTCGAACTCGCACGCCTGCCCTATGACGATGGGGCCGGACCCTATGATCAGGACCTTGTGGACATCGTCCCGTCTTGGCATGTTGGGCTCCTCATGGCGGTGTGTGGGATGACTCGGGCTCGGGCTCGGGCTCGGGCTCGGCCGGCCCCGGCCGGCCGCTCCGGGCATTCTATCGCCTGAGCGACGTCCGGCGGAGAGGCCACTGCACCCCGCCGCATCGGTGCGCACTACCCACCCCCGACTGGATCGCCTGGCGCAGACGCCCCGCGTCCTGCCGCGATCCGATTACCACCGCCCCGACGACCCGCCCGTCGTGGAACCAGAGCGTACGACCGCGACCCAAGGCGGGGCATCCGATCACCCTCTGCTCCACACCCTCACCCAAGGATCGCAAAGCCTCTGAGCTCGTGCAGCCCATGAAGGCAACCCGCCGTTCAAACACCGGCAATACGTTGAACGGGATCTCACCCGAGAGCCTCGCATCGGCGCCCGCCATGTTGGCTCCTGCCACCGCTCCCTGAGCACACGCACTCGGCCAGGTGGCGAAGGCCTCCACCTGCCCGGTGACGGCGTGGCGCGTGAGCGCCGCGTCGCCGGCGGCGAAGACATTGGGGATCCCCGTGCGCATACCCGCGTCAACCGCCAAGCCCCGGTCGGCGCGGACACCGACGGGGGCGGCCCAGGCGGTGTTCGGCGCAGCTCCCTTGGCCGCGACACACAGATCGGCCGGTACGGCGTCGCCCCGGGTAGTCGTCAAGAATCGCCGCCTCCCGGCGTCCTCGAAGGCGGACGCACCGCGGCCAAGCAGGAAACGGATGCCTGCTTCCTCGAGCCACCCCTGCACTATCGTCGCTTCGCCGACCTCGGCATTCCGGCAGAGGATCTGATCGGACCGAGCAAGTACGGTCACCTGTTTCCCGAGCTTCCGCACCGCCATGGCGATCTCGAGCCCGGCGAGACCGGCCCCGAGAACGGCCACGCTCTCGGCTTCCTCCAGACGCCCCTGCAGGATCCGGGCGTCGGCCAAAGTGCGCAGAGTCAGGGGACCGTCGGCGCCGGTCGCTCCGGGCACCTCTTCTCCCCGGGCCGCCGCCCCCGTAGCGATCAGCAGCGTGGTGTACTTGATCGCCCCTCCCTGCTCCACCAAGACAGCGAGCCTCTCGAAGTCGACTCCGACCACCCGGGTGCCCGACACGAGCACGGCCTGGTGAGCGTCGTAGAAGCGCTGGTCGGCCAGGGCGAGGCCCTTCTCCTCGACCGTGCCCGCCAGCAGATAGGGCAGCAGAGCCGGGGAGTACGCCGGGCAGCACTCGGCCGTGACCACGATGATACGGCCCGCCTCGTCCCGACGGCGGATGGCCCGTACCGCGGCCAGACCTGCCGCGCCGGCGCCCAAGACCACGTAGGTCTCGCTCACGTGCACGCACCTGTCGGCGCGTCTCCCCGAGGGGCGCGGGTCACCGCGTCGCCCCTTCCAGGTCGAGGGCGGCCAGCTTGGCCTCGGTGGGCCGTCCGTGCGTGTCCCAGCCTCGAGCCTCGTAGTACTGGGGCAGGAGGATATCCAGGCGCGGCAGATTGCCCTTGCTCGCGCCCGCGGTGAAGGGGGTCTCGAGCATCCGCTTCGGGAGGGTGTCGTCGGCGGCGGTGAGTCCGGCGCCCAGGTTGAAGAGGCGTTCCTGGTTGAAGATGCGCTCACCGGCCGCCAGGAAGCCCGCTTCACCCCCGAACGAGAGGCCGGTGGCCTTCTCCATCAGGTCGATGAAGACGCGGACGTCGGGCATCCCGATCACGATGAAGTTACAGATGCCCGAGGAGTCGATCATGCAGTAGAAGTCCTGGATCTTCTTGGCTACCTCAGCCTTCCCCTCCACAGCGAAGCGGTCGAGGTTCTCGCCGGTCTCGACAATGCCCAGGAGCGAGATGCCGAAGAACTCCACGCAGTGTACCTCTTGGCGGATGTGGCACGCGCCCCGGTTGGACGTGGCATACCCGAGGGCGAAGCCCTGCCCCCCGCGTGGGTCGTAGTTCGGGAACTCCTGCTTCTTGACGGTCATGCTGAGCTCGGGGTGCCCGTAGCGCTCGGCCAGGCGATACGAGCCCTCTGCCAGACTGTCGCCGAAGCCTTCCCGGCGGGCGATCTTCTCCAGGAGCTCCACCACGGCCGCACCATCACCGAAACCGAGGGGCCCACCGCTGTCGGACTCGGGGACAAGCCCCCGCTCGCTCAACTCCATGGCGCAGGCGATGGTCACGCCCGCTGAGATGGTGTCGAGGCCCATTTCGTTGCAGATGTAGTTGCTCTTCATGATCGCTTCGACATCATCGACGCCACAGACGGCCCCAAGGGAACCCAGGGTCTCGTACTCGGGACCTTCACCTCGTCCTTTGAACGGCCCGCTCTTGACCTGCGTCACCCGGCCACAGGCCAAGGGGCAGCCGAAGCAGGCTTTGGTCTTACCGACGCCCTTCAGGTTGTAGCGGGAGACGGCGGTGCCCCCGATGGCGGCCGCGCCCTCGAATGTGCCCTGTTGGAAGTTGCGGGTGGGCAGGAGGCCCACCTCGTCGGCAAATTCGACCACGTCTGAGGTGCCGTACTCACCAACAGTGATTGACATGAAGGGGTCCTTGAACTCCTCGCGGGCGGCCCGCACCGCCGCCTGGAAGCCGGCCGGATCGGCCACCCTCACGCCGCCGCTGCCCCGCACAACGATGGCCTTCAGTCTCTTGGAACCCATGACGGCCCCCACACCTGAGCGCCCGGCTGCCCGGCCGCCGTCGTTCATGACGGCCGCGAAGCGCACAAGGTTCTCGCCGGCCGGTCCGATGCAGGCCACCTTGGCCTCCTCGTCGGTCTCGGCTAGGAGCAGCTCGGTAGTATCGCTCACCGCCCGACCCCAGAGGTCGCCCGCATCTCGGATCTCCACCCGGTCGTCGTCGATCCACAGGTAGACCGGTCTCGGCGAGGTGTTCTCGACGATGATCGCGTCGTAGCCCGCGAACTTGAGCTCCGCGCCGAAGTAGCCACCCGAGTTGGAGTTGGCGATGCCACCGGTGAGCGGCGACTTAGTGACCAGGGTGTATCGACTCGAGGCCGGGGCCGACGTAGCCGTCAAGGGGCCGGTCGCGAACACCAGCTTGTTGTGGGGACCCAGCGGGTCGACCGTCGGGTCGACCTCGCTGAGAAGGTAGTGGATGCCGAGCCCGCGCCCCCCGATGGCCCGTTCGAGTACGGCGGTGTCTATGGACTCCGTGCGGGTGGTGCCCGCAGCCAGGTCGACCCGAAGTAGGCGTCCGATCCAGCCTGCCATCATCGGTTCCCCCCTTCGAGGCGCATCTTGTCGGCCATTGCCCTGCGCTTGGCCCGCGGCGAGGAGTCCACAGCCGCGAAGTCGAGGGCTTTGGTAGCACACGCTTCGACACAGGCCGGGTGGCCGCCGCAAAGATCACACTTCCGCACACACCCCCGGCCGTCGTCCTCCACCGCGCCGAAGGGACAGGCGAGCGTGCACATGTGGCAGCCCACACAACGATCCCGGTTGAGGGAGACCACGTAGCTGCCATCGATCTCGGCGGCATGCATGGCTCCCGAGGGACAGACGGCCGCACAGGCCGGCTCGGCGCACTGCAGGCACACCTGCGGCAGAAAGAAGGCATCCTCGGTGAAGATGCTCACCCTCACCGCAGACTTGCGCGGGTTGAACTCCTCGTAGTGGGCGAAGGAACACGCCGTCTCGCAGGAGCGACACCCCGTGCACCTGTCGACATCGATCACCAGCTGGTTCCCCATCTCGAACCCCCTCCTCGCGGCATTATGATGAGATCGCACCGGCGCGCCGGCCGCGCATCATGTTGACTAACCTCCCGAAAGCGGCATGAAGAGCCTGATGCGATCACCCTCCCGCACCGAGTCGGCCGGCAGCGAATTCCGCCCATTGACGGTGACGAGCACCCTCATTCCGGCGGGTAGCCCACAGACGTCGGTAAGCACCGCAGCCACCGTACTCCCTGCGGGCACGCTCACCGCGACGGCACGACCGGTCTCGATCCGCGGACGGAACCGTTCGAGACCGAGGTGCAATTGCACGGTCACGGCGATCGGCGAAACGGTGCGGTCGGCGCCCGCGCCACGTTCTCCACCTACTTCCATCCGAAGACCTTCTGTCCGTGACGACGTCTGCGTCTGATGTTGTTGTCGTCGACCCACATGCTGACCTCATCGTCGATGAGCACCGCATCGAACGCGACCCCAATCCCGATTCGCGTCTTGTTCCCGCGATTATCCGCACGGGTAAGAACGAGTGCATCGTATCGAAATTTATACTCCGGGGGGGGGTCGAGGAGTACTACAGCGCATTCCGACCGCCGGACATGATCTCTCGGCCGGGTACGCCATCGGCAGAACAGGAGTCGTGAAGAAGTGGAACTCGGCCTCGATCAGGACACCAGAGTTCCCCGTCGCGGCCGGCAGCGTCTTCCACGCGTACCCTCCCGCAGTCCCGCGAGCTCCTTGCCCCCGACGGCGCGCAAGATCCTCATCGCCGCCAAGCACCTGCTCACGACCCGGGGCCTAAGCGCCCTCACCCTAGAGACCGTGACCAACAGAGCAGGCGTCAACAAGGCTCTGGTGCGCTACTACTTCGGGAGCAAAGCTGGATTGATCGAAGCCGTGGTCGACGAGATCGTTCTGGACGAGTGCGCGTCCATGGCGAACGACCTCTCAGCCAACACGACCGTGGCCGAACGCGTGCGGAGTTTCGTGGCGAGTGTCCGCCGAATGGCTACGAACGTCGACGGCTACCGGGCCTTCTTCGACGTACTCCCTCACGGCGCCCGCGATCGCGGCCTCCGCCGAAGGCTCACGTACCTCTACGACCTCTGGTACGAGTGGAACCTGGAGTGGCTCGGCCTCGACGACGCGACCGCGGATGACGAACGCGCCGCTGGATTGCGGGCGATGGGCGCCTTCACCGCCGCCGTCATCGACGGTATCGCCGTGCAGGCCTTGATCCACGGCGCCGAGTACGACGTCGAGCCGACGCTCGACATCCTGGAGCGCTGCCTGCTCCGCATGCTGGAGGAGTAGCCGCAGGGCGATCGAAACGACGGAAGCCGGTCCGCCCCCGAAGGGACGGACCGGCCTCGTTCAAGCCACCAACGCAGTGGCTCGCGCCCGCTCTGGGTTCCGCCTACTCCTCCGCCGAGACGATGATCTTCTTCATCGCCTCGTGGACCGCGGGATCGAGCGGCATCGCCTCGTGGGTCTTCAGCAGATCGGCGGCCATAGCCTCGGCACGCGTCGCCACGTCGGTCCCACCTTTCTTCGTCCATGCTCCCCGCGTACGCCTGTCGAAGAGCTTCACCTTCGACTGCTCCGAGGGCATGTACTTCAGCGTGTGCTTCTCCTTCAGGAAGTTCTTGCCCGAACCGATCTTGTGGATCACCTCGGTGCCGATGGTGTCGTTGTCCACGGGTGAACCGCGCACCACGCGCTTGACCATCGAGGCGATCTCGTTGTCGATCAGGAGCTGTCCGTAGGAGAACGTGACACCCAGTTCGAGCATCCCCATACCGTATATCAGGTTGGACCCTGCCAACGCTGGTAGCAGACTGGTGATGGTTTTCTCGTGCCCGGCCTGAGCGTCGATCACTTTGCTATCCGCCTAACCACCGGCAACGTAGCTCGGCAGATTGTAGTAGTTGGACAGTTCGGCCACCGCCGCGGAGATCATGCCCAGCTCTGGCGCCCCTACGGGGGCCGTGGCGTAGGTCATGTCGAACATGGTGGTGGAGCTTCCGTACATGGCGGGAGCGCCCTTGCTGGTGAGCTGCGCCAGCGTGAGGCCGGCCAGCACCTCTGCGTTGTGGGTGACCAGCGTGCCCGATACCGACACCGGGCTCGATGCGCCCGACATGGCCATGCTGAGCACGTTGATGGGGCATCCCCAGCGCGCGCTCTCCATGATGACCTCGCAGGTCACCGTGTGGAGCATCAGGGGGCTGGTGGGGCACACCAGGGTGGAGACCAGCGGCCTCTCCCGGAGCTCCCTGTCGCCGCCCGCGATGAGCGCGGCCATCTCGAACATCTTGCGGGCGTTGGCACCCGAAGAGACGTCGATGTGATGCACGTGCTTACTCGTGTTCAGGAACGCGGCTTCGAGCATGTGCAGGTCGTATGAGGCGTCGGGCATGTCGCGAGCGACGACGGCCGTCGAGTACACGTCGACGTTCTCCATCGCGTCGCAGGCGAGCGCCGTCCTTCCCATGTCTTCCTTTGTGGTCTCGTTCACTTCGCCCGTCTCGGGATCGGTGACCATGATCCCGCAGCCGAAGTTGGTGTAGCCCACGTGCTTGCCGCCCATCCAGTAGTCGTACCTGGGATCGCGCGCCGCGAGCAGGATGCTGCTCGGGCACGACGCCAGGGCTTCCTCGACCACGTAGGCCGGGAACTTCACGATCTTGGTGGCACGATCGACGATGCAGCCGCCCTCTTCGAGAACGTCCACTGCTTCCTCGAGATGAACCTCGACCCCGGTCAGCCGGAGGACTTCCAGCGTGGCGTCGTGGATGGCGTCGAGCTGACTGCTCGAGTACATCCTGAGACCCCAGCCTTGGTATTCCTCCGTACTGGCTCTCGGTCCTCGGATCATGTGCGCACCTCCTTTCTCTCGCTCGTAGTGACAGGCCGTCTCACTAGGAGACGGCTTCCTTGGCCTTCGCCACCGTCTCGGTGGCGCTCTCGGCGTAGACATCCGCGCCGATCTTGTCGGCCCAGTGCTGGGTGGCGGCGGCGCCGCCCACCATCGTCTTCACATTCCCCCTGATGCCCGCCTCGGTGAGGGCCGCCTCCAACTTGGCCTGATTCACCATGGTGGTGGTCATGAGGGCCGAGCTACCCACCAGATCGGCGTTGGTCTCCTGCGCCATGCGGACGAATTCGCCGATGGCCACGTCGCGGCCAAGGTCATGCACCTCGAACCCGGACACGCCGAGAAGCGTGCCCACGATCGTCTTTCCGATGTCGTGCACGTCACCTTCGATCGTGCCGATGACCACCGTGCCGAGCTTCTCGACCGCCGATGCTTCGGGCAGGGCCTCTTCCAGTATTGCAAGCGCGGCCGTCATGCAGTCCGCGGCGATGATCATCTCGGGAAGGCTCATCTCTTCCGCCTCGAACATCTCCCCGGCCCGGCGCATGCCCACCGTGAACCCTTCCTGCAGGAGCCGGACTGGATCTAGACCGCTCTCCAACGCATCCTTGGCCAGCTGTACCGCACCGTCCTCATCGATGTCGAGGACGAGCTCCTGCGCCTTCTGGATGGCTTCCTCCATGCTAAGTGTCGCCATGTACCGGTTCACCTCCTCTCATCCGTCTTCGTCACTGTCTTCCCTCGATCACTCCTCGCGCCGAACAACAGAGTTCGACCCCACGGAGCACGTCAACCGCCCGTTGCGCGCACGTCAGAGCTTCTTGACGAACGTACGAGCTTGATAGAGCGCCAGAGCCGGCAGAGTCACGAACAGGATGATCGCAACCGCCGGACCCGCTCCGAAAGCCCAGAACTCACTCACGTTCACGTAAGACCACCTCCTTAGACCAGGAGCCCAGTATCGCTCATGCGCTGACGGCCGAACTCGGTAAGGCTGTACTTGAGCAGTATCTTCTCCTTCCCGAAGCTCTTGCTCGGATCAATGGTCTCCTCGATGGCATCGATGAGCCCCCCCGAGTAGAGGTCCGCAAGGGTGACCCGGTTGTTGCCGTACCAGTACTCGCCCTCGAGACCGCCGTACTCGGCGTTCAGTAACTCAGCGAGTTCGTAGTCCCACTTGGCTCCCTCGGTCTGCAGGATCTGCAGCAGGCGCCCTTTCATGTGTAGCTTCGCCACGTATCCCCCTCTCAGCTTAGCTGCCCGCAGTGTCCGAGTTCTCCGATGAGCCCCCAAGATGCGAGACCGATCGGATGACCTCAAGAACATCGCGGCGCTCGGTGTACATGATCACTCCACCGGCGATGACGATCAGGCCGCCGATCAGGAAGTTCAGGTCAGGCATGGTCAAGGTGAAGATGCCCAGGAAGATTATGGCGAACACCCCGTAGAAATCGGCGATCGCCTGCCCGCGACCCACACCGATGAGCGGGAACGACTTATACCACGATACGTAGCAGAAGCCGAATGTCAGCCCGGCCAACAGCAACCACACGAGGTTCGTGAAGTGAAGCGCATCGACGAGCATCGTGATCGCATCGCCGCCGGTGAGGATCGCCGTGACCGGCAAGATGAGAACTACCCAATAGAGAACCTCGGCCGTGAAGCGGATCGTGAGCCCCACGTCTGGGTCTACTACATCGAGCGCCCGACCGGCGAACGCGCCTTCGATACCCCAGCCCGTCGCAGCCATGATCCCGCCCACGTAGCCGAGCCACGAGCCGGTGCCCGTACCGGTCATCTCAGCGAGGATCCCCGGTGCGTAGACGACCAGACCTCCGCCAACGATCACCAGGATGCCGAGTGCCGCCCGGGTGGTTATCTTCTCTGCATACCAGACCCGGGCCAAGCCGGCGCCCACAATCGGATAGAGCAGGGCGGCAACAGCCGCGAAGACACCGCCAACGTAGCCGATGGCAAGAAAGCTACCGAAGATCGCCATGGGACCGCCGAAGACCGCTCCTGCGAAGAACCACTTCGAGACCTTGCGCATCTGCCGAATAGTCCTACCGTATTCCCGCATCTTGCCCAACACCGCAACCCAGACGTACATCGCGAGCAGCACAGCGATGGCGTTGAGCGCGGTGATAACCGCTGCCGCCATCAGGAAGTCCCTGGTTGTATCGGCGATGGCGTTGAACGGCGCTTCGTACCAGATCGCGGTGCCGGGCACGTACCAGGCACCCCACAGCACAGCGCACCACAGCGCCCACACGAACCCCCACCGCACCGACCGCTCGGTGTGATCCCTTCGTGCCTTCGTCAGATCCGACATCTATCGACCCCCTTTCGTGCGATGCCTAGCAGCATCGCAGCCTCTAGAAACCCACCGACTCCAGATCCTCAGTGCCGATCCCCCCTCTCTTCGAGCCTCGGTGTACTTGTATGGACAGGTACGCGAGAATGTCCGCGCCCCGGACGACCGCCTCATGATACCTGGACGCACCAACAATACGCAACAGACTCGCACCCATCCTGAAAGCCGCAGTGACCCCTGTCTCGTGCCTAGACAGGCTTGAGACACCACGGCCGCGACCCCCTGAGCAATCCGCTCGTGTGGGTGGCGCACCGAGCGCGGCAACAGCCCGGGGGTGGGTCAACGAGCACCTCCCCCTATCGACCCAGTCCGTACGCTCACCGGGTCAGGCGTCGCCGACAACCCGGAGTCGCGCGCGAGCCGGCGAACGGCCTCCTCCGCGCGGGCACGTGCGTCTACCGCGTCGACGCCTACGCAGATCATGGTGGCCGACCAGGTCTCTCGCCCCTCGGCACGGTCCGTGAGCACCTCGTCCGCGCCGAAGGCGTCTTCCAGGAGCCGCAGCGGCCCCGCCGTGCTCATCACGTGTTCCCCGAGAACCTCCAGGCTGCCCATGGAGGCGTGCACGTGTTGGTAGCAGACTCCACGACCGCCCGGGGGCAGTGAGCCGGGGAGACCGGCGCCACGTGCGATATCCGCGACCAACGCCACCACATTGAGTCCCGTGGAGTGCAGTACCGCGGTGGGCGTCTGGCTGGGTAGCCGCGCGTCGATCTCGATCAGCCGCGGAACGTCGCCGTCCAACATGACCTCGACGTCCATGAGACCCACGAGCCCCATGCGTTCGGCAAGACGCACCCCGGCAGCGGACATGGCCTCGAGAGACCCTCCGGCCGCGGTCACCGGAGCGACCACGCGCTTGCAGTCGTACACGTGGTCGAACTCGAGCAACGTGGGCACCAGAGGCAGCGCCCCATCCGGCGTCCCGATCACCTCCAACGACAGCGAAGGCCCGTCGACGTACTGCTGCACGACGACTTCATGACCCGCGGTCTCGAGCCTCTCTCGAGCCGCTTCGAGGTCGCTCTCGGTCCAGACGACGCTCACCCCCTCGCTGCCGCTCGACCCGCTCGGCTTGACCACCGCGGGGAAGCCGCACTCGGGCCACGGTAGGGGCCGCGGAACATCCAGTTCGGCGAAGAGACGGTCGGAACGAAGCTTCGAGCAGGAGAGCTCGTAGGAAGGAAGGTGGAAGGCCAGAGGTACACCCCAGGACGGCACGACTTCGCTCAGCCACCGCAGGGTCTTCAGGTCTTCGCAGGCGGGCAGGATCACGTCGCACGCTCCGAGCACCACCCGCGCTCGTTTCACGTCGGCCGTGACGTCGAACACGTGGCTCTCTGTTGCCAATCCCGAGGCGGGCGTGGCGGGCGCCCTATCGACGAGGACAACCTCGAATCCAGCCTTGATGCCCAAATAGACCGCCTCGGTCCCTTGTAGACGTCCTCCCACGACGCCCAGGCGCATCACCACTGGGCCTGCGCCCTCAACCCCGGAGCCTGCGTCCCGGCGAGCCAGCCTTCGTACTCCGGCAAGGAGGCCACCTTCAACCCGAGGGGAGCGAGATGCCGCTCCACTCCGGCCACGGTACGGAAGCCCTCATCGATGTCGAGCGTTGACTGTGAGACTCCGGCCAGCCCGCTTGCGGGAGGGATGATGGATGTGACGACGTTGGCGCCCGCACGCAGGCGGGCCTCCAGACCCCGAAGGCCGTCGATGTCGAGAGAGGCTGGGATCAGGCGATCGGGCATGGTGAGCCGCATGGTGGCTAAGGTGACCATCTCGGCCAGCAGGGTGGGCGTGTCGAGGCCGCCCATAGGAGTGCCCTTCTGGGGGACGAAGCCCATCACCCGCACCTGCTGCACACCCTGCGCCCTCATGGTGACGAGGGAGCGCGCCCGGTCGGCGGCCGTCTCGCCCACACCCAGAAGGATGCCGTCTTCAGCGTGTAGTCCAGCGCCCAGGGCCCGGCTCCTCGCGCCGACACGCGCCGCGAAATCCTGCCCCGGCCGAAGCTTGCGGAACAACTGCGGTGAGTGGGTCTCCTGGTAGCAGGCATACCAGTCGGCCCCCGCCTCGGCGAGCTGCCGCAGCACGGCATCCGGCACCACGCCCGGAGACACCATCACCGGCACCCCTGCCGCTCCTCGGACGTCCGCCACGAGTTCCACCAGATGGTCGAACCGGCCGGCGTCGTGGATCTCCGGGTCCTCCCCCAGGGTCAGATCCACGAGGTGCACGCCCGAGCCGGCCAAGCCGCAGGCTATCTCGACCACCTCAGCCGCGGTCTTGCGGTACCGGGGACTCGCGTCGTTGCCCTTGCGGTAGAAGCAGAACGTACAGCGATTGCGGCAATACGTCGAGAAGTAGACGAAACCGTATAGAAAGATCTTGCGCCCGAAGTAGCGCTCCCTCAGTCTCTGCGCGGTGTCGAAGATGAGAGCGGCCTCATCCGGCTCCTGCACTTCGAGCAGCGTCTCGATCTCGGGCACCCGGAGGCGTTCCCCCGCGAGCGCGCGCTCGACGATCGCTTCCACTTCCCGGCGTCGTGGCCGTCCGGTCACCTGCGAACCCCCTATTCCTCCGCGACCGGATGCGATCCCGGCCGGGTGCCTTGTACGTTGAGGCGCGCCCCGTCGAGGTACACGAGACTCCTCCCTACCGGGTGGATACGAGACCCACCCGTCTGCATCATGGCTAGACGCTCGAGGCCGAACCCCCACCCGGCCCACGGACCGTTGACGCCCCACTGCTCGTCGAGTGGGTGCGGTCCGACGACGCCTGAGGCCACCTCGATGCCGCGCACCTCCACATCGAACGTCGCGCCATATACGCCGGAATCGGTCTCGACGATCTTGTATTGCAGGCCCAGGGGCCTCATGGCGACATCGGCCAGCATCCGCAGGCGATCGGCGGGGTCGCCGCTCGGCTCGAACTCCACAAGGTTGAGCATGGTGAACTCCGAGAGGTGGTTCGAGCCCTTCGACTCCTTGCGGAAACAGGGTCCCACTTCGAAGATGCTCACGGGGGGCGGCCATAGCCGTTGGAGGTGACTGAGCAGGTAGTAGAGGTTCGGTGCCAGCATCGGGCGCAGGCATCGGTCGGTGTCGACCCAGTACACCTGGCGCCAGAGCGGGTGTACTTCACCGATCCCCATCTTCGCCAGGGCGCCCTTGCTCATCATGAGCGGCGTGGCCACCTCGACGAAACCATCCGCCACCAGCGCCGCGACCAAGACCGACTCCACCGTGCGCAGCACCGGGCGTCGCCTCTCGGTGCGCAGAGAGTCGAGCCGATCGACGTTCGCCTGGCTGAGTTCCCGATGGTTCCCCTCGTAGCGGGCGTCGCGCTCCTCAGCCGAGTCGAACGTGTCGGCCAGCGCGGCATCGTCAAGCCCGATCTCGGCTAAGCGCTGCCTCTGCTGCGGCGAGAATCCGAGTGCGATGTCTCCCTGGCCTATCACACGAACGAGGTGCTCTCGAACTTCTCGAGCTTCCAGGATGGTATACGGCACCGCGGACACGGCTCGTCGTAGATCTTGTTGCGCAGATGACGGGCGACCCGACTGTTCCGGGAGTTCCGCATGCGGATGTCATGCCCGCAGTGCGTCTGCAACTCCACGAACCCGCCCCTGAGCTTCACCGAACGGACGCCATGCAACAGGCCGGTCTTCGACGGCCACAGCTTCACCTTCTCGATCACCCCGTAGGGGGCGGCATGCCGCCGCACCGTGCGCTTCTTCGCGCCGGGGATAGGAGCCAAGACCCAGTCGGGCAGCTTCCCGCCTGTCCCAACGTCTCCGTTCGTGGAGCCGACCACGTCCACCTACCGCCCGCCCTTCCTCTCACCACTCTCTTCTGCATGATGGTGTGGAGGAGAGTCCGGGAGTCCAACCCGGCTACGAAGATTTAGAGTCTCCGCGGTCATGCCGACCAACCCTCCTTGTTGCCGGCCGCCGGGCGGCCGGCTCGGGGTGCACCGCCCGTCTGTGGGGCGGTGCACCACTACTCGTAGGCGGTCTTAGACCGCCGCCTCTTCCGCGGCCTCCACCATGGCCCTCAGGTTCTCGGTCTCCGCCGAAGGCGGCACCGAGCAGCCGGGAGCGATCATGTCGTAGCCATCGGCCAGAGCCTTACGCACGTCGTTCTTCACGTCCTCGGGCGTGCCGGAGAAGAGCGTCACCACCGCGTCCACACCGCCGATCAGGGCGATGTGCCGGGGGAACCCGCGCAGCACCTCTTTGGCGGCGACGGCATCCACCGACGGCTCCACGCTGATCGCGGTCACACCGGTCTCGGCGACCTCCGCCATGATCGGGTTGAGCTTCCCGCAGATGTGCATGATCGTGAGAACGCCGGGGAGGTTGGCGATCTGCTTCGCCTCATACGGCTGAGCGAGGTTGCGGAAGATGGGCGGGCTGATCACGTCGATCGAGGCCATCATGTCTTCGATGACGATGATGTCCGCACCCGCGTCCACAAGGGCTTTGCCCAGCATGGTGCCGGCCTGCTCGGCCACTTCCATGAGGGGCACCAGGCTCTCCGGCTTCTTGAAACTCGCCTTGAGTGCGTCGGTGATGCCGATCAGATTGGCCACGATCGAGAAGGGGCCGACGATGTTGCCCATCACCGCGACATCGTCGCCAACGGCTTCCTTCATCAGCCGCACGGCCTCGATCAATTCAGGCACGCGTCCGCGGGTGAGGAAGTCGTCGGGAAGAGCGATCTCGTCCCCGGCGTGGAAGGCGTGCACGTCGATACGCGGGATACCCTCGCGCCCGGCGTACTTGACGGTGCAGCCCAGAGCCTCGCTCTCGACGGTCTGGCAGTACGGGGCACGCACAGCGTCGAAGCCGAGTACGGAGTGGGCCGCCAGAGCCAGTTTGGCCATCGACTCGGCCTTCTGGTGGGCCTCCGGCCATTCCGCTCCACACGCGTCCATCTGCGCATAGGTCGCCGTCTGGTTGGCCGAGAAGACCGGTGGACGGTCCACGGGCAAACCGGCAAGCGCTGCTAGTACACGTTCCTTCGAAGTCATCACACCTCTCACCTATCCCATCTTCGCTTTCAGTCTGTCCACACTGTTGATACTGATACCGAGCAATTCTGCGATACGGATCTTAGCCTCTATCCCCTTGGCGCATCCGGGCACTGAGGTGATCACACCTATGTCGAGGTCTTCGCGCATCTCCCGCATCACCGTGACCTCGGAGAGGTCGGCGACGCTGATCTTCAGCTTGTCGGCCACGTAGGCTTTGGCTTCCGGTAGGCGCATCCTGCGCGCGAGCTGCATCCGAGCGACCAGGTCTCCGGCCGTACGGATGCCGCCCATACCAGCGGCCACCCCGTGGGCGATGGGCATCCCGTAGGGATCGCCCACACCCACCTATAATCCGTCGACGCGGGCGATCTCGACCATCGCGACCGAGGCCCGCGAGACACTGTCGATAGGCGGGGTCTCGAACACCGGGGAGCCACCCACCCCCATGCCCATGTTCACGTGCACCGGGATGTTGGCCACCGCGGTGACCGCCTTGACGAAGGTGACGGCGCGGGCAAGGTTCCAGGCCATCGACTTGCTGGTGTTGGTGTTCACGACAGGTCCGAAGATGTCGCCTCCGGCCTTCTCGACGAGACCAACTTGGTGGTGCGGGTAGAGCCCGGCGAGACGCGTGCCGTCGTACTCGAGCTCGCCGTGGATACCGAGTACGAACTCCCCGGCCATGCCAACCTGGATCGCAAGATTCGGGTGTTTGGCCTTCAGCTGCTCGACTGCCTGAAGCGAGGCTTTGAAGTCCGCGTCGCCCGCCGCGCCCGTCGTATCGAAGTTCACGCCGTCGGCGCCCACCTCGGCCAGCTTGCCGCAGATGTAGACGATGTCGCGGGTCGCGTGCTCGACCGCCAGTTCCTGGGCCTCACGCGCCTCCTTGATCTTGCCCATCGGCAGGAGGTCGGAGGGGTTGCCGAACGGGCCGTCGGGCGCGTAGTAGGTGCCGAGGTTCGGCATGGCTCCGTAGAAGATGGGCACGATGGTGCTGAGCAGGATGTTCTCGAGCGCCTGCTGCTCCTGGGCGATGATCGGCTTGACCGGCTTCCAGGAGTAGTCCACATGCCCGAGTTCCATGGTATCGGCCGCGAAGGCCCGCTCGTGCACCTGCACGCCCTGCAACCGGCTCAGCGGGATACCGACCCCGCTGTTGCCTTGGTCGCCGTCGAGGCGCAACGTGCCGATGTCGTGCGTGAGTACGACCTCGTTCCCCGAGTCGACGCCCACTACGCGCGCATTGCTCTTGAAGAGGTCGAGCAGGAAGTCGATCTCGTCGTCTTTGAGGGGTGGGATGCGGCCGCGATCGGCTGCGTCTGCGGAGCCGGCGATCAGATCGGCCTTCAGCTCGTCAGCCGTCATATCGATCACGTGCCCGTCCCCCATCCGGGTCGGGTACTTCGTCATGCGAGCACTCTCCTCATTCGTCTAGCGACCACTCATTCGTCTGGCGACCACTCCGCTACCCCTGCACCAACTCGAGGGCCTTCTGCACGGCCTCCTGGGCGTTCTCGGCGTAGGCGTCGGCGCCGATCTTGTCGGCCCAATACTGAGTGACGACCGCCCCGCCCACCATGGTCTTCACCTGGTCGCGGATGCCCGCCTCCTTCAGCATCTTCTCCAAGGCCTTCTGCCCGACCATCGTCGTGGTCATGAGGGCCGAGGTACCCACGATCGCGGCCCCCGTCTCCTTGACCTTCTCGACGAACGTGTCCAGGGGGACGTCGCGGCCGAGGTCCACCACATCGAAGCCGTACACCCGCATCAGGGTCGCCACGATGCCTTTGCCGATGTCGTGCACGTCGCCCTCGATCGTGCCGATGACGGCCGTGCCGGCCTTCTTCTCTCTCTGATCCTCGGGAAGCGACGCCTCTAGAATAGCGACGGCCGCAACCATGGCCTCAGAAGCAAGGATCACCTCCGGCAGGAACATGGTGCCCCGTTCGAAGAGGTCGCCCACGTCGCGCATGCCCGGAGTGAATCCCTCGTTGATCACCTTGAGGGGGTCGAGGCCCAGCTTCACCGCCTCAGTCGCAATCGCCTTCGCCTCGTCCTCATCGGCCGACACCACAGCCTTGGCTGCGGCTTCGAGCAATTCTTGTTCTGTCATCTCGCCCTCCCGCTTGTAGTCGTGGGGCTCGATGGCCCCCCAGAAGCACCTCTATGGAGACCGCTGCCCAAGAGAGACCGCTCTCCACTACGAAAGCACACTACCCACATCGACCGGTCGAGACACCGCGGCGACAGTGTCTCGACCGGGTTGAACACAGCGCCAGACGTTAGAGCCAGAAGATGGCGTAGGCGGTGAATACCACCGCCACACCTGCAGCCAGAGTCACATAGGGCAACACTCCGGCCTTGCGGGGACCGAGTTCAGTCTCGCCCGCGGGCAACAGGTCCGCCCACATGTGGTCGGGGAACTTGCCCTTGTCGGTGATGTAGTGCCTCACGGCGAACACTGGGATGACGAGAGCGGCAGATACGAAGCCCGTGGCCAGTGTCCCGGGACCCCACACGTTGGCCCCCGCGCCCAGAAGGAACGCGTTCACGAACGCCAGTACTACACCTGCGCCCAAGAGGAAGTTGGGGGCGCGCCACGGCCGAGGTACGTGCTTGTTGTCGATGCGGTGGATCCACCCGGCGTTCAGGTTGAGGAAGTTGAAGATCAAGTAGTTCACGTTCGACACGGCAAGCACGAACAAGTAGTCCGACATCAGCAGGAGGATCAGGTTGAACGTGAGGTCGGTCCACATGGCGCGGGTGGGCGCCCCGTGAGGGTTCACGTGATCCAGGTACTTGGGCAGCCATCCGTCGACGCCACCCTGGTAGAGGGTGCGCGAAGAACCGGCCATCGAGGTCATCACGGCCAGCAGGAGGGTGAACACGAGCATGACCACCAGGACGTTGGTGACGACAGCGCCGCCGCCGACCATACCGGCCAGGGCTTCGCCGACGCCCGCTCCGCTGGCGATACCCGGTTCGAGCATGCCCTCTGTTCCCAAGACGCCCTGGAAGGCCACCGGCACCACGACGTACACGGCGATGCACAGGAGGCCGGAGTAGAGGATGGCGCGAGGGGTATCGCGGCCCGGGTTCTTGAACTCACTTGTGTAGCAGATGGCGGTCTCGAACGCGTAGGCCGACCAGGCCGCGATGAACAGACCGCCCATGAAGAGCGTCCACCCACCCAGATCCCACGAACCCGCGATGACGTTGCCGGCATCATCCAAGGCGAGCGGGGTGAACGGCGAGAAGTTGCTGAGTGAGACATCGCCGGTGAGCAACGGCACGACGCTCACGACGAGCAGCGGCATGAGCGCACCCACGGCAAGTACTGTCTGGATCCGGGCGGTGCGCAGGATGCCGTGGTGCTGCATGGCGAACACCGCGAGGAGCATGGCTGCACCGATGAAGAAGGTGGCGTTCACACGGATCGACAGGTCATCCTTGAGGAAGTCGAGCGGTATCAGCGTCACCTGCCACGTGTTGATCGCGGCGTCAGGCGCAAAGAAGATCGAAAGAAGGTAGCCCGCGCCGAGACCGCAGCCGATGGCCAGCACCGGGGTCCAGGCGAGCCAGTTGCACCAGAGCGAGACCGGCGCCAAGAGCTTGCTGTAGCGCACCCAGGCCGTGGCGCCATACACAGAAGCCCCTCCCGACTTGCTGGGGAAGAGGCCGGCGATCTCGGCGTAGGTGAACGCTTGGATGAAGCCGAACAGAACGGAGATGGTCCACACGAGCCAGGCCGGCGCCCCCACGGTCGCCGAGATGCCCCCCATGGAGAAGAGCACCAGCGCGGGCACGCCGATCGCGACCCAGAAGGCCCCCTTCCAGTCGATATCGCGCTTCAGAACACCGGCCTCGTGCGACACGTACGTTTCCGATGACATCTATCCCCCCAATCTAGGTCTGACGGGTGTGGATCCGGGGTGGGGCGGCGCACGCCGCCCCACCCCGGATCCCCGGGCGTCTTCTACCAGTGCTTGTAGTTGACGCCGAGATCCTGCATCGCTTTCACGGCTTCGTCGTACACGGCCAAATACTCGGCGGTGGGAACGACCTTGATCGGGTCGTAGCACTCGTCGAACGGCTGACCCGCCGGCGCCGTCTTGTAGTCTTTCTCGTAGCTGCCCACCAGAGCGTCGAGGATACGGTTGGCCTCTTCGAGCGGCATCCCGGCCACCGCGTGGGCGACCTCGCCCATGAAGCGGGCCTCGAGCCCCGTGGTCTTGTTCGTGGCCACGCCTTTGGCCGAGGCAACTCCGGAGAGTATCTCGCGACCGCTGACGGTGTCGGTGATGGACTGAGCCGCAGTCTCGAGCAGGCACATCTTCGTGCCGGGCCCCGCGACTGTGTAGTACTGGTTGCCCAACATCAGGTTCGTGTGCTCCTCGATGGCCCGTGCGCAGTGCCCGGCTACCGCCAGCGGCTCCCTGGCCGTGGTGATGCCCCACCGCACGTGGATGGGCCCGTCGAGATGCCACGTCGCCTGCGTCATCACGAACGCGTTCAACGTGGTGGCCACGTCGACGATGGTGGTCTCTTCGAGTCCACCCGCGTACCCTCCGAAGATGGGCATCTGCTCGCACATGATGATGTTCCCGGCTAGTACGTAATGAGCGGTGAAGGTCAACGCACCTACGTCGATCTTCAGCTCATTGAGCTGGGACACTTCATGGCTGTCAGACTGCCGCATCCCCCCGGGGAAGTCGGCTGCGATGACTCCACCGGGAGACAGGGACGTCTCATTGCCCTATAACCCCATCCCGGGCCTGCCGGCCCTTGCCTGAGCCAGGCGGACCTGGTAGGCCTCTTGCCTCACGGCAGCAATCTCCCACGGGCTGTTCGGTGTGGGGTCGTAGCCGTTGATCGTCTGCATCACCCCGTCCACGATGGTGTCTACGATGCTTTCCTTCGCGTAGGATTCGTGGATCGGCAGGAAGAGCGGCTCGGAGCATGGAGCCCCGGTAGGCCCTCCTTGGATCACCGGCGGCCTGGTGTCCTTGTGACTGCGAGGGCTCAGGAGCCGCGAATCACGCCCCTCCCCCAGCACGCAGGACTTGGGCGCCGCTGCAATACTGGCCCACACCTCTTCTTCCGTGTACTTGATCACGCGCCCGGTATCCATGCAGTAGATACCGCACTCCACCAGCATCTCCATGCCGGCTTTGAAGAGGTTGGCTACCAGTGCGGGGTCCGTGGGGACCATGACCTTCTTGTCCATCTGGATGCCGTGCTTCTCTTTCAAACGCGAGGCCGTCTTGGGGATGATCTCGTAGTCCCACGCGTTCTCATCCACACGCTGGCCGGTCTTCGCACGGTTGAAGGCTTCGAAGACGGTGACCTTCTGCGCTAGCGCCACGTTGGCTTCCCCCCTTTCTCTCGATCGGATGTGCATTGAGTCGGCCGGTTCATCCGCTGACCAGTTCGATGGCCACCTTCACTGCGTCCGCGGCATTGTCGGCGTAGCCGTCGGCGCCTATCTTGTCCACCCACTCTTGGGAGACGGGGGCACCGCCGAACAGGCACTTGACGTTGTCGCGGATGCCGATCTCGATGAGGCCGTTCACGATCTCGCGCTGGGCGGGCATCGTGGTGGTCATCAAGGCCGAGCCCGTGACGATATCGACGTTCTCCGCCTTGGCCTTCGCCACGACGTCGTCTACGGGGACATCGCGGCCCATGTCGATGACTTCGAAGCCGTTGGCGGCGAACATCGTCTTCACGATGTTCTTCCCGACGTCATGGATATCGCCCTGCACCGTGTGGCAGATCACCTTGCCTCGGCTCATGGCGCCCCGCTCGTCGGCGGTCATCCCCTCCGTCAGAATTTCCACAGCCCCTTGAAAGGCTTCCGCCGCGATAATGATCTGCGGAACGAACATCTCGCCCTCATCGAACAGGTCGCTGATGATGTTCATGCCCTTCGAGAGTCCCTCCTGGATAGCATCCACAACCGTGATCCCGGCCGCCTTCGCCTCGTGCGCCGCCTCTGCGGCCACCTCGGGCTCGAGTTCCGATACCCCCGAGGCCAGTTTCGCTAGGATCTCTTCTCGATTCACCTACTCACCCCCTCGCTCCTAGGTCCGTTTGCCGAATACACGTTGCCGGCGACACATGATCACTGCCGTGCACCCGACCCCGTATAGGGAGATCCCTGTCGCCGCAGGCCGACTACTGCATGCTGCGTCTCCCCCAACACACGCCCGGCGGGCCCTCTGCCACAACCCATCTAGACAGGTGCGCGCCGGGCCAAGCAGAGCTACTTTACGTACCGCGAAAGCATATGTCAAACCCCTCTGGACGAGTTCGACTGTACGGTCATACAGGGCTGGAGGCCGCCCAGACCTCGGTGCCATCCTCGCGAAGCCCCCGTCTAGACCGCTTGACAGGAATCCGCGTAGTGACTAATGTTGCGAGCGTTGAGTTGAAACCGCCGGGGGGCGGATGAGGGCGGACGCTCAGGGGGGCTCCGAAGAAGGATTCCGGCAGGGCCTGCGTATGCTCGGGGTCAAGCGGGAGCACTTCAGACCTCTCGACCGACCTCCCGTGGCAGCCAGGAGCGTGCAACTCCGGAAAGGGGGCCGACTTCGTACACCCGCGTCTCACGCGTGTACCGCTAGAACCAATACCGTAGCCACATCGAGAAAGGGGGGAACATGAGCGCACCGGGCGTGGACGAGGTCGTCGCCGCGGCATTGGCACAGGAAGACACGGCGCACAAGCACGATCCGCGTATCGACAAGATGTACAAGAACGACGTGATCACGATTTACGCGTTCGTGATCGCATTGTGGATAGTCCTCTGGAGCGTATTCTTCTTCGCAGCCAATCCGTACATCGAAGATAACCTTCTCAGAGTCGTCTTGATCGTACTCGGCCTTTCCGCTTCGATCTTCAACACAGTCGGAATGGTGCAGAACACCCGCAGACTGGCGACGGAGCGGGTCCGCTTCTACTCGCAAGACCTCTATTGGCAAGATCAGAAACGGGCCCTAAAAGCGTCCTCCAGGGGGTGATGACCGTGGCTAAACACGAAGAGTGGATACCGTACAAAGACTACAAGGAACCGAAACAGAGCATCTTCATGCAGGTCTTCGACGTATTGTTCATACTGGTCCTCTGCTACATCTTCTTGCTCGTTCCGATCATGCTCACTGGAAAGGTCTTGGTGGGCTAGTCATGGGCGCATTGATAGATCCTCGAGCTGCGACCTTCCGCAAGATCGCCGCCGTCTGCCTGCTGTGTGTGATCCTGATGCTGAGCTTTTCCGGCTCCGCTTGGGCTGAAGAAGGCACCACCACCACCGACGAGGCGGCGGCCGTTGAGGAGACCCCCGCACTCGACTACTCGTTCACGTGGCCTACGTTCATCCTATGCCTCGGCCTGGTGGTCGGCTACTACATCTTTGTCCTGAGAATCTCGGAGAAAGAGTTCAAGGGCGTCGTGGCTGAGAGGTTCGGCCCCAAGCGGCTGGAAGAGGAGGGGAACAGTTGAGCGACGGCACCGCACAACTCATCAACTACGTGGTGTGGGCCATCTCGATCGGGATCTTTGGCTGGCTCATCATCGACGCGCTGCGAATCGAGACCACCTACGACCGCGACCTGCTCGTGAGCTCACGAGAGGGCGAGATCGAAAAGGAGATCCAAGCCGAGCACCACGACACACCGCAGGGGGTCTGAGGCCATGGTAGAACAAGCACGTCTCAGTCTGCTTCGCGTACTCGGACCGCTCCACGTGTGGGCACTCGGCGTGGGCATCGTGCTCGTGGGCGAGTTCATGGGATGGAACTTCACCGTCGCGAAGGGTGGTGTGTTCGGAGCGCTCGTGGCCTGTTGGTTCGCGGGTATCCTCTACTCATGCGTGGCCATGATCGACTCCGAGGTCTCGTCCACGGTGGCCTCCGCCGGCGGACAGTACGCGCAGGCGAAGCATATCCTGGGTCCGCTCGCGGCCTTCAACCTCGGGCTGTTCCTGATATTCGAATACAGCATGCTGGAAGCCGCCGACGCCATCGTGATCGGCGCCATCGTGCAGCAGCTGCACCCGGCGCTCAGTCCCACCGCGTTCGTGGTGCTCACCATCGCGTTCCTCACCTGGCTCAACTACCGTGGGGTCCATACCTCTCTCACCTTCAACGCCGTGATCACCGGCGTGGCATTCCTGACGATCATCGCCCTCTTGTTCGGATCTGAGTTCTGGAATCCAGGCAAGATCATCAAGACAGAGGAGCTCTTCACGCAACTCCCCGGTCATGCCGATCCCAAGTCACCTTATGGCTGGCTCGGGTTCCTTGCCGCTCTGCAGTTCGGCATCTGGTACTACCTCGGCATCGAAGGGACCTGCCAGACGGCAGAGGAATGCCGTTCAGCGCCCAGAGCCCTGCCGATCGGCACCATGTCGGGCTTGATCACGCTGCTCATCGCAGCGACCATCACCTGGTACGTCGGCACGGGCCTGGTCGATTGGGTGACGCTGGGCTCCTCGGCCTATCCGCTGTATGACGCGGCGCTCGCCACGGGCAAGCAGTGGGTGATCGTGCTTCTCTTCATCGGCACGATACTCTCCTGCCTCGCCTCCGCGAACGGGTGTATCAACGACGCGTCTCGGGCTTGGTTCGCGATGGGTCGCGACCAATTCATCCCGAAGTTCTTCGGTGGCGTCCATCCTAAGTACAAGACCCCGTACCGCGCCATCCTGTTCCTCGTGCCGATCGCCATCGCCTTCGGCTACACCGGTCTGCTCGACCAGGTGATCACCTTCTCGATCATGTCGGGGCTGTTGATGTACGCGATCATGCCCATCAACATGATCCGTTTCAGGCGTCTCTACCCGATGGGCTCGATCAAACGAGGCTACGTCTATCCGTTCCACCCCTTCCCGTCGTATGTGCTGTTGCTGTTTGCGGCCGCGACGTTCGTGGCCATATACTTCGGGTATTGGAGGAACATGGTCGCCGCCCTGCTGTTCTACCTCTTTGCTTCCATCTGGTTCGTGTACCACAGGTACAAGATGGTCGACAGGTCCAGGCTCTACACGATGCCGTGGCCACGACCGAAGGGATACTGATCCCGTAGCAGGCGGAGTCGACGCAAGGCGCCGTGGGCCGGACACTGTCCGGCCCACGGACTGCCTGCAGAGACCAGTTTCGGAGCGAGGGCCGCGGATGCGGAACATGAAGGAGGCCCCAAGTCGACATTTCGTTCGCGCTCAAGATCGTACTCTTGGTCCCGGTCGCTCTTCTCCTCTGGTGGCGCATCAAGCACGCCTACCGCGATGAGCACGTCGGTCGAGAGGGTCTACTCGACGCATTCGTCGCGGCGCTCCCCGACGCGACCGTCGACAAAGGACCCCAGGGTCTTCCCCGGCTGCGCGGGCGGCTGGACGGAGCTGCACTCCTGGTGAGCCTCCACGCCGACACACTCGCCTTGCGTACCTTGCCGACCTTGCGGTTGGAGGCCCGATGGGACCGCCCGCACAATGCGGTGGTCGACGTGATGCTGGATCCGAGTGGCACGGAGTACTTCGCCGAAGGCCTCGGCCTCGGGGGGCGTGCAGCCCCCCCCGAAGGCTGGCCGGACACCACGATAGTGCAAGTCTCGGGCATCGAGGCCGTCCCGATCGTCGAGCGCCTGTCGGCAGTCGATCCCCGCGCCTTCCCTGCACTCAAGCACATCCTGGTTAGCCGGGATGAACTCAGGCTCACGATGAATTGCGCCCGAGCCGACCGGCAGACCTACCGCGTGTTACGCTCAGCCACGTTCAAACCCGACGCCGTCGGGCCCGTCATCGTGAAGCAGACGATAGATGCCCTCCGCACGTTGGAAGTGGCGGCCTCAGGCGCGCCCGCCGCCGGCCCGGAGGAGAGCACTGTCACGGCCGCGCCCGCCGCGAACCCGAACGAGAAGGACTTCTAGATGCTCAAACGCACGCGCCCGCCGGCTGCGAACCAGCCGCCCAAGAAGCCGTATTCAGTGACCCTCGTGACGGTGGCGGCGATGCTGCTACCCGGCTCCGGTCAGGTGCTCAACGGCCACCCCGTACGCGGTATCACCATGCAGTTCTTCATGATGCTGATGGCGTTCATCACATATCAGGTGACCGACCCGGATATCTCCTTCGTGGGCAGGATCGCCGGCGGGATCCTCGTGTACCTCGTCTCCGTGCTGGACGCCCGAGGCATGGCGGTGCGGCGGATGCGGGCCTGGGAGCGGGCCACGAGCCCCGAGACAGCGGGCGCAGACCCCGAGACCGCAGGATCCGAGAGCGCCGAACCTAGCCCCTGATCACGAGCACCGGACAGTGGGCGGCATGGAGCACCTGGGTGCTCACCGAACCCAACAGGAGGCTCGCGAGACCCCCGTGACCCCGGCTGCCCACCACGATCAGGCTGCACGTACCGTCTTCGTGGGCAGCATCCACGATGCCGGCCGCGGGCGACCTGTCTTCGATCAGGAGCGAATCCACGACTACATCTCCACCCGAGGCCGCAGCTCGGATACGCTCCTCCGACTCAGCGAGCAGCTCTTGGGCCGCCACCAGCTCTTCTTGATTCAGCGGCGCTAGATTGAAGCCGCCGCGAGCCGCCGGCACCTCCCGCGGTCGCACGACGGTGACCACGGTGACCCTGGTCCCGCCGAGCTTGGCGGCGAGGTTCGCTGCGAAGAGTTCAGCCGCCTGCGCGCTCGCTGACCCGTCGGTGGCAACGAGGATACGATCCGGCACCATGACAGACTCCTTTCCAGGCGAGTGTGATCCACCAGTAACGTACCCGGCCGGATGGATCTGCAATCAGCGACGCGCCGCCTACCGGCCGGTCTGCGCCTCCAGTTCGCGAGCAGCCACGATCTCGTCGAGCCTGGCCTCCACAGCCGCGTCCAAGGGGATCGGTCGATGGCTCTCGAGCAGCGCCCTGGCGATGTCGTACGCGCGCTCGGCGGCCGTGCGGGAGCCGTCTCGCTCCCAGATCTCCCGGGCCTTCCGGTCGAAGAGACTCGACGAGCTCATCTCGCGCATGTGCTCGAACGTGTGGTCGTGGCTCACGTACTCGCCGCCCGGGCCGACCTCCTCGATGACCTTCAGGGCCGCGTCGAGCTCACTCATGTCGATGCCCTGGGTGACCCTGCGGATGCGTCCCGCCTGCTCGGCGCCCATGATCATGGAAGCGTAGTCGAAGGTGATCAACGACTCGATCGCGCCGATGCCGTACACGATATTGGCGCCGGCCAACGCGGCGGGCATGGCGGTGAGGGTGAAGTCGTACCCCTGTTGGGCGTCGGGCAACTTACTGTCGGTCGCGCCGGCTCCGGCCCAGGAAGGGATGCCGTAGCGCTGCGCCAGCTGCACACTGGCCACCGAATGCAGGGCCATCTCGGGTACGCCCACGGGGGACGCGCTCCGAAGCAGGTCCATGATCGTGCTGTTGTTGGCCATCATGCACGGGGTCCCCGGGCGGACTATCTGAGCGAGCACGATCGCACTCAACACCTCGGCGTTGTGCTGCACCACGACACCAACGGGCGTGGCCGGCGACGATGCCCCAGACAGCGACATGGGATGCATGGCCATACCGACCCCGCGACTGGCCGCCTCGATCAGGGCCGAGGTGCACTCGGAGACCAGTCCCAGCGGGCTCGTGGGACACAGAAGGCACGTCACGATCGGTCGTGCGCGGAGTTCATCGGCGCCGCCTGCGACCGCTTCGGCCATGTCGATGATCGCGCCTGCGTTGTCGCCGCCGTTGAAACCGAGGAACACGTGCTTGCTCGTGCCTCGGACCATGGCGTCGTAGTTGTGCACCGACTGCACCGCGGTGGGCTTGTCGCCCGAGCAGGCGGCCCGCTCGACGAAGCTGATGATGTCGAGCGCGTCCTGGAGCCGGGAGATGTCGGCAAGGTCCTGCTTGGTCGTGGAGCGCAGTTCGTACGTGTACGGATCGACGATCCGCACGTGCTCCCCGTAGCCCGCGGTGTAGCCCGTGACACCCGGTTCGAGGAGGAAGTCGTCCTCCGGCCGGCGCCCGCACAGCGTGAAACTCTCCGGAGCGGCCGCGATCGACTCTTCCACGAGTGCGGCCGGCATCCGGACGAGAAACTGATCGCCCTGCGCTTCGACGGTAGCGCCTCCCTTTCGGAATACGTCGGCCGCCTCGGGATCCTCCACTCGCACCCCAACGTTCCACAGCACGTGGAGGGTGGCCTGGTGTAGAGTCTCGATCTCGTCAGGCTCGAGTCCCAGCAGGCTCCACCTGCCTCGGCCCGGACGCCTCGATACGTGTGCTGATGTGTCTGCCATGATCCCGCCCTCGTCGTCAGCCGTCGATGTGCCTCGCGGTGGGCGCCGCCACAGCCGGCCCGTCGCCGCTGCTACCCCTGCGCCACCACTGCCCTCTCGCCACCACTGCCCTCTCGCCACCACTGCCCTCTCGCCACCACTGCCCTCTCGCCACCCTACCGTTCCGCCTTCTTCACCTGTCCTTCTATGGTTCGGCCCTTCCGTTGGGGGCCGGGGTCGTGGTGTTTCAGCCCACTCGGCGCTTCACGTCGGCGAAGACGGCTTCGGCTTCCGCCGAGATCGGAGCCACCTGATGGGTGGCGAGGATCTCGCGGGCAACGGCGAGAGAACGGGCGTGGAGGTCTTCGGCTCCCCGCTTCTCCCAACTCGAACGCATGCGCCGGTCGATGACCTTCACCTTCGACTGCTCGCGCAAGGCGAGCGCCCGGGTGTGCTTGGCCCGCATGAAGTGGCCATCGGAGCCCACCTCCTTGATCACATCGATGCCCATGGTCTCGCGGTCGAAAAGGATGCCCTCCAACACACGGCGGTTCATGAGCGCGAACTCGTTGTCCATGACCATCTGACCGAAATCGAACGTCAACCCTAGCTCCAGCATCCCCATCCCATAGATCAGGTTGGCCCCTGCCAACGCTGGTAACAAACTGGTGATGGTCTTCTCGTGGCCTGCTTGAGCGTCGGGTAGCTTGCTGTCGCCCTAACCGCCCGCTACCCAGCAGGGCAGATAGTAGAAGTCGCTCATCTCGGCCACGGCCGTGGAGATCATGGCGAGCTCGGGTGCGCCCACCGGGGCGGTGGCGTACGTCATGTCGAAGGTGGTGGTGCTGCTGCCATATATGACCGGAGCCCCCGGCCGGGTGGCCTGGGAGAGCACGATGCCGGAAAGCACCTCGGCGTTGTGAGTGACCAGCGACCCTGAGAGGCTGATAGGTCCAGACGCTCCCGCCATGGCCATGGAGAGCACGTTCACCGGCACCTCGTGCCGGGCCCCGTACATGATGGACTCGGTCGAGGCCGTGTGTAGCTGAAGGGGACTCGTGGGACAGGTGTTCAGTGAGAAGAGTGGGCGCTCGCGCAACTGATCACGCCCTCCCGCCACCGCGGAAGCCATTTCTACCAGGAGTTCCACGTGCGCACCGCTGTTGGCCCCCATGTGGATGTGCTTCGTGGTGTTCCGCATGCAGGTGTCGAGCACGTAGATGTCATGGGCGTGCTCGGGGGCCCCTCCGGGAGTGAGGGCACGCTCGTAGGTGTTGGTCATGTCCATCGCGTCGCAGAGGCGCGCGCTCTGAGCAAGGTCCTCCAGAGTGGAGTCGCGCAGTTCTCCGCTCTCCGGGTCGACGACCTTGGTGCCCTCGCCGAAGTTGGTGTAGCCGACCACCCGGCCGCCCATGAGATAGTCGCGCTGCCCATCTCGCGAGGCAAGGAGGATCTTCCCTGGGGCTGACGCGACAGCGTCTTCCACCACGCTCGGCGGGAAGCGAACCATACTCGTGGCAGTATCCACGGTGCAGCCGGCCTTGGAGAGCACCTCGTGAGCCTCTTCGCCGGCCACCTTGATCCCCACCTCGGAGAGCACCTCGAGAGTCGCCTGGTGCACGGCTTCGCGGCCCTCGTGGCTCAAGAGTTCGAAGCGGAGCCTGGGAACTCCGGCGTCGTCGTCGCTCCGCGGTTTGTCTCTGAAGCTCATGAGGTCCTCCTCATCTATGACTCATCGAGGCCTACGCCGAGGCGGACCGACAGCCGGCCGCCGCGACCTACATCCGGGTGGCCCTATATGGTCGGTGTATCCGAAAGCAACTTGCGGGTGTAGTCGGCTTGGGGGTCTTCCAGCACCTTGTCGACAACGCCGGCCTCGACGATGCGCCCCTCGCTCATCACCGCGACCTCCTGGGCGATGCTCCGCACCAGAGCCAGGTTGTGAGTGACGAACAGCATGCTCAGACCGGTCTCGTGCTGCAGTTGTGCAAGAAGCTCGACGATCGCGGCCTGCACGGAGACGTCGAGCGAGGAGGTCACCTCGTCGCAGATGAGCACGGTGGGCTCTGCGGCGAGGGCGCGGGCGATGGCCACGCGCTGGCGTTCACCGCCGCTCAGCTCGTCGGGGTATCGGCGAAGCACCGATGTGTCCAGGGCCACCTGCACGAGGGCGGCGGCCACTCTGTCGTCGGTCTCGCTCTTCCCGATGTCGAAGAACACACGCAGAGGCTGCGTGAGGATCTGTCGCACAGACTTGCGCGGGTTGAGGGAGCTGTAGGGGCTCTGAAAGATGTACTGGATCGTCTGCCTGGTCGCCTGGTCGCGACCGCGGGCGTCGCGGGCAAGTTCCGTGCCACGGTACTTGATGCTGCCTTCGATCTTGAACGGATGCAGTCCGGCCACGCACCGGGCCAGCGTGGTCTTCCCGCTGCCGGACTCGCCGACCAAGGCGATGCAGCGGCGCGTGTGGAGGTGCAGAGTGATCTCGTGCAGCGTCTTCTTCTGCCCGTAATAGGCCGAGACATCGCTCACGGCGATCACGTTCTCGAGAGAAGGGTCGAACTGGACACGTTCCTCGCCGCGTTGACCCGCCCCCATCGGCTCCGCCCCCACCTCGGCGAAGCGCCAGCACCTCACCTGATGCTCTGGACCGGGACCGTCCACGGGCGGGAACTCGACCCGGCACTTGTCGATAGCCCAGTCACATCGAGGCTCGAACGAGCAGCCCTCCGGCCGTCGTCCCGGACGGGGCGCCGATCCGGGGATCCCGCGAAGCGCCCGGCATCCGCTCAGATCGGGGATCGCGTCCAGGAGTCTCCGCGAATACGGGTGCAAAGAGCGCGTGAAGAGATCGTTCCGGGAGCCCACCTCGACCAACTTGCCCGCGTACATCACCGCGATGCGGTCGGCGAGGTTGGCCACCACCGCCAAGTCGTGAGTTACGTACAGGGCGGCGACCCCGTACGCCTGGGTGAGCTTCTTCACCGTCTCGAGCACGTGGGCCTGCGTGGTCACGTCGAGAGCAGTGGTCGGTTCGTCCAGAACGATCATCTTCGGACGGCATGCGAATGCCATCGCCACGGCGACCCGCTGCTGTTGGCCTCCTGAGAGCTGGTGCGGATAGCGGCGGAGGAACTGCTTGTCTGAGGGCAGCAGGACCTCGGTCATCATCTCCGTGAGACGTTCGCGCCGCGCAGCGTCCGAACCACCGAAGTCGTGAGCCTCGAGGATCTCCACGAGTTGGGTGCCGATGCGGAGAGCGGGGTTGAGCGAGGCCGAAGCATCCTGCGGCACGTACGAGATCAAACCACCCCGAAGCTGCCGCAATGCCTCGGGAGCGAGGGTGAGCACGTCCTTGCCGTCGATCAAGACTCGGCCATCCGCTATCTTGGCTCCCCGCCTCTGGTGGCGAAGCAGCGCGGTGGCCACTGTCGTCTTGCCCGACGCGGATTCGCCCACGAGCCCGAGCACCTCACCCGCGCGGATCGCAAACGACACTTCATCGTCGATGAAGGTGCCAGACGGGTCGAGCACGATCTTGAGGCCGTCCACAGCGAGAACAACCTGCCCGCTCACACGTCCGCCCTCCGTTCGATCCCGATGAGGGCCCTTCCCATACCGTCGGCAATCAAGTTCGTGCCGATCGTGAGGATACCGATGAGCAGCACCGGGAGCGCGACCGCCCACGGCTGCACCGACGTATCCCGCACACAAGCCGGTGCGGGGCAGGGGGCTCACAGGCTCAGCGCGGCCTGTCGCCCAGGCTCCGCAGCCGCCCAGATGGTCAGCAGTAGCTCAGCATCGTCGATCAATCTGTATTCCGGCTCGTGCCCGCTCAGTTCGGTGCTTTCCGCCAGGATGATCGGGACGCCGTCGCCTCGCTTCTCCATAAAGTACTGGCGGCCGACTCCCGACGGCCCCACTACAGGGCTACGCGTCAGGAGTCCGGCGATGAGCTCATTCCGTGTCGCTTGACGCAAGGCCATGCTCTCCACGGTAACCGAATTGGGCGGCGGTCCCGGCGAGAATAGCTCCAACCGATCATCGAACAAGAACAGTCGGATCTTCGAGCCGTGTACGGCGTAATCGCGGTGGGCAACGGCATTCACCAACGCCTCGAACACCGCACGCGTGCTGTACTGGGGAAGCTCCACCCTGCCGGGTGCCTTGACGGCTGCGATCGTCATGTTGCGCTCCACAAAGGCCAGGGCATCACGCACCTGCTGATCCAGCGGACCGGTGATCTGGTGGGCGTCGATCTGGTAGTTCGAATCCTGCCGGTTCCCGCGATAGCGCACGGCCTCGATGTAGGCGCTACGAAGCCAGTTTTCCGGTGCGTGGGTGCACATGAGGATCGCGGCGACAGTGGCCCTCTCAACACCCGTATCGTCTTCCGTCAGGAGATGGAGCTTCCGGAGCGTCTCCACGGGATCGGCGGCCGTATCACCAACAAAACGCTGCCACAGGGCGGGATCGAGGTCAGACAGGCTCGTGGTCGGCACGGCCTGCTCATCGAACCGAATGAGTCGGGCCTGGCTTCGTTGCTGAAAGAGGCGGGCCAGAAAGTCGGGCGGAAGCTTTCGCTTCGAGCTGCCCTGTCTCTGAAAGTACCCTCCGGGGCTTTCGTGAACGAATAGGCTGCGTGGAACGTCAACCTTCATCACTACCTGGGGGGTTCCGGTCGCGTCCGGAAGCTCCAGGCGGAGCGTGCGGAACGCCACTGGCGGTTTGATGCTGTCGCAGCACACCTCGAACACGAAGTGTTCCACCGCATCCAGCGACTCTCGGGGGATGCCCACGATGTCGCGCGTCTTGTCGTCAACGCCCAGGACAAGCACCGAATCTGCCGTGTTGGCCATGGCCGCGATCTCGTCGGCTAGGTCGTCACGCGGGGGGTCCGATACCCGCCGGCCCTTCATGGTCACGGTCTTGAGCTCGAGCAGCGAGTCCTCCCCAAGATTGATCTTTCGAAGCAGTTCTTCCGGACTATCGAACATCAGGGTTCCCCCGCGATCCGCAGATAGCGCTGCTCGAAGGCCTCGCGGCCGCCTTCCATCAGCCTACATATCTCGTCGCGCACCTCTTGCTCCTGCAGGCCCCCCTCGCACACCTTGCACGTCTGCCCACTGCGGACGTCAAGCGCAACCACAAGTTCCGCATCGCCGTTGACCACGATATTCGGATTGTGCGTCACAACGACGACCTGGCGCCGCTGCTTCATCTCACGAAGCTGGGTGACGATCAAACCGGAGATCAGGTGGTTGTCGAGGTCGTCCTCAGGCTGATCAAGGACGATGGGTTCTTGCCCATACGACAGCAGGAAGGCGAGGAGGGCGGCGGTCCGTTGGCCCGGCGAACCCTCTTCCACCCGCCGGAACTCGCCTCTTCCCGGAACCGGGCTGTAGAGAACCTCGAGGGAATCCTCCGGGAACCAACAGTCCAGACGGTCGAAGGCCTCCGGGGGGAGGCCGGCCATGTGGGTAACGAAACGCTGATCGCGAATGCCCTCACAGGAAGTGCCCGATGCGACAGAACGAAGACGTGCTTTCTCTTCCACCAGGTGGGCTTCGACGGTCAGAGCGTCCAGATCCGCACTCGGCTCGCCCGGAAAGAGCCGCCCGAGAATCCCCTCGCCCATCGGCGCCCCGATGTCTCGTTCGAATCCACCGCCTTCCCGCTGGAGCAGTCGTCGGAACTCGGCCGCACCCGAATCGGCCGCCATAAAGGGAAGGACGTTGATGCGAACATAGGGATTGTCCGACAACACTGACTCGAGGAAGTGAACACGAAGCCCAGTCACTTGTCGACGCAGGTCTGCTAGCCGCCCCAAGGATTCCACGGCTTCCTGTTTGAGCATCGCCACCGTAGTCCGCGTGTCTGCGATGATCGCCAACCGCTCTTCTAGGGCATGCTTCTGCTGTACTAAGTGCCCGTACTGGCCTGGGTCGGCAATCCCTTCAGCGCCCAACCGATCGCCGAGTTCCGCATAAGCGCCAAGCGCAGTATCCAGTTGTGTCTTCCACGCAGAAGAAGCCAGGTCTTCCTCCCACGCGAGATGAAGTTGGTCGGCGACCTCGGCCATGGTTGTCAACTCATTGGCCATTCCGACCAGACGGGTTGCGAGTTGTTCGGCGCGGGCCAGGAGGTCGCTATCGGCCGGATCAGCCTGGTCGAATACAACCGGATCCAACATCGCAGGCCTGACGTCTTCCGCTACTCCACGGAGCTTCCCGCCAATGGATGCCCAGGTCTCCCCCCAGCTCTCGATAGCACGCTGCTGGCGCACTCGAGCTTGATAGCTCTGAAGGACCCCCGCATGTCCGGCCGCCTCGAAAACTCGGATCTGGCGTTCGGTGTCGTCGAGCTCGCCCCGATACCGATTCTCCTCGCTCAGCCGCACCTCGATCTCGCGGATCTGGGCGCGCAGCGCCAAATAGTGAGCCTCCTCGGCCGTCCACCGTTCCTCCCATGCGAGATAGCCGACCTCAGGCGCCTCATCGATCACGCGTAGGAGCGCGAGGGGACGGCTCGCCAGAGCGAAGATCTGCTTCTGGCTGAATAGACGAACCGGAAATCGCCCGCGAACATCCCCCTGGGCAACCGTCCATTCGCCGTCGACACCCTGCTCAAGAATGGGGTCCATCCCCCCACCAGGGGCCCACTGGACCCGGAAGCGGGCGTCACCCTTTCGATATGTGACCGCAAGCTGAGCGCCGGGAGTTAGTAGTCCCGGATCGTTTCGCTCCACAGCGACCGTTCCGTATTTGGCGAACTCCGACCTGAGCTCCCCGGGCAACGCATCAAGCTCACCCTCTCTTCTCAAGGCAAGTCTGAGAAACTCCAGCAGCGTGGACTTGCCTGTTCCGCGCCCGCCGATGATCGCGTTGAGCCACGGGTTCAGTCGGAGACGGAATGGCTCCGGCCGGCCGACGTATCTGGCGCCGGTAACCTCCAACTCCTCGATGACCAGTTCGGCGTGCTGGTTTGGGTCCGCGGCAACGTCGTAAGCGTTGCGGACGGACAATCGTTGTCCGTCCTGCAGCGCCAGACGCAGCCCTGAAAGAGCCGGTCGTGTCATCTTGATCCATGTCGGCCTCGTGCCGATCTCAGACAGCCGGTGTGCGTCGGAGCCGGTCAGAATGGGCAGCGGCACGCGCCTCACGTAGCCATCCTTCGTATTGTCTGCGTATGCCATGAGTTCAGGCTCGACCGCGCTCACCTCAACTGCGTGTAGCCAGCGGCTGGTGATGATGTGCTGCAGCGGAACCCCGGGAGAGCACTCCTTGAGCAACCCGCGAACATCACAGGCGTGGGCGGCGATGCTGAGCGCACCGCGCTGGACCGCCCTCTCAAGCGCCTCGAGCACGGAGCACATGCCGCAGGCCTCCGGGTCCCCTAATTCCCGATCACCGATCCCGCAGGCGCTGAGCAGGCCAACGGCGGCGTCTCCGTCCCTATCGCAATCGAACAGCATGAGTAGATGAACGCCCGGTGCTACTGTGAGTTCGACACCGGGAAAGACGGTGAGCGGAGCGTTTGATTCCCGAACCGCCTGGACAATCGCGGCGAAACCGGCACCGGTGCAATGGTCCGTCACCGCCACCGCGTCGAGACCCGCCGCGCGCGCTGCAGCCACCCAAGATGCGGGAGACAAGTCGATATCTCGGAAATCATGCGACGCGGCAGTGTGCAGGTGCAGGTCGCATTTCCACCACCGCGCCCCAGGCCAATTCCATTCCAACGTCACAGCCGACCTCCCAACTGCTTGGTGGACGCTGTCAGTCTCGCTTCCTGAGTCACTTTACTGCACCTGCCAATTCGACGCAGGAATATGTCACCCTTCCACCAGCACCCGCCACGGGACCCCCATTCGGCTACCCGCCCGGCCAGCTACGCCAACCGGCCCCCTGGCGTGACCGCGCCAAAGACCACCTCATCCGCGATGGCCGCAACCAGCTCGTTGCGCCGGACGGCGAGAGCCGATGTTACCCGGCGATCACTCGCGCCGAAGCTTGAGACCACGAGCATGGGAATCCGGCACGCATTCGACCTCACCCTGAACCCCGCCGAGTTTCGTCACGACTCTCCAACCAGTGGCGCACCAGGCGGAGAACCAGAACGCAAGCTGTCTACGGAACTCCTCGGCGAGCCTCGCCTTCAGACGCACGGCGGTCTGATTGTTGAGACCGTCGTCATCCTTCGTGACGCGCAGGAAATCGTAGAGTTCTTCTTGGGGCAGACGCTGCATCCCGACCAGAAGGCGGCACTGATGCCCATCGTAGCCCGGCCACCGATCGACGAAGGCGTCGAGCTCCTTCCGGCCGCGCAGGTTCAAGTAGCCGACGCAGAAGTCGGCCCGCTCGGACAGGCCAAGAATCTGCCGCAGTTCGGGAAGGAGAGACTGGTCGATGTTGTCAAAGATGCGTGGCAGTGTTACCTCCCGCGAGCGGTCACGCTGGGCAGTCGCGCTCGTTCGCCATCGCTTGTGCGCCATCCTACAACGTTGGTCGGATGGAAAGAAGGAAGCGGGCCGCAGCGGTGAATCATTCGCCCGCCAGCCGCCCCCATGCTGTACCCTGACCGGAACAGGAAGCCCCCACGTGGAGGAGGAACGATGGCGAAGACCTCGCGCCGTGCCGAGCCCGGGCCGTACTACCGGCTCAAGCTCACGTTCGCCGGCATCAAGCCGCCCATCTGGCGGCGGCTCTTGCTGCCGGGACACACCACGCTTCGGGGGCTCCACGAGATCATCCAGTTCGTCGGAGGCTGGTACGACGATCACCTGCACGTGTTCATAGCAGGCGGACTCGAGTACGGTCAGCCCGACCCCTACGGTAGCCTGGGCTTCAAGAACGACACCCGCGTCAAGCTGACCGACCTGCCGCTTGAAATAGGAAGCGCCTTCAGTTATGTCTACGATTTCGGAGACGACTGGAACATCAAGATCAAAGTGGAACAGATCCTGCCTGCGGAACAGGCACCCGAGCACGCGTCGTGCCCGGGGGGCGCACGCGCCTTCCCGCCCGAGGACTGCGGTGGCGTATTCGGCTACCTCGACCTGCTCGACGCTCTGGCCGACTCGGAACACCCCGAGCACGAGAACGCCCTCGAGTGGCTGGGCGAGGACTACGACCCGGAGGCCTTCGACCCAGAGCCGGTGAACACCGCGCTGACCAAAGTGCGGTAGGTTGGTGGAAGGAGCGTCTCGAACTCCCAGCCATCCATATCAGCCGAGCCCGCCCATCTTGCGCTTCAACCGCTCCACCGACGGAATGGTGACCCCGAGCAGATCGGCAATGCGCGCTTTCGCCTCCAGACCGCGTGCCGCGCCCGGCACAGACGTCAACACCCCGATGTCGAGTTCCTCACGCAGTTCCCTCATGGTCACCTCATCGGACAGCTCGCGCGTGCCTACATGGAGTTTCTCTGCCACATACGCCTTCGCCTCGGGGAGTCGCATCTTGCGGTGGAGTTGCATCCTCGCGACCAGATCTCCGGCCGTGCGGATGCCCCCCATCCCGGAGGCAAGCGCATGTGAGATGGGCATCCCGTAGGGATCGCCCGAGCCCACCTATAATCCGTCGACGCGACCGATCTTCACCATCGCGACCGACGCCCGCGTGACCATGCTTGTGGGCGGGGTCTCGCACATCGGAACACCACCGACCCCGATCCCCACGTTCGCGTGAACGGGGATGGTGGCTGCCTCGGAACATGCCTTGACGAAGGTGACCGCCCGAGACACGTTCCAGGCAGTGGACCTGCGCGTGTTGGTGTTCACCACCGGGCCAAAGATGTGAGCCCCGGCCTTCTCGACCAGCTTGACCTGCTGGTGGGGATAGAGGCCGGCGAGGCGCTCCCCATCGTACGTGACCTTGCCGTGCATACCGAGCACGAACTCCGCGGCCATGCCCACCTCGATCGACAAGTCGGTAGTGCGCGCCAACTCTTCCACGGCGTTCAGTGTGGCGAGGAACTCGGCGTCCCCGGCCGACGCCGTGGTGTCGAAGTTGAAGCCGTCGGCCCCAACTTCAGCCATGCGTTTCCCGATGTAGACCATGTCGCGCGTACAGGCTTCAGCCGCCTCCTCCTGCGCGGATCGGGCTTCGTCGATCTTACCCATGGGGAGGAGATCCGCCGGGTTGCCGAACGGGCCGTCGGGCCGTGCGTACAGTGCGAGGTTGGGCATCGCCCCGTAATACATGGGGATGATGGTGGTGTGCAGCACGCTCTCCATCGCCTGGAGTTCCAGCGCGATGATCGGCTTGACGGGCTTGAACGAGTAGTCCGGGTGACCGACCTCCATGGTGTCCATCGCGAACGCCCGCTCGTACACCCTGATCGCCGACTCGCGGCTGATGGGCACACCGACCCCGCTGGAGCTCTGAGCTCCATAGAGCGCGTTCACCGAACCATCGTCGGTCAAGACCACCTCATCACCCGGCACCACACCCACGATCTTCCCTTCGAAGGTGAAGAGATCGAGCAGATAGTCCTGCTCCCCTTGGCTGAGGGCTGGGATCTTGCCCCTATCGGCGGCGTCTTCGGTGCCGGCGAGGATGTCGGCACGGATCTCGTCGACGGTCATCTCGACCGCGTGACCGTCGCCCATGCGTGTGTAGATCTTCGTCATGGCTGGCTTTCCTCCGACGCAGATTCCAAAGAGACTCCCCCTACGGCTCAGCCTAGCACGGTGGAATGCCGCGAGCCATGTACGGGGCCGACAGAACACCGTCGAGTAGATTCCTGGCACTTGTGACCAGGCACAACAAGCGCCGGTCAGCCCTCCCACCCCCGCACCGCTTCTATGACGCAACGCAGTTGTCGCTCGAACGCCGCCTCGGTCGCCCACGCGACGTGGTCGGTCACGACGAGAGCCCCGGCCTTGAGGCGCAGGAACTCGTCCGGACCCAGCACAAGCCCCGCTTCCCCGGGCAGGTGAAGCGTCATCACCGACGCCGGCTCTAGCACCCGCGCGAGTGGCACCGACTCGATGCCTTCGAGGGGTCGCCTTGAGACCGCGAGTACGTCGCAGCCGAGGGCCACGAGAACGGCGGCGACGCGGCGGCCGATACCCCCGAGCCCGATCACTCCCACAGTACGCCCGGATAGCTCCCCACCCAGGCTTCCGGACACCTCGCCCAGTCCCCCGGAGACACTGCGGCGGATCTGCCGGCCTCTCAACAGGTGAAGAAGGAACGCAATGGTGAACTCGGCCACGGCCCCGCTCGAGTAGTCGCCGGCGTGGGTGACTACCACGCCCCGCTCGGCGCAGGCTCCCAGGTCGATGTGATCGAGACCCGCGGTGCGCGAGACCACCGCGCGCAAGCGGGGCAGACGTTCGAGTTCGGCGGTGCCAACCCTCGAGCGCACCTCGACGATCGCCATCTCGCACTCAGGGTGATCCCGAGCACGCTCATGCAGCGTGCGCGGCTCGAGCCGGACCCTGCTCCGCACGTCGGCCGGGAGACCCGCCGACTCGGCCGCCGTCACTTCGAACAGCACGAGGCTCACTTGGCGTTCAGATCCGCCCGCGCCTCCGCGATCACCTCGTCGATCTCGCGCTCGATGTCGTCGGAGAGCGGCTCCACCACGTGAGTGGCAAGGATCTCGGTCACCCGGGCTCGAGCGTGCTGCTGGATGGTCGGCCGACCCTCCCTGTCCCAATCGCTGTAGTTCCGGCGGTCGGACAGTCGCGGCGTCCACACTTCGCTGGCTCTCATGAACTTGCGTGTATGGTCGAGGGCGAGGAATCCGCCTTCGCCCATGACCGCTTCATGGATCGCCGCGACGCCGAGCGCGTCTTCGTCTACTTGGATGCCACGCATGAACCTCGTGACCCATGACATGATCTCGTCGTCGAGCACGATGAGTTCGGCCGACGTGTGGATCACGTTGTCACCCGCGCCCAACGAGGCCAGGACATTGGCGCCGGACTGAGCCGCGGGGAGAAGCGTGAGCGCGCGCTCGAAGCCGTTCTGATCGTCCATGGCCCGAGCGCTCGAGCCGAATGCCGTGACGCTGCCGGGGATCTTGTAGTAGCGCGCCATCTGCGCCGTGGCCACGGACATGAGGGCGACCTCGGGGTTGCCCCAGATGCTCTGTCCCGTGCGCATGTCCATGACCGTCGGCCGAGGCTCGTAGAGGATGGGCGCGCCCGGGTTGACCACCTGGGCGAGCACGAGTCCCGCCAGGATCTCGGCGTTCTGCTGCACCAGGGTGCCGGCAATCGACATCGGGCCGGTGGCTCCCACGATCGGCGCGGGGATCACTCCCAAGGGCACGCCCGCGGCAGCCGCCACCATCAGGGCCCGGGTCGAATCGCCCGACAAGGTGAGCGGACTCAGCGGGGACACGGAGATCTGCAACTGGGGGCGAGACACCATCGCCTCCATGCCTCCGTGGACCGCGGCCGCTATCTTCAACGAGTAGCGGACCTCATCGCCCGACTCCACCGCCACCCTGAGCGGCTTCGTAGTGTTCCTGAACATCGTGGCCACCCGCACCGGGGTCACGATCTCGGGCTCCACGTCTTTCGGCGTGGCCGGGGACGCCATGTGCGTGTTGGGAAGCGCGTCGACGAGCCGAGTGAGGTCGGCGACGTCCTTGACCAGGGCGTGGCGTCGCTCCCCCGTCTCATGGTCGATGACGAACGGGCTCCCGGTGGTGGAGAGCGTGTAGAAGCGGCCCGGCACAAGGGGGCAGTCGTGCTCGGGCGTGCGCCCGCACAGGGTGAACTCCGCTGGGCTCGACTCTACCGCCCTCGCGACCAAGTCCGCCGGGAAGGTGACGCGCTCCCCGCGCACACCGCAGCCGGCCGCCTCAAGCCGTTCGCGAGCGTCCGCATCTTGGATGAGCATGCCCGTGCGCGCCAAGACCTCTAGAGTCGCCGCGTGTATCCCGTCCAGATCCTCGGAGCTGAGCACCTCGAAGAACTTCATGCTGTGCACTCCCTTCTTGGCAGTCTCAACGGATCCCGGCCAGTTCCCGGGCGACCTCGACCGCACGGGCGGCGTCGGGCGCGAACCCGTCGGCCCCTACCCGGTCGGCCCAGTCCTGATCGATGGGCGCGCCTCCGAGCAGCACCTTGACCTTCGAACGCAATCCGGCCGCCTCGAGCGCCTTGATCACGGCTTCCTGTTGGTGCACGGTGGTGGTGAGGAGGGCGGACAACCCGAGGAACGCAGCTTCGGTATCCCGCACCTTGTCCACAAAGACCTCTACGGGCACGTTCACCCCAAGATCGTCCACAGCGAAACCCGAAGCCTTCAGCATCGCGGCGACGATGTTCTTCCCGATGGAGTGAAGATCGCCGTGCACGGTGCCGAGCACGATCCTCGCGTGGGTGGGCCTCTCCTCGCCCGCGCCCGCCAGCAGCGGCTGGAGCACCTCGAGCCCGATCTCCATCGACTGCGCACCCCGCACGAGATCAGGCAGGAAGTACGCACCCTTCTGGAATTCCTCACCCACGCGCCGGATGCCTTCAGTCAGGCCCTCGCTGACGATCGTGAGAGCCGGAAGCCCTGCTTCAAGGGCCTTCTCGGTCAGCGACTTCACCAACGATGGCTCGCCGTCCAGGACCGCAGCCCGGATCTCGGCCAGTAACGCTTCGGTGTCCATCCAAGAAACCCCCTCTGTCTACGAAGACTCCCGCACTCTGGTGTCAGCGTAACACCACCTGGACGAGCCATCCATGTGGCAAACCCCAGAAGGGCGGGTGGACGAGGGTCTGCTCTTGTGCCACCATACAATGCAGCCGATGGGAAGAACGCGACGGCCCCGAGGGGAGCAGAACACGCGTGACCGTGACAGTCCGCCAAGCACTTCAGACGTGGCCCTTGACTCAGGCGCAACTGCTTGCGGGTGCGCGGGGCCTCGACAACAAGATATCTTGGACGCACATCGTCGAGATCTTCGAAGACCCCTACTTCCCCTCCCCGGGGATACTCCTCTGCAGTACCGGCTATGGGTTCAAGGACAACCCGGATCTGCAGGCCAGCGTGATGGCACACGTCGGCGAGGTAGGCATCGCCGCCTTCCTCATGAAGACGGGCTACGAGCTCAAGGAGATACCCGACCGCATGCTGGCCGACGCGGAACGGTTCTCGATCCCCTTCCTCAAGCTCCCCCAGAACATCCCGTTCGTGGACGTGACGAAAGCGGTTGCCGGCCTGCTCCTGGAGAAGGACGCGGAGATTCTGAAGCAGGGGCAAGAGATCCTACGCCGGCTGATGGAGGCCCAATTGAGTGGAGGCGGGTTCTCTGCGATAGCCCAGGTCCTCGGCGAATCCCTCTCCTGCTCCGCCTTCATCACCAACCGCAGGGGCGAGATGCTCTCCACCTACTTGCACCTCTCGTCCCAGAACTCGGCGTCTCTTCCGCCGGCCGAACCCGGCGATCCTTCGGTCATCATGCACCTGAAACACTATTCACAGAGGATCGGAGCGGCCGCCGGGCTCGACAGGCTCTTCCGACTGAACAAGATAGTCTCCCTCGATTCAGGGCTGGGCGCGGGTCAGAAGGCGGCGTTCATCGCTCCCATCCACTTCGAGCACCGCATGCGCGGTTTCGTCGGCGTGATCCGTGATCAGAAGATGACCGACCTCGCACTCTGGGCGATCGAGGCGGCCGGCCTGGTTGCCGCCACCGAGTACCGCACCCTGCGAGTGGAGGAGGTAACCGAACAGCGTCTGGTGGGAAACCTGCTCGACACGCTCATCAACCACGACCAACTCTCCGACCCGCTGGCGTTCCACCGCTTGGCGTCCTGGGGGTACGACGTGAGCATGCCCTGCCGCATCGTGCTCGTGGAGATCGAGTTCGAGGGCGGCACGCCGCGAAAGGAACGCTCGATCGAGTACCTGCGACCTTTGGTGGAGCTCTATTGCCGGAGTTCCGACTACGAGCCCGTGATACGTTTCCTCGGCCCGACTTCGATAGCACTGAAGCAGGTGGCGCGTGACGATGAGGCATGCGAGCGCAAGGAACTCGCGGACTTCCACACCCGGCTCACCCGTCACCTCCGCACGGCCAAGGTGTGGGTGGCGGTGGGTCGGCCGGCCCCGCCCTTGTCGGGGCTTCGAGCGACCCACGCCGAGGCGACGCGTGCGATGACCATCCTCCGCCGAACCCAGTCACACGGCGGAGCACTCTGCGCTGAAGACCTCGGCATCGACAACGTGCTCCTCGACCTGGCGACCTCCGATAGGGCGCTCGAATATGCCCGCGGCGTCCTCGCCCCTCTGCTCGAATCGGAGGGCGTTCGCGGGCGTTCGCAGCTTCTCGCGACTCTCCAGGCGTACCTCACCGTGGACGCCGACACGCAGAAGACCGCAGATCGCCTCTTCGTTCACGCGAACACCGTCAGGTACAGGCTCAAGACCATCGAGGGACTCACCGGCCGCTCGCTGCAGTCGAGCAACGACCGCACCATACTCACCATCGCTCTGCGTCTGCTCGACCTGAGCGACACCCCGTCGGCGGGCGCCTGAGGACACGGCCCGACCGTCGCTCGGCGCATCGTCGCGGATCGGCGATGTGTTCGCGTCGCGGTGCACCAACATCCAGCGACACCCGGAGTCTCGCTCCCGCTACTTCTTGACAGCGTCCGCGGCGGTGAGCTGTAGGAGACCTCGAGTTCCCACCAAGCGGAGCCCGATGATCACGGCGATCACCGAGATGCCGATGAACACCGAGGCGATGGCTGCCACCGCGGGGCTCACCTCGTAGCGTAGCGACGTCCAGATCACCACGGGCAGGGTCACAGTGCGCGGCGCGGTCAGGAAGAGCGACATCATGAACTCGTTGAACGAGATGACGAACGCGAAGAGCGCGCCGGCGGCGACTCCGGGGAGGATGCTCGGAAGCGTCACCAGGAAGAACGTACGCAAAGGCCCCGCCCCAAGAACCCGAGCCGCTTCCTCTGCCGCGGTATCTGTGCCCGCATACACAGCTCGTATCGCGAGATAGGCGATGGGAGTGCCCCACAGTGAGTGGGCGATCATGATGCCCGGGAACGTCCCGCTCAGCCCGATCCTGCTCGCGAACATCAGCAGCCCGACAGCAAGGATGAGCCCGGGCATGAAGAACGGCACCATGACGCCGAAGTTCAATCCCACCGCGCGCCTCCCCTGGGCCTTTGCCAGACCGAGCGCCGCCGGCGTGGCCAGGAGCAGCGACAGCACGCTAGACCCCGCAGCGATGATCAGGCTGTGTTGGAAGGGTCCCGTCCAGCGCGACGCGGTGAATATCTCCTCGTACCAGCGGAGTGAGAAGTCGAGGCTCGGTTTCGCCATGTAGGGTGACGAGCCGAACGACAACCAGACCACAATGACGAGGGGTGACAACAGGAAGATCACGGTGGCCAGACCCAGCACGCGGTAAGAAAGGGAGGACAGCGACCAACGAGGGCTCATGCCGCGCTCCTCCTGGCTGTGACCCGCGCCGCTGTCTGCGCCACCACCAGGATCAAGACGATGAGGCTGAAGAGCGTGACGGCCAGCCCGGCGCCTCTCGGCCAGTTGAAGGCGGTGAGGAACTGGCTCGACACCTCCTGGGAGACGAACTTGCCCGCCGAACCGCCCAGTAGCTGAGGCGATGCGTACTCTCCCATCGACCAGACGAAGATCACCGTCGCGGCAGAGGCGATGCCGGGCGTCGACAGCGGTAGGGTCACGTGGAGAAAAGCCTTCAACCGAGAGGCCCCCATGTCTCGAGCACTCTCGACCAGGCTACGGTCGATTCCCGCAAGAACGGCCGCGATGATGAGGATCGCGTAGGGAAGGGTGATCTGGACGATGCCGACCACAATCCCGAAGGTGTTGTACACCACCCTAAGAGGCGCGTCGATCAATCCCAACCTCATGAGTCCGTCGTTGAGCGCGCCCCCAGGGCTGAGGATTATCAACCACCCGTAGATCAGTACCAGGATGTTCGTCCAGAGCGGAACGATGACCGCGAACAAGAGGATCACCTTCAAACGAGGCCCACTCCGGTTGATCCAGTAGGCGATCGGATAGGCGAGCGCCAGGCCCAGCACCGTCACCAGAAGGCTCACCCCGAGCGTGTAGCTGAAGATCCTCAGATAGAAGCTGTCGGTGAGCAAAGTCACGTAGCTGTCGAGCGTCCAGGTGCCTTCGCGGTATGCGCTACCGGATTCGTGCACCGAGAGGCTGATCCGCCCCATGAACAGGATCGGGATGACGAAGAAGACGGCGGTCAACACCACCGCGGGCACAGCGAGCCACACCCTGTCCAGCCGCGCCCAGGACGCACGGGAGACCCCGCCGCTGGTCTCGGTAGTCGCAGCTTCGACCATCAGCCTCTCTCCACCACGATCACATCGCGGGCGTCGAACGCGGCGAACACCCGGTCGCCTCGTTCGAACACCGCCTCACGCCTGGGCAGGCTCACCAGCAGATCACCGCCACCGGGCAGGGTCACCACGTACTCATACGATTCACCCTTGTACGCCCACAGCTTGACCACGCCTTCGATCACGTTGTCTTTCGCAGGCCGTTCGGCGTGGAGCGTGATGGCCCGCGGTCGTACCATGACGGCGCACTGCCGGCCCACGTGGGCCACGTGGCCCACGTGGCCGGCGTGGACCCCCACGAGGTCGAGCCCGGCATCCGTGCGGATCGTGCACGCCTCGTCGCCGGCGGCGACGACGGACCCATCCAGTCGGTTGGACTCCCCGATGAAGCCGGCCACGAACGCCGACGCGGGCCTGTCGTATACCTCGCTGGGTTCGGCATTCTGCGCGATGAGCCCCTCATCCATGACAATGATGCGGTCGGACATGGTGAGAGCCTCCTCCTGATCGTGGGTCACGAACAGAGAGGTGATCCCCAGTTCCACCTGGAGCTCCTTCAATTCCAGCTGCAGCTGCTGGCGCAGGCGCCTGTCGAGGTTGGTGAGCGCCTCATCGAGAAGCAGTATTGCGGGCTCCACTATGATGGCGCGCGCCACGGCGACCCGCTGCCGCTGCCCTCCGGAGAGCTGTGAAGGCTTCCGTTTTTCGTAGCCTTCAAGCCTCACTCGTCGCATCGCCATCGCTACGCGGTCGTCGATCTCAGCCTTGGCTACGCCCCGCATCTTGAGGCCGAAGGCCACGTTGTCATGCACGTTCATGTGCGGAAAGAGCGCGTAGCTCTGAAAGACCATGGCAGTGTTCCGCTTCTCGGGCGGGAGGTGGGTGACGTCCCTGCCGCGGATGAAGATGCGGCCGGCCGTGACCTCCTCAAGCCCAGCCACCATCCGGAGAGTCGTGGTCTTGCCGCAGCCACTAGGACCGAGGATCGACACGAACTCGCCGGAATCCACCGTGAAGTCGATGGAGTCCACGGCCACGACCGACCCGAAGTGCTTGCACAAGCCCTGCACCTCGAGGTCGGGGGTGGTGGCGCCCCCACCCGGGGGCGCCACGCGATCCTTCATCGATTCGGCCGATGCATCCTTCACTGTCCGAGGATCTCCTTTTTCCAACGACTGTCCCACGCGTCCCAGTCCTGATAGAAGATGTCCCAGTCGTAATCGTGGAACTGCTCCCAATCCTCGTTGGTGATAGGAGGACGGTCGTAGGGAACGCCGTCGGGTAGCGTCACGTTCCTGTTGGCGACACCCATCCACTGCCGTGCGCACCACTCCTGCTGACGCTCGGCCGAGATGATGTAGTTGATGAAGGCCTCTGCCAGATCCTGATGCTTGGTGCCGCGCACCACGAAGTAGTAGTCGATGTAGCCCACTCGCCCGTCCTCGGGGATCGTGGTTGTGAGGTTGAGACGCTCGCCCACGTCGCCCATCGCCGACTGGGTGGCGTAGTAGTAGCCCGCCGCGAGATCGCCCCGCTCGAGCAGGCCGAAGAACTCGCCGCCCGATTCGTACCACTTCAGCATACTCGGAGCGAGCTCCTTGGTCTTGGCGAACACCTGGTCGGTGAGAGCAGGGTCGGTGAGGGCTTCACGTGGATCCAGACCGAGGGCGAAGATGGCCGGGTAGATGCTGTAGTAGAACCCCTTGTCGAAGGAGATCTTGCCCTTGAGCTCGGGCTTGTCCCAGAAGTCCGCCCACTTGGTGAGGGTGGTGCCTTCAGCCGTCACTATGCCGGCGTAGGCGCCGTCGAACGGCACTCCGAAGCCATCCACGGCCGGCTTCTGCGCCATGAGGGCCGGGAAGATCTCTTCCATGTTGGGGATGTTCTCGGTGCGGATGGGCAGGAAGAGATTGTCCTCGATCACAGCATAGTAGACGGAACCATCCCCGATGGTCACGTCGAACGGCGGATCGTCGGCCGGGGCGGCCTTGATCTTGCTCGGGATCTCAGTCCAGACTCCCTGCACCTCGACCTCGGCCCCGGTGATCTCCATGAACGGCTTGGCGAACACCTCGATGAACATCTCGGTGTAGGGGCCGCTCCAGGCGGTGGCGATCAGCTTCTCGCCTTTGAACTTGTCGCGGATGTCGGCGTACGGATCTGCTTCGGTGGTTTCGGTCGTGACCGGTGCGGCCGTGGTCTCGGTGGCCGGCGGTGCTGTGGTAGTAGTGGTGGTGTCCCCGCAGCCTGCGACAGCCAGGAGCAGGGTAGCGGCGATAACGACAGCGAGCAAGACGCTCACTTCCCTACGAACGGACATCTCAATACCCCCTGGTGAGAAAGTCGAGCGGTCCGAAGCCCCCCGGAACACTCTGGATACTACAACGGTTGTGCAGTCGCGAATGGATGTGACTCAGGCCAAATGGGACCTCCTGGTTCCCGGTAGCTGACGCTGTGCGGTTCACTCCGACCACGTGCGGACCGCGTTGACGACGATCTGGATATAGCGGGCGAATGCTTCCTCTGTCGCCCAGGCAAGATGATCGGTGACTACCAGATGACCTGAGGAGCGAAGACGCACCACATCAGGGCGATCGAGCCACGTGGGTTCGGTCTCCCACGGACCGACGTCGAGGGCCGCGCGGGCAACGTGCCCGTCCGCGATCGCCTCGAGCAGAGCATCGTGATCTACGAGAGAGGCCCGCGCGGTGTTCACGAGAAAGGACCCGGGCGACAGCGAGCGAAGCTCCTCACGGCCCAACACCTGACCCGCCTCGCCGGGGAGATGTAGGCTGATCACTGAGGACTCCGCCAGGAGCTCGGACAGCCCCACCTGCTCGTAGCCTTCCACCGGTCGCTGGTCGTACACGAGCACTCGGCAGCCCATACCACGAAGCCCCGCGGCCACGCCCAGGCCTATCCGGCCCCCACCCAACACGCCGACGGTGCGGCCGGCGATCTCGTCCCCGAGGCCGCCGGCAAGACCGTCTGCGATCTGACGGCCTCGGGCAAGGTGGAAGATGAGGGTCAGTGCAAACTCAGTGACGGCCACCGTGCAGTAGCCGGCGACGGTCTCAACGGCTATCCCCCGGGCCTCGCACTCGGCAAGATCCACGTGGTCGAGACCGGTGGTGCGCGACAGCACAGCGCGAAGATCGGGGAGCTGATCGAGTTCGACTGGTCCCACTGAAGACCCCAGCTCCACGATAGCCAGCGTACAGTCCCTATGGCGGTGCGCCGCCTCGGCGAGAGTCTCGCTCTCCAAGCGGATGCGGGCCCGCACGTCGGCGGGCAGCGCATCGACCTCAGCCGGTGCGGCTTCGAACATGACGATACTCAAGCCCGGCCTCCTTCCGGCGCTCGATCGAGCTTGTCGGTGGTCACCAGACGACTACTCATAGTCAAGAACCGCGCGGTCGACGGGGATGTCGATGAGATACGGCCCGGGCCACGCAGCACGGGCGAGCTGTGCGATCTGAACGACACCGTCGGCCCGAGCGGCCTTCACACCGTACGCCTGGCCCAGAGCCACGAGGTCTGCTTCCGGGTCTTCGATGTCGAGCCCGACCGCGGCGGCGTCATCTCCGCGGCGCGAACGTTCGACCCACTTCAAGATGCCGTAGCCGTCGTTCCGAAGCACCGCGAACACCACCGGCAGGTCGAGGTGCGCGGCGGTCCAGAGCGCGGGAGCCGCGTACTGTAGAGTGCCGTCGCCGAGGATGGCCAGCACAGGCCGCGATGGACGGGCCCGTGCGACACCGACGGCGAAGGCTACTCCCCAACCGAGCCCTCCCCCCTTGCACGAGTAGTACTCGGCCACACCGGTGCGCTCGAGGATCTCGCGCACGTAGCCCTCTCCCGTGACCGAGTCGTCCACGACGGCTGCGTCGGAGGGCAGCGCGGCCAACAGGGCGGCGAGGGCGGCGGGGATGGTGGGCCGCCGCCCCTCCACGTCGATGGCGACCGACGCTTCCCAGGGGGACCCTGCCGCGGCAGCCGTCTGCGCCGCGTCGGCGAGAGGCGCGCCGGACTCCGCCGCGATCTCCGCCGCGATCTCCGCCGCGATCTCCGCCGCGGTCTCCGCCGCGGTCCCAAGCCCAGAGGTTTCCTTCGTCACTTGATCGACCCCAAGAGCGTCCAGAAGCCCGCGGATGAAGGCGGCCGGCGAGGCCGGCACCTGCACGGTGTGGCAGGGGAAGGGGTGGAACGAGCGAGTGTCGGCAACGACGAGCGTCTGCTCGGGCGAGAGAGCCGCAACGTCTTCGTGGAGCCAGCGCGTGAACGGCCTCGCCCCGATCACGAGCACCACATCGTGGTCGGCGAGCGCCGCTCTCACCCCGGAGGGCGAGAGCGGAAGGTATCCGCGCCACGCCGGATCCGTGAACGGCAGGACCATCCGAGCCGCCGCCGGCTCCGCGTACAACGGTGCGTCGATGGCCGCGCACAACGCCGACAACATGTCCTCCGCCCCATCCATGCCCGCTTGGTCGCCGGCAACGACGGCCGGAGCGGTCGCCTGCCGAAGCAGGTCGAGCACCAGGGTGATGGTCGCCGCCTGCGCCGGCACGTCCACCACGAACTCAGCCGGCGGAGTGACCGTCACCGGCCCCGCGCCGAACACGTCCATAGGCACGGCAAGGAAGGTGGGCCCTGTTGGAAAGGTGCGAGCGAGATCCCAGGATCGAGCGAACTCGGCGGGCACATCCTCGGGGCGTGCCACCTGCACCGCCGACTTACAGTATTGATCAGCCAGAGCCACGAGGTCAGCCGATAGGATCGGATCTTGCGACAGGTGACGAGAGTCCTGCTGGCCCGCGACCACCACCAAGGGGGTCCCGCCGCGCTGGGCGTTCCCCAGTGCACACAGAGCGTTGGAGAGACCGGGGCCCGCGTGAACGGTCACCACGGCGGGGCGGCGAGTCACAGCGGCATAGCCGTCTGCCATGCCGACAGCGGCGGGTTCGGTGAGACCCAGGATGAACTCGGGCGACCCGCGATCGGCCAAGGCCTCGATGAGAGCGATCTCCGACGACCCGGGGTTCCCGAAGATCACATCCGCGCCACGAGCCTCCATGCAGACCAACAAGGCCTCGGCCGCCGAAGCGCACGATACTGAACTCGATCCGATGCGAGCGGACATCTCAGACCCCCTCTTCTACCAAGGCGTAAGCGATTCGAAGCCCCATTCCGGAACGCTCATGACCACCTTAGCAGCAGCGAAGCCGCGAAGGGATGTGGCCAGGCACAGAAACACCGTGCGGCATCGACGGCTGAACTGTGGTCTGGGACAGCGAAACCAGTCGGGCTGTTCTCTACTTCCGGGGGGTCGCCCCCACCCAACAGGCGGTCTCGCATCGGCGGCAGTAGCGCACGAGCTTCCCCGGCTCGCCGCTGTCGCCGCGCGTGATGCCCTCGTGTTCGCCGACATCCGCCTGCATCTGGACCTCGCACCGATCCCGATCGTACGCGCCTTCCCGCCCGGGCAGTTCGTCGAGACCGTACTCTTCCTTGGTCCGGACGATCCGAGCCATCGCAGACTGCGGACATGCGGCTCGGCAGGGCATGTCGCAGTCGAGGCACGGATCGAAGTCCACTGGCCCGGTCGACTCCAGCTCGATGTCGACAACAAGACACCGAAGCCGCACGCGCGGCCCGTAAGCCGGCGTGACGAGGATGTTGTTGCGGCCGATGCACCCCAACCCGGCGAGCACAGCGGCGTCTTTGAGGAAGATGCCGCCCTTCTCGATATGGTAGGGCAGGACGCCGGCAGCGATGCCGTGCTCGGCGACCAACCATGCCGCTAGCTCTGCGCCCGCGTCGATGAGCAGGCGGTTGCCCTCCGTCCCTCCCGAGAGGCCGTCCCGCCACCAATCGAGGTGCGGTTCCTCTTCGGGATGGCGCACGGCGATGATGATGACCGACCGCGCCTTCTCCGGCCAGTCGATCTGCCCGTGGACCCGCCCCAGCACCATCGTGGAGCCTGCGCCCGAGTACTCCTCGAGGAGACCGAAGATGCGATGCGACGGGGACCCACGCACGTCGTCGATGCGCGCCACGCCGGCGAGGTCGGCGCCGCGGTCGAGGGCTGCGCGTACGATCGCCGCGCTCAACGCGGCACTCGCGGCCGCGCTCATTCGAAACCCTCCCTCAGACCCATCGGACCCTTTCGGAATACCCTCGGGTCCATGAGCGCAGGCACTGCTTCCATGATGGGCGGGAACGCCATGTGCGGCAAGATGTCCCGTTCGATCTCAACGCCCGGCGCCACCTCCAACAGCACGAGACCCACCTCCGTCAACTCGAAGACGCACCGCTCGGTAACGTAGAGCACGCGCTGCCCCTTCCGCGCCGCGTAGCGGCCGCTGAACGTGATCTGCTCCACCTCTTCCACGAACTTCCGCACTCGGCCTTCCCGCACGATGTGAACTGCGCCGTCCTCGAAGGAGAGTTCCAACCCCCCCGTGGTGAAGGTGCCCAGGAACACGACGCTCTTCGCACATTGCGTGATGTCGACGAAACCGCCCGATCCGGTGATCTTCGGACCGTAGCGGCTCACGTTCACGTTGCCGTCGCGGTCGGTCTCAGCAAGGCCCATGAAGCCGATGTCGAGCCCGCCGCCGTGGTAGAAGTCGAACTGCGAGGGTTGGTCGATTATCGCCGCGGGGTTCCGGCCGGTGCCGAAGTCCCAGGCGCCCGCGGGCAGTCCGCCCACGATGCCCGATTCAGTGGTGAGGGTGACGAGGTCGAAGATGCCTTCCTCGGCGGCCACGAGGGCGATGCTCTCCGGCACCCCCATGCCGAGGTTCACCACGTTCCCCCGCCGGAGCTCGAGCGCGGCCCGCCGGGCCATCACCAACCGCTCGTCCAGTTGGGCGGTCGGGCCCACCGACACCGGGATCCTGATCTCAGCGCTCAACGACGGGTCGTAGTCGTGACCGAAGGTCTGCACGTGGTTCTCGGGCGCGGCCACGACGATGGCGTCGACGAGGATACCCGGCACCACGATGTGCTTCGGATTCAGAGTGCCTCTCTCGGCGACCCGCTCCACCTGCACGATCACGATACCGCCCGAGTTCTTGGCCGCCATGGCCTGAGCCCGCACCTCGAGGAACAGCGCCTCGCGCTCCATGGTCAGGTTGCCGTCGACGTCCGCGGTCGTGCCCCTCACGATGGCAACGTGGATGGGGAAGGTCTTGTAGGCGAGGAACTCCTCACCGTCGAACTCTATGACCTCCACCAAGTCCTCGGTGGTGACTTCGTTCAGCTTGCCTCCACCGTTCCTGGGATCGGCGAACGTGCCCAGGCCCACGAACGAGATGGTGCGCGGGCGGTGGGACGCGATGTCGCGGAACATGTCGCAGATGACGCCCTGCGGCAGGTTGTACGCCTGCACCTTGTCGTCGGCCACGAGCGAACAGATGGTGGGGGCGGTACCGAAGTGCCCCGCGATCACCTTCTTGAGCAGGCCCTCGTGCCCGAAGCGGTTGAGCCCTCTGGTGCCGAAGTCGCCTTGGCCTGCCGGATAGAAGAGCGTGAGATCGCGCGGGTGCCCTTCGGAGAGGAAGCGCTCCTCCAGCGCGATGGCCACCTCTTCAGCGAACACGCTGCCGAAGAAGCCGCTCGTGGTGACGGTGACGCCGTCGCCGATGAGCCGCACGGCTTCCCACGCCGACATGACCTTCCCGGGTCCGCGCTCGCGCACCTCTCCGGTCCCGGGAGCGGGGACTCCGGCGGCGGCCCCGGAGCGGGTGTTCCGCTCCGGCCTAGCTGGATAGCCCATGTCCCGATCCCTCCCTCACACGTACATCCCCCCATTCACCGAGAGCACCTGCCCCGTCACGTAGCCGGCTCCGTCCGAGGCCAGGAAGCAGACGGCGTTCGCCACGTCATCGGGGCTCCCTGCTCGACGCAAGGGCACCGACTCGAGCAACATCAGCCGTACCTTCTCGGGCACCGCCGCCGTCAAGGCCGTCTCGATGAACCCCGGCGCGACCGCATTGACCGTGATGTTCCAGCGAGCCAACTCCTTCGCGAGCGTCTTCGTCACGCCGATGACCCCCGCCTTGGCCGCCGCGTAGTTCACCTGGCCGACATTCCCCATCTGCCCGGTGGCCGAGGAGAGGCTCACGATGCGCCCCGCGCCGGACTCCCTCAACAGCGCTACCGCGTGCCGGCAGCACAGGAACACGCTCTTCAGATTGACGTCAACCACCTCGTCCCACTCATGCTCCGTGAGCTTCGTGAGGAGCCCGTCACGAGTGATACCGGCGTTGTTCACCAAGATGTCGAGACGTCCGAACTCCTCGCGCACAGCGGCGAAGAGGGCCTCGACATCGGAATCGAGAGCCACATCGGCCTTCAGCGCGAGGGCCCGGCGACCCTGGCTCCGCACGAGGGCGGCGGTCTCCTCGGCGCCCTCGAGCCCCAGATCGACCGCCACCACATCGACTCCCTCGGCGGCCAACATCACAGCCACGGCCCGGCCTATGCCGCGGCCTGCGCCGGTCACCACGGCGACCCGTGCCCCGGCTTCACTCGGCGCCGCGCTGTCGCCTATTCGATCGAGCCCGGCCATCACAGAGCCTCCAGTGCCAGCGCAAGCGACACGCCGCCGCCGCCACAAAGCGTGGCCAACCCCAACGAGACATCGCGCCGACGCATCTCGTGAAGCAAGGTGACGAGGACACGGGCGCCCGTCGCCCCGACAGGGTGTCCCAGTCCGATGCCCGAACCGTTCACGTTCGTGATCTCGCGGTCGAGTCCCAACTCTCGTTCGACGGCGATGTACTGGGCCGCGAACGCCTCGTTCACCTCGATCAATCCGAAGTCGCCAAGACTCAATCCACTCCGGGTCAGCAGATCGTGCACGGCCGGCACGGGCGACAGACCCATCACCGAGGGGTGACACGCTCCGCGCCCGGTCGCGCGCAGCCGCGCGAGCGGGGTCAAGCCGAGGTCGGCGGCCTTGTCGGCGCCCATGATCAGCAGTGCGGCGGCCCCGTCGTTGATGCCGCTCGAGTTCCCGGCGGTCACCGTGCCCGTCTTCGGCACGAACGCCGGAGCAAGCGAGGCCAACTTCTCGAGGGTGATGCCCGGGCGGAAGTGCTCGTCCTGGGCGAACGCGATCGGATCCTTCCCCCGCCTGGTGACCGTCACCGGCACGATCTCCTCAGTGAAGGACCCGTCGTTCGTGGCCCGCTCCACCGACCGATGGCTGCGGAGGGCCAGTTCGTCCATCTCCTCGCGGGTGATGCCGTGATGCTGCGCCACGAACTCGGCCGTCAGCCCCATGATGTACGGCCGGCCCACGAGGTCCTTGAGCGGAGACACGGTGGCGTCCACCGGGCCGTCTTCAGGGTGGGGGAAGTAGTACGACCCGCAGTGGAGTCCGTGGATGAGGTCGTCCACCAGCGGCTGATCCTGCATCCGCGCTCCCCAGCGAGCGCTCGGGAGCGTGTACGGCACGTTCGACATTGCCTCGACGCCGCCGGCGAGGATCACGTCGGCCATACCCGCCTGGATCATGGCCATGCCCGAGACCACGGCCTCCATGCCCGAGAGACACACCCGGTTGATGGTGACCGCGGGCGTCGCCTCGGGCAGGCCTGCCACCAGCGCAGCGACCCGGCCCACGTTACACGCGTCGATCGGCTCGAACACGCACCCGAAGCGGATGTCGTCGACCTCGCGGGGGTCGATGCCCGCCCGAGCCACAGCGGCACTCATGACCGTGCCGGCCAGAGTCACCGCGTCAGAGTCCTTGAGCGTCCCGCCGAAGGCGCCTATTGCCGTTCTGCAGGCCGATACCACCACTACATCTCTCACTGGGACCCTCTCCTCATACGCCACACGACGAGCCGACACGATCTGCTCATGAAGAGAACACCACGATGAGGCACTCAGCATCTTCTTCGCCGATGGGCAGCGACCGATGAGCTATCCCGGAATCGAAGTAGACGCTGTCGCCTTCCTTCATGATGAACTCCTGGTCTCCGTGGTAGAAGCAGAGCGCGCCCTTCTGCACCACCAGCAGCTCCTCGCCCGGATGGTGGAAGTCCGGCGTCTTCTTGGTGCCGGCGGGGATCCTCAACACATACGCGTCCATGTGCCTGCCCGGGAATCGGTCCACCAGCGTCTCGTAGGAGTAGCCGAACGGAGTCCCGTTCATCGCCATCGGTGTGCGTTCGTCTTTCCGCACGAGTGTGCACACGGCGGGATCGTCGGTCTCGCCGAACAGAATGCTCATGTTCACGTTCAGCGCCTTGCCTATGTTCACAAGGGTTGCGACGGGGGGAGCTTTGGGCGAGTTCTCGACCTTCGACAGGTAGCCCTTGGTCATGCCGCACATGGCGGCCAGTCGGGTGAGAGACAGTCCCCGCTCGCCGCGCAGTCTCCTGATGTTGGCGCCGATCTCCGATTCGTCAAGCACGGAACCGCCCTTCTCTGTCGACAGCACTGGACGGGGGTCAGGTAAGTCGAGAATCCGCAAACGCGTTGGAGTCCCCCGCGAACGACATGAATCAACGCCGTTTCCCAAGTGGAAACATCATAGCAGCGGCGTCAACGGTGTCAAACCCGCTCTGCCGACGACCGACCATCGACCATCGACCATCGACCATCCACCGCCGACCGTCGATCGCCGGTCTCAGGCAGCGACGATCACTGTGCCGTCTGAGCGCACTTCCACTCGGTCACCCGACCGGACGGTCTCGAGAAACTCGACGCCGAGCCGGTCGATGGTCACTATGCGACTCCCCGACCAGATGTCGGCGACCACGAGCCCCCCGGCGGCCGGCGGGTCGATCTGCTCCGAGAACAGCACGGCGGCCGGGGCGTTGCCCAGCGTCACCAAGCGTAACCACACGGCTCCGCTCGACGTGGAGCCCGTAGTCTTGGGTACGCACAGGATCCTCCCGGCGAGGTCTACTCCATAGAGATCGGCGTTTCCGCTGTCCGCGCAGACGGCGGAACCCGAAGGCACGTGGATGCTGGTAAAGAAACTCGCGTACGTGTTGAAGCCTCGGCGACTCACCGCGGCCTCCCCCTCGATGTCCCCCGCCAGGACCGGCCGGCCTTGCCACGTGCGCGCCACCTAGACGTTCCCCTCGACCACGATCCGCACGATCTCCTCGTCCCGGAAATACCGGGCGTGTGTGTACGTTCGCAGCTTGCTCGAGTTCGTGATGATCGCCTCGCCCGCGGAGAGGTCGTCGTCGAAGACCTGCATGGCACACCCAGGGCTGACCCTCACCCCCGCTTCGCGCAGCCGTCCGGCCAGTGCCGTGCTCTCCTCGAACGCCCGCAGCACCCCCGGGGCCGCCGCCAGCGTGGTGGGCACTCGCACGCGTCCGATGCCGCGCTCACCGAGTCCGGCGAGGATCGCCTCGGCCCACCAGCGTAGCTGTTCGAGGCTCAGATGCGGGCACCCCACGAAACACTTGTGTGGAGCCACCCCGTCCTCACCCCACGGAACAGGGAAACCCACCTCCAGTTCGTGCAGGACTTCGTCGTCGATGCGGTACGTGTCATACCCCGCGAGCAAGACGCCCTCGCCGTCGTCGATGGCCTCCGGCGTGATGCCTTCCACGTGGAACAGCCCCACCGCGCCCGCGGTGGCGGCGGCCGCTCCCATCTCGTGCAGGTAGTCGAGCGTGGACCGTGCCCCGGTGGGCTCCAGCCGGCGATCGAGGCCGGTGATGAAGGGCACGTCGGCGATGACGTGCCGGCCTATCGCCGCCCCGAGCAGCTGGGGCGAGGGCAGAGACTCCGTCGCCACCTCGATACGCCGGGTAGCCTTGCGACCTTCGTCCGTGAGCAGGCCCGAGAGCGGCACCCGCCCGACGATGTTGCACAGCAGGTCCATGATCGCCCCGTTCCGGTTGGAGCGGGCGCCGACGACTGAGTTTGCGAACGCCACACACGCCGACTCGGACCACGCGAGGATGTCACCGCGACGCGGGACGTTGCCCACCTGTGGAAGGTACGGCGTGCACGTGCAGGCGTCCGGAGCCTGCAGGCCAAGGCTCGACATGTGCTCCATGTAGAGTGCTTGATCCCGGTACATCTTCCCGAGCTTCTCAACCTGTTCGGGCTCGAGGAACCAGTTCTCAAAGTCAAGGGGCGGCAAGGGGTCGAGCGTGAACGGCCGGCAGGTCTTCAGGCCGGCCGCGACGAGTTCCTCGAGCATCGCCATGGAGGGCGCGATGCCGGGTAGCGCGTAGGTGATCACAAAGTGCCCGTCGCCCGTGATCTCGACGAGCCTCTCCGCGCGCAGCGCTTCCGCGTACGACACCACCGTCCGCATGACACGGGCCGGGACAGGCCCGCGCCCACCTTCGAGTACGTCGCGCTCGAAAGGAGTGAGTTCCACGGTGGGGGCCGAGGGTTCCATGGCCACCGGATCAGGCTCCAACACGATGATGCCGTACACCATCGTGTAGCCAACGACGATCAAGAACATACAGGGAGCCGAGCACGAGACCCCTCATCGGCTGCTGAGCCATCTGTTGCACCGGCCTTCCGCGGCACCACGGCATCGAGTCACGAACCTCCGCGCGCTCGCGCGGAGGCTGAACATGCTATCAGCGAACACTAGCAGTCGGCTGCACCGGGGCTGTGACCAGCTCGCCGTCTTTCACGACGACGATGGTCAGCGACCTGAGGGCGTCGCCGTTCTCGTCGAAGGTGATGGCACCGGTGATGCCTTGATAGGTGCCCATCGATCCAAGCGCGGCATTGATCGCGGCGCGGTCGTTCGAGCCCGCGGCCTCCGCCGCCGCTGCTGCCAACATGACCACGTCGTAGGAGCTGGCGGCGAACCAGTCCGGGTTCGCTCCGTCGTGCTTGGCCCGATAGGCTTCAACGAACCCCTGCACGGCGGGGTCGTTGTTCGTATTGTCGAAGAAGGTGGACGCCAGCACGCCCTCGACCGCGGCACCGCCCAAGGCGGCAAGCTCGTCGGAGGCGTAGCCGTCGGAGCCGAGCCACGTGACCTGGATGCCCAGTTCGGCGGCCTGCTGAACGATCTTGGAGCCATCAGAGTAGTAGCCTGAGAGGAAGATCAGTTCCGGGCCGGCCTGCTTGATCTTGGTGACCTGCGCCTTGAAATCGGCGTCGCCCGCCGTGTACTGCTCACGGGCTACGACCTCGCCGCCGCCAGCCTTGAAGGCCGCCTCGTAAGCGTCCGCCACGCTGCGACCATAGACGCCGTCGTCATACACGATGGCGACCTTCTTGAAGCCTAGGTCGTCCATGGTGTAGTTCGCAAGCCCCTCACCCTGCACGGAATCGGTCATGCTGATGCGCCAGATCGAGTCACCGAGCGTGCTGATGTCCGGGTTGGTAGCCGAGGGCGAGATCATGGGAAGACCGGTCTCTTCGTACTTCGGGCCGGCGGCCAAGGTAGCGCCGCTGAACATATGGCCGTTCACGAAGAGCACGTCGGCGTCGTCGATGAGCTTCTGGGCCACGAGCGCGGCTTCCTTCGAGTCGCCAAGGTCGTCGCCGCTCACGTAGGAGGCTTCCCCGCCGTTCACCCCGCCCCTGGCGTTCAGCTCTTCTACGGCGATGTCGGCACCGGCCGCGTGCGAGGCGCCGTAGTTGGCGTACTGACCGCTCATCGGACCGGCGAGGGCGAACTTGAACGGCACAGCTGCGCCGATCGTCGTCTCGGTCGTGCTGGCGGTGGTCGTGGTCGTCTCACCTCCGCAACCGACCGGTCCGACCGCGAACACCGCGAGCGTAACTGCGAACAGTGCTGCTAGAACCCTGAAACCTCTCATCCGTCTCCCTCCATCGAGATGCGCCATCCCGCCTCCGGGCACGCGCCCGCACACGACGGTGAGGCCTCGCCCTTACATCGGATCTCGGTCCGGCTCACACACTCACAGTGTGACGAGGCGTCTCTTCCCACGCAAGTGCTCCGTGCAGCCGATGGTCAGCGCCTCAAGACCGCGCTCACACCGGCCGGGCGGGCTGACGTGCGCGGTCGGCTCCACTATAATGGGTGACCGGCCCGGCGTCTCTGAACGACGAGAGCGTAGGGTCGAACGGCCGAAGTGGCGGAACTGGCAGACGCGCTGGACTCAAACTCCAGTGAGGCTCACACCTCGTGCGGGTTCGATCCCCGCCTTCGGCACTCGCCTGATGCACGGGATCATCTGCCGCGAGAGTTCGGGACCAGGGCGTAGGACGCCCCGTGTCGCTCAAGGGAGGAACGCCGTGAGGTATCGCACGCCGTGAGCTATCGCACGCATTGTCCTCGCACCCACTGACCCGTCTCCGGCCGAGTGGAACGAGAGCCATGATCATGGCTCTCGGGCTCATTCCCGCGCTGCTCTCGCTCCTGCGCGGCGGATACTTCTCCGGCACGTGGCTCACGTTGGCCGTTCTGACAGGAGCCCTCCTGCTGGTCCTGCGAGTGGGCGGAGGAGCGCGCCTGGCCGGCTTCCGCGGACAGATGCCCCTCCGAGCACAGATACCTCTCGCCCTACTTGTGGCCCTCGCTGGTTGGACGCTCGGCTCCGCACTGTGGGCTACCGACGCGGCTGCCGCGCTCTCGGAGGGAACGCGCACCATCCTCTACGTGCTCCTCGCGGCATTCGCCTTTTCCGTAGTGCGCAATCATGACGATGCGCGCCTCTTCATGATCGTCTACTCCCTGGGCGCCGGTGCGGTGGCCCTCGCCACGGTTGCGGCTGCGGCCTTGAGCGCATCCCCCGACAATTACTTCCGCTACTTCAAGCTCAACGAACCCGTGGGCTACTACAATGCCGAAGCCACCTTCTTCCTCATGCCGGCACTTCTGGCCATCCACCTGGCGTCGAGGAGGAGCACCACTCCCATCCTCCGCCCCCTGCTGTTCTCAGCCGCAGTGGCGTCGCTACAGGTGGCGGTGCTCACTCAGAGCCGCGGCGCGTTCTGGGCCTTCCTGGCCGCATTGCTCATCTATTTCGTCATCGTCCCCGGTCGACCCCGAGCGCTGCTCTGGTGGGCGACCGCCCTCGGCTTGTTGACGATGTCGTTCGACGAGCTCAACGGGCCCCACCTAGTGCTGCGCGATTACGATCTGCAGGCCCTTCCGCCGAGTGTCCGGATCGCCGCGGCCGCGGTCGCGATAGCGTTCGTAGTCGCCCTCACGGCGGCCACGATCCTCACGGTGGCCGACCTGCGCATTCGACTCCGCTCGCGGGGCGTGCGTGCGTCACAGGGGGTCGCAGTCGCTGTGCTGGCGGCGGGGATCGTGCTGGGGATCGTTCGCTTCCCGGCGCTGCTCGACCCCGTGGACGCGGTACGCGGCGCATGGGAGCAGTTCAAGGGCACCCCGACATCCGCTTCGAACGTGCGCATCCTCGACCTGAGCGGCAACCAGCGTTACGAACTCTGGCAGGTGGCATGGCGCACCTTCGAGGACTCGCCCGCGCTGGGGATCGGGGCAGACAACTACTCGATCGCATGGAACATGAACCGCTCGTCTCCGCACGATGTACGCCAACCGCACAACCTCTATCTGAGGCTCCTTGCGGAGTTGGGGCTGCCCGGCCTACTCCTGCTGGTGGCGGCAGGGGCCGCCACTCTTGTAGCTTCACTTCGCTCACTCGCCGGGTCCACACGGAAGTACCGGGGGCCCGTCGTGGCGGGCCTTGTGGCTGCCTGCACTCAGTTCTTGGTGCACGCCGCCGGAGAATGGGTGTGGCACATACCCGCGGTGGGAAGCGGGTTCTTTCTCCTCGTCGGCACGCTGCTGGGCGTCTCGGCCGGCGAGGGCGGGCCGGCCGGGTCGGCTCCCCTTACACGTGGCCGCGAGCCCTGCGTCGCCGACCCCCCAAAGCGCCGCGGCCCCAGCCCACTCACCCTCTTGGCAGTCACGGGCACGGTCCTCGTCGCGCTGGCGGCGCCCCAATTGGTGTCTGAGCGGTTCACCGCCCGGGGAACGTCCCTCCTGACTCAAAGTGAGCCCCAACTCGCGAGACAAGCGGCCGTCTGGGCGGCACGGGCAAACCCCCTCAGCGGTAAGCCATACATGCTGGAGGCGAGAGCCTGGGCCGCCGAGAACGAGTACGCTAAGGCACAATCGGCGTTCCTCGCGGCAACCGAACGCAACCCGGCAGACTGGCACGCCTACATGATCTGGGGGGACACGGTCGCAGCCGGCGGAGGCGACCCGAGGATGCTCTACGAGACGGCTCGCGCCCTGAACCCCCGTTCCTTCGGCGTCAGGGACCGTCTGAAGGTCGAAACACCCGTGGAGCTACCCGTCGATCCCAGCTAGCGGCCGGCCGCGGGAGTTCCTACCTACCCTACCTCTCAACTCAGGACTCTTCGCGCCGCCCTCGCCGGAGGAGCACTCCCAGACCCACCAGCACCACACCACCGCCGAAGATCATCAGCATCTGCGACCCCGTGAAGGGAAAGACACTGCGGTCGCTGTCGGACGCGTTGACGTAACTCTTCAGTCTGTCGAGGATGTCGGGATCACCGTACTGCGCGAGCACCGGATCCGAGAACACGGCGTCTATCTCCGCCCGGGTGTAGTCACCGTCGAGCCTGCCATCAGCGGCATAGTCGTCGTAGATCTCCTGGGGCGTAGCCGCGAGGGCGGTGCCCGCCATCATGAAGGCCAACAAGAACACGAGAACCAAGCCGAGCCCCAGCTCTTTCGACCCGATCTTCTTGACACGTCCCATCATCAACCTCCCTGAATGAACAACCACAAAGGATGCCGTATGTCGAACAGCACCCACCTCTTACTCCACTATCCTACAACTTCCTCTGTACGAGAGGATAGCTCTGTGTACGATCATACCCAAGTGCCGCGGCAGTCAATCAAGGTCGCCTCGGGGTGAGCATCGCACGGACCGGGCGAGCAAGTACCTGACGATACAAAGTGATCAGCTCGGCCGCGTTCGCTTGAAGCGAATACCCAGCCAGCACGATCTCCCGGTTGTGTGCCCCCATGCTCCTGGCCCTCTCGACATCTCCGAGCATCCCGGCCACACCGTCGGCGAAAGCCACGGGATCCCGCGGCGGCACCAGAACCCCACCCGCGCCGCCACCCAGAAGCTCCCCCACCGACCCGACGTCCGTCGAGACCACCGGCAGACCGCACGCCATCGCCTCCAGAAGCGCCAACGGCAGACCCTCCCACGCGGAGGGCAATACGAGCGCATCGAGCGATCTCATCGCGTCGGGCATGTCGGCGGTTTCTCCCACGAACTTCACCGACCCCCGCACCTCCCGAGTCGAGGCCTCCGCCTCCAACTGGGCGCGCAGGGACCCGTCACCGATCACCACGAACCCCACATCGACCTTCCGGGACTCCAAGATGGCGGCGGCCGCAAGCAGGTTCGATACGTCCTTCTGGGGCTCGAGACGACCCACGAAGCCGAACACCGGCCGTTCGTCGGCGAACCCCCACCGCCGCCACGGCGGCACGCGATCCATAGAAGCCGGATGGAAATGGTCCGCATCGACTCCGTTCGGTATCACGCGCACCTTCCGCGGCGACACGACCCCGGACCGTGTCATGACGACCGCGATCTGCCGGCCGATGCACACATCCGCCGACGTGAGCGAGTCGGTGGCCCTCAGGGCCTCGTACTCCCAGCGATGCTCGAAACGCTCGTTATGGATGGACGAGATCTCGGCTCTTGTCCATGGCGTCAACGCAGCAAGCCGCCCCAACAGGTTGGCATGTACCAGGTGCGAGTGCACCACGTCCGCTCGAAAGGCCCGGAGGTGTCGGCTAAGAGCGAGCAGGCCCCGCGGATCGTACTTCATGGCCATATCGCACGAGCCGACGCTGTATCCGGCTTCTCGCATCCTCCTGCCGACCGGGCCCAACGGGCGCAGGCTCACCGCGAACGGCTCGACCCACGGGGTGAGGTGAGGCATCAAACGCTCGAGCAGGATCTCGGCTCCCCCTGTATCCAGGGAGGTGATCAGGAACAGCACCCGCATCCTCCCTCCAGAGGGAGCGGGGGCGGGCGTGGCTGTTCGCGGCACTACGTGATCCGAAGTCACATCGATCTCCCAACGGAATAGGAAGCGGGGCTCCTGCAACGGAACCCCGCGTTCGAGTCGAGCAGTCCCAGTGCGTCTGGAATCTTACTGCAGGTAGAGCACCCCGGTCGAGAACACCGACGTCATCCCCCCGCTGTTCTCGTATCTGATGCCGGAGATGGCGGTCTTGGTCTTCCGCTGGCCATCCGCGAGTGTGCGCACTGTCACGGCCGTACCGGCGACGTTCCCCACCGTGTCGTATGCGATCGCGACGAGCCTGTGCTCACCCATCTTCTCGGTGCGCGCGTCCCACACGAAAGCGTAGGGGGCGGTCCTGTCGGTTCCCAACATGCGGCCGTTGGCAATGAGTTCCACCTTCAGGATCCCGGCCGGGGCCGTAGCCCTCACTTCGACGGGGATCCGCCCGCGAACCACAGCGCCGTCCGTGGGCTTGAGAAACACGATAGCCGGCAGCCCGTCGGCCGGCGCAGTCCTAGTCGGCGCGGTGGTCGTGGTCGTGGGCGCTACGGTAGTCGTGGTTTTCGGCACCGTCGTGGTGGTGGTCGGCGCCGCGATCGTGGTGGTGGTCGGGGCGACGGCCGTCGTTGTCGTGGTCGGCGCGACGGTGGTCGTGGTTTTCGGCACCGTCGTAGTGGTGGTCGGCGCCGCGGTGGTCGTGGTGGTGGCGGGCGCCGCAATCTTGATCAGGATGGACGCGGTGTTCGGAGCCAGTGTCACCGAAGTGAGAGCAACGCCCAGGTTGTCGGTGACACCACTCACCGGCACTGTGCGCGTAGTGCTCTTGGATGGGTTGACGAGCACGAGGGCTCGGGCGAAGTCGCGTACATACACTCCGTCCGGACGCAGTGAATACTTGCCGAGAGGCGCCCCGAGATCCCGCGCCCACTCGTTCGACCAGGCGGGCGTGCCGTACCCGGCATTCGAGCCCGACTCATGGTGGTACAAGGAGACTCCGCCGGCCGCCAGCAGGTACGTCGCGTATGCGTAGGTCTCGGAGCGGGTGTCACCCACCGCGGCGTGGCTCACGAAGAAGGAGATCTTGCCCAGACGCTCGGAGGCTTCGACTTCGAGGAGTTGGTTGCGCCACCAGTCCTCCGCCGACTTGAAGTGGGCGTTCGGATCTGTCCCGGAGTGTACGAACTGCTCGTCCATCAGTCCGTCGGAGATAGAGAGCCAGTCCTCCCAGAGGGTGTCGTACCACAGATGGTCGACGACGTTGCCCACCAGGAGGAGGTTGTTGCCGCCGGCCTTCGTCTTGCCGTAGGCATGCTGGAGGAAGCCGCGCACCGCCGCGCGCAGCGAGGTGCTGTCGGGGTAGCGGGCGAGTGAGCGGTCGAGTTCTCCGTACTTGCGCGTGTAAAGGTCATCAGCGAAGATCCCGTCGAAGCCGAGGGCCTTGGCACGTTCGATGGACCGTGCGGTCCAGTATTCTCTCCATCCTTGGTTACCCCAGTCCATGGCGTAGAAGTCCGTCCCGGGGTAGTACTGGAAGACGACCCGGTTGCCCGCCGCGTCCTTCAGGAACCAATCGGGATGGTTGAGGTCGATGTTCTCCCCAGTGCGGAACCCGCCGACGGTGGAAGCATTGTCGTCGGAACGAAGGAAGAAGGAGTTCTTGTAGAGGAGCACCTTGACGGAGGGGTTCGCGGCCTTGAGGGCCGGGATCTGACCTGCGTTCCACTCGTTCAGCACCACGACCGAGTAGCGCGAGGCCGCCTGATTCAGATCGCCCAACTGGAAGAGACCTACGATCCGCTGGGGATTGACGTTCGCGGCCGCAGCCACACCCGCGAAGACCGTGAGTACGAGGCTCGCCGCTACCAGCACCGACCCTAACAACGTGCCGAGCCGTAGATTCCCCGGGCCCCGCACCTCCCTCGCCACCAACATCTCCCAAGCACCTCTCCTTCGGCAGTCCGGCCACCTGATTCACTCAGGTCCGTGACTTTGCGCCCCCACCTCACGATGGGTTTGCCTTTGTCGGGATAGGCCGGCGATGCCGGACCTACGCTCTCATCCCACTAGAACGGCTATCGACAGAAAGGGGAACAGACTTTACAGATAGTAGAAGATATATGTGGAGCCCACGGCGGAGGAAGAGGGGGACCCTGCGCTGACGAACCCCACGAGCGACCGCTTCGTGTAGGTACTATTCAGCTGCTCGAGCGGGCGACGCGCGCGAACGAGCGGGCGACCTCAAGGAGGTCGTAGCGCCCCAAAGGCGAGACATCGACCAGACGCGAGGACTGAGGCTCCCTGTCTGGTGCGACCGACTCATCTAGAGCGGCGCCGTCCAGAGCGGTGGCCTCCAGAGGGCCGGCGGAGCGACGACTGAGCGCCGAGGTCAACACCCGCTTCAGCCCGTCGTCTCCGCTCGCGGCCACGATCTCGATCCCCGGTACGCCCGCGAGCGCGTCCGCGAGTCCGTACCCTCCGTCGACGGCGATCACCCGGGTGCCGAGGTAGGCGGCCTCGAGGGCCACGGTCGGCAGCCCTTCGAACTCCGAGGCGATCACGAGCGCCTCCGCATGACCCATCCATCGGTACGGGTTGGCGTCGTAGCCAGGAAGCCGCACCCTATGTGCACATCCTGCGTCTCGAGCGGCCCCGATGAGCGCTCCGCGCTGACTCCCCTCCCCGAGGATCACCAGAGTCGAATCCGGGGCGTCGGTGACTCGAGAGAAGGCCCTCACCAGAGCATCGTAGCCCTTCTCCAGCTCCAGACTGCCGACGGCGAGAATGAACGGCCGAGGGGCTCCTACGAGCGGCTCTGATGCCAGCGAACGCACTCGATCGAGGTCGATCGGATTGGGGACCACAGCTATCGCTCTCTCATCCAGGCGCAGCGCCCTGCTGAGGTCGAAAGCCACTGAGTGGCTCACCGCCACCACCTTGCTCGCCCTCCGGTAGCAGGGTGCCGCCGCCAGCGCCATGACGCGGCCGTAGAGACCCGGTTGCCTCCTCGAGTACACCGTGTGCTCGACGAGCAGAAGTGCGCCAGGATGGCCGGCGAGAGCCGCTGCCGCTACCGACACGATGTTGGCGTGAGTGAGATGCGAAACGAGAATGAGCGGCCGACGTTTTCGCAGGCGAGAGGCCAGGGGCAGCAGCGAGGGGAGCATCCCGTGCCCGGACAGCTCGTGGAGTACCACATCGGAAGACACCTCGTCCTCGAGCGCCCCCGTCACGTGCCCTACCGCGAGTTCGACCGTGTACCCGAGCTCGGCGAGGCCGCGCGCCATAAGGACGGCGGAACGCTCCGCACCGCGTCCGCGGAGATCGGGAAGGACGATCATGTAGTCGAGACTCATCTCGGCACCCCTACCGGACTGATCAAGCCGGACACGCCACTACCGGTCGCACCGTCACCCGTGCTAGGGTCTCATCGTGACACCCCTGCCCTCCAGTCTCAAGGTCCTCGAGGTGGTGCAGCCCGAATCGGGGGGCGCTGCGATCCACGTTGCGTATCTGTGCGCCCACCTCTCCCGTCGCGGGCACGATGTCACCGTTGTCGGACCACCCACCTCGATCCTCGCCTCGCCTGATGTGAGTGACTACCGGTACCACGCGCTTCCGAACCTTGTCCGAGAGCCTGATCCCGTGGAAGATCTCCTCGCGCTGAAAGACATGATCGGATTGCTGCGCTCGTCCGATTGGGACGTGGTGCACTTCCACAGCTCGAAGGCGGGGTTCCTCGGAAGGATCGCAGCCGTTGTCAGTCGCACCAAAGCGGCCGTGGTATACACGCCCCATTGCTTCGCATTCCTGGCGAACATGGGCTCCGCCCCCACCGTAGCCTACCGGGTGCTGGAGCGGTTCGCGGGGCGCGTCGGCGACACCATACTGGTGAGCCGATGGGAGTATCTGGGCGGATGGGAGGCGTCTGTGCTCCGAGCGCGACGGGCCTGGATAGTCCCGAACGGCATCGCCATGGACGGCGCCTTGGCGGAGGCCCGTGCCCAGTTATCCGACCGCCGCGACGGTGCGTCGCGTCGCCTCGAAGCTCCGACGATCGGAACGGTCACGCGCCTTCAACGCGCGAAGGGAGTCGATGTCTTCCTCGAGATGGCAGCCAAGATCCGAGAACGAGTCCACGACGCGCGGTTCGTGATCGTTGGAGACGGCCCGGACGAGGACGTGCTGCAGTCCCAGGCCGAGAGGCTGGGCCTCGCGGATTCCTGCAAGTTCGTGGGCCATTCAAACGACGTCGCCGGCCATCTCGCCCGGTTCGACGTGTTCGTGCTGAGTTCACGATATGAATCACATCCGCTCGCCCTGCTCGAGGCGATGGCGGCACGACTGCCGGTGGTGGCCACCGCCGTGGGGGGCGTGCCTGAGATCGTCAGAAACGGTATCGACGGAGTGCTCGTGCCTCCGAACGATCCCGCCGCGGCGGCGCATGCCGTGCAGCGTCTGCTGAACGACTGGGAGAGAGCTTCACGACTCGCGGCCTCCGGCAGAAGACGCTACGAACGTGCGTTCACGCCGGGACCCTCGGCGCGGGATACCGAGCACCTCTACCTTAGGCTGGTCGCTCGACCCTAGACTCGTCTTGCGAGGGGAGCGGCGAACTCGGTGCCGGTAGGCTCTTCATCAACGCGCACCTGCCCGGTCTCGCCCCACCGCCTCCCGATGCGGCGAAGCCCAGATATGAGGCCGATCACGACCCAGAGCGGCGCGAAGTATTGTTCCGTGAGGAACAAGCCGGCCACGCACAGGGTCACAAGAGCAGTGGATACTCCTGCTGCCACAGGCCGCGCGAGAGCCTCGTCACTCGACGCGTCGAAGATAGCGCCACTCTTCTCGCGCGACGCGCGAGCGGCTTGGTCGCTCGTGACCAGATGGATCGCCATCCAGAGCGCTGTGCCCAGAATGGCGAGGAAAGCGAGCAGCCCGAGTACCCCCATCTCGGCACCCACCTCGAGGTACATGTTGTGAGTCACGTTGTGAGCCTCACCACTCTCGTTGCCCAACAGCTCCGTGCCGCCGTATGCCCTGTAAAGCACGCCGTAGTTGCCAACCCCCACGCCGAGTACGGGGTTGTCGGCCATCATGTCCAGGGCGATGCGCCACCTGTCGAACCGCTCCGCGACGTTGACGCCGCCCCACCCCTGCTTCATCTCCACCGCCAATGCGATCCGCTCGGGATCGACCGTGTAGACCACAGCGACGGTGATGACGGCCGCGACGAGGACCGAGAACAGGTAGCGTGCTCGGACCCGCCCGAGCATCACGCCCCAAGCCGCCCCGAACACCACGCCCGCCGCCGCTCCGCGTGACAGCGTGCCCACCAACCCCGCGGTGATGAAGCTGAGCGCGCCCAGGAGCAACCCTCGGGCCAAGCCCCGGTTGACCATCACGATGTAGAAGCCCAGCGCTGCCGCCATGGAGAGGGCGAAAGCCAGATCGTTGGGGTCGACGAGCGGCCCCTGCACCCGGAACGTGCCCCCGAAGAAGAACATCCACAGTCCCCCGGCCGCCGCAGCCGCGCCCGCAATCACCACCACCAACACGATATGGTACGCGTCGCGAAGCGTGCGCACGTGATCAGCCACCACGACCGCGAGGCCGAAGAACATGGCGTAACGCAGGAAGAACGACACACCCACCATCGCGTCGGTGGCCACCGCCAAGCTCCCCAACGCCACACCCAGGAACAGCATCATGACTACCTCTACCGGCCCGGTAAGTGGAGCCGCATCACGATCGGTGAGTCGCCGCACGGCCCAGCTCCCGATCACGAGCACGCCCATCAACTTGAGTGCCGAGGGCATGCCCGGCACCACCGGAAGCCAGTTCTCGAAGAACGTGAAGACCAGGAGCCCGTACAGGGCGAACCGAGAGTTGAGGGCGAACAAGGCGACGAGCGCAACAGCCGCGAGCCCGAGCAGGAAGTAGCCCGGACCGAGGAACGCCAGGTAGCCCACCAGGAGCGCGCAGGCGATCGCGGCCGGGACGGCCAGGAAGCGGAACGCGTGAGTCACGTACGACACCGATCCCCTTCAGCCGGTGCCGGGCCGAGCCCCAGCGCGGCAGCCAACTCCGCCTCAACAACGTCGACGCGCGCCGACCAATCCTCATGGCGGGTGCGAGCCAGACGGGCTTCGATCAAGGCCGGTTCGTGAGCCGTCGCCAGCTCCCGATCGAGCGCCGAAGTGAAGGCGTCGACTCCGCCGGCCAAAGAGAACACACCGGGCTGCGCCTCGATGTGGCGTGCTTCGGGAACCGGGGTGGACACCACGGCGCGGCCGGCACTCAGGTACTGCCAGAGCTTCGCCGGGTTCGCGCTCGCGCCCGCCGCGGACAGCTTCCAGGGCAGAACAGCCACGTCGAACGAAGCGACGAAGCCCGGCAGACGCTCGTACGGCTGAGCTCCGAACAGGTGGACGTTACTCAGATCGCGCAACGGCCCGACGTCGGTATCCGCGGGGCCCACGAGCACGAGCGACACCCCGGGTCTGGCGAGAGCCACGTCCCGCAGCAGTCCCACGTCGAAGAAGTCGTGAAGCACACCGGCGAATCCAACGATCGGCCGGGGTATGTCGTCGAGCTCAGGTGGTGCGGGGCCCCCCATGGCCGCCGCGAACAGCTCGGTGTCGGCTCCGTTGGGCAGGTAGACCATGCGCCGGGCGAGCGGGCCGAAACCGCCCGCGAGCCTCGAGCTCACGGCGAAGCACACGTCGGACCGCCGCGTCAGCTCCTCCATCTCGCGTGCCGTCAGCCGATACTCGGCGGGTTTCGCACCAGGCCAGGAGGCGTAGTCGTCGGCCAGGTCGAACGCCACGGCTTGGCACTCGACGGAATCGAGCACGCGCACCGCGGAAGGCAAGAGGCACAGGCACGCCAGTGGCCCCTCGACGTACTGCCTGACCAGTCGGGCCACGAACCCACCGGTGATGCGCGCGGCAACCAGACGCGCAGTCCGTGACTGGTTCGAGAAGGGCGGCACGAGCGGCGGCTGCGCCACCGTGACTCCGGGGCGAGGCTGCCACGCGCGAGAGAGCGGCTCCGCGAGCCGTGCCCGATCGCGACGCAGGGCCGTGCCGCACGACACGGGGGCCTCCACGTAGAGAACCTCGTGGCCCCGGTCGGCGAGACCCTCCGCGAACTGGTGGGAGCGATGGCGTAGCCCCTCCCACGGCACGTGGTGCAGGAACACCACCTGGAACGGATGCGGGCTCACTGGGCGGGCCCCCACTCTACCGACCTCGGTCCGCGAGAACGGCCGAGGATTCGACCGTAGAACAAGAGGGTGTCGCGGGCGATTGCGTCCCATGAGAGCCGCTCGGCGGAAGTGATCGCCCCTCGACTGAGCGCCGCTCTGTTCTCGTGGGCGAAGAAGCGCACCAGGGCACGGGCCAGATCAGCGGGGTCCCCGGCGTCCGCAAGCAGCCCGTTGTGTCCCGGCCGCACCTGTTCGCGGATGCTGCCCACCCGAGTGGCCACCACCGGCTGACCGAACGAGAAGGCCAGCGGCACCACCCCGCTTGTGTAGCACAGGTGATACGGCGCCACCACGGCGTCCGCCGCCGTGAGGTAGTCCTCCAAAGCCTGGTCGTCGGCGTATCCGGCGAACAGGTGAAGTCTCGAGCCGGCCGCCTCGGCCAGCGCGGCCACGTGTGCCTGGGCATCAGGCGCCACGGACCCGGCCACTACGACATCCACATCGGCGGGTAGACCGTCCCGTACTGCCCGTTGCCAGGCGGAGGCCAATAGATCCAGGCCCTTGTAGGGCCGTACGTAACCGAAGAACAGTAGAAGTCGTCGATCGACGGGAAGCCCGCGCGCCCGGCAGGCGGCGATCCGATCGCGCCCGAGACTCTTCCGGAAGAAGGAATAGTCGCCATGCGGGATGACATCGACGTCGCCTCGGTAACCGAACTCCCGCTCCAGCTCACCCACGACGAAGCGGGAATGCGCAATGAGTCCGTCGACAGAGCGGTACGAGGCCGACCACGTGTCCCGAAAGCACTCCGACTGCTCGTATGGCAGCACTTCGTGCACGGTTGCGACAACCGGTGGTCCACCCACGGCTTGCGTCACGCGCACGAGCATCGGTTGCAGGCGAGGGCTCACATGGCCCTGCACGTGCACGATCTCTGGGCGTAGTGCACGGATGAGCGAGGCGAGCATCCCGAGGTTGGCGCAATTGGTGAAGAGAGCGCGCACCCGCTGAGTGCGAGTCATTTCGGGAACGACCCACGCCGATCGGTACAACGTGTGGAGTTCGAAGGAGCGCGGCAGATCGATGAGCTCGTAGGGGGCCGAAGTCACGAGATGCACCGGCGCCCGGCGGGCGAGCGCCTGGCACAGGTTGTAGGCGTAGTGCGCCATCCCTCCCGCGCCGGAGGTCTCGACCATGAGGACGGAGGGCCGCCGGGAGGCCTCAGGGATAGTGTGCCGGTCGCTCATCCTATCTATAATAGCCAAGCGACACGGTAAGCGGCGTACTATGTGCGGAGCGGGAGGCGCGAACACCTGAAAAGTCACGGCGGGCGGACCATGGTGAGAGGCGCGGGCGGTGCGAAAGTCACGACGGTCATGTACACCGATGCCACCGGGTTCGGAGGAGCTGAGTTGCACCTCGCCTCTCTCGCGGCAGCGCTGCGGTCGACTCCGTACCGCCCACTCGCGCTGCTCCACCCCGGCTCCACCGACGCCAGGCTCTCGGACCTACTCGGCCGCGACGGTGTTCCCGTCGTCGCCGCGCCACGCCCCACAGGCAAGACCGACCTCGGCTCGTGGCTCGCCTTCAGGCGGGCGCTCTCCACGCTGGACGCCTGCGCGGAGCGGGTGCTACTACACTGCCATCAAGCGACCCCCTACTCCAACCACATGGCCATGGCGGCGGCGTGGTCGCTCCGCGTCCCGATCGTCTGCACAGAGCACGCGTACTACCCGCCGGACACGGCCCAGCTGCAGACTCGCAGGACACTCATGCAGGCGATGATCGCCCAAGACGTCGCTGTCTCGCGCGCGGTGGCCCGCTCTCTCGTGCGCGACCTCGGGCAGCGCCCCGACAAGATCGTGACGATCTACAACGGCATCGAGCCGGCTTCCTCCTCGGAGAACGCTGTCATTCTTCGCGACGCGACCCGCACCCGCATGCGAGACGCCCTCGGCATCGCCACGGATACGCTCGTGGTGGGCACCGTGGGGAGACAGTCTCCCGAAAAGAACCTCCCCGCCCTGATCGACGCGGTCGCGCGACTCGGTCCGAGCGCCGCCGATGTCGTACTCCTGCTGTGCGGAGAAGGCGACGAGCAGACGCGCGCCGCGCTGCGGACCCGCGGCGACGAGGCGGGCCTCGGCGATCGGCTCCTCCTTCCCGGGCGCCTGGACGACCTGCCCGGCGTCCTCGCCGCGCTCGACGTATTCGCCCTGCCTTCGCTCACCGAAGGGATGCCGCTGTCGCTCATGGAAGCCATGGCGGCAGGGGTCGCGGTGGTGGCGACGGCTGTGGGAGGAGTGCCCGAATTGGTGCGCGACGGAACGAACGGACTGCTCGTGGAGGAACCGTCGGACACCGCCGCGCTTTCGGCGGCGATCGCCCGACTGCTCGCCCACCCGACCCTTCGCGCCGACCTGGCACAGAACGCGGCCCGCACCGTGAAGAACCGCTTCAGCTTCGACCGTATGATCGACAGGATCCAACTGACGTACGACCACGTCATCCGAAGGAGTAGCGCATGACCACAGTGCTGGTGACAGGGGCTGCCGGCTACATCGGCTCCGTGCTGACCCGCCGCCTCCTCACCTCCGGTTTCGAGGTGGTTGGGCTCGACAACCTTCGCTACGGCGGAGAGGCCCTCCTGGGTGTGCTGGGCGAACCCGGGTTCCGGTTCATCACCTGCGATGTGCGCAACGAGACCGCTGTCGATCAAGCCCTCGAGGGTGTGGACGCCGTGGTGCACTTCGCCGCCCTGGTGGGCGATCCCGTGTGCGGTCGCCATCCGAGCGACGCGGTCGCGGTGAACGTGGAGGCGTCGAAGGCGCTCTATGCACGCTGCAACAACCGTGGAGTGGAGCGCTTCATCTTCGCCTCGACGTGCTCGAACTACGGGAAGATGGAAGGGGAAGAGCTCGTGGACGAGACATCGGAACTCCGCCCGATCTCTCTCTACGCCGAGACAAAGGTGGCCTTCGAACGGCATCTGCTGGAAGAGTCGACGCCGGGTTCGTGCAGCCCCACCGTGCTCCGCTTCGCCACCGCCTACGGCCTCTCGCCCCGGATGCGCTTCGATCTCACGGTGAACGAGTTCACGCGGGAGCTCTCCCTGGGAAGAACGCTGGCGGTCTACGGCCCGCGGTTCTGGCGCCCATACTGCCACGTGCGCGACCTGGCAGCCGCCGTGCACGCGGTGCTCGACGCCGACGAGGGCACGACCGCGCACGCGGTGTTCAACGTGGGGCTCACCGCCGAGAACTACACCAAGCAGATGCTCGTGGATCTGATGCGCCGGACGATACCCGATGCCACCATCGAGTACGTACACCGAGATGAAGACCCGCGCGACTACCGGGTGAGCTTCGCCAAGATCGGCGAGGTGTTGGGATTCCAGCCCCAACTTACGGTGCTGGACGGCGTCGTCGAGATACACCGGGTCGTCTCGGAGGGGTTCCTCACCGATGTCGACGGCCCTCGATACACGAACACGCCCGACCTCACCGCGCCCGCTTGAAACGCCCCGGAGGAAGGATCGGATCATGACACTCCCTCTCGACCCCGACAGACAGGAGTTGGGTGCCGCCTCCGGCCTGCGCACGGTCATCCTGGCCGGCGGACGCGGGACGCGCCTGCGCCCCTTCACTGTGAACTTCCCGAAACCCCTCGTGCCTCTTGGCGACGTACCGGTGCTCGAGGTGCTCATGCGGCGACTGATCGCCTTCGGGCTCACCGACATCACGCTGACCCTGGGCCACTTGGCGGAGCTCATAAAGGCCTACTTCATGAACCGAGCCGACCTCACGGCCCTGATGGACCTGCACTACGTCGAGGAGTCTTCGCCCACGGGCACCGCGGGCTCTCTGGCGTGTGTACCTTCCCTCGACGATACCTTCCTCGTGTTGAACGGAGACCTCCTCACCGACCTCGACTTCCATCGACTCGTACGCTTCCACAGGGAGAAGGGCGCGATCCTCACCATCGCGGCCCACGCACGCCACTTGAAGGTGGACCTCGGGGTGCTCCAGTTCGACGCGTCGCATCGCCTGAGCGCGTACATCGAGAAGCCTGAGACCACCTATGATGTGAGCATGGGCATCTACGTGTACGAGCCCGCCGTGCTCACGTACATCGAGCCCGGCATGTACCTCGACTTCCCCGACTTGGTCACCAGGCTGATCGAAGCCGACGAAGTGGTGTGCGCCTTCCCCGCGGGGGACGCGCTCTGGCTCGATATCGGGCGCCCCGACGACTACGCGCGTGCCCAGGAGCTCTTCACCGCTTCCGATTCGGAGCCGCCAAACCGCGATCGGATCGAGCATGTCTGATTGGCGCGTACCGCTCAGCGACCTGGCCTACGATCACCGCGAGGGCGAAGCCGCCGCGCGGGTCATCAGCTCCGGGTGGCTCTCGATGGGTCCTGAGGTAGCCGCGTTCGAGGCAGAGTTCGCCGAGTTCTTGGGCGTGCGGCACGCGTTCGCGGTGTCGAGCGGCACGGCTGCGCTGCACCTGGCCCTCTTGAGCACCGGCATCGGCCCGGGCGACGAGGTGATCCAGCCGGCCGTCAACTTCGCCGCCGCCGCCAATATGACCACACTGGTGGGGGCGCGGCCCGTCTTCGCCGACATTGTCTCGCTCGCCGAGCCGACGATCGATCCAGCGCACGTCGAGCGCCTGCTCACGCCCCGCGCGCGCGCGCTGGTCGTGATGCACTACGGCGGCCACCTGTGCCGCATGGCGGAACTCGCCGCCCTGTGCGCTGAGCGTGACCTCGTGCTCATCGAGGATGCACCCCACGCCCTAGGTGCGCGCTACCTCGACCCGAGTGGCAGGCCCCCTCACGGCCGCCACGCCGGAACGCTCGGCGACGTTGGATGTTTCAGCTTCTTCAGCAACAAGAACCTGGCCACCGGCGAGGGCGGCATGATCGTGACCGATCGCGCCGACCTGGCCGACCGCATCAGACTGCTCCGCTCACACGGCATGACCACCCTCACCTGGGATAGGCACCAGGGTCGGGCTCACTCGTATGACGTGGTCGCCAACGGCTTCAACTACCGTTTCGACGAGATGCGGGCCGCCATCGGCCGGGTGCAGTTGGAGAAACTCCCCACGGGGAACGCACGGCGGGAGGCCCTGGTTCACGAGTACTGGCGGTCGCTGGCCGGGCTACCCGGGCTTACCCTCCCCTTCCTCGACCATCAGGGAGAGTCCGCGCACCACATCATGGTGGCGGTCGCCGAATCAGTCGCCCAACGGCGCACCATCGTCGAGCACCTCGACGCATGCCGCATCCAGACCAGTCTGCACTACCCCTGCATCGCCGATTTCGCCGGCTTCGCCGATCAGGGGGAGCACCACCTGCCGCTGAGTCGAGAATACGCCTCACGAACGATCACACTGCCGCTGTTCCCCGACCTACTCGAGCCGGCGCTTCACACGGTGTGCAAGGAAGTGGCCGACTCGTTGAGGCGCTCGAACTGAATCCCCCGGATCAAGAAGGTGCTCTGAACCGGCGCACCGGGCTCATCTTCCGGAACGTAGCGGCCAACTACGCAGGCACCGTCAGCATCCTGTTGATGGCCTTCTTCTTGACCCCCTTCCTCGTCAACAGACTCGGGAACCTGCAGTTCGGTCTTTGGGCCATCATCGGTGGCGTGATGGCGTACGGTGGCCTCCTCGACCTCGGCGTATCGACCGCCGTGGTCAAGTACGTCGGAGAGCATTCCGACCTCGACGACGTACCTGGCGTTGAGAAGGTGATCCACAACTCGTTGGCCGTGTACCTGGCGATCGGAGCCGCGGTGCTCGTCTTCACCGGTGCGGCGACGCTGGTGGTCCCACTGGTCTTCCCCATCCCGGAAGAACTCGTGGGGACATCTATGATACTCGTGGCAATCACCGGCGGTTCGCTGGCGGTGAACTTCCCGCTCGGCATGTACAACGGCGTGCTGCTCGGACTCCAACGTCACCACGTGGTCAACGCCGCCGACATCCTGTGGGGCGTCGGTACAACGGCCGGCGCGGTGATCGTGGTAGGAGGCGGCGGCGGGCTCATCGGGCTCGCGCTCGTGTACCTCGTTGGCAACACGCTCGGCCAAATGATCCGAATCGGGTACCTCCTGATCAAGCACCCCGAGGTGCGCTGGCTGAGAGTCCGGTTCGACAGAGTGACGAGCGGCAAGATCTTCAGCTTCAGCATCTGGGCGTTCCTTCTGCGGCTCGCCTCCACACTGAGGTCACGCACCGACGAGATCGTGGTGGGAGCCTCCCTCTCTGTGGCTGCGGTGACTCCCTACTTCGTCGGCCTGCGGTTGGGCGACTCGCTCAGTCGCCTCACGAGCCAAGTCTCAGCCGCTCTGTTCCCGTACGGGTCGCGACTGGACGCTCTGGAGGACCGAGAGGGCCTTCGGCACATGTACTTGACCGCCACGCGCTCGAACCTGGCGATCGCCATGCCCATGGCGCTCTTCCTGTGGATACAGGCGCCGCGTTTCATCGAGGCGTGGATGGGCCCCGGTTTCGAGCAGAGCACCCTCCCAGCCCGCCTTCTGATCTTGGCCGTCATGTGCCATGTGTACGTCGCCGTTGGCCACACCTTCTTGAAGAGCATCAACCGCCATCAGGCGATGGCCTCTTGGAGCATGGTCGAGGTACTCGCCAACCTCGCGCTCAGCCTGATCCTAGTGAGGTTCTACGGGCTCGCCGGCGTAGCCGCGGGCACCCTCATCCCGGCGTTGGCCTACAACCTTGGCTTCGTGCTGCCCCACGCCAGCAGTCGACTCGGTGCGCGCGTGCTCACCGTCGTGCGGCAGAGTGTGGTGCCCCAGGTGCCCGCGCTCACAGTCTCGGCGGTCGTCATGCTTGTCGCAGCCAATCTCCCCGGGGACCCGGGGCTCTTCCGATTGATAGGCGAAGCCGCCGCCGCCGGCCTCACCTACTGGGCCGTCTACTACTTCCTGGGTGCAGGACCCGAGGAGCGGGCCCTCGCCCGCCGGGTAGTAGGAGGGCTGATGCCAGACCGAAAGGCTCCCCCGACGCAAGACGACCGAGCGCAGTGATCAGCCGCCCACAACACGCGTGGCCCGACATGCGCCCGATCGATTGGCGCTACTTCCTGCGCCGGCAGACCTGGGAACATGTGCTGCTCGGAGACAACCGCACCCGGTAGACGCCAAGCCGCTAAGAGGTGCGGCCGTAGCTCGCGTACTGGAAGTATGCCGAGGGACCGGTCGCCTTGTTGACCACGATGCCCAGCAACTTGCCCTGGACCTTCCGTAGCGCGTCAACGGTCCGCCTGAGCTCTCTGCGCTTGGTCTGCTTCAAGTTGGCGACCACGATGATGCCGTCGACCATGGTGGCCAGGATCGATGCATCGGCCACGGCGAGCACGGGGGGTGAATCGATGATGGTGAGGGCGAATGTCTCGCCCAACGCCGAGATCACGTCGTTCATACGGGACGAGGCGAGAAGATCGGCGCTGGACGGGGGCGTGGGCCCGCTGGGCAACACCATGAGGCCGCTCGTGGCCGTCTCGAGGAGCGGCTTCGCGGGCGCCCGCTCGGGCGACACCAGCAACGTGCTGAGTCCCGCGTACCTGCCCAACTTGAAGTGGCGCGTGATAGCCTGCTTGCGCATGTCGCCGTCAATGAGTGCCACCCTCTTCCCCCCCACAGCGGAGAAATGGGCCAGGTTCACGGCGACGGTGCTCTTGCCGCAGCCCTCCGTGGGCCCGGTGATCAGGATGGTGCGCACCGGCCCGCCCTTGCCGGCGAAGGCGATGTTGGTGCGCAGCGCCATGTACGACTCCGCGGCGGATGAGTTCGGCGGCGCGAGGATCAGTCGCGAAGAAGCCTTCATCGCGTTCCTTCCGGTCCAGCTTGCATGACGGGGATCACCCCGAGGATGGGGAGACCGGTCATGGCCTCCAGTTCGTCGTTGTCGACGATGTGGTCCTGGAAGAAGTCGATCACCAGAACGAACCCCACCCCAAGGAGCAACCCACCGGTGAGGGCGGCCAGCAGCACGACGATCGGCCCCGGTCCGGCGGGCGTCGTCGGCGGCACCGCCGGATCGACGATGAGGAGGCGCTCCACCTGGAGACCGCGACTCACCTCGTCCACATACTCCTGCAGGATCGTGGCCGTGGCGTTCGAGAGCCGCGCCGCCTCCGCGGGGTCGCCACTCTTGGCCCGGATCCTGAGCAGATCGAGGCTCTCCACCTGCTGGGCAGAGAGGACGGCAAGCACCGACTCCGGCGAGTAGGGCCCGCCCATCCGCTCGGCAACGCGGGCGGCCAACGCCCGGGTGGTCACGATGCGCGCGTAGGTCTGTGCCAACCGCTGCGAGACCGAGAGCGCCGCCAGGGCCTCCCCGATATCAGTTGAACTCCTGTCTACCCGCACGAGCGCCTCGGCCTCGTACGTGGGAGGGGTGGTGAAGACGAAGTACGCGGCGGCGGCGATCGCCAAGGTAGTCAAGAACAGCACAAGGAACTTGTGGCGCCAGACGATCCGGATCAGGTCTCGGACACTCAGCATCCAGCCTCCGTTCGGGAGCCTGCGCTCCCGGGCACTCGCAGGATCACTCCGCCGCCACGCCCCGTAGGTCGCGATACACCTGCTGGAACGTCAGCAAGACGATCCTCAAGTCAAGCCAGGGAGACCAGTTCTCGATGTAGTAGTTGTCGTATTCGACCCGCTCGGCCAACGACCCTTGGTTGCCCTTGAGGTCATGCACCTGCGCCCAGCCTGTCATGCCGGCCTTCACGCGCATGCGGTCGCCATAGCGATAGATATCATGCACGAAACGGTTCACAAAGAACGGCCGTTCCGGACGAGGGCCAACGAGACTCATCTCCCCTTTGAGTACGTTGAGCAACTGCGGCAGTTCGTCGAGGCTGCTCTTTCGCAGGATCTTGCCGACTCTGGTGATGTAGCTGCCCCCCGTGGTCCCTTCCACGGCGTCCGACCACATGGCGCCACCCTCCTGAGCTTCAGCGTCCACGGTAAGAGAGCGGAACTTGATCATCTGGAAGTGCTTCCCGTCGCGCCCGAAGCGCTCCTGGCGGTAGAACACCGGTCCGGCTGAATCGAACTTCACCATCACAGCGGCAGCCAACAGCACCGGCGACGCGAATACCAGCAGCAGCGCCGAGCAAACCACATCAACGAAGCGCTTGGTCCACCACAGACCCCCCGAAAGCCGGATGGGCTTTATCCCGATCACGGGTATGCCGCGCAAACGCTCGAACGGACTCGGCTTCGCGATGGTCTCGAACAGGCGGGGGACCACCGCGAGTGCCACGCCCTTCTCCTGGCAGGTGGTGACGATGCGGAGTAGCACCTCGTGCGGGGCCGTGGAGAACGCCACCACGACCATCTTCACATCGAACTCATAGATCAATCGGGCAAGATCGCGGCTGTTGCCGAGCACGGGCAGGCCCTGCCGCTCCCCTACGTCGGTGAGCGGGTCCTTATCGATGAAACCGATGGGCAGGAGTCCCAGCTCGGGATGCAGCTTGAGACGCCGCGCGATCAAAGAACCGATGTGACCGGCGCCCACGACCAGGGTGGTGCTCAGGCCGTGACCGCGGCGGCGCAAGGTGCGCTGAGCCGTCCTCAACATGGATCGTTCCAAGACGACTCCGGCCGACATGGCAACGGCGAGCGCCGCGAAGACCCATACGTCAACGGCAAGACCGAACAAGGAAGCGAGAAAGAAGCCCACGACGGGGGGCGCCAGAGAGGCCACGAGGAGCTTGGGCATCTCATCGAGGGTCGAGAGCTGCACCCCCACGGTCCACAGGCGGAGCTGCCAGAGCATGCCGAACACCGCGATCGCGATCACCGCGATCACGATCACCCCCGACCACGCCGCCACCGACGACCATTGCCACACTCCTACCGCCGACGCAACAAGGCCGACGGTCAAACCGTCGGCCAGGGCGACCATACTCTTCGAGAGCACCCACTCGGCAAAGGAAGCGCCGCGGGTGCGGGTGACAGAGATCTCGAGAACCGTATCTCGCGTATCTCGCTCGGTCTGACTCCGAGTAGAGTCTATGACTTCCAAGTACCGCGGCATCACGTCATCTCCCGAGCGGCTCTCCCGTGCCCCAACCGCACTGCTATCCGCTATCGGCTCATGGCCTACTTCTCATTCCGCTATCGGCCCATTGCCTGCTTTTCTTTACCCAGACACCCGGAGCGAAAACGTCCTTATCGCGCGCCGGTACGTCCCTGATTCCTCACGGACGCAGGTCTACGCAACCGAAACACCCACATCATATCCAACATCGATTGGACTCTACCAGTCGTCTGAGACTGGCATTTGCTTCGTGACCCTGCTATTTTGGTCATATGCGTGAAAACGATGAACTTCAGGAAACGAAGGAAGTCCGAGAGCGCCGCTACGCCGAGCTGGTGGGCGAGAAGCTTCGGAGGCTGCGTCAGGATCGAGGCATGAGTCTCCAGGACGTCTGCGACCGATCGGGTGGCTCGTTCGTCGTCTCCACGCTCAGTGCATACGAGCGGGGAAAACGTAGCGTGAGCCTCGAGCGCCTGCTCGAGCTTTCCGACATCTACGGCCTCTCCCCCACCTCGCTCCTCGAGCTCGACGATGAAGGCGAGTTCCAGGGTCACCTCGGCCGGAACCGGCCTCTGCGCATCCGCGTGGAGCATCTCGACCGCCTGTCTGAGATCGAGCGCCGCCCCTTGGAGAACTACCTGCAGTTCCTCAGGAATCTAAGGAACGATCCGGCGCTGGAGATCCTGACCATCCGCAAGGACGATCTGACCTACCTCTCGTCGCTGTACGGCGTGAGACCTCAGGCCCTCACTGAACGGTTGCAGGCGGAAGGCATCCTCGACTGACCCGCCCCTCTCACGCTACGGCGTGAGCAACACGGGCATGGGCATCTCCCTCATGAGTTGTTCTGTCGTGCTGCCCAGTATCAGGCGGCGAAGGAGCGAGTGCCCCTGCATACCCATCACCACCAGATCCGCGGGCTCTTCCTCCAGATGCCCCAGCGCGGCCATCACGGGCTCCCCTTGAGCCAGCACGAACCGGGGGTCCAGCTCGAACGCTGAGAGATACGAGCGAGCGCCCCCTTGGATCTCCGCCGCTTGCCGCTCATCCTCCCCGACGGTGAGAACCTGAAGAGACGACTTCACATGTGAGGCGAGATCCGCCGCTAGCTTGAGCGCGTGTGTCCCCGCGGGACTTCCGTCGAATAGAAGCAACATGCGCTCGAACGAACCAGCCTCCTGCTCGGCGAGCAGCACCGGCGACACCGACCGGCGTATCACGGCCTCGGTGGTGGAGCCGAGCAGATCCTTGCCCCACTTCGCGTGTTCCCCCCGCTTGCCCAAGACGACAAGGTCGTGGGTGGCGCCCAGGTCGGCGATCGCCTCCGCCGGTACGCCCTCTTCGAGACGGCATTCGACCTTGACTCCCCGGCCTTCTACGCTGCGTCGGAACTCCTCGAGCACCCGCTCGCCCTTCTCCCGAAAACCCTCCAAGATCTCCGTTGGCATGGGGATGAGCGGGATGCCCTCGTAGGAGTACTCGAGATAGGGGGGCATCTCCAAGAGACGCACGTCGAGCACGTACAGGCCCACGACTCGCGCCCCGTAGAGACCGGCCAGCTGCACGGCGTGCTCCCGCCCCGCGGCAGCCGGCGCCGATGCGTCCACCGCGACCAGGATCGACTTGATCATCGCCCAGCACCTCCTCCAGGATGGAGACCTGTCCGAACCTCGACGGGCTCCACACGCCCCGCCGGCCACTCTGCTCTTCTCGTTCCCGCCCGACGGGCGAATCAATCGGTTGGGCGGCGCCCGCCTGGATCGCCGGACCTATTCTTCGCCCGTTCGAAGAGGGGAGCGGGTGCTCAGGAAGTTGCCCAATATCTGCTTGCCAGGTTCGGTCAGGATGCTCTCCGGGTGAAACTGCACGCCCTCGACGGCGAACTCGCGGTGTCGAACGCCCATGATCACTCCGTCGTCCGTCCACGCGCTGAGCTCTAACACGGCGGGCAGGTCGCGCACAACGAGTGAGTGATACCGAGTTGCGATGAAGGGGTCTGGCACTCCATGGAAGATGGTGCGCCCATCGTGATGGATCTCCGAGGTCTTCCCGTGCACAGGGTACTCACCGCGGGTCACCAGCCCGCCGAAGGCCTGGCCAATGGCTTGGTGCCCCAGGCACACCCCGAGGATCGGGTACACGCCCGAGAGATCGCGGATCACTGCGAGGCTCACACCGGCCTCATTGGGCGTACAGGGCCCCGGCGAGATCACGAGGTGGCTCGGGCGCCACGCACGGATGCCGAGCACGTCGATCTTGTCGTTGCGGAACACCGCGATCTCACCCACGGATATCTCGCCGAGATACTGCACGAGGTTGTAGGTGAAGGAGTCGTAGTTGTCGAGCACGAGGATACGTGCCGAGACTCGTCCGGCGGTCACCGGAACAGCTGCGATCGTGGGGTCGGGCATGGGCTACCCCTTGCGGCGCTCGAGTTCGGTCCAAACCTCTTCGAGGGGTACTTCGAGTTCAGCGAGCAGCACGAGGAGATGGTACAGGACGTCGCCGGCCTCGTACACGGCGTGCGGCACGTCGCCGGCTGCGGCGGCCTCGACCACTTCGGCGGCCTCCTCCTCGACCTTCGCTCCGATCGCCGACACCCCGCCCGCGAAGAGGCGGGCGGTGTATGAACCCTCCGGCGCGGACTGCCTCCGTTCGACGATCGTACGGTAGAGATCCGTCAGGGTGAGGAAGAGGGGCCCGGTGTCCCCCGGCCCGCAGAGCGACCGTTCGTCGAAACACGTGCGCGTTCCCGTGTGGCAGGCCGGTCCGGTTTGATCGACGAGCGCGAGCAGCGTATCTCCGTCACAGTCGTATCGCAGCCCACGCACCTGCTGAACGTGCCCAGACGTCTCGCCTTTATTCCACAGGCATCCTCGAGAGCGGCTCCAGAACCACGTGTAGCCCGTCTGGATGGTCTTGTCGAGGGCCTCGCGATTCATGTATGCGAGCATGAGCACCTCGCCGGTGTTCCAGTCCTGAACCACGCACGGAGCCAGGCCATGGGCGTCGAAGACCACTTCGCCGATGTCGCCGGCCACCCCGGTTACGATGTCGCCGGCCACCCCGGCTAGAACCACTCGAGGATCACACCGAACCCATCGGTGACGGAGAGACCCTCATACTTCTCTGGCCCCTGCAGGATGCTGATACGAACCCGTTGGACTCGGCGGAACTCATCGAGCACCGTCAGGGCGGTCTCCTCGAACTCGCCGGCGTAGCGCTGCTGTTCGTCGAAGTACGGCTGGTCTGTGAGGTCGTAGGTGAGTACCACATCCTTGCCGTCGACCCGGACTTCCCTAAGGGCTTCGAGATGGGTGGAGCCCGCGAGCCCCGTCTCCAACATCTCCGCGGAAGGCATCGGCGAGAAGACTTCCTGCCACACGACCCACGCGAAGACAAGGGCCACAACGAGCAGGACGACATTGACTATGGCGTGCGCGGGGCTGAAGCGCCGCTTCTTCTCACCCTCTGCTTCTCGCCGGTCGTCGGCGTCGTCTTCGCCCTCTCCCACGATGCCGTCTGTTCTCACCGGCACCAAGCCCATATCAAGAGCACCCATGCCCGAATCAGAACTCCTCCCAGCGATCCCTCAACACCAAGAACATAACAGCCACATCATGGTATTGATCATCGGCCGTCTTGAAATAGTCCTTGAACACCGCTTCTTGCTTGAACCCCACCTTCTCGAAGGCACGCTGGGCGACGGCCGAACCCACGGGAACCTCGGCGCGCAGCTGCTCGATGTCCACCTTGTCGGCGAGGGCGACGAGTTCCTCGAGCATGATCCGACCGAGACCCCGACCCCTGGCCCTCGCCCCGATGGCCACTCTCACCTCGGCCACGTGACGCAGACTGGTGCCCGGGTTCTTGTGAAGCGTGGCGTCGGCCACGATCTCGTCGTCGATCTGCGCCACCAACGGGAAGACCACCTCGAACCGTATGTGGTTCGCCCAGGAAGCGATCAGTGTGGCGTCGGTGACGTCGTGCTTGAGCAGTCTGCGATCGGTCTCTGGGATGCTGGCGAACATGTCGACCAGGCGCTGCCCATCGCCCTCGCCGAGAGGCCGGAGCACCACGAGCGTACCGTCCTTCAGCTTCACGACTTTCCGGAACCGCTTGAGCTGCTCGAGGGGCATCTTCGACCTCCCGCCGTCGACTGCCGTGACCAAAAAGGTATGATACAGCCGGTCATGCGGGATGGGAAGGTAGCGTGCGGGGCACAGCCGAACTCATATTTACCGGCGACGAGCTCCTCCGGGGCGACACCGTCAACACGAACCAGGCGTTTCTCGGCGGCCGACTGCTCGAACTCGGCCTATTCACGACCCACGCCGTCTCCGTCACCGATGACCGCAAGGCGATTGCACACGCACTCGTCGGTGCCCTCCTGAGGAGCCCTGATGTGATCATCCTCTCGGGCGGTCTCGGACCCACCGAGGACGACCTCACGAGGGAAGGCGTCGCCGAAGCTCTCAAGCGCCCGCTCGACATGCGCGACGACCTGCTCGCCCTGATCGCCGAACGGTTCCGCAAGCTCGATATCGCCATGGGCATGAGCAACAGGAAGCAGGCCTTGATCCCGCACGGCGCCACCGTGATCCCCTTGGTGGGAACGGCGCCCGGCTTCTGGCTGGACGAAGGGGGCGTATTCGTCGCAGCCCTGCCCGGGGTGCCGAGGGAACTCGAGCAGATGTGGACGGATACACTCCGCCCGACCCTCGTCGACCGCTTCGGCATCGAGGAGGCCGTGCCTTCGGTGCGACGACTCCGCCTTCACGGCATCGGCGAGTCCATGCTTGCCGACGTGCTGCGAGACATCCCGTGGAGAGGCGCCGGAGTCGAGATCGGCACCCAGGCCTCTCTCGACGGCATCACGCTGACGTTCAGCGCCCAGCCCGATGACCGCTCCCGGGCACGCTTGGCGGAGCTGGAGGAGCTGGTTCGAGACATCCTCGGCACCAAGATCTACGGCTCGGAAGACGACACGCTCTCCGGCATCGTGGGCATGTTGCTGCGCGATCGCAACATGACCATCGCGACGGCCGAGTCGTGCACGGGCGGGCTTCTGGCCAAGCGGCTGACCGATCACGCCGGGAGCAGCGACTACTTCGTAGGGGGTGTCGTCGCATACTCCAACCGGCTGAAGGGCACCCTGCTCGGCGTCTCGCCGGAGATCCTGCACACACACGGCGCAGTGAGCGAACAGACGGCCGCGGCCATGGCCCTGGGGGCGCGTGAACGGCTGCAGGCCGACTGTGTCATCGCCACAACCGGCATCGCCGGCCCGGGGGGCGGCACACCCGACAAGCCCGTGGGTCTCGTGTATGTGGCCACAGCCATCGGCTCCGACGTGCAGGTGCGCCGCTTCAATCTCTTCAGGTCGAGGGAAGAGATACGCGAGAGGGCAGCCTACGCGGCTCTCGACGTGTTCCGGCGTCGACTCCTCGACTCACTCGAGCGCTGAATGCCGCTCTACGGGGTGCGGGGCTTGCAGATGATCTCGAGCACCTGGATGTCGAAAAAGGTCTGAGCGTGGGTCGGCTTGAGCACGAGTGCGGTGTCGAGCCCGTGCCCGGTGCCGCCGCAGGCGATGAGTTCGTCGTGAGTGGAGACAAGGCCGGCGTCGGCCGCCATGAGCGACACCTCGATCGCGACCTTCGTCCCTTGCCCGAAGACCTTGAGTGTCTGTGCGATCAGCTCCTCCACCTGCCACGTCTCGAACTTCTTGCGCACCGATCGACCCACGCCCCCGAAGGCGTGTGTGGTCGTGAGCACGCGCGCGCCCTGGGCTTCGAGCTCCGCGCGGACCGCTGGGGGCATCTCATGCCTATCGGGGCCGCTATAGCCCGCCGAGTGGGTGACCACGATCACCTCGACGCCCGGAAGAGCGGCAACGGCCACAGACCCCGTCGGCCCACCGGTGGACGGGACGACCACGCGGGGTATGCGCAGTTCGGCCGCCCGCGTGCGGACGAGTTCCAGCACGCGCGCCGTGTTGCCCGTGCCGCGGTGCTCGAAATACGTTATGGAACGATCCACGGAATACTCCCTTCGAGGTGGCGACCCTCCGCTCACATCCGGAAGGTTCCTACCAAGTATAGTAGGCGAGGTGCGGCAGTAGAACGTAGCGCGCCGGTGGAACTCTCACGATGCACTGCCGACACCCCGAAGACAGTCGGAAGGAGGGGCAGCACTTGAGCAGAGACGTAGCCACTCTCGGCCCTATCGCATACCTGATCTGGGGTCGCGAGGAGCCCAGCATCGCCGACGTCGCGAACGACCCACCGCCGTACTCCTAGCGTATGGACGGCCAGGAGGCGACACCGGCGGCCATCGAATCTCACGGACTCACGCGAGACTTCCGGCGCACCCGCGCCGTCGACGACCTGAACCTCCAGGTTCCCAAGGGCGAGATCTACGGCTTTCTCGGCCCCAACGGCGCCGGCAAGACCACGACTCTGAAGATCCTGGCCGGCCTCATCTCCCCCACCGCGGGCAAGGCCATCGTGGCCGGAGAAGAGGTCCGCCCCGGTACGTCGAGTCTCGATCTTCGTCGCCGAGTGGGCTTCCTCGAAGAAGAGCCGCGCTTCTATCCATGGATGCGCGCTCGAGAGTCACTCGTCTTCGTGGGGCGCTTGTTCGGCTTCGAAGCCCGAGTGGCGGAAGTGAGAGCCGAAGGACTCCTGGAGGCGGTGGGTCTCGCCGATCGCTCAGACGACAAGATCAGAGGTTTCTCTCGCGGGATGCGACAGCGGCTCGGCATCGCCCAGGCCCTCGTCGGCGACCCGGAGGTGCTGCTACTCGACGAGCCCGCCTCCGCGCTCGACCCCATCGGTCGCAAGGAGATCCTGGATCTCATCGCCTCGCTCCGCGGGCAGGCCACCATCATCATGTCATCCCATGTGCTCGACGATGTGCAACGGGTCGCGGGATGGGTGGGCGTGATCCGGCGGGGCAGGCTCCTGACCCAGGGCCCACTCCCGAGATTGCTTGGTCGGTTCACCCGGCCGGCGTATCGCCTGGACATCAGAGGCTCCGACGAGCGGTCACGCGTGTCACGGGCACTCGCGGCCGAATCCTGGTGCGTCGAGGTGCTCGAGGAGGGGAGCGGACTGAGGCTCGTGGTGGAGGACCCGGCGGCCGTGGAGTCGCGCATGCCTTCCTTGCTCGCGGAATCCGCCGCTCCGCTTCAGGGCTTCCGCGCCGTCACGCCTACTCTGGAGGACGTGTTCCTGCAGTTGATCGGCGACGAAGATGAGTACGCCACGCGCCGGCGCGCCGAGCTGGACGCGCCGCGAGGGACGGGGAGAAGGCCGTAGGATGAGAGCACTTCTCCACAAGGAACTCCGCGAACTCATCAAGACCGCCCGCCTCGCGATCCTTCCCGTGGTCTTCGTGATCCTGGGCATCACCGGGCCGGCGCTCATCCGTCTGCTCCCCATCCTGCTGGAGAACGCCCAGACCGAGGGGATCGACATGACCCTTCCCGAATTCGGGCCGGCGGACGCTTTCGCGAGCTACCTGGAGATGGTGCGTCAGATGGGCCTGCTGGCGGTGATACTCGTGTTCATGGGCTTCGTGGCGGGGGAGCGACGGAACGGGATGCTTGCCAGTCTGTTCGTGAAGCCCGTCTCCCGACTTGAATACGTGGTCACTCGCTGGGCGGTGAACGGAGTCTACGTGATGGCCTCGCTCTTCGTCGGGAGTGCGGTCGCCCTGGCCTATACGTTCCTGCTGTTCGCCCCTATCGACGTCGGCGCGGTGGCGCGAGTGACGCTGCTCTACGCGAGCTACGTGCTGCTGGTATTCTCGTGGACGGTGTTCCTTTCGTCCCTCTTCGTCCACCCAGCGGCGGCCGGTGGACTCAGCGTGATACCGCTGTTCGTGCTGCCCGCTCTCGGCCTCCTCTGGGGACCGCTCGGCGACTACGGGCCGTACGGCGCCGTGGCGGGCGGCACTGCGACGATCGGAGCAGCCGGCTCGCCTGCTGAGGCTCTGGGAAGCGAACCCCTGATCAGTGCGGCGCTGAACCTGGGGTTGTGCGTCGCATTGGTCGCGGGCACATACCTGCGTCTCCGCCGGATGGAACTCTGACCTACGCTCGCTCCGCGCACGGTCGGCCGCCGAGCGCACCGGCAGGCGATCGGCGCCGGCACGGGACTACGACCCTATCCCCACCTTCTTGAGCAACTCCTCGGCAAGCCGCGCCCCGTGGGCCGGGGCCGCTTCGAAGTGCCGCTCCCACGAACCGTCGGGCGCCCATGCGCGCACGAGTACCCGGTCGCTTTCACGGGACTGACCGTAGCGAGCCACAAGCGCCGCGGCCTCACCCAATGTCGTGTCGTCGACCTCTCCGAGCGCCATGACGCCCGCCACGGGGCCGACCGCGTCCACGGCCTCCACCACCGCGACCAGGGCGTGGCTCAGGTTCAGCAGTCGCCGGTTCTCCAAGTCGTCGCGCGGCACGATCACCCACTGCCCGGTAGACGAGCGGAAGTGTCTGCCCGCCTTGAGCAAGGTGACCTGGGGCATGGTGACGTCGGGAAACTCCTCAAGCAACTCCGACAGGCGCGAGGCGAAACCTGGATCCGTGAGCAGGCAGCCGCCGGCGGGGCACGGATAGTCGTTGATGCCCATGTCGCGCGCCATGGCCATCTGCTCCTTGCGTCCGCGACCACTGAGCGAAAGCAGTTTCTCGCGATCGACGATGCCTTGGATCTCAGGCTCTGTGGGAGGGAAGTGCTGGGCGGAGAGCGGTCGCAACACCTTCCCTGTCAGACCGGACTCCGCCTCGATGATGTCCATAGCGTTTCGACGCTGCGACATGGGGCGCTGCCCCACCACCTCGCCGGTGACGATGAACGTCGCGCCGATCTCTTCCATGTGCTGTGCCGCCTTGCGAAAGCTGAGGATGCGGCAGTCAAGACAAGGGTTCAGACCGCGCCCGTGGCCGTACTTCGGCCTGCGCACGGCCTCGAGCAACGCGTGGGAGTTGTTCACTACCTTCAAAGGGACCCCGAGCAGCGCGGCGGCCGAGCGGGCCTCTGAACGGCACCCCTGCGAGGTGCAAGTGCAGAAGGGTGTGACGAAGTTGATCGCCGTGACCTCGATGTCCTGGTCGACCATCATCTTCACGGCCAGTCTGCTGTCGAGCCCGCCGGAGAGAAGTGCTACCGCCTTGCCTCGTGCCATGTTCAGGTATCTCCTTGCGCCGCTGCCCCGTCGGAACCCGTCGAGATCGACAGACCGGCGGCAGGAACATCGTTCTCGGTCAACACCCGTACGCCCTCCCGCTCGAGGAGAGCAGCGGTCACGCCCGAACCAGGCCGAAGCGTGCCGGTGAACGTGCCGTCGTAGGTCTCACCGCAGCCGCACGACGGGCTGCGGGCTTTCAGCACCGCCACTCTGGCGCCCACGAGCCTCGCGATGTCGGCCACCGCCCGCGCCCCGCGCTCCAACTCGGCCGTCACATCGCGCCCGTCTTCCGTCGTGACCACCACGCCGGCCGAGGGCGCCCTACCGCCCGCGTCGTCACCACCGCCCGCAATGTCACGACCCTGTATCTCGGCGGGAGGGCGCGGTGTCGACAGCCCACCCAACTGCTCGGGGCAGACAGGGATCACCGTATGCGAGTCGGCAAGGCCGAGTACCGTGTCGATGCGGCGGCAGCCGCCGTCGAACCGCACAGGGAGACCCAGCAAGCAGGCACTGACGAGGACGGGGGGCTTCGCGCCCCCGTTCATTCGACGGGCGAGGCCCCGGCCGACCCCGGCGTTCCCTCGCGCTCCTCGAGGGCCCGCAGGATGTCTTGGAGTTCGACGACCTTGCCACTCAGCGCCGAGAGTTCGTGCGCGAGCCGTTCGCCGGCCTGCCCGACTTTCTCGCCGGCTTCCTGGTCGATCGAGTCCTCTTGCAGGATCTCCTCGATCTCGTCGAGGTAGAAGAACGCCTCGTCGAGCTTGAGCTTCACCTTGTCGAGGTTACCGATGATGCGTTCCACGATACCTCTCTCCGCGTCGTCGACCGTGGTTCTCTTTTCTACCGCAAGAGGTTACCATCCTACACGAGGGAACGCCGGGGAGCGCGTCCCGCCACAGATCCGGCCCGCACCGCGGCGCAGCCGACCGACCTCACGGAGGATGATCTTGGAGAAGAGGAAGCCCGAACGTCCACCCATCACGCCGCGCTTCCGCATGATCCTCTGGGTAGCGATCGGGATCGTGCCTGTGATCATGTACCCGATCCTGGCGGCCATCCTCTCGTACACGGGCTACGAAGCGCAGACCACGTACTCCGATTCCCTCATAGGCGCGTTCGTAGCTCTGGGTCTGATCGTGTTCTTCGTCGGCCGCGGGGTCGCGCGCAGGGCCGATCCCCACACGAACGACACGGCCTTCATAGTCGGCCTCGCTCTCGCCGAAGCCATCGGCATCGAAGGGTTCGTGCTCTGGCTCTTGATCAAGTGGAACTGGGGCTTCTGGGCGATGATGATCCTCGCACTCGGCGCGGCCTGGTCACTGCGTCCCAGGAGCAGCGCGAACTGAAGGACCGCCTCGGGTCAAGCGCACGGTCCGCCCCGCCCTCGTATCTCGCAGGACGTGTCCGCCCAGGCGTGAAGTCCGCCCAGGCTTGAAGCCGGCGGACGCTTGAAGCCGGCGGACGCTTGAAGGAGGTGCATCATGATCGAGAGGCGTATCCGTATCGGGATCGACGGCGCTGAGCAGGTCACCGGGGTTGTCAACCGGCCGGAAGGGTGCGTGCGGGGCGTGACCCCCGGGCTGGTGCTCGCGCATGGGGCGAAGAACGATCTGGACCACCCTCTGCTCACGGCGGTGGCCAGAGGGTTGGCGGAGGCCGGAGTCGCGACCGTCCTTCGCTTCAACTTCGCGTACTCCGAACGCGGGGCCGACTCACCCGACCGCCTCGACCGCCTGGAGGCCGTATACCGGCGGGCGCACGACGCGCTCACCGACGACGAGGTGTGCCCACCGGGTCCACTGTTCCTTGGCGGAAAGTCCTTGGGGGCACGAGTGGCGGCGGGGATGGCCTCACGTCATCACGAGGGTGACGGCCTCCTCTCAGAAGGGCTTGTGTTCCTGGGCTACCCCCTACACGCACCTGGGAGGGCGGCGGAGGCCAAGTTGGACCTGCTACTGCGTCTCGACGTTCCCAGTCTCTTCCTCGAGGGGACGAAAGACCCCTTCTGCGACCTCACGGTGTTGCGTCCCGCGTTGGAGCGCATGCCGGTGCCCGGTCGGCTCTATGTGGTCGAGGGCGGCGGCCACTCTCTCGAGGTCTCCCACTCATCGGAGGACGGGCAGGACATGGTCTACGCCGGCGTAGTGGAGGCCGTGGCGCGCTTCATCACCGCTCGATCCTAACGAGACCCACGCCTGACGCTGCGGCCCACATGGGCGGGTCGAGATGGGCGGGGGCACGACCCCCTCGAGCGCCCCAGGGGTTCAGCGTTACTCGAGACCGAGCGGACACACCGACAGGCAGACGCCGCACCCCGTGCACCAGGCGAGATCGAACGAGCCCGGCAGCATAGCCGGGCAATCCTGCGTACAGCGGCCGCAGTCGCGACACACGCCCACCGGCCCCACCACCGACCCCACCGAACCCGAACCGGCCGACGCAGGCGACTCACCGGCCGACGCAGGCGACTCACCGGCCAACCCGGCGACCGGGGCCAGTGGCGCGTCGGTCACCATGCCCACGAGGGTGAGGGAGAGCCCGTAGCCCGAGGCGACCAGGGCCCCCACCGGGCTCACTTCACCGAGCCCCGCGGCGGCCGCGGCACAAGGCAGCGACACGGCGCCGCTCACCACCGGCCGGGCTTGGTAGCCGGCCGCGTCCAGCAGCGCGCGCACCGACGTCAAGGCCTCCGACAGGCCGACGTCAAGAAGCGCGGGACCGTACGGGCCGGAAGAGGTGACCAGATCGGGGGGGGCGGCCAACACCAGCACGGCGCTGTACCCGGCAAGCACCCGCTCGGGATCGACTCTCTCCGGCACGCCCGCGAACGAGCTTCTTGGAGCCGCGCCACACCCGGCGAAGCCGCCGGCGAGGGCGGCCGCACACACCCGGGCGGACAGCTCCAGAATCTCCTTGTTCTCAGCCATGCGTGATCTCGTCCTCCGTGCGCGCAGCCTCACGCCTCGACGATGCGTCTCGTTCAGGTGGAACAGCCTACACCGCGATGCCCTGAGCGGCAACGCAGCCCGCCGCCCGCAGCACCGGCCTCCAGGCCATCGGCCCCAGCGCGCCGGCCTCAAGTCTGCCGGCCCCCAGCGCGCCGGCCTCAAGTCTGCCGGCCCCCAGCGCCCTGGCTCCCAGTCGATACGCATCAGATGGGTTTGGCTCCGCGGGCAAGTGCGTACTACTCTGTAGCAGCAGCCGGAGGAAGCAGCGACGCAAGGAGGGCGCCACGCGTGGTCGATATGCTGAAGGATCTCCACCCGGTGCTCCAAGCCCTGCTGGCCACCCTCTTCACGTGGGGTATGACCGCCCTCGGAGCCGCACTGGTGTTCTTGGCCCGCGATATCAGGAAGCGGACCCTTGACGCCATGCTCGGCTTCGCCGCGGGCGTGATGATCGCCGCCAGCTATTGGTCGCTCTTGGCGCCTGCGATCGCCCTCTCCGAGGGGAAGTCCGTGCCGGTGTGGTTCCCCGCGGTCGTGGGCTTCATGGCCGGCGGACTCTTCCTGTGGGGAGTCGACAAGGTGCTGCCACACGTGCACCTTGGCTTCCCCACCGAGGAGGCGGAAGGGATCAAGACCTCCTGGCATCGCAGCGTGCTGCTCGTCTCGGCGATCACGTTACACAACATCCCTGAAGGGCTGGCGGTAGGCGTGGCATTCGGAGCGGCTGCGGCCGGGTATCCAGAGGCCACCCTGGCCGCGGCCGCGGCGCTCGCCCTGGGCATCGGCATCCAGAACCTCCCGGAAGGCACCGCCGTGTCGATGCCGCTGCGGCGCGAGGGCATGTCGCGTGTCAAGGCCTTCGGCTTCGGTCAGGCGAGCGGGGCGGTGGAGCCCGTCGCGGGAGTGATCGGCGCGCTGGCCGTGATCGTGGCTCAGCCGCTCCTACCCTACGCCCTCGCCTTCGCCGCCGGAGCCATGATCTTCGTCGTGGTGGAGGAACTCATCCCCGAGTCCCAGCGTGGCGGCAACACCGACCTCGCGACCATGGGAGCCATGAGTGGGTTCACCATCATGATGATGCTCGACGTGGCGCTGGGCTGACGCGCCGCGAATCAAAGAACGGACTGCCACGGAATAGAGACCAGACCGCCGGTGGATGAGGACCCGGCGATCGCACACGGGAAGGATCAAGGTCCATGCTTCCACTCTTCTTCGAGTTCCATAGTCCCACCAAGGTGGTGTACGGGCCCGGCCTCGTGACCGACCTGCAAGCGGAGCTCGCCCAAGTGGGCGCCCGCCGATATCTGCTCGTGTCGGACCGCGGCCTTGAGAAGCTCGGTCTCCCCGCTCGAGTCGCCACCTCGCTGGAAGACGCGGGCGTGGAGGTAGTGGGTTCCTTCCTCGACGTGCCCGAGAACTCGGAGGTGGGGGCGGTGCGTGCCTGTGCCGAAGCGGCCGTGGCAGCCGCCGCGGAGGGCCTCGTGGCCCTGGGCGGGGGCAGCGTCATCGACACGGCCAAGTGCGCCGACATCCTCCTCAGCGAAGGAGGCGACCTCGTCGACGACTACTCCGGAGCCGGCACCCTCACCCGGCCGCTCAAGCCTTTGGTCGCCATCCCCACGACGGCCGGCACCGGCAGCGAGGTCACCCAGGCGGCGGTGATCCTCGACGAGGCAGGCTCCGTGAAGCTGAGCTTCTCCGACAAGTTCCTTCTGCCCACACTGGCCGTGCTCGATCCCGAACTCACGGTCTCCCTGCCACCGCGGCTGACGGCCTCCACCGCCATGGACGCCCTCACCCACGCGGTGGAGTCGTACGTGAGCCCGCAGTGGTCGCCCATGAGCGAGGCTCTAGCCGCCGGAGCGGTGCGCCTGATCTTCGCGCACCTGGAGGCGGCCGTCGCCGACGGCTCCGACCTGGAGGCCCGCGGCGCCCTGCTCACCGCCGCCGCGATGGCCGGCATCGCCTTCTCGCACGCCATGGTAGGGTGCGTACATGGGATGGCGCACGCCGTGGGCGGACTCTGCCATGTGCCCCATGGAGCGGCAAACGCCATACTCCTCCCCCACGGACTCGCGTACAACCGGGAGGTGGTGGAGGAGCGCCTCGGCGGACTTGCCCCCTTCGTGCGCGGCCTGACGGCAGATGAAGAACAGCTGGACCCGGCCGATCGCGTGATCGTGGCGATCACGAACCTCGCCGGCCGCTTGAACGCGGCAGGCGTCCTGGCCACCCGCCTGCGCGACGTGGGCGTGCCCGAGGAACGCCTGGCGGCGGTGGCGGAGGCCACCGTGATGGACGGTACGAGCTTCTACAACCCGCGAGAGGTGGTGGCGGAGGAGATCCTGTCCCACCTGAGGAACGCCTACTAGGCAGTGCGACAGCAAGGGAGGACGGGTGGGATCTTTCACGTCGAGCGAGCAGTTCGAGACCATGCTCGGAGGCTTCTTCGAACACCTGACGGTGGTGCCGTCGATCGCGGAGAAGCTTCTGGCCTCGAAGCTCATCATCCGCTTCAAGTACACCGACCCCGACGTGGCCCTCGTGGTCGATTGCAGCGGTGACGCCGTAGAGATCCGTCGAGGCGATACCGAGACCAAAGCCACCGTAGAGATGTTCATGACCGCCGACGTCGCCCATCGCTTCTGGTTCGGAAAGGTGAACTTGATGATGGCGCTCACCCGCAAGCAGATGGTGGCCAAGGGGCCGGTGCCCAGGATCCTCGAGCTCCTGCCCGCGATCAAGCCGGCGTATCAGCTCTACCCCACCTATCTGCGCGAGAACGGCTACGCGCAGTACGTGATCGACTGACCGCGGAGGCCTGGAGGCCATGCGCGGCGGCTACGCGGGGCGAGTGCTCCACATCGATCTCACCACCGGCCACCATTCGGAGGCGCCCCTCGCCCCGCACATGGCTCGCGAGTACCTTGGCGGCGGTGGCGTCGGAGCACGCCTGTACCTGGACCTGATCGGGGAAGCACTGGCCAAAGGCGCTTCGCCGCCCGACGCGCTCTCGCCGGAGAACCCGGTCGTGATCATGACCGGCCCGCTCACCGGCGTCAAGATGGATGCCGTGGCCCGTTGGACCATGAGTTCCCGCTCCCCGCTCACCGGCTTCTGGGGAGATACCAACGTGGGCGGCCATTTCGGCGCGGAGCTCAAGTCGGCCGGATACGACGGCATCGTGATCACCGGCGCCGCCGCCACGCCGGCGCTTCTCGACATCCAGGACGGTGCTGTCGAGATCCGTGACGCGACGCCCTACTGGGGCACCGACGTGTACGAAGTCACCGACCGCCTCACCGAGGACCTCCGCAGCCCCGAGGGCAAGCGTGGGCACGTACTCGCCATCGGCCCCGCGGGCGAGAAGCTCGTGCGCTTCGCCGCAGTGGGCACGCGCAAACGGCACTGGGCCGGCCGCACAGGGCTCGGCGCGGTGTGGGGTGCCAAGAACCTGAAAGCCATCCACGTGAGGGGCTCGGGCACAGTGCCCATAGCGTTCCCCAAGCGCCTGCAGACCCTTCGCAAAGAGCTCAAGGCCCTCTACGCGGAAGACATGCTGATCGAAGCACTGCGCGCCTTCGGCACCATCGCCTCCATCGACCTCGGAGCGCTCACCGGCGACGTGCCCTACCAGAACTGGCGCACCGGCTTCTGGGCCGGTGTGGACGACCTCTCCTCCGTCGCCTACCAGGAGCAGCTCCTCACCGGCAACGCCACATGCTACGCCTGCGGGGTGCGCTGCAAGCGCGAGGTCGAGGTGAAGGAGGGCCCCTACGCGGGCGTGAAGGGAGCGGGGCCTGAGTACGAGACGCTCTGCGTCTTCGGCTCACTCTGCCTCAATACCGACCTACCCTCCATCGCGAAGGCCAACGATCTCTGTAACCGCTACGGCATGGACACGATGAGCTGCGGCGCGACCATCGCCTTCGCGCTCGAGTGCTTCGAGACGGGTCTTCTCGGCCTCGACCACTGGCATGGACCGGCGCCTCAGTGGGGAGATGCCGCCGCGATCGTGGAACTCGTCGAACTCATCGGCCGCCGCGAAGGCGTCGGCGACCTGCTGGCTGAGGGCAGCGCGGCCGCGGCCGCGCGCCTCGGAGGCGCCGCCCCGGCGCTACTCTCAACGGTGAAGGGCCTCGAAGCCCCCATGCACGACGCGCGCGGCGCCCACGGACTGGCGCTCGCCTATGCGGTGTCACCCCGCGGCGCCTGCCACAACGCCAGCCTGCAGTACCCCATCGAGCCCGGCGGCATGTTCGTGGCAGACGTGCCGGAGCTGGCGGTGGAGCTGGAGGAACAGAGCAGCGAAGGGAAGGCCGCGCTGAACGTGGCCACCCAGGACTACGGCACGTTCTTCGCCGGGTGCGCCGTCTTCTGCAATCTGGGCGCGCGACCGCTATCCGCTGCTCAAGCCGTTGAGATGGTGAGTTGCGTTACCGGGGTCGACCACACGCTCGACGAGCTGATGACGGTGGGACGTCGGGTCTGGTACCTGAAGCGCGGCCTCAGTAACCTCTTCGGGGCCCGCGCCGAGCACGACCGGCTGCCGCCCCGCCTCATGGCCGCCCTGGACGACGGCCCCACTGCGGGTGGAGCACCCGACATGGACCTCATGCTGCGCGAGTTCTACGAGCTACGCGACATCGATCCCGAAGGGCTTCCACGGCGGAAGGTTCTGGAGGGTCTGGGGCTCGATGACCTGGCGGATCTGTTGCATTCATAGGGATCGCTCAGACCGACCGGCTCCGCGACCGTCCGCGCGAGCGTCCCCTCGCGGTGTGTGAGCGCCCTTCGTGGCGCGAGCGTCCTGGGCGGCAGGTGCGGTCGCCCGGAGCTGCCGTGGGTCGCTCGAGGCGTCAGTCGCTCAAGTCGTCAGTCCCTCGAGTCGAACGGAGGCTCCCGGGTCACCACTATCCAAACGGCACGCGCCAAGGTGTCGCCTCGATTGGTCAGCCGATGTGGCTGTGTGGAGTCGTACGCGATGGTGTCGCCCTCTCTCAGGGTGAACTCCTCGAAACCCAGGTTCACGGTGAGTTCGCCCTCCAGCACGAGGCCGTACTCACGCCCGGGGTGGCGCATGAGGTTCTGCGCCGAACTCGCTCCGCATTCGTACTGGATCTCGAGGAAGTCCACGAACGGTTCGTGCTCGGGGGTGAGGCGCTCCCACACGAGAAGCCCACCGAACCCGTCGATGATGATCTTCTCCCTGCCACCGCGGCGCACCACTGCCGCATGACGCGTCTGGTCCCCGGTCGCGGCCGTAGGTTCCGTGGCAGCCGTAGGCTCCGCCGCGGAGCCGGGTTTCGCCGCGAGTGCTGACTCCGCCGCCGCTCCGAGTACTTCCGCGGTACTCGGCCGGCGATCGGCCGTGCGGCTGGAGCGGATGCCTTCTGTCGTGGGTCCACCGAGGTCGGGGCTGCACCCGGTATCGGGGTCGTCTGACGCTTGGGGCAGGTTACGACCGAAGAAGGCGTCCATGGGCGCATCGAGAGCGTTCGCAATCGCATACAGTGACGAGACGGACGGATTGATCTTGCCCGTCTCGATCTGGCTGATGAGGCTCGGTGTGACCTCCACCTTGCGGGCAAGGGCGCGGAGGCTCATCTTCTTGGCCTGCCGCAGCGCCCGCATCTTGGCACCCACGCCCTCCGGCCCGTTCGCGGTCTCCTGACTCATTCGGGCTCGTCCGCCTTCCCCAACCGCAGTCTCCGCTGGACCGGGAAGAGGTGTACGCCCCACCGCCTCACCAGGGTGCCCCAGAGGCCGCCGGGGAACCACACGGTGATGACCACGGCGAGCACACCAAGGAGGATGAGATACCAGCTCCCGTAGCTCGAAAGTGTCTCTTGTAGCGTGAAGTAGATGATCGCGCCCAAGATGGGGCCCTCGATCGTCCCCACTCCCCCGATCACCACGATGAAGATCATGGTCGCCGTCCAGGATATGGAGAAGGACGAATCGGGCTGGATGCGCAGGAGGTTCATGTAGACAACGGCACCAGTGACCGCGCACCCGAACGCAGCCAACACGTATGCGGAGAGCTTCGCTCGGAACACGTGCACGCCGAGGCTCTCGACCGCGGGTTCGTTGTCGCGGATAGCGGTGAGGGCCAACCCCACTCGCGCCCGAAGGATGGCGTACACCACGAGAACGGCACCCACTGCCGCCGCCAAGGCGAGCCAGTAGGTGCCACGCATCCGGACGTCCACCGGCATCTGGGCCACAGCGGTGATGGTCCTCCCCGATCCCCCACCCGTCTGCGGGATGTTGGCCACAATCAGCCGAAGGATCTCGGCCATGACCCACGTGCCGATGGCGAAGTACCCTCCCTTGAGGCGGAACACCAACGCGGCGGTGGGAAGGGAGATCGCCGCCGCAAACAGGCCGGTCAAGGGCACCGCGAGAAACGGGTGCAGGCCGAACACGTCGGTGAGGAGCCACAGCGAGTAGGCCCCGATGCCGATGTACCCCTGCTGCCCCACCGACATCAGGCCGGCGTATCCGGCAAGCAGGTTCCACATCTGAGCAAGCGCGATAAGCGTGAGCAGTGATACCAATGTACGACTCGTGGATTGGTCCGCCCACAACGGTACGCTGACGAGCACGGCCACCGTCACGACGCCGATCACGAGCGCCGTCTTGCTCAGGGTGGTTGAACGCTGAACCGAGAGGTCCCGCGGCCCGGTCATTCGTTCTCCAGCTCCGCGTTCCGCACGGCCGGCCACCTAGCTCACCGTCTTCGCGAAGAGCCCGCTGGGCCGGATGGCGAGCACCGTCACGAAGACCAGGTGGCCCACGAAGATGCCCCACCCCGGTGAGAGCTGGAACCCCACGGTCTGGGCCACCCCCAACATGATGCCTCCCACGAGAGTGCCCCAACTGGACCCCAGCCCGCCCATGATCACCGCTTCGAAAGCGTAGACCAGCCGGGCGGGGCCGATGCCCGGGGTGAAGGTCGTGCGGATGCCCATCAGAACGCCGGCAAGCGCCACGATCGCCAGGGCGATGCCCATGGCCAGCGCGTAGATGTGCTTGTTGTCGATGCCCATGAGCCGGGCGGCTCCCTGGTCGTCGGAGGTGGCGCGGAAGGCGCGACCGAGTTGCGTGCGGGTGAGAAACGCGTTCAGGAGCACGATCACCAGCACCGACACCACCAGGATGAGCAAGGGGAACCAGCCGAACGCCACTTTGTCGCCCAGCGCCAGGCTGGCGTTCTCGATCCTACCGGCGTCCAGTCCCCGGGAATCGGCTGAGAAGCCCTGAAGCAGGCCGTTCTGGATGATCACCGAAAGCCCGAAGGTCGCCAGGAGCGGGCGCATGTCGTCGCCTTTGAGCGTGAAGTTGAGAAGGAACCGCTGAAGAAGGTAGCCCACCAGGAAGACGAGTGGGACGACAACCACCAGGGCCAGCAAGGGGTTGACGTCGACCACGCCCACCACCAGTAGGCAGATGAAGGCCGCCAAGATGCTCAGGTCTCCGTGGGCCAGGTTCACCATGCGCATCACGCCGAAGACCAAGGAGAGGCCGGTCGCGTAGAGGGCGTACAACCCGCCAAGAAGCACACCTTGTACGATCACATTGACCCAGGTCATCCCGTGCGCGTCCCGAAATAGGCTTCTGTGATCTGTTCACGCGAGATCGCCCCACGCTCGCCCTCGATCACTTTGCGTCCCTCGAGAAGGCAGCAGACGCGGTCCGCCACCTCCATGATCTGGGCGATATCCTGCTCCACGAGTATCACGGTCATCCCCGAACTCACCACGTCGGCCATAGCCTCATACAGGTGACGGATCACGACCGGTGCGAGGCCCAGGCTCACCTCGTCTATGAGAAGAAGGCGGGGGTTGGACATGAGCGCGCGCCCGATGGCCAGCGCCTGCTGCTCCCCGCCCGAGAGGAAGGAAGCCTGCTTGTTCCTGAGCTTCACGAGGAGAGGGAACACCCCATACACGGCATCGAGATCCCACGGGCCCTTCCGCTTGCCGTACGCTCCCACCTGGAGGTTCTCGTGCACGGTGAGACTGGGGAACACACGCCGACCTTCCGGCACGAGCGAGATCCCCCGAGTGACACGCTTGTGTGCGGGGAGGTGCTCAACTGCTTCGCCGTCGAATCGCACCGTGCCGGTGGGACTCTCGAGCAGCCCGGCGATGGTCTGAAGCAGCGTGGACTTCCCCGCCCCGTTGGCCCCTATGACTCCGAAGGACTCGCCCGCGTTCACCGAGAGCGACACGGAGAAGAGGGCTTGGAAGTCGCCGTAGCGGGTGCTTATATCCTCGAGCTCAAGCAGACTCACACGCGCTCGGTCCCCATGTAGCAGTACTCCACTTCCGGGCTACAGATGACCTCGTGCGGATCGCCCTCGATGAGGAGCTTTCCGAAGTCGATGGCCATGAGGCGATCCACCACGGCCAGCAGCGCATGCACGATGTGCTCGATCCAGATGATCGACATGCCCTCCGAGCGCAGCGCTCGGATGGTCTCGATGAGCTCGTTCACCTCCGCTTCGGTGAGGCCCCCGGCTATCTCGTCCAGTAGGAGCACGCGCGGCTCGGTGGCCAGCGCCCGAGCAAGCTCGAGGCGCTTGCGGTCGAGCAGTGTGAGAGAACCGGCCACGGTGTTCGCGTGGTGGAGCAGATCGGCGCGCTCGAGGGCATCAACCGCCGTCTGGTAGGAGGCACGTTCGCTCTTTCCGCGGCCGTGAGTGGCCCCCACCAGAACATTCTCGAAGGCGGTCATGCCCACGAACGGACGCGGCACCTGATACGTGCGACCGAGCCCTCGACGGCATCGTTCATGCCGGGCGAGATGAGTGATGTCCTGGCCCTCGAACAGTACACGCCCCGCGTCGGGGCGCACGGCGCCCCCGATCAGATTGAGCATGGTGGTCTTGCCGGCTCCGTTCGGTCCGACGACGCCGAGCGCCTCCCCTTTCTGCAGGGAGACGCTCAGGTCGTCTGTCACCAGGACACCGCCGAACGACTTCCTGAGACCTTCGATCTCCAGGATCGTGGTCATCGGTGTCCTTTCACTCTATGGTCGACAACTGCGACGCATGGTACAGGCGGCCGAACTCATCGGCTAGAGCGGCTGCACCTCGCCGGTGAGGGCGATCTCGGGAGCGGTGACGTTACTGACGATCTTGAGATCGTACGGGTACTTCTCGCCCTTGACCCACTGACCACCGACCAGCGGCGTCTTGGACACGTTCGGCACGGGGCCCGTCGACCAGTCGACCGGTCCGGCGATGGTGTCCATCTTGGTGGTCTTGATCGCGTCCACGATAGAGGCTTTGTCGTCGATGTCGGCTGTGCGGCTGAGTGCATCCATGGCCACTTCGTACACCGCGTAGTGAAGAAGCGGCTGAGTCCACTGCTTGCCGGTCTTGCTCTCGTACTTGGCGGCGAGATCGCCGCAGGATTCGCCCGTCAGCGACGAGGTGAAGGGATGGTTCGGCGTCCACCAGACCTCGGTGGTGAGACCGTAGCCGATGTCGCCGAGCGCTTCCATCGACGACGGGAAGAGCAGGCCCTTGCCCACGGAAGCGATCTTCGGCTTGAAGCCCTGCTGCGCCGACTGCTGCCAGAAGTTCGCGAAGTCGGGCGGGATCATCACGCCGGTGGCGATCTCGCAACCCGCTTCCTTGAACTTGGAGATCTGGGCGGAGAAGTCCTCGGTGAGTGCCTGGAACCGGCCCGGATCGACCAGTTCGAAGCCACCAGCGGTGAGGGCGGGCGGGAACCCGTTCACGACGTCGGCCCAGGCGTTGCCGTCGGGATCGTTCGGCCACATGGCCCCGACCTTCTTCGCGCCCACAGCGTTCCACATCGCCGTGAAGTTGGCGATGACGTCTTCCAGACCCCAGAAGAAGTGGTACGTCCAGTTGAAGCCGACCGCCGGATCGCCCCCGCGACCGAAGAAGAAGGGCTGCCACGGCGTGTCGTTGGAGATACAGGGGATACCGTTCGCCTCGCACTGGTCGGCCACCGGGTTCACTGTGTCTGGAGTCGAGGCTACCAGCATGAGGTCGATCTTGTCGTTGTTGATGAGGTCGCCTGCTACCTGGCCCGCCCGACCCGGATCGGACTGGCTGTCGGCCACGATCACCTTGATCGGGTGAGTGGTGCCCCCGATGTCCACGGTGGGAGCCGCGGCTGCCCACTCGTCGATGCAGAACGTGTCGGCTTCACCGAAGCCGGCGATGGGGCCGGTGAGCGGGGTTACGAAGCCGATCTTGATCTCGCGACCCATGCTAGCGCCGGCCGTTGTGGCCGTGGTGGCGCCTACCGTGGTGGCCGATCCGGCCGTCGTCGTGGTGGTGCTGTCGCCGCAACCGGCCAGGGCGCCGCCCAAGCCCACGCCGACACCTGCTATGCCGGCGAGTCTCAGGAACTCGCGGCGGCTGAGCGGTCCGGAGATCGATGGGATGCGGACACCGTCTGTGCGCTTCTTATCTTCCACTTGGTGACCCCCTACTCGTATCGTTCGACGACCCCGAAGCGGCACTCGCCGCTCCGGTTGGTGCTATGACGGCTGCAGGCTACTGCTCTGCCGACCCCGTCACATCTGCCGTGCGGGAGCGAAGACCACCACGAAACGCAGGGTCTCCGTGCCGACCACATCGAGCCTGTGCTCCGCGCCTTCGGTCATGAAGAGGCAATCACCGGGCTCCAGGTCGAAGATGTCGTCCTCGACGTAGGCCTTGCCGCGACCGGAGATGATGAAGTAGATGTGCTCCGAGATGGGGTGGGTGTCGAGCTCGGTGGCGGCACCGGGGCGCATCTCGGTGAGGAAGAACTCGACCTGCTTGTTCCCGGTGATCTTCGGCATCACGAGCGGCCATGAATCGGTGTTCGTGTGCTTGGGCGGCAACATCGACTCGGTCTCGCTGACCTTGATGATCATTCCCTTCTTCTCAGCTGCCATGTGCCTCTCCTTTCGTTCCGCTCGCGGACGAGCGACGGATCCGGCCGTCTATCGGCCAAGATATATGGGTGTGACTCCTACTACACTCCTGACGATCGCCCATGACCGGCGTGACCGTGACACTCCCTCATCTGCCCGCATTGCGGAACAACGTGCCCGCTATGCAGCCATTGTTCCCGATGACCCGGGATTCTGTCAAGCCAAACCGAAGTGGTGGTCCCGAATCGTCGGACCCCCGGGAACTGCAGCACCTCCCCTCGACTATCCGCGCCGCGCGCTCGATCAGATGCCCGCCATCCTCTCCAACTCCAGGGTGACCGCGGAGAAATCCTGCTCCGCGTGCCCGGCGTCGGCAGCCTGCTGGTAGAACTCGCGCACTGCCTTGGTCGTTGGCAACTCCACGCCGTTCTCGGCGGCCGCGGCCAGGGCGAGATCGAGGTCTTTGATCATCAGACCGAGCAAGAACGCCGGCGCGTAGTTGCGATCGCCGAGCGGGCCGGATTTGTATTTGACCAGCGGCGAGCCGACGACGCTGTTGCCGATGACCTCTAGCATGCCCTTCCAATCCAGCCCAGCACTCTCCCCGAGCACCAGTCCTTCGGCCAAGATCTGCACCTGGGTGGACACCATCATGTTGAGCACCAGCTTGAGGTAGCGAGCGTCTTCTCCGCCGCCCACGTGGTAGCGGGTCTCCCCGATCACCGAGAGATATGGATCAGCCGCGTCATACACAGCCTTGTCGCCGGAGGCCAGGATCGTGAGCTTGCCCGCCTCGGCAAGCACGGTCGATCCGCTCACGGGGGAGCGGAGATACCCGATGCCCTTCGCGGCGGCAGCCGCGGCGATCTCGGCGGATTCCGCCGGCGCCACGGTTCCCATGTCCACCAGCAGCTTGGGCGGCGGGTCGGCTTCGATGACTCCGTCCTCGCCGAGCACGACAGCCCTGAGTGCGGCGCCGTCGGCCATGTTCGTGAAGACCACATCTGCGCCCGCTGCCGCCTCCGCCGGCGAAGCGGCGACTACCGCACCCTTGTCGGCAAGCGGCGAACACTTCGAAGCCGTGCGGTTGTAGATGGTCAGATCGTGTCCCGCATCCATGAGACGCGCCGCCATGCGCGACCCCATGATGCCGATCCCAACGAAACCCACGCGACCCATGGGCACCCTCCTCACCCGTCATTTGAACGCCACTCCCGACGCTTTCCGCGGGGGAACGCTGTACGTTGTTAGTTAACAATGGCTCCCTGTGTTTGTCAATTCGGATTAATCGCAGATAAACACCAGGAATCAGTGGGGCCCCGTTGCTGGGGCCCATGGGCCACCCCATCATGTGCGGCGCGCCGAGGTGTTCCGCATCGCGGAACATGCCCGGGATTCAGGAGCTTCTCCGGTAGCGTCCCCGAACTCACCCCGTCGCCGCACCGTCCGCTCGCAGCGACTGCCCGCATTCGCAGGATCGCCAGATCTCGTCGCTCCGATGGGTGGTAGCGTTCAATGATGATTGACATGAGCGTGAAGTCGCAGTTACCATGAAGGTCTGCTCGGTCCAGATGGCTCACTCGCCCCAGGAGGTCATGGGATGGAATTCGGCACGATGGCATTCGACTCCGAGATCAGGGTGGACTTCGACCGCCTACGTCGCGACCGTGTAGCCAAGGCGGAGGCGGCCATGCAGCGGGCCGACGTGGACGCCCTCATGGTGTTCGACCCCAACAACGTCCGCTACCTCACCAGCACCTTCCTGGGCGAGTGGTCACGCGACAAGCTGGCCCGCTACTCGATCATGCCGCGCGGCGGTCAGCCCCTGCTCTTCGACTTCGGCAGCGCCGTGGCCGCCAAGAAGAAGACCTCTCCCTGGATCGCGGACCGGGTCTTCCCCACCTCCAGCTGGATGCGGGGCTCGGTGCCGCGGGAGGCGGGCTTCCAAGAGGAGTTCATGGCCTTCTTCATGAACACCGTCAAGGAGAACGGTCTCGAGGGCGGCAAGATCGGCATCGACCTGATCGACGTGACCCTGCTCGAGCTATTGCAGAAAGAGAACCTGACCTTGGTGGACGGGCAGGACATCATGCTCGACGCTCGGCGGGTCAAGACCCAAGACGAGATCCACCTCCTTGACGGCGCCGCCAGCATGGTCGATGCGGCGTACAGCGCCGTGGTGGCGAACCTGCACGCGGGTATTCGCGAGAACGAACTGGTGGCCATCGTCAACGATGTGCTCTACCGCCTCGGGTCCGACCAGGTGGAAGCGGTGAACGTAGTGTCGGGCCCGCGCTGCTCGCCCCACCCGCACTACTTCACCGACCGCATCATCCGCCCGGACGAGACGGTCTTCATGGACATCATGCACTCCTACAACGGTTACCGCACCTGCTACTACCGCACCTTCCAGGTTGGAGAAGCCAGCAAGCCACTGCACGAGGCCTACAAGAAGACGTACGACTGGCTCTACGCTTCGATCGAGCAGGTGAAGCCGGGCAACACCACGGCAGACATCGCCAGGACCTGGCCCACGGCCGAGTCACTGGGATTCGAGTCGGAAGCCGCGTGCTTCGGCCTTCAGTTCGGGCACGGCATAGGCATGAGCATCTGGGAGAAGCCGGTGATCAGCCGGCGTTTCTCCCTCGACACCCCCACGGTGCTGGAAGAAGGGATGGTCTTCGCGCTCGAGACGTACTGCGCGGCCTCCGACGGTTCAGGCGCGGCCCGCATCGAAGAGGAGATCGTGGTGACCGCGACCGGCCACAAGATCATCACTCGGTACCCGTGCCACGAGCTCATCTGCGTGCGGGCCTAGGGCGGGGAGACCGAAGATGGCCGATGAGAAGCGCACCGCGCGGGCACAGAAAGACGGAACCGAAAAGAAGAGTAAGGCCACGAAGAAGGACGGATCCAGGCACGCCGACGCCGACCGGTCCACGGACACGGTATCCGCCGAAGGCAAGGCCGAAGCCCGACGACACTCCGTGGAGAAGGCCGAGACCCGGGCCAAAGCGACGGCCAAGCGCAAGGGGTTGAGGAAGCTCACCGGCTTGGACCGCGACGGACTCCTGGGGATGCTCGAGCGCATGATGCTTATTCGCGAGTTCGAAGAGCAGTGCGCGAACCTCTACCGCGCCGGGCGCATCCGAGGAGTCACCCACACCTATCAAGGTCAGGAAGCCGTGGCGGTGGGCACCTGCACCGCACTTCGCATCGACGACTACATCACCTCGACCCACCGCGGCCACGCCCACGTCATCGCCAAGGGCGGCGAAGTGGACCTCATGATGGCCGAACTCATGGGCAAGGCAACCGGCTACTGCAAGGGACGCGGCGGCTCGATGCACATCGCCGACATGACCCGCGGCATCCTCGGCGCGAACGGCATCGTGGGTGGAGGCATGGGCATCGCAGTCGGCGCCGCACTGTCGTCGAAGATGCTGGGCCGCGACACTGTGGCCGTGTGCTTCTTCGGCGACGGCGCCATGAACCAGGGCATCCTGCACGAAGTGTCCAACATGGCAGCAGTCTGGAACCTGCCGGTGGTGTTCCTCGTGGAGAACAACCTGTACGGCATGAGCGCCTGTCTCGAAGACGCGATGGCCTGCCCCGAGCTGGATCTCGCCAAACGGGCCGACGCCTACGGCATGCCCGGGGTCACCTGCGACGGGATGGACGTGGTGGATGTGTACCTCGCGGCCAAGGAGGCGGTCGAGAGGGCTCGCGGCGGCGGCGGACCGAGCTACGTAGTGTGCGACACGTACCGATTCCTCGGGCACCACGTGGGCGATCCCCTGAGCTACCGGGACAAGAGCGAGGTGGAGCCCTGGCGGGCGCTCGACCCGATCCCGCGCCTCGGCCGGCAGTTGGTGGCCGATAAGCTCGCCACGCAAGCAGAGGTCGACGCCGTCGACGCGGCCACCCGAGCAGCCATCGCCCGCGCGCTTGCCTTCGCAGAAGCGAGCCCCGATCCAGACCCCTCGAATCTGACGGAGGACGTGTTCGCATGAGTGGCACCGCGACAGGCAACGCGGCGGCCACGGGCGCCGCCGCCACCCTCACCTACGTCCAGGCACTGAACGAGGCCTTGCGCGAGGAGATGGAGCGAGACCCCACCGTGTTCGTCATGGGCGAGGATATCGCCGTCTGGGGCGGCGGGGGCGTCTTCGGCGTCACCAAAGGACTCCTCGAAGCCTTCGGCCCAGAGCGCGTACGCGACACCCCCATCTCCGAGGCCGGTTTCACCGGCGTCGGGCTCGGCGCGGCCCTCACCGGCATGCGGCCTGTGGTGGAGTACATGTACGCCGACTTCATGATGGTGGCCATGGACCAGATCGCCAACCAGGCCGCCAAGATCCGCTACCAGTTCGGCGGCAAGGCGCGGGTACCCCTGGTACTTCGCACCCAGGAGGGCGCGGGTCGGGGCAACGGCCCCCAGCATTCCCAGAGCCTCGAGGCATGGTTCTGCCACATCCCCGGGTTGAAGGTGGCCATCCCCTCCACCCCGGCCGACGCCAAGGGCCTGCTGAAGACCGCCATCCGCGACGACAACCCGGTGGTGTTCTTGGAGCACAAGTTGCTCTACGGCAAGAAGGGCGAGATCCCCGCCGGCGAGCACCTGGTGCCTTTCGGCAAGGCCAACGTGCTGCGAGAGGGGCGGCACGTCACGGTGGTAGGCATCCACGTGTTGAACGACATGGCCTTGGAGGCGGCCGACATCCTCGCGGCCGAGGGCATCGAGCTCGAGGTCGTCGATCCACGTACTCTGGTGCCGTACGACCGGGAGACCGTGGCTGCGTCGATCCGCAAGACAGGACGGCTGATCGTCGCCCACCAGGCCCCCGAGCGCGCAGGCATCGCGGCAGAGCTGATCCAGTGCGCCATCGAAGACGCCTTTGACTACTTGGACGCCCCACCCGTACGTCTCTGCGCCGCCAACATGCCGGTGCCCTACGCCAAGAGCCTGGAAGACGCGGCCATGCCCCAGGTGGCCGACATCGTGGCCGCCGCCCGTCGCTTGATGAGCGGGTCATCGGTGGTCGGTACGCGGTCATGACCCAAGAGTGCGATCTCGCAATCGTGGGTGCCGGCCCGGGCGGATACGTGGCGGCCCTACGGGCGGCCCAACTCGGCATGAAGGTGACCCTGGTGGAACGTGCCGCCCTGGGAGGCGTGTGCCTCAACCGGGGATGCATCCCCACGAAGGCGATGCTGCACGTCGCCGCACTCCTCCACGAGATCCGCCACGCTGAAGACTTCGGCATCGTGGTCGAAGGTCCCGTTCGCATCGACTACCCGGCGGCGGTCCGCCGCAGGGAGCAGGTGGTGTCGCGCCTCACTCGGGGTGTGGGAACGCTGCTCAAGCACGCGAAGGTGCAGGTGTTGACGGGAGAAGCGGCCTTCGCAGGACCCACCACACTCGAGGTGAGCCTCACCGGCAAGGACGGCGCCGCCGGCGGCCACGAAACGGTCGCGGCTTCACACATCATGGTGGCCACCGGGTCGCGCCCCGCCGACTTCCCCGTGCCGGGGGCTGTACACCCGCGGGTGATCGACTCCGACGGGGCCCTGGCGTTGGATGAAGTGCCCCGGCGTCTCCTGGTGATCGGAGGCGGGGCGGTGGGCTGCGAGTGGAGCACCATCTTCGCCCGCTTCGGAGCGGAGGTGACCCTGGTGGAGATGCTCCCCAGCCTGCTTCCCCGTGAAGACACCGACCTGGGCGCTGTGCTGGCCGACAGCATGACCAAGATGGGCGTCGCCGTTCGCACCGGCACGTCCGTGGCTTCGATAGCACCGTCTGGTGACGCCCTCGCAGTGGAGTTGACCGGCGAACACGCGGGCGCGCTCGAGGCGGACTACGTGCTGGTGGCAGCCGGGCGTGCGCCCCTCACCGAGGGCCTCGGCCTGGCAGCTGCCGGCGTGGCCACGACGGAGCGGGGCTGGGTCATCGCAGATCAGGCCGGTCGGACCAACGTACCCTCGGTGCTGGCGATCGGCGACGTCACCGGCGGCGCACTCCTCGCCCACGTGGCGTCACGGCAGGGCGTGGTCGCGGTGGAGACCCTGGCGGGCCACTCCCCCGCTCCCGTGCGCGACGACCGCATCCCTTCAGTCACCTACACCGACCCGGAAGTGGCCAGCGTTGGTCTTACCGAGTCCGCGGCCCGCGACTTGGGCCTCGCCGTCGAAGTGGGGAGGTTCCCCTTCTCGGCCAGTGGGCGCGCGGTCGCTGCGGGCACAGAGGCCGGGCTCGTGAAAGTGGTCGCCGATTCGCGCTTCGGGAGAGTGCTCGGCGTGCACATGATAGGCCCCCACGTGGGAGAATTGCTCGCCGAGGCCGTCCTCGCTTTGGAGCTTGAAGCCACGTTGGACGAGATGACGTCGGTGATACGGGCCCACCCCACCCTCTCTGAAGCGGTGGGCGAAGGCTCGCTCGCCGCCCTGGGCATCGCCCTGCACACGGTGTAGGAGGAGGAGCGCTCATACCATGATCACCGAAGTGTTCATGCCGGTCCTGGGCCTGACTATGGAGTCGGCCACCATCATCGAGTGGGTGGCACGAGAGGGCGACGCCATCGCGGTGGACGACACCCTGCTGGTGGTCGAGACCGACAAGGCCGCGACCGACGTGCCCTCCCCTGCGGGCGGCATCCTGGGACGGATCGTGGTCATCGAAGGCGAGGACATCCCCGTCGGCACGGTCCTCGCCTACATCGTGACCTCAGCCGACGAGATCCCGGGTCTCCCCGTGGCGGCACCTCCTGCTCCTCCCGCCTTGGCGCCCGCGGTGGCGCCCTTGGTGGCGCCCGAAGTGGCGCGCGAGGTGGCGCCCTCGGCGGCGGAGGCCGTTCCGAACGACCCCTTGCCGGCTCCCGGGCCCGACTACGTACCCGCCGCTCACGCCACCCCTGGGGACGGCGGACGCGTGTTCGCGTCCCCGCGGGCTCGAGTCAGGGCAGCCGCCCTCGGCCTGGACCTCGCCGCCATCCCCCATAGCGGCGAACGCATTATCGAAGAAGACGTCCTGAGGGCGGCGGCGTCTGGAGCCGACTCGGCCGCCGCCGTGCGACTCACGCCGCTCGCTGCCAAGCTCGCCGCCGAACTCGGCATCGATCCGGCCGACCTCGACGGGGCGCCCATGGTACGGGTGAAGGCCGCGGACCTCCTCCGCGCCGCCGCCGCAGCAGAGGCGGCGGGCCCGTCCGGCGCCATAGGGACCGCCCCTACAGCCGCCGGCCCCACGTTCCAAACGGGCGACCGGCGCAGACTCAACCGGGTACGCCGCATCACCGCCGAGAGGATGACCGAGAACTGGCGCACCGCACCCCAGGTGACCTACACCAGCCGCTTCGACATGACCCGCGCCGTCGACCTGCGTGCGCAACTCAAAGACACGGCGGCGGCCCGAGGCGTGCGCCTCACCTACGACGCCATGTTCCTGCGGGCCGCCGCCACCGCCCTGCTGGAATACCCTGAGGTCAACGCCCGCTGGGCGGAGGGAGAGGGCATCGAACTCTGGGCTGAGGCACACGTGGGTGTTGCCGTGGACCTCGGCGGAGAAGGCCTCATCGTACCGGTCGTGCGCAACGCCCACTCCCTCGGGCTCTTCGCGACGGCGGCGGAGGTAGACCGACTGGTGACGGCCGCCCGCGGAGGACAACTCGGGCCCGACGACTACAAGGGCGGCACGTTCACCATCACCAACCTGGGTCTGTTCGGCATCGAAGCGTTCACCCCCATCGTCAACCTGCCCGAGGCGGCCATCCTCGGCATCGGGGCGATCACCACGACGCCGGTCTTCCAAGAAGGCTCGTTCGTACCGCGCCAGACCGCCATGCTCTCGCTCACCGCCGACCACCGGCTCGTCGACGGAGCCGTCGCCGCCCGCTTCCTTGGACGCATCCGCACGCTGATGGAAGCGCCCTCGCTGCTGCTTGAACGCGGGCTGTAGGGTCGCCCCCGGACTCGGGAGCCACTGGGATGCGGGACGAAGGTCGCAACCGGCCACTCATCGGATTCACCGTACTGGGTCCGGCCTCGGTGGGGACACTCCTCGGGGCGCTGGTGCTGGCCGGCGATGCGCCCCGCGCCTACCTTGGCACAGCGGCGGTGACCACGTTCCTTCTGGCGCTCTTGGCCGTCGTCCTGTCGCTGGCTCATCTGGACAAGCCCTTCCGGGGCTACCGAGCCCTCAGGAGGTTCCCCACCTCTGCTCTCAGCCGCGAAATCGCGGTCTTCGGCGGCTACACATGCGGCGCCGGCGTATATGCGGCGGCTATGCTCGCCGGAGCGCAACCCCTCTGGCCCGGCGTCGCGATCGTGGTGCTTGGCGCCGCGGCGGTCCTCGCGATGGCCCACGTGTACGTCATCCCAGGTCGGCCGGCGTGGCGCCACTGGTCCACCGTGGCCGGGTTCGCCGGTTGCGCGCTCTCGCTGGGGCCGGCCCTCGCCCTCGCCCTCGCAGCCGCCTGGTGGCCCGAGACCCTCGGTGGTGACGGCGCCTTGGTCGTCAGGTCTGTGGTGATCTCGGGTGTGGCGCTCGCGGCCGTGGCTCTGTGGGCGCGAACCGTGCGTTGGTACAAGGTCTTCGCGAGGGGCACGGTCGCCACCGAAGCGGTCCCCGGGCGCTCCTCCGGTCTGTGGGTGGCCCGCGTGGTGGTGGGGCTGATGCTCCCGGTGGTCGTTCTGGCGACCGCGCCCACCTCGGCAATGGTGGCAGCCCTCGCGGCTCTTGCGCTTCTGGCCGGAGAGACGGCGGACCGCACCATGTTCTTCGCCGCGGGCGGCCCGCGGCCCATCGGGAGCGAGATCCCGGGCGCCCGCTGAGCGGCGCCGTCAACCGGAGGTATGAGTTGAGTCCCGACACCACCCACACCGAGGCAGTCCGTGGCGAGTGGAAGAAGGTCATGTGCCGCCTCTGCGGGATCAAAGTGTGGTGTACAGCCCAGATGTACGTTGAGGACGGGGTGATCCTCAAGGTGGAGGGTGACCCTGAGAACCCCATGAACGAGGGCCGGCTCTGCGCCCGAGGCCAGTCGGCCATCATGAACGTCTACAACCCCTACCGGGTCAAGGCGCCCATGAAACGCACCAACCCGAAGAAGGGGCTTGACGAAGACCCCGGCTGGGTCGAGATCTCGTGGGACGAGGCGCTCGACACGGTGGCGGCGAAGATCCGCGAGTGTCGGGAGAGGGACCCCCGACGCTTCGCCCACATGTTCGGCTTCGGAGGCTACGGCTGGATCGTCACCGATGGAGCCTTCATGCCGGCGGTCGGCAGTCCCAACGAACTGCGCAGCCACGGGCACCTGTGCCCCGTTCACTTTGGCGCCGGCATGGTGCAGGGCACGTTCCTCGACAAGCAGGACGTGGAGTATTGCGAGTACTTCCTCGCGGTGGGTGGCAGCCTGGGCCCCAACATCGGCAGCACTCACAGCATGCGGGCCACCACCAAGGCGCTCGAGCGCGGCATGAAGCTGGTGGTGGTGGACCCCCGCTGCAGCCCCGAGGCCACCCTCGCCCAGGAGTGGGTGCCCATCCGCCCGGGCACCGACCTGGCCTTCACCCTGGCCCTGCTCCACGTGATGCTGCACGAGCACAAGGTGTGGGACGTGGACTTCCTGAAGCGGCGCACGAACGCCGTGTACCTGATAGCCGAGGACGGCCACTACCTCACCGACCCCGCCACGGGGAAGCCCCTGGTATGGGACGAAGCCGCGAATCGGGCCGCTCCGTTCGACGACCCCACCGTGCGGGACTACGCCCTGCACGGCACCTACGAGGTGGCCGGGGAATCGGGAGATGGCGGCGCGTCCGGAGATGGCGGCGCGTCCGGAGATGGCGGCACCTCGACGGGCACCACCGCGTTCGACCTGGTGCGCGCCCAGATGCTCGAGTACACGCCCGAGTGGGCCGAGGAGGTGACCGCCGTCTCTGCCGCCACGATCCGTCGGCTGGCGCGCGAGTTCGTGGACCACGCCCACATCGGCGAGACCATCACCCTCGATGGCTTCGAATTCCCGTTCAGGCCGGTGGTGATCAAGTCTGAGCGAGGCGCCTTGTCGAACAAGGCGGGGGCCTACCAGCACCTGGCGGCCAAGATGGTGGCGGCTCTGGTGGGCGCTCTCGACGTGCCCGGAAGCTACCTGGCTTCGGACGCGGGTCCGTCGTTGTCACCCGGCCCGGACGGCGTGGTCGCCCCGAAGGCCGAAGCTGCGGGCTGCGACTGGAGTTTCCCGCCCTCCATCGACCTCAAGGAGTTCTACCCCCACCGCCACACCAGCCCGTTCCTGGCGTGGAAGGCCATCCTCGACCCCGAGAAGTACGGCATCGACTACGAGATCGACGCGCTGGTCACGTATGCCGCCAACCCGATCATGGGCAGCGTCAACCCAGACGAGGCCATCGAGGCTTTCAAGCGCATCCCCTTCATCGCCACGATCCCCCTCGTCTACGACGAGATGAGCCAATTCGCCGACATCCTGCTGCCCGAGAGTGTGATCGTGGAACGCCACGCCCTCATCGAGTTCGGGCACCACGTGGTGCAGGCGGCGGATGAGGCCATGCTCCGTGTGAAGGGGGTGCTGGTGCAGAAGCCCGTGATCCCCCCCGTGTACAACACCCGCCAGGCCGACGACATCTACATCGAACTGGCGGAACGAGTAGGGATCCTTCACGGTCCGGGCGGAGTGAACGACCGTCTGAACCAACAGCTCGACCTCGCGGGCGAATACGCCCTCGACCTCGACGCGACGTATACGACGCCCGAGATCATGGACCGCATCCTCCGCTGCCGCTACGGGGACGATCACAGCCTCGACTGGTTCGACGATCACGCCGTCTACCCGAAGATGCTGTCGCCGAAAGAGGCGTACAACTTCTACTACCACCCCTGGGGAGCGACCCGATATCCCATCTACTTCGAACGCCTGTTGGCCTCGGGGGAACGGCTGAAGCGGAACCTCGAGGAGGTGGGTCTCGACACCATCCCCGGCCAGGACGCGGCCGACGTCTGGCTGCACTACCAACCGGTTCCCAGATGGTGCCCCCGGCCTGACGAGGAGGCCGCCGCTGAGTTCGACCTTCTCGCCATCAACTGGTCGACCCCCCAGTGGCGCATGTCGGCGGGCGACCAGGTTGGCAACGTCTGGGTGCAGGAGTTCGTGGAGGTGAACGACCCGTACGAGTACCGCATCCTGATCAACGGTGCGACCGCCCGCGAGAAGGGCTTCTCCGACGGCGACGAGGTGATCGTGGAGGCTTGGCACGGAGGGTGGACCCGAGGCCGACTCAAGCTCACCGAGCTCATCTTCCCCGAAGCCTTGGGCTTCCCGAGCAACCACGGCTTCAAGTCACGTCAGCGCAATCCCATCACCCACCGGGGCCCTCACTACAACGAGCTGCTCACCGGCGACGAGAGGGCCATCGACCCGGTCTCAGCGGGCATCGATCGCGCGCCTCGGGTGAGGATCTACCGCGCGGACGCCCCACCGCCCGCCGCGGCTCCGCCGGCCGGCTCGGGCCTTGGCGCCGCGGCCCCGGGCTCCGCGGCCTCTGGTCCTGCGGCCTCTGGTCCTGCGGCCTCTGGTCCTGCGGCCCCGGGTGCAGCGACCAGCTGGGCACACCAGCCCGGGGGTGCCCGCTGATGCGCTGGGGTATGGTGATCGACCTCTTCAAGTGCACCGGCTGCGGGGCCTGCGCGGTCGCCTGCAAGCGCGAGAATGCCACACCCCCCGGCGTGTTCTGGAGCAGGGTGCACATCTACGAGACCGGCACGTATCCGAACGCCCGACTCCATTCGCTTCCCACCCTCTGCATGCAGTGCGACGAGCCGCCTTGTGAGAAGGCCTGCCCCACCGGTGCGACCTGGGTGCGCGCGGGAGGCATCGTCTTGGTGAACAACGACCAATGCATCGGATGTGGCTACTGCACCTGGGCATGCCCGTACGAATCGCGCTCGCTCAACCACTCGGACCCCCGGCCATACCACCCCGCGTACGGCTTCAATCCGTTCGAGGAACGAGGCTACATCTCGCACTCGAAGGGGGTCGTAGAGAAGTGCACCTTCTGTGCGCCGCGGATCGATCGGGGAGATCAGCCCGCCTGTGTGCAGACCTGCCCTTCACGTGCACGCGTCTTCGGCGACCTGGACGATCCCGAGAGCGAGGTGTCCAGACTGATCGCGGAACACGATGGCCTGGCTCGGATGGAAGAGATCGGCACGCGACCGAAGGTGTTCTACCTGCACCTGCGAGAGCGGCTCACCCCGGAGCCTCCCCACAAGCGACCTAGTCCCCACAAGCGACCTAGTCCCCACAAGTGACCTACTCCCCGAAAGCGAACTACTCTCCGTTGGGCGACCTACACCCCGGACGTGATCCTCTGGCAGATGCGCACGCCCTCCATGGCGTCGGTGGTCCAGTAGTCAGCCCCCACGAACTCGCACACCCGCTCGTCGATCGTGCCTCCCCCGATCACGATAGGAAGCCGGCGGCCCGATTCTGCTGCTTCCTCATGCAGCAGCTCGATGGTGGTGCGCATGCTTTGGTACGAGGCCGACACCAGGCCCGAAAGCCCGATAACGTCGGGTTCGAACGCGCGTGCCTCCTCCAGGAAGCGGGCGGGAGGGATATCGACGCCAAGGTCCGTGACCGTGAAGCCGAAGCTGCGGAGCGCCATCCGCACCATGTTCTTCCCGATGTTGTGGATGTCTCCGGCCACGGTGCCCAGAAGCACCTTGCCCGAGCCGGTGCCCGTCATCTCGACTTCAAGGCTGAGCTGGGAGACCGTCATCACCTGCCGGAAGATCTCGCCCGCCATGATGAGACCCGCCAAGTAGACCTCTTGCCGCTCGTAGCGCTCGCCCACCTTCCGCATGCCGTCTTCGCACGCGTTGATCACAGAGAGACCGCTGACCCCCTCCTCGAGCGCCCTTTCCACGAGCGCGAGCACCTGTTCATCATCCAGGGCCATCATGGCCATGGATAGAGCCTCCAAGACTTCCTCCCGGTCCGGGTCTCCGCATCCCGCCGCCGGCCTCTCCGAATCAGGGTGCATTGAATCAGGGTGCATGCTCGCCCTTTCGCGTATCGCTCGGGGCCTGGTCGTCGACGTGCGGCCCGAGGTGAGTACTCAGCCTGAACTGGTCTGCGCGGCAGAGGAACCATCCCCAACTCACCGGCAGCCCGTCGAAATCGCTGAAGACGTGTTCCAAACAGAAGGCTGGAGCGCCCTGAGGCATGCGCAGCAACTCGGCCGCCCGAGCACCGAGACTCATGGCCTGGATGCTCAGTTCTCCACTCGGAAGAGCGGCCCCCACGGTGCCCCGCAACAGGCCCTCGAGCGATGTGATCTGCAGCTGCGCCTCGATCAAGGGCCTCGTCTCGTCATACACGACGTGCTCCCTGTGGTACACGATGGGCGTGCCCTCCCGCAGGAGAAGGCGTTGCAGGTAGATGGTCCGGGTGCCGGGGGCGAGACGGAGAACATGGGCCACTCTCTCCGTGGCCGGGGCAATGGAAGCCTCGAGCAGCTGCACGTGCACCGAATCGCCGGCGGCCCACTGATCGGTGACCTCTTGGAGGCGGAACACGGCCTCCCCCAGATCGAGAGATCGCACGAACGTGCCCTTCCCCTGAGTGGTCGAGACCAACCCACGGTCGAGCAGAATGCTGATGGCACGTCGGATCGTCATGGGACTCACGCCGAACTCCAGGCGGAGTTGCGCCTCCGTGGGGAGCTGACCACCGGGCCGGTAGATGCCGTGTGCGATCCGCGAGGTCAACGCGTTGACGATGCGCTGGTATGCAGGTTCTCCTATGCGCCGCCCGCGCTTGGCCGATCGGGCAGCCGGCTTCTCTTTCGACACCGTCCGCCCTTCTCGGCGTGCGCTGCTGGATCCGTCCTCCGCCATGATCGTTCGAAGCCGTCCCTTCCTCGTTCGGGTTCGATTCCGCAATATCTATATATGAACTACGCGGTGCTTGCGGATTTATCTAGACATATGTATCGTACACCTATCGGGACAACCGGAAAAGCGGGAGAATCGGGGCGACCAGAAAGGCGGAAGCCGGCCGAACCGGCACGTGAGCGAGGTCATCCCTTCTCCACTCCCATCATCGCAGAACGACGACGGCGCCGAGAGGTCCATGACCGACGGAGTATCGCACGCCAGAGCACTTCCGGAATGGTAGCCGCAAGCCACGCAGAAGTCCGACGAAACCAAGGGGACGCGAAGGGAGCAGAGCGGATGGCACATGACCTGGTGGAAGCGTTGGTGCATATGAAGGAGAAGGAGGCCCTGAGTATCGTGGAGGTGAGCCTCGAGGGCGGTGGCGACCCCAACGACATCCTGGCGTCGTGCTCGGAGGCCATGCAGATCGTGGGCGAACGCTTCCAGGAAGGCAGCTACTTCCTGCCGGAGCTCATCATGTCCGGCGAGATGCTCAAGAAGATCGCAGCGATCCTCAAGCCTCACATGGCCACCCAGGTAGCTTCCGAGGCGAAGCTGGGCCGCGTGGTCTTGGGGACGGTCCGGGGAGACATCCACGACATCGGTAAGGACATCGTGGGCTTCGTTCTCGACGTGAACGGCTTCGAGGTCACCGATCTCGGCATCAACGTGCCGGAGCAGAAGTTCGTGGACGCCGTGCGCGACCTCTCCCCCGGTGTCCTCGCCCTCTCCGGGTTCCTCACCATCGCGTTCGACACGATGAAGAGCACCATAGCAGCGTTGGAGGAAGCGGGTCTGCGCAACGGCCTGCGCGTGATCATCGGTGGCGGGCAGATCGACGAAACGGTGCGGGCCTTCACCGGGGCCGACGCCTACGGGGCAGACGCGATGGCCGCCGTGGCGTACACCAAAGAGATGGCAGGGGCGAAGTAGATGCCTGTCGCGGGCGAGAAGAGTTGGAACGACCTCTCCGGTCCGGAGCGACGCGCCATCCGGTTTGCTAAATGGTTGGAGCCGGAGGGTGTGACCTTCCGTGATGCCGAAGCGAAGGCGGCCTACAAACAGCGCGTCAGCAGACTCATCGACGCGGTCGAGCTTGAGAAGGCCCCCGATCGGGTGCCCGTACTCACCAAGATGGGTTTCTACCCCGCGCACCGCGCGGGCCTCACGCCCTACGACGCCATGAACGACACAGACCGCGCTCTCGAAGCCTGGTCCCGTGCCACGATCGAACTCCAGCCCGACGGCCTTATCAGCCCCCTGCACAACACCATGCCGGCCAAGGCCTTCGAGCTTCTCGATTACCGTTTGTACGACTGGCCCGGGCACAACCTGCCGAAGGACGCGGGCTATCAGTACAACGAAGACGAGTACATGACGCCGGAGGAGTACGACCACCTGATCGAAGACCCATCCGATTTCCTCTGGCGCGTCTACCTGCCGCGCGTCGTGGGCGCCTACGAGGGGTTCAGCATCCTCTCCCCCGCCTACGACATGGTCGAGCTCCCCTTCAGCACGGCCCACATCGGCCCCTGGGGCGCACCTCACCAGAAGGATGGATTCGAGCGGCTGGCGGCGGCGGGCAGAGAGGTCGGGACCTGGGCCGAGAAGGTCTTCCCGATGATCGCGCAGATGCAGGGCGCCGGCTTCCCCGACTACTGGGGCTACGCGACGAAGGCCCCGTTCGACTTCATCGGCGACTCCCTCCGCGGCACGCGCGGCGTGATCGTCGACATGTTCAAGAAGCCCGAGAAGGTGATCGAGGCCTGTGAACGCCTGGCCCCGCTCATGGTGAGGTGGGCTCTCGCCCACACCACCGTCGACAGCGCTCCCGGTATCTTCATCCCACTCCACAAGGGTGCCGACGGGTTCATGTCCGACGAGCAATTCCGCACCTTCTACTGGCCCAGCCTGAAGAAGGTGCTCCTGGGCCTGATCGACCACGGGTTCGTGCCCTGGCTGTTCGCGGAGGGCGGCTACAACTCGAGACTCGAGGCGATCGCCGAGTTGCCCAAGGGCACGACCGTCTGGATGTTCGACAGGACCGACATGGTCGAAGCGAAGAGGGTCATCGGCGGAACGGCCTGCATCCAGGGGAACGTTCCATTGTCGATGATGCACATGTCCACACCCGACGAAGTGACCGCCTACTGCCGTGAGCTCATCAGGACCGCGGGCCACGGCGGTGGGTTCATCCTCGATGTGGGCGCGAACATGGAGTCTCCGAAGGAGGAGAACGTGGTCGCCATGATCCAGGCGGCGAAACAGTACGGTGCCTACTCCTGACGAGCGATCCTCTCTGGCATGGGGCGGCCACGAGCCCGCCCCATGCCGTAGGGATGCCCGAAACAGGCATAGGAGGTGACACGGGTCGAACAGGGGCCGCGCGGCAGCCGCGCAGATCCGAGTTCCCGGAAGTGTTTGGCGACAGGTTCTCGAAACGCAGGAGAGGGAGGAACACGACATGACGGACTCAGACAGCGATAAGGTGAAAAGGGTGCTTGCCCTAGACCCACTCAGCCGCCGCCAGTTCCTCAAGCGGGCGGGGCTGGCAGGCGCGGCGATCGGCTTCGGCGGCGCGATTGTCGGCTGCGGCGACAGCACCACCACGACGACCGCGGCGGAAGGCACAGCCACTTCCGCCACCACGGCCGTCACCGTAGGCGAGGAGATGGGGCGCGAGGTCAAGGTGGGGTGGGTCACCATGACCACCGGGCCCCTGGCCAGCCTGAGCGAGCCCGATGACTTCCTGCTGGCGCAGGCCAAGGCCGCCGTCGGCGACGGTCTCGTCATCAACGGCAAGAAACACCCCATCACGTGGGTGGTCAAGGATAGCCAGTCCGACTCCAACCGGGCCGCTCAGGTCGCCGGCGACCTCATCACGGGCGACCAGGTAGACCTCATGATGACCGGCATGACGCCGATCGTCTGCAACCCCGTCGCCGACCAGTGTGAAGCCAACGGCATGCCGCTCGTCTCGTACGGCGCTCCCTGGCAGGCGTGGTTCTTCGGCCGGAACGGCGACCCCGCCGTCGGCTTCGAGTGGGCGTACCACTTCTTCTGGGGCGCCGAGGATATGATCGCCGTGTACACCGGTCTATGGGACATGTTCGAGACCAACAAGACCGTCGGTGTACTGTGGCCCAACGACCCGGACGGCCTCGCCATGGCCGACCCCGTCAACGGCTTCCCACCCGTGATGGGGGAAATGGGCTACAAGATCGTGGACCCAGGGCGCTACACGAACCTCACCGAGGACTACTCCAGCATCATCAGCCAGTTCAAGGCCGAGAACTGCGAGATCGTCACCGGACTCATGATCGCTCCCGACTTCCCCACCTTCTGGTCGCAGGCCCAGCAGCAGGGCTTCAACCCCAAGGCGGTCACGATGGGACGTGCCATCCTGGTTCGCCCGGATATGGAAGCAGTCGGCGATTCCGGCAACGGGCTATGCACCGAAGCGTGGTGGGCGTCGACTCACCCCTTCACCTCATCCCTCACAGGCAACACCTGCATGGAACAGGCCAAGGCGTGGGAAGACGAGAAGGGCACAGGCTACAACGGCTCTCTCGGGCTCACCGGTGCGGCATTCGAGGTGGCCATCGACGCGCTGAAGCGCACCACCGACATCGACGACCCCGCCTCCATCAGGGACGCCGTCAAAGCCACCGACCTGCAGACCATCCTCGGGCCCATCAACTTCTCCACCGGACCCGTGCCCAACATCTCCAAGACCCCCCTCGTTGGTGGGCAGTGGCAGCAGGGCGGCGAGTGGCCCTGGAGCTTGGTCGTCGTGAACAACGACGCCTACCCGTCCATCCCGAAGAGCGGAGAGTTGATCCCGCTCGGCGGGTGATGCACGCCCACCCAGTAGAGGCTGCACCAGCAGCCGGTGGTCCGAACGCCTCCCCAGGCCCCCGGGGAGGCGTTCGGACGTCGCCGCTCGCCGAAGGCCTCCTCGAGGTCGAAGGCGTCTCCACCGGGTACGGGAGCTTCCGCGCGCTCTTCGACGTGAGCCTACATGTGGACGAAGGAGAGATCCTGGCCGTCATCGGGGCGAACGGGGCGGGCAAGTCCACGCTGCTCAAGACCATATGCGGACTTCTGCGCACGGAGGACAGTACGGTGCGCTTCGATGGTAGACCGATCGGCACCCTTCCAGCTCACAAGCGCGTGGGTCTGGGGATATCGCTCGTCCCTGAGGGGCGCTTGGTGTTCCCCAGCCTCACGGTCCACGAGAACCTCCTCGTGGGCGGGCATTCCCGGCGGACCGGGCCCTGGTCCGTGAGCAAGGTCCGCGAGCTCTTCCCCTTGCTCGACCGACTTATGGACAAACAAGCCGCGCATCTCTCGGGGGGCGAGCAGCAGGCCCTGGCCATCGGTAGGGGCCTCATGGCCAACCCCCGGCTCCTGCTCCTCGACGAGGTGTCTCTGGGGCTGGCGCCTATCGTCGTGACCGAGTTGTACAAAGCCATCCCGAGGATAGTGGCCGAAGGCACCACCCTGATCATCGTGGAACAGGACATCGGTCAAGCCGTTGCCGTCGCCGACCGCATCGTCTGCCTACTTGAAGGGCGCGTGGTCTTGCAGGGACGACCCGACGAGGTGACGCGGGAACAGATTTCCGCAGCCTACTTCGGGATCTGACGTGGCCTGGCTCAACGACGTCATCCAGGGGATACTTCTCGGCGGTCTCTATGCCCTGTTCGCCGCCGGGCTCTCCCTCATCTTCGGGGTCATGCGCTTGGTCAATCTGGCGCACGGGGACCTGAGCCTGCTGGCTGCCTACGCGGCGTTGTTGATCGTTGGTCCCCTCGACATCAACCCGTTCCTTTCCATCTTCCTGGTAGTGCTCCTGGTAGCAGTCTTCGGCTACATCCTTCAGCGCGGCTTCCTGAACTTCGCCCTGGAGGACGACCCCATGCCGACCATCCTGGCCACCTTCGGGCTCTCCATCGTGATCCAGAACCTGCTCCTTGAAGTGTTCTCTGCCAACAGCAAGGGGCTCGACGCTGGAACCATCGAGACCCAGGCGCTGAAGATCACCGATCAGATCTCGATCGGCTGGTTCCCGCTCATCACCCTTGTGACCTCGGTGGTCGTGCTGTTCGCGCTCCAGCTGTACCTCAACCGCACCAGGATGGGCCGCGCCTTCCGAGCCACCTCGGACAACCAAGAAGCCGCGCAGTTGATGGGCATCGACAACCGCCACCTCTACGGTCTGGCCATGGCCATCGCCCTGGGCATCGTCGCCATCGCCGGGGTGTTCCTCGGCATCCGCACCACGTTCAACCCGAGCGTGGGCCCCGCGCGGCTGATCTTCGCGTATGAGGCGGTGATCATCGGAGGCCTGGGCTCCGTGTGGGGCACGTTGGTGGGCGGCATGCTGCTCGGTGTGGCACAGACTATCGGTGCTCATCTCGACCCAGGCTGGGGCGTGCTCGCCGGGCACCTGCTGTTCCTCGCCGTCTTAGTGCTGCGGCCGCGGGGCCTCTTCGCGAAGCAGGTGCAGGCATGAGGGCGACTCCGCGCACCGGGCGGAGGGCGGCGCGATGAGCGGCCGGCAGCTTCGCGTGGAGCGCCAGACACGCGCCAGCCGCGTCGGCGTCCCCGCGGCCATCATCATTCTGGCAATCGCGGTCAGCCTGCCCCTTTGGGGCTCCTCGAACCTGATGAAGACGGGAGTCACGTTCCTCACCCTGGTCGCCTTGGCGCAGATGTGGAACCTGCTGGCCGGATACGCCGGCCTCCTCTCCGTGGGTCAGCAGGCCTTCGTTGGCATCGGGGCCTACGGCGTGTGGGCACTCGCCGAGAAGGGGGGAGTGCACCCCTTCGTCGCGGTGCCGATCGCCGGGCTCATCGCCGCGGCGTTCGCCCTGCCCACCGCCGGGCTGACGTTCCGACTTCGCGGCGGGTACTTCGCCGTGGGCACGTGGGTGGTCGCAGAGGTGTTCCGGCTCCTGGTGATCAACATCGCCTGGCTCGGTGGAGGATCGGGCGGCTCCATCACCTCGGTGGGACGCATTGCTCGGGACACGCGGGAGGCGGCGGTCTACTGGCTCGCGCTCGGCGTGGCCGTGGGCGCGGTTGTGCTCGTGTACCTGATCCTTCGTTCAAAGGGGGGCCTGGCTTTGGCCTCCATCCGTGACGACCAAACAGCGGCGGCGGGCCTCGGCGTGAACACGGTGCGGTCGAAGCTCTGGGTGTACGTGCTCTCGGCTTTCGGCTGCGGCACTACGGGAGCCGTGATCTACCTCAACCTGCTGACGGTTCAACCTGAGGGAGCATTCAGTCTCAACTGGAGCGCGCTCATGATCTTCACCGTGGTCATAGGCGGAGTGGGCACCATCGAGGGCCCGATCCTCGGCGCCTTGATCTTCTTCGGCCTGCAGCAGGTGCTCTCGGACTACGGGTCCTGGTACCTCGTCCTGATCGGCACGATCGCCGCCACGTCGGCGGTCTTCGCGAAGCAGGGCCTCTGGGGGATCCTGAACCGTCGCTGGACACTCGAGCTGTTCCCGGTGCGGCGCCGAGTCGACCTCGACTCCGACGCAGACCCTCCCGCTACAGAACCAGATGCGCAGCCGACCGACCGCCCGAAAGGGAGCGCGAGCGCTCCCTCTGAGGACGGCTAGGCCGGTCGTTCCCCCCCACCCGTACCACACGACCAGGAAAGGTTGATCACATGGACACGAGAGTAGCTTCCGCGACACGCGAGGTGATCATCGGCCACGACAGGCCCACGGTTCTCATCGGCGAACGCATCAACCCCACGGGGAAGAAAGCTCTGGCCGATGCGTTGCGCGCCGGTGACCTCGACGTGGTGCGAGAGGAGGCACGCCGGCAGGTTGCCGCCGGCGCCGACATCCTCGATGTGAACGTGGGGGCCACGGGCGTCGATGAGAGGATCATGCTGCCGTTGGCGGTGCAGGCGGTGGCCGAGGTCGTCGACGTGCCGCTCTGCCTGGACAGCCGCAACGTAGAGGCGCTGGCCGCGGCGCTGGAAGTGTGCCCCGGCCGACCCATCATCAACTCCGTCACTGGGGAGGACGAGTCCCTCGAGCAGGTGCTGGCTTTGGCGAAACGATTCGGCGCTCCCGTCATCGGGCTCACCCTCGACGACACCGGCATCCCCTCCGATCCTGCCCGGCGGGTGGAGATCGCTCACCTGATCGTGGAGCGGGCGGCCGCCCTTGGAATCCCTCGAGAAGACGTGATCATCGATTGCCTCACGCTCACCCTGGGTGCGAACACCAAGGCCGGTCTGGGCACCTTGGAGGCGGTGCGCCGGGTGAGAGACGAGCTGGGCGTGAACCAGACCCAGGGAGCCAGCAACATATCTCATGGGCTGCCAAACCGGCCGTACCTCACGGGGGCGTATCTGGCCATCGCCATCGAGGCGGGGCTCACCTGCCCCACGGTGGACGTGGCTCAGGTGCGCTTGGCCGTGCTCTCCGCCGATCTGATCCTGGGGCGCGACGACTTCGCCCTACGCTACATAGCCGCGTTCCGGGAGATGTCGGCAGGCGGCTGAGGTCGCAGCTGGGTTCTGGAGCAAGGCTCCCGGCGGGGACAGCTCAGTCGACCCTCGTCAGCCGCTGACAAATCCGGACCCCTTCCATGGCGTCCGTGGTCCACGAGTCCGCCCCTACGAAGCGGCGCACCTCTTCGTCGATGAGTCCTCCGCCGATGACCACCGGCACGTGCATCGCCGCGTCGGCCTCCGCGCCGCGCAGGAGTCGCACTGTGTCTTTCATGCTCTGGTAGGAGGCGGTCACGAGGCCGGAGAGGCCGACGACGTCCGGCCTGGTCGCGATGACGAGTTCCAGGAAGCGGGCCGGCGGGACGTCGACGCCAAGGTCGTCCACGGTGAAACCGAAGCTCCGAAGAGCGGTCGCGACGATGTTCTTCCCGATATCGTGTATGTCGCCGGCGACCGTGCCCAACAAGACCCTGCCGGACTCCTCGCCATGCAGTTCCGCTTCCAGCCCCGGTTGCACCAGCTCGAGCACCTCGCGGAAGATCTCTCCCGCCAGGATGAGGCCTGAGAGGTAGTATTCGTGCCGCTCGTACCGCTCGCCCACCACCCGCATGGCCTGCTCGCAGGCCTGTAGCAGCACGAGGGACTGGGTGCCCTCGGCGAGCGCTTCCCGAGTGAGCTCAAGGGTCCGCTCCTCCTCGAGCTCGATGAGCGCCTCCTTCATCGACTCCAACCGGGTCACTCCATGCCTCCCCGTTCTGCTCGACGAGTTCCCAGGTGTGTCCGCAGCAAGAACGAATCGGCTCGACACAGGAACCAGCCCCAGCTGACAGGGCGTCCCGTGAAGTCGTGGAACGCGTGCTCCAGACGGAAGGCCGCCGCTCCTTCGGGCTGGTCGAGGAGAGCCGCTTCCGCGGCGGCGAGGTTCACCACGCGAACGGTGAGTTCACCTTCCGGAAAGCCCTCCCCCCCAGCCCCTTGGAGCAGACCCTCCAGGGATGTGATCTGCAGTTGAGACTCCACCAGGGGGCGACGAGCGTCGAACACCACGTACTCTGTGTGGTACATCATCGGCTTCTCGTCCTTCAGGAGAAGTCGACGCAGGAACACCGCCCGCTCACCCACTGGGATGCCGAGCGTCTCGGCCACGCGTTCGTCCGCCCGCACAGTGGAAGCGGCAAGCAGACGCACGTCCACCGAGTCGTCCTGCCACCGATCGGTGAACTGACGGAGCTTGAAGCTCGCTTCACCCAGCTCGAGGGCGCGCACGAAGGTGCCTCGGCCCTGCTCAGCCGAAAGGAGTCCGCGGTCTGAGAGTCTCGCGAGCGCCCGCCGGAGCGTCATCGGACTCACGCCGAACTCCTTGCACAGCTGAGGCTCGGGGGGCAACTGCTCCCCTGGACGATACGCGCCTCGAGCGATACGCTCGCCTAGAGCAGCCTCGATCCGCAGGTACACCGGGGTCTTCGTGCTCGTACTGTCACCCAATCCGATACCACCTGTCCGAAGAGAACAATCCTAATTCTTATATATGAATGTGTTGCGCAGTCTTCGACATGATTGTAGGATATCGGCAGTGGCACCGCAAGGATCACGACTGTTGTAGGCCGATCGGCCCGTGTCGCGCGGGCGGCGGAAGACCAAGGAGGGAACGGTTGAGCGTCACGAGCACGTTGGCACAGGCCCTGGGGGATCTAGACGAAGCCGCCGTCAAGTCGCTGGTGGAGGGGGCCCTCAGCGCGAAGCAGGATCCCCTGGAGATCGTGCAAGAACTCCAGGACGGCATGGAGATCGTCGGAAAAAAGTTCGAGGCAGACGAGTACTTCCTCTCCGAGTTGATATTCGCCGCTGAGATATTCAAGCAGGCGAACGCCCCGCTCGGCGAGAGCCTACAGAAGGCGGTCAAGGAGACCCTCGGCACTATCGTGTTGGGCACGGTCAAGAACGACATCCACGACTTCGGTAAGGACATCGTAGGAATGGTCCTCACCTCGAACGGTATCAAGGTCGTCGATCTGGGCGTCAACGTGGAGCATCAGGCCTTCGTGGACGCCATCCGTGAGCACAAACCTCAACTCGTGGGCTTCAGTTGTCTTTTGACCACGGTATTCGAAGACATGAAGGACGCAGTGGCGGCTATCGAGGCCGCGGGCGTGCGAGATCAGGTCAAGGTGATGATAGGCGGTGGTCCCGTCGACCAGTCGGTTGCCGACTACGTGGGTGCGGACGCCTACTGTCTGAACGCTCAGGTGGCCGTGGAGACTGCCAAGAAGTACCTGAGGGGGAACTAGATATGACGACGACGCAAGAGCTACTTCAGCAACGGAAGGACCGTATCGCGGCCGCCATCGCCTTGGAGAAGCCGGACCGCGTCCCGGTGGTGCCACTCGGCGACGCTTTCGCCGCCAACATGATGGGAGTCAAGATCTCCGACTTCTGCACGAAGCCTGAGGTCGCCTACCCCACGATGATCGATGCCTTCACACAACTGGGCGACCTTGACGGCATCCAGCACGCGAGCTACAACGTGTCCGCGCTCAGCACCATCTGGCTCTCCAAGGTCAAATGGCCGGGCCGAGACCTGCCCGACAACGAGCTCTGGCAGGTGGAAGAACTCGAACTCATGACTACCGACGACTACGATGTGATCGCCGAGAAGGGTTTCGGAGAGTGGCTCGGCGGCTTCATCCCTCGGGCGGACCTGGGCGAGGAGTTCCAGCTGTTCCGAGAGGGCTGGGTCCCCACCCTCCCCGCGGCCATGAAGGCTTGGGAGGCGGTCGGTATCCCGGTCCTGTCTCCCGTGATCTTCACCATACCCTACGAGTACTTCTGCGGAGGACGCTCCATGCGCGCCTTCGTGCTCGACCTCTACCGCATGCCGGATAAGGTGGAGGCCGCCATGCAGGCGACCATGCCCTTCATCAAGGAGACCGCCCGCCAGGTGATCCGCGGGCTCGGCGTATCCGGGTGTTGGCTCGGTGGCTGGCGCTCGGCGAGCGAGTTCCTCTCCCCTAAGCTCTGGGAACGGTTCGTGCTGCCGTACTACAAGGAGCTGGCCGCGGTGGTCATCGAGGAAGGCATCACGCCCGTCTTCCATTTCGACTCCAACTGGACGCGCGACCTCTCCTACTTCCTCGACTTCCCTAAGGCGAAGTGCGTGATCTCCACCGACAGCATGACCGACATCTACAAGGCGAAGGAAGTACTCGGCGGCCACATGTGCGTCATGGGCGACGTGTCCCCCAGCATGCTCACGCTTGGCACTCCCGAGAAGGTGAAAGAGTACTCGCGGCGCCTGGTGAACGACCTCGGGCCCACCGGTTTCATCTTGGCACAGGGATGTTGCATCCCGCCGGACGCAAAACCCGACAACGTGCGGGCCATGATCGAGGCGGTGCACGGGTAACAGCGGCCATCAGCCCGGCGTGCGGTCGCTCCGTCCGCGAGCTGCGCCGCCACGCCACGCGAGCTCTCCGCCTGCCGGATGCCGGGGATCATCCCCGGCATCCGGCATCGCTCTCGATCACCATCCGGCCGGTCAGCCATAGCAGGCGTCGCCCACCACATGCGGGTGACATGATAGGAACTACGATGACGTCGTCCAACACCGCGGAGCCGCCTCCCACCCCCATGCGCCTGCTCGTGTTCGCGGGCTTCCTTGGGTCGGGCAAGACCTCGCTGATCCTGCCGCTTGCCACCCTCCTGGCCGCGGGCGGCATCCGTACCTGCTTCATCGTGAATGAAGTGGGTGACGTGGGCATCGATCAACAGGTGATGCGCGATGGAGGGCTCGAGGTGTACGAGATCACCGCCGGGTGCATCTGCTGCCAGCTGACCGTGGACCTGGTGACGACGCTCGGTGAGATCGAGACTCGGATCCATCCTGATGTGGTGATAATCGAAGCGTCAGGGGTCGCCACCCCGACCGGTATCCATTCGGCCCTCGATCACTACCAGGGAACCCCGCTCGCCGCGATCCACACGGTGACAGTCGTGGACCCTACGCGCATCGAGGCGCTGCTCGCGGTGATGACACCGCTTATCGAGGGGCAGATCATCGGAGCCGACGAGATCCTCATCACGAAGATGGACGAAGCCACCGACGACGAGGTGGCGCTGGCCCTCGACGCCGTTGCGCGCCTGCATCCGCAGGCTCCGGTCCACACTGTCTCGGTGCACGACCGTGCCGGCTTGGCACCGGCGCTTAGCGCGCTCGCGGAGGCGGTCCGACCATGACGGCTCCGGACCACCTCGACCCGTACACCGAGCGACTCCGCCTCCGAGGACGCCTCGAGCAGCCCCCGGATCTCGTCGCCGGGCTACTGGAAGACGTCGCCCGCCGCTGCGCGGAAGGGGGCGCGTCGCTCATCGGACACGTGAAGGCCCACGCGCGCACCGCCCAAGGCTCCTTCCATTGCAACCTCGCCTCGATCCGTTCGGGCGCCCATTCCGCGGGACCCCTCACCGTGCACCCCGCTCCGGCCGATTCGATGGACCTCGATCTGGCCGTACTCGTGTATGGCCTGCCGCGCGAGACGGTCGCGGCGCTCGTTGAGGACGCCGTCGAGGGACTGCGGGAGCACGGTGTCACCGAATGGGTCTGCGCTGCCCACGCCCCCACCGACGACCATCAGCCCCAGGAGTAGCCCCACATGGAGATCATCGCAGAGAAGATCAACGGCACGCGCAAGGAGGTGGGGGCCGCCGTCGTGGGCCGCGACACCGCTTTCATCCAGCAGCTGGCCCGGCTGCAGGCCGCGGCCGGCGCCACCTACATCGACGTGAACGCCGGCACCGGCAAGACGGAGCCCGAGGACCTCGTCTGGCTCACGGAGACGGTGCAGGCGGCGGTGGACCTGCCCCTCTGCCTCGACAGCGCCAATCCTGCCGCCCTCGGAGCCGCCCTCCCCCGTGCCGCGAAGCTGCCCCTCATCAACTCCATCAGCGGCGAGCGGAGTCGCCTGGAGGGCGTACTTCCGCTGGTCGCGGAGTACGGCACGCCGGTCATCGCCCTCGCCGCCGACGACAACGGCATCAGCAAGGAACTCGACAGACGCATCGAAGTGGTGCGCGCCGTGATCGCGGCCATCCGCGACGCCGGAGTGGCGGACGGGCTCGTCTACGTGGATCCGCTGGTCATGCCACTCGCCGGGTTCCACCAGAGCGGTGCGTTGGCGCTCGCGGCGATGCGAGCTGTGAAGGCCGAGTTCCCTGAGGTCAAGCTGGCGGTGGGTCTCAGCAATCTCTCCTACGGCCTGCCGGCACGCGGCCTTATCAACCGGGTCTTCCTGGCGTTCGCGGTCGAGGCGGGGCTCGACGCCGTATTGGTCGACCCCAACGACCGCGCCGTGATGCAGGAGCTGGTCGCGGCCGAACTCGTTCTCGGCCGCGACCCGTTCTGCCGTCAATACACGCAGTCGTACCGCGCCGGGCGCTTCGGTTTCGAGGGCACCGCGTCTGCGGCGCCGGCCCCTCAGGCGCAGCACTAATGGCGATCGCCGCCATCATCGCCTGCGAGATGATAGAGGACGAGACCCTCCTCGCCGTGGACCGAGCGTACCCGGAAGGCGGCAGTCCCCCGATTGTGTGGATCGAGAGCTCTCTGCACGAGCGGCCGGAGAAGCTGCAGTCCGCGCTGCTCGCGGTCATCGAGGCGCTCGACGTGGGGGCGCGCGCCCGGGAGCCGGTGATGGTGCCCAGCGTGCGGGTGAGCGAGGAGTCGGCCGATTTCGGGAAGGGAGGTGGAACCCCCGCCCGCCGCGAGGAACTCGTGCAGGTTGGGCCCCAGGGGGACATCCTCCTCGGCTTCGGCTACTGCGGCGGTGGGCTCAAGCAGCTGGTGTCGCACGAGCGGCGCCTGGTTTTCCCCCGCGTTGACGACTGCATCTCGCTGTTCCTCGACGGCGGCTACGACCGGGGACGGGCCACCCGCGACCCCCACTCCTACTACCTCACCAAGGGCTGGTTCTGTCACCAGGGCGCGATGACCGATGGCTACGACGCGTGGGTGGAACGCTACGGCCTCGAGCGCGCCGCCCAAATCCGCCGATTGATGTTCGCCAACTACGAGCGCATCTCGCTCATCGACACAGGCGCGTACTCCATCGACGAGTGGCTCCCACACAGCGAAACGCGGGCCACCGAATTGGAGCTCAGCCACGAGATCGTGCCGGGATCGGTGCGCCTGCTCGAGAGGCTCTTCGCCGGGGATTGGGACGAGGACGTCATCGTTCTGGAGCCTGGGCAGCCCATCGGCATCGAGCACCTGCTCTGCTTCGAAGCGTGACGCGCGACAGGGAGACACCCGCCGCCGGCAGCTAGCCCCCTGCGGCGGGCGCCCGGTTTCGACGCCGCCGGGGTGCGCGGCAGCGGCCGTCTACGTGCCGCCTCTGAGGAACTCGCGGGCGATGCCGGTCTCGTGCAGTTCGTTGGCTCCCTCGAAGATCTGGAACACCTTGGCGTCGCGCATGAACTGCTCCGCCCCATATTCCACCATGTAACCGTACCCACCCATGAGTTGCACGGCGTCGGTGGTGACCGTCATGGCCGTGTCGCTGGCGAAGAGCTTGGCCATCGAAGAGAAGCGTGCCTTGTCACCCTGATCGTCGTCGTAGCGAGCCGCCGCCGTGTAGATCAGGGTGCGAGCCGCTTCCACCTGGGTGATCATGCGCCCAAGCTTCGCCTGAACCACCGGGTTCCGGGCGAGGGGCCGACCAAACTGCTCGCGCTCCTTGACGTAGGTGGCGACGATGTCCAGGGCGCCCTGAGCCACGCCCAAGGCCTGGGCTGCCGAAGCGATCCTGGTCTTGTACAGGGTTTCCAGCGCGACGCCCAACCCCTGGCCCACGCTTCCGAGCACGTTCCCAGCCGGTACGAACACGTTCTCCACGACGAGGGAACACGTGGGCGAGCCGCGCAGGCCCATCTTGTGCTCGATCTTGTCGACCTCGAAGCCCTCGCAGTCGGTCTCCACCAGAAAGGCGGTGATCTCCTCGCCTTTCGCGGCCTTCGTCTTCGCGAAGTACACCACCACGTCGGCGATGTTGGCGTGGCTGATGAACACTTTCCGGCCGTTGAGGACCCAGCCGCCGTCGCCGGGAACGGCGCGCGAGGTCATCGCCCGCACATCCGAGCCGGCGTTGGCCTCCGTCAGGGCGAATGCCCCCATGACCTCTCCCGTGGCGAGGCGCGGCAGCCACCGTTCCTTCTGCGCGTCGTCGCCGAACAAGACGATCGGGGCCGAGCCAAGGCACTGCACGCCCAGGATCATGGAGCAGGCGCCGGAGACCCGGGCCATCTGCTCCAACACGGCGACTTCCGTCACTACGAGTCCGTCGATGCCCCCGTACTCCTCGGGCACCGCCACGCCGAACAGATCGTAACGCTTGAACAGCTCGGCAAGCCAGTGAGGGAACTCCCCGCGTTCTTCGACCTCCACCGTGCGCGCAGAGACCTGCTCCAGCATGAGTTCGCGTACCATCTTGATGACGGCCTGCTGTTCGTCGGAGAACGTGGCGTGATACACGGGGCGGGTACTCCTTGGTCTGGTGTGTGGAACGACGCGGCCCGAAGAGCGGGACTCGTCACAACCTGAGCTTCTCGTACACGCCCGCGGCGCCCATGCCGCCCGCTATGCACATGCTACGATACCGTACCGAGCGCGGCGGCGCTCCATTTCGTGCAGAAGGGTGGCCGTGAGTTTGGCGCCGGTGCAGCCCAAGGGATGGCCCAGGGTGATCGCCCCTCCGCTCAGGCGAGCCCGTCACGGCCCCTGACGGCCACCGGCCGCGGCGACGTGGGCTGCCACCCCGTCTCGAGAAGAGCCAGCGCCGCCCGCTTGGCTGCGTGGATGAGCGCCTCCCGGAACCGAGCTTCAACGAGCCTGCAACCCGCCCGAGCCGCCTTGAAGCGGATTGCCGCTCGCACGATCCACGCGGGCTGCGAGCCGCTCGCCGACGAGTCTGCGGAAGTTCTCCTCCACGACCTCTTCCAGGGTGCCCGCCTCGATACCCTTCAGGCGTGCGGTCTCCTCGACCACCTCGCAGACCAAGTCCGGCATCGCCTCCCTCCCCCGCAGGGATCGTGCCGCCGGGTTGTCGGTCTCCGTCAACAGCTGAGGGAGAGGGAGGCGTCGGACCAGGTCCCGAACGGCCGGCGTGTCCAGCACCGCGAAGCCGATCGAGAAGAACGCACCACGGTCGATCAACTCCTGCAGAACGTCTGTCGGTCCCTGATACCAGTGGAGGATCGCCCGGGTCGGCTGAACGCGATCGAGACTCTCCAAGACGTCACGCTCCGCGCCCTTCGAGTGGATCGTGACCACCTTCTCGTTGTCCCGAGCCAGGTGGAGCACCTGTTCGAACGTCCGCCGCTGCGCCCGACGTTCGGAAGTCGTGGCGCGGGTATAGTCGAGCCCGATCTCTCCGATCATTGGCGCGTCCTCCAACGCACGCTCCAAGTCGGACGTGGACGGGAGATCCGTGGCACCCCACACCGGGTGCAGGCCGAAGGATGGGATGACCAGATCGCAGAGGGCGGCGACCTGCTGGGTCTTTCGCCATGAATCGAGGCTCACGGAGTTGGCCACCGTGAGGATTCCTCGATCCCGAATCATGGCTAGGACCCTCGGCAGGTCTTCCGGCGTGTAGAAATCCAGATGGGCGTGCGCGTCGATCAGCACGGTGGCGTCCCGCTGCCGGGCTCACGTGACGGACGCCATGTCCGTCACGAAGCGGTTAGTCGTGCGATATGGCGCCGACGGGGCAGGTCTCCTCGCACGCTGCGCACGCGATACATTCCTCCTGGTCTACTTTGAATCTCATGATGGTGTCTCAGACGATCCGCTCCCCCGAGTTCGGCCCGGCACTGAGATCCCACACGCTCTCAACGGTGATCTTGACCACCGACTTCACCGGAGGAAGGCCGGCCTGCAGCCCTGCGATGGTGTCCGACACCTTGTCGAAGAGCGGCCCGGAGTCGACGAACGACGCTTTGCCCTTCACCTGCACGGCAACATCGTCGTCGGGCTCGTAGATGGCAACGGCGACACTGTCGTTCTTGAGCAGGTTGGCTCTGGTCTTCTTCGAGAAGAGATCAGCGAAGAAGAGATTCTCGTCATCGAGCAGAGAGCCGCTACCTTTGATGGCGATGTTGGGCGTCCCATCTTCCCCGGTCGTGGCCACCCACACGTTGTGACCGTTGCGCATGACGTTCTGGACGTTCTCGGGCAGTTTCACTGCAGTACTCCTTGTCGCTCGCTGGTTCCGGCGCCCCGGAATAGGCGGGATGCCCTTGAAACACACGCTACAGGGTCAGGTGGAGCTTTGTCGTAGCATTTGCTACCCGAGCGGGAACTGGGGAAGACCCCCGAGCAACGAACACTCCTAGCTTCTAGCCGGCAGAAGCTTGGTGCCGACAATGGCTATGCCCGCCATACCCGCCGCCATGAGATACCCGTAGGTGAAGCTTCCGCTCCAGTCCGCCAGAACACCCGCCGCCGCCGGGCCGAGGACTTGGCCGGCACCGAAGAAGATCGTGATCGTTCCAAAAGCCAGGGCGGCCTTCTGAGGTCCCATGTAATCACCCACGGTAGCGGCCATTATTCCCGGGATGGCCCACAGGGCTACTCCGTAGAAGGCCACAGACAAGAAGATCATCCACATGCCGCTGTTGAAGGCTATGAACAGGTAGCTGACCAGCTGGAAGCCGAAGACCGTGGAGAGGGCCGCCCTCCTGCCCAGCTTGTCACTGAGCCACCCGAAGACCGGCCCAGACAACAGACTGAAAGCACCGATCCACATCCATGTGTGGCCGGCCACTGTTTCCGTCATTCCGACCTCCTGTACCAGAGTGGTGACGATGAAGGTGGCGTATATGACGTAGGTGTAGCCAAAGAAGAAGTACAGCCCGCCCAGTATCAGAATGGCCTTCTTCGGGGACAGCCGTCGTGAGAGGGCGTCCGCTCCGAGCGATTGCACGGGGTCGGTGCCGAGAGGTGACAGCCCGATCTGCTCCGGCGTGTCCTTGAGTAGTGCCACGGCGACCAGGGCCACTGCGAAGGAGGCCCCACCCAGGATCATCCAATTGGTGCGCCAGCCTTCTGTTCCTACCCAAGCGTTGACGTAGGGGATGAACCAGCCGGAGATGATGAACGCGACGCCTGCGCCAATGACGATAGAGCCAGCGGCCCTGCCCCTGTGGCTCTTCTTGAACCAATGAGATACGAGCGCCATGACCGGCACGAAGGCCGCGCCCGAGCCGACGCCGGTCAGAACGTAGGGTATGAACACCTGCCAGAAGCCGCTCGCCCTTGAAACGACCGCCATTGTCAGCGCGGAAAGGAGCAAGCCGGATACGATGATCCTCTTCGCGCCCAGGATTGAGTAAAGCCTGCCGCTGAGAATGACGGCGATCAGGTATCCAGCGAAGTTCCCGGTGCTGATGAGTCCCATCTGGGAATAGCTCAGATCGAGTGCTTCCCCCATGGCCGGAAGAAGCATGCCCAGAGCGAAGCGCCCGAATCCCAGGCACGCCATGACGATCAAGGTTCCGGTGCCGACGATCACCCAACCGTAGTGAAAGCGACTCTGCATGGCTTTGTCCTAACTGCACGCGATCTCGAAAAGGACGACCGAACTCACTCCGCCGGCGCACGCTCCTGCCTGGTTCTCGTGGGTGGGATCCGGCTTTCGCAGGGCACGCCCGTCTGGCAGAGCCCGCAACCCGTGATCTCCACTCCGTAGGACTCCCCTACGGCCTGCATGGCATCCACGTACGAGTATTGACTGCACTTCGCCTTGTCGTGTCCGGTCTCGCGAGAGAGCGCTTCAGCCGGGCAGCGCTCCACGCAATCTCCGCAGGTACCGTCTCGGTGGTACAGGCAGTTCGTTCGCAGCCCCTCGTAGGGGCGCGCCGACGGCGCGAGCGGAAGGTCGGTTATGACGCTGCCCAGCCGGTGGGCAATGCCCCGGGGCGTGATGAGGGCGTCGTTCAGGCTGAAAGTGCCGAGCCCGGCGGCGTACGCGGCATGGCGCTCCGACCACGTCGAGGCGATGCCCACGCGGGCGTCCTCGAGTTGCCGCCAAGAGGGCTCGATCTGAGGTGCCACGGTCCGATACCCCAGGGTGGCCAGGTGGTCCACCAGGTGTCGGCGCAGCAGGGCGTTGAACGCCTCCCCGTGGAAGCGGGTGTGTGCCCACGCGCGGGACGGCCAGCGGTCCGCCCTCCGATTCGTGCGCCGAGTGGAGGCCGTGACCGGCAGGACCCAGCAGACCACCGTCTGTGGTTCCCCGCCGCCGGGCCCGACGGCTTCGGCAAACCACTCCTGGGGTGTGCGGTGGAACTCTCCGATCACCGTCTTGTACTGCCGGAAGAGAGGGTCCGCGGCATCGACGAACCCGACCAGGGACTCGTCGAAGTAGGGCTCCCGGCCCCCTTCTTGCCGATTCGCCGGGTTCTCCCGAACGAAACGGCTGATCTCGTCACGAATGGCTTGCTCCATGGACGACTCCGTCAGCTCGGCTGTGATCAGGTGGCGACGCCGAGGGTCTTCATGCCAGGAGCTTCTCCCGGATCGCCCGACCGAGTTCCTGGGTGGACTTCACCACGGTCTCCTGGTCCTCGAAGCAGCTGATGCCCACCGACTCGAGGGTGGCTTCCGGGCCGTGGATCATTTTGATGCCGTTCATCGGGCACTCTTCCCGGAACTGGCACTTCACGCAGGGAACGTTGCCGGCCATCACCACCGAGCCCACGAAGTCCATCCCCTCCTCCATGGCGGCGAACTGGATGGCGTTCACCCCCATGTCCGCGGCCGGCGGCAGCCCCTCGACACCCTGGGGCGTGGCGGACGTCACCACCGCTGCGACAGGCTTGCCCCTCAGGAAGCCGTTCCGGTGCCGGAGGGGGTAGAGCCTCTCGAGGAAGGCCTTGGTGCGCGCATCGAGGCTGGAATAGGGCGTGAACCCCCCGACGACCAGGGCATCAGCCGCCTTGACCTTTTCAGCCATCTCGATGCCGTCGTCCTTGATGACGCAGCGGTTGGTCTTGACGCAGCCCAGGCACGCCTTGCAGGGCGCGATGGTGTAGTCGAAGAGCTTGACGAACTCGGTCTCGAGGCCCGTGGCTTCCAGTACAGCCTTGACCGCGCGGTCTGTGTTGCTGTTCTTGATGGGGCTTCCGGATACTCCGATGACCTTCATGGGTCTCCTCGTGGGATTGTCGTGCGAGTGTTGGGTGGCCGGCTTGAAACTGGGTCGGCCATGACTCATGCCCCTGTAGCGGCGATTCCACACTACCAGATGGCGATGTGTCGTTCTGTAGCCTCCGCTACCAGAGCCGCGAGTCGTTGGCAGGGGGCGCCGCGCCGGTGTACGGTTGTCCTCATGACCGACCGAGACACGATCCGCGCCAGACTCGCCATTGCCGCGACCCGGCCCGCCGACCCCCGACGTCCCCACCGGGGCGACGTGCCGCCGGCCCGCCGCCCTCCGCACGAAGACTTCCTCCCCGCCGCCGTGCTGCTCGGCCTAGTGGGCTACGCTGACGGACCACGGGTCGTCCTCACCGTACGCACCGACCACCTGCGCGACCACGCCGGCCAGATCAGCCTGCCCGGGGGGCGGATCGAGTCCACCGACGCGGGCCCCGAGGCGGCCGCCCTGCGCGAAGCCGAGGAGGAGACCGGCATCGACCCGCCACGCGTGGACGTGCTCGGGCGCCTTCGCCCGTACGACACCATCACCGGCTTCCACGTGCACCCGGTGGTGGGTTGGATCGACCCCCCGGTCACCTACACCGCCGACCCCTTTGAGGTGGCCGAGGTGTTCGAGGTGCCGCTGAGCTTCGTCCTCGAAGCGGAGAACCACAAGCAGGAGTCCATGGAGGCGGCGGGCCGCACCGGACGGTTCTACGTGCTGCAGTATGGGGCACGGCGGATCTGGGGGGCCACCGCCGGGATCCTGGTGGACTTCGCGCGAGTGCTCGGGGGTTGAGGCGGCACGCTCGCCAGGGCGCGCGAACTCGAAGCGCTGGCGTTCCTGCAGATCAAGCTGGCTTCAGAGGGCACGATCACCTGGATGGGAGGGTTTGCTCTCATCGAGTAGGGCGCCGCGACGCCCGCTGAGGTCAGACGTCGTCCGGGATGGGCTCGTTCAGGTCGCGGATCCATACGAGCTCGCCGTCCACCGAGACGTACTCACCTGCGACGATCACATCGCGATAGTCCACCCTCAACGTGTCGACTTCCATGCGCAGTCGATCGAGCGAACCACGGCTGGCCACGACCGCGCAGCGCCACAATCGATCCCCGGGCGCCGACCCGTCATGGATGGTGGCGGCTTCGAGCAGAGCCAACGCCTCCTCCTGCTCCCCTGGGGGGAACGCGCGGGCGATGTACATCAGGACGTCGGTGGGGATCATCGTCATTCCAGCGCCGATGCGTACCGCGGGCCTACGCGAACATCAGCTGCCAGGAGACACCGAAGCGGTCCTGCACCCACGCGTACCGCTTCGCGAACGGATATGAGTCGAGCGCCATCATCACGCTGCCGCCGTCTACCAGCTCCGCGTACAGCCGGTCGACCTCCTCCGCGCTCGCGCACGTCAGGAAGAACGAGGTGGAAGGCGTGAACGTAAACGCGTGCTCGACAGCGCTGTCCATGGCCACGACGAGCTGCCCGTTCAGCCGGAATCGGGCGTGCACCACCTGGCCCACCGGTCCGGGGAACTCCGGCCCGTAGCGCTCGATGAACTCGACGCTGGAGTCAGCGAACAGGCCCGTGTAGAAGCCGCTCGCCTCCTCCGCCTGTCCGGCGAACATCAGCATGATCGCCATTTCGTTATCGGCCATGGGTGCTCCTCCCCTGTCTTCGATCGTCCCGTACCTGCAGAGCCCGCAGGTTTGCACGGAGTCGATGGTCTGGTCGGTCCCAGGGCACTCGCGGTCGTAGTAGTCCGCCGCATCGTTGAGTTCGCGGTCTGCGTCTTCGCGCAGACCCTCTCACAGCTGTTTGATCATCGGAACGAAGCGGATCCCCTTGAGCTCCGATTCGACGTCGACGGCCACGAACCCCAGCCGCTCGTAGGCGGGGACCGCCCACGGCGAGGAGTTGACACTCATGGTGCCCACGTCTGGATCGGCGACGCGGCAGCGCTCGATCGCGTGCGCAAGGAGACTCCGGCCGATTCCGCGGCCCTGCCGACCCGCGTCCACGAAGAACAGGGCGATGTGCGAGCCGTCCCGCAGGTCGAGCATGCCCAGCAGCCTGTCGCCCTCTTCCGCGACGGCGAGGAAGTGGTCGTCGGGACGATCCAACACGAAGGAACGCGCGCTCCGCTCGAACTCAGCGACTCCCTCGTCGGTGAAGTCCGGGCGGACGAACTCGTCGAAGCCGGCCATGACGAGGGCCAGGACCGCAGCCTCTTCGCCGGGCGCCATGTCGCGCACTTGGAACATCCGGGACTCAGCCGAGTCGGCTTGCTAGTCCACGCTCAGGCGCTTGATGTGCGTGCCTGTGCGTTTGAGTTCCTGGGCGGCGTCCCACAAGTCCACGGCCCGCTGCGCGTTCAGCCAGAACTCCGCCGAGTTGCCAAACAACTGAGACAGCCGCAGCGCCATCTCAGGGCTCAGCGCCCGCCTCTCGCGGGCCAGCTCGTTCACTGTCTGCCGTGAGACTCCGATGGCGCTCGCGAGCGTTGCGACCGTCAGGCCGTAGTCGGGCATGAAATCCTCGCGCAGCATCTCTCCGGGATGGATCGGGCGGACCGTGCGTTCTCTCGTGTTGGGGACGACCATGTCACACCTCACCTCAGTGGTAGTCGCAGATCTCGACGTCGTAGGCGTCTCCGTCCTCGAAGACGAAGCAGATCCGCCATTGGTCGTTGATGGAGATCGAATACTGCCCTCTTCGGTCACCTTCCAGACCGTGCAGCCGGTTGCTTGGAGGCTCCATCAGGTCCTCCAAACGCGACGCGAGGTCCAGGTACTCGAGCCTGCGGCGCGCCCGCCTCACGACGTCGGGAGGGAACCACCTGGCTTTGCCGTTCGCAAAGAGCTCCTCCGTGCGCTTGTTGGCGAAGGTTCTGATCACGTACGGATAATAATGCGTCACGTGACACGGGTCAAGGTGCGCGGGGTCGGATTGCGCCGCCCGCACGGAGACCTACACGCCGGGTCTCGGGGCCGCGGTGGCCGGCCGCGAGTCTCGCCACTCCTCGAGGGTCAGCGCGTCGCCTACGACGCGTGTCGGAACTGACGGTATCGCAGCGCGAGCCGTGCAGGGTCAGGACGTTGGGCGATCGATCTTGGCAGGACGATGCTCTGGCCGTGCAGCCCCTGGATCGCATGAGCCAGCGTCGGGCCGTCGCGTTCCCTGAGGATGTCGGGCCTCACTTCGATCACGTAGTCGGGACGGAGGCCGACGAAGTTCCGATCGTACGCGCTGTGATGGAGAGCGCACAAGGAGAGACCGTTGGGTACCACCGGCTCCCCCAACGGCTGCGGATCGGGGATGATGTGGGCAGCGTCCAGCAGCTCCTCGTGACGCAGGCGGCAGAACGCGCACTGTCTGCGGTAGGCCTCGAGCACACGCGCCCGAAATCCACGCTGATGGAGACGCACCTTCACCTCGGCGGTGATGTAGCTCCGGCGGCCCATGTCGACGTCTTCGTATATGGAGCGGACAGCGGGCCGCTCGGGCGAGTAGAGCACATGCTCCCTGTCGTCCACAGCAACTGTCACCGTGAGAGCGCCGGGGTCATCGTTCACGATGTACACGGGCCAGACCGCGAGATACCTCCCGGGGACTACCCCGTGAAAGTAGGCAAGAGGCAACCCGAGGCGCATCGCCTCGCGCATGCCCCGGTTGTCCCGATGGTCGGGGTCGTTTCCGCGGTAGCGGTAGTGGAGGAGTCCGCTGAGCAAGAAGTTCCCTGGGCAAGACGTCGCCATGAAGACCCACTTGCTCGGACAGCCAGTTGAAGGCTGCAGTTCGCACTCGTGCGTCAAGAAGACGATCCACGGCGGCCCCCACTTGTCCACTCCCACTGCGCTGTCGTGGTGCCGATCAACACCGGCATATTCGTATCATGAGTCGCCCCAAGCTTCGACCTCAAGCCCCGGAACCCGCCTGAACTCGCGCAGGTTGGCCGTGACCATGGTGAGCCCATGGGCGATGCAAGTAGCCGCAAGCCACAGGTCGTGTGGACCGATGAGCGTGCCCGCCCTCGCGAGTTCGGCCCAGACCCGCGCATGAGCCCGCGCTGTAGCCAGATCGACGGGGAGGAGCGGAAATCGTTCCAGGACACCCTCGACGAACGCCGAACGTCGGGCGCGCTGCTCCGGTTGAGCCGCACGATGAACCCCATGGAGCAATTCGCTCGCGGTGATCACGGACAGGAACGATTCGTCGTCCGCCCGACGCGCCACGTGCGGCTCGAGGTCGAGCCTGCCGCGCTCGGCCTCGATCAAGATGCTGGCATCGATCAGGACGGCCACGGGTCACGGACCTCAGTTCGAGCAAGATCCTCTCGGGCATCCTCGAGATCAGCCGCAAAGGCGTCGGCTTCCGTGGGAGTGAGGCGCGGCAGCGAGTCGAGCAGCCCGGGAAGATCGCCGAGACGCTTGCCGGCGGGAAGGGGCCGAAGTTCCGCCACCGGCTTGTTGCCACGCACGAGGACGAACGACTCACGCCGGTAGACGACGCGATTGACGTAATCGGCGAAATGGCGGACCACTTCCGTGACTGTGAGAGATTCGGGCATCGTGTCTCCTTCCGCAATCTGATAATCAGATTACATGAGTGGGAACCCGAGTGCCAGCATGATATCGAAGTCAAGATATCGCGGGACCATCGGTGGGCTCACACTCGGGAGAATACCGCCCGCCACGCGGCCGTGCGTCGGACGAACCAAACCGGCACCGCCTATTCCCGCCCCATGACTTCGATCTCTCTCCACGCCACCCAGGATGGGCTCACGGTGGTGATGATCTTGACGTATCGGATATCAGCCAGAGGAGTTGCCGGATCGAACTCCACCCTGCCCATATCCTCGGTGGATCCGCTGAATTCCTCGAGGAGCGTCAAGCTGTCTTCCTCTCTTCCGCCCCAGATTTGATGGACGGTCCTACCCGCCGGATACTGCGCGAGGACGAGGCGTATCGCGCTGACAGCAATCGGCTCACCAAGATCGACTTGGATCCATTGAGGGGGATCATCGCCGGAACTCCAAATGGTCTCCGAGTCTCCGTCAACAGCATTGAGTGGTGGCGAATCGGGTATGGACTTGGACGCTGTCGCGGTGATAGAAGCAGGCTCGCCGTCCGACGAAGCGGTGGAAGGCGAAAGCGATTCGTGCCCGGCCGCGCGATACTCCACGTTCCCGCCGACCATCGTCATCCATACTTCGATATCGATCAGGTCGTCGGGATCTACCGTCCTCGGATCGGCGGAGAGGACGAGCAGATCGGCGAACTTCCCCGCCTTCAGGCTGCCCACTTCGGTTTCGCGGAAGAGCGCGTAGGCGGCGTTGATGGTCATCATGGACAGGGCTTCGTCCACCGTGATCCTCTGAGCGGCCAGCCAGGCGGGTGGCGGGCAGATCACACCATCGTCATCGACTCCCTGGCGCGTCACGTAACTGTACAGGTGCTCGAAGGGGTTCAAGGGGAGGTAGGGCCAATCACTGTGCCAGGCGACCGGCAGACCCGGCGTGGCGTCCAGGAAGGCCCGCCAATTCTCGAACCAGGGGAGCTCCGCAGCGAACGTGGAGGAGTAGATGCCGGTATCTACTTCCTGGCAGGTCGGAAAGAATCCGAACGCGATGGGGACGATCCCGATCTCGGAATAGCGAGGCAGAAGATCGGGGCGGGCAAAGGAGTTGTGATCGATGCGGTGGCGCAGAACGTTCGGACCGCCGTCCAGAGCGCTTTCGATCGCGTCCATGGCCGACTCGATGGCGCGGTCCCCAATGGCGTGTAGGACTACCTGATACCCGGCCCCGTCTGCGTCCGCCACGATCTTGTTCAACTCATCTTGGGCGAACCAGAGGTCTCCGTAGCCGCCGTCGGGATACTCGATGCTCAGTGCGTACTTGCCGCAGACCCCGCCGTCAGTGAATACCTTGATGCCACCGATGCGCAGCATCTCTCCAGGATTCCGAGTGGGCGCTACATCCTTGTACCAGTCTCCCAGCACATCACCGCAAGGGCCGGAGTAGGTCAGATAGAGACTGGTGCGGATGCGCAGCTTGCCTGCCCGCTCGAAGGCCTGCATCTCGTCCAGGAATTCGGGCGGGGTATACATATTGGCCAGGGTGGTGATTCCGTTCTCCAGAGCCTGCTGTTGCGACTGATCCAGGTCGAGCCCCTGCGCAGCTGCATCATTGAAGACGTGATCATGGGCATCCACGAACCCGGGCATGACGGTCTGCCCGTGCAGGTCGATGATCTGAGTCTCAGGGCCGCTCATGGCGATGACTTCATCGTCGGTACCTACCCCGATGATCACCTCACCCTTGATGGCGATGGCCTGGGCCGTGGGTTGGCTTGGTTCCATTGTAAGAAGGATGCCGTTGTGAAAGATGATGTCGGCGGGCCCGGCTTGTTCGACTTGCGATGGAGTCGTTGTCGGCGCGACGTCCGCATCTACTGGGGCCGTGGTTGGAGGAGGAACCACCAGTTCCGTTGACGTGGTTGAAGGCTCCGCGCAGGCCGTCAGAAGGATGGAGAATGCGAGGCATACGGAAGCGATTGCCCGCAGGCTACGCGTCGAGTTGAACATACGCGTACTCGGTCCAAACGACTCTCACAGAGAGTACTTCTCGCGCATGCGGCGCGCGACCTCATCGTGTGAGACGACTTGGCCGGCGGCTATCTGTGCCTCAGAAACTGACAGATCACGCAGCAATTCGATCTCGTCGATCAGGCTTTCGTACACGCTCGGATCGAGGAGAACGGCGGCACTGCGTCCGTGCTGGGTCAGGATCAGCGGGCGCCCGGTCGAATGCATCTGCTCGATCATGGCGGAGGTGTTCGCACGGAACTCAGTCACGGGGAGCACGTCGGTGGATGGACGGATAGGGGGCATGGGAACCTCCGATTCAGGACGCCAATGAGTACATAATAGCGTGCTTAACGCCTTTGTGCGGTGCCCCTACCAAGTCGGCGTCGAACAACACTCTCATCGATACTTCTCCTCAAGGTAGCGCCGATAGTCGCTCTCATCCAAACCGAAGCCGGCGAACGCGCCTCGAAGGGAGCGGACACGGGGGGTGATGTCGATGTCGGGATCCGTGGTGTCGATCAACGCAAGGAAGCCGGAGACCAGCCGCGAGAGCGACTCACCGCACCCTGTGAACTCGAAGTTGACCCGGGTGGCCGCGATGTTGACCGCCATGGTCACGTCCGCCAACTCGATGAGCTTCTGCTCGATCGGATAGCCTCTCTCGTCGCGCAGCCACCTCAGGACCTGCGACAGGTGCCACACGGCCGAAACGCCCTCGTGGACCGGGATGGGCCCAGGCGTGCGGGGAGACAGCAGGAGCTTGCGCATGTTCTGACGGCTCTTCCCCACAAGCTCGGCAACGTCGGTGAAGCCCACGAAGTCGGGGGACGCTTCGATGAGCCTGGCTTGGGGGAGCGCCGCGAGCACATCACGGATGGCGCTCACGAGCGCCGCCTCAGCGATCGTTGCTCTACGGATGAAGTCAAGGGCGATCCGGCCGGGAATACCGATGCCGATGATCGCATCGTCGCATCCGCTCGCCGCGAGTCTCTCGACACACTCCTCTGGACCGCAACCGACGGCAGAGGTGTCGAACCTCAGTGAGAAGTCGTATTCGTTCATGCCCACATCACTACTCGTCATCGTCTCCACCGGTGCACCTGGCCACGACTCTTCGCAGCTGCTTGGCATGGTTCTGCGGATTGCGCGGTGTGCTCCATATGCTGGTGATGCAGAATTCCCCGCAGTGACAACGCGGGCTGTTGTGCGGGCAGTACATCGTTCCCCATGCGTGCGAACTCTTCCCGCCGACCTTGATTCGCCATCCACTGGCCTCAGCGTGTGCGATAGCGGCCTCGATGTCGGGGTCCGGGTGCTTCCTCCGGGCCATCTTTGTCTTCCTTCACAGACAGTATCAACGGCATGTGGCTAGTTGTCAAGTGACAACTGCACATCCGCCCCGATAATCCTACCGATGTTCGTCTGGCTAAGGATACCGACGGGCTCGGACAGACCGCAGCCGAGGGCGCCGTATGACAGGGGCAGTTCCCCGACGCCGCCGTACATCTCTCGCTGTCGATGACCGCCTTCGTCGCCGACTACTCCCGCTCAGACCCTCGCGCCCTCCACGGCAGTCGCAAGGCGGAGCGAGCGCGCCCACGCGTAGCCGCCCAGTCACGGTCGTCGTGCGGGCCCAGGCCGTGCAGCGGGCTCGCTTCTAGCTTGGTGACGAGCTTGTCGAGCCCGCGGAGGGGTTCGCGTCGAACGAGCGCCGGGCGACAACCGGAGTGTCACAGCAGCGTGCACAGCTTGTCACAGCAGCGTGTCACAGCTTGTCACAGCTCCTTGTCGCAGCTCCTTGTCACAGCGTGTCATAGCGACGGCCGAAGGAGAGAGGCCCGCGTCGGATCGGTGGGGCCGCTTGCGCGTTCAACGATCAGCCCTGCGCCTCGAGGCCTCAGTGCTCTATGACTCCAGGTCGGGATCGAAGTAGTCACTGTCGACTCGGGCCATCGACAAGGTCTTTGTCACGGTGACACCCACGCGGTGCCGAACCATGAGCCGGGCGAGCTCGGGCCCATCGATGAGGACGATGCGCTTCTTGATCGACCTGGCGAAATCTCTTGCCGGACCGGTGAACTTGTCGGTCGTGAAGAAGACGCCCTTGTCCGTGCCGTGCTCGTCGAGCGAGCCCGCGAACTCGCGGATGAGCTTCACGTCGACGGGCGTGTTGTAGCGCTTGGCCTGAACGACGACTTGGTCGAGGCCGAGAGTGTCTTCTCTGATCACACCGTCAAGACCGCCGTCGTGACTGCGAGCAGTAAGAGTCGTGCGCTCCGGGTCGGAGCCGCCGTAGCCCATGGCGGTGAGCACCTCGAGGACGATGCGCACGAAGCGCAGCGGGTCGACCGCACGCAGGCGCTCAAGGACTTCTGCGGCCACATGGTCGCGCACTTCGTCATAGGCGGCCTGGAGCCGCTCCTCGGGGGTCGCCACGTCACCGTCGATGACGGCGGGGTCCAGTGGCTTGAGGACACTGCGCCCCATGAACTCCAGATAGCCGGGGTATCGCTCCAGCGTCTTGGTGGTGATCTTGGCGGGCTTCTCGGCGAGGAGCGCCCGCCCGCTGTCGGCAATGGCATACTGCCCACGGCCAGGTGAATCGATCACACCCGCGCGCTTCATGTAGTGGAGCGCCCACAGGATCCGGTTGCGGTAGCGAGGCATCGCACCGCTCGGCAACATCTCGGCCTGATCTTCAGCAGTAACGCCAAGCCGTGCGGCGACCTGGTTACTCACATCTCGCGGCCGATGGATCTCACCGTCGACGAGCGTCTCGAGCACAGGAAGCATCAGGGACGCGAAACTGGGAACTGCCATGCGAGTCCTCCCCCAGGTTGAGGCTGTGGCACAGGAAGTGTACCCGAAGGCCGTGGCCGGACCGATTAGCTAGCTGCTTCGGTCGGAAACCGATTGGGGCCCTACAACGCTACCAGCCGCTCCAACCTCTGCAACACGGCGGCAGTGCTGTCCGGCGGCACCTTGCAGAGAAACTCCGCGCCGCGCGCCCTCCAGTCAAGGCTCTTGGCCTGATCCGATAGTACGACTCCCTGCACGGGAAGCCCGTCCGGAACCGCGACCTCGAACGGATAGCCCTTCACCTGACTGGTGATCGGACAGAGGATAGCGAGGCCGACCTTGCCATTGTAGGAGCCGGGTGAGATGACCAAGGCGGGCCGACGGCCTGACTGCTCGTGTCCGACGCTCGGATTCATCGTGATCCAGACGACGTCGCCGCGTTCCGGGGTCCACGGCATCCTTACCAGGCCTCCGCACCCTGCGCCGGACCGGTGTCCACCTCACCATGCAGGTTGGCATCGGTGACGCCATCGAGTAGCTCATCGAGGGTGGGCGCCCACGGGGACAAGGGCTGGACGAGAAGGCCCCCTTTGACCAGACGCATCTCCACCGCGGAGTCGTCCTTCAGACCGACTTCCTCCGCGAAGGACTTGGGGATTCTGACAGCAAGGCTGTTTCCCCACCTCTGGACCTTCGTCTTCATGACGACCTCCCGGCCGTAGTATCTACAATGAGGATACCACACGGACTCACCGCAGGCGCGCCCTCGCAGCGGCGAAGACCTCGTCCGCGGGGACGGCCCGCGCCGTGCCGCTGTCAAGCTCGGCGTCGCGCCGGACTGCCTCATCGAGGCTGACGTCAAGGTGAACCACCCCGGGTTCACAGGCTTCGGGAACACGTCGAGTTACTGAGACAGGATCGAAGGAGCGCTCAAACCCAGTCGAACCGAGGGGGCGAGGGGAGGGCTCCGGCCCCCGCGGCCGACAAGACAAGAATCCTGTCCGTCTTTGTTGCGTTGCCTTTCGTGTCACCCCAGATTCGAGAGACCTTGCGGTCGTTGGGCAGGCGGTCCTCAATGATCTGTCTGACCACCAGGCTCCCAGGGACGCAGCTCTCAGCGACATGCTCCGCAAGTCGAACAGTTCGCGCGCCTAGCCTGACGTCGCCAATCACGAGACAGATGTAGCCGTCATCAGTGATGACGTTTGCCAGCCGATGCAGTACCAGAGACATGAAGCGGAGGTACTTGGTAAGGGAGCCCGTGGAAAAGAGGACGTTGTCGACCTCTCGCGGAGTCTCGCCCAAGAGCCAGAGTCTTATCCAATTGAACTTGCCGTACTTCATGACATGGAGGTACGGTGGCGATGAAAACACCAATTTCGCCTTGCTGTTCCCGGACTCGATGCGACCGGACAGGGTCGCATCCTGCGCCCAGGCCATCCCTCTCTGTGGAAGCGCAAGGTGACCTCGATAGCGATTCAGCCGTGACGCCAGCATCTCAACCACATCGACTTCGGGTGCAACGAGCGCGTGGTCGTGAATGTACTTGAGGACGTAGCCGGGAGCCATGGCAAACGTGTTCGGCATGGCAACTGAGAGGCCTTTGGCCACGCCGTTCGCGTTCGCGTTCAGGTGGAGAATCCCCATCAGTGCGGCCAGAATGAACGCGTCCTCGGCGGTGCTTCGATCCAATGTCGATCGGAGCCACAGAAGCTGGCCGAGAGTGCCAGGTGCAAAGACTGCGCGAATGGCCTCTGGCTCGTCGCGGGTCGGAAGCACTCGCAGTTGCCGCTTCAGCCTCCTCACCCGACTGTCGAGAGATTCCCAGTCCGGCGGGTTGGTCTTGGCCGACGTAAGCACGTTGGCCAAGGGGTTCAAATCCGACCCCATTCCCGCGCGACCGAGAGCACACGCCTCCAGCGGAGTGGTGCCGCGACCAGAGAAGGGATCGTAGACGACGTCACCTTCGCGCGTCAACCACTTGATGAACACGTGCGGCATCGAGGGTGGGAACATCGCCATATAGGAGCAAAGCGAGTGGAGTGGGTGCCCCCAGCGCGGTGGAGCGTTTCGCCATTCTCCCGCAATCAGTTCCGCCGCTTGCATCAAGGACTCCCCGTGTGGCTCATCTGTCCGCGGCGCCTAGAACCTCGGCTATCGATCGTCCATTCCTGACAATCTCGTTGTGCAAGTAGTGAACACCCTTGTTGGCAAGACTCTGGGCCCACCTGTACGGACTATCGCCATAAGCCGGCACCAAGCTCATGATTAGCAGCTTGAGGTCTCCGTCCGGGTCGAGGGTCTGCACGCTGAACTTAGTCGTGTATCCGCTGTCAACCTCGTCCTCTCGCGGCCGCAAGCCCCTCGCCAAAGCAACTGTCACGGCAACCCGATAGACGTCAACTTCGTCTCTGAACCAACGCGTGTTCGAACGCAACTCCTTCAACAGGTCGTCCGTTGAATCGGGCAGACCAACTTGTGTCCGGTCCGCTGCTTTCGCTGCGCTACCTTCGGTGCCCATGGAACCTCCTACACCGCTTCCGGCACGATTCTGCTGCGTGTCTCGGTGACTCGCACGACCTCGTAGCGGCGCGCGATGTTTACTCCTGGCTCGTCAAGATCTCGATCCTTGTCGATTTCGCCCGAGTGCACCAAGACAACGACCTGCGGGCCCAGCTGAGGGAGGAATCGAATCACGTTCTTGCGGTGGCCCTGGTCGAGACGAGCGAAGTTGCTGTCCATCACAACTGGCCCCTCGCGGACAGCGGCACGATTAAGCCCGCCAATGAGGGAGAGTGCGACAATCTGTTCCGCGCCGGCTGATCTGCCAGGAACTGGCTGGCCGTTGCTGTCGAGAAGAGCGAGCCCATAGTTCTCGTCAATCCTCAGACCCTGATAGGCCGGCTCTGTCGTCAGAGTCTTGAAGATCTCTGAGGCGTCCGCTCCGACTGTCTCCCGAAGGCTGTCGCGGAAACCGTCAACCGCTGATTCGAACAACTCGGCCAAGAAGCGGCAGACGGCGGTCTTGAAAGCCAATGCCGGGTTCGCGTCAGGGAGTTTGTTGAGCTGGGTTTGCTTCTTGGTGCGCTCGTGGGCTAGCTCAAGAAGGATTCCCTCTTCGTCGCCGATGATCGTCTCAACCTTGTTGCACTGCCCGCGCAAGCGTTGCCAGCGCTCGTACTTTGCGTTGTAGTCCCCGTACGCTCTGCCCACCATGCTCGCGGAGATCTCGTCGATGCGGGTCTCAAGCTCGCCGATCGCGATCTCCGCCCCGGCTATCACTTCCTGGCGCATTCTGACTTCCATGAGCGCGTCCTGGGAGTTGAACTTCTCGTACGTGTCTGCTCGACGCACTGTGTCAAGGAGCGCGCTCATGTCATCGGAGTAGTGGGTTAGCTTCAGCCTTGTCGCTTCGTCTTGTACCCGCTTCAGAGCCGAGTGGTCTAGGCTAGTCTGGCATAGGGCGCATCTCTTGGCCCTGGTGGACTCCTGAAGCCTCTCCAGCCAATGGAGATCTTGAAGGGCGACCATCGCCCGCGCGCGCTCGGCTCGCAGATTCTCCAACCGCTGGGCAACCTGTTGGACAACCGGAAGCCACCACTTCCGGTGCACCAAGTCGGCGATGGCATCTTCGGCTCCTTCGAGTCGGTTCTGCTGCTCCTCAATCTGAGATTCCAGTATGCCCTTCTGTGAGATCTTGGAGGCGATATCCGCATTCTGTTTGACGGCGAGTTCGGCTGCAGCAGTGTCTTTCAGCAGCTTTGTTCGCTCAACTTCCAGTTCGGCAATATCGCTCTTCTTCGCACGGATAGCATTATCAAGTCTACCCACTTCCTCCAAGAGCGCAGCGTGCTTCTCCCTCTTCCGGAGATACGCGTTCTGCAATTGTTCAGATTCCGTCGCTAGCTCTTGGAGAGCAGGGTAAACTCTGAGGGCTGGAAGGCCCAAGATCTTCTCAATTGCCTGCTTCACTGCGGCCGCTTCTTGTTCGGGGTTCTTCAGAAGATCTTCATAATCCTCGAGCATTTCGGCATCGAAGAAGAAGAACCGCGAAACATCCTCACTCAGTATGTTCTGGAGGTATGGATCAATCGAACTCTCAGGGAATACCCTCGTTCCGGACTTAAGCTCCTTGGTTATCAGGAATTCCGCGTCCGAACTTGGCGGGCCGCTCGCCACTGCCTCTCGTCTCAGTAAATACTCAGCATCATCATGCTGAAACACAAGATTGACTGCCAAGGAGAAATCGCCCTCGGACTCTGCATCACGACTCAGGAGTTGCTCCTTCGTCTCAGGGTCAACCAGCGGAATCTCCCGTCCTTGTCTATCGGTCGCCCTTCCGTAGAGGCACCAACGTATAGCTTGCAGAAGCGATGTCTTGCCCTTCATATTCTCGCCAAACACGAGAACAATCTTCGCCGTCGGCGTCGTTGAGAGGTCCAACGGATCCTGCTGGCCGTAGTAGCATCGAAAGTTCTTGAGCTGAATGCTGCTAATCCTCAACTGTACTCACCACCTCGTCGACAGTGGCATCCACGAGTAATCGTGCTTCGCGTATGAAGGCAGTCAAACTACGTTCCCACTGGTGTTTCCAAGCGAGCTCGAACAAGGCACGGATCATCTCATCCGAGAGAGCTCCCTGCAGTTGAGGATCAGCAAGGGCTCGCCGCCGCTCGTTCGCCAAGTGAAGCAGGACCCGGAGCGCTTCTTGTTTTGTACGCGCGTCGCCCGACAATCTAGCCCTCCTCCTGATTGGTCTCGAACTCAATGGCCTGATCCTCGAGAGCCGAGGCCAACGCATCCAGCTTGTAACGACAGGCCTGGTTTCGCGCGTGGGCGGCAAACACTCTTGCACGCTCAAGATCCCGATTCAGGACCTGTTCTTCGTCCTCGTTCTGCCGGCAGACTAGCAGGTCGTAGATGTCGGCAGAGTACTTGCCTGGAGTCCGTCGAAGGACCCGACCCCTCCTCTGGATAAACTGTCGCGGGTTGGTGGATGACGCTAGGATGAGGGCGTGATCAACTGCGGGGATGTCGACGCCTTGGTCGAGGCACCGAATGGACACGAGTACACCGCCGTGGCGCTGAAACGACCTCAAGGTTGCCTGGGCGTCTCCCAACATTTGCGTGTGGTAGTCAAGAACATTCAGGCCAGCCGACACCAGACGGTCACTTACCTCGTTCAGCTGGTCTGAATCCTCGCAGTACAGCAGCCACCGATCGCCCGATTGATATTCCGCCTGAACGACTGCGCAGGCAAGAGCAGTCTTTGCCCTGGCCTTCTTCACGACTCTCGCGCGCTGAATCAGCAGCATCTCCAGCGCGTCACTCGGTTCCGCGTCGGGCTTCGCGGCTGCCCGAGCCTGGATCACGGCGATGCGCCTGCTCAGCTCATCGTATCTCTCGGCCTCGTCCTCCTCAAGGAGAACGGTACGGACGTGGTAGTCGTACGGAACAAGCCTGCCTGCGAGGAGTGCCTCGGGAATACCGAAGGGTGGTGGTAACACACAGCCAAAATAGTCGAAGAGCGCGGCCGTGCCCTCGGGATCGTTGAAGCGCTGGGGTGTGGCGCTGAGGCCGAGGCGACCACCGGCATCGATCTCGAGGATTCGCCTGAACCCTCGACTGCCCACCGTGTGGACTTCGTCAGCGATCAGCAACAGATGAGATCCGCCCGGCGTCCTAGAAAGGAAATCCTCGGTGGCGGCCGAGTTGACGGTAGCGATAACGACACGCGGGCCGGCGGGCGATGGCGAAGCGAATGAGCCTAGTCTCTCGCGCCAACGACGGTTCCCCAGCGACCCACCGACCATGAGAAGCTTGGGCTGCATGTCGCCGAGTTCTGTTCGAACCTCGAGAGCCCACTGCTGCGTGAGCAGGTCGCCCGGCACGATGACTACAGCGCACGCTCGAGCATCGCGAGTGAGCCAATTTCGCATGACCTCGAGCGCCGAGAGGGTCTTGCCGGCACCGGTTGCGTGATCGATCACGCCCCTCTCGCGTAGTGACCAGTTGGCGACAACTGCCTTCTGGTGCTCCTGCAGGCTGCGACGGCGGGTGCCCCCGAGCCTCGCCACCCGTTGAAGGTGCACGCGCGCCCGTTCCAGCGCGGCTTCGACGCCCAGTGCGTTCTCGAACCTAGCCAGGACCGCACGGGGGATTTCCGGCAGCGGTCTAACGCAAAGGTCATCCAGTGCGTCGCTCCAGAGACGCTCGAAGTACTCAACATGCCGACTCGTTCGCCGACTATCCGCCGAATCCCAGCTTCCGAACGTCTCGAAGCCCTCATGATTGACCATGGGGTCCCAGGCAGAGTAGGTCTCATTTGAGCTCCCCGAGAAGCTGAGAGCATCGCTGGGCGAATGGAAGATGCCAAGCTTCTCGTGAAAGATGCCGGTTGCGCCAGGTCGGTACGCAATTTTGATCTCCAAGGCGGAGGCAGCAAGCAGGGTCGCAAGAAGCTCAACTACGGGAACGTTCTCTGGGTGCCTCAAAACGGCCTCGATCTCGCGTTCTAGCGCCGCTGACACAATAGCATCTGATGACCCTGCGGCCTCAATCGCATCACGGTCTCGAGCTTCTAAGCTCGGAGAACATACGATTCTGATATGACCGCCTCTGAGCACGAAGTCAGAGATCGCGACACCAACCAAGTTGTAGAGCGAGCTGCGGAAGTATCCAACGGCACGGTCATAGCCGCGCGACACACCGAGGCAGGGAACGTAGAAATCCGAGACCAAGGCCGACTCGGCGGAATTGTACCCGAGAGCAACACCAAGTTCTTCGAGTGACTCAGCCAATCCCCTCCTCTCCCCGACCGTAATCGCGACTGCAGGCTGTCCGGCGTCTATCGTAGGCACTCGATCGAAGACGCCCTGGGCACACACAACATGCTAGCAGTCCCCTCCGACGGAAGTTCCACCTGCCCCCCAACGTCAGCGGAGACGCGGAGGGCCGCCCGCTGCACGCTGCTCTTGCGCCGCTCCTTTCGCAATTCCCAGCGCGCCTCACCGGCGGCTACGGATCACGCCGACCCAGCTTTCCAGCGCCTCGATGTCGGTTTTGAGTTCCGCCGGCTCGGGCACCGGCGCGCGCGCCGCTGGGGCCTGATCGTGTCCGGGCAGCCACTTCGAGCATTTCGTCATCGCTGCATCGAGCGTTCCGCAGTCATGCGCCGTGATGTCGGCGACAATGCCAACGTGCTGTGTGTGAACGCCAGGCCGGAACCGTTCGACAATGCCGCCCAGAAGAACTTCCTCAAGGGCACGTTCCCACGCTTCGCGCAGCAAGCCGTAGAGGTATGTGGCTTCCTTCTCATAGGCGGCCTGATGCCCATCGCGAAAGAGTTTGTCCGCGGCCTGCCCTTCGTTCTTCAGGTATCCGATCTTCTTCTTGATGGGCATCGCGACCCACGGCAGCTCCTCCGCACAGACGCCGGCGCCCTTCGAAAGCTGACGAACGTGCTGGTCAAGCTGCTCAACGCCCTGCTCCTCAGCGAACTGCTTGAGCAGCAGGAGGAAGACAATGTCGTGCGTGAATACAGCAACCTGCCGGGTTTTGGCTTCCTGCACCAGTCGCCGCGCCACGCCCTCGCGCCATCTGTAGTCAAGCGATGACACAGGATCGTCGAACACGATGCCGGATGGGTCATCGGCGGTACCGAGCTCCGCAAAGAATGCTGCGATGGATAGGCAGCGCTGCTCGCCTTCACTCACCACCCTCGGCAATTCAACCCCAGGTGCACGGGTGAGGATGAGTTTGTGATAGAGGACGCCCTCTGCTCCCCCGGCTTCCTTGATCTCGGCCTCGACGTGGCGGAAGCCGAGCGTTGTCAGCTCGTCGTTGAAGCTCTGCTTGAGCTTCTGCGTAACGGCGGACTTCGTCACAACCGTGCTCTTCTGCGTTATGGCGTTGGTTGTCGTGTCGTTGACGCATAGCTCGTAGGCCGCGATTCTCTTCTTGCGTTCGATTTCGTTCAGAACAAGCGGCTCATGCTGGGCAAGCAGTTCCCGAGCACGCAGCTCTTGCGCCTCGGCTGTCAGGCGTTCGAGTGTCTGATCAGCAGAGCTGTTGCGCAGCGTTTCAACGCGAGCCTCGATCAGCTCGGCAAGCGCATCGGCCTGGTGGGCAACGGACACGAGGTCCGGACAATCGGCGGCGAGATCATCGTCAGCGGCTAGGGCGAGAACGACGGCCTTGCGGCGGTTCTCGTTCGTGACCAGCGCGGCGTCTATCGAGTCCGCGACCGCCTCATGCTCGATATGGATTTCCTTGAGCGTCTCGGCTATGGCTTCAGTCGTCGTCTTGAGTCCGACGAAGAGTGTCCGCAGCCGGGAGAAGGTCTCCCTGACCTGCCGGAGTTCGCGCTCCGTCATCGAAACCACGAACGCCTCGAACTGCCGAAGTCTACGGCTGGCTGCGCGATCGAGGTCCTGCTGGCACAGCACGCAGTGCGAGCCACCCTCCACGACCGGAAACCCCTGGCCGGGATAAGCCTGGCCCTCCGAGAATTGGCGGGCGGCCTCCCAAAGCGCCGCCCACGGTTCGGAACCGGTTCCGGGCAACATCCCGGGCGGGAACGTTGCATCGCGAAGCCTTCTGCCTTCTTCGCTCTTGCGGCGCACCTCGGTACGCGCATCGAACACAGCGGCGACAGTCGCCGCCGAAAGCTCGGCCTCCGCCTCCGTGAGATGCCGAGCGAGCGCCTTGACGCGTCCGGCGCGAAGGGTCAGCTGCCGGATCAGTTTCTCGGGATCATTGGCCTGCAAATCAAGTAGCGACTTCTCCAGCAAGGCAAGCCGGGCTTCCTCATCCCGGGACAGGCGTGTGAGCGTCTGGACTGATTCGGGCTTCGTGAGTGAGTTGATGTTCGCCAGGAGTCTTGCCGCTGCAGTGTTTCCCGGGATTTGCGCCTGCAAGGAGGCTAGGGCGTTCGAGGCCAGCGCCCGCTGTTCACCTTCGAGCGTCGCGCGAACGGCCTTGCACGCCCTGACGAGCTTGTCGAAGAGGTCAAGCCCGAAAGGCCGGAAGGCGACGTCCGTCTTCTCGGTAAGGTAAACGGATGCGCACTGCGTGTCGAAGACGCTCACGCGGGATATGAATTCGTCCTCGCCGTTCCCGGCCCATTCCCGCGGTTGCAGTTCTGTCCCGACCTTGTACTTGATTGACACCACGGGCGAGAGCGGCGTTGCGCCGGACACGACGTTCCCCAGGATTCGCTCCTGACCTCGAGCGCGGCATGCGCTCTTGAGGATTCGGATGTACCCGGTCTTTCCGGCGGCATTGTCTCCGTAGACTACGGTGAGGTTCGGTGCGAACTTGAGAGTCTGGTCTTCCGCGAGCGCGTTCACTCCGCGATGATGAAAGATGGAGACGAGCGAGACGGGCGGCCTGCCGTCTGTCTTCTCCGGCACATGCTCCCTAGTAAGCGGAGCGATGTCCTGTTGTTCAGCGAGTCCGTGCGCGCACTTGCAGATGTCGGTCAGCGCGCGGATGTCGTCATCAGAGAGGTCGCCGTTCAGTACGAGGCGGCGAAGGGCATCTCGCTGCCAGGCCGGGCGGTCTTGGGACCATCGATGGAGTTCTTCGAGAACACTCATCTGCGCATCACAGAGCCAACCGCGATCCAAACTGCCGGGAAAGCGGCATGGTTTGTATGAGATCGACCGCGAACGGGACGATTCGGCTTGATCTCATTGATAAGGGCTGCGTTCATCATCTAGCACTCTGATTTCAAGTACTGGGTCCCATATGATGCGAATCCAGTGTAGTCGGGGTAGATGGTTCTGTGCTGGTATCCGAACAGTTGCTGCAGGCGGGTCCGAATCTCGGGAACCGCGGCAGCCTCGATGCGGACGGTATACGCAGCATTGGTCGCGGGCCTCCCTGCGCCGTCATGCATCTTGTGCACACGAAGTCCGAGTGAGATCGCCTGCCGCACGTCGTCGGCCCTCCAGCGAGCAGCTGACGCTGTCGTCGATCGGGGCCAGACTGTCGAGCCGCCGGTGACCGGTGCTCCACTGAACAGGAAGCCCCCGTTCTGCGCAGCAAGGCGCGGATGGAAGTGCGGCGGCCGCCAAGCCCAGACGCGAGATGTCCACTTGCTGTACGCGCGCTTAGCCTCAGCGGGCGCGGCATGGGAGGGAGGCGATGGCCACGGTTGGGTCATTGCATCCTCCCAATCCTGGTAGTCCGGGTTGTCGTTGATCAGCCGATCGGTCACGTCAAAGGCGAAGAACCGCGCATCCGTTTCCGCTCGCGGCGTACCATTGTCATACTTCTGCTCAACAGCGAACCAGAGCCCAATCCACGGATTGAAAGTGACATCTAGCAGGCGCGTTGGAATCCCGTAGTGCTGAAGCACAGCCAGCTGCCCCAACACGGATAGTCGTCCGTACTCTGCCATGTGGAGGCCCCAAGAGCGAATGTCCCTGAGAATACGGACCTCCGTCTCGTAGAGAGCGCGCTCTGTCGGAGGTGTTCGGGACGTCCAAGCAAGCTGCCTGTAAAGGGAGTTCCACAGTGGCCATTCCGCGTTCGTTTGACCACGCCAAACGAAGATACGGCCCTTGTCGGCCCACCTGTCGAAGACCCCATGAACGAACTCCTCGACCTTGCTCCAGTCGGACGCAATCTCTTCCCAAGGCTGCCAGAAGTCCTTGACCTTCAAGCCCCCTCCTCGCAGCTGCCGGGCATACCCCAACATCGTCTAGCGGTCTGCCCAACGCCACAGCAGACAGCCGTTTGACCAAATAACAGTATCAGGCCGACGGAACAGAAGGGACGCCGTGGGCCGGGCGGGCCGCGGACTGCCAGCTCGATGAGAACCACAGGGCACGAAAGGCAGGTCCGGGATAGGTCGCCATGCCCGGGGCGCCGTGAGCTGTCACGCCGGGCGGGCGTTCAGTGAAGCCGCCACGGACACACGGTCGCAGCCAAGAAACCGCCGAGTCGTAGACGGGTGTCTCCGCCTGACCGCGGCACCCTCCGCGCTCCCCCACCCCCCCGCTCACACCCACCGCCACGCCAACCAGACGATCACCACGTTGAACACCATGCTCACTACGATCAGGAAGCTGTCGTAGGCCGAGGGGTAGGGCAGTCCCACCGCGTTGAAGGCCACCAGGAGCACGGCGACGACGATGGTCGCCCAGCGGATTGCGGGATACGGCACGACCAGCGACAAGACGACCATGAGGATCGGAATCAGCATGATCACTGCTATCAAAAAGTACAGCCCCTGACCCGCCGGCTTGCCCGAGATCTCTCCCGTCACGAAGTCCCCGGAGAAGATGCGCAGCACGTCCCTCAGGCCACGTTGATGACGATCTTGCCCCGGGCGTGACCCTCTCCCAGATAGCGGAAGGCCTCGGGGGTCTCGCTCAGCGGGTAGGTCCTGTCGATGACGGGCGTGATCGTGCCCGCTTCGAGGAGTTCCTTCAAGACCATCAGGTCCTCCTGCTTCGGCGCCGACATCACCGGGCGTCCCTGCCGACGCACGAACAGCGACGACACGAACGCCTTGAGGACGTAGCCCAGGCCGGCATGGCCGCTGTTGGGTAGGTGCGTCCCCTGGGGAGTGAGCGCGCGCCGGCAGTCGGAGAGCGAGTGGTTCGCCACGTTGTCGAGGATCACGTCGTAGCGCGGGCCACCCTGCGTGAAGTCCTCCTGGGTGTAGTCGATGACGTGATCGGCGCCGAGGGAGCGGACCATGTCCACGTTCCTCGTGCTGCACACGCCGGTGACCTCCGCCCCGAAGGCCTTGGCGATCTGCACGGCGAACGTCCCCACGCCTCCCGAGGCGCCGTTGATCAAGACCTTCTGCCCCGGCTTGACACGCCCGTGGTCGCGGAGGGCCTGGAGGGCGGCCAGTGCCGAGACTGGCACGGCCGCGGCCTGCTCGAAGGTGATGGTGGCAGGCTTCGGCACGAACTTGTCCTCCGCGGCGCACGCGTACTCGGCGCAGGCTCCGCCGGGCTCGCCGAACACCTCGTCGTCGGGCTGGAAGCGGGTCACGTTCCTGCCGACCGCCTCGACGTAGCCGGCCGCGTCGAGTCCCACGACGTAGTCCTTCTTGGGCTTGGGGAACCCGACGAACAGCCGCACGAGGAAGGGCGAGCCGCGCATGCCGAAGTAGTCACCCGAGTGGATGGCGGCCGAGTGGACGCGCACCAGCACGTCGTCGTCCCCGACCGCCGGCCGGTCGATGTCTTTGACTTCGAGCACGTCCGCCGAGCCGTACGCGGTTTGGACGATGGCCTTCATGGTGTTCCCGACTGCGCTCTTCCCCTCAGAACTCATCACGAGCTGATTCGTGCGCGAAAGCTGCTAGCTCTCGGCCTGGTAGGCTCCGAGCAGCTGGACACATTCCTCCCGGAGCACTGCCACGTCGTGCCCGGCGATCAGCCAGACAACGGCATCGTCGACAATCGAGTAGCCGTGGGTGAGCTGATTCCGGAAGTCGACGATGCGGCGACTTTGGGTGATACCTGCGAAGACCTGCGGCGCCAGTCGCCCGAGCGCAGCCATCGCCTCGCCGACGATGATGAATTCCCGCTCCACCGAGGAGCGCACGAGCCTGTTGGAGCGGTACCCCGCGAGATCGAGGCCCGTCAGCGCGGCTTCGATGGCCTCGCAGGCCTCGATGATGTCGTTCAGATAGGCCCGTACGTCACGCTGCATAGAGGAGCTGCTTCTCGCGGTCGATTGCTCGAGCGATGTAGGGGTTCTTGACGGCGCCAACCATGACCAGGTCGACCTTGCCCAGTAGGGAGCGAAGCTCATCGAGAAGCCCGAAGTAGGCGTCCACCAAGGCATAGGACTCCAGCGGTTCGAACTCGACGAGGAGGTCGACATCGCTGCTACCATCGACGAAGTCATCCCGCAGGGCGGAGCCGAAGGCTTCGAGGCGCAACACAGCGTGCCGCGCGCAGGCTGCGGCGATTGCCTCTCGCTCACTCTTTAGTAGTCCGTACACAGGGGCCTCCTCATGCCTATCGTAGCGCCGACAGGTCGGTTGCGCCACAACGAAGGCCCGGACGCAGCGGGGCAGGAGGTCTCTTCCCCGCGTCGCTCGACGCACCGCCCACTATCCTGCCTCCCGCGCCCCGTAGTACGATGACCCGTCACGACATGGCTCAAGCCGGGCAGACGGGGGGACACGATGCGCGCAGCTGGGAGGAGACGCTCGAACTTGCCGGGTCGAGGAGGGACCGGGTCTCCACGCACGTCGTCGACATCACCGACCGCGCCGCCGTCGCAGCCCTTCCCGAAGCGGCCCTCGCGGCCCACGGCCAGGTGGACGGTCTGATCAACTGCGCCGGCATCATCCAGCCGTTCGTGCGCTTCAACGACCTGGAATACGAGGCCATCGAGCGCATCACCAAGGTGAACTACTGGGGCCCGATCCACACGGTCAAGGCGTTCTTGCCGCTGCTGCTCGAGCGCCCCGAGGCGCACATCGTGAACATCTCGAGCATGGGCGGGTTCGTGCCGGTGCCGGGGCAGACCATGTACGGCACCACCAAAGCCGCGGTGATGCTGTTCACCCAGGGTCTTCACTCGGAGCTCGTCGACACCAACGTCGGCGTGACGCTCGTCTTCCCGGGCGCGATCCACACCAACATCTCGAAGAACTCCGGCGTGGGCAATCCGGACGGCGTCGAACGGGACGCGAGCACCTCCAAGATCAAGATGACCGAACCGGATGCGGCGGCGCGGATGATCCTGGACGGCATGGAGAAGAACGCCTACCGCGTGATGGTGGGCTCCGACGCCAAGATGATGGACCGCATCTCCCGTCTGGCGCCCCTCAGGGCGGCCATGCTCATCCAGAAGCAGATGAAGGAGTTGCTGGCCACCTAGCCCACCATCACCTTGGCGCGGATCGAGTCTCAGCTGAGCCTGAACGGCGGATAGCTGTCGGTCACCAGGAGAAACGCATACGCCTGCACCCGGAGCCCCCATCTGATCACCCCGACAACGTAGTCGAAGAGGGCCCGGGGATAGCGGCCGGTGAAGAGGATGGCGAACCAGGAGATGATGATCGCGAACACGGCGCCCACCACCAGGAGGATGAGCACGACGTAGTGGGGTATGGCCAGGAACCACTTCACCAGGGGCAGCCAACGGTTGAGGTCTTCCTTGGCGTCGGGGTAGTCGATCTCCAGGTGCACGGCCTGCTCGTCCTCGGTGGAGAGGTAGGTGTCGGTGAGCAGGGTCGCGTAGGCGCCAACCCGGTTTTCGAAGCGCGTGAACTCCCGGGCGAAGTCGAACCACCAGCGCGGGTAGCGCTGCCGAAAGAGGATCATGAGCAGCGTCGCGAAGAACAGGGCGACGGCGATCCCCCCACCGGCATTGGTGGCCCGAGACACGACCTCGCCGGTCTCCCGTAGCACGGTGGCGGTGGAGTCCGAGGTGGCCGAGAGCACGGCCAGGATGATGGCGATCGGGATGATCAAGATCAGCCGGAAGGCGGTGGTCAACCGACTGAGTTTCTCGGGGTAGTCGATATTAAGGCGGAGCGCGTACGGTTCGGATGGAGTGGTCATGAGAATGCCTCCCTATGCGGACGAAGTGTTCCATATCCTGCTACGCTGAGATGTGCAGCAAGGTTCCCGGCCTTCCCAAGCATGGAGGAGGAGCCGGCGAGATCCACCGTGCAGGGAGGCGGAATCGTGCCTGGGCGCCCGCGGGGTCTTGGTCCTGGCCGGGTGGCCGGGGGTGGGGGCGGATCGCTCCGGGGTCAGAGATCCTCGGGCTTCAAGCCGCTGTGTTTCGCAATGCGAGCGAGCATCTGGGGACCGATCTCATCGCGATCGTGGAACGCGAAGACCAGATTCGGCCAACCCGGCCGCGAAAGCACCTTGTGGGATCCCGTCTGCCTCTCAACCCGCCAGCCGATGCGAAGGAGCGCCGAAAGGACGAGTTTGGCGCGCGTGGCGGGCCACTTGCTCACGCCGCGGCGAAGGTGATCCTCAGAAGCTCATGACCAGCCTCGTCGTGCTCAAGGCGGTCAGCGACGACACGCAAGGCAAGGGCCTGAACGTGGGCGATGGCCTCATCTTGGGTCGCACCGTAGGCCAGTACGCCCGGGAGCTCGACCACCTCGGCGATCCAACGCCCGTCGGTCTCGTGCTCCAGTTCGATTGTGAAGACAACAGGCATTTGGACACCCCCAGGGAGCTTCACAGCAAGAATACTACTCTTCAGTATGCACGTGCGCGGCTACGCTAGGGTCGCCCGCGGCCACTCGCCCCCGAGATGCCCGCAACTCCGCGAACACCTCATCCATGGGGATGGGCTCCACCTTGCCCGAAGCCATCTCCTCGTCGCGGCGGACGGCCTCTTCGAGCCACAATCGCTCAACCTCCGCCTCTGAGAGATCATCGAGACTCAGAAGGAGGTCGCGGGCAAGGCTTGCCCTGGTGGAAGGATCGAGTTCGAGCGCTTGGCGCTTGAGTTCATCGATGGTCAAGGCAACATCACCTCACCGTGAGTGTCGTTGTTGTACCAATCATACGCTTCGCGAAAGACGTTCGGGAGGGGCTCCCGGGCGAACGGCTGCCGCGGCACATCAATGAGAGTCTCTAAGGGCGGCACCGGTCGCCTCTCGTGCCAGCACCCTCTGGGCCTCGTCCACCGAGGCTTCCCGCACCAGCACAAAGTCCGTGTCGAACGTGGACACCACGAAGATGCTGATGTCGGCCCGCGCCAGCGGCTCGGCGATCTCGGCCAGCACGCCCGTCTGGCTGAAGTCGAGCGGACCCTCCACCATGAAGGCCCGCCAGCCCCGCTCCGCCCGGACTTCTGCGGGCACACCTGATTCCGGACAGACCACGGAGGTCTCCTCCGCCGTCCACGACACCGTGCGGAAGCCGCCGCCCAGGCACCAGTCCGGCACCGGCGAGTCCGGCTCGAGCCGACAGATAGCCAGCCGGTCGGGGAGCAGGCGCAGCGTCACCGCCATGAGTCACCCCTACGCCCGTACGGCCGCGCCGCGGGAAACGCGTTGCCCACGCATAACCTCATGTGGCCCTCCGCCTCAGTCCACCGCGAGCATGACGCTGTCGGCCTTGATGACGGCCGTCGCCTTCGAGCCCACCGCCAGACCCAGCGACGCCACCGAGTCCATGGTGATGACGGCCGTGATCGACTGCCCGCCGATGTCGAGCGTCACCTGGGCCTCCACCGCGCCCTCCTTGATGGCGGTCACTGTGCCCGTCAGTTGGTTGCGCGCACTGATCTTCATCGGTCCTCCTCGAGAGGCGGAGTTCTATTGGTAAGAATTCGGTATTCCCCGAATGGAGGCGACCTAGTGCCCGCGGGCGGCGGCCAACGTGCGTCACGCTCCAGCCGATACATGAAGCAGTCATCATCCCCGAAGCTGCGCCGTTCGATGAACTTGAACCCGAGCCGCTCGTAGAAGCGGTGGGCGCTCGCGTTTGAAGCAAGTGGATCGATCAGCACCGCGGTGACCGCAGGGTCGGCGAAGCAGCGGGCGAGCGCGAGGCGCATCATCTCGGTGCCGTAGCCCTTGCCGAGGTCGTCCTCCTCGCCGATCCAGATGTCGAGAGCCCGAAGGCTGGGCTCGACGTCGCCCCAGTAGTGGCTGTCCTCCAGCGCCGGATCGATGATCTGCAGCACACCGATCGGCCGTCCGTCGAGCTCGGCAATCAGCTGTTCGCGCCATTCTGGATCGCGCAGCAGCTCCTTCTCCCACGCCCACTCCTCGTCGTCGACGCCGGCGGCGATCACGTGCGGCTGCTCGTCCCAATAGCGCAGCAGCTGCAGGTCGTCGATGGTAGCGGGGCGCAGCTCGATCATGACTCCCCCCGTTGGGCCCCCGCCGCCCGGTACCGCAGCTCCACGATCCCGTCGGGCCAGGCCCTTGCGTGCACCACCTCCAGGGTCCGCGGACCCTGTCCACCTCGCCACAGGGGGATACCGTCACCCAGCAGCATCGGTTGCACGGCGATCAGGTAGTCATCCACCAGTCCGGCCGCAACCAGCGCCGTGGCCAGACGGCCTCCCCCGAACAGCCAGATGGTCCCGCCGAGCTGCTCCTTCAACCGCGCCACGAACGGCTCGGGCGCTTCCCGCACGAACTCCACGCCGGAGTACGGGTCGACGGCGTCGTTCGAAGTGAACACGTAGGCGGCCTTGCCCTCGAAGATGTCCATACCTCCGGCCAGCCTCAACGATGTCTCGTACGTCGCCCGGCCCATGACGAACGCGTCCACCGTCTGCATCAGCGCCAGATAGTCCCCGGGCACGTGCTCTGCTGGCGGCAGGATCCAATCGATACCGCCGTCCGCCTCGGCGATGAAGCCGTCGAGCGATACGGTCAGATTGAGGAGTACTCGGCGCATGGACGATCCTCCTCTCACGTGCGCATGTGTCTTCGCCGGAACAACCACGTGCCGAGAGCGAAGTACCCGGCGGTGAGCAGCAGCATCACCACGAGTTCGAAGCCCACGTCCGACAGGCCGCCTCCATAGTTCAATACCCTGTTCAGTGCCCGAACACCCAAGGTGGGAGGCAGCACGTCATTGGCGTAGAGCACGTGGCCGGCGAGCTCCGCCACCCGCACCCGAGGCAGCGGGAACATCACCTCCGAGAAGAACATCAGGATGAAGAAGGGGAACGTGCCCACGGTCAACAGCTCGAACATCGACCTGAGAAGCGCCGCGGTGACTACCGCGATGGCCGCCACCCCCAGCGTGGTCACCGCGCCAACCAGCAACACCATGGCAACCGAGCCGTCACTCCGGTAGCCCACCGACAGCGCCGCCAGGTAGGTCAGACCCAGCGCGATGAGACCGATGAGCACCTGGTTCACCGTGATGGCCGCGAGGAACTCCCAGGTGCGCAGGCGGGAGAGCATGAGGCGCATCATGGTGCCCCGGTCCACCTCCTTCACCAGCGAAGTGGCCGCCGTGAAGAGCGTCATGATGAGGGCCAGCACCAAGAGGGCGGGCACGTAGAGATCGAAGTCGCTGAGTTGCCGCTCCGAGCCGAGCGAGGCCAGGGTCACGTCCAGCGGCGACGCCGCCTGGGTGAGCACTCCAGCATAGGTGAAGGCCGTGTAGTCCGAGAGGGCCATGGCCATGGCGCCGCGTACGCTGGTCTCGTCGGCGTGGTTGACGAGTCGCGCCGGCGGCGGAGAGGCGCCGGCATCGCTCCCGGCGCCGACGGCGAAGTCGCGCAAGGCCTGCGAGAAGCCGGATGGAATCTCCACGAGCAGGTCAGCGTCACGGGCGCGCACCTCGGCTTCGGCGGCCGGCACATCGGTGACCTCGGTCACCACGAAGACGGGCTTGCCGTCGGGGTGCCGAGCGCCCTCCCACGCGGCGAGGAGACCGGCCACCTCGGAGGAGACGTCGGCCGGGGCGGCGCCCGCCGTCGCGCCCGCCGCGCCGTCGTGGTTCACGTACAACAGCCGGTAGGCCGGGGAGGCCGCCTCGAAGTAGCCGAACATCATGTAGACGAAGGCCGGTGCGAACACGAGCGTCAGGATGAGCACCTTCCACTCGCGCAGGTTCTCCAGGAACGTCTTCTTGAGGAAGGCGACGATCCTCATTCGCGCAGCTTCCGGCCGGTGAGGTCGATGAAGACATCCTCGAGAGTGGCCCCGCGTGCCCGCAGGTTGACGAGCAGCAACCCGCGCCCCGCCACTTCGCGGAGCACCTCGGCCACCGCCTCGGCCGGCTGGGTGGACGCCAGCGAGAGGGTGCTACCGTCGGCGCTCAGAGTGCAGGTGGGGCGGAGACGGTGCAAGAACGGCAGCAGCGCCTCGGTGACATCCGCATCCACGGTGATCTCGAACAGCTCTCCCCCGCCGAGGCGACCCTTCACCTCGGCGACCGTACCCATCACCAGCAGCCGCCCGTGGTCGATGACGCACACCCGGTCGGAGAGCTTGTCGGCCTCCTCCATGTCGTGCGTGGTCACGACGATGGTCATCCGCCCGCGCAGCGACCGCAGGTACTCGCGTACGAGCACCCGACTCTGAGGGTCGAGGCCTGCCTGTGGTTCGTCCAGGAAGAGGATCTCGGGCTCGTGCACCAGCCCCAGGGCGATGTTGAGTCGCCGCTGCATGCCGCCGGAAAGCGTCTTGCCCAGCTTGCGGGCCTTGCCCTCAAGGCCGAACACCTCCAGCAGATACGTCGCGCGTTCGCGCGCGGCGGCTGCGGGCATGTCGTACATCATGCCGGCGAACTGGAGCTGCTCGAGGCAGGTGAGCGAGTCCCAGATGACGATCTCCTGCGGGGCGACGCCCACGCTGGCGGAACCATGGAGCGCCCCGGCCCTCACCGGCCGCCCATCGATCTCAACGGAGCCCGCGTCGGGAGCCAGCAGCCCGCTCATCATCTTGAGCGTAGTGGTCTTGCCGGCGCCGTTCGGGCCCAGGAACCCCAGGATCTCGCCGCGCCGCACCTCGATACTGAGGCCGTCCACGGCCACGAGGTCACCGTAGCGCTTGACCAGGTCGGTGGCGCGCAGCACGCAGTCGCGCCCACCCGCGGCGGAAGCGTCCGGCTGGGTTGCGGCCACGGCGGAAGCCCCTACGGGCGACGGGCGGGTGTCAGTCACAACCTCTCCGGAGCCTGACCGAACCACTCAGTGCGACTACACTGCGCGCACATCAACGTATGCGCCGACTTGTTCGCCCAATCCAGGTCCAGGAACGTCATCCCCGCCGTGTTCAGCTGGGCGGAACCCTCGGCGAAGTCGACTCCTTCGCAGTGCGGACAGGTGACGCGCCTGCCCTCGACCGCGTACTGCCCGGGAGCGAACGGCTGCCTACCCGCCGCGAGCGCCCCCTTCAAGCCATCGAAGAAGCCTGCCATCCGGATCCCCCTCTCCTCGCCGCTCTATCGGTCCCTGAGCAGCCTCCGCGGCGGGCCCCGCCCGTGTTCGTCAACCGACTATCTGAATGATACAACTCAGCCCCGATGGGGGTTTCCCGAACAGCCGTCCCCGCGAGCCGGTCGTAGAAGGTCCTTCGCGTGGGGCTCACTAGCAAGGCTACCGCGTTGGCTCCCACGGCCAGCCAAACGAGGCCGAAGCCGCCCGCGTACGCGGGCGAGGACGGATGGTCGCTGTAGGTGATCTGCCAGATGCACGCGTGGGCGAGTTCCCAGGGAGCGAGCTTCAGCGCGGAGCGGGCGAGGGACCGGCGCAGGGTCAGCCGCCGCCCCTCACTGTCGGCGACAGTCAGGCCCAGCCTCCGCTTGCCCCAGGTCGCCTGCCGCGAGGAGGCCTCCGAGAGGGCGAAGTAGAGGAGCACCGGGGAAGTGACGAGCACGAACCCGGCCACCTCGCCCCGCAGCGGTGCACCGAAGAGAGCGACAGCGACTCGCGGCGCGAGCCGGGTGAGCGCCGCGCCGGCGCCCACCAGAACGACGAGGTACCCGGCGATCGGCAGGTAGTCGAACCCGAAGGCCAGGGAGCGCAGGCGGAGGCCCGCCGGAGACGACGCTACGCTCCCGTTCATCCCGCCCCCGGCGGTCGCTCGGCTGTGGGGTGTGGGTCGTCACCCGGTCCACCGGGCGTGCCCGGAGTGCCCGCAGTGCCCGCGACGCCCGGACTGCCCGGAGGGCCCGCGATCTCACCCGCGAGGACACCCGGTCGCGGCGATCGGCGCGACGGACTCGGAGTGGTCGAGGGCCGCGCGAGCCCCTCTTCATACCAGCCCAGGATGCGCAGGGCCTCGGTCTCGTCGAGATGCGCCACGCCGTACTTGGCGCGCGACGAACCCGATACCGAGACGGTCCGCAGCGACGCGAGATTGGCCCGACGCTGAAACGGGCTCTGTCGGACATCAAGCGACTGGATTCGGGAGCGGGCGACCCGCACGCGCCGCGTGCCCAGCGCCCCGGAGCGAAGAGTCACGGCGTCCTCATCTGTCCCGGCCCCGGCCCGACGCCACTCCAAGGCGCGCACGCCGGCTGTGATGAGCACCACCAGCACCCCGGCGGTCACCGCCCACGGAAGCCCGGGCCGATAGATGAACCAGGCGGCGGGGCCGAGCGCGGCGAATGCGACGACCACGGCGAGCGACGTCGGCAGCAGCAGGTAGTGGCGCAATGCGCGGGCCGGAGCACCGTGCGCTTCGGGGAACACCTGGGACTCAGGCAGCAGCCTGTGCATGAGGTCGTCCACCTCGTCGGCTCTGGCCACCGGCACCATCGCGGTGCTGCCCGCGATCTGTTGCCCGGGCTGCCCGCCCTGCTCGAGTCCTGCCGCGTCGACATGCACAGCCGCGAGCCCGAGCAGACGTCTGATCCAGGACTCCTCGATCCGCACCGCCTGAACGCGTCGTATTGGGATGCTGATCTGTCGCCGGCTCAGCAACCCAGCCTCGATCTCGATGCGGGTCTCGTAGCGTCGCACAACGAACCCGAAGTCGCGCGCGATGCCCGCGGCGGTGGCCGCCGCCACGAGGATGAGGACCGCGACAAGGATGAGCGTGACCAGCACAGGCAAGGCCGTCGTCGCTGCGCGCGACGCGGTCTGCCCTATGAACCGGTCGCCGACTACCTCGTAGAACTGACTGAGCGCTCCGAGCCCCACGCCGATTATGATGGGTACTCGGTTCGAGGTGATCACACCCACGAGAAGCCGACCGAACGGCACCTTGTGTTCGAAGCGCACCCCGCGACCGGGGACCTCCACGCCACCGAACACCCCTCGGAAATCGCTGATGCGACCGATTGGGTCTTGACCGGCGGGAGTCTCGGGGGCGCCCTCCGGCGTGTCATGCAGGAGCGCGTTGCGGAGTTCTTCCGCTCGGTCGAGCGGGATGGCGCCGATCTTGGCCTCTGGCTCGCCGCTCCCGCCCCCGGCCGTCTGCACGACCACCTCGACAAGACCGAGGATGCGCATGAACGCGCCGGCCCTCACGTCGACGCCATGCACGCGCGCGATGGGGATCGTGCGGCGTTTCCGGATCAGAAGACCCTCGACGATCAGCAGATCGGTGCCGACGATGCCGTACTCGTAGCGCCACCACGAAGCCCACATCAGCCCTATCACCACGAGCAGGATCAGGAGCACGACCGCGGCTACGATCAGACTCGGCACCCCGCCAAGGCCGCGGCCGATACTGCCGAATGCGACCACCGCGATCAGGGCGATGCCGAACTGGCGTAGCGTTTGGACGGTCCGCACCGCCACGGTAGCGGGGTGGGTCTTGCGGAGCCTAGAGTCCGCCATCGTCCGTCACTTGGGCAAGAGCGGCGATGCGGTCACGGATCCCCGCTGCATCCGCATCGGCGAGCATCGGGAGTGCGTCTCACGATGATCAGGCCGCGCTGGAGGCGGACCGCAACGTCCGTGATCTCCCATCGCCACCGTCGGTATGTCGTCGGGACGGCGAGGCCTATCCACAGCCCCGCCACCACCAGCGTGGCAACCAGCGGCACCAGCCACGCCGAAGTCGGACCTCCGATGAGGACCATGACGACCGCAAGCGCCACGCAAACCAGAAGGGCGATCGCGACGAGGACGAACGCGTAGATACGCCAGACCTTCTTGGCCCGCGGGTCCAGGTGGTTCGAGGGAGTACCGGGAAGATCCATGACGACATCCTATCTCGCGCAGACGCCGTGGCCGAGTCGACCGGGGAGAGGAGAGCGCCTCCCGTGACCGCCAACGCCGCCTCGGTCGCCGCCAACGCCGCCTCGGTCGCCGCCAGGGAGGCCGGAGCGACGTCTCAGACGTGCTGGTCGATGAGGATCGGGTTCCCGTCAGGGTCCGCCAGCATGAAGCTGCCGGGCCCGGAACCGCTCTCGTCTACCTCGCTCGTCAACTCCACGCCCTGGTCCTTCAGATGGCGCTGCAGATCACGGACGTCCGTGAAAGCCGGGAGTTCCTGGGCGTTCCCGTCCCAACCGGGGTTGAACGTGAGGATGTTCCGCTCGAACATCCCCTGGAAGAACCCGATCACGGCATCGCCGTTCTTCATCATGAGCCAGTGCCGCGAGGCATCTCCGGCGAAGACCTCGAACCCGAGCTTCTCGTAGAAGTCCTTCGATGCCCCGAGGTCTTTCACGGCCAGACTGACAGAGAACGCACCAAGCTCCATCTCCTACCCCTTCCCCTCGTCTTTCGACGACGATCGTCCCCCGGCACGGGTGGACAGCTCCATCGTTCGGTCCCTCATTCCATGGCGATCCAGAATGGCCTCGATTCGATACCGGTACTTCGTAGAGACGATGCCGAGGCTCAGCCCGCGCGCGCGGAGGAGGTCGAGTGCGGGCAGCACTCCCTTCAGCAGTTCGGTCTGCGCCACCATCATGGTGTCTGCTCTCTCCACGAAGAGCCGACGGAATCGCTCCTGGACCTGACTGTCGGCCTCCCCGGTCAGGGCCTCGAGGGTCGCCTCCAAGCTCAGACCGATCGTCCTGCAAACCTCCTCGGGGCCGCTCGGCGCGAAGCCCAAGGACTCCAGAGCATGATCGACGCAGGCGACCACCGCACGGGTGGAGTCCACGAGGGTGAGGTCGAAGTCGAAGATCACGGCCCGAAGTGCGTCGCCGCGCGTGGCAGAAGGGCCCGCCTCGGACACGGTCAGCCTGCCGCGGGCGTCAAGCCGGCGCCCCGTCTCCCAGGTATCGTTCCAGTCCAGCAAGAACGTCCTGCATCAGACGCGAGTGGATCGAACTGACGGGCAGCACGCCTGACAACAGGCGGATCAACGTGCTCTGTATCTCAAGGTCGATCTCATACGTGACAAGCGTCTGCTCACCCAGTTCTGAGACCTTCCAGGTACCCGTTCCCGCGTAGATGCCGCTATATGTCATCGTGAGTTCATCGCCATCGTTCGCACTGGAGACTTCGCAGCGGAAGGCTTGTCCGCCGAACGGCCGGACCTCGATGCACGAGCCCACGAGCTCTTCCGATACGTCCAGGGTCTTGATCTTCACGGATGACGGCCACCACGATGGGTAGTTGGCGATGTCCGGGATGACCTTCGAATCAACGGTGCGTATGGTCTTCATGTGCCACCGAGCGCTGGATCGGGTCGAACGCGTCCTACTGCGATCAGGCGAGATCGAATCGGTCGAGGTTCATGACCTTGTTCCAAGCCGCTACGAAGTCGCGCAGGAACTTCTCCTGGGAGTCCTCGCAACCGTAGACTTCCGCCAAGGCCCGCAGCTGGGAGTTCGAACCGAAGATGAGGTCGACGCGGGTGCCGGTCCACTTGAGTTCGCCCGTCGCGCGATCACGACCCTCGAACACGCCATCGTCGTCAGAGGCCGCTGTCCACGTGGTGCTCATGTCGAGCAGGTTCACGAAGAAGTCATTGGTGAGCATCTCCGGCCGCCCGGTGAAGGCGCCGTGCGGGGACTGGCCGACGTTGGCACCCAAGACGCGCATGCCGCCAACCAGGACCGTCATCTCGGGAGCGCTGAGTGTCAGCAATTGCGCCCGATCGACCAGCAGCTCCTCCGCCGATGCGGAGTAGTTGGTCTTCTGGTAGTTCCGGAACCCGTCTGCAATCGGTTCGAGCACGGCGAATGAGCGCACGTCGGTCTGCTCCTGCGCCGCGTCCGTGCGTCCCGGTGTGAAGGGAGTTGTCACGTCGTGACCGGCGTTCTTGGCAGCCTGCTCGACGCCTGCGCATCCGCCCAGGACGATCAAGTCGGCGAGTGAGATCTTCTTCCCGCCCGACTGCGCGCCGTTGAACTCCGCTTGGATCCCCTCGAGAGTCTGCAGCACAGTCTTCAGCTGGGCCGGCTGGTTGACCTCCCAATCCTTCTGCGGGGCGAGACGGATGCGGGCCCCGTTCGCACCGCCGCGCTTGTCGGAGCCGCGGAACGTGGACGCCGACGCCCACGCCGTCGACACCAGCTGGGAGACGGATAGTCCGGAAGCGAGGATCGTGCCTTTGAGGGCGGCGATGTCCCGCGCATCGACGAGCTCATGGTCGACCGCGGGTACCGGGTCTTGCCAGATCAGCTCCTCCGCCGGGACCTCTGGGCCAAGGTAGCGTGAGCGGGGTCCCATGTCGCGGTGGGTGAGTTTGAACCAGGCCCGGGCGAAGGCGTCCGCGAACTCCTCCGGGTTCTCGTGGAAGCGGCGGGAGATGGACTCGTAGATCGGGTCCATGCGCATCGCCATGTCGGCGGTCGTCATCATGGTCGGAACCCGCTGCGACGGATCTCCCGCATTCGGCGCGAGGTCCTTGTCGACGACATCCTTCGGCGTCCACTGCCAGGCGCCGGCGGGACTCTTCGTCAGCTCCCATTCGTAGCCGAACAGCATGTCGAAATAGCCCATGTCCCACTGGGTCGGCTTCGGGGTCCAGGCCCCTTCGATGCCGCTGCTGATGGTGTCGGAGCCCTTGCCGCTGCCGAAGCTGCTCTTCCAGCCGAAGCCCTGCTCTTCGATACCGGCGGCTTCAGGTTCAGGACCCACGTGCGTGTCGGGGGCGGCGCCGTGGGCCTTGCCGAAGGTGTGCCCGCCGGCGGTGAGCGCGACCGTTTCCTCGTCGTTCATGGCCATACGCGCGAAAGTCTCGCGGATGTCGCGGCCGGAGGCGACCGGATCCGGCTCGCCGTTCGGTCCTTCCGGGTTGACGTAGATCAGGCCCATCTGCACGGCGGCGAGAGGCTTCTCGAGGTCCCGCTCACCGGAATAGCGCGCGTCGCCCAACCACTCGCTCTCGGTGCCCCAATAGATGTCCTCTTCCGGCTCCCAGACGTCCTCGCGCCCGCCGGCGAAGCCGAAGGTCGGCAACCCCATCGACTCGATGGCGCAGTTGCCGGCGAGGATCATCAGGTCGGCCCAGGAGATCTTGCTGCCGTGCTTCTGCTTGATCGGCCACAGCAGACGGCGCGCCTTGTCGAGGTTCACGTTGTCCGGCCAGCTGTTGAGCGGCGCGAAGCGCTGGGTGCCGGACCCGGCACCCCCGCGGCCGTCGCCGCTGCGGTACGTGCCGGCGCTGTGCCATGCCATCCGAATGAAGAGCCCCCCGTAGTGACCGTAGTCGGCCGGCCACCAGTCCTGCGAGTCCGTCATCAGCGCGTAGAGGTCCTGCTTCAGAGCCGCCAGGTCGAGCTTCTTGAATTCCTCGGCGTAGTCGAACTCTTCACCCATCGGGTTGCCCGTGGGAGGATTCTGATGGAGGAGCTTGAGGTTCAACTGGTTCGGCCACCAGTCCCGGTTCGACGTGCCCCTGCCGGCAGCGGGCTTGTCAGCTCCGCCCATCTCCGGATGCCTGATCTCTTCGTTCATGTGTGCTCCCCCTTCCCTCCCGGACTGGATCCGGACACCCGACGGCCTCGAGTCGAGCCCGATCGGTGAGATACGCGCTGGTTCGCGTGCAACGTTCCCCGAAGGCCGGACTCTCAATCCAGCTGCCGGGTTCGCGCCCGCGGGACGCGGCAGGCACGAAGGCCGGCGTTCCGACCGGTCTCAACATCCATGCCGGCGATGTGGGCGCCGCCGAGGTGCTCACCGGCCTTTCCCGCATCGCCCCGGTGACGGCGGTGCGCGGCAACATGGATTCGGGCGCTCTGGCCTGGGATCTCCCGCAACAAGCAGTGGCGGAGGTGTGCGGGGTCCGCTTCTTGGTGGAGCACGATCGCGCGGCGTTGGTCCGCGCTGTGGACCCCCGTGCGCTTGGGGCCGATGTGGTGGTTACCGGTCACAGCCACTATCCCGCGGTGGA
>Ga0180009_10000046_pt1 | contig 218194 bp, 203 predicted proteins | sample OS_PC_MetaG_FD_123537 | JGI IMG/M metagenome (GOLD analysis project Ga0180009, IMG submission 123537) | Groundwater microbial communities from the Aspo Hard Rock Laboratory (HRL) deep subsurface site, Sweden - OS_PC_MetaG | ecosystem: Environmental > Aquatic > Deep subsurface > Groundwater...
CCATCCTTGACGATGACGCAGCCGACGCGCGGATTGGGGCTGGTGGTGTAAAGCCCGCGCGCGGCGAGTTGCAGCGCGCGCGCCATGTGGGCATGGTCGGCGCTGCTGAAACGGTCGATGCGGGGCATTTACTGATCGATGTCGCGGATGACGTCGCGGAAGTCTTCGACGTCCTGGAAGCTGCGGTACACCGAGGCAAAGCGGATGTAGGCGACCTTGTCGAGCTTTTTCAGCTCGTTCATCACCAGCTCGCCGACTTCGCGCGCCGGGATTTCGCGTTCGCCCAGCGTCAGCAGGCGCTGGCGGATGCGGTCGACCGCTGCATCAACCAGTTCGGTCGAAACCGGGCGCTTGTGCAGGGCGCGGCGAAAGCCTTCGCGCAGCTTGGATTCGGAAAAATCCTCGCGGGTGCCGTTGGTCTTGACGATTTGCGGTGGCCGCAACTCGGCGGTTTCCCAGGTGGTGAAACGTTTGTCGCACGCCGCGCAGCGGCGGCGCCGGCGAATCGCGTCGCCCACTTCATTGACGCGGGAGTCAATGACCTGGGTGTCGAGGGAGCCGCAGAAGGGACATTTCATGGTCAGGGGTCGGGATTCAGGGGCCAGGATTCAGGGGATGCAGCTTCGCCGCAAATTGATCGAAGGGGCCGCGAAGCGACTTTCCCTGATCCCTGAATCCCGACCCCTGACCCCTCTCAGCCATACACCGGAAACTTCGCCGTCAGCTTCGCCACTTCGCCCTTCACCCGCTCGATCACGGCCTCGTTGTTGGGGGCTTCGAGCACGTCTGCGATCAGGTGAGCCAACTGTTCAGCTTCCAGTTCAGTGAAGCCGCGCGTGGTCATCGCCGGGGTGCCGATGCGGATGCCGCTGGTGACGAAGGGCTTCTGCGGGTCGTTGGGGATGGAGTTCTTGTTGACCGTGATGTGGGCACGGCCGAGCAGGGCTTCGGCTTCCTTGCCGGTGAGGTTCTTCGCCTGCAGGTCGACCAGGAACACATGGCTCTCGGTGCGGCCGGAAATGATGCGCAGGCCGCGCTCGACCAGCACCTTGCACATTACCAGCGCGTTGTCGATGACCTGTTCCTGGTAGCGCTTGAATTCCTTGGTCGAGGCTTCCTTGAACGCCACCGCCTTGCCGGCGATGACGTGCATCAGCGGACCGCCCTGCAGGCCGGGGAAGATCGCCGAGTTGATCGCCTTCTCGTGCTCGGCCTTCATCAGGATGATGCCGCCGCGCGGGCCGCGCAGGGTCTTGTGGGTGGTCGAGGTCACCACGTCGGCAAACGGCACCGGGTTGGGGTAGACGCCCGCGGCGATGAGGCCGGCATAGTGCGCCATGTCGACCATGAAGATCGCGCCGATTTCCTTGGCAACCTTGGCGAAACGCTCGAAGTCGATCCTGAGCGCGTAGGCCGAGGCACCGGCGATGATCAGCTTGGGCTTGTGCTCGCGTGCCAGCGCTTCCATCTTGTCGTAGTCGATTTCTTCCTGTTCGTTGAGGCCGTAGGCCACCGCGTTGAACCACTTGCCGCTCATGTTGAGCGCCATGCCGTGGGTGAGATGGCCGCCTTCGGCGAGGCTCATGCCCATGATGGTGTCGCCCGGTTTGAGGAAAGCCAGGAACACCGCCTGGTTGGCCTGCGAGCCGGAGTTGGGCTGCACATTGGCGGCTTCGGCGCCGAACAGCGCCTTGACGCGGTCGATCGCCAACTGCTCGACGATGTCCACGTATTCGCAGCCGCCGTAGTAGCGCTTGCCGGGGTAGCCTTCGGCATATTTGTTGGTGAGTTGCGAGCCCTGCGCTTCCATCACCGCCGGGCTGGTGTAGTTTTCCGATGCGATCAGCTCGATGTGATCCTGCTGGCGCGTGTCTTCTTTTTGAATCGCCGCCCACAGGTCGGGGTCGGTTTGGGCAAGGGGCAGAGGAGCAAACATGGCGGAGTCCGGAACGCGAAAACGCGCATTTTAGCAAAGCGCGCCTGAGAACGCGTGATGCGCGGTTCAGCTATCTCTTTTTTCGTCGCCTGTCGGTTTCGTCTGCGGCACATTGAACAATGTACGCAAGTCGGCAATCTCCTGGCGCAGCGCTTTCAGGTCGTGGTGCATTTCCAGGCGCATGCGCTTTTCTTCCTGGCCAACGAAAAAGGCCGCAATCGAAGCGGTCACCAGCGACATCACGCCATAGGTCAGCACAATGACCACGCCGGCGAATAGCCGGGCAGAATGGGTGGTGGGGACGAGGTCGCCGTAGCCGACCGTCAGGCCACTGGTAAAGGCGAGCCAGACGCCGTCCCAGTAGCCGTTTACGGTGGGCTCCAGCCAGTAGAAACCCGCGCCCGATACCAACATCAGGCCAAAGCCCAGCAGCAGGATATAAGGCGTCGAGCCAGGAGTGAGCGAACGCAGCTGATGGGCCAGCCGTACGCCCAGCAAGCCCGCGAGAGCGAGTCGCAGCAGGCGCAGCAGTGCATACAGTTCACCGGGCAAATGCGGAACCAGCAACGACACCGCAGTGGCGGCGATGATGGCGAGCGACAGCCAGTTGTGCAGCACATACCGCTTTCGCTGCGTGGAGACGCTCAGCATCACTATCAGCTCAATTGAAAAAGCCAGCAACACCACCCAGTCCAGCATGTGGCCGGCCGTTTTCAGGTGCGGTTCGGCCACCAGCTCGCCCAGATAAAAAGCCGGGATGGCCAGCAGGGACACGACCAGCATCGGCCAGTGCAGGCGTTTTTCCCAGAGATAGGCGCGATGGTTGTCGTGGGGGGAAACGCCACCCAGCCCCATGGCAAGTCGGATATTGAACGGCATAAACGTGGCTCGGGCAGGAATCCTTATAATTCTAGGCTCTTGTATCCCCTTTCCTGCGAACCGGAGTTTCCATGCGTTTCAATCGCCGTGATTTTCTGGCGGGTGCGGGCGCCGCCCTGCTGCCGCTGAGTGCGGCACAGGCTGCCCCCGCCGAATCCAGTCAGCTGCCCACCATCCGCTGGCGGCTGGCATCGAGTTTCCCCAAAAGCCTTGACACCATCTACGGCGCAGCGGAAACCCTGTCCAAACGCGTGGCCGCCCTGACCGGCGGCAAATTCCAGATCCGCGTGTTCGCTGCCGGCGATCTGGTGCCCGGCCTGCAGGTGCTCGACGCGGTTGGCAACGGCACTGCCGAATGCGGCCATTCGGCAGGCTATTACTACGTCGGCAAGAACCTTGCGCTGGCGTTTGATACGTCCGTGCCGTTCGGCTTGACGGCGCGCCAGCAGAATGCCTGGATGTACGCGGGCGGCGGCATCGAGGCGCTGCGCAAGCTTTACGCCAAATACAACGTGTTGCAGTTTCCGGGCGGCAATACCGGCACCCAGATGGGTGGCTGGTTCCGCAAGGAAATCAGATCGCTGGCCGATCTCAAGGGGCTGAAAATGCGCATCCCCGGTCTCGGCGGCAAGGTTATGGCGCGACTCGGCGCGGTGCCGCAAACCCTGCCCGGGGGCGATATCTATCCCGCGCTGGAACGCGGCGCACTCGATGCTGCTGAATGGGTCGGCCCCTACGATGACGAAAAACTCGGCTTTCAAAAAATCGCCAAGCATTACTACTACCCCGGCTGGTGGGAAGGCGGGCCGCAGCTGAGTTTCTACGTCAATCAGACGGCATGGAAAGCCTTGCCCGAGCAATATCGTCAGGCGTTTGAAGTCGCCACTGCCGAGGCGAACCAGCTGATGCTGGCGCAATACGATGCCAAGAACCCGCCCGCGTTGCTGCGTCTGGTAGGGCAGGGGGTCAAGCTGCATCCCTATCCCAAGGACGTGATGCTGGCCGCGCGCCGCGCCAGCTTTGAACTGTACGAGGAAGAGGCGAAAATAAACCCCGACTTCGCTGCCATCTACCGTCCGTGGAAAAAGTTTCGTGATACCGAATTCCAGTGGTTCAAGGTGAACGAAGCCGCCTATTCGAATTTCAACTATTACGTGAAATAGCCATGAACCGACTTGACCAGTTGATCACCACTTTCGACCTCGGCCTGCGCACGGTGTTTGCCAGCCCGCATGCAGGGCGCCCCTATCCTGCAACGGGTGCGGAAGCCGACCTGAGCGAAGCCGAGCGTGCCCACGCCGCTGCGCTGATGCGCGTCAACCATGTCGGCGAAGTGTGCGCGCAGGCGCTGTATGCCGGACAGGCGCTCACCACGAAAAATGAACAGGTGCGGGGTGAACTCGAACAGGCCGCGCGCGAAGAAACCGACCATCTCGCCTGGTGCGAAACGCGCATCAACGAACTGGGCGGCCGCAAGAGCCTGCTCAACCCGCTGTGGTTTGGCGGCGCATTCGGCATCGGCGTGGGCGCCGGACTGCTCGGCGATAAATGGAACCTCGGCTTTCTTGCTGAAACGGAACGTCAGGTCGAAGCGCATCTCGACGGCCATCTGCAGCTATTGCCGGAAGCCGACGCCAAAAGCCGTGCGGTCGTCGAACAGATGAAAATCGACGAAGCCCGGCATGCGCAAACCGCGGTTGACCACGGCGGCGCGCCGTTACCGCCGCCGGTGAAATGGGCGATGCAGTTCGCGGCGAATGTCATGCGGCAGACGGCTAGCCGGATTTAGGGTTGCTGATGTTGATTCGCGCCAGCCTGGGCCTGAATTTAAAGCCACCAATGTTCGCGTAACGGCTTATGATCTGCCCAGTCTGGGCATGCGCTTGTCACGCAGGAATTTAGCCGGACATTCTGTAGTCATTGCAAGGAGAATCATCATGGCAAAAGGCCAGGTACGTGGAAACAAGGAAGTCAAGAAACCCAAAAAACCGAAACAGGCCGTGGTTCCTGTGGGATCGTTCATCACCCCGCCAAAACAAGATAAACCGTCAAAATCCCACTGATTTTTGATGGAACCCAGGCAAACGCCACCGTCGAGGTGGCGTTTGCACATTCAGGGTCCGCCCTCCGCTTCGGATCGCGTTGCCCGGGTTCCTGAATTGCGACAAGAGCCAGCGTATGGTTGCCGCCACTTTTCGCTTCTATGAAGAGTTGAACGACTTTCTTGCGCCAGCCCGGCGCAAGCAGGAATTCATCGCTCCGTGCGCGCAGGCGGCGACCACCAAGCACATGATCGAGGCGCTGGGGGTGCCGCACACCGAAGTGGAGCTGATCCTGGTGAACGGCGAGTCGGCGGACTTCAGCCGCCTGTTGCAGGACGGCGACCGGGTGGCGGTGTATCCGCGCTTCGAGTCGATGGACGTGACGCCGCTCTTGCGAGTGCGCGACACGCCGTTAAGAGAGACGCGCTTCGTCGCCGACGCGCACCTGGGTGGACTGGCCCACATGCTGCGCATGCTGGGCTTCGATACGTTGTATGACAACCATTTCCACGACGACGAAATCGTGGCAATGAGTGAGCAGGACGGCCGCATCGTGCTGACGCGTGATCGTGAATTATTAAAGCGGCGCGCGGTGACGCACGGCTGCTATGTGCATGCGCTGAAATCGGAGGCGCAGCTGCGCGAGGTCGTCGAGCGGCTCGACCTGGCGCGCAGCGCCCGGCCGTTCACCCGGTGTCTGCACTGCAACGCGCCGCTGCGCCCGGTCGACAAGGCCAGCGTGCTGGACCGCCTGCCGCCGAGGGTGCGGGAGCACTACGAGCACTTCAGCGCCTGCGACGCGTGCGGGCGCGTGTACTGGGAAGGCTCGCACTGGCGCAACATGTGTCGTCTGCTCGATGGGGTGCTGCTAAACAGCGGGGAAAGCGGAACTTAAGGTGCGGCGTACCCTCTCTCTTGTCTTCCCCACACAAGCAAATCTCATGAAAAGCATGAAATGGAAAATCTTCGCGACCCTGGTCGTCGGCTTGGGACTGGCGGGGTGCGATGGCACGCCTTTGGTTCAATCAAGCGATGCCGACGAGACAGTGGTCGAACGCAAGCTGGATCCGATGCAAGTGACGCGCGGGAAGGCCGTCTATGAAAAGGTCTGTCTGGAGTGCCATGGCATCGGCGGCAAGGGGCAGCCGGGCGACTGGCGCATCCGCGACGCCGACGGCCACTTCCCGCCACCCCCGCTCGACGACAGCGCCCATGCCTGGCACCACCCGACTGCGGTGCTGCTGGACATGATCCGCGAGGGCAGCCCGCAGGGACAAGGCAAGATGCCAGCCTGGAAGGGCAAGCTGAGCGAGCAGGAGATGCTGGATGGCGTGGCTTACATCAAGTCGCTGTGGTCCGACGAGGTCTACGCGCTGTGGTGGAAGCTGGAGCAGAAATCGCTGGAACCCTGAGCGGACTGCGGACTCTGTCTCGCAGCAGGTAAAATGCCGGTATTGAAATCACCCAATCAGGAGTAACACCATGAGCGAATACGGATTCGACACCCAGATCAGCGGCCCCTTCGACGCAGCCATCGAGAAAGTCACCGCCGCCCTTAAAACCGAGGGTTTCGGCGTGCTGACCGACATCGACGTGAAAGGCACCATGAAGACCAAGCTCGACGTCGACATGCGCCCTTATCGCATCCTCGGCGCCTGCAACCCGCCGCTGGCGCATCAGGCCATTACGGCCGAGCCCGATGCCGGCATGCTGTTGCCGTGCAACGTCGTCGTACGCGAGGAAGCGGACGGCAAAGTGACCGTGTCCTTCCTCGACCCGGGCATCATGGTCAAGCTTGTTGCCAACCCTGCCGTTCATGGCGTTGCGACTGAAGCGCGCGCGCGTCTGATGCGGGTGAAAGATAGCCTGGCGGCCTGAGCGGTTTTAACGCTCACAAAAAAGCTCGCGTCTGCGGGCTTTTTTGTGAATTATGAATCCAGTTTTTTCTGCACTTCCTGTACCAGCACCCACGGCGCCACCACTACTGCCCAGAACATCGGCTGGCGCGCATGCCAGTCTTCGGCATCGGAGAGTTCAGCCCGGGCGATGCGGCCCTCGGCCAGCCAGGCCTGCGCTTCGGCTGCGTTGTTTTCGGCAATCAGCAGGGCAGCATCGACCAGGTCCACGCCCGTTGCGACTTTGACGACGTCGCCGCGCGCGAAGTGGCGTTCAAGTTCCGGCCACGCAAGCTGGGCGGTTTCGAGCGTGAGCTTGGCGTGGAGAATTTCGCGCTCCGTCATGGCCGGCTTTTCCCGCCGCCGCGGCGCTGGCTCAGCGGATGCTTGGGCACTTGCGGCGGGCGCCCGCGCGAGGCGGGCGGCGCGACGCGCGGCTCGCCCTTGACTGGCACGTCGCGCAGGATGCGTGCGCCTTCGGGGCGCTTGCCGGTGCCGGCGGGTTGGAACAGCGGGATCAGGTGCTTCTTGCTGTTGCCGATCAAGTCCTCGCGCCCCATTTCCTTCAGCGCCTCGCGCAGCATCGGCCAGTTTTCGGCATCGTGGTAGCGCAAAAAGGCTTTGTGCAGCCGGCGCATGCGGCCCTGTTTGACGACTTCAACCGATTCACCCTTGCCGCCCAGCACCTTCTTGAGCGGGTTCTTTTCGGTGTGATACATGGTCGTCGCCAGCGCCATCGGCGTCGGTAAAAAGGTTTGCACCTGATCCAGGCGGAAGTCGTGCTTTTTGAGCCACAGCGCGAGATTCAGCATGTCTTCCAGCGTGGTGCCGGGGTGGGCGGCGATGAAATACGGGATCAGGTACTGCTTCTTGCCGACCGATTTTGACGCGGCCTCGAACAGAGTCTTGAACCGGTCGTACGCGCCCATGCCGGGCTTCATCATTTTCGACAGCGGCCCGGCTTCGGTGTGTTCGGGCGCGATTTTCAGGTAGCCGCCGACGTGGTGTTGCACCAGCTCCTTGATGTATTCGGGCGAACGCACTGCAAGGTCGTAGCGCAGTCCCGAACTGATCAGCACCTTCTTGATCCCCGGCAGTGTGCGGGCGCGGCGATACATGCTGATGAGCGGGGCGTGGTCGGTGTTGAGGTTGTCGCAGATGTCGGGGAACACGCAGCTCAGGCGACGACAGGCTTTCTCGATGGTTTCCGACTTGCAGGCCATGCGGTACATGTTGGCGGTCGGGCCGCCGAGGTCGGAGATGACACCCGTGAATCCAGGGGTTTTGTCGCGGATCGCCTCGATTTCCTTGATCACCGAATCTTCCGAACGGCTCTGGATGATGCGGCCCTCATGCTCGGTGATCGAGCAGAAGGTGCAGCCGCCGAAGCAGCCGCGCATGATGTTGACCGAGAAGCGGATCATCTCCCACGCCGGAATCTTGGCGTCGCCGTAGCTCGGGTGCGGCGCGCGCGCGTAAGGCAGGTCGTAGACGCCATCCATGTCGGGGGTCGACAGTGGAATCGGCGGCGGGTTGAGCCAGACGTCGCGTTCGCCGTGCGCCTGCCGCAGCGCGCGGGCGTTGCCCGGATTCGATTCGAGGTGCAGCACGCGCGAGGCGTGCGCGTAAAACGACGGGTTGTTTTTGACCTGGTCGTAATCGGGCAGGCGGATCACGGTGCGCTCGCGCACGTCCTGCCTGGCGGCGAGCCGTTCGGCTTTCGGCACGATGCGAATGGGCGCGGTGCCTTCCGGCGTTTGCGCGGTCGGGCCGCTGGGCGTCATCGCGTAAGGGTCGACATGGGCGTCGATGGCGCCTGGTGTGTCGAGCTCGGTGGACAGCACTTCCAGCCAGTTGTCGGCTGGTTTCCAGTCGCGCGGCACCATGAAGCCGGTGCCGCGGATGTCGCGGATGTCGGCGATTTTTTCGCCTTTGGCCAGACGCTGCGTCACCTCCAGCAGCGCGCGCTCGGCGTTGCCAAAAATCAGCAGGTCGGCCTTGGAATCCGGCAGCACCGAGCGGCGCACCGTGTCCGACCAGTAATCGTAGTGCGCGATGCGGCGCAAGGAGGCCTCGATCGAGCCGATGATCACCGGCGTGCCGGGGTAGGCTTCGCGGCAACGCTGGGCATACACCGTGACCGCGCGGTCGGGACGCTTGTTGGGCGCGCCATGTGGCGTGTAGGCGTCGTCGGAGCGGGTTTTGCGGTCGGAGGTATAGCGGTTGACCATCGAATCCATGTTGCCCGCCGTCACGCCGAAATACAGCGTCGGCTGGCCGAGGGTGCGAAACGCATCGGCCGATAGCCAGTCGGGCTGGCTGATGATGCCGACGCGATAGCCCTGCGCTTCCAGCAGCCGTCCAACCAGCGCCATGCCGAAGCTGGGGTGGTCGATGTAGGCGTCGCCCGTCACCAGAATGATGTCGCACGCATCCCAGCCGAGCGCGGTCATTTCGGCGCGCGACATCGGCAGGAAGGGCGCGGTGCCGAAGCGGGCGGCCCAGTGTTTGCGGTGGGAGAACAGGGCGGGTGTCATAAGGCGATTTTACCGGTGTGGCGGAACAGGAAAGACAGGAGGCCAGGAGGGTTATTCCCCGCCTGGCCTCCTGTCCGCCTTGTATAAAGGATGCAGTTGCTGGTTTGACTTAGCGTACTGCCAGCAGTTCCACATCGAACACCAGGGTCGCGTTGCCCGGAATCACCCCGCCCGCACCGCGTTCGCCATAGCCCAGCTCCGGCGGGATGGTCAGCTTGCGCTTGCCACCCACCAGCATGCCGGCCACGCCCTGATCCCAGCCGGCGATGACGCGGCCCATGCCGAGTTTGAAGTCGAAGGGTTCGTTGCGGTCGACGCTGGAGTCGAACTTGGTGCCGTTGGTGAGCCAGCCGGTGTAATGCACGACGACGGTCTGGCCTGCGGTAGCGGTGTCGCCGGTGCCGACGACGAGGTCTTCGATAATGAGTTCGGACATGATGCTTTCCTGGATAAATTGAACAATGCCGCCGGGGCGACAGGGTTGCATTATCGCTGGTTTTGCTGTGTCTGTTTAGGCGGGCTGTTGCGCCATGCGTTTGCGCTTTTCTTCGACCAGCAGCGCGTGCAGCATCTCGGAAGCCAGGCCGTGCAGCACCAGCCGGTACCCGGCTGACCAGGTTGCAGGCACCACCATTGGATGCTTGTTGTTCACCAGTACCATGCCGTCGGGTTTGGCAAGGACTTTGGCGGCGTAAAGGCCGATGGTTTCATCGAGCTGGAGCGAGTGCACCGAACGCCAGAAATCGCGGTCGCTGAGAAAAAGCTGGTAGAGCGGGGTGAACAGATCAATGCAGGTTTGCAAATCGATCTTGTTGAGCCAGCCATTGTTCTGTGGGGCGATGGGGAAATACCCCTCATCTGAAATCATCGAAAAATCGAGTTCTTCGTTGCCTTCGATCCCGTGTATGCCTTGCTGATCGAGCGCCAGGTTAAGCCGGGTAATGAAGTTGAAAATGTTCAGGTCATGCTTGATGAACAGGTCATCCAGCAGATCGGGCAGGTCGCGTGGCAACAGCGGGTTGAGGGGAACCTGGCCGCCTTTGATGTTGGCGCTGAGAAAAGCCAGGTTCTCCGAACCGATCCAGAAATGCCGCAGGATCAGCCAGTTGGCTTCAGGGCTGGCGAAAATGGCCAGCGAGCGCGCCAGGAACCGATGCAACAGCCTCGAAGAAGACAGCCAGTGCGGCGTAAACGTCTTGACCACCTGCAGCAGCGCAATGAGCAGGCGTGCGACTGGGCGAACGATGGGCAGCAAAAATTGCCGTGAAACGGTGTTTGAGTCGCGGAGCCACGCTTCTTTGACCGCCGGAGCAAGCGGCGTTGAGCGATCCAGCCAGAGGGTTTGCCACGGATCGGGGTCTTCCGGGTTATGTGGGGCGTGCAATACGGGACAGGCACGCGGCAGGCTGATTTTTTTCACGATGCTGGGTCCTGTGGCTGGAGGTACTGCCATTGCTGCAAATACAGCAACGCGACGCTGCGGGCGACTTCCACAATCTGCCGCGTGGCCGCAGGCGAGTATGCCGCCGCCAGCTTGACCGCTTCCAGCCAGCGCAGCATATGGCTCTGATCGTTTTCACCGTGGTACGCCATGAACTGTAGCAGCGACGAGGACAGACCGAGTTGTGACTTCAGGCGCGGCAACAGGGTGGGAACAATGCGTTGGCCTGTGCCTTCAATGATGTAAATGCCGCCCAGCAAGCCAACCGGATCCGAGCGCGACGCGTAGGCGTGCATGAAGGCATTGAGCGCTTCGCCGCCCGGATTGAGCCGCAACGCGTGGCGCGGCAATACGCCGCCTGCGTTGCGATAATCCCGATACAGCATTTGCCAGTCGAGCTGCTCTTCATCCGCATGGGTTTGCACCAGTTGCGCCAGGCCATTCAGCCCCGGACTCATGCTGGAGACTGCGCGGCGCATCCACAGGCTGCCTTCGCGCACCTGGGGGATCCAGTTTTCCATCCAGGCCAGATAGGCGTCGTGTTGCACCGTGCCGTCCAGAATGACGCGTACCAGTTCGCTGCGAAACACGTCTGAACGATAGCCATGCCAGACCTCCATCAGGTCCTTGAGCATGGAGGCGATCGGGGGCGACATCGTGGCATCGGGCCGTATCGGGGGCGGAGCCAGTTGGTCGAGATCGCTGCCAAGGTCGGCCGGTTCGCTCGCGCATTCGGCATCGACGACTTCCAGCAGAAAATACGCGACTGAAAACTGCCCTGATTCGGGGATGAAACCGAATATTTGATCACCCACCGCCAGGGTGTCTGCGTGCTGCTGGTAGAACTCGTCGAGCATGATGAAAATCGAGGCGGCACCTGTGTTGCCTTTACTCGCAAGGTTCGAGAACCAGCGCTCGGGCGGAATCGCCAGACCCGCTTCGTCCATCAGCTTCTCCATCATCGGCTTGAAGCGCTCGGATGAGTAATGGCACAAAAACCAGGTGATGCGGGTGGGGTCGAGGTGGCCGGCTTTGACCAACTGCGCGTATTCGTGCAGCCCCAGATCGAACAGGTTGGGCAGCAGCCGGATGTCTTGCCGCAGGTCGAATGCACCGGCGCGTTCGGCCGCCTCCAGGTTCGGAAAATCCAGATAGCCGGGTGACCGATTGCCCGGCGACAGGCCGGCTTGCATGCAGGTCGGCAGATCACCAGAAAACGATTTCTGGTGGATCCAGCGAATTTTGAGTGAGCGCCCAGTGGAGGCGGGTCGATTGGACAGGGCGACGCCGCCCGCGCCATCCGACAACATCCAGCGCAAAAAATGCGCATCAAAATCGATATCCGCAGCCCGATTCTGGAAGCGTGATGCCTTGAACAGTCGGGAGGGGAACTCGCTTGCCAGTGCGAGTGCGCGCGTTGCCGCACCGGATTCCACCGCTTGTGCCGCGGCGTTCAAGGCGCCTATCGAGGCGGCGCAAATTCCCGATATGGAAAGCGTTTCGAGTGGCGGCAGGTGCAGTTCGCCCTGGATCAGATTGGCGAGCCCGGGTGCGGCACAGTCGCCGCCAGTCGTTGCGGCCGCAAGAAAATCCACTGGCGTGCCATCTGCAATCAGTGAACGAACCACTTCGGCGCCCATCGAGGTGACCGAATGCAACGAATTTCCCTCGCTGTCCAGTGCGTAATGCCGGGTCTTGATGCCGTTTTCGGCCAGGATGCGCTGCTTGATACGCCCTGACATGCGATTGATTGAACCGATGTACTGGTCCATTCCGGCGTTATTGATCGGTTCGCCCGGAAGAAATGCAGCGGTGTCGATGAGGTAGGTCTGTTTGAAGGGTGTCATCGAGGATCAGGGTTCAAAGTTGATGCGGGCGGCGGCCCAGACAAGTGTCGGGATGTCTGAAGAAAAAGCCAAATTATTGTGATGGCGTGAATGAGGTGCCTGATGGTGTTTGATGAACCCCGTCTTAGCGCCACTCGGCCGGCAGATAGCCGGCCGCAGGGTCGACCTCGACGGGGATTTCGGTCACGCTGCTGGCATCCGCCGGCGCGTCGACCAGCACGATGGACGGGAAGGCAAGCACCATGGCCACCATGAACAGCTGGATCAACAGGAAGGGAATCGCGCCCCAGTAAATGTCGCTGGTGCGGATGGATTTGGGCGCCACGCTCTTCAGGTAAAACAGCGCAAAGCCGAACGGCGGGTGCATGAACGCGGTCTGCATGTTGACCGCGAGCATCACGCCGAACCAGATCGGGTCGATGCCGAGCTTGTGCGCGACCGGTGCCAACAGCGGCACGGCGATGAAGGCGATCTCGAAAAAATCGAGAAAGAACGCCAGCACGAACACCATCAGGTTGACCACGATGAGGAATCCGAGCACGCCGCCGGGCAACTGGTTGAATAGGTGCTCGACCCAGAGGTCGCCGCTCAGGCCGCGAAACGACAGGGTAAAAATCGTCGAACCGATGAGAATGAAAATGACGAAGGTGGTGAGCTTGGTGGTGCTGTCGACTGCCTGCGTCAGCTGCAGCCGGGTCAGCCGGCCCCGCGCTACGGCCAGCAACAGCGCACCTGCCGCGCCCATCGCGCCGCCTTCGGTGGGCGTGGCGACGCCGAGGAAAATGGTACCGAGCACGAGGAAAATCAGCACCAGCGGCGGCATCAGCGTGGTCAGCACGCGCAGCAGCAGCGCAGAACCATGCAGGGTGCGTGCGCTGGCCGGCATCGCCGGCGCTGCGGCAGGCTTGACCAGCGTGAGCACGAACACGTAAAGCAGATACAGGCCGACCAGCGCCATGCCGGGCAGCAGCGCACCCATGTACATGTCGCCGACCGATGCGCCCAATTGATCCGCCAGCACGATCAGCACCAGCGACGGCGGGATGATTTGTGCCAGCGTGCCGGAGGCGGCGATCACGCCCGACGCCAGCCGCTTGTCGTAGCCATAGCGCAGCATCACCGGCAGCGAAATCAATCCCATCGCGATCACCGACGCGGCGACTACGCCGGTGGTGGCGGCGAGCAGCGCGCCGACGAAAATCACCGCGTAGGCCAGCCCCCCTTTCATCGAGCCGAACAGCTGACCGATGGTGTCAAGCAGGTCTTCGGCCATGCCGGAGCGTTCGAGGATCAGCCCCATCAGTGCGAAGAAGGGAATGGCCAGCAGCGTCGGGTTGGCGACGATGCCGTAGACGCGTTCGGGCAGCGCCGAGAGCAGCGAGAAATCCATTACGCCGCTGGCGAGACCGATCCCGGCAAACAACAGGCCGTTGGCGGCAAGTGCAAACGCCACCGGGTAGCCCAGCAGCAGAAACACCACCAGGCCAAGGAACATGAAGGGGGCGACGCTTTCCATTAAAACCGGCTCCATCAAACCTCCTCCGCCGGGGCTTCAGCCGGCAGCACCAGCGCGCCGGTCAGCACGCCGATCTTTTTAATGATTTCGGCCAGGCCTTGCAGCGCCAGCAGGCCGAAGCCAAGCGGCAACAGCAGCTTCACCGGCCAGCGCAGCAGCCCGCCGGAATCGGGCGACATCTCCTGCGTGGTCCAGGCATCCATGAACATCGGCCACGCCAGCCAGGCCAGCAGCAACGCCATCGGCAGCAGAAAAAACAGCCCGCCGATCAGGTCGATCAGCGCCTGGCCTTTGGCACCCAGCCGTCCGTAGAAAATGTCGATCCGCACATGGCCGTTGTGCTTCAGCGTGTAGCCCGCCGCCAGCAAAAACACCGCGCCGAACAGGTACCACTGGATTTCCAGCCAGGCATTCGAGCTTGCGCCGAGCGCCCAGCGCGCGAGCGCATTGCCTGCCGAAACCAGGGTTGCGACCAGTACCAGCCAGATGACGAACTGGCCGACGCGTTCGGTGAGCGCGTCGATCGCGCGGGACAGGGCGAGCAAGGCATTCATAGGGCGCCGGATTCCTTCAGCAGTTGGGCAAGTTCGCGTGCAATCGCCGCATAGCCTGCGGCGTTGGGGTGGATGGGGTCGGACTTGAGCGCGTTGTCCTTCAGCACGGTATTGAGGATGTCGCCCGCGTAGGGCAGCTGGAACTCTTCCGCCAGTTGCGCGTAAAAGTCCGGCGCACCGCCGAACAGCTTGGGCTCGGGCACGCCGATCAGCACCACCTGGATGCCGCTCGCGCGCAACGTCTGCAGCATCAGGCGCAGATTGTTTTCGGTTTGGCTGGCGGGCAGGCGCCGCAGCATGTCGTTGCCGCCGAGGCACAGCAGCACCAGCTTCGGATGATGCTCGTCCAGCAGCGTGGGCAGACGCTGCAAGCCTTCCGCCGTCGTCTCGCCCGGCACGCCTGCGTTGACGACCGCGCGTTGCGTCAAGCCGACCAGCTGCGCCGGGTAGGCTTCGTTGCGCTCGGCGCCGGTGCCGTAAGTCAGGCTGTCGCCAAAGGCGAGGATGACGTCGTTTGCGCCCAGTTTGGGCAGCGTCGGCGCACGGTCGCACGCGGCGAGCAGCAGCAGGGCGAACAGTGCGAAGAGGGCGCGGTGAATCGGATGCATGTTGGCAGTTTGCCCGGTATTCAGCGCCGATTTACGGACAATCGTCCCGGATTTGTTTTTTTGCGGTTGGTTTGGCTGGAAAGAGCTTTTCTGCAGCTGAACGCGTTGTTAGGCAAAGCTCTCTAGTACTTCTACCGTGATCGGCTTCAGGTCTACGCACAAGCCATCGCCGCTGGAACTTAGGATTTCACCGACAACGCATATTTCACTTTCGCGTTTCAAGGTGCGTATTTCGGGGAGCTTGGCAAGCTTCTCGGTGAACCAAAATGAGTGACCAATTATTGTGTCCCGATTTACGTTCAAATTAACCAGGACACTCTCTTTGTCGCGAAAGTCTTCCTTTGCTTCTTTCAAATATCCAGTCCACTTAACCTTGATGCCATTGTATTGCTCTGCAATTCGGTTCTTTTGAAAGGGCGGCGCGGAGTTGATGGCTTCGATAATCTCCTTGACGGTTATCTGCGAAAGTTTCGTCACCGGACCAGTATCCAAATTATGGCTGCGTGCATCAGCCTCGGTCTTGCTCATATCCTCCATGCGCTGGGGCGAACCCCGGAGATCTGCCTCAATGGCTTTCGAACCAACCGAAGTATTTGTGCGGCTCTTCCTTTCTTGAAGCCACCATCCAATCACCACTGCGGCGATTGTTGCTACGCTCCCGATTACTGCAGCGATGATTTGTGGATCCATAGCGCTATCTTAAAAAGAATGCCTAAACGTTAAGTTGCCGTCCCATGACGGAATGCAAGTTAATTTGGCATGCAAAGTTATCCTGACTCAACACCTTTAACCCCGCTGATTCAATTCCCCGCCAGCGTCATCCGGTCAATCAAAATCGACCCCACCTGCTTGCTGCCACGCCGCTCGACATCCTTGCCGATGGCGACAATGCCCTTGAACATCTCGGCCAGGTTGCCGGCGATGGTGATTTCCTCGACCGGGTATTGAATCTCGCCGTTTTCCACCCAGAATCCCGCCGCGCCGCGCGAGTAGTCGCCGGTGACCATGTTGGCGCCGTGGCCGAGCAATTCGGTGACGAACAGGCCGGTGCCCATTTCGCGCAGCAGGCCGGGCAGATCGAGGTCGCCGTGCGAGACGATGAGGTTGTGGCTGCCGCCTGCGTTGCCGGTGGTGGTCATACCGAGTTTCTTCGCCGAGTAGGTGGAGAGGAAATAGCCTTCGACCACGCCGTTTTTCACCACGTCGCGTTCGAGGCAGGCGACGCCTTCGCTGTCGAACGGCGCGCTGCCGAGGCCGCCGTGCACGAAGGGCATTTCGCGGATGCTGATGTTTGGTGCGAAGACGGTTTTGCCGAGGCTGTCGAGCAGGAAGGAGGACTGGCGGTACAGGCTGCCGCCCGACACCGCGGCGACGTAGTTGCCGATCAAACCGGTGGCGAGCTGCGCTTCGAACAGCACCGGGCAGGTGCGGGTGTCGAGCTTGCGGCCGTTCAAACGCCGCACGGTGCGCTCGCCGGCGATGCGCCCGACGATTTCGGGGGCGTCGAGGTCGTTGCCGTTGCGCGCGCTGCTGTACCAGTAGTCGCGCTGCATGCCGCCCTTGTCTTCGCCGATCACCGCGACCGAGATGCCGTGGCGCGAGCCGGCGTAGCCGTTGCAGAAGCCCAGGCTGTTGGCAAAGATGAACTGCGAGGTGTGGGTGGAGACGCCCGCGCCTTCGGAGTTGGTCAGGCGCTTGTCGACCGCCAGTGCGGCTGCCTCGCAGGCCTGCGCGCGCGCGGCGGCTTCTTCCACGGTCAGCGCCCAGGGGTGGTAGAGGTCGAGGTCGGGCACATTTTGCGCCAGCTTGTCGGCATCCGGCAGACCGGCCGCCTCGTCTTCGGCGGTGTAGCGGGCGATGGTGAGCGCCTTGTCGACCGCGCTTTTGAGGGCGGCTTCGGACAGGTCGGAGGTCGAGGCGTGGCCGCGTCGCTGGCCGACGTAGACGGTGACGCCCGCGCCCTTGTCCTTGTTGTATTCGATGGTTTCGATTTCGCCCTGACGTACCGAGACGTTCTGGCCGATGCCTTCGGAGATTTCGGTGTCGGCGGCGGTCGCGCCGCTTTTCATCGCGTGCTCGATGACGGTCTGGGACAGGCTGATGAGCTGGTCGCGGGTGTAGCTGAAATGGGAACGGGACATGGCGTGTGGGCGAAAAGGAGTGGGAGGCGGCTACGTTTTTTGGGCGTTTTGTTGGGCTGGAAACTACAATGACGATCATAACAGCAACCGAAAGCCCTACCGTGCGCCTGATCGATCCCGATGCCGAGCTGGAATTCGACCCTGATGATGTATACGACGGCCCCAGCAAAAGCCAGCAAAAACGCGACGTCGAAGCCCTCCAGGAGCTGGGCGAGACCTTGGTCAAGCTCCCGGCAGCCCAGTTTAAACGCATCGAACTGCCGGAAAACCTGCGCACAGCCGTGGCCGACTGCCGCAAAATCACCCAGAACGGTGCGCTGCGCCGGCAAAAGCAATATATCGGCAAGATCATGCGCGGCGTCGATCCGGCGCCGATTCAGGCGCAGCTGGATGTGTTCAACGGCGTGTCGGTGGCGGAAAACGCCAAGCTGCACCAGTCTGAAAGATGGCGCGACAAGCTGATTGCCGAAAACGACGCGCTGACCTTGTTTCTGAATGCGCATCCCGACGCCGATGCAACGCATTTGCGGCAGTTGATCCGCAATGCGCGCGACGAGGCCGCTCACAACAAACCGCCGAAAGCGTTCCGCGAGATATTCCGGGTGATCCGTGAATTGCTGGACAAAGCCTGATTGAGGCGCCGGGGCCTCAATACCTAAAGGGCATCAATACCCAGAGGACATGAAGTGCGCGAAGTAGCGCGAAATGTAGCGATATCCAGATGTCTGCGTCGATATGAAAATCCGGAGAAAGCACCATGTGGGGCCGCATCGCAAAATTTGCCTTGAGCCTGCCAGTTGTGCTTGCGGCCGCACTATTGACGAGGAAAGCCCGGTCACCCTATAGCGCGAACATATCGCGAGTCGTTTTTAAATCCGGTCCCATTCAAGCCCCCGCCCGCCCGGTCGTTATGGGTGGGTTCCTCACCCGCGTCCACGCTCATGACTTTTCGCCGATTCCGTATTCTTATCCTGCTGGGTGTCCTGGCCGCTGCAATCAGCCTGACCTGGCTGGAGCAGACTCTGGTGCGCGGCTGGCGTGCGCCACTGGATGTGGCGATCATCCCGATCAACGGCGACGGCTCGGAGCAGGCGGCCGAGACGATCCGTGCGCTGCAAGCGAGCGATTTCAACGACATCAATGTTTTTTTGCAGCGTGAAACGGCGCGCTATGGCGTGAAACAGCAGCAGGCCATGCTGATCACGCTGCTGCCGGAACTCGACAAGAAACCGCCGGCGCCGCCGCCTGACCGCAGCGTGCTGAAAACCATCGGGTGGAGCCTGCAGCTGCGCTGGTGGGTGTATCAGCAGTCGGGGCAACTGCTGCCGCAGCTCGGCAAGATCAAGCTGTTCGTGCTGTATCACGCGCCGCAGGACGGCGTCGCGCTCGAGCATTCACTGGGCTTGCAAAAAGGCCTGATCGGCGTGGTGCATGCGTTTGCCGACCCGAAACAGGCGCAGCAAAACAATATTGTCATCGCCCACGAGTTGCTGCATGCGCTGGGGGCCAGCGACAAATATGGCGTGGGCGGTCGGCCGGTGTATCCGCAAGGTTATGCCGAGCCGGACTGGCCCGAGCACATGCCGCGCCAGGCGGCAGAAATCATGGCCGGGCGCTATGTGAATGCCGCCGGGCGGGTGGTGATGCCGCCAAGTCTGGAACAGTGCGTGATCGGCGCGCAGACCGCGCACGAGATCAATGTAGACGCAGGCTTCAGGCAGCAATACGCCTCAGCCAACTGACTCCACGCGCTGTTGCCTGAGCCGCGCCAGGCCGAAGTGGATGAACGCCAGTGCCGCGAACACCGGCCCCAGCAGATTGAGCAGCGGCACGAACTGCACCAGTCCGGTCAGCAAGCCCAGCCCCCACCAGCCGCCGCGCTCGCTTTCGAACAGCGTTGTCATTTCGCCGGCGCTGGCGTGCTCGGCAATGGCGTCGTAGCGGAACAGGCGCTGGTTCAGATACGCTGCCGCGATGAACGGCACGATGACGCCGACGCCGATCAGCCACAGCGGCAGGGTGACCACCCACAAGGCAATGAACAGCAGCATGGCGATGAGTGCATTCCCCAGGTTGCCGATCAGGCTGCCGCCGCTGGCGCGTGCAAGCTCCGGGTAATCGCGTTCGGCCACCATGCGGATCAGCACCGGCATGGCAAACAGCGCGGTGATGATGAGCGCGGTGAGATAGACCAGCGGAACGAACAGCAGCAGTTGCAAGACGACCTGAATACCGTTTGCCAGCCACAGCGGTTCCAGACCGGCCAGCCAGGTTTGCACCCCAAGGCGATCGAGCCCCTGGGCGATCCAGCTGGAGAAGGTTCCCCAGAACGTCAGCGCCAGCACCAGCCACAGCAGCCCCGCGACCAGCATCGGCCAAATCACCACCCACAGCACGCGCAGGTTGAAGAGATCGCGCAGGGCACGCGCCAGGGCGTCGAGGATTGCGCTCACGCTGCGGGCCTCAGGGCGGATTTGGGACGAAACACGTCGAGGGTGCCGGGTTGCGTTTCGAGGTAGGGCCCGCCGATGAGGTCGATGCAATAGGGCACGGCGGCAAAGACGCCGTCGAGGGTTTCCTTGATCGCTTTGGGTTGCCCCGGCAGGTTGAGGATCAGGCTGGCGCCGCGGGTGACGCCAACCTGACGCGAGAGAATCGCGGTGGGTACATATTTCAGCGAGACCGCGCGCATGGCCTCGCCAAAACCGGGCAGCACCTTGTGCGCGACTGCCAGCGTGGCTTCGGGCGTGACATCGCGTGCGGCCGGACCGGTGCCGCCGGTGGTGAGGATGAGCGCGCAGGTTTCGACGTCGGCCAGCTCGATCAGGGTGGCTTCGATCAGCGGCTGCTCGTCGGGAATCAGCCGGCTGACGAACTGCACCGGGTTGGCCAGCACCTCGGCAAACCAGGCTTCGAGCGCGGGCAGGCCGCGGTCTTCGTACACGCCGCTGCTGGCGCGGTCGCTGATGGAAACAAGGCCGATGCGAATGGAGTCGTGGGGCATATAGTCTGAAAGTAGGCTTGCGTGAAGCGTCGAATTTATCAGAATGACCCCGAATACCCGAGGCGACCGAACATGAAACCTTATCTGCTTGCGATTGCATGGTTATTCAGCGCCGTGACGGCATGGGCCGATCCGCCGCCGGGTTATCCCTTTGTCGATTACAACGCCGGCCTCAAGGCCGCGCGCGCAAGCGGCAAGCCGATCTTTCTGTACTTTGGCCGCTACGGCTGCGCGTGGTGCGATCACACCAACAAGCAGACCTTCTCCGACCCTGCGCTGAAAAAGCTCTATAGCAGCCATTACGAGCTGGTGTATGTCGATTCCGAATCGGGGCGGCGCGTCACCCTGCCCAGTGGCGAGCGCATCACCGAGGCCGAGCTGGGCGTGCGGCTGAATGCTTTCGCCACGCCGCTTTTTGTCTACCTCACGCCGGCGGGCGAAAAAATCATGCAGATCCCCGGCTTCAAGACCGTGCAGGATTTTCGCGACTTCGACCGCTACGTGCGCGGCGGGCACTACAAGCAGCAAACGCTGCTCGAGTTTCTGGGCGGCAAATCGTGAAGGCGCTGGCGCTGCTGCTAGGGGTGCTGGCATGGCCGGCGCAGGCCGCGTGGGAGTGGAGTGCGCCGCTGACCGTCAATTCGGTTCAGGGCGCGGCGATTTTTCCGCATCTGGAATCGGCCAATCGACGCGGCGTGGCGGTGTCGGGCGACACCGTCGGCGTGGTGTGGGAGGACAACCGGAGCGGCAGCCCGCAGTGCTACCTGGCGACCAAGCCAGCGGCCGCGGCGCGCTTTCAGCCGGAAACCCGGCTCAGCCAGTCCGACTGCTTCGAGCCCGTGGTGATCGCCCTGGGCGACGGTCGCTTTGTGGCCGCCTGGGAAGAAGCCGGCCAGGTGCATGCGCGGGTGCTGCCCGGCGAAGCGACGCTGACGCTGAGCGATGCCGGGGCAGCGCAGATCACGCTGGCCGCACAGGTCAACACGATTTATGCAGCCTGGGCCGAACTGGCGGGCCGCTTCCATCGCATCGTCGTCGCCCGGCTGGCGCTGACAGCGGATGGGCTGGGCGTGAAAACCGTACAGCCGGTCGAAGCGGCGATGCCGGCCGACGAGCAGGGCTGGCCCGCGCTGGCGGTGGTCGCAGACGGCAGCGTGACGGTCGCGTGGGAAGACCGGCGCAATCGCCATAGCGTGCCGATGGTGAGCTACAGCCGCGATGGCCGCAGTTTTGCTGCCCCTGCGCGGTTGACCGACCACCCGAGCGGCAGCGTGGATGGACTGGGGGCCGGCACCGGGGCCATGCGTCCGACGCTTTCCGCCTGGGGCCAGCAGGGGGTCGCAGCCGTTTGGCTCGACAAGCGCGACTTCCTCTCCGGCTATGACGTCTATGCCGCATTCGATACGGGAACCCGTCGCTTCGGCAAGAATGTCCGCGTGCAGGACAGCTTCGGCGACAACATGGCCCAGTGGCATGCGCTGATCGTCGGCGCCGCCGACGGCAGCCTGATGGCACTGTGGGACGATGCCCGCGACGGCACGCCGGATGTGTGGCTGTCGGACTGGGAGGGTGAAGCCTTCGGCGATGACGTGTCCGTGCCCGCGGCCGCTGGGCCGGGTCAGCAATCCGATCCGGTGGCGGTGTTCGATGCGGCGGGATCGCTGCATGCGGTGTGGCTGGATCGCGATGAGGCGAGCGGTACCCGCATCACCTATGCGCGCGCCCGGCGGAAGTGAAGGCGGCTAGATCCAGCCGCGTTTGCGCAGCCGCCGGATCAGGTAGGCCATGGCGACGCCGGTCACCAACAGCACCAGCGGATAGGCGCCACGCCATTTGAGTTCCGGCATGAATTCGAAATTCATCCCGTACAGGCTGAAAATCACCGTCGGAATCGCCAGCACCGCGCCCCAGCCAGCCAGTTTCTGCACCGATTCGTTTTGCTTGACCGACAGCGAGGCAAGATGAAACTGCATCGCGTCCGAAGCCGAAACGCGCAAACGGTCAATGGCGGCCGCAACCCGCACCGCATGGTCGTCGATGTCGCGGTAATACGCCTTGAGTGTCTTGGAGGCGAATTCCGGGTGCAGGCGCAGCAGGTTCTTGGTGATTTCCTGCATCGGTTCAGCCGCATCGCGCAAGGCCGTCAGATCGCGTTTGATGGCGTAGAGCTGGTCCAGCATGTCACGCCCCGGTTTGGCTCGGCTCATCAACTGGCTTTCCAGCGAAAGGAAACGATCCTGCATGCCTTCGATCACCGGGCGGTACTGGTCGACGATCAGGTCGAGGATCAGATACAGCGCATAGGGGGTGCCGGGTCTGATGCCGTTGGGGCAGCGTTGCAGCCGCTCACTGACGCGCTGATAGCCGCTACCGTTGTCATGGCGAATGGCGACCAGCCAGTTGCTGCCGACGAACAGATGGGTCTCGCCAAATTCCACGCGGGATTCCCACAGCTGCGCCGTGCGGGTGGCGATGAACAGGTGGCCTTCGTATTCTTCGAGCTTGGCGCGCTGGTGAGTCGAAATCGCGTCCTCCAGCGCCAGCGCATGCAGGCCGAGTTCCTCGCCGAGACGGGTAATCAGTTGGCTATCGGGTGATTTCAGTTCGACCCAGATGAAGCGGTCGTCCTGGCCGACGTGGTCGCTGATGGCATCAAATTCGATCGGCTGAACCTGGTTGTCCTGAAACAGCTGGCAGTGAATCATGAGGCTTTGCAGAATGGACGGTTGAACGGGGAGGAGCGTATCCCGCGCAGTTTACGTGGGTTTAGAAAATGCCTGAAGCTCAAGTAAACTCGCTGCGAAAAGCAGGCTACCAAAGCCTACCCCCCGTTTGCGGAGACGTTATGAAACGAATATGGCTGTGTCTGGCCTGGATGCTGGGCACGACGGTTCAGGCCGCGCCTCCCGCCACTCCTTTTGCGTTTGGTGTATTGAACCACCGCAGCTTGCAAGCCACGGCGGCTTACTGGAATCCCATCCTCAAATACGTGACGGCGCGCTCCGGGGTGCCGCTGGAATTGCACATAGGCCGCACCGCCAATGAAACCACCGACCGCGTGGCGGCAGGCAAGCTGGATTTTGCGTACACCAACCATCTGTTTACCCCCAAGCGCGACCAGCTGGGCTGGCGCGTGCTGGCGCGCCAGAACTCGAGCGGCATTCGCGGCCAGGTGGTGGTGCTGAGCCATTCGCCGGTCAAAACCCTGCAGGATCTGGCGGGAAAGCCGGTGGCATTCGCCAACCCCTATGGCTTTACCGGCTATTACGTGCCGATGGATGCCTTGTTGCGTGCCGGCGTTCGGGTGGTGCCGGTATTCGCCGGCAATCAGGAAGCGGCAATGGGGCAGCTGATGGCAGAAGAAGTGGCTGCCGCCGGCGTGAATCATCAGGTGATGACCGATTTCGCCCAGCGGCGTGGCTTGAGCTATCGCGTCCTCAGCGAGTCCGAACCTTATTTTGATCTGGCGATCATGGCCTCACCCCGTGTCAGCGCAGTCGACGGCGATAAGGTGCGCAAAGCCTTTATCGGGATGGAACACGATCCGGAGGGCCTGCGCGTGTTGCAGATCGCGGCGCACTCGCTCGGCTTGCCCGAGGTCCGTGGTTTTGCGCCGGCGGACAACGGGGATTACAAGAATTACCGCGCATTTCTCAAGCGCACCCTGGTGCCGCTGAATGAGTGAGCCACTGAAAGTGCGCGCCACCCGTTTCAGTCTCACGGCCAATATTCTGGGTGCTGTTTTTGCGTTGATCCTGCTGATGTATCTGGTCATGCTCGCTGGTTTGGGTGTGTCACTGCGGGAGCGCGCGCAGCAGACACTCGATCTGGAAGCCGAACGGGAGCGCGGCGCCATCATGGCGGTGATCCAGGATCAGGTGCTATTGCGCGACTATCCCGCCATCGAACAATTGATCGCGGCACGCGTGAAACACAGCCACATCCTGAAAGCGCGTTTTGTTTCGGCTTCGTTTGCGTTTGAAGCCGGCACCCCGGCCCAGGCGCTTCGCCCACCTGGCTGGTTTATCCATTTGCTGGGTATCACTGCGCCTCATGCCGCGTCCGATCTGGTCCTGGGCGGAACCATCTATGGCAGGGTGTCGGTCGTGCTTGATCCGGCTCCGAGCATCAACCGGTTGTGGGCGCTGGCGCTGCGTTTCACCGGGCTGATGGTCATGGGTCTTGTGATCAGCATGGCGTTGCTGAACTGGCTGCTGGGGCGCAACCGGCGCGGTTTGCATGCGCTGCGTCAGGCTGCACGCGCGATCGAAAGCGGCGACCTCGGCGCGCGTGTAAGCCTGGCCTATGGGTCGTCGCCGGAGGTGCGTGAAACCAAACTGGCGTTCAATCACATGGCCAATCACGTGAGCCAGCTGGTGCGCGCGCTGGAAAGCGAACATACCGATCTGCTGGTGGAAAAAGAGCGGTTGCGGGTGACGATCGAGTCCATCGGCGACGCCGTCATCGTCACCGATGCGCTAGGCCGGATCGAGTTCATCAACCCCAAAGCAGAGGAACTGACCGGTTTTACCAGCGCCAACGCACACGGCAGGCCGGTGCCCGAAGTGTTGCCGCTTTTCAACGAGGAAAGTGGCGCACCGGTAACCAATCCACTCGAACTGGCACTGCGCGGCAATATGGTGGTCGAGCTGGCCAGCCATTCCGTGATTCGTCGTCCGAGTGGGGCAATGCTTGCGATCAGCGACACCGCTGCACCTATCCGCGCGCGAGATGGCACGGTGCTGGGTGGCGTGCTGGTGTTTCATGATCAAAGCGAGATGCGCAGCCTGATGCAGCGGCTGGCCCAGCAGGCCGAGCACGATCACCTCACCGGCCTGTGGAACCGTCTTGCGATGGAGAACCGGCTCTCGATCGCCTTGCAGGACGTGCAACAGAATGCGCAGCGCTATATTTTTTGCTACATCGACCTCGATCGCTTCAAGCTGGTGAACGATACCTGTGGCCATCGCGCAGGCGACGCCTTGTTGCAGCGGCTGACCGCGCTGCTGGCGCGCCGTGCCGAAAGCGAGCATCACTTTTTGGCCCGCCTGGGCGGCGATGAATTTGGCCTGCTGTTTGTCGATACCACCCTGCCGGTGGCGCTGGAATACATTCAGGGCATGCGGGACGAAATCGACCGCTTTCGTTTCGAGTGGGATGAAAAGGTATTCCGCCTCGGGGTGAGTATCGGCGTGACCGAACTGCACAAGGGCATGACCGACATCGGGGAAATTCTGGCGCAGGCCGATACCGCGTGTTATCACGCCAAATCGCTCGGCGGCAGCATGATTCAGGTGTACGAGAAAACCCACCCTGCTCTGCAGAAAATCAATGACGAAATGCAGTGGGTAAGCGCGATTACCAAAGCGTTCGAGGCGCACCGGTTTGTGTTGTACCGCCAGCAAAAAGTTGCGCTGGTACCCGGCATCGCACACGCGCATTACGAAATCCTGCTGCGCCTGCGCGGCGAGGATGGCGCGATCATTTCGCCGGGTGAGTTTTTGCCTGCCGCCGAGCGCTATGGCCTGGCACCAAGTTTTGATCGCTGGGTCGTGCGCAATCTCTTCGCGTATCTCGACACCCATCCGGAAGACGATGCCTGTTATGCGCTCAACCTGTCGGGGCGCAGTCTCAGCGACCAGGGCACCGCTGATTTTGTGCTGGAAGAAATGGATCGCTACCAGCTTGATCCCACCCGGATCAGTTTCGAAGTCACCGAAACCGCCGCGATCGATAACCTGGACGCGTGTGAACGCTTGATGCTGACACTGCAATCACGCGGCATCCAGTTTGCGCTCGACGACTTTGGCAAGGGCCAGTCCTCGTTCGGCTACCTCAAACGTCTGCCTGCGGCCTATCTCAAGCTGGATGGCGACTTTGTACGCGGCCTCGACCACAACCGCGAAAGCATGGCCATCGTCAAAGCCATGCACACGCTGGCGCATGAGCTGGGCAAGCAAACGATCGCCGAACAGGTCGAAACCGAGCCGGAACTGGCTTGCCTGAAAAAGCTGGGCGTGGATTTCGTCCAGGGGTATTTGCTGCATCGGCCCGAGCCCCTGCAGCTGGATTAGGAACTCACGTGATGGTGGCAAAGCAGCTGTATGCAAGGGGCAGCTTGGTATCGGGGAGCCGATTCACGCGCAGCGCCTGTTCTGGCTGCGGGTACTCGAACTGGATAAAATCCGGCTGCTGCGCCTGGATGACCCGGCGCGTGGCATGACGAATTACCCCAAAATCAGCTTTTGGCGCTGATTTTCAACACTGGCGTATAGCCGCATGCCACTGTCTGGTGAATAAGTGGATCAAAACCGCTGTCTCTCCTGTTTCTAAAAAAGGATGTATTGAAGGTGCATGACTCCAGGCTCAAAGCGCCCATGCTCATCGTGGCAGATGCACCCAAAGCATCATTGGCGGCACTTTTTCTGATGCTCGTTTTTGCACTCAGTTTGCCGCCAAAATGGGCCAGCCTGCATTTCGCAGGCCTTCTGCTGGTTTTCTCGGTGGGATTGGCGCGTCGTTCCGATTGGCACACGCCAGCCATGCGGACTTTCTTGTTGTGCACTGCACTCTGGCTGATCCCCGTCCTGGTGACGGCAGGCTTGCAGCATGCGCTGGGGGTTGCTTCCGCAACAGAATGGAAGGATTTGCCGGTACTCGTCTTGCGCATGCTCGGGATCGGTCTGGGCATCATCGTGCTGGTGCAGCGTGGCTTGCTGACCCTGTATTCCGCAACATTCGCGTTGCTCTGCGCGTTATCGGTCCATGTGGGTGCCGGTCTGGTTGATTTGTTTGCCGAGCCGAGCGCAAGTCTGACTGCCTGGCGTGAGTTACGCATCAACGGACTGGTGTTCAATCCCAATCCTTTCGGCATGTTCATGGCCATTACAGCCATTCTTTCCGCCGGCCTACTGCGCAACCCGTCGCAGCGTCCCGTGCTTTGGGTTGTGTTGATCGCAGCACTGCTCTGCGTGTGGGTGTCGGGATCTCGCGGTGCAATTCTGACCACCATCGCAGGGTTTGCGGTTTTGTTTCCGCCCAACAATCGTCAACGCCTGTTTTTCTACCTCGGCTGCGGCGCGTTGATGGCCGCTGTTTACCTGTATGTCACGCTGTACTTGCCTGCGCTGTACAGCGCCAGCGACAGCGAACGCATGGTTGCCTTCTCGTTTTCGCTGGAGAAAATTCGCATGGCACCCTGGCTTGGCTGGGGAATTGGTGCCTACGAGCATTTTCCCGATCGGGTCGGGCCAAACGCACCTCACAATATGTGGCTGGATCTGGTCGTGAGCAGTGGGCTGGTGGCGTTACTGGGCGGTCTGCTTTCGGCTGGCTTGCTGGTCGTCCGGCTTTATCGCCAAAGTCAGCCCGCCGCGCAGTTGGCTTTGGCTGTGTTTGTTGCCGCCTTGGTGGCTGGCACGCTTGAGTACTCCATTCTGGACTCGACGCATTTCAGGGGGGTCTGGGTGCTTGTCGTGGCGTTGGCGTGTTGCACGCTGAACGAACAAAATAGGGCGGCCCTTGGCGGTAAAAAGGCATGAACCGGCCATTATTTATGACTTTCAATCTTTAACGCTTTCAGACAATGCATTCTGATAAAAACCATCCTTGGCATTGTTTTGTCATCACACTCGAACATTCGCAGGAACGTCGAAACCTCATATCGGCTCGACTGGGCGAACTTGGCATGCCGTTCGAGTTTTACCCGGGGGTGGACGGACGAAAAGTCGATCTTCTCAGCCATCAGAACTATTCAAAATGGAAAAGAAGAATGTTTTTCGGACGCGATCTCAGCAACGGTGAGTTCGGTTGCATCCTGGCCCATAAAGCCATTTACGAACATATCGTAAAAGAAAACATCCAGGCGGCGCTTATCCTGGAAGACGATGCAATTCTGTGCGACGAACTGCCGGATGCGGTCAACGCGCTTACGCGCATGCCGGAAAACTGGGATCTCGTCAGGTTTCTCGGGCGCGAGAAAAACTACCGGGCTTCACGCAAAATAGCGCGTCTGCCAGGAACGCAAAGCCATCTCGCCAGACCGCACGGCACACCCGGTGGGGCGTATGGATACGTCATCAGCAATCAGGCCGCCCGGCGATTGCTTTCCATGATGGAAAAAAACTGGCTGGCGATCGATACGCTGCACGGCGTTTCGTGGCTTACGAAACTCAACACGGTTTCGGTTATCCCTTCGCCGGTTTTGCCAAATGATCAGGTGCCTTCCTGCATAGACGAGCAGGACTCAAATTTGCGGTGGGATAAATCCGTCCAGCTTTCCGGGTGGAGAAAGCTGGTCTATCCCCTGACGCGTGGCGCCTGGAAGACGTACAGCAATGTGTTGATAAAATACGTTTGGTTCGGCACATTGATTCCAGACCGCAGGCTTTCCAGGCGGCTCGGAAAATCGTGAGTGGGCAGATGTGCTGTGACGAATGACCCTCCCGAGTATCGTGCCGAATGCTGGCTTACTCACTCCGCCCGCCCTTTAGACTTATGGAAAGACCACGTTTCGACTCATGCCACCCGTCAACATCATTTGCCTTAAGTGGGGCACCCGCTATGGCGCGCACTACGTCAACCGGCTTTATCGCGCCGTTGGGCGTAACCTGAACCGGCCGTTCCGTTTTTTCTGCTGTACGGATGATGCGAGCGGTGTGGACACGGGCGTGGAAATCATCCCCTTTCCCGCCAATCCCGGTGTCAAGCGGGGCTGGCCGGATATTCTGGTCAAGCTGACGATTCTGCAAGACGGCTTCGGTGGCTTGCAGGGCCCCACGCTGTTCCTTGATCTGGACGTGGCCATCACCGGGCCGATGGATGGTTTCTTCGACTACAAGCCGGGCGAGTTCTGCATCATTCACAATTGGGTGAACTGGCGGAAATCGGTACTGGGACGCCGTCCGGCAGTGGGGAATTCTTCCGTATTCCGTTTCGAGGCCGGCCAGTCGAATTACGCTTACGAAACCTTTTTGCGCGAAATGCACCAGGCCGAAGACCGTAAAGTGTTCAATACCGAGCAGGCTTTCCTGACCCACGCCCTGGGCAATCCACAGTGGTGGCCGGACGAATGGGTCAAGAGCTACAAATGGAATTGCCGCCCGGCGTTTCCGCTCAACCTGTTGCGCATGCCGCAACTGCCTGAGGGCTGCCGGATTCTGGTGTTTCATGGTCGACCCGATCCGGACGAGGCGATACGCGGATACCGAGGCCGCAAGCTGCACCACCGCACGCTCCCTGCGCCGTGGATTGCCGACTACTGGAAGCTGTAATGCCGCAGCCGCAACTCGACGCTTTCTGGAAGATGATCGATGGCGTGCTGGTGGTCAATCTCGACAACCGTCCCGACCGCTGGCAGGACGTGCAAGAGCGGACGGCTGCTTTCATTCCCGCGCATAAATTGCACCGGCTGTCTGCCACCCTGGGGGCGGAATTGCCGGGGTTCGGTGTCCCGCCCTGGTTTCGTGGCCGCAAGCGCGACAAGACCTGGGCTGGACGCGCCGGATGTACGCTGTCGCACCGCGCCGCGATTGAGCATGCCCGGCAACAGGGCTGGTGCACGGTGCTGATCCTGGAAGATGACATCGAACTTGAACCCACGCTGGCCGGCGTCCTTGCAGGACTGCCCGCAGCCTTGCAAGCCAGTAACTGGGACGTGTGCTACCTGGGGTTTACCGACCCTGTGTCACCTTATCGAACGCTCGCCAAGTTGCCTGCGGGGCACAGCCTGTGCGCCGTTACCGGATGCAGCACGACCCATGCCTACCTGCTTCGTGACAGTACCTACGATAGGTTGCTGGAAAAGCTGCCTACCGCTTGCACCATCTGGCCTTGGATCAGCCGCCATCGCGCCATTGACCGCTGGTATTACCGCAATCTGGCACGCTATTTCAACGTGTGTGCCGTGTCGCCAGCGGTCATTAATCAGCAAGGTGGCTTTTCGGACATTACCCAACGCCTGCACGAAAAGGTGCACACCACGTGCGTGCCCGAGGCGCGGCAAGGTGCGCTGGGCTTCCGGCTATTTGGCGCATGGCGCTGGCTGAATTACAGGCTGGCCGAGCCGCGCGACTGGCTGCGTGGGCGCATCAAGCAGTTGCGCGGATTCTGAATGTCCATGGGCAACCAACAGACCGAACCCGCGCGCTTGCGCATCAAGTTCCTCGGCAAGTTCAAGCCCGGCTTCGACGGCGACGGCTGGCTGAAATGTTTTCCCGGCCGGCAGCCGCGCTGGGGCAACTGCGACTTCATTTTCGACCGCGACTGCCGCGACTACGACTGGCTGGTGGTCTACGATGATCTGCCCTCGCTGGCTGGCGAGCGTCACCCGCTGTGGGTGGAAGAGCTGGCCTGCCCACCGGAAAATACCCTGCTGATTACGGTCGAACCGTCTTCGATCAAAACCTATGGCAGAACCTACCTGCGTCAATTCAACTGGCTGCTGAGTACGCAGGAGGCGTGGGCGACCGGCAAGCATCCGGGCCTGATTTTTCAACAGCCTGCGCTGATCTGGTTTTATGCCACCAGCTCGCCGCGTGGTGATTACGACAGCCTGGTGAATCACGTGCCGCTGACGAAATCAGCAGACCTGTCGACGGTATGCTCGAGTAAACGGCAGGGTCATACGCTGCACCGTAAACGCTATGACTTCACCCAGGCACTCAAGCTCAAATTGCCGTTTATGGAAATCTATGGTCACGGCGTGCGGCCTATGGTCGACAAAGCCGATGCGCTCGACCCCTACCGTTACCACTTGGCAATTGAAAACCACCTGGGGCTGCATCACTGGACGGAAAAACTCGCCGATCCGTTTATCGGTGCCTGCATGCCGGTTTACTACGGCTGCCCGAATGCCGAAGACTATTTCCCGCCGGAGAGCTTTATCCGCATCGATATTGCCGATGTCGATGCGGCTGCCGAAACCATCCAGCGCGCCATCCGTGACCAGTTATGGGAAAAGAACCTGCCGGCCATTCTGGAAAGCCGCCGCCGCGTGCTGGAACAATATGGCCCGATTGCCACGGTGGTGCGGCTGGTCAATGAACGGCACGCTGCCAATCGCGCCATGTCAGCGTCGCCTGTCTTCATTCAGAGTCGTCGTCGCCTGCACCGGCAATGGTTGCCGGGACTGCGTTATGGGCTGGAAAAGCTCTATGTGCGCAACCGTCACCGCTGGGCAGGTGACTGAACCGTTCACCGCAGCATCTGCCGCAACCTGAACCAGTGCCCCCGCGGAAAACTGCGGAATGCCTTGTGCGAACGCAGCGTTATGGTTTTGGCGGCATGATCGGGCTGATAAAGTTGCTCGGCCCAATGCGCCGCCCAGGCAAAGGGGTTGTAAACATTCAGTACGCGATTACGGGCTTCCGCCAGCGCAGTCTGGCGTGCAGTGCTTAAAGGCTGGTCGAGCAAGTCGGCAATGCGCGCAGCTACCGTGTAAACATCCAGATCATTGATCGACAGCAGCGCGTCGCCCGGCAGGTAGTCGCCGACATTGGGGCAGCCGAGATAGACCGGATAGGACCAGCCGAGATACGCATCGGCCAGTTTTTCGGTCCAGTAATTTGCTTGTACGCAGTTTTCCAGCACCAGCTGAAAGCGGTATGGCAGGATGGCGTCCATTTTGTCGTTGATCGGTTCGAAGCCGCGCCCGAAATGCACCAAACGGTCGCCCAGACGGTGTTTCAAACTATCGAGCAGCGCCAGACGCTGGCGCTGGCCTTCAGTCTTGCTGGCGTTGGAGCAGACGATGGCAATCCGGTTTTCCTTGGCTGGGCAGGCCAGACCGGTCAGATGATCATAGCCATATCGGTAGCGACTGGTGCTGTGATCCAGTCCTGCGTGCCAGTTGAGCCCGAGCGCACTCACGTGCAGATGCGGATGACGCGACCCGGCATGGCTGTCCACTACATGCCCGAACTGGCGATAGAACGCCTGGGGATACAGCTTTTTTGACCGCGGTTCACCTGCAATGAACAGCGTGTTTTGCGGTGCGCAGGTGAAGCGGTCATAGGGTCGTGCGTTGCCGAGAACCACGTAAAAATCGGCGTGACCGCCTGGCTCAGGGTTGAAGTCGAATCGACAATTTCCCCAACGCATGCTGCTGTTGGGCGTGAGCATTTCCATGCCGCCGGGCGCGCAGTCCATATTGACGCGGACCCGGATCTCATCGCCGACCTTCATGATTTCAGGTCGGCGACAGCGTGGACTTCACGCACAGGCACGAAACTCAAAACGGTAACGTCAGTTCAGGCGCTGCCTGCTTGAATACACGGCGGAAATCAGCCTGGATTTTTTCTAGGGCTTCGGTGGTGTCGGCCTCAAAGCGCAGCACGATCACCGGTGTGGTGTTGGAAGGGCGGGCCAGTCCGAAGCCATCGGCGTATTCCACGCGCAAACCGTCGAGGGTGATGACTTCCTCGGCGTCGGGGAAGGTCGCGGTATTTTGCAGTTTGTCCATCAGCGTGTAATGCGCGCCTTCCGCCATCTGGATATTCAGTTCGGGTGTATTGATCGTGTCGGGCAGGCCATGCAGGGTGGCGTTGATGTCGGCCTGTTTGGAAAGGTATTCGAGCAGACGCGCGCCGGCATACATGCCGTCGTCAAAGCCGAACCAGCGTTCCTTGAAGAAGACGTGGCCGGACATTTCGCCGGCCAGCAGGGCGCCGGTTTCCTTCATCTTGGCCTTGATGAAGCTGTGGCCAGTTTTCCACAGCAACGGGCGGCCGCCGCGCTCGCGGATCCAGCCGAACAGCTTGCGCGTCGATTTGACGTCGAAAATGATTTCGGCCCCGGGGTTGCGCGAGAGCACGTCGTCGGCGAACAGCATCAGCTGGCGGTCGGGGAAAATGATGCTGCCGTCCTTGGTCACCACGCCCAAACGGTCGCCGTCGCCGTCGAATGCCAGGCCGATTTCGGCGTCGCTGGTTTTCAGCGCGGCGATCAGGTCCTGCAGGTTTTTCGGCTGCGAAGGATCGGGGTGGTGGTTGGGGAAAGTGCCGTCGACTTCACAGAACAGCTCTTCTACCTGGCAGCCCATGTTGCGGTAAAGCTGGGGGGCGAAGGCGCCGGGCACGCCGTTGCCGCAATCGACGATGATTTTCATCGGCCGCGCCAGCTTCACGTCGGAGACGATGCGGGTGAGGTATTCCTCGGCAATTTCATACTGGCGGTAGCCGCCATCACCGTGCACCAGATCGTTGTTGACCAGCCGCTCGCGCAGTTTCTGGATCGTGTCGCCCGACAGGGTTTCACCGCCGAGCACCATTTTCAGGCCGTTGTAGTCGGGTGGGTTGTGGCTGCCGGTGACCATCACCGCGCTGTGGGTGTTCAATTGGTAGGCTGCGAAATAGGTCATCGGGGTGGCAACCATGCCGAGGTCCACCACGCCGATGCCGGCTTTGCGGATGCCGCGCGCCAGCGCAGCGGCGAGGTCGGGACCGGACAAGCGGCCATCGCGGCCGATGCAGATTTCGGTTTGCTTGCGGGCGACGGCTTCGGAGCCGATGGCATGGCCGATGGCTTCGACGATTTCGGGAGTGAGGGTCTTGCCGACGATGCCGCGAATGTCGTAAGCCTTGAAGATTTCCTTGGGATATTCCACAGCGCGCTCCGTGATGGGTAATGCGCCGATTCTACCTGTGCTGGGCGTCGAAATGCTTCATCAAACGCCGGGGTAGCCAGTCGATGTTGCCGGGAAAGGGGCCGGAGGGAAACGCAACATGGCCGCCGGTTTCCGGTTGCTCCAGCGTGACGGAAGGCGAGACGTCGGCGGCCGCTGGCAGCGCCGAGCTTGGCAGGAAAGGGTCATTTCTGGCGTTGATGACCAGCGTGGGAATACTGATCGCGGGTAATACCGGCTTGGCGGAGGCCCGCAGCCAGTAGTCGTCGGCATCGCGATACCCATGCAGTCGTGCGGTCACCAGGGTGTCGAATTCGCGGAAGGTGGTGGCGGCGGCAATCGCGTCGGCATCGAGTGTGCCGGGAAACTGCGCGGCCTTGCGCAGCGCCTTGGCTTTGAGCGTGACGAGGAAGCGCGCGGTATACACGCTGCGATTGAATCCCTGATCCAGCGCGTTGCCCGCAGCCGTGAGGTCGAGCGGGGCCGAGACGGCAGCCGCGCGCCCGACCAGATCCGCTGCGGCCTCACCCGATTCGCCCAGCCAGCGCAACAGCGCATTGCCGCCCAGCGAGACGCCGACGGCATACAGCGGCGCGTCGGGTGTGTGGCCTTTGACATGGCGCAGGATGCGTTCGATTTCGGCGCTGTCGCCGGCGAAATAGGCACGCGGCAGGCGGTTGTCTTCGCCCGAGCAACCCCGGAAATGCGCCACCACGCCGTTCCAGCCTTTCTGTCTGACATGGCTCATCAGGTCATGCGCGTAGTGGCTGGAAGAATCACCTTCGAGCCCGTGAAACAGCACGACGACCGGTTGGCTGGGCGTGCCGTCTACCCAGTCGAAGTCGAGAAAGTCGCCGTCATCCAGCTCCAGTCGCTCGCGCCGGTAAGTGACCGGCGGCACGCTGATGATCAGGCTGGTGTAAATCGTCTGCAGGTGGCCGCCGGGGAGCCAGGCGGGCGCAACATAGGGATCGGGCACATTCGGGGCAGGCGCAAGCGGCAAGGAGGGGGCGGCATGAACAGGCATGGCCGCCATGATGGCGGTGAACGCCAGACCCAGGCAAGCCAGCCGGCCGGCGCGCATTCGACCCCGCGCCATCACCCTTGCAGGCCGGCACGAACTGGACGCAGGGTTTTGAGTGTTGGTCCGCATCCATCCGGTTTTAACGGAGCTGGGTGCAGGCCTGAACAAGAGTGGCACATCGCGGGGCGCCATTCTTATGGAGCCTCAATGCAGCGCCCGGGATGGGGTGCGCGCAGGCGGCGACCCGCCGACCTGCAGCGGCGAGGCATGGTGCAACACCATGCGCCAGCCATCGGCTTCGTGGTGGTACACGTTGGTCGCCAGAATGGGCGCGCGCGGTTCGCTTTCGAGGCCGATGAGCAGGTATTCGCGCACGATGCGAATGACACGGTCGGCCTCGCGTATTTCATGCGCAAGCTCCACTTGCACGCGGAACTGTCCGGCCGCCTCGAACATGCTGTGCCAGCCTGCCGCGACAGCCGCGCGCCCGTTCAGCGGCGCCACCAGCGGATGGATGCAGGCGATGTGATCGTGGCTGGACCAGACTGCCATCATGGCGTCGAGGTCGCGAGATTCAAACGCCATGTAGAAAGCGGTTTCGGCTGATTCTGGTGTGTCGAACATGAATGGCTTCAAAGCATTGATCTGATTGGGTTGTCGCGGGATGGCGTTAGTTGGCCTGGATTTTGCTGATATGGGCTGCAAACATCTCTGGGTTAACTGTCCTTTTCTATGAAGCCTGAATATCGCTCACTCCACCGTGCCCGGCAAGCAGTCATTCTGCTGTTTCTGGCGTGCGGGGTGTGGTACCTGAACTGGCGGCTGGGCAGTTTCAACGCGGCCCATCCGATTTTCTCCGTCTTGCTTTACAGCGCCGAGCTGTTCGGCTTCATGACGGCCTGCCTCAATGTGTTCATGACCTGGCGGCTGTCGGTACGCGTTGCGCCTTTGCCGGCGGCAGGCCTGAAGGTCGATGTATTCATTCCGACCTACAACGAGGACGTCGATCTGGTGCGGCGTACGGCGATGGCGGCGCAGGCGATGGATTATCCGCACGAAACATGGATTCTCGACGATGGCAACCGGGAAGCCATGCGCAACCTGGCGCAATCGCTGGGGCTGCGCTATCTGGCGCGGACCGACAATGCGCACGCCAAGGCAGGCAATCTCAACCATGCGCTGGCGCACAGCACGGCGGATCTGATCGCCACGTTTGATGCCGATCACGCGCCGCGGCGTGATTTTCTGACCAAAACCCTCGGCTATTTTGCCGACCCCCTGGTGGCGTTCGTGCAGACGCCGCAGGATTTCTACAACCTGGATTCCTACCAAAACCGGACCGACGCCGGCAGCCGTATGGCCTGGTCCGAGCAGTCCTTGTTCTTCCGGGTGATTCAGCGTGGCAAGGACTACTGGAACGCCGCGTTCTATTGCGGCAGCTGTGCGGTGATTCGCCGCCAGTCGCTCGATACGATAGGCGGCTTTGCGACCGGCACGGTGACGGAAGACATCCACACCAGTCTGCTGCTGCACAAAAAGGGCTTCCGCTCGGTGTATCACGACGAGTCACTGGCGTATGGCGTGGCACCGGCCAAAATTGAGCCATTCCTCAAGCAGCGGGTGCGCTGGGGCGTCGGCGCGATGAACGTGTGGCGCAAGGAAGGCATCCTGTTTGCGCGTGGCCTGACGCTGGCGCAGCGGCTGAATTATCTGGCCACGGTGCTGGCATATTTTGACGGCTGGCAAAAGGCATTTTTCTACTTTGCGCCGGTGTATGTGCTGATGGCGGGTGCCATGCCGGTTGCTGCGGATGGCTGGATTTTCCTGCTGCATTTCGTGCCGTATTACCTGCTCAACTTTTTGGCGTTCGAGGAGATCTCGCGTGGCTATGGTCGCAGCGTGATGATCGAGCAATACAACATGGCGCGCTTCGCCAGCTTCGCCTGGTCGACGCTGGGCTTGTTCAGGATACGCACGCGTTTTGGGGTGACGGCCAAGCATCTGGAAGCGCGCACCTCCAGCCTCGGCTTTCTGCTGCCGCAGATCGCGGTGGTGGGCCTCAATGTGCTGGCCATACCGGTCGGAATTGCGCTGTTCTACGCCCAGGGCCATCTGCCCGCGGATGGCATGTGGGCAAACGTGGCGTGGGCGGCGATCAACATCTGGCTGGCGGTGCTGGTGGTGAGTTTCACCCTGGCGCGCGGAATCAACCGGCGCAATGATTACCGCTTCGCCATGCCGCTGGCCGCGCGCCTCGATGGGGTGCTGGGAACGGTCGACGACCTGTCGCCCAACGGCCTCAAGTTTTATGGTTTGCTGCGGCCGGTTTCGGCATACGAAGTGATGCCGGTTACCTTGTATTTGCCGGACGGCGTGCTCAACGCCACCCTGGAAATTCGCAAGCTGGAGCAGGCGCAGTCGGGCGATGAGACCTACACCCGATCGATCGGCGGGGTTTTCCAGAACCTGTCGCAGGCATCGATCCAGCGCATCGAGCAGTTCTTGTATGGTACGGATGCGCAATGGCGGATCAACCGCTATCACGAAGACAGCCTGACGCCCTTGCAACGGCTTGGGGTGATCAGCAAGCCGCGGCCGCTGCCGTTGCAGGTCAACCATTGGGCGGGGTGCGAGGTGGTGAATGAGTCGGCGAGCACACAGATCTGCCTGATCGGCCTGGTCGATTCGGTACTGGAAAACGGCGAAATCCGGCTGCTGGTCGATCAAGTGCTGAGCGTCGATCGCTACTACCGGATTCAGGCGCATAGCCGCTCGGGGCTGCGCACCCTGCAGGTCGTTTCCGGTCAATACGAAACGATTCTGACCGGCCTTGGCAGTTTGTATCTGTACCGGATGACCCTGCTGAGGCAATCTGTTGCGACGGCCGAAGATCCGCTGCCGCTGACAGCCGCGGCGCCAGAGTCCGGCATGGCGATTGCCGCGTGATGGCAGACGCGATCCCCCAATTTTTAAAGCGAAGCTGTCCATGAAAGCGATACCAGCGGTAGCGGGCCTGTTGAGCGTCTTGCTGGCGGCACTGTGGGGCATGCCCGCATGGGCACGGGACGGCGTCATTCTGACTGGCGTGGAAGGCAGTCGCGATAACCATTCGGCCTATCTGGGCACGGTACTGCCGCTGTTTGGCCAGCATCTGGGTCAGGGACTCGTGCAGCGCTACTGGCTTGACTACACAGGCTACCGTTACGAAAAGCAGCCGTTCAGGACCATCGATTCAGAAGTGATCGCGGTCGAAGCCGCGCTGGGATACCAGCACAGTTCGGCCAGCAGCTGGTGGGCGGGCTATCTGGGTGCGCATTATTCCGATACGCGCCTGAGTCCAGGCGATCCGGATAACGACAACCAGGGCAAGCAATTGCACGCCAAGCTGCAATTCGAGGGCGAAACCGATCTCGCCGCAGGCTGGCGCGGCAACGGCATCGTGAGTTATCTGCTGGGGGACTTCAATTACTGGGCGCGCCTGCGTGTGCAGACCACGCTGGCAAACAGGCTGCATGTCGGGCCCGAACTGGTCGTGCAGGGCGACGCGTATTACGATGCCTACAAGCTGGGCCTGTTTGTGGGCAATATCCCGCTGGGCGAGCGCAGCGCCCTCACCCTCAAGGGCGGTGTGAGTCAGACTTTGAATGAGACGGCGTCGCTGTATCTTGGAACCGAGTTTTATATTCCGTTCTGAGTCGCAGGAGGGGTTGCCGGGTGTTGGGATTTCGGCGCTTTTGGCAACACGCTGGCAGGGTCAGGCGAATAAAAAGGGGCGGCCATGGGCCGCCCCTTCAGCGTGGGTCGCAGCGTTCAGGCAGCCGTCACACGGCGGCGAACACCCCAGGCCACGGCCAGAATGCCCAAGGCCAGCATCGGCGCCATGGCGGGTTCCGGCACCATCGATACATGCACGTTGTCGAGGCCCCAGCTTTCGTCGCCCATCGCCTGCAGCCCGTAGCCGCTGAAATCGAGCGTGAGCTGGTCGCTGCTGTGACTGAAGGTGTAGCTCAGCTTGTAGACCGAATCCATGACTTGCGAATCGGCAAGGATGCTGTTGGGAACCACGTAACCGAGCGAATAGGTTTCGGCTGCGCCGGTGAACTGGGGGTTGACGGCGGCGGGGCCGAAGCGCTGGCCCGCCGGATTGCCGTTGCTGAAGGTCGTGTCCAGCAATACCGGGCCGTTGGTCACGGCGACCTTGAAACTGTCGTTGCCAAAATCGAACGCGGTGCCGCTCGAACTGCCGTCCCAGGTGCGGATCAGGTAGAGATCGAACGACAGCGTCAGAGCGTTGTGGGATGTCAGTCCGGACAAATTGAGCGAAACCGTGTCATTGCCGAATTCGCCCAAAAAGCTGCGCGGCCCAAAGGAGTAGGGTGTGGGCGCATCTTGCAGCGTGGCGTGCGACCACTCGCTGCCGACAGGCGACTGAAAGTTGTTTTCATAGACGACCACGGCCTGCGATGCGGTGGCGTTGAACATCAATGCGCTGAACAGCAGATAAGGGGTGAAGGATTGCGGTTTCATGGTGTTTTCTCGTTATGGATTAAAGGACTTCCCTTAACGAGTTAAGAGCAATACTCATGCCAGACGCTTGGCTGCGGCGTGAGGGTGAGGAGGGCGAACGTGACTGCGCCCCTCCGGGCGGTTCGCACGGAGGGGCGCAGTCAGGGCAGGCCTTTTAGTGCGAGCCGCCGCTGGGTTTGCCTTTCAGGCGATAGAGCGTGCCGCAATACGGACACAGCGCGTCACCGCGCGCTTCGATTGGCAAGTAGACGCGCGGATGGGCGTTCCAGTCCGCGTGTCGCGGCATCGGACAGTGCAGGGGCAAATCGTCCTCGGAAACCTCAATGACGCGCTGGGTGTTGTCAGGCAATTCGCTCATGCCGGCCACGCTTACTTGACGGGGCTCAGCCAGCCGGTATGGGCAGCCGCGCGGCCATGCACGCAGTCGAAATACATTGCCTGCAATTTCGCCGTGAGCGGGCCGCGGGTGCCTTCGCCGATGGCACGGTTGTCGAGTTCGCGGATCGGGGTGACTTCGGCTGCCGTTCCGGTAAAGAACGCTTCGTCGGCGGAATACACTTCATCGCGGGTGATGCGTTTTTCCACCAACGGCAGGCCGATTTCGGCAGCGAGCTGGATGATGGTGTCGCGGGTAATGCCTTCCAGCGCGCTGGTGAGGTCGGGCGTGTAAAGCTTGCCGTTGCGGATGATGAATACGTTCTCGCCCGAGCCTTCGGCGACGAAGCCGTCGACATCCAGCAGCAGCGCTTCATCGTAGCCGTCCGTCTCGGCTTCCTTGTGCGCCAGGATCGAGTTCATGTAGTTGCCGTTAGCCTTGGCCTTGCACATGGTGATGTTGACGTGGTGACGCGAGAACGAGCTGGTTTTCACGCGAATGCCTTTGTCCAGTGCTTCCTGCCCCAGATAGGTTCCCCACGGCCAGGCGGCGACGATGACGTGCACCGACAGATTTTTCGCCGAAATGCCCATGGCCTCCGAACCGAAAAAGGCCATCGGGCGCAGGTAGCCGGACTCAAGCCCGTTTTCGCGCACGACGGTGCGTTGCGCTTCGGAAATCGTGGCTTTGTCGTAGGGCAGTTTCATGCCCAGGATGTGGGCGGAACGGAACAGCCGGTCGGTGTGCTCCTGCAGGCGGAAAATGGCCGTGCCTTGTTCAGCCTTGTATGCGCGAACGCCTTCAAACACGCCCATGCCGTAATGCAGGGTGTGCGTGAGGACGTGGGTGGTGGCTTCGCGCCAGGGGACAAGCTTGCCGTCGTACCAGATGACGCCGTCGCGGTCGGCCATGGACATGATGGGGGTCTCGTAACAATGGGAAAAGCCGGATTTTACCGGAATCCATGCGGCGCGCAGTGCGCTCAATCATGATTCTGCATTCAGCGATTTTCGCTGCGTGCGGCGGCGCTGCCCTGATTGCGTCGGGGTCAAGCAGGAACCCGTTGGCATCGAAAAGAGCGGGACTGAAGGGTGGGAGAAGCGGTCATGGCAATACTTTGTTCACAGGCTACGGCCTTATATGACAATGTCCGACCGAACGGCCAGCCCCGGTTCAAGGCTGATTCGGGCTGGCGCCAAGTATGGCCTGGACCGGCTGGGGACGGCCAAAATGGTAGCCCTGCGCAAAGTCGATGCCCAATGCAGTAACCCGTTTGAGAATGGCCTCGTTCTCGACATATTCCGCCACCGCCTGCTTGCCGTAGCCGTGGATCGCTTCGACCAGGGCCTTGACGAACAGCTGATCGTCCTCGCTTTGGTCCAGCGTGCGGATGAACGAGCCGTCGATTTTGACGAAATCCACCGGCAGATGCTTCAGGTACTGAAAGGTCGAGAACCCGACGCCGAAATCATCGAGTGCCAGCTTGCAGCCCAGCGCCTTGATGCCGCTGAGCAGGGCTTCGGCATGGGCGAGTTGGTTGAGCGCGGCGGTTTCGGTGATTTCCAGCGTTAACTGCTGCGGATCGACGCGGTGTTCCTTCAGCAGTTTGCGCAACAGGGCGGGAAGCTCGGGGTTGTCGAGGCTGCGAGCGGAGAGGTTGGCGGCAAGGTGCAGTCCCGGCCAGAGGGCGATCAGTTCAATGACGTGCTGCAGCACCCACAGGTCTATTTCACGGATCAGGCCGGAGGCTTCGGCTGCGGCGATCAGGGGCGCCGGGGGGAGGGTCCGGCCATCGGCCGTATGGACGCGCAGCAGTGCTTCGTAGTGCGCGGGCTGTCCGGATTTCACGTCGATGATGGGCTGCAAGTAGAGTTCAAGCCGGTTGTTGTGCAGGGCATCGGTCATCAGGGCGAGCTGTTCGGTGCGGTCTAGCAGGTTTTCCCGGATGCCATCCTTGGGGTTGTACAGGTGCCAGTTGCTGCGCCCTTTGCTGCGTGCCTGCGACAGCGCCAGGTCGGCTTGTCCCATCAGGGTCTCGGTGTCCGCACCCGTGCCATTTGCCTGAAGCGTGGTGATGCCGATGCAGGCCGTGGCGATGTGTTGTTTCTGTTCTCCCTTGCATAGTAGGCGAGCCGTCTGCAGCAAGGAGGCATCGGGCATGAGGTCAAAAAATAGGGCGAATTCATCGCCGCCGAGACGGGCCGCCAGGCGCGGTTCGGGCTTGAGTTCGCGCAGTCGTTCGGCCATGTGCTGGATCACGCTATCCCCCGCACTGTGGCCGGCCAGGTCGTTGATGGCCTTGAAGTCGTCGAGGTCGATCAGCAACAGTGAGCCGCCCTGCGCAGCGAGCAGGATCTGGGTCAGTCGACGCTGAAAGCCCTGGCGGTTGTAAAGGCCGGTCAGGGTGTCGTAATCCGACAGATAGCTGGCGCGGGCTTGCGCGCTTTTAAGCTCGGTCAGGTCCAGTCCGACCGACAGGATGAGCGGATCACTGCCGCTGGTCTGGCCGATCAGCGAGTGCACCCAGGTAATGTTGCGCAGGCCGCTTGCCGTGACCAGTGGCGCCTCGAATCGAAGCGGCGCCGGGTCGCGGCTGAAATGGGTCAACAGGCGCGCGCGCCATTCCTGCCGCTCCTGCTGGGCAATCATCATCTCGAAATAGTCTTGCCCGACAAGCTGGTTTTCAGTCAGGCCGGTGAGGCTTTCGGAGTAATGGTTGGCCATGCGGATCACGCCACGCTGGTCCTGCGTCAGGATCAGTGCCTGGGCGGTGTCGAGCAGGCCGGAAATGAAGTCGCGCTCGTGCGACAGGGTGTCCACCAGTTTGCCGAGGTCATTTTGTTGATTGCGCGTCTCGGTATCGAGGGTTTCAAGCTGACCGGCCAGCGCGAGCGCCGCGTCTTTCAACACAGAGATTTCGTCGCGTGGCGATTTGTCCGGGATCCGCAGATATTGGCGAACCTGCTGCCAGTTGCCCTGGCCGAGCAGGGGCAGGCAGGAGCTGACCCGGTTCATGCGGCGCATGAACCAGATAAGTGCCAGCAACAGCATGAGCTCGGCCAGTACGAAAACGCCGAGACCGGTAATCAGGTTGCTCAGGAATATGCGTTCGATCGCCTGCTCGTCTGCGGTGACATCCTTGCGTGCGATGAAAAGCGGCGTATTGGGTGCGGCCGCAAGCGGCCGCAGTTTTTGCCATTCATAGGTTTTTTTGTCGCTGTGACTGAGCGCGGATTCGATACGCTCAAGCTGCGGATAAGGGGTGAAATCAAGCGAGTCGAACTGGGATATAAGCGCAGGTTCCGTGGTGGTCAGCAGGAGAATCGTTGCTGCCTCATCGATTGCGATGGCCAGGTCACGTCCGCTGCTTTGCTTGAACGCGCTCAGCAAACCAGATAGGTCCATGCTCACCACGACCGCGCCGATGGTGATGCCTCGATGCAATACCGGCACCATGCCGATGAACTGGCAGGTTTGCACGCAATGCAGCACGCTGACCGGGCGCTCTTCGGCCAGTACTTTGCCAAGCTTGCTGCGAATCTGCTCGTCTGAGGTGGCCGCGTTGCCGAAGCCGATGATCAATTGCTGATCCGCATCGTATAAACGCAGGCTTTGAAATCCCTGGTTCAAGCTGAGCTGATCCCAGTATGGTTGCAGGAAAGCAGCCGATTCCAGCCCGAGCGCATCACTGCTGCTGCCAATGACCAGAAAATCGGCTAGCGCTGAACCAGCATCCAGCAGCTGCCGTTCATTCTGCTGAACCAGGAAGCGCAGCAGCGCTTCGTTGCGCAGGGCATCGTCACGCCGGGTCTGTTCAACGGTGTGACGCAGGTTGGTGTCGTTGACCCAGGTCAGTGTGATGGTGCCGGCGGCCATGGCAAGCGTGAGCGGCAGCAGCAGCTTCCATTTCAGGCTGATGAAGTCAGGCATGAACATGGGGTTAGAAGCGGTAGGCCGCTTGCAGCAAGCCCATGTTCCAGCGCTGCTCGGTGGCAAAAATGTCAGGATTGTCAAGCCCTGGCAGCCAGCTGGTACCGTTGACGTGATGGTATTCCGCCCGCAGCATCAGATTGGGGGTGACGTCCCAACGCAAACCGACCACCCAGTCGTCGGTGTACAGCAAATGTGCCGGCAAACCCCTTGCGGCTTGAAGCCGCGTGCCGTCTTTATCGTCTTTGTCGCGATGGTTGATTTCATTGCGCACGACCAGTTCCCATTCGGGGTGAAAGCGCCATTCTGCTTGAAGGTAATACGAGAGTGAGTCGCGGGCCGTATCTGGCAGCGCTGCGCCGAGACCGGAGCGACTGTTACGGGGTTCGTTATATTCAGCGGTGAGCGTGACGGTATCGAATCGTTGCTGGACGGAGGCAAGCAGATTGCGGACCCGTATCGAGCCTGGGGACAGGTAATCCACGCTGGCAGGTTCATAGTCGGCTTTGGCGTCGATGTAGGTCAGCATGAACGTGGTATCGGTTGGCGTATCCCAGCGCAGGCTGGTGCTGAATGCCGAGGTGCCATCCAGATTGCCGGGGCGATTATTGCCAAGAAACACGTCTTCGACCGCTTCACTGTCAAAGTCGGGGCGCGCCCAACCCAAGGTGACGTCAAAGTTGCCGTATGTGTTGGCCGTGCTGCCATGAAAAATCGCACCGGGTGCTGCGATCAGCACGCTACGCGAGGTGTCCAGATAGATTGCTTGCGGCAACAGGATGCTGGGGCGGGTAAAGGGCACATCGCGCGTTTCGTTATACAGGCCGTAGGGAATCTTGACCTTGCCTAGCTTGACGCCAAGCTGGGTGGAATCGTTCTGGTAAAACCGCCAGTCGGCCTGCGCGTAATCCAGCCGCAGACCGTCCTGATCGCTTCCACCCGCCCGGCGATACAAAACCTGGCCGGATAGCTGCAAGGAATCGAGGGGTAGCCAGAAACCATGGAGTCCAAGCTCGGTGAAATCGGTGCTGATGGAATCGCGGCTGTCGCCTGAAAAATTGTTGTTGGTGCTGCTGATCAGGGTTTGCGCGGCAAACCCCTGGATGCGGTAGCGCGTGTCGGCGAAGCTGTCGGTGAACCCGTCTGCGCCAGCGTTCGAGGCGCCCAGCAAGGCGGTCAGCAGCAGACTACTCCAGCGTGATTGTCTTGATGCCATCATGGCGTGTGTCCTTACCTGCGTCCTTGTTTAGGTATCCGATTGCCCCGGGCGTGGCGCGTACTCGGGCACGAAGCTCGTTTTCATCTTTGACTTCTATTGGCGCGCGGGCCATTCCGCTGTAACTGAGGCGGTCCCAGATCTGGCGCAGCCGGTAGGGATAAAGGCCGAGCTTTTCCTTGGTGAAGGCTTCGTGCGCAGGATCGTCGTCGGGCAGTACAAACACGACGATGGTCTGACCGCCAGGCCAGCTGGTCTGGCGCAGGGTGTAAATGTTGCGCAAGCTGGCTGCACTGATGCTGCGAACGTTGACGCTGGGGTTAACGATGATGTCGGCCATGGCCAGCGTCGAACTGGCCAGCATGGCCAATCCAGACAGCCAACAGGTTGCACTTCGAAGGGTCACGAGCAGGGAGTGGGTGGATGAGAGCTTGGCGATTTTATAGCATGGAGCCGGAGAAACGCGCGGTGCGCGGCAGTCAATCACTTTTAAGTTGTGCCACGAGCTTGCGGATGGGGGTGGGCAGGGCAGCGCCCAGCGCATCTATTGGTGACAGCCAGATTTGACCTGCCGGCGTCGAAAGGCGGGGTGCCAGATGAAGCTGAACAGGCTGGATGTGCAGCTTGAAATGGGTGAAGCTGTGGCTCAGTCTGGGCAAGGCCTGCTGCGATAGGGGGGTGAAGCCAAAATGCTCATGGCAATGCTGGGCCGGGTCATGGTCGATGGGGAGTTCGGGCAGGCTCCACATGCCGCCCCAGATGCCCCGCGTCGGGCGCTTTTCCAGCAGCAGTTCACCGCGGTCGAGCAGCAACAGCATCTGTATCTGCTTTTCGGGCAGGGGCTTTTTGGGCCGCGGCGCAGGCAGTTCGGTTGTGCGTTGCTGGGCGTGGGCGATGCAGTCGGTATTGAGCGGGCAGGTCGCGCAGGCAGGCTGGCTGCGGGTGCAGACAAGCGCGCCCAGATCCATCATGCCCTGGGTGTAGGTCTCGATGGCGCCCGTGCCGTGGCGTGTGTCAGGCGGTAAAAGCGATTCCGCCAGGCGCCATAGTTCGGCTTCAACCTTTTTGTCTCCCGGCCAGCCTGTCACTCCGCCATGGCGCGCCAGCACGCGTCTTACGTTGCCGTCGAGGATGGCGCAATGCTGACCGAACGCCAGCGCCGCTACCGCCGCTGCGGTGGAACGCCCGACACCCGGCAGTTGGGCGATCTGCTCTGCCGTTTCGGGAAACCCTTCGGGGTGACTTGCGACAATGATGCGTGCTGCAGCATGCAGATTGCGCGCGCGGCTGTAATAGCCCAGCCCGCTCCACAGTGTGAGGACGTCGTCTTCGTGTGCCTCCGCCAGCTGGGGCAGGCTGGGGAAGCGCGCGATAAAACGCTCGAAATAGGGAATGACCGTGGCAACCTGGGTCTGCTGCAACATGATTTCAGACAGCCAGATGCGGTAAGGGTCGCGACTGACTTGCCAGGGCAGGGCATGACGGCCATGGCTCTGTTGCCAGCGGATAATGCGGGAAGCAAAGGATTTCACAGGAGGAGGGTAACATCCACCCCATGCACGGGGTGGGTCGAACGGTTCAGATGCTGCTGAGTTTCTGGCGGAACAGGTTCATGAGTTTGCCGAAGGCCGATTCGGTAATGGATTTACGCTCGACCAGAACAGCCTCGCCTTTACGCAGCTTGTCGGCCAGGCGCTGCAGACTGATGGAAAAGCTGTTCATGCCGTCCTGGTCAGAGAACAAATAGGTGTTCTTGACGCCGCTTACCCAGCCAAGGCGCGCCCAGCGGATGGTGCCGTCCTCGTAATGAAACTCAACCCAGTCGCCCTTGTTGAGGGAGCGGGCACGCAGGCTGAAAAGATCATCAAATACCGGGGCGGTCGGCTCCGGCTCGGCATCTGTTGCGGTTTGCACCTCCGGCACGCTGGCCTCAGCTTCGAGTTGCTGAACAGCGGCTACCTCTTCGATACGTTCTGCAGGTGTGGCCTCGGGCAACGGAACAGGCTGCGTGTTGGGACGGACTGCATTGGCGTGCAGGATCACCAGGGTGGCATAGAAACGGTCGGCCAGTTTGGCTGGAAAATTGATTTTTGCTGTGCCTTCGCGCAGGCGTTTCAACAGTCCCGGCAAGATGCGAACCAGCATCAGCCGGGCATCCATGTCGGCCTTGGATTGCACGCTCCAAACCAGCTCGCGCATGGTTTCAATCGCACTGCTGAAATGTGCGCCTTGTTCACCTTCCTCAATGTATTCCGCCGTGAGCAAGCGCGCCCAGTCACGCCGCAAGAACTCGCGCACGGCTTCTGCAACCGGCTGGTCTTTAAGCGCGCGGTTGATGAAATCATGGACGATGACCGGCGCGAGTTCGGCACGTTCGGCTTGTTTGATCTGGGCGATGTCTTCCTGCAGACCAACGTCGACGGTTTCTTCAAGGCTTTCTTCGAGGATGGCGCTCATCTCTTCCAGTTCAGCTGCGGCAGCGTCGAACACGGCGATATCCTGCTCGAAGGTGTCGAGCACGCGGCTCACGATGTTCGAAATGGCATCCAGGCGGGCATTGCCCGCTTCGTTGTCGGGCAGGTGGATGGAAAGCGTGGCGATGGCATCCAGCATGCGTCGCACCGGATGGTTTTGCTCTGAGAAGAAATTGCGGTCCAGCATGGCCGCCTTCAGAACCGGAATTTGCAGGCGTGCGATTTGCGCTTTCAGACGGTCGGGAATCGCCGCTTCGTCGAACACCACATCGAACAGCATGGCGACCGCATCCACCAGCACGGCGTCGAGCGGGCTGGCGGATTGCATGACGGGACTTTGCTGCAAGCTGCGCAGCACGTTCTGGATCGAGGCTGCTTCCAGCAGAGGCAACTCGAAACTGCCGCCACCGGGCAGTTTCATGGCACCGAGTTGCAGCTGGCTGAGCGAATCGAGCAGGCTGAAATGACCGGCTCCCCCTGTCGCGCCGCCGCCGGCGTGACCGCCCGTTCCGCCCCCTGTTGCACCGCCCATACCGCCGCCTCCCCCGGCCAACTGTTCAAACAGGTTGAACATCTCGCCGCCCGTTGACGACTGCGCGGAAGCGGTGCCCGCGCCGGAAGGCGTAGCACTTGGCTGGTGCTGGACGCGACTTTGGCTGCCGACCTTTAGATCGGGCAGGACGCCATGGTTGACCAGGTAGCGGTTGATGGATTGATAAATGCCGGCAAGCTCGGTGGTGAGCACCAGGTTGAACTGGTTCAACAATACGACCTGGATGTTTTGCGCCACGTCCATGTGTGCAATGCCATCCAGCAGCGCCTCGCACAGTGCGCGTGGGCCAAGGGGGTTGTCGTTTTCGCTCAGGCTGGGGCGCGCCATCAGATGTGCGACGCGTGCATCCAGGGCAACCAGTTCTTCGGCGCAGTTGAAACGCAGGCGTGAAGTCGCTTTGTCGACTGCCAGGGTGATTTCAAAATCCTGATCGCCCACCAGAGAAAGTTCCGAAAGTTCAAAGGCAACGGGTTTTTCCCGGCCGAGAGTGAATTTACTGAAGCTCTGGCAATACGCATCCTTGCAGGCGCTCAGCAGTTCGTTGGCCTGCTTGTTGAGGATGCCTTGGGCACCGTAATAGATATTGCGGGTATCAAGCAAGGGGGCACGGTCGGCCATGGCCAGCAGCGTGCTTTCCATGCCTTCGACCTGGTGTGTGAGGATGCGGGTCGCACCTTCAATCAACTGGTCGCGGCAGTCGTGCAGCATGGCCAGCGTCTCTGCAGAGGCCTGCGTGCCGGCGCCTCCCGCGTTACGACGTGAACGCTCAAACTGATTGAGGTTAACTACGACTGAGTTATCGGGCATTTCGCGCTCCATTGGATCACCTCGCTGCATGTGCGATGTGCCAACCGGCGAACGAACGGCAGGATATCAATCCGGAGTGTTACCGGCAGTCCCGCTACCTCGATCTGCAGGGGAGCGTGATCGAGGCCGGAAACTTTGCGTCCCCGCCTCGCGGCGGGTTTGCCCTGTTCGGCGGTCAGCGGGCGAGTCCGGGATTCGGGCGCACCATCGCATAGCTGATGTATCGGTTAGTGCCGGGGAAACTTGAGTGGTTTGCGCAAGGAATTCAGACTGCACCGTCCAATAATTGGATTTTGAGACGCAACATGGCTTTCCGGGTAAGTGATTGCTCCGGAATTCGTGCGCGTCCGGCATGGATTTCTGCCGCGAGTTGTGTGCAGTCGAGCGAGAAGCGTTGCCCCTCTGTGTCGTCACAAAAAAGTAAATAGCCGTGAACGCCCACCCAGGCCACGCGTGCGGTAGCCAATCCTTCGTATGGAGGATCGAAGTCCACCCAGTCGCCCTCGAGCAATTGCTCGGTTTGTTGCAGGATCGGGTCGCTGGGAACAGGGGCCAGATGCCGTGCGAGTGACTCGACTTCGTCCGGCGAAATGGGCTGGGGCACAAAGGTGCTAACCACGCTGACGGGCTGACTGACATCCGGACGGATCCAGCATTCCTGGACGCGGGTGATGGCACTAAAGAAGTTTTTCAACTGCGCAGGATCGGCGCCTTGTGCCAGCAGTCCGCGCCTTAGCGCAGCATTGATTGCAGGAATGGATTGCAGGCGCGCTTCCCGGTTGTCAGGTGCCGGTGCCTGCAGGCTCTGAAATAACTGGAGCAGGGTTGCACAGGCGTCGCGCCATTGGGCGCCCTCGCCAGATTCGGCTACATAAAGGGTCGACATATAGGGTATCCAGGCCGCTTCCAGTCGGCGCAGTACCGCCTCGGGAGCGGGGTAACGCGTGGTGAGGTCTTGCAGGTTCTGCAAGGCCAGCAGGGTGCCCAATTCCTGATTTTCGATTTGTTGCAGTTGCGCGACTTCTGTCGTCAGTTGGGTTTCTGCGCGGGTGTTTTCTTCCGCCAGCCAGGCATTGAGCGTACTCAGTGCCCCGGTAAACCCTTCGATTGGGTGAAGCGGATCGTTCAATATGAGCGTGCAGCCAGCCTCGATGTGTTGCAGCGCGTCGGCATGAGCTGCGTGGCTTGCGGGGAAACGGCGCGAGAACTGGCCGAGCAGGTCGATCAGCTGGCGCGCAGGATGAAGGTCGTCATCGAAAAAGTCGGGTGACTCAAGCGCAACGCGCAGGGTCGGGATTTGTAACTGCGCAATCGCAGACTTATAGCGCGGAGAGACATCCGGATCACTCAGGATGAATTCAAACAGGCCTGCCAGGGCATCCAGAATAGCAAGGTCAAAGCTTCCTGCATCCGTTTGGCAGGCGTCCTGCTGAAGCTGCCGCAACAGATGTGCGCTGGGCGCGGGCGCCGTGCCTGACACTGGCTGCGCCTGGGTTTGCCAATAAGCAAGGCTGTCGAGAAAGCGCGGCAATGCAGCAGGCAAGCCACCTTCATCCAAGGACGCGGACCCGTTTGCGGCAGAAAGATGCGGTGTCTGGTTGCGTGCCGCGACCGACTTGATGTGCGACAGGATGTCGTGGCTGACGGCTGATTCATTGTGCCGGAGTGCTGGTGTCGGCTGGGCGCGAATGCCTGTGTGCTCTTCGACCCCTTGTTCGAGCAGAAACTGGTTGAGTGCGGTGTAAGTATGCTTCAGCGTGTCGCCCAGGGGGGCTTCCGTGTTTTGCATGAACAACGTGCCACTTTGCGGATCGAGGCCAAGCGAGTCCAGCGCGCGAGATAACGCATGAACCACCGGTAACGAACCAAACGCCTGGATTTCGCCAGGGTCGCCCAGGCTGATTTGTATCAGGGATTGCAGGCGACTAAACAGCAGCAGCAGCTCGGGCCGCAAGGCGTCGGTCAGATGGGCGGAAATTTTTTCTGCCGCCAGCTGCCGTCCCAATACATCGTCGTCCACCAGTTGCAGCGGTGCCGACTGGCCACGGGTTTGGCCTTCAAATGTTTCGGGATGGGCGAGGTGCAGGCGGAACTGCTCGGCAAATGAGGTGGATAGCTTGTCCGGGGAGGCATTCAGCCAATCAAGGCAGGTTTGCCCGCTGGCCAGCATGGACGGCGTGATCTGCATTGCAATGGCACGCAGGATGGAGTCCTGGATTTGTTCCCGATTGCGCTGGAAAAAGTTATCCAGCGCTTGCGCCATGCGGGTCTCTGCTTCGTTTAGCAGGGCAATAGCAGAAGACGGATCTAGCGGAGCAGACATAGCCATTGAATTAACGGTCCAATCGAAAGAGAAATTGAACAGCCATCGGCTGGAGAGACAATTTGCCGGAAATTTCTGGAGCGGGCGAAGGGAATCGAACCCTCCTCATGAGCTTGGGAAGCTCAGGTAATGCCACTATACGACGCCCGCGCGGCAAGGATGTGCCTTCATGCCCTGTAAGGAGCTTCAGGGTAGAATCCGGCATTCTACTGAAACTCACGTCCCCCGGATAGAAGAAGCGTTTTGTGATTGAACTTCATATCAATGGCGAACTCCGTCGCTTTCCTGCCCCGCTTACCCTGAGTCAACTGATCGAGTCGCTGGATCTGGCGGGTAAACGCATTGCGATTGAAAAAAACGGCGAAATCGTCCCGCGCAGCCAGCATGCCAGCACGCTGCTTGCCAGCGGCGACCGTCTGGAAATCGTCGTCGCGGTTGGCGGCGGCTGATCGAGACATTCCCCTAGCCTTTACTCCTGAAACCCATGAATCCTCTCGTTATCGCAGGAAAGTCCTATGTCTCCCGTCTGCTGGTAGGAACCGGCAAATATCAGGACTTTGAGCAGACCCGCCTTGCGGTTGAAGCCTCGGGCGCGGAAATCGTCACCGTCGCCATCCGCCGCACCAACATTGGCCAGGATGCCAGCCAGCCCAGCCTGCTCGATGCTTTGCCGCCGTCGAAATACACTTACCTGCCGAACACCGCAGGCTGTTACACGGCAGACGACGCGATTCGCACCTTGCGGCTGGCGCGTGAGCTGCTGGATGGGCATAGCCTGGTCAAGCTCGAAGTGTTGGGCGACCCCGCCTCGCTGTACCCGAATGTGGCCGAGACCATCAAGGCCGCCGAAGTGCTGGTGAAGGACGGCTTCAAGGTGATGGTCTACACGTCGGATGACCCCATCGCCGCCAAACAGCTGGAAGACATTGGCTGCGTTGCGGTGATGCCGCTGGCGAGCCTGATCGGCTCCGGTATGGGTATTCTCAATCCATGGAACCTGCAAATCATCATCGATCGCCTCACGGTGCCGGTGATCGTCGATGCCGGTGTCGGCACGGCCAGCGACGCGACCATCGCGATGGAACTGGGCTGCGACGCAGTGCTGATGAATACCGCGATAGCCGGGGCCGGCAATCCGGTGCTGATGGCATCGGCGATGAAAAAAGCCGTGGAAGCTGGGCGCGAGGCATTTTTGGCTGGCCGCATGCCGAAAAAAATCTATCAGGCCAGCCCGAGTTCGCCCACCAGCGGCCTGATTACGGGCACCAAATAAGCATGGGTGATACTGACGCACATCCGCGCATCCGCTCCTATGTGCTGCGCGCCGGGCGCGTCGGCCCTGGCCAGGCGCGTGCGCTGGCTGAAATCGGGCCGCAGTGCATGCTGCCGTTTCAGGCTGGCTTGCTGGACCTCGACGCGGCGTTTGGCCGTGTCGCCCCGCGTATCCTGGAAATCGGGTTTGGCATGGGCGAGGGGCTGGTCGAGATCGCCGCTGCGCATCCTGAAAACGATTACCTTGGCGTTGAAGTACATACCCCCGGTGTTGGCGCGTTGCTGAAGCAGGTTGGCGAGCGAGGACTCACCAATGTGCGCGTCATCCAGCACGATGCGGTCGAAGTGCTGACGCGGATGCTCGCGCTGGACAGCCTTGCGGGGGTGCATGTTTTTTTCCCCGATCCCTGGCACAAGAAACGCCACAACAAGCGCCGTCTAATCCAGCCGCCGCTGGTGCGGTTGCTGGCCAGCCGAATCCAGCCAGGTGGCTATATTCATCTGGCGACCGACTGGCAGGATTACGCCGAGCAAATGCTCGCCGTGCTCACTGCAGAACCTATGCTGGCAAACACGGTGGCCGACTATGCGCCGCGCCCCGACACGCGTCCGCTCACCAAGTTCGAGCAACGCGGCATTCGCCTCGGGCATGGGGTATGGGACCTGCTCTTCAAGCGGGTTTGAATAATCGCCAAGCCGTGCGGCTATGATGCTCGGCATGGATATCTCCGAACTCGTCAAGGCTGCACTGGCGCTATTCGCCATCGTCGATCCGGTCGGCGTCATTCCACTTTTTCTTGTCGCCACCCACGGCTACACACAGAAACAAAGCCGCACTGCGGCCCGCATTGCTGCGCTGACGGTGCTCGGCGTGCTGACCCTGTTCACCTTTCTGGGCGAGCCCATGCTGGGTTTCTTCGGCATTCGGCTTGCCGCTTTTTCAGTCGCGGGCGGCTTGCTGCTGTTGTTGCTGGCGTTGTCGATGGTGCAGGCGCACGTGAGCCCGCAGAGGCAAACACACGACGAGGCGGTGGAATCGGAAGAGCGCGATGCGGTTGGCGTGGTGCCATTGGGCATCCCGTTGCTGGCGGGGCCGGGTGCGATCACGCACATGATCGTGGCCGCAGGCGCAACGCAGGGTAACCTGCTGCATCAGACTGCCTTGCTGGTTCCGGTGACGTTGGTGGCCTTGTCGGTATGGTTATCGTTTCGTGCGGCGCCGATGATTGCCAGGCGGCTGGGAAAAACCGGCATTCACGTTGTTACGCGCTTGATGGGTTTGATTATTGCAGCCATTTCAATTGAAATGATTGCGACCGGGCTGGGCAAGCTGTTTCCAGGGTTGTTGGCCTGAATCGGTGCATGGCGCACCGATGGGGGGCGCGTGTGGCACGGCCTGGCACGCATGACTGCTTCCTGTCGTGCTTCAGCAGCTGGCATGCTTAATGCGCCAGTGCTCATTTGTAATTATCACTTTGAACTCACTCACGGGAGCACAGCATGGAATTTGGTATCGTCGGACTCGGTCGCATGGGGGGGAATATGGCGCGGCGCCTGGCGCTGAAAGGCGAGCAGATCGCGCTTTTCAATCGCAGCCAGGAAGTCACGCAAGATCTCGCCGAAGAAACCGGCCATCTCGCCTGCGACAGCCTGCAATCGCTGGTTGATGCGTTGGCCACGCCGCGCATTGTGTGGCTGATGCTGCCTGCCGGTGACGCAACCGAAGTGGTGCTGCAAGCCCTGCGGCCGATGCTTGCACCCGGTGATCTGGTCGTGGATGGCGGCAACTCGTTTTACAAGGATGTGCAGCGCCGCACCGCCTGGCTGGCCGAACGCCAGATCGAGTTCTGTGATGTCGGCGTATCGGGAGGCGTGTGGGGGCTGGAAAATGGCTATTGCCTGATGTTCGGCGCCTCCGACGCGGCGGCGGAACGCCTGAAGCCCTACATGGAAAAACTCGCGCCCGCGCCGGATCGCGGCTGGCTGCATTGCGGCATGGTCGGCTCCGGGCACTTCGTCAAGATGGTTCACAACGGCATTGAGTACGGCATGATGCAGGCGCTGGCTGAAGGTTTTGCGCTGATGAAAAACAAGCCGGGATTCAATCTTGATGTGAGCAGCATCGCCGAGCTGTGGCGTCACGGCAGCGTGGTGCAATCGTGGCTGCTTGATCTGACTGCGGATTTTTTGACGCAGGATCAAAGCCTCGAAACCGTTCAGCCCTTCGTTGGCGATTCCGGCGAAGGCCGCTGGACCGCACTGGAGGCAATTGAACTCGGTATTCCCGCACCGGTCATGACACTGTCCCTGATGATGCGTTTTGCCAGCCAGGGCAAAGGCGACTACGGCAACAAGATGCTGGCGAAGATGCGTCAGGGATTCGGCGGTCATGCCATCAAGGAAGACAGCAAATGAGTCCCGATCCCGATGTCATGTTGCCGTGTACGTTTGTGATTTTTGGCGCCACCGGCAACCTCGCCAGCAACAAGCTGCTGCCCGCGCTGTACCACCTGGAAGCGGCCGCGCGGCTGTCCGAGTCGCTCACCATTGTGGCGTTTGCACGCCGCCCCTGGAGTGACGACGAATGGCGTGCCCACATGCGTGAAGTGTTGGCCACCAAGATCAAGGGCAGCCTCGATACACCGGTATTCAAGCGCTTTGTTGCGCGCTTCCGCTATCAGCAGGGCGATCTCAATAACGTCGGTTCGTATCAGGCGCTGGCCGACAATCTTCCGCCCGAGTCGGCGTGCTCGAGCACGGTGTTTTACCTGGCGATCAAACCGGCCGAGTTTTCTGCCGTCATCCACAATCTCGAAGCGGTGGGTCTTAACAAACCACGCGGGCTGAACCGGGTGGTGATCGAAAAGCCGTTTGGCGAAGACATCGAATCGGCGCAGGTGCTGAACCAGCTGCTGCATCAGCATTTTGGTGAGGAGCAGGTTTATCGTATTGATCACTTTCTCGGTAAGGAAACCGTGCAGAACCTGCTCGTTTTCCGCTTCGCCAATACCCTGATCGAGCCGCTGTGGAACCGCAACTTCATCGACCACGTGCAGATTACCGTGGCCGAATCCATCGGCATCGAAAAGCGCGCCGATTATTACGACCGTGCCGGCGCGCTGCGCGACATGTTGCAGAACCACTTGATGCAGCTGCTCACCGTGGTGGCGATGGAGCCGCCGCCCGCGCTGGAAGCCGACGCGCTGCGCGACGAAAAGGTGAAGGTGCTGCGTTCGATCCGTCCCATCGCCAAGCGCGCGGTGCATGCGCATGCCGTTCGTGCGCAATACGCGCGCGGCAGCGTCGAAGGCAAGGCCGTTCTGGGCTATCAGGAGGAAGACAACGTCGAGTCGAACTCCATCACCGAAACCTATGTCGCCGCCAAGTTTTATATCGACAACTGGCGCTGGCGCGGGGTGCCGTTTTATCTGCGCACGGGCAAGCGCATGAAACACCAGACCTCGATGATCGCGATCCGCTTTCGTCATCCGCCGCAGCAGCTGTTTCGCGAAACGCCGCTCGAATCGATCGAGCCCAACTGGATCTTGCTGTCGATCCAGCCGGACGAGTCGATGCGCATGGAAATCCATGTCAAGCAGCCGGGACTCGATATGGATACGCGCATGATGCAGATGAATGCGAGCTTCCTGAAAACCGACGAGCAGACGCTCGACGCTTATGAAACCCTGCTGCTCGACGTCATCGAAGGCGACCGCTCGCTGTTTCTGCGCTTTGACGAGGTCGAATGGGCATGGCGGGTCGTGGACCCGATTCTCCGGCACTGGACGGTCGAACGCGATTACATCCCGACCTATGCGGCGGGCAGCTGGGGCCCGGCGGATTCCAACCGCTTGTTCGACAGCGACGACCAGACCTGGCGCAACGAGCTGTGAATCTGCCGGATTGGCGGGTGTTCGCCGCTGCTGATGCGCTGGTGGCCGGGTTAAGTGATGCGCTGTGTGTCGAAGCGGAATCAGCCATTGCGGCGCGTGGCGTGTTTCACCTGGTGCTGGCGGGGGGCACCACGCCGCTCGCGCTTTACCGCGCGCTGGCCCAGCAACAGGCAGGCGATGCGCGCTGGCATGTCTGGTATGGCGACGAGCGTTGTTTGCCGCTCGATCATCCCGAACGCAACAGCCGAATGATCGAAGCAGCCTGGCTGGCCGCTTCAGGCATCCCAACCGAAAACCGCCGCCCGATACCGGCTGAACTTGGCTCGCATGATGCCGCAACTGTTTACGCCGGCTGGCTGTCCGACGTGGCAGATTTCGATGTGGTGCTGCTCGGCATGGGCGAGGATGGCCATACCGCCAGTCTCTTTCCGGGCCACGACTGGAACGGTGCAGATGTGCTGGCTGTTCACGGTGCGCCGAAGCCGCCACCCGAGCGTGTGAGCCTGTCGGCCCAGCGCTTGAGCCGCAGCCAGTGCGTATGGTTTGTGATCACCGGGGTGGGCAAGCGCGAGGCGCTGGTGCGCTGGAAAAACGGTGAGCCGTTGCCTGTTTCGACTATTCACGGCAAGCAGCAAACCGTGGCCTGGCTGGATCAGGCAGCGGCCGGCTGAGTGTTTGTGCGGCTTCGCACCGCAAGCAAATAAACAAAGGCAACCGTGGGTTGCCTTTGTTTATTGCCGTCGCATCGTTCCCGGATGACTCAGCTCAATGCAGCGTGTCGTCCGCGCCGCAGCATTTTTTGAATTTCTTGCCGCTGCCGCACGGGCACGGGTCGTTGCGGCCAGGTTCAGCGTCTTTGCGGATCGGGGCGTGCGGGACGAAGCCGCGGTCGAGCCAGAATTCGCGCAGGTCGTAGGCGCCCCAGATGGCGCTGGCAACGTGTTCGTCACGGTTGAGCTTGCGCTCTGCGGGGGTCCAGTCAGCTTCCGGCGTGATCAGCGCGTAGAACGGGTCGAGGCAGGCGTCGACGAAGGTTTCGTCCTTGCTGTCTTCCGGCAGCGACCAGTCGTCTTCCCAGTGTTCAACCACGATCAGAAAACCGGCTGCCCATAATTGGCCGTAGGCGGGCATGTCCTGCCGGACTTCATCGGCCTCTTTTTTGGGGAGTTCGCTCAGCAGGCCTTCCCAGTCCATGATCAGCGGTGCCAGCGCTTTGGGGTCGGCGAGGTTTTCCACCGGAGCGGCCAGCGCGCGCTTGACTTCATTCCAGCGGCGGTTGAAACAGTCCATGAACCGCTTCTGCTCGGCCTCGTCCTTGAATACGCCCAGGCCGCCTTCGCCTAACAATACCGGGAAGTACTCATCCGGCGAAACGGGGCGGGGCGCAACCAGCAGCGCGGTGACAAAGCCATCGATGCCTTCGAGCGAGAGTGGCAGATCGGCACGCTCGGACACGTCGTGGATGAGGTCGCTGTAGGCGGCCAGTTCGTCGTCGGACAGCGGTTTGTTGGAGGTGGGGGTCATAAGCGCTTTCGTGGCGGCGGGGTGGAGACGCATCGCGTAAAATCCGGCCATGGATTTTACCGCGACCAGCTTGTTTGCATCCGTGCTGCCCGAATCATTTCATTGGGGCGGCTGGCTGGGGCTGGCATTTTTGGCCTGGCGCTGGCTGATGTCGGGCGACTGGCGTCAGCTGGCCGATCCGCAACGCCTGAATCTGTTTCTCGGCGCCACCGTCGTGGTGCTGGCGTTGTGGCAGATTCGCAGCGGCGTGAAACCAGGCCTGTCGTTTCATTTGTACGGCATGGCGGCGCTGACGCTGATGTTCGGCTTCTGGCGTGCCAGCTTTGCCGGGGTGCTGATCCTGTTTGCGAACGCGGCGTTCGGCCGTGGCAGTTGGGCTGCGCTGGGCATGGATGCGTTACTGATGGCAGCGTTGCCGGCTGCGGTGAGCTGGGGCCTCTTCCATTTGCTGGATCGGCGCTTGCCGAATCATTTTTTCATTTATGTGCTGGGCAACGGCTTTTTCGGCGCGGCGCTGTCAGTGGTGGCGATCGGCCTTGCCACGACGGCGCTGATGGCGCTGGGCGGGGCCTATACGCTTGATTATCTGCTCAGCCATTACACGCCGTATGCCCTGATGATCAGCTGGGGTGAGGCATTCACTACGGGCATGATGGTCACCGTGATGACGGTTTACCGTCCGGAGTGGGTCGAAAGCTTTGATGACGCGCGGTATATCCAGAACAAGTAAACCCATTTCATTCGCGGCCTCCGCGGATGGTTTTTGAACGATTGAGTCCCGCCTTGCTAATCCACTATCCCGACCTGCCCGTCAGCGCCCGCCGCGACGACATCCTCGACGCGCTGCAAAAGAACCGAGTACTGATCCTGTGCGGCGAAACCGGTTCGGGCAAAACCACCCAGATTCCCAAGATGTGCATGGAGGCCGGCGTCCGCCCGGGCAAGCTGATCGGCTGCACCCAGCCGCGCCGCATCGCCGCGCGCGCGGTGGCAACCCGGATCGCGCAGGAACTCGGCGGCGAGCTGGGCGGCGTGGTCGGCTACAAGGTGCGCTTCACCGACAAGGTGCGCCACGACACCGCGATCAAGGTGATGACCGACGGCATCCTGCTGGCTGAAAGCCAGGGCGATCCGCTGCTGTCGCGCTACGACACCATCATCATCGACGAGGCGCACGAGCGCAGTCTCAACATCGATTTCCTGCTGGGCTATCTGAAGACGCTGGTGGAGAAGCGCACCGACCTGCGTGTGGTGATTACGTCCGCGACCATCGACGCCGAGCGTTTTTCGCAGCACTTTGGCGGCGCGCCGGTGATCGAGGTGTCGGGGCGCACCTATCCGGTGGAAGTCCGCTGGCGGCCGATCGAGCGTGACGAGCCCGCCATGCCGGCCAAGGGCGAGCGCGAGAAGAAAGACAAGGACGCCCCCGATCAGATCGCCGCCATCCTCGACGCCACCGACGAACTGGCGCGTCTCGGCTCCGGCGACATCCTGGTGTTTCTGCCAGGCGAGCGCGAGATCCGCGATACCGCCGAGGCGCTGCGCAAGCACCACCCGCCGGGCACCGAAATCCTGCCGCTGTTTTCGCGCCTGTCGGTGGCCGAGCAGGACGCAATTTTCAAGCCGTCCAACCAGTCGCGGCGCATCGTGCTGGCGACCAACGTGGCGGAAACCTCGCTCACCGTGCCGGGCATCCGCTACGTGATCGACCCCGGCACCGCGCGGGTCAAGCGCTATTCGGCGCGCAACAAGGTCGAGCAGTTGCTGATCGAAAAGGTGTCGCAGGCGTCGGCCAACCAGCGCGCCGGCCGTTGCGGGCGGGTGGCGGACGGCGTCTGCATCCGCTTGTATGACGAAGCTGATTTCGGCAATCGCCCGCGCTTTACCGATCCCGAACTGCTGCGCTCGTCGCTGGCCGGCGTCATCCTGCGCATGAAGACGCTGGGGCTGGGCGACGTGGTGGGCTTTCCCTTCATCGACCCGCCGAGCACGCGGCTGGTGAGCGACGGCTATCAACTGCTGGCCGAACTGCATGCGCTGGACGAGCAGGGGCGGCTCACCGACATTGGCAAGAAGCTCGGCAAGCTGCCGCTCGACCCGCGCATTGCCCGCATGCTGCTGGCGGCGGAACAGCAGCGTTGCGTCAACGAGGTGCTGATCATCGCCAGCGCGCTGTCGGTGCAGGACCCGCGCGACCGGCCGATGGAGCGGGCGCAGGCGGCGGACGAAAAGCACAAGCTGTTTGCCGACGAGCGCTCCGATTTCATGGGCTGGCTGAAGCTGTGGCGCTGGTACGAAGAACAGGTCAAGCACAAGAAAACCAACCGCCAGCTGCAGACGCTGCTGCAGGATCATTTCCTGTCGCCGCGGCGGATGCGCGAATGGCGCGACATTCACGGCCAGCTGCATGCGCAGGTGAGCGAACTCGGGCTGCGCGAGAACGAAAAAGACGCGGGTTACGACACCATTCATCAGGCCTTGCTGACCGGCCTGCTCGGCAATATCGGTTTCAAGTCGGATGACGCCAAGGCGCGCACCAGGCCCAGTGAAGGCGCGGGCCGCGCCAGGCCGGGCGAGGGCAATTACCAGGGCGCGCGCGGCATCAAGCTGTCGATTCATCCCGGCTCGGCGCTGGCGAAAAAAGGCCCGAAGTGGGTGATGGCGGCCGAGCTGACCGACACCGGGCGGCTGCTCGCGCGTACGGTTGCCGAGGTGCGGCCGGAGTGGATCGAGGCGGCCGGACAGCATCTGCTGACGCGCATGTTCATCGAGCCGCATTGGGAAAAGGAGGGCGCGCGCGTGGTGGCGTTCGAGCGCGTCAGCCTGTACGGCATCACCCTAGTGGCACGGCGCAAGATTCACTACGGCAGCATCGATCCCGAGTTGTCGCGCGAGCTGTTCATTCGCGGCGCGCTGGTGGCGGGCGAATACGACACGCAGGCGAAATGGCTGCCGCATAACCGCGCGCTGGTTCAGGAAATCGAGGACCTCGAACACAAGGCGCGCAAGTCGGGCGTGTGGCTGGACGAGGAGCGCATCTTCCGCGTGTTCGATGCGCGCATCCCCGCCGGCATTCACAACGGCGCGGCGTTCGAGAAATGGCGGCAGCAGGCTGAGCAGGCCAACCCGAAAATCCTGTTCCTGCAGCGCGAGGACATTCTCGGCGAAGGTCTGGGCGCGGATCACACGCTGTTCCCCGAGACCATGCTGGTCGATGGCGTGGCGTGCAAGCTCAAGTATCGCTTCGAGCCCGGTCATGCGCTCGACGGCGTGACGCTGCAGCTGCCCTTGTATCTGCTCAACCGCATCGAGGCGGCGCAGGCTGACTGGCTGGTGCCCGGCCTCATTCGTGAAAAGCTCACCGCGCTGCTGAAACTGCTGCCGAAAGACAAGCGCCGCCCGCTGATTCCGCTGCCCGATGCGGTGACGGCATTCTTGAGTGTGGCGCAGCCGGGCGAGCAGATTCTGATCACCGCGCTGGCGGCCTATATCCGCAAGAAGACGGGCACCGACATCCACCCCGATGACTGGTCGGGCGAGTTGCCGCCGCACCTGAAAATGAACTTCAGCGTGATCGACGACAGCGGGCAGGAACTCGCCAGCGGGCGCGATCTCGCCGCCTTGCGTCAGCAGCTGGGCGGCGCGGCGCGCATCACCTATGGCGGCGGCGCGGAAGACAGCGAGTTCGAACGCACCGGGCTGCTGGAATGGAGTTTTGGCGATCTGCCGGAACAGGTGAAATTCAAGCGCGGCGGCCGCGAACTGACGGGCTATCCTGCGCTGGTCGATACGGGTGACAGCGTCGACCTGCGCCTGCTCGATACCGCCGATGCGGCCGCCAGCGAAACCCGGCGCGGGGTGGTGCGGCTGTTGCGCATCGCACTGGCCCTTCAGTTCAAGCAGCTCGACAAGGACCTGGCGCGTGAAACAGCGCTGGCGCTTAAATTCCGCAACTTTGGCAGCACCGAGCAATTGCGCGAGGCCTTGATTAATGCGATCGCCACCCGCGCGCTGCTGGGTGACGACGACACGCCGCGCACGCAGAAGGAATTCGACAAGCAAAAGGAGCGCGCCAAGCCCAAGGTCGCGGTCGTGAAGCAGGCGCTGTTGCGTGACGTGGCGGAGATTCTCGACCTGCACGCGCAGGTGGCGGCGCGCCTGAATGCCAAGCCGCAGTTCACCGCTGCGATGCGCGATGAAACCGCGCATCTGGCCGCGCTGGTTCCACCTGATTTCATTACCGCCACCGCGTGGGCGCACCTGCGCGACCTGCCGCGATACCTGCGCGGCATCCTCAAGCGACTGGAAAAACTGCCCGCCTCCGAGGTGCGCGATTCGCGCGGCATGGCCAGCGTGCTGACGCTGCAAAACAAATATCTGGCGCGGCGTGCGCAGGTGCGGGGCGAACTGCCGGCGGCGCTGGACGATTTCCGCTGGCAGCTGGAGGAATTGCGGATTTCACTGTTTGCGCAGGAACTCAAAACGCCGTATCCCGTATCGGCCAAGCGCCTCGACAAGTTGTGGGACGAGCTTGCCAGACAACCCTTGAGTTGATTAGTGTGTAGCCATGCGTGAGCGCGTATTCAACCTGCCGAATGTCATCACCCTGCTGCGGCTGGCTGCGATGCCGGTGGTGGCGTGGCTGATCCTGCAGCAGCGCTGGGAGGCCGCGTGCTGGCTGTTCCTGGCCGCCGCCGTGTCGGATGGCATCGACGGCCTGCTGGCGCGCTGGCTCAATCAGATGACCCAGCTTGGCGCTGCGCTCGATAGCGTCGCCGACAAGGCGCTGGGCGTGGTGACGCTGGTGTTGCTGACGCTGGCGGAGGCGATCCCGCTGTGGGTGACGCTAGCGATTCTGCTGCGCGACAGCATCATCGTGCTGGGCGCATTGAGCTATCGGGGAATGGCGGGGCATCTGGAAATCCATCCCACCTGGCTCGGCAAGACGCATATGTTTGCCGAGTTCGTCTTGCTGGCGCTGGTGCTCGCTGATCTGGCCCGCGTGCTCAAAATCGACGCGTGGCTGACCGCCTTGTTCGTGAGCGTGTTCGTCATCGCCGTGGTGTCCGGCGTGCAATACGTATGGATCTGGGGTGCCAAGGCGCGTCGCGAACGCGCAGCCACACATTGAAAACCTCACTGACCCGCCCTTTGCAGGGTGCGAAGGGTGTTCGCCACTTCCTGTGCGTGACGTGCCGGGTCAACCTTGTCAAAGCGCGCCGCGATGCGGCCGTCCGGTCCGATGATGAAGGTGCGGCGGCGGGCAAATTTCACCAGCCCAAGATTCAGCAGGCTGTCGTAGTCCGCAGCCGTGCGCCCATCCGGATCGGACAGCAGCGGAAACGGCAATTGATATTTGCGGGCAAACTCGGCGTGCGAACGGCTGTCATCCACGCTCACCCCCAGCACCGTCGCGCTAAGATCGCCCAGCACCCCGATGTCATCGCGAAAGCGGCACGCCTCCTGCGTGCAGCCCGGCGTGTCGTCCCTGGGGTAAAAATACAGCACCAGCCAGCGCCCGGCGTAATCGCCCAGACGATGCGTTTTGCCATGTTGATCGGGCAAAGCAAAATCCGGCGCCATGCTGCCTTCCACACGCTGCGTGCCCGGCCGCAGCATCCACAGCACCGCGCTCGCCAACACCAGCAATGCAGCCAGTCCACCCAGTATCAATTTGGTCATGTGTTCTCCCGAGACGCGCCAATTTAACCCAAGCTGATCGTAGATTCAGCGTGGTTCGGTAATCCTTGCAGGATTCGGTAGAATCGCGCCACGCCTCGGTAGCTCAGTGGATAGAGCGACCCCCTCCTAAGGGGTAGGTCGGACGTTCGATTCGTCTTCGGGGCACCATTTACTTGTATCATCCCGTGTCACAAAACCACATAAACCCGCGTCTAGTAATGGATTGCGGGTTTTTTGTTGTCTCGCCCCGTGTCATCGAATAACATGGAATACTGTCATTTTTGGCGGTAGTTATGGCGGTAGGTTGCTTTCGTAAAAACAACATACCGCCAAACCCATGAAAGGTAACAGCCATGCCGCTATCCGACCAGGCAGCAAAGAAAGCCAAGCTAGCCGACAAGCCCTACAAGATGGCAGATGAAAAGGGGTTGTATCTGCTGGTGAACGCTGCCGGGAAGTATTGGCGCATGGATTACCGCCACGACGGCAAGCGCAAAACATTGGCGCTGGGGGTCTATCCAGACGTGAGCCTTGCCCGCGCCCGTGAGAAGCGCGACGAAGCCCGCACCCTGCTGGCGGATGGCACAGACCCAAGCGAAGCGCGCAAGCATCGGAAGCACGCTGATATGGCAGCCAGTGCAAACAGCTTCGAGGTCGTCGCTCGCGAATGGCACGCTGGCAAGTCTAAGAAGTGGGCGAAGGTGACAGCCGACAAAGCCATGATCCACCTGCAAGCCTATGTCTTCCCGGAAATCGGGCACCTGCCCGTTGCCAGCGTAAAGGCAGCGCAAGTGCTGGCGATGCTGCGCAAGGTTGAATCGCAAGGCATTGCCTACACTGCCATTCGCTTGCGTGAAGTGTGCGGGCAGATATTCCGCTATGCCGTGGCGACAGGCAGGGCAGAGAACAACCCGGCTGCGCACCTGCGGGACGCGATGAGCAAGCCCGCCACCACGCATCGCCCGGCCATCACTGAGCGGCTTGGCTTCGGTGCATTCCTGCGCGACCTTAGAGAGGCGACAGGCTTCGATCTTGTCACACGCCACGCGGCTTATTTTGCCCTGCTGACTTTTGTTCGCGCTCAGGAGTTTCGTTATGCCCGCTGGGATGAAATCGACCTGACAGCCAAGGAATGGAAAATCCCGGCCAAGCGGATGAAGACGGGCAAGGCGCTGCCTGCGCACACCGTACCGCTATCGACTCAGGCGCGCGCCCTGTTGGCAGAATTGAAAGACCTGACCGGGCACACGCCGCACCTGTTTCCAAAGGTGAAGGGGTATGGCGATGCTGAAGTCATCAGCGAGAACACCGTCGGCAAGATGCTGAACAAGATGGGCTATCAAGGCCGCCAGTGTGTGCATGGCTTCCGTGCGTCGGCACGGTCAATCCTGAGTGAGCAGGGCTGGAGCCGTGAGGCGATGGAACGCCAGCTAGACCATAAGGAAACCGATAGCACGGTGGCAGCCTATGCGCGATCTGAACACCTGCCAGAGCGGCGCAAGATGATGCAAGCGTGGGCGGACACCTGCGATGCGGTGGAAACCGGGGCGGAAGTGATACCGCTACACCGGAACGCATAACGAGCTTGCCGCGCCTAGCCCGACGGGGCGAAAACCGGGTTCCCTTGCCCGGCTGGTGCGGCAACCATACAAGGGGAAGCGTGAGGGACGCGATTGTGGGGAAACTATTTAACCTAAAAGCATGGCTGACGGTGGCTGATGCTGCCCGGCATCTTTCAATCGTCTTCGGCGAGGACGTTACCGAAGCCGACGTGTTACGGCTGGCACTTGATGGGCAGCTCCGGCTATCAGTCAATATCGTGAACGGCGCAACAGGCCGATGCGGAAGAATCGTTCCAATTGAGGAGGCCGAATACAAAGAGGTTCCTGCGCTCAATGGGAAAGGAACGCTAAGGCTGTATGGGGGGCCGCAATTGTCTTTCGAGGGGCGCGCAATCAGCGTAGTTAAATTGAAAGAAGAAGTGAGTGCACTTCGTGGGATTTATGACCTACCCATGATAGGCAGTGAGCGCCTAGATGTTGAGCACGAATACCAGAATCAAGTGGGTGGCCCGCCTGTCACATTAGTAGGAATGGATGGCGCCTTCGTAGAGGGGCCTAATGGCCTGATAGCCCAGATTCAAGACGATTATGACGATAACCCATACCAAAACGGCTCGACTGCTCAATTGGAAAGGCTGAAGCAGGGCATAGTCGACAATCTTGGAAAGGAAAAAGTAGAAGCACTGTTGAAAAAACACAGCGAAGATCGGAAGGCATATCTGGAACGAAGGTTTACGCAGACAGCCTCGGAGCGTTATTACCCGAGAGACGGACTGCCGGCCGATAGCGTGTTAGTTGTTCGTACCGATTCGCTAAGAGAATTTGAACGAGCAATAAGCACGCCCCCAGCAACGGCCGATCAACCGATGACACCAAATGGCCGCGCCCATGTTTCCGACAAGCTGGCGAAGCTGAATCAGGCTGCAGCGAAATTCTGGGGCAATGCCGACCGCGACGACCGGGGAACGCACGAAGACAATGCGACGGTAGCGGCGTGGCTGGTACAACAGGGCTTCTCACCAACGCTTGCCGACAAGGCGGCGACGATCATTCGCCCGGAGTGGGCGCCGACCGGACGCAAGCCGGAAGTGTGACAAGGACTGCGTTCAAAATTAAGGAAATTGAGATGCCCGTAATGCCAATATTGGCGCGGTTTTCGCGACCGGTGCGCCCTTAAAGGGGAACCCCTTTCCGTATTCCCTCGGCTACTGCAATGGGACATTCACGCCATGCAGTGCCAAGCCATCGTGTGCGCTTGGCTGCTTTTCCAAGGAAGGAAAACAGCATGGCGAATCAAACCTCACCCAACCTCGATACCCTGCCGGACTCCGGCTTCATTTCCTGTACCACGCTCGCCGCCGCACTTGAAACCAGCGCGACAACGATATGGCGCTGGTCGAAATCTGGACGGCTGCCAAAACCGCACCGCCTGGGTGAAGGGACTACCCGCTGGCGTGTTAGCGAAGTCCGTGCGGCACTTTCCAAACTGGCAGCCTGAGCGGAGCCGACCATGGAAAAAGAAAAAGGCCACCCGCAGGCAGCCCAAAACACACACGGCGATCATAACGACAACTCCACTCACACTCAACGCTTGCACCTGCTGGCGGCGTTCGAGAAACAGCATTCACTGACGACGATTGAAGCCCGGCGCGATCTGGACATTTTGATGCCCGCAGCGCGCGTGTTCGAGTTGCGCGCGATGGGGTATGACATTGCGACGATCTGGACACAAGGCGAAACCGAGTGCGGGCGCAAGCATCGCATCGCACGCTATGTGTTGAGAAAGGCCGCGCCATGAATGGCGACTGGCTGGAACACCTGCAATCGCTTTGTGAGCGGTTTTCTCACCTTGGCATAGGGGCTGACCTTGCCGCGTTGTCTTTAATCGAACTGTGGGGCGTGTACTGCTATCTGTCCCGGCTGGTGGATGGTTGAGCCATGGCCGAGAAAAAACAGAAGCGCCCTGTTGAGGCGATCAGCGGCCTGTACGGGGCGATCCCTCACACGGTTATGGATGGCAACGCGTTCAAGGGCGCGAGTCATCCGGCCAAAGCCCTGCTGTTTGAGTTGATGCGTCAGCACAGCGGGAAAAATAACGGGCACTTGCAACTGTCGTTTTCATGGCTGCAAGGCCGGGGCTGGAAATCGCGTGACGTGATCCAGCGGGCAAGGGATGAAATCATCGAGCGCGGCTTGTTGATTCAGACACGGCAGGGCGGACTGAATATTGGTGCATCTCGGTATGCAGTGACCTGGCTGGCAATCTCGAATTTCGTCGGGTTGGAAATTCAGGGGAAGGACTATCACCCCGGCGCGTGGGGGTTTATGGACACCTTGCCCATAGCCAAACAAAACGCGACCACCAGCCCGCCAAACGGTAAAGGTAATACCCGCAGCCGGTACAGTCCACTCCCGCCAGCCGGTACAGGTGAAGCCCTTGCTGTACCGTGAGCAGGTACGGAAACGGGGTTATTGGCTGCGTTCACTGTACCGCCAGCCGGTAACAATGAATGTATTACCACTCCCTAGCTGTGATTTGTTTGAGTGCTCACTTGGAGGAAGTGGGGGAGGGCGTGGTGGAAGTCGCCAGCTATCGAAAGCCAGATCGTGCATGAAGGGATTTATTCGCACAGGCAGAATGGAAAAACGCGTTTTGCTTAATTGCATACCGGGTGGGGCGGCAACGAAGTCCAGGGCATCACCGCCGTAGAGCGGGCATTAAGAATTTGTTTAGCGCTAACCCGGAAAAAGCCTGCTGTACGTGCGCGTGGTGACGGGGAAGCTATAACCAGGAGGCTAAACGATGGCAAGCAAGCAGAAGAAAACAGCAACACCTGAAACCAAGAAATTCCCGCGCAAGGAGGTGCAAGTGTTTCTTGAAAAAGGTGACAGCGATGAAATGGCTGCGCGGAAAATGACAGCGGTGATGACAACTCCAGAACTGGCGGCACTTCGGGTGATGCGCGGAGCCGAGCAAAAATCCGGCAACTGGGACAGCATCGATGTGCCCGCCCTGATGGATCAATTGCGCGACCAAGCATCGGCAGTGAATCGCGGCGACCTGTCGCAAGCCGAAGCCATGCTGATGAATCAGGCGACGGCACTGCAAAGCCTGTTTGCAAGGTTGGCTGAACGCGGCATGGGCTGCGACAGCGCACCAGCATTCGAGGTAAACATGCGCATGGCGCTACGGGCGCAAAACCAATGCCGGGCGACGCTGGAAACGCTGGCGGCGATCAAGAACCCACCCGTGATATTTGCCAAGCAAGCCAACATTGCGAACGGACACCAGCAGATTAACAACGGGGCATCATCGCGTGCGCTGGAAAACGAAAGCCAGCAAAGCAAACTATTGGAGGCACAGCATGGCGAATGGCTGGACACCGGAACGGCAGGCGCGGCAATCGGAGCTGATAAGGCTATGGCAACCTTGGGAAAAATCGACCGGGCCGAAAACAATCGAAGGTAAAGCGACAGTTTCGCAAAACGCCTTCAAGGGTGGATGGCGTGAACAGATGCGGGAACTGGCAAAGGCATTGCGTGAACATAGAAACGGGTTAGATGGTGTTTAGAAAGGCAGCTCACAACCCTTAAGACATCCTGGTTTCTCCAAAGTAGAAGCTCAAAATATCTCAGGATTTAGGTGCAATTTACAGCTATTGCTCGGCCCGTTTGAACAAAGCCCAAGGTTCATCCATGCCGAAAATGGGGATTAAAAATAATGCCATATCAATATTGTAATTCTGTAGCTTGGCAACCAAAGAACGATCATGAGACAAGGTAAAGTAGACGTTGTTCTGCGACCCGCCAAACCCCACGTATGGCACCCCCCAAGATGTTTGGCTTACCTCCGGACAAGCCAAAGTTCCCTTAATACAAAAACAATTGTCGAACCGGCGAAGGTCGGCGACATTGTTGTCAGGGGTAACATCGAGAGAGACGAACGCGTCTCCATGCTTATCTAGTCTGCGCGTACGAACGCTCAAGGACACGATCCGCGCATTACTGCGGATATTCAGTACCGATGTCAGCAGTACCGGTTGAATGGCTCCGTTAGTAGCAGTAATAACTCCCTCATTTAGATAGGCGCCATCCAGAGAACTACAGTTGGGGCCTAGTGTTGTCATTGCTCCCCAGTAGGGCGGGTAATTATCGTCCGCCTCCAGCGGTGCATGAAACGAGACGCATCCTTGAAAAGCCGATGCGGCCAATAGCAACATAAAGAGTTGACGCCCCGTGCGATCCATTGCGACCTCCGAACATTAGTATTCCAAAGACTGCCGTCGGGTTAGTTTATCGCCCTGGAGGATGGTGTAGTCATAGCGCAAGGGTTATGGCAATCGTAATGACGATCTCGAACGGCGGGTTGTGGCCGATTACTGCCTAAGTAAATAAGCCCCCGTCCACGTACTTAATAGCCTCAGAAACAGGCTATGCGTGCGCAGTCGGAGAAGATCGAGGTTCGCCCCAGAAACAGGCAAACAACGGGGGCACTGAAAATATATGGCGGTAGTTCTGGCGGTATGTCTTGAATGCCAGCAGGCTAAATCAAGCATTTACGCGGCTTCCGGGGTGGTGTTCGAGTCATCTTCGGCACCAAATAAATACGGAGATTTTGCGCTGACTTTTTATTTTGGAGTCAGAAGCCTAATAAATAACGGTGAGGCGGGCGTGGGCAGTGCGATGCGGGTAACAGCTTCTGTCAAAAGACCCAGTTTTCCTCTTCCATAAAGCCGCGCAAATCTAAACAGAGCACGTTGAAGTGTTCGCAGATGTTGGGAATCTTGGCGGCTTGGGGCTTGTACTGCTCCATGCTTACAACTGTTGCACCCAATGAAGCCGCTCTAGCGATGAGGAATTAGTCAGCGTTCCTCCCACCGCGCAGAATTTTTTGCTTTTCCATGTTGGCTTGGAAATGTGCAACGGCGTAAATGGCAGCCACGAATGCACCCTCTTTAGCGTCCGGCGTGGCGAATAAGCCAGCATTGCCCTTCGCCCAATCGAAACTTTCCCCACCGCGATCTTCCAACTCACGAAACGCTTCTTTTGTGGACGTGAATTTGCCATCCGCCACCATAGCGTCGAAGCGTTCCCAGAGCGTGACGAAACGGGTACGGTAATAATTTCGGTGGAGTGCTGAGATCACCGATGTATCAAGGACGTATATCAGAACCCACCCCCGAATTTGGCTTCGAACTTTGGAAGATTTTTGGGCTTGAGGTTTAAGTACCCAGCGAGTTGAACGTCATCAAATCGCCTTTGGTGATAGCGTGTAAAGGCTAAGTCAATATATCGATGTCCTAGATAGGCGTATTGGCTGTTGTAATAGTTGCCAGAGCCTGCCTGCTGCGGCTTCATTTGGCTTCCCCATAGCTTTGCTGCTTCGTCGTATTCGTTAACATCAACCAGTCCGCGATCGAGCATTTTTCGATAGATCACTTCGCGGCTAACATTAAAAATAGCGGCAAGCTTTGTAGCAGTGTCGCGGTCTGCCACCTTCTCGCCCAGTATTTTGTCGAACACTTCGTCGGGGACGAGAACTCTGGCCGCCAAGCCATTGCAAATAATCTCGATCTTTCGTTCGTTAAGCGGCAGATGCTCAATGTATTGATCATTAATGATGTCAATGCCACTTGTGTGGAACAACAAATGTCCTAGCTCATGAAAGAGCGTAAAAATCTGTCGTGTCTTAGCGGAACTGTTATTTACGTAGACGATTGGAAATTCGTCGTCGTATAGGCAAAACCCAAAGTAGCCCTTGGCGTGGAAAGCGTCTTTGAAAACAAACACGCCCACTCGTGCAAGAGCTTCGCGCCATCCTTCTAGCGCCTCTTCAACATTTTTCCATCTAGTCTGCTCCTCCATGCTAACGCCAAGATAACCGCGCACCTCGGCCGCGATTTTGTCTAGCGAGGTACTAGCCGAAAATTTCAGGTCGCGTGTTATCAGACGGGGAGCTTGGTTCTTGTCGTCATTTAGCTCGGCAAGATTAATCTGCATTGCCTGTCCCTTCCGAAGAAGCGAGCGAACCGTTCTGGGGATGGCTGCGAAATCCTCAGCAGTCAGTGTGCGGAACGATTTCTCTACGTCAGGAACGTCGGGTGGCTCAGGAAAGAAGAACACAGCCACAGGGCACTTGAACTTCTCAGCCATTTGTTCGAGTTGGGAGTAAGAAGGTGCTGAATCGCCCGCTTCCCACGCGCTAATCTTTTTGAAAGTCTGGTTGGCATCTTCAATGGAAAAGCCCGCGCGTTCGCGCGCCCACCGGACGACCGCAGGAGTAATTGGTAAGCTTTCCATTTTTTCATTTTCCCATTAGGTGTCGGCAAGCTGCAAGTTCCCACAGCAGTGAGGGCCACCTAACATCACTTTTATGCGTGCCAATACACCATGCCCCGAGCAAGCAGCACCTTGCCCCGGTGCGATGGTTAATTGTGAGATTGCTTACCCGGTTCGACCGCGTGGATGGAGTTGAAGCAGGCGGCTGGTGCTGAGCACCCGATAATGAACGATATTGAGGAGGCATCACCCGGGCATCACCCACAAATTCTGGACGCAACAAAACACGCTGGCAGTGTGTATTGCCATGTGATTGCAATGCTGTTTGTATGAATTTGTCACGATCCTGAAAGGATGGTGGCGTCCCCACGGGGATTCGAACCCCGGTACCTACCGTGAAAGGGTAGTGTCCTAGGCCTCTAGACGATGGGGACCTGGACGACGGTGTAAACCTGAACCGTCTAGCTTTTACTCTTTTACTACTACGACTTGCGTCGTTACTGCTTGTTTGAAAGCTGCGTTAAGGTGACGCCGAGCAACAATCCGACGAAGCCTAATGGTACCAGCCCGAGCCAGACTTCGGCCAGTTCGACACCATGCAACATTTTCCAAAACCCGACTATCAGTCCGACGATACTCAGAATCAACCCCAGCAAAGTGGTGATGACGCCTAATTTGTGCATCGGACTTCCTGTAAGTTGGTGGAGGTAAGCGGGATCGAACCGCTGACCTCTTGCATGCCATGCAAGCGCTCTCCCAGCTGAGCTATACCCCCAACGAAGCCGCGCATTCTATAGAGGCTGCGCATGCTTGTAAAGCTTTCGGTCGAACTTAATCGGGAAAAAGTTTGCCGGGGTTGAGCAGGCCGAGCGGATCGAACTGCTGTTTGATCGCACGCATGATGCCGAGCGTGGCGGGATCGATTTCCTGGGGGATGAAACGGCGCTTTTCGGTGCCGATGCCGTGCTCGCCCGAGAGGGTGCCGCCGAGTGCCAGTACGTGCTGCACGATGGCGTCGAGCGCACGGTGGGCGCGCGCCATTTCGTCGCGGTCGTCCGGATGCACCATGATGTTGATGTGCAGGTTGCCGTTGCCGGCATGACCGAATGAGACGACTGCCAACTGATGCGTGGTGGCGGTGTGGTCGATGAAATCAACAAAGTCGGCCAGCAGCGATACCGGAACCACGACGTCTTCATTGATCTTGAGCGGGGCGATGCGCTTGACGGCATGCGACAGCGATTTGCGTGCGGCCCATAGCTGGGCGATCTCTTCGCGGTTGAAGCCGCTGCGCAGGTCGAGCAGGCCATCGCCGGCGAGCGCTGTTTCCAGTGCGGCAATCTGACGCGGCAAATCCTGCACGGTGCCGTCGGCTTCAACCATCAGTAACGCGCGGGTGCCGGGCGGCAGGTCGTCCGCTGTGCCGGTCGGGCGAATGGCGTCGATGGCGCGATGGTCCATGAATTCGAGCGCACACGGAATGACCGGCTGGCGCATGATGCGGCCGACTGCGTCGAGCGCGGCGCGGGTGCTGGCATAGCACACGCGCAGGGTGGCAATCGATTCAGGTGCGGGCAGGAGTTTGAGGGTGGCTTCGGTGATGAGGGCAAGCGTGCCGCCCGAGCCGATCAGCAGCCGGGTGAGGTCGTAGCCGGTGACGCCTTTGGTGGTGCGGCAGCCGGTGCGGATGGTTTCTCCGCTGCCGGTGACGGCACGCAACCCCAATACATGATCGCGGGTCACGCCGTATTTGACCGCACGCGGACCGGCGGCATTCATGGCGAGGTTGCCGCCGATGCGGCAATAGGCGCTGCTGCCGGGATCGGGCGGATAAAACAGGCCGGCGCTGCGCGCGATGCGATTGATTTCATCGGTGACGACGCCGGCTTCGACGACGATGAGCCGGTTGTCGGGATCGAATTCGAGTACGCGCTGCATGCATTCGAAACTGACGACAAGGCTGCCCGGTGCGGGCAACGCGCCGCCGACGTTGCCGGACCCTGCGCCGCGCGGGGTCAGGGGAATGTGGTGCTTGAATGCGATGCGGGCCAGTGCGACGACATCGTCGTGTGACGCCGGGAAAACCACGGCTTCGGGCTTGATCTGGCGTGGCGTTTCATCGTGGGCGTACAGCGCACGCGTGGCAGCGTCGTCGAAGACGCGCTCGGCCCCCAGGGCAGACCGCAGCTCAGCTAGTGCATGTTCGGGCAGCATGGCAGGGCGTCGGGCTCAGGCTGAATGCTCGGGTGGGAGCTGGGCAACCAGCTGGCCGATCATGTCGGCATCAAAATCCATGCCGATGTCCCAGCCAGGGTTGAGCGCAATCGGCACGCCTCCGCCAATGCGGCGCAGCAGCCAGGAAAACTCGGTCAGGATGCCGCCCGCAAAGCCGGGGTAATGCTCGACAAAAGGCTTGGCACGTTCGGGGCTGGTGAACACCACCAGCACGCGCTCGCCATCTTCGTCTTCGATGATCAATAAATCGGCCTGGGTAGAACGCTGGAATCCCTGGATGGGATTTTTCTCGTCGCGCACCGGCATGAAAAGTTGCTGGTCAATGAGATGCAGAACAAATGTTTCGGGATCGAGCGTGCCCGCATGAACGGCAGCCAGCTGTTCTTCAAGTGCGTTGTGGGGGATGAAGTTCATGGCTCTCGGACTCTCGCGCGGGTGGAAAATGAAGTGTAACCGATGGCACGTGGGCGATGGCTTCGTCAACGCGGAGCATCAGGGTTTCCAGCGTTCCGGGTGCGCCCAGAAACGTGCGTTGAGCCAGTCCGGAACCGTTTTATAGCTGTCGATATCGTAGTGAAAAATACGGATAGTGTCGGTTGCATCGGTGGTGGACTGCATGAAACCGAGCGCGCGGAATGCGGCTTCGTCGAGGGCGCAGTCGTGTGGCGCTGCGAGCAGAATGCGCGGGGCTACGTACAAGCGTGTCTGGTTGATCAGTTGCCGGGCTTGCTGTGCATTCAAGCCGGTCAGAATGTCGATTCCCAGTGCCAAAGCGCAGGGCGAATCCGCGGGCATATCGTGTCTGTAGACCGGCGTGTTCGGCAGCACGTTCCTGATCAGTCGGTAAGCCGTTTCATCCAGCGCGCACACGCTGTCCGGCTGTTGTTCCTGCAAGTGGCTGCACAGGGAGTCGTGCCAGTGCATGGCTAGGTCTTGCGTGGCACACGTATGAGTCGGGTGCCGACAATGCGGTCGTGAAAAAACTGCCGGTCGCGGTCGAACAGCGCCCACCAGAAGCCTGCCCCCGCCAGCAGCAATCCCAACAGGGCGAGCGTAAAGCGCAGCGCAGCCTGTTTGAGTGTCACGGCATCACCATTTGGATTGACCAGGCGGATGCGCCAGGTTTTCATTGCCAGCGTTTGCCCGCTGCGCAACCAGAATGCGCTGAAGTAGGCAAATAACACGCCCACCAGATAAAGCTGAAAAATATGGTGGACCCAGCCAGTTTGGGCATTGCCTACGAGGTAGAGAAAAGGCAGGGCGGCGACAAATATCACGGCGGTGACCAGCAGCAATTCGTAAACCATGACGGCGATTCGAATGGGCAGTGGGGCGGAGGCAGGGGCTATTGCGTTGTCTTGCATGGTGGCTCTATATTGCAGCTTGGCGCGACAAATTGCCACAACGTGCTCAGTATGATCAAGCCGTAAGAAAACATAACTTGGAGGAGGCTCGATGAATATCGTAAAGCAACTCATGGCAATTCCTGGTGTGATTGCCGCAGGCGAGTTTGCATTTCGCGGTGACCGTTTCTCGTATGAAGGCGCGCTTACCGACGAGTTTGCCCGGATGGCATCGATTTTGTGCCGCGCCAATACCCTGGCGATCAATATGCAAACTGAAATCATTGATTCTTTCGCTGAAGGATGTGGTTGCCGTCCTGTGCAGGGCTGGATTGCTCACGGCAATCTGGTCACCATCTGCGTGGTCGGTAATTATTTTGCCTTCATCGAAAATCGTGACGAATTGCTGAACGACGTGATGACCATCATGCGTGCCAAAGTAGGTGACATACGTGACGACCTGCTGGCCAACCTGTATTCCAGGCTGGGTGGCGATACCAAGGAAGCGCTGTACTGACCTGTACTGAAATCGATACTAAAGGAGACGTGGGATGGATCTTGAAAAAATGATGGATTTGCCGGGCGCGATGGCAGCGTTCACGTATAGCGACAAGGGCGATCTGCAAACGCATGTGGTGCGGGAGGGTACGGAACTCACTGCACAGGTACTGGATTTGCTCGCACATTCGTGTGTTGCCAATCAGGCCATTGCCAACATGGAGGCGCGAGGTTGGGAGGCAGTGACAGGGCAGGGCGGGTTTCAGCCGCTCAAGGGCTTTTCAGTCGTTGGCTTGGAGTGGTCGGTGGTGGTGAATGGCAATTGCGGTGTCGTTGTCCGCAATCGCGATGCTGATTATGAAGCAGCTTTCAATGCCTTGCAGGCTGCCTGAGGAGCGCATATGTCGCTGAAAAAAATCCTGGTGCTCGACGGTGTAACGGCCGTGTGTCGTTTCCGCGATGACGGTGTCGTCATGGAAGCTGAAGGCGTGCTGCCACCCGAATTGCTGGGGCGTCTGGCAAAATTTGCCCAGTGGTATCGCCGCATGGTTTCCGGCAATACCGATCTTTTGTCATTGTTTTCGCAGATGCGAGGCTGGTCGCCATCTCAGGGCTGGATCGTGCAGGGCGATTCCGTAACGGTGTGCAGCTCGGGCAATATGGTTTGCCTGTTCGATAATGCACAAGGGTCGCTCAATCAAATCATGCAGGCGCTGACCGAAGCTGCACACGAATGATGGGTGGCATGCTTTTGTAGTGCAGCAGCAAATGGCAATTGCCTGGGCCCTCCTTACACGGAGGGCTTTTTTGCGCCTGGGGTTTTGGGATGAATCTGCGTCAAATGCTCGAAATTACGGGAAACCTGCCCGGTTGGTCTGTGCGGCACGATTTCTTGACCAAAACAGTGCAAAACGATTACTCTCACAGGTCCACCAATGAATTGATTTTTTGCCAGTTTATGGAAGTTACGGGCGCTGAGATCGTCGTACGTTGTCTGGCTGAAGAGGGGGTCGAATTTGTATTCGGCTATCCCGGCGGGGCCGTGCTCAACATTTACGATGCGATCTTCAAGCAGGACAAATTCAAGCATGTGCTGGTGCGACACGAGCAGGCAGCCGTGCATGCTGCCGACGCCTACGCACGGGCCACGGGTCGCGTCGGTGTCGCCTTGGTGACTTCAGGACCGGGCGTCACTAACGCGGTGACCGGTATTGCCACTGCCTATATGGATTCGATTCCTATCGTGGTCGTGAGCGGTCAGGTGCCGACAGCCGCGATCGGACTGGATGCGTTTCAGGAGGTTGATGCGGTCGGCATCACGCGTCCCTGCGTCAAGCACAACTTCCTGGTCAAGGACATCAAGGATCTGGCGGCGACATTCAAGAAAGCCTTTCACATTGCAGCATCCGGCCGTCCCGGTCCGGTGCTGATCGATGTACCCAAGGACGTAACCGCGCATCTGGCCGAATTTGTTTATCCCGCCGCAGTTGAGATGCGCTCCTATAACCCGATAGTCAAAGGCCATAGCGGGCAGATGAAGCGCGCTGTGCAGATGCTGCTCGAAGCCAAGCGACCCATGATCTACGCTGGTGGCGGCGTGGTGCTGGGCGATGCGGCGACGCAGTTGACCGAACTCGCCCGCTTGCTGGGGTTTCCTGTCACCAATACCCTGATGGGTCTGGGCGGCTACCCCGCCACCGACAAGCAGAATTTGGGCATGCTCGGCATGCATGGCACTTACGAAGCCAACATGGCGATGCAGCATTGCGATGTGCTGATTGCGGTGGGCGCACGTTTTGACGACCGGGTGATCGGCAATCCCGGTCATTTCGCACGCGAGGAGCGCCGCATCATTCACATCGATGTCGACCCGTCGTCGATCTCAAAGCGGGTCAAAGTCGATGTGCCCATCGTGGGTGACGTCAAGAGCGTGCTCGACGATCTGCTCGTATTGCTGAAGCTGTCGAAGGAAAAGAACGACGCAGCGGCGCTGAATGCCTGGTGGACGCAGATTGAGTTGTGGCGCTCGAAAGACTGCCTCAAGTACAACCGCAATGGCAGCATCATCAAGCCGCAATACGTGGTGGAAAAACTCTGGGAAGTGACCAAGGGCGATGCTTACGTCACGTCTGACGTCGGCCAGCACCAGATGTGGGCGGCACAGTATTACAAGTTCGACAAGCCGCGCCGCTGGATCAATTCCGGTGGCCTCGGCACCATGGGTGTTGGCCTGCCATATGCGATGGGCGTACAACTCGCTTTCCCGGACGCGCAAGTGGCCTGCATCACCGGTGAGTCCAGCATCCAGATGTGCATTCAGGAACTCTCGACCTGCAAGCAATACCGTATCCCGGTCAAGGTCATCACGCTTAATAATCGTTATATGGGCATGGTGCGACAGTGGCAGGAGTTTTTCTACGGCAGCCGCTACGCCGAGTCCTACATGGAGTCATTGCCTGATTTCGTGAAGCTGGCCGAGGCCTATGGCCACGTTGGCATGCGCATCGACCGGCCCGAAGACGTCGAGGCCGCATTGAAGGAAGCTTTCTCGCCGGCACTGAAGGAGCGTCTGGTGTTCATGGACTTCCAGACCGACCAGACCGAAAACGTCTTTCCCATGGTGGAAGGCGGCAAGGGTTTGTCCGAAATGATTCTGGCGGAGGAGCTATGAGGGTGCGCCGCCATATTATTTCGCTGTTGATGGAAAACGAGGCGGGTGCGCTGTCGCGCGTGGCCGGTTTGTTTTCCGCGCGCGCGTACAACATTGAATCCTTGACAGTTGCGCCGACCGAAGACGCAACCCTTTCGCGCATGACCATCGTCACGGTGGGGTCTGAAGAAGTCGTCGAGCAGATCACCAAACAGTTGAACAAGCTGGTGGACGTGATCAAGGTGATGGACCTGACCGAGGGCAGCCATATCGAGCGCGAGCTGATGCTGGTCAAGGTCAAGGCGGTGGGTTTGGGGCGCGAGGAAATGAAGCGCACAGCCGACATTTTTCGTGGCCGCATCATCGACGTCACTGACGCCACTTACACCATCGAACTGACCGGAACCGGTTCCAAACTCGATGCATTTCTGGAGGCGATCGACCCTGTCTTCATCATCGAAACCGTGCGTACCGGCGCGTCGGGTATCGGACGGGGCGAGCGCAGTCTCAAAGCCTGATTTTCAATTCGCTGTTTTTATTTATTTTTGCCTGGGAATTCACCATGAAAGTTTTTTACGACAAAGACGCCGACCTTTCTCTCATCAAAAAGCGCAAGGTCGCCATCATCGGCTACGGTTCGCAAGGTCACGCCCACGCCAACAACCTGAAGGACTCGGGCGTCAAAGTGACCGTCGGCCTGCGTAAAGGCGGCGCGTCGTGGGACAAGGCCAAGAAGGCCGGTCTCGACGTCAAGGAAATTGCTGATGCCGTCAAAGTTGCGGACTTTGTGATGATTTTGGTGCCGGATGAACTGATGGCAGCTGTTTATCATGAAGAGATCGAGCCCAACCTGAAAAAAGGCGCAACGCTGGCTTTCGCTCACGGCTTCAACGTGCACTACAACCAGATTACTCCGCGCGCCGACCTCGACGTCGTGATGGTCGCCCCCAAGGGCCCCGGCCATCTGGTGCGTTCGACCTACACCCAGGGCGGCGGCGTGCCCTCGCTGATCGCGGTGTATCAGGACAAATCCGGCAAGGCACGCGACCTCGCGCTGTCGTATTCCTGCGCCAACGGCGGCACCAAGGGCGGCGTGATCGAAACCTCGTTCCGCGAAGAGACCGAGACCGACCTGTTCGGCGAGCAGGCTGTGCTGTGCGGCGGTTGTGTCGATCTGGTAAAGGCTGGCTTCGAGACGCTGACCGAAGCGGGTTACGCGCCGGAAATGGCCTACTTCGAGTGTCTGCACGAGCTGAAACTGATTGTCGACCTGATGTACGAAGGCGGCATCGCCAACATGAACTACTCGATCTCCAACAACGCGGAATACGGCGAATACGTGACCGGCCCCAAGGTCATCAACGCACAGTCCAAGGCTGCGATGAAGGAGTGCCTGGACAACATCCAGAACGGCAACTACGCCAAGCAGTTCATTCTCGAAGGCCGTACCAACTACCCCGAGATGACGGCTCGCCGTCGTTTGAATGCAGAGCATCCGATTGAGGTCGTTGGCGCAAAACTGCGCGCGATGATGCCGTGGATCAGCAAGAACAAGCTGGTCGACCAATCAAAGAACTAATCAACTTGAGCATCGAGGGGTGGGGCGTCAGGGCTGTTGGACCCTGCACCTCACCCCTTTCTTCTTTTTGCCTAACTGACCGAATTTATGACACATCCTCTTATTGCCCGTGAGGGTTGGCTGGTTTTGCTGGCGGCGTTTGCTGCCGCTGTGCTGGCAACGGTTTTCCTCGGTGCGTGGTCGCTCCCGTTCTGGATCTGGGCAGTCTTTGCGCTGCAGTTTTTTCGCGATCCCGCGCGCGTGCCCCCCAGCGATGCGGATGCGGTCATTTCCCCGGCTGATGGCCGCATCGTGGCCGTAGAAAAAGTGCGTGACACTTATCTTGATCGTGATGCGCTGAAAATCAGCGTGTTCATGAACGTGTTCAACGTGCACTCGAACAAGAGCCCGGTTGATGGCGAGATCAAGGGTGTCTGGTATACGCCGGGCAGTTTTGTGAATGCCGACCTCGACAAGGCATCCACCGAAAACGAGCGTAATGCCTTGTGGATCCAGACGCCGCACGGTGATGTCACGTCGGTGCAGATTGCCGGTCTGATTGCGCGGCGCATCCTGTGTTACGTGCGTGTCGGCGACAAGCTGGCGCGGGGTCAGCGTTACGGCTTTATCCGCTTCGGTTCACGCGTGGATGTTTATTTGCCGACCTCGGCGCGCGCCGAGGTCTCGATTGGTCAAAAAGTGACCGGTGGGCGTACCATATTGGCTCGCTGGTAATCGCTCCGACTCATGCCTGAATTCCAACACCGCAAACCCGAATTGGCGCGCACGCGCATGCGTGACCGTGGCATTTATCTGTTGCCGAACCTGTTTACCACGGGCGCGCTGTTCGCCGGGTTTTATGCGGTAGTGCAGGCGATGAACGGGCGTTTTGAGCATGCAGCAGTAGCCATCCTTATAGCCATGGTGCTTGACGGACTGGATGGCAGGGTGGCCCGCATGACCCACACGCAAAGTGCGTTTGGCGCTGAATACGACAGCCTGTCCGACATGGTTTCGTTCGGCGTTGCGCCGGCGTTGGTGATTTATGTGTTTGCCTTGCAAAGCCTCGGCAAGTTCGGCTGGATTGCGGCTTTTGTTTACTGCGCAGGTGCGGCGCTGCGTCTGGCGCGCTTTAACACCCAGCTTGATACGGTGACAGACAAGCGTTTCTTTCAGGGCATGCCCAGCCCCTCGGCAGCGGCGCTGATCGCCGGCTTTGTCTGGGTGATGGTTGAATACGGTGTGGAGGGCAGTGACGTGCGCTGGCTGGCCGCTGCGATTGCGCTGTTTGGTGGCCTCACCATGGTCAGCAACTTCCGTTATTACAGCGGCAAGGAAATCAACCTGCGCAAGAGCGTACCGTTCTTCGTCATTCTGCTGGTGGTGCTGGCCTTCATTCTGGTGTCGACCAGCCCGCCTGAAGTGTTGTTCGGCGTGTTTGCTTTGTATGGCCTGTCGGGCTACGGCGATGCGTTGTGGCGGGTGATACGCCGTAAAAAAGCCAATGATGCGGCATTCCCCTTGCCGGGCGACGAAAAATAGATACAATTTAGACCATGTCTAAGCACTCGTGTCACACCTCAATGTTCTCCTGCCTCACGGACGTTCTGTTCGGCGGCCTGCTGCTGCGCTGCGCGCGCACACGATAATCCCCCCCTCCCTGCAGTACCCCGCGCCGCAGTTTCTCGCGGCAAGCCTTTTATAATGCGTCGGCTCAGGTCACCTTGACATCAGCGCCGACCCACCATGGAGCCAGCCATGAAAGACCGTTTGTTTGTTTTCGACACCACCTTGCGCGACGGCGAGCAAAGCCCCGGCGCGTCGATGACCAAAGATGAAAAATTGCGCATTGCGCGCCAGCTGGAAAAGCTTGGGGTCGATGTGATCGAGGCAGGCTTTGCCGTAGCCAGTGCCGGCGACGCCGATGCGATCCATGCCATCGCAGAAGTGATCAAGGAGTCGACCGTGTGTTCGCTGGCGCGTGCCAACGAACGCGATATTCACGCTGCCGGCGGTGCGATCAAGCCTGCCAAATCCGGTCGCATCCACACCTTCATCGCAACCTCACCCATCCACATGGAAAAGAAATTGCGGATGCAGCCGGATCAGGTGGTTGAGGCCGCGGTAAAAGCGGTGAAACTCGCGCTCGAGTACACCGATGATGTGGAGTTCTCGGCTGAGGACGCAGTGCGCTCGGACATGGATTTCCTCGTTCGCATCTTTGACGAAGTGATCAAGGCGGGCGCCAAGACGCTCAATGTGCCCGACACGGTCGGCTACAGCATTCCGGCCTTGTGGGGCGAACGCATGAAGCAGTTGATCGAGCGCGTGCCCAACTCCAACAAGGTGATCTGGTCGACGCACTGCCACAACGACCTCGGTATGGCCGTGGCCAACTCGCTGGCCGCGGTGATGAACGGCGCGCGCCAGGTCGAGTGCACCATCAATGGTCTCGGCGAGCGCGCCGGCAATGCTTCGCTGGAAGAAATCGTCATGGCGGTGCGCACCCGCAAGGATGTGTTTACCTGCGATACCCGCATCGATGCCACCCAGATCGTGCCTGCGTCCAAGCTTGTCTCCACCATCACCGGCTACCCGGTACAGCCGAACAAGGCCATCGTCGGTGCCAATGCCTTTGCCCACGAATCCGGCATCCACCAGGACGGCGTGTTGAAGCACCGCGAAACCTACGAAATCATGCGCGCCGAAGACGTCGGCTGGAACGCCAACCGGTTGACGCTGGGCAAGCTGTCCGGGCGCAATGCGTTCAAAACCAAGCTCGGTGAGTTGGGTATCGTGCTCGACAGCGAAGAAGCGCTCAATGCTGCCTTTGCCCGTTTCAAGGAACTGGCCGATAAAAAGCGCGAAATCTTTGACGAAGACTTGCAGGCGCTGGTCAGCAACGGAAGTTACACGGCCGAACCCGAACGCTACAAACTGGTGTCGATGAAGGTCTGCTCCGAGACAGGCGAAATCCCGCATGCCAAACTGGTCTTTACCGATAACGGTGCTGAAAAGCAGGCGAACGGTGACGGCTCCGGCCCGGTTGATGCCACGTTCAAGGCACTTGAGTCGGTGGTGGCCAGTGGTGCCGATTTGCTGCTGTATTCGGTCAACAACATCACCAGCGGGACCGATGCCCAGGGCGAAGTGACCGTGCGCCTGGCCAAGGACGGCCGCGTGGTGAATGGGCAGGGGGCCGATACCGACATCGTTGTGGCCTCGGCGAAGGCCTATCTGCATGCGCTGAACAAGCTGGACTCAAAGCTGGAGCGGGCGCACCCGCAGGTGTGATGCGTGCAGGGGCAGTAAGGACGGCCACTGTAAATGCATCAAAAGCAGTCTGGCCATCCTCCCCGCCAGCCCCGTAAATCCGTTAAAATCCACATAGTTATCTCATCCCTGACCGGGCACGGAAACGTGCCCGTTTTGCTGTGTCGCAGAACCTGATCCGTAATTTCTCCATCATCGCCCACATCGACCACGGCAAGTCCACGCTTGCCGACCGCCTGATCCAGTATTGCGGCGGACTGTCGGAGCGCGAGATGGAGGCGCAGGTGCTCGATTCGATGGATCTGGAAAAAGAGCGCGGTATCACGATCAAGGCGCAAACCGCTGCCTTGAGCTACAAAGCGCAGGACGGCCAGACCTACCGTCTGAACCTGATCGACACGCCTGGGCACGTGGACTTTTCCTACGAAGTATCGCGTTCGCTGTCGGCGTGCGAAGGCGCGCTGCTGGTGGTGGATGCTTCGCAGGGCGTGGAAGCGCAGACGGTGGCCAACTGCTACACGGCAATCGATCTCGGCGTCGAGGTCATCCCGGTACTGAACAAGATCGACCTGCCCGCCGCCGATCCGGACCGGGTGGCGGAGGAGATCGAGGACATCGTGGGGCTGGATGCCAGCGAGGCGGTGCGTGCCTCGGCCAAGACCGGCATTGGCATCGCCGAAATCCTTGAAGTGGTGGTCAAGCAGGTGCCCGCACCGCGTGGCAAGGAAGACGCGCCGCTGAAGGCGCTGATCATCGACTCCTGGTTCGACAACTACGTCGGCGTGGTGATGCTGGTGCGGGTGGTGGACGGCGTGTTGAAGCCAAAGGACAAAATTCGCTTCATGGCGAGCGGCGCACAGCATTTGACCGAGCATGTCGGCGTGTTCACGCCGAAATCGGTCGATCGCCTCCAGTTGTCGGCGGGCGAAGTCGGCTTCGTGATCGCCGGGATCAAGGAGTTGAAATCGGCGCAGGTGGGCGACACCATCACCCTGCTCGACAATCCGGCGAGCGAACCGCTGGCCGGATTCAAGAAGGTGCAGTCGCAGGTATTCGCCGGCTTGTATCCGATCGAGTCGCACGATTTCGAATCGCTGCGCGATGCGCTGACCAAGTTGCAGCTGAACGACGCGGCGCTGCAATTCGAACCGGAGGTGAGCCAGGCGCTGGGCTTCGGTTTCCGCTGCGGTTTTCTCGGCCTGCTGCACATGGACATCGTGCAGGAACGGCTTGAGCGCGAATACAACATGGACCTCATCACCACCGCGCCAACGGTGGTGTACGAAGTGCTCATGAAAGACGGCACGATGATCAACGTCGAGAACCCGTTCAAGCTGCCCGAGTTGTCGAAGATCGAGGAAATCCGCGAGCCGATCATCACCGCGACGATTTTCGTGCCGGAAGAATACGTCGGCAATGTCATCACCCTGTGCAACCAGAAGCGCGGGATGCAGGTGAACATGCAGTACCACGGCCGCCAGGTGATGCTGGTGTACGACCTGCCGATGAACGAAGTGGTGATGGACTTTTTCGACAAGCTGAAATCGACCAGCCGCGGCTACGCTTCGCTCGACTACGAATTCAAGGAGTATCGCGCCGGCGATCTGGTCAAGCTCGATATTCTGGTCAACAATGAAAAAGTCGACGCGCTGTCGCTGATCGTTCACCGTGCCACCAGCATCTATCGCGGACGCGAGCTGGCATCGAAAATGCGCGAAATGATTCCGCGTCAGATGTTCGACGTGGCGGTGCAGGCGGCCATTGGTGCCAATGTGATCGCACGTGAAAACGTCAAGGCGCTGCGCAAAAACGTGCTCGCCAAATGTTATGGCGGCGACATCAGTCGCAAGAAAAAGCTGCTTGAAAAACAAAAAGCCGGCAAGCGCCGCATGAAGCAGGTCGGCAACGTCGAAATCCCGCAGGAAGCCTTTCTTGCGATCCTTCAGGTCTCGGACAAGTAATCCCCATGAACTTCGCCCTCATTCTTTTTAGTGCGCTGGTGATCACCGGCGGCATCTGGCTGCTAGACGCCTTGCTGCTCAAACGCAGCCGGGGCCCCGACGAGCGCGAGCCGATGCTGGTTGAATATGCCAAGAGCTTTTTCCCGGTCATTCTGGTGGTGTTCGGCCTGCGTTCCTTTCTGGTGGAGCCGTTCAAGATTCCGTCTGGTTCGATGATGCCGACGCTGCTGATCGGTGATTTCATTCTGGTCAACAAATACACCTACGGCATCCGCCTGCCGGTGATCAACAAAAAAGTGGTCGAGCTGAACAACCCCGAGCGCGGCGACGTCATGGTGTTTCGGTATCCCGCTGACCCCGGACTCGATTACATCAAGCGTGTAATCGGTGTGCCGGGCGACACCGTTGAATATCGTGATAAAAAACTGACGATCAATGGCAAGCCTGTGCCGACCACGCAAACCGGAATCTACAGTTACGTGGGTAACGGCCTGAACTACATCAGCGCGACGGTGTACAACGAGTCGCTCAAGGCTGAGGCGCATAGCATGATGACCGAGTCTGACAAGCCGTCTGTTTTTCCGCCGCAAGTGGCGGACTTCCCCTATCGCGAAAACTGCTCCTACAATGCCGACGGTGAAGGCTTTAGCTGCAAGGTTCCAGCGGGTCAGTACTTCATGATGGGCGACAACCGCGATGCCAGTAACGATAGCCGCTACTGGGGTTTCGTTCCGGACAAGAATATCGTCGGCAAGGCGTTTTTCATCTGGATGAGCTTTGACGATTTCAGTCGCATCGGCACCCCTATCAAATAAGCCAAAACTTCAGGAGAGATCATGCGTAACGTGTCCCCCATGCAGCAACAGCAACGTGGTTTGACCATGTTCAGCTTTTTGTTTTTTGCCGTCGTGTTTATCGCGATTGCCATGCTGGCGATGAAGCTGGTGCCGGCCTACATTGAATTCTTTTCAGTTAAAAAGATTCTTGCCACTATGGGCCAGGAGCCAGATCTCAAATCGAAGACCAATGCCGACATACGCAATGATTTCTCGAAGCGCGCCAGCGTGGGGTATGTCACGGTTGTCAAGCCGGAAGACATTAACGTGGAGCGTCAGGCGGGGGTGCCGGTGATTTCCGTTGAATACGAATTCCGCACCAAGTTGGTCGGCAATGTCAGTCTGGTGGTCGATTTCAGCGCCAGCTCAGACCCCAACGCGGCGCCCGTTGAGGTTGAATAACCCCATTCTCATCCAGCGCCTGCAACAGGCGCTGGGCTATACCTTTATCCGCGCCGAGTTGTTGACGCAAGCGCTGACACACCGCAGTTATGGCTCCATCAACAACGAGCGGCTTGAATTTCTCGGCGACTCCGTCCTGAACTGCACGGTCGCCCGCGCGCTTTACGACACCTTCCCAGGCTTGCCTGAAGGCAGCTTGTCGCGCCTGCGAGCCAATCTGGTGCGACAGGAAACGCTGGCTGAAATTGCCGTCACCCTGCGCCTGGGCGACACCCTGCGGCTAGGCGAGGGCGAACTCAAAAGCGGCGGGTTCCGCCGACCGTCGATTTTGGCGGATGCACTGGAATCCCTGTTCGGTGCGGTTTTTCTGGAGGCGGGTTTTGACGAGGCGGCGGGCGTGGTACGCCGGCTGTTCGATCCACTGCTTGCGCAGATCGACCCCAAGGCCTCGGGCAAGGACCCCAAGACACAGTTGCAGGAATGGTTGCAATCGCACCGACAGCCGTTGCCGGAATATCGCTTGATCGGCACCGAAGGTGAGGCGCACGATCAGAATTTCATCGTTGAATGCGTGCTGGGCAAACCCGCAGTCATTACACGTGGCGTAGGCAAAAGCCGTCGCGCTGCCGAACAGGAGGCCGCACGCCAGGCGTGTGAGGCATTGCAAAAATGAGTCAGTCACCCGAATCCAGCCCGTTCAAATGCGGCCTCGTCGCCATTGTCGGACGCCCCAACGTCGGTAAATCGACGCTGCTCAACCGTATCGTCGGGCAGAAGGTCAGCATTACCTCGAAGAAAGCGCAAACCACGCGCCACCGGGTGATGGGTATCCACACCACCGACGAAGCGCAATTCGTGTTCGTCGATACCCCGGGATTCCAGACCCGCTATGCGGGCACCATGAACCGTGCGATGAACAAACGGGTGCGCGAGACGCTGTCGGACACCGACGTGGTGATGATGCTGGTGGAAGCCGGTCGCCTGAAAAAGGAGGACCGTCAGGTGATCGAGTTGCTGCCGACGGACCGCCCGGTCATCCTGGTGGTGAACAAGATCGATCACGTCACCGATCGCGGAGAATTGATGGCGTATTTGCAGGAAGCCGCTGCCGCGTTTGCGTTTACCGAGATCGTCCCGGTGTCGGCCAAACAGTCCAAAAATCTCGACGAGCTGTTGAAAACCGTGCAAACCCATCTGCCGGAGAATGCACCGCTGTTCGGGGAAGACGACGTCACCGATCAAACCGAGCGTCAACTGGCCGCCGAATTGATCCGCGAAAAAGTCTTTCGCCTGTGCGGTGAGGAAATCCCCTATGCGGTGGCCGTGCAGATCGACAAGTTTGAGGAAGAGGGCAACCTGCGTCGCATCTTCGCCACCATCCTGGTCGATCGCGATAGCCACAAGCCCATCCTCATCGGCAAGGGCGGCGAAAAGCTCAAAACCATCTCCACCCAAGCGCGCCTCGACATGGAACATGCTTTTGACAGCAAGGTCTATCTGGAGGTCTGGGTCAAGGTCAAAGGCGGCTGGGCTGACGATGTGCGGATGCTGAAATCACTGGGCCTGGATTAAAAGGCTTTACCTACGAAAGACGCGAAGACGCGCGAAGAAAGCCAACGCAAAAGTTATTTGTGCATTGAGGACTTCGTCTCTCCAGTGTTTTTATTTGCGGATCTTCGCGGATAGATAAGACAGATGTCCACTGACGCCCGCATCAACAATGAACCCGGCTTCATCCTTCACACCTATCCATTCAAGGAAACCAGTGTGGTGGCGGAAGCGTTCACCCGCAGCCATGGTCGCGTTGCGTTGATTGCACGCGGCGCGCGCCGCCCGACCTCCGCGCTGCGTGGCCTGATGCAACCCTTCACCCCCTTGCTGCTGTCGTGGTTTGGCAAGTCCGACCTGAAAACCCTGCACGCAGCAGAATGGCACGGCGGCATTGCGCCGCCACAGGGGCGGGCATTGATGTGCGGGTTTTATCTCAACGAATTGCTGTTGCGCCTGCTGGCGCGCGGCGACGCGCACGAGGCGCTTTACGCGCATTACGTTGGTACGCTGGATCAACTGGCGGGTGATGCTGCCGCCATGGATTTCGAGCGCATCCTGCGCCGCTTTGAAAAGCGGCTGCTTGGTGAAATCGGCTATGGTGCGACCTTCGATATTGATGCCGAAAGTGGTGCACCCATTCATGCAGATCGCCGCTATGTGTTCCAGCCCGAGCGCGGCGCCTTGCATGCAAGCGGGCAACCGGGCTGCCCGGTGTCCGGTCAGACGCTGCTCGATCTGGCAGCGGATAGCTTCGAGCGGCCAACGACGCTGAGCGAATCCAAGTCCCTGATGCGCACCCTCATCAACCACACGCTGGGCACCAAGCCACTTTATACTCGCCAGCTCTTGCGCGATCTCACCGACCTGAATTCACCGACCTAAATCCATCGACCTGTATCCACCGACCTAAATCCATCGACCTGTATCCATCTGGCTGAATCCATGAGCATCTATCTCGGCGTCAACATCGACCACATTGCCACCCTGCGCCAGGCGCGCAAGACCCGTTATCCCAGCCCCGTCGAAGCCGCGCTGATGGCGGAAACTGCTGGCGCCGACTCGATCACCCTGCACCTGCGCGAAGATCGGCGCCACATCCAGGATGCCGATGTCGCCATCCTGCGTCAGGTTCTCAAGACCAAGATGAACCTGGAAATGGCCGTCACTGAAGAAATGCTCGCCATTGCGATCGCCACGCGGCCACAGGACGTCTGCCTTGTTCCGGAAAAACGCGAAGAACTCACGACGGAAGGGGGGCTCGACGTCAAAGGCCAGTTGCCCAAAATCACTGATGCCTGCAAGCGGTTGGATCGCTCCGGCATTCGTGTTTCTCTCTTTATCGACCCTGATTTTTTTCAGCTAGACGCTGCGCGCCAGTGTGGCGCGCCCGTCGTCGAAATCCACACCGGTGCTTATGCTGACGCGATAACCGATGAGGCCCGAACGGTCGAATTTGAACGCATCCGCACTGCCGTCGCTTATGGTCAGAGCATCGGCCTCGTCGTCAACGCCGGCCATGGCCTCACTTATCACAATGTCCAGTCGATCGCCGCGTTGCCCGGCATCCATGAGCTCAATATTGGTCACGCCATCGTCGCGCAGGCCTTGTTCGTGGGCTGGAAGGATGCGGTGGCGGAAATGAAGCGACTGATGGTGGAGGCGGCAGGCTGAATTCGGCCAAGAACGTCCGGCCGAATAAATCGCGGCAAATGGCTGTACAGACCAGGACTCCATTCGGACTCTGCAGGATTCAAGCGGGCTGACACTAGGTTCCGGATGATGAAGCAGCGAGTCAGTGGGCTCGCCTGACTCCCGTGGCTGTCTGGAGTGCGGAGCCTGCCGTATTATCCGCAACGCGTTTCACAAAAGTCGGACTATACCTGCGCCGATTTCCGTACCCCCTGCAAATTTAGGCAAGGCGTTGTGACCAGACAAAATAATGAACCAGCCTTATCCGGAAAATAGCACCACACGTGCCCTCGCCCTCGGGGCACTCGGTGTCGTCTTCGGCGACATCGGCACCAGCCCCCTTTACACCATGAAGGAGGTGTTCGGCGGCCATCACCTGGCACTTAGTCAGGACAACGTGCTGGGTATCCTCTCCCTGATTTTTTGGTCACTGATGCTGGTGGTGTCGCTGAAGTACGTCAGCGTCATGATGCGGGCCGACAACAAGGGGGAGGGCGGCATTCTGGCCTTGCTCTCCCTTCTTCAAAGCCACGCCCCGCTGGGGTCGCGGACCCGGTGGTTCCTGATGTCGCTGGGTTTCCTTGGCGCGTCATTGTTTTTCGGCGACACCCTGATTACCCCGGCCATCTCCGTGCTTTCTGCTGTTGAGGGGCTGGAAATGGGCGCTCCGGCCTTGCACCCCTTCATCGTGCCGCTTGCACTCGGAATTCTGGTGGGGCTGTTCATTATTCAGCGACACGGCACAGCCTCCATTGGCAAGTTGTTCGGTCCGGTCATGCTGGTCTGGTTCGGCGTGCTGGGCCTGCTCGGAGCGCTCAGCATCTTCCAGCATCCCCAGGTTCTCTCTGCACTCCTGCCTATCCACGCCTTGCATTTCTTTGCGGCGCACGGCACGGTCAGTTTCCTCATCCTCGGCGCGGTCGTGCTGGCGATTACCGGTGCGGAGGCGCTGTATGCCGATATGGGGCATTTCGGCCGCCGGCCCATCCGGTTGATCTGGTTCGCCTTCGTCCTGCCGGCGTTGGTGCTCAACTATTTCGGGCAGGGAGCGTTGCTGCTCACCAACCCGGAGGCCGTGCGCAACCCGTTTTATATGCTCGCACCCGAATGGGCGCTCTACCCCATGATCGGTTTGGCCACCGCGGCGACCGTGATTGCCTCCCAGGCCGTCATCTCGGGCGCTTTCTCGGTGACCCGCCAGGCTATCCAGATGGGCTATGCCCCACGTCTGATCATTCGCCACACGTCCGCTACCGAGGCGGGCCAGATCTATATCCCTTTCGTGAACTGGACCCTGGCGATCGGCGTCGCCCTGCTGGTGCTGGGCTTCCAGAGTTCGAGCAATCTGGCCGCCGCCTACGGTATCGCCGTGACCGCCACCTTCGCCATCGATACCCTGTTGGTGGCTCTTGTCATGCATGTGCTCTGGGGTTTTGGCCGCAGTGTGACCTTGGCTGCCATGCTGGTTTTCCTCACCGTCGACCTTGCCTTCTTCGGCGCGAATGTAGTCAAGATCCCGGACGGCGGCTGGTTCCCCCTGATGGCTGCGCTGATTATTTTCACCCTGCTGGTGACCTGGAAGCGCGGCCGGGAGATTGTGATGCTGCGTCTGGGCGAAAAGGCATTGCCCCTTGCTCCCTTCGTGGAGAGTTTGCTGGAGAATCCACCGATTCGCGTTCCAGGAACTGCCGTATTCATGACCTCGGAATCAAAAGCGGTGCCCTCCGCGCTGCTGCACAACCTCAAGCACAATAAGGTGTTGCATGAACGCGTGGTGATCCTGAACGTGCGCTATGCCGAAGTTCCCTCTGTTCCTGCCGACTTGCGGCTTGAATTGGAAAAACTGGCCGAAGGCTTCTATCACGTCATCGTCCGCTATGGATTCATGGATGACATCGATATCCCCAAGGCCCTGTCGGAGTGTCCCTGTGGCATGCAGTTCGACATGATGGATACCACCTTCTTCTTCAGTCGGGAAAATCTGATCCCCACCCGCGGCGATGGCATGTCGCTCTGGCGCGAGCATATTTTCGCCGCCATGGCACGCAACGCCGCCAGCCCCATGACTTTTTTCCAGATTCCCGCCAACCGGGTGGTCGAGCTCGGCGCGCAGCTGGAGATTTGAGACCTTTCTCTGAGGGGAGGGCGCATGGGTGAAAGCGCGCGGAACTGGGGAAAGCACCTATCCATGAATAACCAACTGTGGTGAAAGGTGCGCTCCGCGCCGAAGACCAGCAGCCAGTCAGCCAGTCAGCCAGACACCTGATTGAGGTGTCCGAAACGGGTTGACCCCGGACTTTCGTGGAATCTCAGCGTCGCTTCTGCCACCACACATACCCGCCAATAATCAGCGCAACAAACACAATCACGCCGACGGTGATGTGATGCTGGTATTGCGTGATGAGCGCTTCGTTGCCGCCGAGGAAGTAGCCGAACAGGGTGAGGATGAGCGACCACAGCCCGGCGCCGAGGCAGGTGTAGAAGGCGAACGCGCCGGGGTTCATGCGGGTGAGTCCGGCCGGGATGGAGATAAGGTGGCGGATACCGGGGATCAGGCGGCCAGTGAAAGTGGATACTGCGCCGTGCTTCAGGAAGAACGCATCGGTTTTGTGCAGCAGCTCGGGACGGACAAAGAAATAGCGTCCCCAGCGTTCGAGGAACGGACGCCCCAACCACATCGATACCACGTAGTTGAACGACGCACCGACCAGGCTGCCGGCGGTCGACGCCAGCACGATCAGCCAGAAATTCATCTGCCCCTGGTGCGCGAGATAGCCGGCCGGGATCAGCACCAGTTCGCTTGGAACCGGCAGAACAGTGGATTCGAGCGCCATCAGGACGAAGATGCCGGTGTAGCCCCAGTCATGGACGGTGGCGAGGATCCAGGCGATGAAATCGTGGAGCATGATTTGCAGGGGGCAGGATTCGGGGATCAGGATTCAGGGGATGAGCGGCCTCGCCGCGTACTGGAAATCAAGAAGGCACGAAGTGCAGGACTCCCTGACGCCCGATCCCCGGCCCCTCAAACCACCGCTTCTTCTTTCTTCTCGATGGGCTTGATGAAGTGCTCGCGCTTGATGCCGAGCATCAGCAGCAGCGGTGAGGCAACGAGCACCGACGAATAAATGCCGAACATGATGCCGATGGTGAGCGCCAGCGCGAAGTTGTGCAGCGCCTCGCCACCGAAGAACAGCATGGCCAGCACCATGATCTGGGTGGAGCCATGGGTGATGATGGTGCGGCTCATGGTGCGGGTGATGGCATCGTCGACGATGTGCGGGATGGTGGCGCCGCGCATCTTGCGGATGTTTTCGCGAATCCGGTCGAACACGACGACCGATTCATTCACCGAATAACCCAGCACGGCCAGTACGCCGGCCAGCACGGTGAGGGTGAATTCCCACTGGAAGAAGGCAAACACGCCAAGGATGATGACGATGTCGTGCATGTTGGCGAGCATGCCGGCCACCGCGAAACGCCATTCGAAGCGAATCGCCAAGTAGGCCATGATGCCGAACGCAACCACCAGCAGGGCGAGCGCGCCGCTGTCGTACAACTCCTTGCCGACCTGTGGGCCGACGAAATCGACGCGCTTGAGTTCGACCGTGCTGTCCGCGGCTTTCAGTGCGGCCATCACGCGATTGCTGGTCTCTGCGGCATTGGCCTGGCCTTTGTTGGGCAGGCGGATCAGCACATCGTGGCTGGTGCCAAAGTTCTGTACCGAGATTTCCGGCAGGCCGGTCTGTTCCAGCGTGCTGCGGACGGCTGGCAGATTAGCGGCCTGGCTGTAACGAACCTCGATCACCGTGCCGCCGGTGAAGTCGACCCCCAGGTTAAGTCCCTTGTCCCACAACGCCCATATCGAGAACAGGAAGGTGAGCAAGGAAATCGCCGTTGTCACCTTGCCCCAGCTCATGAAGGGGATGGTTTTTTTGAAGGGGAAAAATTCCAGCATGGCGTGATCCTTAGATCGAAACTTTGGACAGCCGCGCCTGGCGGCCATAAGTGAGGTTGACCATAGCGCGCGATACGGTGACGGCGCTGAACATGGAGGTGAGGATGCCCAGACACAACACCACCGCGAAGCCGCGCACCGGGCCTGAACCGAGCCAGAACAGCGCGACGCCCGCAATCAGCGTGGTCAGGTTGGAGTCGAGAATGGTGCCCCAGGCGCGATCGTAGCCGGCGTGGATCGCCGCTTGCGGCGTTGAGCCGTTGCGCAGTTCTTCCCGGATGCGTTCGTTGATCAGCACGTTGGCGTCGATCGCCATGCCGAGCGTCAGTGCGATTGCGGCCATGCCGGGTAGGGTGAGCGTGGCCTGCATCATCGACAGCAAGGCAATCAGGAAGAAACCGTTGATTGCGAGCGCAATGGCCGAGAACATGCCGAAGATGCGGTAGTAGATGATCATGAACAGGGCAACCGCAGCAAAGCCCCAGATGTTTGAATGGAAGCCTTTGCTGATATTTTCTGCGCCCATGCTGGGGCCGACGGTGCGCTCTTCCACAATCTGCATCGGTGCGGCCAGCGCCCCGGCACGTAGCAGCAGCGCGACATCGGACGCTTCCTGTGCGGTTTCCATGCCAGTGATTTGCACCCGGCCGCCGCCGATTTCATCGCGTATCACCGGCGAGGTAATGGCTTCGGCACGGCCTTTTTCGATCAGCAGGATCGCCATGCGCTTGCCGACGTTTTCACGTGTGACGGCCTGGAAAATACGCGCACCCTTGCCATCCAGATTGAGATGCACTGCAGCCTGGCCGCTGGTGCTGTCGAAGCCAGGCGAGGCATCGGTGATCGAGTCGCCGGTCAGCACGACATCCTTTTTGACCGCGATGTTGCCGCCTTCGCGGCTGGGGACGATTTCGTCGCCGAACGGGGCTTGGCCCTGGCTGACCAGAATGGGGTCGGCCTGCTCGTCCACCATCCGGATTTCCAGTGTGGCAGTGCGGCCGAGAATGTCCTTGGCCTTGGCAGTGTCCTGCACGCCGGGCAGTTGCACCACGATGCGGCTGGCGCCCTGCTGCTGAATCACCGGCTCGGCTACGCCGAGTTCATTGACCCGGTTGCGCAGGGTGGTGATATTTTGCTGCAGGGCGAATTCCTGCACCCTGGTTTCGGCTTCGGGTTTGAGGCGGGCGGCGAGGCTGAAGCCTTCGGCCTGATCTTCCGGAGTCAGGCTGAGTTCGGTAAACACCGTGCCCAGTTTGTTGATGGCCGCATCGCGCTGGTCACGCGTGTTGAAATGCACCGTGACGACATTGCCTTCACGGGTAATGCGGCCATAGCGGATTTTGTCGGCGCGCAGTTCGGTGCGGAAATCGTTCTGGTAACGAATGGCGGCTTTATCAAGCGCAGCTTTCATGTCCACTTCAAGCAGGAAATGCACCCCGCCACGCAGGTCGAGGCCGAGGTACATCGGCAGTGCGCCGATGGACGACAGCCAGGCCGGCGAGGCTGGCACCAGATTGAGCGCGACGGTGTAACCGTCTCCCAGGCCCGCCTGCAGCGCGTCCTTTGCCGTGATTTGCGCGTCGGGATTGGCAAAGCGCGCCTTGATGCTGTTGCCCGCCAGCTCGATCCCGCTGGTCGCCAGTCCGGCGGCTTTCAGCGTGCTCTCGATCCGCCCCAGCAGCGCGGTATCGACTTGTTCGCTGCTGCGCACCGGCGACACCTGGACCGCAGGCACTTCACCGTAAAAGTTGGGCAGGGTGAAAAGAAAGGCGACCACCAGCGTGACGCCGATGAGCACATATTTCCAGAGCGGGAAGCGGTTCATTTTATAGAGTGAGCGGGGAGCGGGGAGGGGTGAGCAGCGACAGACATTACACGTTGCTCACGTCAGGATGCTTACAGACCTTTGATGGTGCCCTTGGGGAGCAGGGTTTGCACCGAGGATTTCTGCACGTGGGTGATCACGCCATCGGCGATTTCCAGCGCGATGTATTGGTCCCCCATTTTGGCGATTTTACCCAGCTGGCCACTGGCCGTTACCACTTCGTCGCCTGTGGCGAGTTCGGTCAGCATTTGTTTCTGTTCCTTGGCACGCTTCATCTGCGGGCGGATGAGCATGAAATAGAACAGGACGAAAATAACGACGAGCGGGAGGAATTGCTGAATCAGTTCGCCTGCACCAGGTGCGGCGGCGGCAGTTTGTGCGTGAGCAAGGGAAATCATGGGGTCACTCCGAAATCAAAAGACGATCGATTAAAACCGGGCGATTCTACCATCCGCGTGTTTGCATCTCGTGAAACTGCGCGCTGAAGTCCAGAAAGCGCTTGGCCTCGATGGCGTCGCGCATCCCGCCCATCAGGCGGTGGTAGTAATGCAGGTTGTGGATGGTAGCGAGCCGCGCGCCGAGAATTTCATTCGCGCGAATCAGGTGATGCACATAGGCCCGGCTGAAATGGGTGCAGGTGTGGCAGGTGCATTCCTCGTCAATCGGCGCGGTGTCGGTTTTCCAGCGTGCGTTGCGAATGCGTATTTCGCCGCGCCGGGTAAACAGGATGCCGTGACGCGCGTTGCGCGTCGGCAGCACGCAGTCGAACTGGTCGATGCCCTGGGCCACGGCCGCGACCAGATCGGACGGCGTGCCGACCCCCATCAGGTAGCGGGGTTTGTCGGCCGGCAGCTGCGGCGCGGTATGGGCGAGGATGCGTTTCATGTCTTCCTTGGGTTCGCCTACGCTCAGGCCGCCGATGGCGTAGCCGTCAAAATCCATGGCGATCAGCTCGCGGGTCGATTCGTCGCGCAGGGTTTCGAACATGCCGCCCTGGACAATGCCGTACAGTGCATTGGGGTTGCCCGTGTGCGCCGCCTTGGAGCGCGCTGCCCAGCGCAGGCTCATCCGCATCGAGTCGGCGGCTTCGCGTTCGGTGGCGGGGTAGGGCGTGCATTCGTCGAAAATCATCACGATGTCGGAATTCAGCGTGCGCTGAATCTGCATCGAGATCTCCGGGGTCAAAAACAGCTTGTCGCCGTTGAGCGGCGAGGCGAATTTGACACCTTCCTCGGTGATCTTGCGCAGCTTGCCCAGGCTGAATACCTGGAAACCGCCCGAGTCGGTGAGGATGGGTTTGTCCCATCCCATGAAGCGGTGCAGCCCGCCGAATTTTTCAATCACCTCCAGCCCGGGGCGCAGCCACAGGTGGAACGTATTGGATAACACCATCTCGAAACCGGTTTCGGTGAGTTCGGCCGGGGTCATCGCCTTCACCGTGCCGTAAGTGCCCACCGGCATGAAGACAGGCGTTTGGATGGTGCCGTGCGCAAGATGGAGCTGGCCGCGCCGCGCGCCGCCATCGGTGGTGATCAGGTCAAATTTCATCGGTGTGTTTTAAGCTGTTTTTTCTAAAAGCATCGCGTCGCCATAGCTGAAAAAGCGATAGCGTTCCGCAATCGCGTGGGCATAGGCCGCGCGGATGCTGTCGTACCCGGCAAACGCCGCAACCAGCATCAGCAGGGTGGATTTGGGCAAGTGGAAATTGGTGATGAGCGCATCGACCACCTTGAAGCGGTAGCCCGGCGTAATGAAGATGTCGGTTTCGTTCGATCCGGCGTGCAGATCGCCATGGCTTGCGGCCGCCTCGAGTGCCCGCAGGCTGGTGGTGCCGACCGCCACCACGCGGCCGCCGCGTGCGCGGGTGTCGTGGATTGCATCGATTGCTGCCTGCGGAATCGTGTAGCGCTCGCTGTGCATTTTGTGGTCGGCCAGATGCGCCACCCGTACTGGCTGAAACGTCCCCGCGCCCACATGCAGCGTCACCCGTGCCGTGCGCACGCCTTGCGCGCACAGCGCATCCAGCATCGCAGCATCGAAATGCAGCCCGGCCGTAGGCGCGGCCACCGCGCCGGGTTCGTTCGCATACACCGTTTGGTAGCGCGCCTCGTCGGCGGCGGTCGGCGTGTGGACGATGTAGGGTGGCAAGGGCAACTGGCCGAGCTGCTCCAGCACGTCCAGCACCGGACGTTGAAAGCGCAGCTGCGTCAGGTCATCTTGACGCGCCAGCACCTCCGCTCCCACGTCGTCGGCCAGAACAATCCGCGAACCCGGCTTGGGTGCATGGCTGGCACGGATGAAAGCCAGCGCCTCGAACTCATCCGTTACGCGCTCGACCAGCAACTCCACTTTGCCACCGGAATCCTTGTGCCCGAACAGCCGCGCCTTGATCACGCGCGTGTCGTTCATCACCAGCAAGTCATCCGGGCGCAGCAGCGTGGGCAGATCGCGAAACCAGCGGTCATGCCGGATGCCGGATGCCTCGACATGCAGCAGCCGGCTGCCGCCGCGCACCGCGGGCGGCAGCTGCGCAATCAGCTCATCCGGCAAATCAAAATCAAAATCAGAAACCTGCATGGGGCGCGATTATAGCTGCCACCTTGCGGCAGGTTACCCGCTTGGGCCATAATGCGCGGCTCTGTCGCCGGGCGCGTTCGCCCCCGGCACCCTTGCCGGGATGGCGGAATCGGTAGACGCAGCGGATTCAAAATCCGCCGCTGGTAACAGTGTGGGGGTTCGAGTCCCCCTCCCGGCACCAATGAACACGCGGGTCTCGGGGATTTTTGAGAATCTCGCAAGGGTTTTTGCTGCAATTTTGCTGCACTCGCTCACGAAAACATAAACAAGTGGCTATACCGTTTTTCCATGGAGATAACGGTATGGCATCTATCGTCACGCGCGGCCCTAACCAGTACCAAGTCCTTATTCGCCGCAAGGGCCACCCCAGCCAGACTAAAACGTTCGAGACCAAGCGCGAGGCCAAGGCCTGGGCCAATGTTATCGAGTCAGAAATGGTGCGGGGGGTCTTTACTGACCGAACTGAGGCGGAGCAAACCACACTTGGGGAGGCGCTTGAGAGATACAAGCGCGAGATCACAGTTAAAAAGCGATCCCCCAGGGCAGAAGAGAAGCGGATTGTAGTATGGCTAAGGCATCAACTAGCTATGCGTAGTCTTGCCAGCCTTCGCGGCTCAGATTTTGCGCAATATCGAGAAGCCCGTCTCAAGACTGTGGGCGGCAACGCGATTCGACTTGAGCTGGCAATTGTTTCCCACATGTTTACCATCGCCCGGACAGAGTGGGACATCGCTGTTGATAACCCGATACTCAACGTTCGCATGCCAAAAATACCCCCTCCAAGAAGCCGACGCCTTGAGGATGAGGAGGAAACCCAACTGCTCGCCAAGTGCGAAGCCTCTAAAGAGGGGCTATGGCTTTCGGTTGCGGTTGAACTAGGTATTGAGACGGGTATGCGGGAAGGAGAGCTTGTTTCACTGGAATGGCGGCAGGTACATCTTAAAAAGCGAACTGTGCGGTTGGAGCTTACAAAAAATGGGGATAGTCGATCTGTTCCACTCTCTGATCGTGCGGTTGAGCTATTTAATTCCTTGCCCCGCGCCATAAACGGCAGAGTGTTTAATGTTTTTAACAATGCCGATCACCTCGCTCGGTCTTTTGGCCTGGCGCGTGATGAGGCGGGTATAGAGAACTTACATTTTCACGATCTCAGGCATGAAGCAGCATCACGCTTGGCTCCGCACATGCCAGTGCAAACGCTTGCAAAGGTCATGGGCTGGAAGACGATTCAGATGGCGATGCGTTACTACAACCCCACCGAGGAAGAGTTAGTACAGGCTGTGGATTTGGCCAAGAAGAATAGAAGGGGAATCGTACGGGAGTAGTATTTTCGTACTAAAAGTAAGCCAAGTAGCTATACCCAGCTCGATCAACAACAAAGGAGCTTGGATGAACAAGCAACTTACACCTGCCGAGCTGGCAGAACTGCTGGGTATGGCTACCCAAACCATCTACAACCGTCATTGTGAAGGTGCGTCACTTCCACCCTGTGTGCGCATCGGCCGACTTATCCGTTTCCCAGAAGATGGGGTCCAGGCATGGCTGGATGCCCAGCGCGAACAGCCGCTGCCAGTCAACAAACTGGCTAAGTCGCCGGGGCGTCCTACCAAAGCAGTGCAAATTGCTCGCCGGAAGGGAGGCGCAGCATGAGTCGCACCCCCCCTTTTGCGCCCCATGCGTATGCCGAGCATCTGAAGTCCACCGGAAATTACTCTACGAATGGGACCATTTTATGGCGTTGGACTGGTACCCACTGGGTGCCTTGGGAGGAAAGTGAGGGCAAGACCCATGCTTATTCTTGGCTAGCCACAAGAACGGGGGCCGAACATTCGCATATTAGTGATGCCAACGCGGGCAAGGCATATTCTGCGGCTGTGCGCTGGGTTCGCCCCATGGCGGAAGTCAGTGCCAACGAGTTTATCCTGCCTGTACTTAACGGGTATTTGCACCTCGAAAATGGCCATGCCATCCTAAAGCCGCATGACAAGGCCCTGGGTGTACAGCACATCATCCGGTGCGAGTACACCCCCGACGCACCTGAGCCTGTTCTATTCAAAAAATTCCTTACACGCATCCTCCCTGACGAAGAGGTGCTGCGCCGGGTACAAGAATTCATCGGATATAGCTTATTACACGATTGCAGATTTCAGCGCGCTGCGTTGTGGATTGGCAGCGGCGCTAATGGCAAAGGGGTCTTGGCCAACATCCTTCAAGCTCTGCATTCCCGCACGGCGGCTGTGCGGCTCGATAATTTGGATGGTTTTGGGTTGTCCGGTTTATTGGGAGCGTCGCTAATATATTGTGACGAAGCGCCTCAGCGGGGCATCAACGAGCAAAGTCTCAAGTCCATGGTTAGCGGTGAAACCGTTCAGATTGAGCGAAAATATCGGGACCCGGTAAGCACCAAAATCCAGGGTAAATGGTTGGTTTTGGCAAACCATATTCCAGCCATCAAGGACCAGTCTGAAGGATTTTGGAGGCGCTGGGATATTGTGCCGTTCACCGTAACCATCCCCGAAGGAGAACGAATCCCGTTGCTTGACGAGCGCATCATTGAAAAGGAGCTGGCTGGCGTTCTGAATTGGGCCATTGACGGCCTACTGCGCCTGCTTGAACGGCAAATGTTTGCGCTCGAAGTGCCCAGAGCCATGCAACAAGTGCTGCATCAGGCCAAGGTGGAAACAAACTCTGTGCTGTCCTGGTTCGAGTACAACGATTGCGGACTGAGTCTGGAGGCGGATATCCCGAAAACCCGTGCCTATGCACACTACGCGGACTGGTGCCGTAGGAATGGGCTCTCGCCGGTGGCCAGCACAAAATTTTGGAAGCGGTTGGGCGATGTCGTGGGGTCAGGGCGCTTATTGGAAGGGCGAATGCGTATTTCTGGTGCTCATGTGCGTTGCTGCAACGTGCATCTGAATACCATGATTGATGTGTAGAAGTTCAGACCTGATCTGACAGTTCGGCTCGGGGCGGATGATGAGGCCGGAGGCAATTTTCATACTTGGCACTCCGCGTCCACTTCATCGACCGTCAAAGCCTCAAGCTGCTCAATCGAATCAAGCTGCGGTAACTGATCCTGGGCAATGGCTTGCAGTTCGCCCACCACCGTGACCATGCTTCCGGTGACCCGCACGATCTGGGTCTGACGCTTGGCCCAGATCTTCTGCATCGCGCGTTTCTCAGCCTCCAGGTCGCTGCGCATTGATTCGAATCCTTCCAGCATGGTGCGCACCTTCTGCGCAAACTGCCCGCTGGACAGGTAGTTGTAGAGCTGCTCCATCTTCTCGTTGCGCCCCGTGTTGATCAGTTTGAGCCGCTGCGCCTCAAGCAGAATGACGCGCAGTGTCTCGGCTACTGGACGCATGACCTGGGGTGAAACGACCCATACATCACCGATGCGGGTGAAGCTTTCCGTAACCCCTTTTGGCATGACCGTTGTCACCAGAACAGCGATATCGGCATTGGCTGACAGTTGATCGTCCTTCAGTTTCTGCAACCATTTGTCCGACCAGTTCTCGGCACGCTTCGCCTCCCAAATAATCTTGCCGCAGGCCTGGCCCGTAGGCGTACGCACAGTCTGCACAATGTCCGCGCCGCGCTGGCCCTTTTTCACCTCCTCAATCAGGTCATGGAAGAAGGCGCTGCCAAGGATGTGCTCCAGCTCCAGTTCCAGCACTTCGCCTTGTAACTGCTGAGAACCCTGCTCCAGTTTGCGGCGCAGGTCTTCGTTGGCCTTCTGGGCGTCATCGATTTTCTTGCGGTATTCAGCCTCCATCAGGGTGAAACGCTCTGCTTCCCGCTGGCTGATTTGGGCGATAAGGCGGTTGCGTTCCTCGTCCAGCCTGCGCTCCATTTCAACCTGCAAATTGGCCTGCTGTTCCTCCAGTTGCACCTTCTGCCTGCGCAAGGCCAACTCCTGTTCGCGGAACGCCCTGAGGCTTTTATCCTTGGCCGCCAATTCCTCGGCCAGTGCCGCCTTCTCCTCAGCGAATTCCGTCTGGGCACGCGCCGTAGCGTCGGCTTTGGCTTGCGCAATCATGGCGCGCGCCTCCTGCTCGGCTTTGCGGGTTGCGGCCAAGTCTTCCTGCAGCTTGTTCAACTGATCGCTGAACTGCTTGCTGGCCTTGCGCTCTGCCTCCACCGCCAGCGCCTCTTCCATCTCCTTTTTCTGCGCAGCAAAGCTTTGCTCGAATTCGCTCTCGTAGCGCTCGATGGTCTGGCGGCTGATGCCTTGGTCAAGCGAAAACTGGTGGTTGCACTTGGTGCAGACAACGGATTCGCTGGCGGCGATGATGATTTTTCTGGTCATGCGTTCCCCTTCAGGTTGATGTGGCCACACAGGCGATGCACCGCCGTTCTGCCCGTGCCTGCGGCAGACAAGACAATGCAGCGGAAGACGGTATTGTCATCCACCCACTGGCTCACAGAATGAGCGACTAAATGGAATCTTCCGGCGGGTACAGCGCGGCAGCGGCACGTAGCCGGCTAGCGACTTCGCGCCTGAGTTCGTGCGGTTCGACAACGCGCACTTCCGGACCGTAGCGAAGAATCTCCAGGATCAGTTCGCGCGGATCGCTGTAGGGGACGGCGAGCAGATAGCCGCCGTCATCGGTGGTTTCGGATGTTTGCTCGGGATGCCAGGTTTCAGCCTGAACCCAGGGCGCCTGTCTCGGCGAGAACAAGAGCTTGGCCCACTGGCGATCCTTGCCCGAATAGAGACCGAAGTCGCGGCCGATCAGCTCCTCTATCTGCTTTTTGGAGACGGCTTTCGCCGCCTCCTGCAGCAGCGTGGCCTCTTCTATCGCATCCAGCGCAAACATTCGCAGGCCGGCAACCTTGTGGCACCAGGCGATCAAATACCAGTTCTCCTTGTAATGGATGAGCGTCTGGGGCGAGACCATCCGCGCCGACCGTTCGTTGCGGCTGCGGGTGAAATACAGAATTTGCAGACGCTGTTTCTTGACCGCGCCCCGGGCCACGGTCTCGAAATGGGGGCTTGCACGGCGCTTGCTGGCGGAAGTCAGTATCCGCACATGGGCGCGGACATCGTCAGGCGCGTCGTTCGCCGCACTGAGCATCATGGTGATCCGGGTAATGAGCGGTTGCAGGTGTTCCGTCAGCAGCCCCGGCCCCATATGGCTGGCGAGTTCCTGAATCATCAACAGCGCGTAAATCTCCGAAGCGGAAAACCAGGCGCGCGGTAGGCCGAGCTTGCCGCTGCTCCACCCCTTGTCCTGGAGCGTGTAGCCGCGCTCCCTGCCATTCTCGCCGGGCACCCAGGCAATCGGCGCCTGCATCTGATCCCGCAGGACATCGAGGTCGCGCTTGAAGGTGGAAAGAGAGACCCCAAGCTCCTCCAGCAGCCTCTTCCGGGGTACCGGCAGATGGCTGTTTTCGAGAATCGCGATGATTTCGCGCAGGCGGGTGGCTTGGGACATGGAGTGTGTCCTCAGCCCGCCTGCAAATCGCGGCGCGACAACTCGGCGTGATGCTCCCTCAACATCTTCTTGATATCGGCATCGTTCGCCGTATCAAGCCGGGAAAGGTCCAGCTTCATTTTCATGTCTATGCCAGCCGTCTTCAGCTCATCCCTATGCTGCGTGGTGAGCCTCTGGCTAATCACGATCGTGCCGGTTTCATCGAAACTGATCAGGAAGCGGTCGAACAGCTTATCCAAGTGAGCCGCCAAGAGTATTCCATTTGTCCCAGCCAATCGCTCATCGTGCGTCGCGCAGGATTTCCAAGGTCTGATATGCGATGCCACAAGCACGTCTCTGACTGATATTCCTGTGACAGCACATTGTTCCCTGTTTCCCCACACGGCGATCACGTCCTTGCGGAAGCGTCCTTGCCCAACTCGTGCGTCGATAAGTTGTTTTCTGGTGGTCTCGTCCAGCGTCTTGTCGCCGATGAGGGCGTCAATGTCCGAACCAATGTCAGCTTCTTGGTTGTCTTCCACCTCCGGCTCACGTAGTTCCTCCATCGTGCCCGAAGTAACTGTGGCGCGGCCGTCGTTCTGACTCCCGTTGGAACGATCCAAGCTCTTGTTGGCTGCTCCCACAATTGCCGCAACAACTTCTTCAATCAGCGCCTGTCGATCTTCCTCTTTGTCCCCAATTAGTATTGTCCATACGGGGAAACGTACACCAAGGCGCGAACCAGGCGTGGTATTGAGCTTGTTAATTCTGCCTTCGCCAACATCTTTGAACTCCACCTCGACATTTGTCGAAAGAGCTGGCTTGAAGCCAAGCCAAAACTTGGCCCCTTTCTTTGGGCGGGTGTGTCGAGGAGTCTCGATAGCGATTTGACCGAATGGAGATTCAAAGAACTTGACAGAACTCGTTTCATCAATCGACCGCGACAACACACCTTGGGAAAGAAGTTGTTCTAAACGATGGACGGCCATTTCCCACGCTGGTTTGATTGCATTCATACGGCTAACCCTTTTATAAATTCAGAAAATGTTGTTCGATGGCGCTACAAAATCGCTTTTTTCATCGCCGCTACTTATCCAGCAAATGCTATTCACTAGCGCGACCTGCTGGGGCGTATTACATCTAACGAATGGAAGCCGTGGGCTCGCGACCACCAAAGACAAGCCCCTCGCCCTGGATATCGCCACATTTAGCCGATTCTTGCTAAACAAGAACTCGATATTCCTCGGCAAGTATTCCTGACTTGAAGTGGCCATCGACACAATCACCACCTCCGCCTCCTGCCCCTGAAATTTGTCCACCGTCCCCACTCGCGCGCCATCGGGCAAGCTGCGCTTCAGCAGATTGACCTGCATGTTGTAAGGCGCGACGACGAGAATGTCGCCCAGCATAATCGGCTTGATCTCGCCATCCTTGTTCCGGTAATGCTGCGTCAGCAGGTTATCGACCAGCTCCTTGACCACATTGGCTTCCTCTTCGCTGCGCTGCGAGCATCCGTCGTGCTCAACCGGGACATAGCGAATCCCGGTTGCCTTCAACGCTAGGTGGGCGCGGGCATCCAGCACCAGGCACTGGCCGAACGTCGAGGGGTCGGAATGGAGCCGGGAGTCGTAGATTGCGTCCGAGATAAATCGGCACACATCCGGATGCATCCGGTAGGTCTTCTCCAGAAAGACGCCGCGCTCCGGCGCAATGGTCGCCTCGCCGTCAAGCAGATAATCCAATGCCGACTCGCCGCTGCGGCCCGGATGGTCACCCTGGATGGGTTGGCCGAGCTGCATCTGGTCGCCGAGCAAGATCAGGTTCCTGGCGCACATGCCCATGGCAATCAGGTTGGCGAGCGAAACCTGGCCGGCCTCGTCGATGAACAGATAATCGAAGCCGCTCCGCAATTCTGGATCGCACAGCAGATAAACAGTTCCGGCCACCAGTTGCGGACGGTTTTCGATGATTGCCTCGGCATCACCCACGTTCTCGATAAAGTCGCTCTCGATCCACTGCTCCGGTTTAGAGCTTTTCTTCATGCCGTCGTAGCTGCAACCCGCGTCCTTCATCCGCTTGTCCACCGCCTCCAGCAGGTTGTTGATGGCCTTGTGGCTATTGGACGAGACTGCCACGCGTTTGCCTGCCTGAAGCAGTGTGGCGATCAGGTGTGAGCCGGTATAGGTCTTGCCGCTGCCCGGCGGTCCCTGGATGAACAGGTAGGAATCGTTCAGTCGCTCGACTGCCTGGACAATCTGCGGCAACGAGTTGTCCCCGGCAGGAATGATCGCATCGCCCGGGCGGATGCCGTCGATATCGGGAATGCGGCGCGACAGGTAATCGAGCAGCGACTTGTAGTCGCTTTTTCCGCCAGCCACCGACTCGGCAAACACAAACAAGGCTCGACGAATCGAGCCGCTGTCGAATGGCGCACCAATTGAAATAGACAAGCTGGTCGGTACATCAGCCTCGTCTCTTGGGCTGAATTTGATGTCGATTGTCTGTTCGTCCTCGTCGATGGCCAGGATGGTCACTCCCTTGAGCGTATCCAAGCGTTTGGCTTGGTCCCCAGCCTTGACCTTGAAATCCTGCTCGGGAAAGCGATACCGGACCCCGTTTTCCTGTCCGGCCTCTCCGCTTGCAGCCGGGCTGTGCAGTCCGGCAACAACTTCTGCATTGTCGAGCAGGTCTTCCAGGTCGGTGCCCTGTCGGTCAAACAGTGCCCACCAGGCAGGCTTGTCCGCGCGCCGATGAAAGTCCAGGACTTGATAGATCAGCTCGGCAAGTTCCGGAGCGAGCGCGAGGTTTTCCGGGTGCGTGATGAGCCGCCGGTAGAATTGGGCAAGCTTTTCCTCGTGTGCGATGGTCTTGTCGGACTTCTGCCGCGCCGGTTTCTTGCTCGCGGCCTCTTCGGCCAGTGTGGCCGAGAACCAGGGCAGCCCTGCCGGACGCAGGGTCAGAAGCCACTCGCGCAACTGCCAGGTCGAGCGGCAGTCGTCTTCGTTGTACTGGCGGATGGATTCGAGTAGCGCCGGATCGCCCAGCTCGCGCCAGCGTTCATAGACCACGATACTGTCGGTGGCCTTCTTGACTTCCCCTGCTCGCTTTTCCGCATAGAAGGATTCGACAGCCTTGATTGAGTAGCTGGGTTTGGATATCCGCAGCCCCTCGCGCACGACCTTATAAAGATCGACCAGCCTGCCCTCACGCAGCAACTGGTCAAACTCGGATTCACGCACGCCATGGACTGACATCAGGCGTTTGAGGGCCGTATTCTCGTAATGCGCATAGTGATAGATGTGCATGCCGGGATAACGCGCACGCCGCTCGGAAACGATGTCCATGAAGTCGATGAAGGCTTGGCGCTCTGCTTCGCGGCTGTGCGCCCAGAAGCACTTGAATTGCGCCTTACCCTCGTCGAAGTAATAGACGCCGAACAGGTATTCCAGGCCACCGACTTCCATGGGGTCGCCTTCCATGTCGAAGAATAGGTCACCCGCATTCGGTTCTGGAAGACGGGCAAAGCCACGGATTTCGTCCTCCACAACGGGCAGCACCACGGCGCGCTGCTGCCCAGTTTCGCGTTCTTCAACCTGCAGGGCGGCTTGCTCCCTGAGCTTGGAGAGCATTGCGTCTGCCAGTTTAGGGATTGCCGCATCTGCGGCCAGGCTTGCCAGTTGGGCGACCTTCCGGATGCCGCCCGCTTCCAGACGCGAGATTTGCTGGCGGGTGATGTTTGCCACAGCAGAAAGATGATCGTCCGCTTCCCGTCTGGCCACGCACCGTTCACGCCAGCTGCAGAGCGAACAGAAATCGCATGGCGCGGGGTAGGGGGCTTCCGCCTTGCCGTAGGCTTCCGTGAAGGCGAGCATTCTCCCCAGCAGGTGCCGGTAATAATGGAAATAGTCGGCAAGCCGAAAAGTTTCGCGCTTGCCGTTACCCAGTTCCACATGAATGTGACGTGGAAGCTCACCAGTCAAGTCGCTCAACAGGTCAGAATAGAAACTGAGCTGGAGAATAAACTTGGCCCTGGACGTGCGAGCCAGCTTGGTATCGACCACCTCGTACTGGTGACGGCCATCCTTGTCGGCATCCCCAACGCGTATCAGAAAATCGGCATGGCCAATGAGATTGCCGCGCGCCAGGGTTGCCTGGTAGATCACCTCGGCTCCCGTCGCAATAGCTGCCTGAGTATTTGCAACGCGTTCTTGCAAGCTGCCTTTGGTGCTTATGCTGACCACATTTGAATGACACCCTTCCAGTTTGGCCAGGAACGCCTCTTCGTGCGCGTAGCCCAAGCCTTGAATCAGTTTGGCCTGATCGTCGCCCTCGGCCTTTTCCATTGGCGCATCGAGGTTCAGCCGATCCAGCCAGGTGAGATGCTCGCAATCAGCGAAATGCGTCAGGTCCGTGGCGGAATAGAGAATCTGTCCGGCGATTTTTTGCATTGTTGTTGTTTCTCCCCCTCGTCGGGTCGCAAAGACGACCCGGACTGGACGGCAGAACGATAGCATCTGCGGTAGCTCATAGCGTGGGCTACTAATCGGTTTATTTCTTATTGCGCAGGTATCCAATTACTCGTGGCCATTCGAGTAGCTCATTTGGTGGGCCACTACCGCAATTAGACTTCACTCCTCTGCCAATGGAATAGGGGGATGACGATGGAAAACTTGACCCGGCATGCCGTAACCCGGATGCAACAACGCGGAATCAAGGCCGAGACGGTGGAGATTCTTCTTGTCTGTGGAGCGGAGAAGCACGACCACCGTGGCGCGACCATACGGTATTTCGACAAGCAGTCTCGCCAGCGTCTGCATGACCGGTTTGGGCCGGGGCAGCTTAAAAGGATCGAGGGGCAACTGGATGCCTATGCCGTGGTGGATGAGGAGGGACTGGTCTTGACAGTGGGCCACCGTACCAAGCGTATCAACCGACACTAAGGAGAAAGAAGATATGGCAGTTCTGCTAGAGGGTGTGAGCCTGGTGTTTGAAAATAAAGTTCTGGAGAAGAAATGTCCCGGTGGCGTGCTGGGCTTTCGGGCAGCCTGGGATAACGGTTCGTACTGCACCGACGGAACGGTTTGCAGGATCGCCTATTTTGAAACGGACGATGCTATTTGTGCCCTGATGGCGATGCTGGACTATGGGCTGGATACGTCAGGCCGATTCGCGGTTGATGTCGCTGTGTTCTTGCATGGCGGGGCATTGTGGGTGCCGTGTCTTTGGCTGGAAACCAGCCCTGATTCAGACAGCGTGCGGGCATGCTGGCATATCAGCGAAGCGGCGGGCAAGCTTGCGGTGCCCAAGTACTTCCGCCAAGAGTCGAATTTGGCGCAGTACTGTCAGCTCGATGAAGTGGCGATCAGCAAGCGGCTGGGGAAAATCGGCAGGTACAGGGACATGGGGCTGTATCGGGACCGCAAGTCGAGGGCGATCGTGTTTGGCCCAAGTCCCTTGTGCCGCCACTAAATCATGTGTCTTAGGATTGCCACTTTAGGGTCAGCGCCAGGCTGAATCTGGTGGTCACTTTCCTCTTGGCACAGTATCCGACCCGATCTCATATGCGTTTCCTTCTAGTGTGCCAAGTGTGCCAGGTACTTTCTACAACTTCTTTCTGTAATCCTATCCCTTGAGTATTAAACATACTTCTTCTTATTCCTTGGTACACCCGGTACATTCAATGTAAACCAGCCATTAGACTGGCTTTCCACTGTTCCAGACATTCCATAAATCTGGCACACCACGGTGCATCCTGGAACGGCCAAAACTATCCCTGCACTATTTTGTTCGTTTAGAACATTTACCGGCGCGCCGCGCCGGCCCTACCCAAAAATCCCTCAACATGGCCAACTGAGCAGCCGCCGTTCTTTTGGGTTGGGAATGGCCTTGCTCAGAATGGCTTGTGACGATTGCAGGCCATACAAGCCTCATTTCGGAATTCGTTCCGCTTTGGGGAATTGTGGGGATTTGGGGCAGGGTTTTTTTGTGTGAGGGTGGGGGGGAACCCCGGAGGCTGAACCGACAGCAGTCGGTCCGGGGTTGCCGGGCAAGGTGGCGCCCGGTCTGAATCTCAGTGCTTGAGCATCGAGGATCGTTAAGACAGGGACAGCCACCCCCCTGAATTTCCCCTAGTACACTAGAAATTTGTCCTCTGTTACGTATAGCGATTTTGTAGCCTGAATACGGTTGGCGATCATTTTTTCTGTCCAACCTGCTTCGCGCATATCCCTGATTAGGCGTTCGATAAAAGCAGCGTTCGCCAGGAAGAGCACCTTGTGCAATTTGTGGCCGCCAGGTAGTTCTGCTGGCTCGTCTGCTCCGCGATCGGGAGGCCACATCGTTTTGAGCCAAGTAACTAGTTTTTCGTGGTCGCGAAAATTACGCCGGCTACGATCCACTTCGCAAAAGACTACGGTCTGGCCGGTACGCACTACAGAGTCCGGTTTTTTGCCATGCACACCTTTCTGTCCACCCAGCCATTCACCTACAGCGATTTCGTGCTCCGAACTCGCCCGGAATCCCTGCAATAAAGCACAGATGGCAACTTCGTTCGCCAGTCGACGATGGTGAAAGTACGACAATGAAACCCGTCTGATGCTGTCTTTCCCAGACTTTGCTGGAATGCCTAGGTCCACCAACTGGCGGGCCCCTGATTCCGATAAGCCATATATACGGCTGCCATCTGGTGCTTTAATCCAGATCACTTTCCGCTGCTCCCGCAGCCTTGCTAATGTTCGTTGCGCCATTCGGCGTGCGGTCGCTGGCACAGCGATTACGACCAGTTTGAAGTTGTCCGTAGCTTTTAATCTTGGCATAAACAAGAGAGCCGCCACGCATCTCGTTCTGAGCCATGAAAACTTGTGGATCGCCTTGAGTGTCCGCTCATCATTGCGCCTTGCCAGCTCGCGGCCGTCTCGTTTCAACATCTTGTTGTCTCCTTAATCGATAACAGGTATAGCGACTTCAGGTGTGAACACTCCCGTATACGCCCCGGGGCGTACACGGGGGGCGACACAGGAACAAGCAAAATTTGGACAACGTTTGCGTATGGTTTTTGGACAAAACCCGCGCACTCACGCCGTCTGTACGCCATCGCGTGTCTGAAATAAAAACCGGGCGCCCTTGAGCCTTGGTCCATTAAAGAGCATGTCCCAACGCGCGGGAAACCCGACCACCCGGTGCCGCTGGACGCAGCGCCGGCTGTGGCCCTGCACGTTGTTTGTGCTCGGTCGGGTTTCCCGCGCCTACTGCTCGGGCGCGGGACAAGCCCCCCGCATGTCACCATCCACGTGGGCGTGGACTGAATCGGGCTGGGCCATCCGATTCTGACAGCGGCTCCCCCCAACGGCTTGCGTCCCCCTGGGAGCGCTGTGCCGGGCTGCTGGCCGAAAGGCCATGGCCCCACGCGCACTGCGCCTGGCCCACCTTCGGCGTACCGGCGCTGATGGCGTGGCTCCCCTACGTCGCCGTGAAAACTCACCGCGACTGCGCGCCTGCGGCTTGCTAAACAGCTTGGCACGGACTGTGGTCACAGACCGTGCGCAGTACAACCCGCCATGAGACGGCCATGGCGGGTTTTACGTTTTGTCGTCTACCCCCTTCTCGCACTGCACGTATGCAGCCGCCCAGAGTCGTCATCCGCTCGCCCATCGGCGGCTTGGGCAAGGCTTTGGGTGCCAGCCATGGCCTTGGCACGTCGCCTTGCAATCGCCTTTTCCCGATAGGCGCACCAGTCGGTATCGCGTCTCTCCGACCGTTTGTGAGGCGGCTCCAACGCGCAGATTCAACCGAGAAGAGGAAATACCATGACGATGCAAAACGACGACACCACGAACAGAACGGGCGTTCCTCCCGAGCCCCCCGAGGCCCACCAAAGTGCAGGTTGGGACAGCCCAATTCACATTTACACACGAAGCCAGGCGCTCGCTGATGGCGTATTGGTTGATGTAAGTGAGATGGCAAGGGAAGCAGGTTTTAGGGTTCCAGTAGCCTTAACCCGGTCGGCCTGGGATGACTGCGTGGCCTGGACAGAGGTCGATAGCAGACGCCAGACGAGCGCGATACAAGATCCTGCCGGCAGGCAGTGGGACGTTTTATGGCTTGCATCGCTGGCCGCGAAGCGGGGTAGGGGAGACAGGGTGACATTCGAAATATATCGGGTGCCGAGGGATGGCAAGACCGCACGGCCAAAGCAGGCGCACCTGCAAATGCAGATTGGCCCGGGTGATGCTGGCGAGCCCGTAATTTCAATCATGCTGCCGGGCGAGGATTAAATCCTAGTCCTTCGTCCAGGTTACTAAATACGCAACTTTTGGAGCAAAGAGATATGACTTTTCCTTTTATTCACGATTTCATTGACTGGCTGGGTTGGGGATCGCATAGCGACGAAGACAGCAGCTCGGAAACAATGACGGACGCACATCAAAGTTGCTGCGGCGACATAAATCCAGCGAGCGGCCTACCGATGTGTGGTGGGGTGGATGTAGAAGGGAACCCGTATGGCTTCGATTTCCATCACAACGACACATGGACGACCTCTTCAAGCACGGACGATCCATTCCCAATCTATCCATCAAGCTGGGAGGACTAGCCGGAGCCATTTATGGGGTCCATCGGCCCCAGGCTGCCAGCCAGCAGCTGACTTTGTCATCTAAACACATCGTGATTAATATCTTCGCTGGTCGACAGCCTGAAGCGTGGCAAAAACCTCCGGCCAGAAATGGTCGAACACGACCCAATTGCGATACTTTTTGTTCCACCAGCCACGTTTGCGGCAGGCGTTCTCCACAATTTCGCGAACCGCAGGGTCAAACGGATGCCAGATAGCAACATTAGTCGGTAATTTGCGCGCACGTACTAGGGTGCCATGAATGTTGAATTCCCAAATCGGTGGCGTTGGGGCGATACAGAATTGTGGCTCAGTGGCGGGTTCCGGGGCAGGCAAGTTGATCCAGTGTCGGCGTTGTGTATCAGCTAATACTGCATGGCGCAGAGCCTCCCAGTCCCATATCGAAGAAGCCGCGTTGGCTAGATCGATTTCCATCGCAGGTAGGCCAAGGTTTCGAATCTTGTCAGCCTTGTCCTGTGGAACCCGATGGTGCACGGCAATTTCTATAACCATACTTATTGGCCCCTGACCGTAGGCGTCGGCAACGATTTCCGTGCCCGTCGCACTACTTCCAAGTCGATGTTCCAAGGACACTGAATCAAAGCAAGCCTCAGAACCAAGCTTTAAACCCATACCTTCAAGCTGATGAGGCAAGGCCAAGCGTTTTTCCAATTGAATAATTGCTTTGGCTGCCTTGTGGAGGGCTGTTTCTGTACATCCCACTCCTTCGGTCGCCAGGTGATGGGAAAAATGATGCTGGCGCACCTTGCCTTGCCGTCCTACCAGCTTTCCCCCGCACTTCAGGCAGATACACTCGCAAGCCAGACCATTGGTCACTTCGTCGATATGCACCACGCGGCCATCTGTCGCCAACGCAAAAGTCATTGTTTCTGTTTCATATGGCATGATCAAAACTCCGTTTTAATAAAACACAGAGTTCAATCTGGGCCATCGCATGCTCGAAAAACAGTCCGAAACCCTCTTCGAACCCACCTCGACGGTTGCTCAATCAATTGAAGTAAAAGGAAAAACGGTGTCACTTGAGTACGAGGACATTTCGGGCACTCAGGCGGTTGCCTACTGCCTGCGCGAGTACGTATCAGCCCATGATGACGGCAGCAAGGTGTTTCGATTTCTGGCAGCCCTGGCTTCGGAGACGCTGGATGGACTTGGTAAGAATCGCCAAAAGGAAATCGGGACCAAAGCCATCTATCTGGCTGCGCAATCCGACACAGATATCGACAAGGCAACTCGCTGGGTCAGCGAAGCCTGGAATGGATGGCAGAAAAAACGAGATGAGCGATTGAGCGGATTACAAGACTTTGCCGTGAACCAAGGTCTGTCCTTCTATCCTTGGCCTGAGAAAAAAGGGGATGGTAAGGGTGGTTCGGGCCGCACCTCCCTTTACACCATTGAAGCACGGCCATTGGTTAGCCTACCGAGCACGACATTTGCTACGCCGGACGCGCACATTCACTATATCCGTGAGACCACGCCTAAAGCCGCCTGGTGGGTTAATTGGTTCTTTGCCAAGGAATTTCACTTGGCTGGTTGGAGAAGGGCTCTTTTTCTGGCTCCGGCTATCCTAGCCTTGTTCACCGCGCTCGTAGTGTTTCTCGTCGTATGGTTAACCTTGGCCCACCAGCAAGTCATCTCACCTAACCGCATTCTGGTTTTGGTAGCAAGTGCCGCCGTCGTCGGCTTCTTTGCTTGGAAAATGGTTATGGGTGTCGCTCGGCTGGGGGATAAACGCATCATCATGGCGCCGGACATCCTGCTTAACTTCCGCGAATACGGCGTCCAGCTCGAACTCACAAGAATCGACACCACCCGGGGCGCCGCCAGCCGGCTAGGTCTGGTGCGATATGCCGCTACTTGTCCTATCTGTGGGGCCAGGGTGCAGGTGGAAAGTGGTGGGCGCGAATTCTGTGGACGACTTGTAGGGCGCTGCCAAGAAAGCTCAGACGAACATGTATTTAGCTTTGATCGGGTTACTCGATCAGGGAAAAACCTGAGGGCTACCTGCTGCGCTCAACAAGCTATGTAAACAGCGCAGCAAACCCAGCACGTGATCCGCCACAGCTGCGCAAGTCCAATGAGTCAGAATGCACATCCACACATAAAATATCCACGCGTGGCCGAATTTCACCGATAGGGGGCAATTCAAACGTTGTCACTTTCGATCCACTCAGCCCCTCGTGCCATGGGTAGATCAAGGCCAAATCTCCGCATTGGTATTTAGTGGCATATGCATGCATCTGATAAATGTCCGCAGGTGTCGGCTTTAAATATCCCGTCTTGCTTACTTCCACACGCTTCCATTTGGTATCTCCAATTGCGGCAACCTGACCACTCTTGTACATCACCAAGTCCGGCCTTAACGCAAATGCGCGATGGGTATGCGATCCGGCAACCGACGCCAAGTAACTCCCAGAATCCTGCGAGCGCACTTGTAAATTATGGATAGCACCCGCACGCCGGCGCAGAACCGAAGCGATAGCAGACTGAAACAGAAGATTCATGTCGAACAACAAGCCTGGCGCGTCATTCTGGCCGGCGCGCAGGTCAGGTGATTGAAGCGAAAGAATCCAGCGCACCCAATCAGACACAACCCGATAACGCATTGCATGCCGATTGAATACCAGGCGTTTCAGCTCCCTTACTTTGACCTGGGTATCGTCCACCTCATCAAAAACCGCCATCAACTCAATCCATCGTCGATTTAGCTCCACGCTGCGTACCCACGGCCTAACCGCCTGCAACCCCGTCTTGATAAGCTGATTCCAAATATTGCTGGCTGTTAGATCGTCAAATCGGCATGCAATTCGATCCGGCCGGTTGGAGTGGATTGCAAATTGGCGACTGGCAACAATACAACCACGTACAACCTGGAGGTCCTCCTCATGTTCCTGATACTGGCGTAATAGGCCACCACGAACGATCTCCGCCACCGCATCAAAGAAGGCCGCAATAAACACTTCAAGCAGCGGCGCACGCCGCAAGTGCTGTCCCACCGAAAGATGCTTGAACAGAGGGAATTCTTCGGCCTCTCGCAGCAAGCGTAAAAGCACCCCACGGCATTCCTCCGCCGGCTCAATATCAGAAACCTTTGGCAGAATCTCCAGCATCCGCTCACCGAGGCTCACAACGCCGCAATACTGGGCAAGCCTTACAGAACGATAGCCACGCTCGCAGAAGCCCGGCCGGAGTTCGCTAAGAAACGAGAGGTAGTCCGCTTCGCTGTTAGATAGTCCTAAACCAGCGCCGTGTTCGCCGATAGGAATCGGCCTATGCTCAAACGCAGTCAGGTAAGGAGAATATATTGCCGGCTTCACCGGGTTAAACCACTTCGTCCATCTCTACGCTCGCCACGGCTGAAGAATAGATCCCACTGAAACTATCTTCAGACCAGCTTTCATCTCGCGTGACGACATACTTCGCACGCTCTACTAGCGTCCCTTGTGTAGGCTCACCCGAGAATAGATTGCTATAGCGCAACAGCTCGCGCCCGATGAGTGGTGGTGCCGATTGTCCTGTTGCAAGAACCATCGCTACCCGTGACAGATCATCGAAAAAATACTCCTGCATCAACGGGATGATCTGCACCCGAAAAATCCGGCGCAAGTCGTCAAGCGAGGTCGCTGCCATCAGATAGGCATGCCCAATACGGTGGTCACGGTCCAGCAGGTACTCCAGCCGGTCGTTAATCCGCTTAAGGAGACTGCCTAAGTGCACCGCGCCAATGTGGCGATTGATCACCGCATAATCAGGCTCCATCTCCTGAAACTCAAAGCGACGTCGCAGCGCTACATCCAACAGTGCGATCGATCGATCTGCCGTATTCATCGTTCCGTAAATATCCAAGTTGGCCGGCACCCCAAAAGGTGGCTCAGCCACGTCCGCTCCATCTCCACCTGGTAACTGCACCACCATGCCTTGTGTCACCCGACCTTCGTCATCGAAGACCACCCGCTTGTCAGTCTCGATGAGGGTAATGAGTTCGCCGAATACCTTGGCAATATTGGCGCGGTTAATTTCGTCAATAAAAAGTGCATAGCGTTTGGACGGATTTGCCCGTGCTTCATCGCAGATTTGCTTGAAGACGCCATCAACCACGCGGAACTGCGTCGTACCATCCTCGGCCGTTATGACGGGGCGAATTCCGCGAATGAAGTCCTCGTAGCTAAATGAGGGGTGGAATGTCACCACGCGGTATCGACGAATAGGCTCCTTTGCACCGCCAGGCCCTTCCTGCAGCAAACGGACAAGCTCGGTGGATTCCTCATCCTGTTCCTGCCAATCCGATAGCAACTCCCATTCGCCACTATCGCGTTTTGAAAAAATATAGGGAGGCCGGCGAATGCTGACCTTTACCGTCTCCACAGTCTCTGGTGTATGTTCCTGCAAGTAGCCCCATAGCGTGGCATGCACCGCTGCCGATGTTCGGCCACGCTGCTTTGTTTTGGCCTGCACCCAATGGTGATCACGTATTTCGGGCACACGGGCGGGGTGATTCAGCGCCGCGAGCGTTGCTGCAATGACTGGCCGCCAACCATAGTTGGAAAGAAGTTCCTGCAGCCAGGTGTCATAGTCCACCTCGCTTGGTGCATCCGTATATTGCGCGAATTGTTCTTGTAACCAATAAGTCTTGCCAGTACCCGGCGGACCATAAAGAATCAAATTCTTAGGGACCTGTTTACCCGATTGCTCCATTGGTACACGCGTACCCGTTCGTTGTGTGGTGCCCGAAAGATGTGCGTAACCAAACGCGCTCTGGTTTAAGAGCGCGTTACGTTTAACACCCGGAGCAGGATCAAAGTCGTCTAAGGATAGAGGCGTCTGTAGCTGTTCGAATTTCGTTACATACAGCCAGGTTTTAAAGACCTCTGAGTTTTTGGTGCCTATTCGCGTTTTCCCCACCGCTGCAGCGTCAGTAATCTCTGGCCACGGGCTTTCTATCCCATCATTTCCATGCGATGTAAGGAATTGTTCGATCTTCATGCGATATGGAAAACGTCCGCCACCCGCATTCACGTAGAAATAAAATGGCTGCAGCAACGCTTCATGGAATTCATCACGTATCGGAAAACTCCACCAGCTTGCCCAACCGCCTTTTGACGCAATCGCGGCTTGGACCCTCGCAGCCTCATCCGAGGTTATGCCGCCACCCCAGGTCCCAAGTAAGCAAAGATCACTTGCATGTCCCGCCATGCGCGTGTCGATTACGTCAAAACCTAAACGCTCAAATACCCGTGCGGCTTCATTGGTTGTAAACGTAAAGTCATTAGGCACACCTAGCAGATTTCTGAATACCGATTTAATGGGTTTACTTTGTTCATCAACAATGACATGGCGGTAAGCCTCGACCCCGGGTTGCGTCTTCCATTGTTGTTCCGTCGTTTTCTTGAAGGCCACCTCAACATCTTTTACCGAGAAGCGAAACTCGCGACCTTGCATCGTGAACGCAATTTTTTCGACCTCTTCGGGGATATCAGCCACACGGTATTCACCGCTATCACCAATGCGCCAGAGCAGATTACAAATGGCACGAAAATCTTCTGCCAGAACGGTCTCCGCCGGTAGTGAGCTGATGTCATATCTTTTGAAATAGACCACTGCTTGCTCATAGCGTGTGCCAATGCCTTGCGCTGCAAGTGAACCGGTTGGAAGGGGGCCCGGTTCAAATCCAGTTGGCGCAGGGAAACTGGCTTGAAGCTGCTGCAGCCATGTCACACGTGTCTTGCGTGGCGTATCTTGCACACCCATGACCAGGTTGAGATAAACCGTGCGCATATCAGCCGCAAAGGCCAAAACAACGTAGATCCCTCTTTGGATGCCATCTGTAAGACGTGGATCCATAATTCCAATCCACGGAACAGCAGCCCAGTTCCCGGGCAGTTTCGTTCCTTGTACGACAAACTGCCGTGTGCCATCCTGTGTATTGATTTCTTGCGCGATGCTGGCAGGGAAGGCGTCACGGATAAAACCTGCAAGGGGGTGATCTCGAAGCGGCTGGGTTTTGGCTGTCAGATATTCACTAGCAACCCTTTGGATACCCTCTCTGATGCTCATGCAATCCCCCTCTTAAATTGTGTTACTGCGCTGACAATCATGCGAGATCATCCAGCCCTGGTTTTTTTGCGCTTTTCTTTTAGTCAGAGAGGTTTCTTTGCCGAACCAGAAAGCTGTCCATACACCTGATGGCCAAGCCACTTAGATACAAGCTCCTGCAACTCAGGCTTGCCCATGTAATCGGTGAAAAGCTCCTCGTTAAGCTCCATGCGCTCAATAAATAAGGATTCCAAAACTTGCCGAAACACGAGCTGGAATTTGTCGAGCGAGTTGACCTCCGCTGCTTTTTGCAGCGATTCGTTCTGACGCGCAGCCTCGGCAATCTGATCGAAGAAAAGTTGATCGGCCTCATTCAGCTCACCACCAAAACGCTCGTTGATGATGTCAACAAGACGCGATAGGGACACGTGCTCCTCACGAACCATACCCGTGCCAACCTCTCGCGGTCCGTCTAGCGGCTTGATGTAGCCCTCGTTAAGACTGATAGAGCCTTCGCTGATTTTCTGCAGCCGGTAGTAATCGAGTTCGACTTCCTCGTCGAACTGGTAGCCTGGGCCGCTCTTGCGTTTTGGAAGCTTCAGCGCGAGGTGGCGCAGGTATGTAAACAGCTTTTCGAGGTCGCTGTCCTGATAGGGAATGACCTGGCTCAGGAAACTGTAAAGGTTCCTGAAGGCCTGCAATTTTCCCCGCCACAGCTCAGCCTCATCCACTTCGGAGTTCTGCAACTGGGTGAAGCGAGCAGCGGCCTGGTCCAATATCGCATTCATTGCCTTGTGATCCCCCGGGCTTTGGCGCCGCTTCGGCGCGAAGAACACCCTGGAGAACTCATCCACCTCTATCTGAAGGTAGATGGCTGATGCATCCAGCTCTGATTTGACCTCGTAGAGCTTGTCCGGATCGACTTGCTCCCCCATCACCGATCCGTCGTAATACTGGCGGAAGGCCTCCTGGATCTCGGCAGGGTCGTTGACGAAGTCCAGTACGAAAGTCTCGTCTTTCAGCGGGTGCGTGCGGTTCAGGCGGGATAGGGTTTGTACCGCCTGAATACCCGCTAGGCGTTTGTCCACATACATTGTGTGCAGTAGCGGCTGATCGAATCCGGTCTGGTACTTCTCGGCCACCAGCAGTACACGGAAATCCGGTTTGGCGAAGGTGTCGGGCAATTCCTTTTCCTTGAGCCCGTCATTCATCACCACTTCCGTGTAGGTTTTCTCGGGGATTTTGTCGTCTTCGACAGTTCCCGAAAAGGCCACCAGGCTCTTGATCGGGTAGCCCTTCTCCTGGATATAGCGGTCAAACTCCTGCTTATAGCGCACCGCCTCCAGGCGCGAACCAGTGACCACCATCGCTTTGGCATGGCCGCCGATCTTGTGGCGCGTGAAGTGCTGGAAGTGCTCGACCATCACTTCAGTCTTCTGGCCGATGTTGTGAGGATGCAGACGCATGAAGCGGGCCAGTGCCTTAGCCGCTTTCTTGCGTTCGACGTTGGGGTCGTCCTCGGCCTTCTTGATCAGCTTGTAGTAGGTCTTGTAGGTGACGTAGCTTTCCAGCACATCTTCAATGAAGCCTTCCTCGATGGCCTGCCGCATGGTGTATCGGTGGAATGGCTCACCGTTGCGGCCGAAGATCGCCAGGGTCTTGTGTTTGGGCGTGGCGGTAAAGGCAAAGAAACTCATGTTCGGCTGCTGGCCGCGTTTGGCCATCGAGCGGAACAGGCGCTCGAGTTCGACCTCGCCTTCCTCTTCGGCCATCTCCTGGGCCTTACGGCGCAGCTCAGCACCACCTAGCACACCTTTGAGTTCCGTCGCCGTTTCGCCTGATTGCGAGCTGTGTGCTTCGTCGATGATCACGGCGTACTTGCGGGTTGGCAGATGGCTCTTACTGCCATCTCCGCGTTCCTCGCTGAGCTTGGCCAACTGCCCGGATACGAAGGGGAACTTCTGCAGCGTTGTGATGATGATCGGCACACCGGCTTCCAGGGCTTCGGCAAGCTGGCGTGAATCCTCGTCGATCTTTTGCACCACGCCCTGGCGGTGATCGAACTGGTAAATTGTGTTTTGCAGTTGGCGGTCCAGCACCACGCGGTCAGTGATGACGACCACGCTATCGAACAGGCGTTCATCACGCTCGTTGTGCAAGCTGGAGAGCCGATGTGCCAGCCAGGCAATCGTATTGCTCTTGCCGCTGCCGGCAGAGTGCTCCACCAGGTAGTTATGCCCCACGCCCTCCGCGGCAGCTGCCGCAACCATCTGGCGTACCGCCTGCAATTGGTGGTAGCGAGGAAATATCAGGCTTTCCTTACGCACCTTCTTACCATCCTCCGCGACCTTCTCTTGCACATCCACATGCAGGAAGCGCGCGAGCAGGTCGAGCAGACTATCGCGTTGTAGAACCTCTTCCCATAGGTAAGCCGTCTTGTAGTTGCGGCCTTCACGGTCGGGCGGGTTGCCTGCGCCACCGTCCATGCCTCGGTTGAAGGGCAGGAAATAGGTCGCCGACCCCGCCAGGCGAGTGGTCATGTGTGCCTCTTCGGTATCGACCGCGAAGTGCACCTGGGTGCGTTTGGTGAACCCGAAAATCGGTTCGCGCGGATCGCGGTCGTGCCGATACTGGTGAATCGCATTGGCGGCGGTCTGGGCGCTGAGCGGGTTCTTGAGTTCCAGAGTCACCACGGGAATGCCATTGACCGACAGCACCACATCCAGCGACTTTTCCGAGCGCGGGCTGAAATGCAGTTGCCGGGTGAGCCCGAGGCGATTGGCCTGGTAGCGCACCTCCAGCTCCGGGTTCAAACCGTGCGCCGGACGGAAGAAGGCCAAGCGCAAGGTCTTGCCGAAGCATTTGAAGCCGTGGCGCAGGGTGGCCAGCGTTCCGTGGGTATCCAGCCATTTGCACAGCGATTCCAGCACACGTTCGCCGGTCTGCTCACCGTGCAGCGCTTCCAGCTTTTCCCACAACTTGACCTGGGTCGTCTGAATGAAGGCCAGGGCTTCGTTGGGAAAGATGGCGCGCTCGCGGTCGAAGCCTTTGCCATCGACCGTGCTGTAACCATTGGTCAACAGCACGGCCTCGATGGCGGTTTCAAAAGCGGCTTCGGAGGTTTGTTTCATCGAAGGTACTCCTTTGTTATCGACCCGATGACAAAAGCGAATTCCGGAAGCCTTCCCTCAACAGGTTGTTCCATCGCCTGTGCCACTTCTTCAAGATCTTGGCGGGTTTGAATAACCTCAGGATCTAGCCATACATCAATAGCCGCTTTTCTCCAACCGATGAGGGTGTCGTGATCCAGACGCAGCACGCTGATACTCTGCGCAGCATCTTTGTTCCAACTTTCAATGCCACCATCCACCTCACGAAATTTGAAGTATTCATCGCACTTTTCCTGGGTTGGAAGCACGAGTAAGGGGAGATCTTTCTTTGCTACTGCTCCGAAGCGCTCGTTTTCTGCACCCCGCACCTCAACCGCAGCGATCATGTTGAAATAATTGAGGTCATCGCAAAGGTCTCTGCCAAACTCGCCGCCGCAATCAGCCAATTCTTTTTTGCATGTCGCTTGGCACTTCAAATGTTCAATGTGGTTCCTGAATGTCGCTGGACCGGTTGGGCTTTTAAAGTTTGAAATTCTTTTATCGACAGGGGCACCTGTATAACCGCACAGGCCGAATTGCTCGGCTGTCAGAATTGCGAGCAAGTCTGCTTTTGCGCGAAAATCCTTGTAGGTTAAATTGACCGGCTCCGGTTGAATAGCAAGCTGCCCATCAATAAATGTTTGCAAACAATTGGGCGTCTGGCTCTTTGCAATACTTCTCATTTACCGAGCCGCTCGATTCGTTCGATGGTTGAAACCAGCTTTTGGATTGGCCCTGTATTACCGACGCGCGACCGGAGATCATCAGTTTTTTCTCTGGCGTCTTCCAGCTTTCGCCCTGAAATGAGGCTTGCGATATGCTCAAGTTCCTTTTCAACGTCCTCGTTCATTTCATCGGCACCCATCAGGACATTCAGTATCCAGTTTGAGTCAGCTCCATAGGCCATGCCGGGTGTTTCGGATATAACACGGCCGCCCTTAATGGAGAGTAGCCTGACGCACCGGGCTTGCACCTCTCCGATGACTTGGGGGGAGTGGGTGGTGATGACAAACTGACAGTTCTTGAAAATGGCAGGTAATCGTTTCATTGCGTCCCGCTGCCACTTCGGATGAAGGTGCAGCTCGATCTCGTCGATCAACACAAGCGCTACACCCTCGGCAAGCGGGTTGTCGCTGTCCGGGTTGGCAATAGCCAGACGGCGGGTCAGGTCAAACACTAGGGCCAGCAGGCCGCGCTCACCGTCCGAGAGTTGATGCAAGTAGAAGGGCTGGCCGCGCTTCTCAACAACGAAGCCGAGGCGCGGTTGCTCCTGAATGCGCAGGTTGCTGAATTCGGGCACCAGTTCCGTGACCACGCTGCGCAGCGCGTCCAGCACCCGGAGCCGGCGAGGCTCGCTGGCGGAGCCTAGCTTCTCCTGGGTGCGAAACCAGTGCATGAATTCTCGCAGTTCCACCTCGCGGTCGTGCAGCGCATGACCATAGGCGAGAGAAGGATCAAAGGGCTTGGCCTCAGGCAAGCTGCGCGGCTGGCCGGGTAACTGACGCTTGGGCGAGAAATAGACCGCCAGCGGCGGGCGGGCCGCGCTCTTGAGTGCCGACAGTGCCGCGCAAGTTTCCTTCATGCCGGATTCAAGTTCTCCGGTCAGTATTCGCGCACTCAGCGCCTGGGCAAAATCGGTGTCGGCAGTCACTGATTCCGCCTGCCGCAGCAGCATGAAGCGGTCGCCCTTCTCATCGGCCGCCCGCAGGCGTTGCACACCGGCGTTGATGGTCTGCCCGTCGATATGGATGCGTGCGGACACTTCCAGCGACGCCTTGTCCCCATGAATATCGTCGTCGGTGAAGTACAGCGGTGGCGAGCGCGAGGGCGTGAACTCCGGCATCGCTCGCGACAGTAAAACGGCCAGGGCGTGTAGCACGGTGGATTTGCCCACGCCGTTAACGCCGGCGATCAGCGTCACATCCGGCTCGAAGCCGATATCGAGCTGTTTGAAGCCGCCGCAGTGCACGAGGGTGAGGCTCTCCAGTTTCATCCGGTCATCTCCACCAGCGGGATTTGGCCGGTGACGGCAGCGGTAATCAGAGCGGCACGACGCTCCTTCATGAGTGCTACTGAGTCACGGACCTGTGAAGTCAAACCATCAAATCGAGCTTGCTCATTCGCCATCGCTTCGACGATCTCGCGTTGCTGACTCATTGGCGGGAGTGGAACAATGATGTCCGCATACTTTTCTGCGCTAAAGTTTTGGATGGTCGCCTGAATCGTTCCAGTCGATACTTGATGCCAATACACTGAGCTTTGAGCGTAAAGGTTCAGGAAATCAGGAAGTACTTTGTTTCGATCGCTTCTGAATCGGATCAAATAGCCAGCAAAGCAGGCGATTCCCCAACTCGGTCGGTAAATGAAAGACTTTCCAACGGTCGCGCCACTTCGTGCAAATAACAGGTCGCCATCTTCAAGCAAGAATGGCTCGGCAACTTCCGGGGACAATGACTTGAATGTCTCGTCTCTAAGCGAACCATCGGTTGCGATATCCGTGATTCTGACAAAGCGTGGCCATTCTGGATTGTCCTCAAGTGCAGCCTCGTTAGCGCCATAAGAAAGCGCTTCCGATGCAAGGTGTTTGAGTCTCCACGCATTCCAATGCGCCGGAATCTCGCCCAGCCATTCCTGGCCGGAAGGTTGCATCGGCGCGTCGGGATCAAGGCCACGGGTGACGACTCGGCTGATGAGGGCGGCGCGCTTTTCTTCCAGCAGCGCCAGCATGCGTTCCTTCTCGGCAATCAGGCCGTCGATGCGGGCGGTTTCGCGGTCGAGGTAGTCGGCGGCAATGCGCTGGCTGGATTCGCTCGGGAACGGCATTCGCACCGAGCGAAGATCGTCGGCAGAAAGTTCCATGAAGGTAGAGCCCCGTCCCAAGGCTTCCAGCGCTGGCCGCAGGTGAATCAACGCGTAGTAATAAAAGCGCTCGTCTACGCCATCTAGCCTAGTCAGCAGGAAGCACCCTTGATTGCACGTGGACGGCACATCAAGAATAGCGGCCTGTCCAATCGGGGCGCGTTTCGAAAGGACAATCGAACCAGGCTGCGCAAGGCTGACCCCGCAGTTCTTGTAGCCTTCCACAGTGATGCGCCGGCGGGTATCGCGGACATATCGATCGGAGAGTTTTCCCAGGTCCTCTGGCGTCACCCAATTGATGTCGCCATCCCAATACTCTTCGACGCCACTAGAAGGGGTTGCGCCCGACTTGGTTTCGAACAGGAGACGAAGTCGGCGTGTCTCGTGTCCGGCAGGTATGGCGAGAGTCACTCAGTCACCTCTCGCAACAAGTCTACAATCCGCTGCTCCACGCCTGCCAGCTCTGCATCAATCTCTTTCAGCGGGCGCGGCGCCTTGTACTGGAAGAACACGCGGTTAAAGTTGATCTCGTAGCCGACTTTGCCGATACCGCCGTCATGCTCGTCCAGCGTCTCGCGGTCGATCCAGGCATCCGCCACGTAGGGTCGCACTTCGCGCAGGAAATAGCTGACGATATCTTCCTTGAGCGGGATGTTCTCCGCGTCCTTCAGCGCCGGGTCGGGTTCGTGTTCGATGTGTTTGCCCTTGCCGTCGGCATGCAGGCCCAGCACGATGTGCAGTTCGTCGGGCGTGATGCCGGCCGGCAGCGTCTGGCCAGGGAACAGGGCGGCACGGTCCAGCGCTTCGGCCTTGTGGTGCTTGGCGATCACCGGTGCGGCCTCGGGGTCGACCATGGTGAAGCAGTCACGGAAGATTTTCTTCTGTGCGCTGCCCTTGGCACCTTTGGCCCAGCCTTCCACGTCATCAGGTAGGGTCTTGAAGATGTTCTGCACCTGCTCCCAGGCGCTGTTCCAGTTGAGATGAGGCTCGCTGCCCAAGGTGTCTTCCACCGACTGCAGGGCGTCGAACAACTCGGGGCAGGTGTTAAGGAAACGCTCCCTCGCTTCTGCATCGAGCTGGAAGCACAGGCGCAAGGGGCGGTAGATGCTGATGCGGCGGTAGCCGAAGTCGGTGTTGTCGAACACCCGGCTGGTGGCGCTGTTATCCAGCGCACCGTGTTCGCGGGTGACGCTGTCGATGACGGCCTGGTCGAGGTAGCGGCGCTTGTTGCCCAAGCTGCGCTTCATCGGCGTCCAGCGGTCGCGGGCGTCGATGAGCTGGATCTTGCCTTTGCGGTGCGCGGCCTTCCTGTTAGTGACCAGCCAGATGAAGGTGCCGATACCGGTGTTGTAGAACATCTGCTCGGGTAGGGCGACGATGGCTTCGAGCTGGTCACGCTCGATGATCCAGCGGCGGATCTCGCTCTCGCCGCTGCCTGCGCCGCCGGTGAACAGCGGCGAGCCGTTGAAGACGATGGCAGTGCGTGAGCCAGACTTATCACGGTTTCCAGGCGCGTAGTCCTGAAACTTGCTCATCATGTAGAGCAGGAACAACAGGGCACCATCGTTGATGCGCGGGAGCTTGCCGTTGTAGCCGCGGAAGTTTGGCCAGCTTTCAATGACCTTTTTCTCCGCCTTCCAATCCACCCCGAAGGGCGGGTTCGCCAGCAGGTAGTCGAAGCGGTTGTCGGGGAAGGGGTCGTCGGTCAGCGTGTTCCCAAGCGCGACTTGGCTGTCCTTGTGCCCTTTGATGAGCAGGTCGGAGGCTGCCACCGCGTAGGAGCGTGGGTTGTAGTCCTGGCCGAAGACCTTGACGATGGCTTGCTCGTTGTGGGCGCGTATCCAATTCTGTGCCTCGGCCAGCATACCGCCAGTGCCGCAGGCTGGGTCGCAGATGGTGACGATGACACCTGCCTGCGTGAGCACCTGGGTATCGGGCTCCAGCAACAGGTTGACCATGAGTTGGATGACTTCGCGCGGGGTGAAGTGATCACCGGCCGTTTCGTTAGCGGCTTCATTGAAGCGCCGGATCAGGTCTTCAAACACCAACCCCATGGTGATGTTGTCCACCCGTTTGGGGTGCAAATCGATCTCCGCGAACTGGGAGACCACCTGATACAGGCGATTGGATTCTTCGAGCTTTTCGATTTCCTTCTCGAACTCGAATCGCTCGAAGATTTTGCGAATGTTCTCGGAGAAGCCGTTGATGTAGTCCGCCAGGTGGCGGCCGATGTTGTCCGGGTCACCCTTGAGCTTCTGAAAGTCGAGCTGGCTGTGGTTGTGGAAGCCCAGCGGCTTGCCATCCTCATCCTTGGCCAAGTTGTTCAGGATGGCATCGACGTTGGGCTGCCCTTTGGCCACGAGTTCCGCGTGTTTCTTGAGCACGGCGTCTTTGCTGGGTGCCAGCACCCAATCGAAGCGGCGCAGGACAGTTAGCGGCAGCATCACACGCTCATATTGCGGAGGGCGGTAAGGGCCGCGAAGCAAATCGGCAACGGACCAGATGAAGTTGGCGAGTTGCTGGAAGTTGGTGGGGGTCATGCTTGGGATTGTCCTGGATGCCGTGGGAGGCTAGCAACGCTCACGCACTAACCATTCGCTTTCAATAGCGCATTGATACGACCCCTCGCTCGTTGTTCAGGCAGTGGTACCAAGACGCCGCTTTGTTTGTTATCTGCCGAATCTTCGCACAACCCAGCGGGCCGTTGATAAAGGTTATGTATTCGGATTAAGCCTGCATCTTCTTTACGACATTTCTTGCTGCAATTTTGCTGCAGTTGGTGCAGCAAACTCCGGTAAACTACCGAAACAAGCGGTAAGTCATCTTGTTGATTTTATTGCGATACTTCTCTTAGACCCGCATGGACTCTGGGTCTTAAAGTGGATTCAAAATCCGCCGCTGGTAACAGTGTGGGGGTTCGAGTCCCCCTCCCGGCACCAGTTTCATTGATGGTTGGCGCTAAACGCGCACTCGGTTTCATCCTGACAACTCACTTTCGGCCTGCGCCAAGTACGCTCCGGCAAGGGACTGTCCCTGTTGGTGCATGTGACGAATGCAATTGCACTGTTCGGGTGCGACTAACCAGAAAACCAGGCGATCTTCCCCTCTGATTCAGGCCGCTGCCACGGATGAGCGCCGGCATGTCATCCGCGCTTCACTCCTTTTTATTATTCTTTTCAAGGGACTTGCCGCGATACGGCTTGTGCTGGCTTGAGCCTTGCTGTTCAGGATGCGTGGGTAAGCATGTGAATCAGGCAGTGCGCGTTGGTGTCATGTATGCGGAGGGGCAGAAAACGGTGCAAATCGATGGATTGCAGCCTGTGAGTCATTATCGCGCTGGATTATAGTAAGCACATGGACTGGATCGCGGGCGATATAGGTGGGACCAAGAGCTGGCTGGTGTGGCTGTCGCAGGCGTCTGCGGGCGGCACCCAGCAGCTGCGCTTCGAGCAGGTCTACGCCAGTGCAGATTTTGACTCGGCAGACAGCCTGATCCGTCGGTTCATTTCCGATGCCGGTGCCTCGAGCCCACCTGAAGGCTTGCTGCTTGCTTTGCCGGGCGCGCTGGATGGGCAGCGTACCCGCTTAACCAATCTTGACTGGGTGATGGACGCTGCTGCGATGCGACATGCGCTGGGCATGCGCGTGGTGCGTTTCATCAATGATTTTCAGGCAGCTGCGGCGGGCGTGGCAACGCTGACGTCCGCCGATGTGATCGCCCTCAATCCGCAACCCGTTTTTTCCGGCGGGGTGCGCGCGATTACCGGAGCGGGAACCGGGCTGGGGCTGGCGTTCATGGTGGCTGCGGCCGACGGACGATACCAAAGCTTTGCCACGGAGGGGGGGCATGTCGATTTTGCTCCGGCCAACGCGCTACAGGCACGTCTGCTCGAGCGCTTGCGCGGCAAGTTCGGACATGTGTCGTGGGAGCGGGTGGTATCGGGTTCGGCGTTAAAGGATTTGTACCAGTTTTGTTGCGTGGAGCAGGGCTGCATTCCCCCGGACGAGGACGTGGATGGCGCTGCGCTCGCGGTTCGCGCTGCGGCGGGCGAGGGGGCCGCCGCAGCGGCGCTCGATCTGTTCATCGATCTGTATGGCGCGTGGGTGGGCAATGTTGCCTTGATGGCTCAGCCGTTTGGCGGCTTGTACATCGCGGGCGGGGTAGCAACGCATATGCTGGCGCGCATGCAGTCGCCCCGTTTCATGGCGGCGGCGACCGACAAGGGGCGGATGCGCGGCGTGGTTGAGCGCACCCCGATTTTCCTGATCACCACTCCGCGCCTGGGTGTGCAGGGTGCGATGACGCAGACGCAGACGGATGCTTTTGCAGTATCTTGAGAATGATTACGTGAGCTCGTTTCGTTGCAGCAATTCATTCCAATATCAAGTAGCCCTGGAGGGGATATGACGATTTCAAAAGAAGAGCAGGAGCGCCTTTACCGCTATTACACCGAGCCGAAAACGGCAACAGAGCTCGCACGCAAGACCCTGGCGCTGGTATTGGCAGGGGGCGAGGGTTCACGGCTGAAGGATCTGACGGCATGGCGCGCCAAGCCGGCTGTGCCGATTGGCGGCAAGTACCGCATTATTGATTTTCCGCTCTCCAATTGCGTGAACTCAGGCATTCGCCGTATTGGTGTGCTGACGCAATACAAATCGCACTCGCTGATTCGCCATCTGCAGCGCGCCTGGGGTTTCATGCGCGCGGAGATTGGGGAGTTCGTGGAGATTCTTCCGGCGCAGCAGCGGACCAACAAGAAGGAGTGGTATCAGGGGACCGCCGATGCGCTGTTCCAGAATCTCGACATCATGCAGCGGCACAACCCCGAGTATGTATTGGTGCTCGGTGGCGATCACGTTTACACCATGGATTATTCGGACATGCTGCTGTATCACGCGCAAAGTGGCGCCGATTTCACGGTGGGCAGCATTGAGGTGCCGACGGACGAGGCGCGGGGATTCGGCGTGATGTCGGTGGACGAGAACATGCGCATCGTCAAGTTCACCGAAAAGCCGGACAGCCCCGACAGCATTCCGGGCAAGCCCGGCATCGCGCTGGCGTCAATGGGGATCTACATCTTCTCCAAGGACTTCCTCTACAAGACGCTGATCGACGACGCGTGCAATGGCGAGTCATCGCATGACTTCGGCAAGGACATTATTCCCGCCACCATTGCAGCCTCGCGCGCGATGGCCTATCCCTTCCGCAACAAGGCCGGTGAGCCTGATTACTGGCGCGATGTGGGTACGCTGTATTCTTACTGGCAGACCAATATGGAGTTGTGCTCGGTTGCGCCCGCACTCAATTTGTACGACCGCAACTGGCCGATCTGGACCTACCAGCCGCAGTACCCGCCCGCAAAATTCATCTTCGACGATGACGGCCGGCGCGGCTCGGCGATTGATTCGCTGATTGCCGGGGGATGCATTCTGTCAGGTGCGCTGGTCAAGCGCTCGGTGCTGTTTTTTGCGACTACGGTGGAAAGTGGCAGCACGATCAATGACAGCGTGATTTTGCCCAAGGTCAGTATCGGCAGTAACTGCCGGATTACACGCGCGATCATCGACAAGGGTACAAGCATCCCGGATGGCACAATCATCGGAGAAGATCTGGTTGAGGATGCCAAGCGTTTTCACGTCACGCCGGAAGGCATCGTGTTGGTGACATCGGCCATGCTGGGACAAAACCTCTATGCAAGGCTACAGAATGACTACAACAACTAAGACCCTCAATGTAGTGCTGTGCTGGCACATGCACCAGCCGTACTACCGCGAAGGGCTCAAGGGCGCGTATCACCTGCCTTGGGTGTATTTGCACGGCATCAAGGATTACAGCGACATGGCGGCGCATCTGGAACGCTATCCAGCGATGCGGGCGGTGGTGAACTTTGCTCCGGTACTGCTCGAGCAGATAGACGATTACGCGCAGCAAATGGACGCGCTGCTGAAGCACGGCAAGCCGACCCAGGACCACATGCTCAATCTGCTGGCAGGTGCCGAACGCATTCCATCGGACGCCGTGGCGCGCCTGGCCATCATTCGCGACTGCCAGCGCTGCCATGCACCGCGCATGATTCATCCCTATCCAGCGTTTCAGCATCTGCTGGAAATGGTCGGTGCTTCGTATGAGGCCGGGCAGGGCGACACCGCCTTGCCCGCCCACCTGGGGTATTTGTCCGAGCAGTATTTTCTCGATTTGCTGACCTGGTATCACCTGGCCTGGCTGGGCAATTCCTTGCGCCAGATGCCGCTGGTGCGGCGCCTGCTGGCACAGGGGCACGAATTCTCTTCCGCCGATCGCCACGAGTTGCTGTACCTGATGCAGCATTGCATGGCGGGCTTGATTCCCCGCTACCGCGCCCTGGCCGAGCGGGGCCAGGTCGAGTTGTCGATGACGCCTTACGGTCACCCCATCGTGCCCTTGCTGAATGATTTTGCCAATATGCGCGATGCCATGCCCGATGCGCCGGCACCCGATGCCCCAGGCTATCCAGGCGGAGTGGAACGCGCGCGCTGGCATCTGCAGCACGGGATCGCGGTGTTCGAGCATTATTTTCGCCGCAAGCCCACCGGCGTGTGGTTGTCCGAGGGCGGAGTAAGCGAGGACGCGCTGGCGCAACTCGACGAGATGAAGATTGCCTGGACCGCGACTGGCGAAGGCGTGTGGCGCGGCAGCTGCATCAAGTCAGGCACTCCGGTCGACGACACGCCGTTCAAACGCGGTTTGTTTTCTCCGACACGTATCGATGGCTTCAAAACCCGGGTGTTTTTTCGCGATGACGGGCTGTCTGACCTGATTGGTTTCAAATACAGCGACTGGCATGCCGATGATGCCGTGGGCGACTTCATCCATCATCTGGAAAACATCGCCGTTGCGCTGGGTAAAAGCGCGAACCAGCATGTGGTTTCGGTCATTCTCGACGGCGAAAATGCCTGGGAGTATTACCCCGACAACGGCCACCATTTTCTGGACGCACTCTATGCGCGCCTGTCCAGCCATCCCACCCTCAATGTCAGCACCTTTGCCGAGCAGGCCGCGCACACGCCTGCCAAGCCGCTGAAGCGGCTGGCCTCGGGCAGCTGGGTGTATGGCAGCTTTTCGACCTGGATCGGTTCAACCGACAAAAATCGTGGCTGGGATTATTTGGTTGCGGCGAAACTGGCGTATGACCGCACCCTGGCGGCAGGCAAGCTGGATGCAGAGCATCAGGCCATGGCGATACGCCAGCTTGCCGTATGCGAAGGCTCGGACTGGTTCTGGTGGTTTGGCGATCACAACCCGGCGGGAAGCGTCAGCGATTTCGAGCAGCTCTATCGCACCCAGTTGCGCGAGTTGTATCGCCTGCTCGGCGTGGCGCCGCCGGCGTTGCTGGATGTGCCGCTGTCACACGGCGGCGGCATAGCGGAAAACGCCGGAACCATGCGCAGGAATACCTGATGAATCTGGACAAGCGATGTGCAGGGCTGTTGCTGCATCCGACTTCGTTGCCGTCCGGCACCCTGGAGGATGCCGGACGCTGGCTGGATTTTTTACAGGCCGCCGGCGTCAGCATATGGCAGATGCTGCCCCTGGGGCTGCCCCTGACCGGGCTGTCGCCGTACCAGTGCGCGTCGGCATTTGCGGTTAATCCGGCATTGTTTCCGGCCACAAGCCGGGTGGATATGCGGCGTTTTCCACCCTGGCACCGGTCGCAGGCGCACTGGCTGGATGACTACGCTCGCTTCATCGTCATCAAGGTGCAGCGCCAGGGCGCGCCATGGACGGACTGGCCGCTTGCGCTGCGCGATCGCGACCCGGCCACCCTGGCAGCGTTCGATCTGGAGCATGGCGACGCATTGCGCGAAGTCATGCATGCCCAGTTTCGTGCCGCCGTGTTCTGGCGAGCGTTGCGTGCAGAAGCGGCGCAACGCGGCGTCAAGCTGTTTGGCGACATGCCGATTTTTGTTGCGCACGACAGCGCCGATGTATGGGCGAAGCGCGAATTGTTCTTGCTGGATGCCGACGGTCAGCCTTCGGTCGTGGCAGGTGTGCCGCCGGATTATTTTTCCGAAACGGGGCAGCGCTGGGGTAATCCGCATTACAACTGGGCAGCGATGCAGGCGGATAACTTTGCCTGGTGGCGGGCGCGGCTGGCTGCCCATTTCGAATGGTTTGACTGGGTGCGTATCGATCATTTCCGAGGCCTGGCAGCGGCCTGGACGGTTCCTGCGAACGAACCGACGGCCATTCACGGCCAGTGGGTGCCTTCGCCGGGCGCAGCGCTGCTGCAAGCGGTAGCCGATGAAATGGGCGAGTTGCCCCTGGTGGCAGAGGACCTGGGAGTCATCACGCCCGATGTCACCACGCTGCGTCATCAGTTTGGCTTGCCTGGCATGGCGGTTTTGCAGTTTGCGTTTGATGACCACGCCGACAATCCGCACAAGCCTGAAAATGTCATGCTTGATACGGTCTATTACACCGGCACGCACGACAACGATACGGCGCTGGGATGGTTGCGTGCGCTACCCCATTCAGCGCGTCAGCACGTATGCTGGCAACTGGGGCTGGGCGATGCGGAGACGCTGCCGGACGAGCAGATCGCGGACGCGATGATCCGTACCGTGTTGCACAGCCGCGCGGCACTGGCCATGCTGCCGCTACAGGATGTGCTGCATCTTGGCAGCACAGCGCGCATGAATACGCCCGGCACGGAGAACGGCAACTGGACCTGGCGATTTGACTGGGCAGACTTGCCCGCAGATCTGGCACCCCGTTTGCTTCAACAACTACAACAGTCTGATCGGTGTGGTCCGCCCGACCCGTCATGAAAGCGCCCTTGAAAGCTACTATCAAAACAAACCTGCCTGCAATCAGTGCGCCGATTCTTCGTGTGCAAAACGGGACGCACCACGATCCCTTTGAAGTGCTGGGCACCCACGACACGTCTGATGGCGGCAAGTTGTTGCGCGCGTTCCTGCCGGCGGCCGAGGTGGTCGAAGTGGCTGGCGCGCGCATGACGCGCATTCCGGGCACTGACTGCTTCGAGCTGACGCTGCCGCCCGGCCAGGCATTCGATCCCCACCCCCAGTTGCGTTGGCAGGACAAGGGTGCGGGCGCATGGCACACCCTGCAAAGTCCGTATGATTTTGAACCGCAACTCGGCGAGCTGGACTTATACCTGCTTGGCGAGGGACGGCATTTTGAAGCCTGGAAAGTGCTTGGCGCCCGCCTGAAGACGATAGACGGCGTGGCGGGTTGTCTGTTTGTCGTGTGGGCGCCGGCCGTGCAGCGCGTCAGCGTGATTGGCGACTTCAACGACTGGGACGGCCGCCGCAATCCGATGCGGTGTCGGGGGGCATCCGGCATCTGGGAGTTGTTCATTCCCGGACTCACCGCAGGCATGGCCTACAAATACGAAATCCTCGGCAGCCGCGGTCAACTGGCGAAAAAAACCGATCCCTATGCGCGCCAGATGTTTGCGCGCCCCGAAACCTCCAGCTGCATTACCGACGACACGCCCTATGCCTGGGCCGACAGTCACTGGCTCGCCGCGCGTGCCGGCTTCGACTGGCAGCATCGTCCGGTCAGCATCTATGAATTGCACCCCGGCTCCTGGCGGCGTCACGAGGATGGCAGTTTTTACACCTGGGGCGAACTCACCGCCGAGCTGATTCCCTACGTGCAGGATCTGGGCTACACCCACATCGAGTTGCTGCCGGTGGCCGAGCATCCGCTCGACGCCTCGTGGGGGTATCAGGTGTCGGGCTACTACGCGCCGACCGCGCGCTTTGGCTCGCCCGACGATTTCCGCGCGTTTGTCGACGCCTGCCATCAGGCCGACATTGGCGTGCTGCTCGACTGGGTGCCGGCGCACTTTCCCAAGGATGATTGGGCTCTGGCGCGCTTTACCGGCGAAGCCGTGTACGAACACGAAGATCCGCGCCGCGGCGAGCATCAGGACTGGGGCACGCTGATTTTCAATTTCGGCCGCAACGAAGTGCGCAATTTTCTGGTGGCCAATGCCTTGTACTGGATTGATGAATTTCACATCGACGGCCTGCGGGTCGATGCGGTGGCGTCGATGCTGTATCTCGATTACTCGCGCAAGGCCGGCGAGTGGCTGCCCAATCAATATGGCGGACGCGAAAACATCGAGGCGATCCATTTCCTGCGCGAGATGAACACCGAAGTCCATGCGCGCTTCCCCGGCGTGCTCACCATCGCCGAGGAATCCACCGCCTGGCCCGCGGTGTCGCGTCCGGTCGAGCTGGGCGGGCTGGGGTTCTCGATGAAATGGAACATGGGCTGGATGAACGACAGCCTCGACTACATCGAGAAAGAGCCGGTTTATCGTAAATACCAGCACAACCAGTTGACCTTCAGCCAGATGTACGCGTGGACCGAAAACTTCGTGCTGCCGCTGTCGCACGACGAAGTCGTGCACATGAAGAAAAGCCTGCTCGACAAAATGCCGGGCGACGTCTGGCAGCGCTTTGCCAACCTGCGTTTGTTTTACGCCTGGCAGTACGCGCATCCCGGCAAGAAGTTGCTGTTCATGGGCAGCGAATTTGGCCAATGGAACGAATGGAAAGAGGCCGGCCAACTCGACTGGATGCTGCTCGCGTTTCCGGCACACGATGGCCTGCGCGCGCTGTTGCGCGACCTCAATCATTTGTATCGCAACGAAGCGGCGCTGCACGAATTCGATTTCGACCCGCGCGGGTTTCGCTGGATCGATTGCCACGACGCCGATCAATCGGTTTTAAGCCTGATTCGCCAGGGGCAACACGATGCGGACAAGATGGTGATTCTGCTGAACTTCACGCCGGTGCCACGTCATGGCTACCGGATAGGCGTGCCGGGAAACCGGGTCTGGAAAGAAGTGCTGAATACGGACTCCGAGTTTTACGGCGGCGGAAATTTGGGCAATGGCCAGTTGTTGCACGCGCAAAATCAGGCCTGGATGGGGTTCGATCATTCCCTGGAGGTCAGTTTGCCCCCGCTTGGCGCCATTTTCCTCAAGCCCCACTCATAACAAACCAGCCTTGAAAATAATAATTAAAAAGCAAAATTGCGGAGCAACTAAAAAACAATGAAACGCGGAGCAACGAAAGTTTTATTTGTCAGCAGCGAAGCCTATCCGCTGGTCAAAACGGGCGGCCTGGGCGATGTGCTGTACAGCCTGCCGCATGCCGTGCATGCGCGCGGCGCGGAAATCCGCCTGCTGTTGCCGGGCTATCGCGCATTATTGCGCCAGCTCGAGCAGGTGCGCATTCTCGGCTGGATGGATGTGCGGGGTGCCGAAGGCATGGTCAGCGCCCGCATTCTGGAAACGCGTCATCCCGATTTTGCGTTCCCGCTGTGGGTGGTGGATTGCCCACCTTTGTTCGATCGGCCCGGCAATCCCTATACCAATGCCAGCGGTCAGGACTGGCCGGATAATGCCGAGCGCTACGCCGTGTTTTCACGAGTGGCCGCGCAGCTCGCAATGGATGGACTGGAGCTGGACTGGAAGCCTGATGTGGTGCACGCGCACGACTGGCAGACCGGACTGGTCGCGGCGTTTCTGGCCGAGCAGCCCGGGCGTCCCAAAACCGTATTCACCATCCATAACCTGGCCTATAGCGGATTTTTTTCGCATGGGGAGTTTATTCGCCTGCATTTGCCCAGCCACTGGTGGTCGCCCGAAGGCGTCGAATTCCACGGCGGATTGTCGATGCTGAAAGCCGGCATCGTTTATGCGGACGCGATCACCACAGTGAGTCCAACATATGCCGCTGAAATCTGCACGCCTGAATTCGGCTTTGGCCTCGATGGCTTGCTGCTGTCCCGCCGCTACAAGCTGCAGGGCATCCTGAACGGCATCGACGAAAACCTGTGGAATCCGCATACCGACCCGCGCCTGCCGGCCCATTATTCGATGAGCCGCATCCAGCCCGGAAAACGCCGCAACAAGCAGGCCCTGCTTGAACGCTTTATGCCCCATGCCGACGAAGCCGCGCTGGCCGCGCCGCTGCTGGGACTGGTGGGGCGCCTGGTGGAGCAGAAGGGCATCGACTGGGTCTTGGCGGCGATCCCGGTGTTGCTGGCCGAAACCGATGTGCGCATTGTCCTGCTGGGAAGCGGCCAGGTGGCTTACGAGCAGAAGCTCGCGCGGCTGGCCAGGCAGTATCCGGACCGGGTGTTTGTCGAAATTGGCTACGACGAGTCGCTGGCGCATCTGATCGAGGCCGGCGCGGACATGTTCTTGATGCCGTCCCGCTTCGAACCGTGCGGGCTGAACCAGATGTATAGCCTGCGCTACGGTACCCCGCCCATCGTCTACAAGACCGGCGGACTGGCCGACACCGTGGTGGATGCCAACGAAGCCACCCTTGCCGACGTCAGCGCCAATGGCTTTGTGTTCGATACGCCGGATGCGGCGACGTTTCTGGACACCATCCATCGCGCGCTCGCGCTGTATCGTCAACCTGCCCGCTGGCGGCGGCTGCAACAAACCGGCATGCAGCAATCATTCGACTGGGCGGACAGCGCGGCGCATTACCTTGCGCTGTATGCCGCCTGAAATTCAAATCCTTTTATATCGGGAACCCTCATGCCAGATCAATCAATGTGCCGCCCCGGTCAGACTTCTCTGGAGCCGATGCCGGTGACTGCAGAAGCCATCAAACAGGACATCAAACAGTACCAGTACTACCACCTGGGTCGTATCCAGGGCTGTCCGCCGGTTTACACCTACCGGGCGCTGGCCTGGACGCTGCGCGACCGCCTGATGTCCGACTGGATGAACACCTATGCCCGCCGCGATCTGCCGGGCAAGCGTCGGGCGTATTACCTGTCGCTGGAATTCCTGATTGGACGGGCCTTGTCCAACCATGTGCTGAATCTCGACCTCGACCAGACCACCCGCACGGCGTTGCAGGATTTTGGCCATTCGATGGAAACCCTGGTTGAAGAAGAGCCCGATGCCGGCCTGGGCAACGGCGGCCTGGGGCGGCTGGCTGCATGTTTCATGGACAGTTGCGCAAGTCTCGACCTGCCCGTGATGGGCTACGGGATCCACTACGAATACGGCATGTTCCGCCAGCGCATCGAAAACGGCTACCAGAAGGAAGACGCCGATCACTGGCTGCGCGACGGCAATCCGTGGGAAGTCGAGCGGGTGGAATTCACCCAGCACGTGCAGTTTGGCGGGCGCACCGAGCACTTCACCGACAAGGAAGGCGTCCGCCATGCACGCTGGGTTGATACCAGCGACGTGCTGGCGATTCCCTTCGACATGCCGATCTCGGGCTATCGCAATCACGCCGTCAATACGTTGCGGCTGTGGAAGTCGACCGCGACCGATGCCTTTAATCTGGATGAATTCAACGCCGGCAGCTACACCGAGGCGGTGCAGGAAAAGAACCACGCCGAGCACATTTCGATGGTGCTGTACCCCAATGACAGCAGCGAGAACGGCAAGGAGCTGCGCTTGCGCCAGCAGTACTTCCTCGCCTCGGCGAGCCTCAAGGATGCGCTGCGCCAGTGGCAGGCGGCGGGCAACAGCGATCTGTCGAAGTTTGCCGAGCACAACGTGTTCCAGATGAACGACACCCACCCGACCATCGCGGTGGCCGAGTTGATGCGTCTGCTGGTCGACGACTATCGGCTGACCTGGGACAAGGCTTGGGCGATCACCACCCGGTGCATGGCCTACACCAATCACACCCTGCTGCCCGAAGCGCTGGAGCGCTGGTCGGTTGCGTTGTTCGAGCGCCTGCTACCGCGCCTGCTGGAGATCATCTACGAAATCAACGCGCAGTTCCTGCGCACCGTATCGATGAAATGGCCGGGCGACATCGAGCGTCAGCGCCGCATGTCGATCATCGAGGAAGGCGGCGTGCGACAGGTGCGGATGGCCTGGCTCGCCATCGTCGGCAGCTTCTCGGTCAACGGCGTGGCGGCCTTGCACTCGCAGTTGCTGAAGGACGGCCTGTTCCGCGACTTCGTCGACCTGTGGCCCGGCAAGTTCAACAACAAGACCAACGGCGTGACGCCGCGCCGCTGGGTGGCGCATGCCAATCCAGGCATGAGCGCACTGATCACCCGCGAGATCGGCGACGGCTGGGTGGCCGACCTTTCTCAACTGGAAAAGCTCAAGCCGCTTGCCGAGCTCTCCAACAAGGCTTTCCATGCCGACTGGCATGCGGCCAAGCGCGCCAACAAGCAACGCCTGGCCGCGCTGGTCGAGGCAGACTGCGGCGTCGAGTTCAACCCCGATGCGCTGTTCGACGTGCAGGTCAAGCGCATCCATGAATACAAGCGGCAGCTGCTCAATGTCCTGCATGTGATTCATCTGTACAGCCGCATCAAGAAGGGCCACATGCAGGGCTGGGCCGACCGCTGCGTGCTGATCGGCGGCAAGGCCGCACCGGGTTATGCGATGGCCAAGCGCATCATCAAACTGGTCAACAGCGTGGCCGAGGTGGTGAACAACGACCCCGACGTCGATGGTCGTCTCAAGGTGGCCTTCCTGCCCAACTACCGGGTGTCGAGCATGGAAATCATTGCGCCGGCGACCGACCTGTCGGAGCAGATTTCCACCGCCGGCAAGGAGGCCTCGGGCACCGGCAACATGAAGTTCATGATGAACGGCGCGCTCACCATCGGCACCTACGACGGCGCCAACATCGAGATCCTCGACGCCGTCGGCGAGGACAACTTCTTCCTCTTCGGCTTGCGTGCAGACGAAGTCGATGCGCTGCGCGGGCATTACCAGCCGCATACCTATCTCGAGCAGGACCATGAATTGCGCGATGTGATCGACCTGATCGGTTCCGGGCATTTCAATCCGGTCGAGCCGGGCATCTTCGACATGATTCTGGGAGCCATCCTGAGCCCGCACGACCCCTGGATGACGCTGGCGGACTTCCGCAGCTATGTCGATGCCCAGAATCTGGTGTCGCTGGCCTGGCATGACAAGGCGAACTGGACGCGCATGAGCATCCTCAACACCGCATCGTCCGGCTTCTTCTCGACCGACCGTACCATGGCCGAATACAACCGCGATATCTGGAAACTGCGGCCAGCTTAACCTGCCTGGGTGGCGATTTGCGTCCACCCCATCCTTCCGCTTGCCCCCGAAGCGTGGTTGAAAACCCGGGCAAGCGGCCGGGTGAGTCGCTCCAGTGTGGCTACACTGTCAGCGTTGACCTGATTCTGAAAGCACCATGCCCTTCTCCGCTCTCGGGCTCATCCCCGCCTTGGCCCACGCGGCTGCTGGACTCGGTTTTGTCGCGCCGACCCCCATCCAGGCCGCAGCCATTCCTGCCGTGCTGGCGGGACGCGATGTCCTGGCTACCGCACAAACCGGCTCCGGCAAGACGGCCGCCTTCTGCCTGCCCCTGCTGCAAGGCCTGCTCGCGGACAAGGTGACGCCTCCGCACCGGTTGCGCGCCCTCATTCTGGTGCCCACGCGCGAACTGGCTGCCCAGGTGGGCGACGTGCTGCAGCATCTGGCGCGCACGCTTGCCCAGCCCGTCAAAGTGGCGATTGTGTTTGGCGGCGTGTCGATCAACCCGCAAATGATGGCGCTGCGCGGCGGCGCCGATGTGGTGGTGGCCACGCCGGGTCGACTGCTCGATTTGCTGCAGCACAACGCCCTGACGCTGGAGGGGGTGAACTGTCTGGTACTGGACGAAGCGGATCGCCTGCTGGATCTGGGATTTGCCGACGAGTTGACGAACGTGCTGGCGGCTTTGCCCGCGCGCCGGCAAAACCTGTTTTTCTCGGCGACTTTCCCGCCAGCCGTCCAGCTGCTGGCCCAGGGCTTGCTGGATGATCCCTTGCGGCTGGCAGTCGAGACCGAACCCACCCCGGACCCCGTGATCGTGCAGCGGGTGATCGAGGTGGATGCGTCACGCCGTACGCAGTTACTGCGTCATCTGATTCTGACCGGCGGCTGGGAACGCGTGCTGGTGTTCGTGGCCACGCAGTACGCTGCCGAACACGTGGCTGCCAAGTTGAACCGGGACGACGATCTGTTTGCCACCTCATTTCACGGCAGGTTGAGTCAGGGCGCACGCAAGCAGACGCTGGACGAGTTCAAGGACAGTCGCTGGGACGTGTTGGTCACGACCGATCTGGCCGCGCGCGGCATCGACATCGTGCAGCTTCCGGTGGTGGTGAATTATGACTTGCCGCGTTCAGCCGACGATTACGTGCATCGCATCGGCCGCACCGGTCGCGCGGGTGAAAGCGGTCTGGCCATCAGTTTTGTGAGCGCCGACACCGCGGCGCATTTTCGCTTGATCGAAAAGCGCCAGCACCTGAACCTGCCGCGGGAGCAGATCGCGGGCTTTGAACCCACCCAGCTTGAGCCCAGTCAGGTGGCCGCCATCGCGGTGTCCGGCAATGGCGGCGTCAAGGGCAAACGGCCCAGCAAGAAAGACAGGTTTCGGGCGGCGGCGAAGGCCGCAGAGTCAGCCTGAAGCGCTGACGGGAGGAAGGTTCAGGCAGCCTGCACCGGAATCACGTGGCGCGTGTCGAGAATGCGGTTATCCGCATCCACATAGACCAGTTCCGGCTCGAAACGGGCCATCTCAAGTTCGTTGTAAACCCCATACGTGGCGATGATGATGAGGTCGCCCGGATTGGCCTTGTGCGCGGCCGCACCATTGATGGAGATCACGCCCGAACCACGCTGCGCGCGGATCGCATAGGTGGTGAAACGCTCACCATTGGCGATGTTGTAGATCTGGATCTGTTCGTACTCATGAATGTTCGCCGCATCCAGCAGGTTTTCGTCGATCGCGCACGAGCCTTCGTAATGCAGCTCGGCGTGCGTGACGGTTGCCCGATGGATTTTGGACTTGAGCATCGTGCGTTGCATAACGGTGCCCCCAATAAATAAGGAAAGACTTCTATTATACCGTTTGGCTATCGGTAATCTGCACGTCGGGTGGCTCAGGCTTGAGCCGGCAGGTCGAAATCAAGGTTGTCGATCAATCGGGTCTTGCCGAGCCAGGCCGCGCCCAGCACCACCAGCTGCCGGCTGTCCGGCGCAGGCGTTTGCAGGTTCATGGCGTCGCGCAGTTCGATGTAATCGACGCGCCAGCCCGCCATCTTCAAGTGACGGCAGGCCTTAGCCGACAAGCTTGCATAATCGCGTTCGCCTGACTCGACGCTTGCCCGGATCGTAGCGAGTTCGTGCTGTAATCGCACAGCCTGAATGCGCTCGGACGCATCGAGATAACCGTTGCGCGAGCTCATCGCCAGCCTGTCGGCTTCGCGCAAGGTGTCGCCCGCCACAATCTCAATGGGCAGGTTGAACTGCCGCACCAGCTCGCGAATGACCAGCCATTGCTGGTAATCCTTCTTGCCGAACACCGCCACGCGCGGCTGCACCAGATTGAACAGCTTCAACACCACCGTCGCCACGCCGCTGAAATGGCCCGGGCGGAACGCGCCGTCGAGGTCGCGGGTCAGGCTGTCGGATGGCTGTACGGTAAAGCTTTGCGGCACGGAATACATCTCGCTGACAGCAGGCGCGAACACGATGTCGCAGCCGGCCGCCGCCAGCTTGTTGCAGTCGGCGTCCAGCGTGCGCGGATAGCGCTCGAAGTCTTCGCCGGCGCCGAACTGCAAGGGGTTGACGAAAATGCTCGCCACTACCGGTTGGCCATGCTGGCGCGCGAGTTCCACCAGCGACATATGACCGGCGTGCAGGTTGCCCATGGTGGGAACAAACGCGGTGCCGGCTTGCCCGGCAAGCGCCGTGCGCAACTCGGCGATGGTGTGCAGAACCTGCATCAGAACGTGTGCTCGGCCGCGGGGAAGCTGCCGTCTTTGACGGCAGCGACGTAGGCGCGCACGGCCGCTTCGATGCCGTCAGCGCCGGCGAGAAAGTTTTTCGAGAATTTGGGTGCGCGTGGATAAAGCCCCAGCAGGTCGTACAACACCAGTACCTGGCCGGAGCAGTCGGCGCCGGCGCCGATGCCGATGGTGGGAATGCTGAGTGCACCCGTCACGGTTTGCGCCAGCGTGGCGGGCACCATTTCCAGCACGACCAAACCGGCACCGGCGGCCTCCAGCGCGCGCGCGTCGGCGATCAACTGGGTGGCAGCGGCATCCTCGCGTCCCTGTACCCGGTAACCCCCCAGCTGGTTCACCGACTGCGGCAACAGGCCCAAATGCGCGCACACCGGAATGCCGCGCCGGGTGAGGAAGGCCACCGTCTCGACCATTACCGCGCCGCCTTCGAGCTTGACCATGTGCGCGCCCGCCGCCATCAGCCGGGCGGAGGCAGAAAACGCGCGCTCGGGCGACGGCTGGTAGCTGCCGAAGGGCAGGTCGGCGACGATCAGCGCGCGTTCGGTTCCCGCGGCCACGCAGCGCGTGTGGTAGCTCATCTCGGCCAGCTTCACCGGCAGCGTCGAGGCGTGGCCCTGGATCACCATGCCGAGCGAGTCGCCGACCAGCAGCACGTCGACGCCCGCGGCATCGAGCACGCGCGCGAAGCTGGTGTCGTAGCAGGTGAGCACGGCGATTTTTTCGCCGCGTTCGCGCATGGCGTTCAGCGTGGAAAGGGTGACGGCCTTATTCATGCTGCCCGGCTGAAAAACTCGCGCGGCCCGCGCATCTTGCTGATGCGCTCCAGCAGCAACTCGAAGTCCGCCTCGCTCTGCGCAAAGTTGAGGTTTTCACTGTTGACGATCAGCAGGGGCGCGGCGTCGTAGCGATGGAAAAACTCGCTGTAGCTTTCCGCCAGACGACGCAGGTAGTCGGCCGACATGCCGCGTTCAAATTCGATGCCGCGTTGTTTGACCCGCGCTTGCAGGCTATCGATCGGCGCTTGCAGGTAAATCACCAGATCGGGCGTTGGCGCCTGCAGCGTGAGATCGGCGTAGACCTTCTGATACAGCTCGAATTCGTCGTCGTCCAGGTTAAGGCGGGCAAACAGCATGTCCTTGTCGATCAGGAAATCCGATACGGTGCCGCCGCGAAACAGGTCAGCCTGTGCCAGATCGCGCAACTGGCGCGACCGCTCGAATAGGAAATGCAGTTGCGCAGGTAGGGCATAGCGCCGGGGTTCCTGATAAAAGCGCGGCAGGAAAGGATTGTCGGTCGCATTTTCCAGCAGCGTATCGGCGTTGAGGCGCTCGGCGAGCTTATGCACGAGGCTGGTTTTGCCGACCCCGATGGGGCCTTCGACCACAATGTATTTGTAACGGGAGAGACTCATGCGTTGATGGCAGTGGCAGGCGGAAGAAGGGGCGCTACGCTCTGATCACTGCAACTGGCGAGCCAGTCGGCAGCACGGCCGCGCCCGGGAATCACAGTGTCAGGGGCGATTTCAAGCAGCGGCAACAGCACGAAGCCGCGTTCGCTCATGCGCGGATGCGGCAAGCTCAAACCGTCTTCGTGGAAATGCGCGTCGCCGTACAGCAGCAGGTCGAGATCGAGCGTGCGCGGCGCGTTGCGGAAGCTGCGCTCGCGGCCGTGGCGGTGTTCGATGTCGAGCAGGGCGGCGAGCAGCGCGCGCGGCGCGAGATCCGTTTCAACCTGCGCCACGGCGTTGATGAAGTCAGGCTGGTCAACGTAGCCGACCGGTGCCGACGCGTACAGGCTGGAGCGCGCGATCAGGCGGGTGCCGGGCAGGCGGTCGAGTTCGGCCAGTGCGTATTCCACTTGCGCCGCCGGGTCGTTGAGGTTGGCGCCCAGCCCGACGGTGGCCAGGACTTTCATGCTGGCACCTTCATTCGGGCGATGTCTCGCTGGCGGCCTCACCTGGACTCTTGCGCTTGCGGCGCCGACGCGGCTTCGGTGCACTGTCGGCGACCAGCATGCGTTCGCGCTCGCTGTCGCCGACATCCTGAAAGCGCGTCCACCACTCGCCCAGTTCAGCGGGTACTTCGCCCGATTCGGCACGCAGCAGCAAAAAGTCGTAGGCGGCGCGAAAGCGCGGATGCTCCAGCAGGCGATACGGACGTTGCCCGCCGCGCTGTTCAAAGCGCGGCTGCAGCGCCCAGACTTCTTTCATCATGCCGTCGTAGCGGCGCGGAATGGCGAGTTGTTCGCGTTGCGCGTCGAGCACTTCGTCCATCGCAAAGAACAGTGCGGGTTGCGATTTTTCGCCCGCGGCTTCCAGCGCCTTCCAGCGCTGCACCACCTGCGGCCACAGCAGTGCGCCGAACAGGTAGGCGGGCGAAGCCGTTTTGTCCTGCACGATGCGCGCGTCGGTTGCCTTCAGCGCGGCGGTGATGAAACGTCCGCCGGTCGGGTCGTCCAGTATCGTGTCGAGCAGCGGCAACATGCCGTGGTGCAGGCCTTCGGCGCGCAGCTGGTGCACGCCGCGCAGGGCGTGGCCGGACAGCAGCAGCTTCAGGGCTTCGTCGAAGATGCGCGCACGCGGAATGTTGGCGAGCAATGGCGCCAGCGTGGCGACGGGCTTGCGCGTGGCTTCGTCGATGTGAAAATCGAGCTTGGCGGCAAAGCGCGCGGCGCGCAGCATCCGCACCGGGTCTTCGCGGAAGCGCGTTTCGGGATCGCCGATCATGCGAATCATGCGCTTTTTGCAGTCGGCGACACCGCCGAAATAATCATGTACTTCGTCGCGCGCGGGGTCGTAGTACAGCGCATTGATGGTGAAGTCGCGGCGCGCGGCATCGTCCGCCATGTTGCCGAACACGTTGTCGGTCAACAGACGGCCGTGTGCGTCGGTCGGCCGTTCCTCTTCTTCGGATTCTTTTTGATCGTTGGAGCGGAAGGTGGTGACTTCGATGGTGACGCGCCCGCACATCACATGCACGATCTGGAAACGCCGGCCGATGATGCGTGAGCGGCGAAACAGCTTGCGCACCTGTTCCGGCGTGGCATCGGTCGCCACGTCGAAATCCTTGGGCGTCAAACCCAGCAGCAGATCGCGCACCGCGCCGCCGACCACGTAGCCCTTGAATCCCGCTTGCGCCAGGGTTTCGCAGGTTTTCAGCGCGCAGTCGTCGAGTTGGTCACGGCGGATACCGTGTTTGGCCAGCGGCAGAATCTGCGCGCTGGAACCGGCGGCGCGCGACTTGCGGCCTAATACTTTGTTGATAAAGCGACGAATCATTGAATACGCGGAGCGGGTGGAAAAAAACAGAAGGCGCGATTATACAGGGTGGCTCAGGCCTGCCGCCGCCACAGCATCGCCGTGCCGGCGCCATACAGGGCTTCCAGCGAGTCCGGGGTAAGCAGCACGGCTGGCATGCCCAGTTGCCAGCGGCCGTCGCCGTGCATAAACAGCAGGCGGTCGCACTGGCAGGCCGCCCAGTTGGGGTCGTGCAGGGTCAAGGCCACGCTGCGGCCGGCATCGGCTTCGCTGCGCGCCCATGCCAGCAACCGTGCCTGATGCGCCGGGTCGAGATGGGTCAGCGGCTCGTCCAGCAGGGCAATCTGCGGCATCTGCACTGCCAGTTGCGCCAATCGCGCCCGCTGGCGTTCGCCGCCGGACAGCGTGTCGAGCGGGCGGTGAGCGAGCCCGCCCAGTTCCCAGGTCGCCAGGTGCGCCGCCAGATCGGTGGGCGCATCGCCAAAGGGGTGGCGACCCAGCGCGACAAAATCGCTCACGCTGCCGAAAAAGCCGCCTTCGTCACCCTGCGGCAACAGGCCGATGTACTGCGCGCGGGTGAGGGGGGGCAGCGCGTCGAGCCGCTGGTCGCCGAGCGTGACGTGGCCATGCGCGGGGCTGGCCAGACCCGCCAGCACGGCCAGCAGGGTCGACTTGCCGGCGCCATTGGCGCCGAGGATGCCGAGCACTTCGCCGGGTTCGAGGTTGAGGTCGAGCGCGTCGACCAGCGTGCGGGCACCCGTTTGCAGCGACAGTCGGTGGGCGGTCAGGCGGGGTGAAGTGGCGTCCATGGAATACAGAGGAGGGGCGATCCAGCCAAGCATAGCAGCATGCCCCTTGCGGTTGATGTGGCCGTAGGCGGGTGGCACACTGCCTGCGACCTTCCCGCCGGTGCAAGCCCGGTCCCTTCTTCATTCGGCCCTGTCTCTTATGTCCTTATTCCATAGCGTGCGCATTCTTGCCCTGTTTTTATTCAGTGCTTCGACGCTGGCGGCTTCGCCCGATGGCGTGGTGGCGGTGTCGCACCCCGCGGCGGCGGCGGCGGGCGCGCAGATGCTGGCGCAGGGCGGCAATGCGATCGACGCGGCGGCGGCGGTGCAGTTCGCGCTCAACGTGGTCGAGCCGCAGTCGTCGGGCATCGGCGGCGGCGGGTTCATGATGGTGTATCTGGCGAAAACCGGCCAAACCGTCATCGTCGACTCCCGCGAGCGTGCCCCGGTCAATGTGAGCCCCGACCTGTTTGCGCCCGACGGTTTGCCGATGCCGTTTATCCAGGCCTCGACCAGCGGCCTCGCAGTGGGCGTGCCCGGCACCCTGCGCGGCGTCGATCTCGCGCTGCGCCGCTGGGGCACGAAGCCGCTGTCCGCTACGCTTGCACCGGCAATCGAACTCGCCGGGCGCGGCTTTCGGGTCAACCGTTTTCTGGCCGAAGACATCCTCAACGACGGCGGCCGCACCCAGTTGCAGCCGGAGACCGCGGCGATCTTCCGGCCGGGCGGCGTGCCGCTGGCCGAGGGCGACTGGCTGGTGCAGCCCGATCTCGCGAAAACACTGAAGCGCATTGCAGCGCTTGGCCCAGACGCTTTCTATCGCGGCTCGATGGCGCGCGCCATCGTCCGGGCGCAGCAGCGCACGCGTAGCGAACTCGGTTCAGCGGGGGAGGGGCGCATGACGCTGGCCGACCTTGCAAGCTATCAGGCGACGATCCGCGCCCCCCTGGTCGGCCACTATCGCGGCTGGACGCTCGCCGGCATGCCGCCGCCGTCGTCCGGCGGCCTCACCCTTTTGCAGATGCTGGCGCTGCTGGAGCGTTTTCCGCTGGGCGACAGCGCGCGGGGCTATGGCTTTGGCAGCCCTCTAACCCTGCACGTCATGATCGAGGCGATGCGTCTGGCATTCGCCGACAGGGCAGTGTGGATAGGCGACGACGATGTCGTGCCGGTACCCGGTCAGGGCCTGCTGCACCGCGATTACCTCGCCACGCGCGCGGCGCTGATCCAGCCCGACCGCCGCATGGAAACGCCGCAAGTCGGTGATCCCATGCGCTGGAACAAGACCGCCCCCCAGCTGACACCATCGCGCATCCCGGCAGAAAGCCCCCACACCACCCACTTTTCCATTGCCGACCGCTGGGGCAATGTGGTCAGTTACACCAGCACCATCGAATACACCTGGGGTTCGGGCATCACCGTGCCGGGCTATGGGTTTTTGCTCAACAACGAGCTGACCGATTTCAACTTCCTGCCCGGCGCCGACACTGCATCGGGCAACCCCGGCGCCAACGACCTTGCGCCCGGCAAACGCCCGCGCTCCAGCATGGCCCCCATGCTGTTGTTCAAGAATGGCCAGCCTGTTGCCGCCTATGGTTCGCCCGGCGGCGCCACGATCATCAACTCCGTGCTCAATGTCACCCTCAACCTCATCGACCATGGCATGAACATGCAGCAGGCCATCGACGCCCCGCGTCTGTCGGTTATCCACGCAACCGGGAAAATAAGCTGTGAAGGCGGTCAGGCCTACATGCAGCCGCGCATCAGCAGTGCCACCCAGGACAGCCTGCGGGCACTCGGGCATACGGGGCTGGGCGAAACGGGAACGGACGGCTGCAAGGACACCCTTGGCTCGGTGCAGGCGGTAGAGATCGATGCCGCAAGCGGGGCGCATCGGGGGGCTGCTGATGCGCGTCGCGAGGGAACGGTGATTCGGGTTAAACCTTGAAAGGCTGCTTTCAGTCCGTTGCGGGTTATCAGGCTGGGCATCCAGGGCAGGAGCTCAAGCCCGGCCCCCCTGCTTGGCCTCGGTGACGCAATCGGGACGCATGGGCTGTCGGACTTCTTTACACATTGAATGTATTAGTTTTATTTCAATATCGTTAAATTAATTTTAATTAACGATAACCTATTGATTGGTCGTTGATTTTAAGTTCATGTTGTTGGGGCTGAAAAATCCGGCATTGATGTTGCTTCTTTTTGGCCAGGGTTTTTTGTACCTAAAAACAACAAGTTTGTACAAGTCTCCCTCCGGCCGTTAAGAGCCCGCTCGCTTCGCCAGTGCATTCAGCTGGGCCGAAGTCATACCAAATGGATTTGTCGTGCGTGAACCGAAAGAGCATCCAGTTGATGGGCTTTTCCGCTGTCAGCGCGTGCGCGTTAATTTGGTTTGGCAAGCAAATAAGAGGAGATGAGCGATGGAAGATGTTCGGCTTCACACACGCAAGGCTGTACCCAGGCTGGCTGCGCTGACCTTGCTGATTGGCCTGTCGGTCGCAGGCAATGCCCAGGCGGTTACGCTGTTCAGCGAAAACTTCGAGGGATATGCAAACTTCCCCAACTATGATCCGTTTTTTGATCCGGTGAATTCGGGTATCGCCCAAATATCCGAAGGCGCTAATGAAGTCTGGTACGGCGCTCGATTTGAAACGCCGGATAACGGCTCGATCAACGATGATCTGGCCATCCAGAAGTTTGGTGGTTTTTTGACTACCAACAACACCCATACGGGTCGGGTAGAAGACGATGCGGGCATGCTGTTCAAGATCGACACCACGGGATTGAGCAGCGTCAATCTGAGCTTCGACTGGCGTACCTTTCTCACGAGTACCAACGACCGTTTCGTCGTGGGTTACCACGTGGGACCGATCGCTGGTTTCGGGACGTGCAGCGGTGAAGGCGAGGCGGGCTGCTTTGCCGATCTGAGAACGAGCTTGCCGTGGTACACCGACCAAAACGACTTGAACCCCACGGCGACCGGCAACTGGACGCAACTGCTACGCGCCAGCCAGAGCAACAGCTGGACTAATCAGTCTTACACGCTGGGTAACGACGCCAACAACCAGTCCGAAGTCTGGATTACCTTCTGGATGGACAACGGCGAGGGCGATTACGCGAAGTTCGATAACGTATTGGTGACCGCCGTTCCGGAAGCTGACACTTACGCCATGATGTTGGCGGGCCTGGGGCTGGTGGGATATACCGTGAGCCGCCGCAAACGCACGCTCGGCTAAGCGTTCGAACCTGATTGCCCTCCGCTCGACGATGGGTCAGCGGAGGGTTTTTTATTGGGCGGCCGACCCGAGGTTACAAGGCGCTTGCATTGCCTAAGGCCTGCGCAACAACCACAACATCAACGGCACCCCCAGCATCGCGGTCAACACGCCAACCGGCAATTCGCGCGGGGCGATGAGGGTGCGTGCGAGGGCGTCGGCCAGCACCAGCAGGCTGCCGCCGGCCAGCGTGGCGGCGGGCAACAGCATGCGGTGGCCGGCGAGGCCGATGCGGCGCAGGGCGTGCGGCACCATCAGCCCGACGAAGCCGATGCTGCCGGCCTGGGCGACAACCAATGAGGTGCAAAGCCCGGCAAGCGCGAACAGGATCCAGCGGGTGGGGGCGACAGCGACGCCGAGCGACGCGGCCTTGAGCGGCGACAGTTGCAGCACGTCGAGGCGTTTGGACAGCCCCAGCGCGGCGGCGACGGCGAGTAATAGCGCTGCCCACAGCAGTGCGGGCTGAGCCGTCCACGCCAGATCGCCCATCAGGAAAAACAGCATGCCGGGCAGGCGCTCGGCGGGGGTGACGGAGAGTACCAGAGCGATGAGCGCGCCGAAGCCTGCGGCGAGCATCACGCCCGCCAATAACAGCGGCGTGTGGTCGCGCGCCAGCAGACGGCCACCGAGTGCGGCAGCAAGCGCCAGCGCCAGCAGGCTGCCCGCGAAAGCGAGCGCCGAGATCCATGGCCACGCCAGTCCCGCTGCCATGCCGAGCAGCGCCAGCAAGCCCGCGCCCCCGGAAACACCGAGCAGATAGGGCTCGGCCAGCGGGTTGCGGAACAGGGTTTGCATCAGCGCGCCCGCCAGCGCCAACAGACCGCCGCAGGCGAAGGCGGCAGCGACGCGCGGGCCGCGCAGCTCGGTGAGAATCTGCAGCGCCAGTTCACGGTCGTCGGGCAGCGCACCGGCGGCCAGGCCAAGCGCCAGTGCGGCAGGCGCAGCGAGACCGAGCAGCAGCAGTTTGGCGGCGGGAGACAGGATTGCTTACTGCTTGCCGGCTGCGGCTGGCGCTGCCTGCGGCAGCAGGGTGACGCGTTTCATCACGATGGGATCAACCGGCACATCGCCATGCGGCCCGCGATTGCCGCGCGGCACGGCGACGATGGCGTCGACCACCTCCATGCCATCGACCACCTGGCCGAACACGGCATAGCCCCAGCCTTCGAAGCTTTTGCCGCGGTGGTTGAGAAAGGCGTTGTCGGCGACGTTGATGAAGAACTGCGACGAGGCCGAATGCGGTTCGCCGGTGCGGGCCATCGCCAGCGTGCCGCGCAGGTTTTTCAAGCCGTTGTCGGCTTCGTTCTGGATCGGCGCGCCCTTGGGCTTTTCGGTCATGTCCGGGGTCATGCCGCCGGTCTGGATCATGAAGCCGGGGATGACGCGATGAAATGCCAGGCCATCGTAAAAACCGCTTTTCACATAACCGATGAAATTCGCTGCCGACTTGGGTGCGTTGTTGGCGAACACTTCGACGGTGATGTTGCCCTTGCTGGTTTCGATCAGCACACGCGGGTTGGCGGGCTGGCCGGCGGCGGGCGCGGTGGAAACGCTTTGCTTGCCGGGTTCGCTGGCACCGCACCCGCTCATGCCGAGCATCAGGGTGAGCAGAAACAATGCGACTTTCGAGGAGGATGCAGCGCGCGACATGGTGGACTCCGGAGGTGAAATAACGGGGGGTGGAAAAGCTGGCGGCATTTTACGCTGCGCACCCGACGGCTTGTCAGCCTGGGCACAAGATACCCGACGGCCTGTCAGCCTGGGTACAAGAGCAGGCGGTCGAGTTCCGCCCGCACCGTGTCGAGCGGCAGGTAGCCGTCGGCGATGCGATCGATCCGTTCGCCGCGTTGCAGGATCAGGGTGGGGAAACCGCGCACGCCGGCTTTGCGCGACTGCGCGAAATGCGCCTGGGTTTTGGCGCGGGCGGCGTTGCTGTCAAACGCATTCAGGAATGCAGCGGGGTCGATGCCGAGTCCGGCCGCCAGTTCGGCCAGCACGGCAGGCTGAGTGACGTCGCGGCCTGCAGCATAAAACGCGGTCTGGATCGCCTTGAACATCGCGAAGATTTGGCTCGGGTCGATCCCGCCCGCGGTCACCACGGCGCGGCTGGCAGGCTCGGTGTCGTAGATGAAGCCGTCCGGCAGCGCGCCGTCGAACCGGAACGGCTGGCCGCTGCGGGCATGCACCTGATGCCAGTGATGCAGGATCTCGTCGCGCGCTGCGGCGGTCATCGGGGTGGCGGTGCCCGGTCGCAGGCCGCCCAGTACCAGCGCGATTTTCAGGCGCTCGTGATACGCCTCGCGCACGGCCTCCATCACCGGCGAAAAGCCCCAGCACCACGAACACATGGGGTCGGCAAAATACCAGAGGATGGGTGCGTTCATCGGGGATCACCTGGGTCGGTGGACAGAGAAATCGCAGCATACGCGACGCGTGAACTCAGGACGGTGGCGTGGGTTTGTCCTGGGGCGGGTGCGGGGTGTCGTCGTCCATGATGACGCTGTGCGCCGGGCCTTCGAGATCGTCGAACTGGCCGCTTTTGGTGGCCCACAGCATGACCCAGGCGATGACGCCGACAATCACGAGGCTCAGCGGGATGAGCAGGATGAGGATGTCCATTGTCAGGGATCAGGAATCAGGATTCAGGGAACAAAGATGCGGCCTTTGGCCGCTCGTCCCCTGACCCCTGACCCCTGGCCCCTAATCCTGACGCCTTATGGGGAGTGGGCTTGTAGTCGGACAGGCGCAGCGCATTGAGCACCACCAGCAGCGAACTGACCGACATGCCGATGCCGGCCAGCCATGGCGTGACATAGCCGAACGCGGCGGCCGGGATGGCGATGAGGTTGTAGCCGAGCGCCCAGCCGAGGTTCTGGCGAATGATGAGCTGGGTTTTGCGCGCGAGGGAGACGCCGTCGGCCAGCGTGCCGAGGCGCGAACCGAGCATCACCATGTCGGCGGCGGCCTGCGCCACGTCGGCGCCTTCGCCCATGGCGATCGATACCTGCGCGCCAGCGAGCACCGGCGCATCGTTGATGCCGTCGCCCACCATGGCGACGATGCGGCCTTGTTTCTGCAGCGCTTTCACGTACGCAAGCTTGTCTTCGGGCAGTGCGCCGGCGTGCCAGTCGGAGATGCCGAGCTGTTGCGCAGTGGCCTGCACCGCGCCTTCGGCGTCGCCCGACAGCAGGTGCAGGTGCAGACCTTGCGCCGACAACGCAGCCAGCGCAGCGGGCGCATCGGCGCGCGGCGTATCGGCCAGCGCGAACCAGGCGATCAGTGCGTCGCCGGCAGCCAGCGCGATCCAGCTCGCGCCTTCTGCCGCTTCGGGCAGCGTGTGGGCAGGCGCGGCAAAGCGGGGCGAGCCGAGGCGGTAGATCTGCTCGCCGAGCATGCCTTCGACGCCGCGCCCCGGAGTGTTGCGAATCTGGCTCGCGCTGCGCGTGGGTGTCGCTGCTTCACGCAGCGCGCGCGCGATGGGATGTTCCGATCCGGCTTCGAGCGCGGCGGCAATGTCGCTCACTTCGTCTTCGGTGTGTCCGTTCAGCGCGATCACCCGCCGCACCGACAGACGCCCCTGCGTCAGCGTGCCGGTCTTGTCGAACACCAGGTCGGTGGCGCGCGCCAGCGTTTCCAGTGCGTGGCCGCGCGTGGTCAGCAGGCCCAAGCGCGTGAGCCGCCCGGTCGCAGTGGTGAGTGCGGCAGGGGTGGCAAGCCCGAGCGCGCAGGGGCAGGTGACAACCAGGATCGACACCACGATCCACAGCACTTTTGATGGGTCGATGACGTACCAGACGACACCCACCAGCACGGTAATCAGCAGCAGCAGGCCGACGAACCAGGCCGCGGCGCGATCGGCCAGCTGGCCGATGCGCGGCTTCTCGCTTTGCGCACGGTCGAGCAGGCGCACGATCGACGCCAGCCGGGTATCCGCACCGAGTTTTTCAACTTGCACCACCAGCGGGCTGGCCTGGTTGAGGCTGCCGCCGACCACTTTTGAATGGATGGTTTTGGAGACCGGCTGCGATTCGCCGGTCAGCATCGCTTCGCTCACGGCGCTGTCGCCATCGATCACCCTGCCGTCGGCGGGCAGGGTTTCGCCGGGGCGCACCAGCACATGGTCGCCCACCACCAAGCGCGCTACCGGCACCTGTTCCTCGTCGCGCAAAGGCCAGTTGGGAAGCCGGGTGGTGGCGGCCGGGATCAGTTTCACCAGTTCTTCCACCGCCGCCCCGGCGCGGCGGCGTGCGTTCATTTCGAGAAAGCGCCCTGTCAGCAGCAGGAAGATGAACATGGTGACCGAGTCGTAATACACCTCGCCATGGCCAAAAAAGGTGGCGTACACGCTGGCGATGAAGGCGGTGCCGACGCCGAGCGCCACCGGCACGTCCATCCCGAGGGTGCGGCGCTTGAGGTCGCGCCAGGCGCCGATGAAAAACGGCCACGCCGAATACAGCACCACCGGGATGGTGAGCACCAGGCTCGCCCAGCGCATCAGCAGGCGGATGTCGTCGGTCATGTCGGTGGCGGTGTAGCTCGGCAACGCGTACATCATCACCTGCATCATGCCGAGCCCGGCAATGGCCAGCCGCTTGATCGCGGTGTTGCGCTCGCGCTTGTAAATATCGTCGGAACGGCCTGGGTCGAACGGGTGGGCGATGTAGCCGATGTCGGACACCGCTTTCAGGATCGCCGACAGCTGGATCCGGCTGTTGTCCCACCGCACCCGCGCGCGCCGCGTGGCGTAGTTGATTTCCACCGACAACACGCCGGGCAGCGCCGCGATGTGGCGCTCGTTGAGCCAGATGCAGGCAGCGCAGACGATATTTTCGAGGATCAGCGCCGCCTCGCGGATGTTGTCTGCCTCCACGCGGACAAAGCTTTCCTGGATTTCGGGCAGGTCGTACAGGCCCAATTGCGCCAGCTCGGCTTCGGCCGCCTGCGGGGTGGCGGGGAGCGCGGTGCGGTGGGTGTAATACGCGCCCTGGCCGCTGTCGATGATGGTCTGCGCCACCGCCTGGCAGCCACGGCAACAGGCCTGCTGCGTCTTGTCGTCAAACTGGATGGGGTAGCGGGCGCCGTCCGGCACCGGCAGGCCGCAGTGAAAGCAGGCCAAAAAAGAGGGGGCGTCCGTGGGCCCAGAAATGGAACTCACGAAGCGCCCCGCAAAAGGACGTTGCAACACGGCAGGCACGGGAGAGAGGTCGTGCCTGCCGCAAACGTCAACCCATCATCCGCCTCAGAAACGGAAACCGTAACCGATGCCCCAGACAACCGGGTCGATGTCCAGATCGGTGAGCTTGGCACCGTTAGACTGAACCTCGGTACCGATCCAGATTTTTTTGACATCCAGGTTGATATACCCATTTTCGGTAACTTTGATATCGACGCCCGCTTGCAGCGCGCCGCCAAAACTGTTGCTGTCCACGGTCAGACCGGGTGCGAGGTCGACATTATAGAAGCGTGTGTAGTTCAGACCCGCACCGACATACGGCTTGAACATCCCGGTCGGCATGAAGTGGTACTGCAGGGTGAGCGTGGGCGGCAGGTGGTTCAGCTTGCCGAGGCTGGCGCCGTTGAGTGTGACTTCGTGGCGTGCCGTGCCCAGAATGAGTTCCATCCCGATGTTGGGCGTAAGGAAATAGGTGAAGTCGACTTCCGGCACCCATTCGCTGGAGACATCCAGACCCGCGACCGAGGAACTGACATCGGGGGCGATATTAATGGCGCGCGCACGCATCATCCAGCTTTCGGCGACGGCCGTGGCTGGAAGGGTGGCGATCAATGCGGCAACGAGGAGAGTGGATTTCATGGCCTGGTTCCTTATCACTATTGAAGATATGAAAATCTTATTATAAGTTTACGGGGGCTGCAAGACCCATTTGCATCCGCTACCATGAAACCATGAGCAAGCGTCTCCAAAACACAACATTTTTTCCGCCGGTCGAAACCGCGCTGACTGAGCCGAACGGCTTGCTCGCCATGGGCGGCGACCTGTCGCTGCCGCGTTTGCTGGACGCTTACTGCCATGGGATCTTTCCCTGGTTCAATCCCGGCGAGCCGATTTACTGGTGGAGTCCCGACCCGCGCATGGTGCTGGTTCCGGGCGACATTCGGGTGACCCGGTCGATGGCCAAGCGCATGCGCAACGCTGGTTTTGAACTGCGCGTCGACACCGCATTTGTCGACGTGATGCGCGCCTGTGGCGCACCGCGCGAGGAAGCGGGCGGCACCTGGATTTCAGAAGCGATGGTGGCGGCCTACAGCCGGCTGTTCGACGCCGGCTATGCGCATTCGGTGGAAACCTGGCACGACGGCCAGCTGGTGGGGGGGCTCTACGGCGTGGCCATCGGCCGCATGTTTTATGGCGAGTCGATGTTCAGCCGCGAACCCGATGCATCGAAAATTGCGTTGGTGCGGCTGGCGCGGCAGCTGCAGCGCTGGGAATTCGGCATGATCGACTGCCAGATGGAGACCGCGCATTTGTCCAGCATGGGCGCGCGCACGATCCCGCGCGCGGGATTCGTGGCGCAGCTGGCGGAGTTGGTAAAATTGCCGCATCGACCCGGCCCCTGGACTTTCGATGCATCCGACTGAGCCACCCTTTCAGCGCATCCAGTTTTACCTGACTGCGCCGTATGACTGCAGCTACCTGCCGGGGCAGCGCTCGCGTTCGCAGGTCGCCACGCCCACCCATCTGATCGATCCGCAGGCCTACAGCGCGCTGATCCGCGCCGGTTTCCGGCGCAGCGGCCAGTTCACCTACCGGCCGCATTGCGAATCCTGCCGCGCCTGCGTGCCGGCGCGGGTGCGCGTGGCCGAATTCGTCCGCAACCGCAGCCAGCGCCGTTGCGAAAAACGCAACCGCCATCTCGCTGCACGGTTTGTACCGCTGGATTTCAAGGACGAGCACTTCGAGCTGTACCGCCGCTATCAGGCCGCGCGCCATATGGGGGGCGGCATGGACCGCGACGACGCCGACCAGTACCGGCAGTTTTTGCTGTCATCGAATGTCGACAGCGTGCTGGTCGAATTCCGCGACGGCGACACGCTGGTGATGCTGTCGGTCATCGACCAGATCGACGACGGCCTGTCGGCGGTCTACACCTTCTTCGACCCGGCGCGCGAAGCGGACAGCCTCGGCGTCTATGGCGTGCTGTGGCAGATCGAACTGGCGAAGCGGCTGGAGCTGCCGTATCTCTATCTCGGCTATTGGATCGAAGCCAGCCGCAAGATGGCGTACAAAAAACAGTACCCGCCGCTGGAAGGCCTGGTCGACGGGCACTGGCAGCTTATATCGCCTGCATGAGCCCTGGCGTCCGTTTTGTTTCAGCAGCGAGGCGGCGTGCAGCAAACGGGAACAGGCCTAGTGCCGGATGCCCGGTGCGTTCAGCTTCTGCCCCTGATTGAGGGCGGCCAGCGCTATCTCGAGATCGCCGTATTCAGCAGCGTCCGGCGGCAACTCATTGGCGCGGACGGCGACGTTGCACCACTGGAAGCGTTTGCGGATATCCCAGATTTCGCCGCGACTGGTGCGATAGGTCGGGAAGTGGGCGAATTGTCCTTTGGTTTCGGTCAGGTACTGGCCGCGGATCCACTTGTTGGCGCCGAGGCTGTGGCAGTCCATGCAGGCGAAATTGAGTTGCCCGATTTTGCGCGTCATCAAGGCGTTGCCGCGTTTGATCGCTGCAACCGAGTCTTGCGATTGGGTATCCACCTTGATCGGCGTGCCGTTGGCGAGATAGCGCAGATAAATCGACAGATCGATGTTGTCCGCGCTTTGCATCAGCAGATTGTCGCCCGTGGTGCTGCGTGCGTGGCGCGTGATGAACTCCTCGACCCCGATGACTTTGTTCAGGCGCGCTTCGTATCTGGGCATGCTGGCGGCCCAGATTTTGAAGTCTGATTTCGGCGTGAAATGGCACGAGGCGCAGGATTTTCTGTTGGCGCCGACCCGCGAAAAAATCAATCCGGCGCGTTCCAGCGCCGCCATGCCGTCGTTGACAAAGGGATCCAGATTGTCGCGGGTGTCGACCGGAACCGGACGCGTCGCCGGGTTCTCAAGCGCATCCTTGAACGCGCTGGGTTCCTTGAGCGTTTTCAGGAACGCCACGATGTCCTGGATTTCAAGCGTGCTGAAGAGAGTGTGGGTGCCCCAGGGCGGCATCAGGGATTGCGGGTTGACGCTGCGCGGGTCGTACACATAATTGAACAGCTGCTGGTCGGAGCGTCCCCAGATGCCAATCGTGGATAAATCGGGGCCGACGCTGCCCGGCAGCGCAGGTGTGGTCTTGCCCATGATGTGGCATGCCACGCAACTGCCGCCGCGCGAGCGGTCGAAGGCCAGTTTCTCGCCGTTTTTGGGGTCGCCAGAAATCGGTCCATTCAGTTTTGGCGGCGGCACGTACGCGGGCGATGCGGTTTTAACCAGCGTGTTGTAGTTTTTCCAGTCGGTGGCCGTCCAGCTGCTGTAGCGTAACCAGGGCGTGGCGGCTGCGGGTTGCACCAGCTCCATCGGCGCTGCCTTTTTTGACTCGGCGCCAGCGTCAAGCGGAAAAACCGCAAACAGGCCCGCGCCGAGCAGGGTAAACAATGAAACACCTGCGGCCTGGGTTGCTGGGCTTTTCATTTAGGCTTCTCCTCGGCCAGTTATGGCGATGTAATGTGACTCGGGTGCGTCATGCGTGCAGGTGAACCGCATTCAATATAGTTAATTTACCGAAAATGAACTGCCCGAATTTCATGACACGCTGGTTGTTGCAAGGAGGGCTGCTGGTAGGAGGCTGCATGCTGCTGGCCAGCTGTGCGCTGACCGTCAGCCATCCCCGGGCGCTGCTTTCGGTGGAATCTTTCGTTGCCCTTGCATCCGATCCGCGCATCCGGGTCGAGCCCGGTTTCGAGGCGTATGGCGATCGTGTGGCGGCCGTGCTGCCCGCCGCCATCGCCCAGGTCGAGGCCGCGCATTATCTGCCCTTTGCCCGTGCGCCCCGCGTCTACGTCTGCGGCACGACTGCCTGTTTCAAGCGCTACGTACTGACGCCCAAACTCTCCGCTGCCGTGGTGCCGGACAATCGCCTGGTCCTGTCGCCCAATCTCGACAACGGAGAAAGCCAGCGCCTGCTTCCGCTGCTGACGCACGAACTCGCGCACCTGCACCTGGGGCAACGTATCGGTCACTATCACAGCAGCCTGCCGGTGTGGTTCCACGAAGGCTGGGCCTCGCTGACCGCGAAGGGCGGGGGAGCGGAATATGTCACCGACGCGCAGACGCGGGAAGCGATACGCGCCGGGCGCCAGGTGAATCTGACCCTGCGCGACACGCCCAGGACGCGCCACCGCGCTGCGTCCTCCAACCTCAACATATTCGAGTTTTACCGTCAGTCTATGCTGCTGGTCGGCTGGCTGAAGGCACAGGACGAAGCGCGTTTCCGCCAGTTCGTCCTCGCCGTGCAAAACAACACCGACTTCGAGATCGCCTTCTGGGATGTGTATGGCAAGGCCTCCGCCAGCAAACTCGCGGGCTATTACGATGAGGTTCTGGGCGATAATCCATCCGACAACCAGCCCGTTCAAGCCGCTCCCGCTGCCCCCTAAATTGAATCCAGTGCCATGAAACCCTATCTCGATTTAATGCGCCATGTGCTCGAAAAGGGCACCCGAAAAGACGACCGCACCGGCACCGGCACCCTGTCGGTATTCGGCTGGCAAATGCGTTACAACCTCGCCGAAGGTTTCCCGCTCGTCACCACCAAGAAATGCCACCTGCGCTCCATCCTCCACGAACTGCTGTGGTTTTTACAGGGCGACACCAACATCCAATACCTGAAGGAAAACGGCGTCTCGATCTGGGACGAATGGGCCGACGAGAACGGCAACCTCGGCCCGGTTTACGGCCACCAGTGGCGCAGCTGGCCCAAGCCTGACGGCGGCACCATCGACCAGATCAGCGAAGTGGTGAAAACGCTCAAGACCAACCCCGATTCGCGCCGCATCATCGTCTCGGCGTGGAACGTGGCGGACCTGGACAAAATGGCGCTGGCGCCGTGCCATGCCTTCTTCCAGTTCTATGTTGCCGACGGCAAGCTGAGTTGCCAGCTGTATCAGCGCAGCGCCGACATCTTCCTCGGCGTGCCGTTCAACATCGCCAGCTATGCCTTGCTGACGCTGATGATGGCGCAGGTGACGGGCCTCGAACCGGGCGACTTCGTCCACACCCTGGGCGACGCGCACCTGTACTCCAATCATCTCGATCAGGCGCGCGAACAACTGAGCCGCGAGCCGCGCCCGTTGCCGACGATGACGCTGAACCCCGACGTGAAGGACATCTTCGCCTTCCGCTTCGAGGATTTCACGCTCAGTGGCTACGACCCGCACCCGGCGATCAAGGCCCCGGTGGCGGTATGAGCCATTCGCAGAAAAAACCGCGCGTCAGCGTCATCGCCGCGCTCGCCAAAAACCGCGTCATCGGCATCGAAAACCGCCTGCCGTGGCGGCTGCCGGAAGACCTCGCCCACTTCAAGGCGCTGACGCTCAGCCACCCGATTTTGATGGGCCGCAAAACCTTCGAATCGCTCGGCCGCCCACTGCCCGGGCGCACCAACATCGTCATCACCCGCAACCCCGACTATTGCAAGGACGGCTGCCTGGTCGCCGATTCCATCCCTGCTGCGCTCGCGCTGTGCGCGGACGTTGAGGAAGTCTTCTTCATCGGCGGCGCCGAGCTTTACGCCCAGGCCATCCCGCTGGCCGACCGCCTGTATCTGACCGAAGTGGACATCGAAGCCGAGGGCGACGCCTGGTTTCCCGACTACGACAAGAGCGCGTTCAGGGAAGTCTCGCGCGAGTCGCACACCGGCGAGAAGGGCGATGCGCTGGGGTTTGATTTTGTGGTGTATGAGCGGGGGTAAGGCGAATGCCTAATTCCCTTTCCACTTCTCATTAGCATTGGAAAAATAAATCGGGAGGCTCTTTGAAGCGCAATATGGAATTGATCAGGAAGATTTTATTCTTCTTGGAGGAGCGCCCTTTTCTTAAAGCCGAAAAGGTTTTACCGATCGAAGGGTACGACGAGACAACAATCATGTATCACATGCTGTTGCTTGCTCAAGCAGGTCTCGTCGATTACGAGCCTGACCTTACTAAAACGGGGCGAATCATAAAAGCCCATGTCATTGGCCTAAATTGGGCTGGTCATGAGTTTCTTGATTCAGTCCGCTCCGATAAGGTTTGGCGCAAGTTACTCAAGTATGCGAAAGACAAAGGTGGAGCGCTTCCATTTGATCTGATGAAACCTCTAGCTATAGAGCTTTTAAAGAAATCTATTGAATAAAGACGGCCACAGAGAATAGACAACGGTTTACGTGATTTTTAGTGAATGGTTAAAGGGAGAAGATGGGTATGAAAGATGGAAATAGAACCATGAAATGGGAAGCAGCATGAGTGCGCCCAAGTGCCCCCAGTGCGGTTCGGATTTCGCCTACGAAGACGGCACCCTATACGTCTGCCCGGAATGCGCCCATGAATGGCCGCAGGATGCGGCAGCGGGCGCAGAGGAGGCACGCGTCGTACGCGATTCCAACGGCAATGTGCTGCAGGACGGCGACACGGTGACGGTGATCAAGGACCTGAAGGTCAAGGGCTCGTCGCTGGTGGTCAAGGTCGGCACCAAGGTCAAGAACATCCGCATCATCGAGGGCGATCACGACATCGATTGCAAGGTTGATGGCATTGGTGCGATGCAGTTGAAATCGGAGTTCGTGAAAAAGGTGTAGCGGATGGCGTGCCTTGCCAGCGCAATAAAAAACGGAGCCAAGGCTCCGTTTTTTATTGCCTGTTTCTGTTTGCGCCGCTGATCGACGCCAATCGCCCGATATTTAATTGAGCTCCGGCTCGGCTTCGGGTGCCAGCGTTTGCTGCATGGGGCGTCGCCCAACCTGAACGTTCAGCACCTGCGATTGCTGCTTGCGTGACACCGTCAGCTGCGCCTTCACACCGGGCTGCAGCGCGGCAATCAGGTTGAGCAGGCTTGCCGAGTCGGTCACTTTTTTGCTGTTGACCGCCAGCAGGATGTCGCCCGGACGGATGCCGCCGACGTCGGCCGGCCCGCCTTTCAATACGCCGGCGATCAGCGCGCCTTCGATGTTTTTCAGGCTGAAGGATTCGGCCAGTTCGGGCGACAGGTCCTGCACCTCGATGCCGACCCAGCCGCGCGTGACGCCGCCGGACTGGATGATCTGCTCCATCACCTGGCGTGCGATGCTGACCGGGATGGCGAAGCCGATGCCTTGCGAGCCGCCGGTGCGCGAATAGATTGCGCTGTTCACGCCGACCAGATTGCCGTTTGAGTCGACCAGCGCGCCGCCCGAGTTGCCGGGGTTGATGGCGGCATCGGTCTGGATGAAGTTTTCGAAGGTGTTGATGCCGAGGTGGGTGCGGCCGAGCGCGCTGACGATGCCTGCGGTAACGGTCTGGCCGACACCGAACGGGTTGCCCACCGCCAGCACCCAGTCGCCGACCTTGAGGCTGTCGGCCTGGGCGAAGGTGATGGCGGGCAGCTTGTCGGTGTCAATTTTCAGCACGGCGAGATCGGTGTCGGGGTCGGTGCCGACCACGCGTGCGGGCAGGGTGCGGCCATCCGCCAGCGCAACCTGGATTTGGTCGGCGGCCGCGACCACGTGGTGGTTGGTGAGAATGTAGCCGTTCGGGCTGACGATCACGCCCGAACCGAGGTTGGACGCCTGGCGCGGCCGCGCCTCCAGACGGTCGCCAAAGAAATAGCGGAACACCGGATCCTGCTGCGAGGGGTGAGCCGGGCTGCGGATGGTTTGCTGGGTGAAAATGTTGACCACCGCCGGAATGACTTTTGTCGCGGCGGTTGCAAAAGATTCGCTGGGCTCATGTCCGGCCGGCGCATGCTGCGCCTGCTGGATGGTGAGGTTCTGTGGCTGCGATGACGTGTGCAGGAAGTCAGGCTTGAACAGGGTGACGACGAACAGCACGCCCAGCGCCACGGTGGCGGATTGGGCGAAGAGCAACCAGATTTTGCGCATATTGATTAAATTCAGTGACTTGGCGTAAATTGCCGCGCCGAGATTATAGCCGTGGACGGGGCGTGATATGGCTAATACCCATATCGGGCTTCCGGAGAGGGCAGCAAATTGGTTAGAATGCCGGTTTTATCGCAACATGTTCAGGTCAGGTAATCATGAGCCAGGAAGTTGATGGACAAAAAATGAACCCAAGTAAACGCAAATTTCTGATTGCCGCAACCAGCGCAGTCGGCGGTGTTGCTGTGGCAGCCGTCGCCATTCCGCTGGTGATCAGCATGCAGCCCAGCGCGCGTGCCAAGGCAGCGGGGGCGCCGGTTGAAGTGGATATCAGCAAGGTCGAGCCGGGCATGCTGCTGACGGTCGAATGGCGCGGCAAGCCGGTGTGGATCGTCAATCGCACCAAGGAAATGCTCGACAAGCTGGCCACGATCGACAGCCAGCTGACTGACCCGAAAAGCGAGCAGCCGCAACAGCCCGCGTACTGCACCAATGCCACCCGCTCGATCAAGCCGGAATATCTGGTGGCCGTCGGTATTTGTACCCACCTGGGTTGTTCACCGACTTTCCGCCCGGAGGTTGGCGCTGCCGATCTGGGCGGGGATTGGCCGGGCGGTTTTTTCTGTCCTTGCCATGGTTCGCGTTTTGACCTCGCTGCACGCGTCTTCAAGAATGTCCCTGCCCCGACCAACCTGGTGATTCCGCCTCATCAATACCTCAGCGATGCCAAATTGCTGATCGGTGTAGACGCAAAAGGAGCCTAAGAATGTCTGCCCTGCAAAAAATGATGGGTTGGGTCGATGACCGATTCCCGCTCACCGCGACCTACAAGGCGCACCTGTCCGAGTACTACGCACCGAAGAACTTTAACTTCTGGTACTTCTTTGGCTCGCTGGCGCTGCTGGTGCTGGTGCTGCAGATTGTCACCGGCATTTTTCTGACCATGAACTACAAGCCGGACGCAGAGCTGGCTTTTGCCTCCGTCGAGTACATCATGCGCGATGTCGACTGGGGCTGGCTGATTCGCTACATGCACTCCACCGGCGCATCGATGTTCTTCGTCGTCGTCTATCTGCACATGTTCCGTGGCCTGATGTATGGTTCCTACCGCAAGCCGCGCGAACTGATCTGGATCTTCGGCGTGATGATCTACCTGGCGCTGATGGCCGAAGCCTTCCTCGGCTATCTGTTGCCGTGGGGTCAGATGTCGTACTGGGGCGCCCAGGTGATCGTCAACCTGTTTGCTGCCGTGCCTTTCATCGGTGAAGACTTGTCGGTGTGGATTCGCGGTGACTACGTGATCGGTGATGCCACGCTGAACCGCTTCTTTGCCTTCCACGTCATTGCCTTGCCGCTGGTGCTGCTTGGCCTGGTGGTGGTGCATCTGGTGGCGCTGCATGAAGTCGGCTCCAACAACCCCGACGGCGTCGAAATCAAAAAACATAAAGATCCGGTGACGCACATTCCGCTCGACGGCATTCCCTTCCACCCGTATTACACGGTGAAGGATATCGTCGGCGTGATCGTCTTCCTGATGGTGTTCTCGGCGATCCTGTTCTTTGCTCCGGAAATGGGCGGCTACTTCCTCGAGCAAGCCAACTTTGTTCCGGCCGATCCGCTGAAGACGCCTGCACATATCGCCCCGCTGTGGTATTTCACTCCGTTCTACGCGATTCTGCGTGCGGTGCCGCCGCTGTTCGGCTCGCAGTTCCCCGGCGTGGTGGCGATGGGCATGTCGATCGTGCTGATGTTCTTCCTGCCGTGGCTGGATCGCAGCAAGGTCAAGTCGATCCGCTATCGCGGTCCGATCTACAAAATCGCCCTGGCGCTGTTCATCATCTCCTTCGTCGGCTTGGGCTACTTGGGCTTGCTGCCTTCCACGCCGGTGGCGACCCTTGTTGCCCAGGTTTTCTCAGTGATTTACTTCCTGTTTTTCCTGCTGATGCCTTGGTATACCTCGATTGATAAAACCAAACCGGAACCAGAAAGGGTGACTGGCTAAATGAAACGCTTGAAGAACTTTCTTTTACTGCTGGCGGCTGCTCCCGTTCTGGCTTTTGCAGCGGGTGGCACCGTCCACCTGGACAAGGCACCGGTCAACCTGGCTGATCAGGATTCGTTGCAGCGCGGCGCACGCATGTTCGTCAACTACTGCCTCAATTGCCACAGTGCCAGCTCGATGCGGTATGCGCGTCTGCAGGACATTGGCCTGAGCGAAGATCAGATCAAGGACAACCTGATGTTCGCCGCCGAAAAGCCGGGTGAACTCATGAAGGTCGGCATGACCAAGACCGAAGCCAAAGCCTGGTTCGGCGCTGCGCCGCCCGACCTCAGCGTGATCGCCCGCTCGCGGGGTGCCGACTGGTTGTATACCTATCTGCGCAGCTTTTATCGTGACGAAACGCGTGCCACCGGCTGGAACAACACCGTGTTTGACAAGGTTGGCATGCCGCATGTGATGTGGAGCCTGCAGGGTGAGCAGGTTGCGCACTACAAGACAGTCATCGACCATGAAGGCAAAGAGACGCACGCTTTCGATCGCTTCGAACTGGTCAAGCCCGGCACCGTCACCCTGGCCGAATACGATGCCCAGGTCGGCGATCTGGTCAACTACCTGGTCTGGATGGGCGAGCCTGCCCAGCTCCAGCGTAAAAAGCTGGGCGTGATTGTTCTGCTGTTTCTCGGAGTTTTCTTCGTGGTGGCGTATTACCTGAAGAAAGAGTTCTGGAAAGACATTCACTGATCCTGTTTTGTCGTTAGCCAACAGCCGGACTGTGTCCGGCTGTTGACGTTTCAAGATCAAACACACGCAACATCACAATAAGGGAACCCCCGCCATGATGACCTTGTATTCAGGCAGTACTTGCCCTTACAGCCACCGTTGCCGCATCGTCCTGTTCGAAAAAGACATGGATTTTGAAGTCATCGATGTGGACATGCACAACAAGCCGGAAGAGATTGCGAGCATTAGCCCCAGCGGTAAAACGCCGGTGCTGGTCGAGCGCGATCTGATTCTGACCGAGTCCAACATCATCAACGAATACATCGACGAGCGCTTCCCGCACCCACAGCTGATGCCGCCGGATCCCGTCATGCGTGCCCGTGCGCGACTGGTGCTGTTCAATTTTGAGCATGATCTGTTCACCCATGTCGATACCCTGCAGCATTCGCTCGGCAAGGCATCTGACAAGGCGCGCGTGGAGATTCGGGACAGCCTGTCGCAGCTGTCGCCCATCCTGACCAAGCAGAAATACCTGATGAACGACGAGTTCTCCATGCTGGATGTGGCCATTGCGCCGCTGTTGTGGCGTCTCGAACATTACGGCATTGAATTGCCCAAGGTTGCCGCTCCGGTACTCAAATACCGCGAGCGTCTGTTCAGCCGTCCCGCATTCATCAGCGCGCTGACGCCGACCGAAAAAGCCCTGCGTAAGTAAAGCCGATCAGGAAACCCGGTGGCCGATCTCTCGACCAAACCTTATCTGATCCGTGCCCTGTATGAATGGTGCACGGATTCGGGTTACACCCCGCAACTCCTGGTTTCGGTGGATGCGCACACCCGCGTACCAATGGGGTTTGTCAAAGACGGCCAGATCGTGCTGAATCTCAGCGCAGGCGCCACCCGTAATCTCATGCTGGACAACGACTGGATCCAGTTTTCCGCGCGCTTTGGCGGGGTTTCCCATGAGATTTCAATTCCGGTCGAACGGGTGGCCGCCATTTTTGCGCGTGAAAATGGCCAGGGCCTCCACTTCGAACCAACTGATGTTGAAACGCCCCCCCCCGATCAGACTGCGCCCGAGCCATCGGGCGACGCGCCTGTTCCGCCCAAAGGCCGGCCCTCACTTAAAGTAGTCAAGTAATCCCTCAACTTGCGAGCGACATCGTTATAATCTCGCCCGCGCCGCTTTAGCTCAGGGGTAGAGCAACCGCCTTGTAAGCGGTAGGTCGTCAGTTCGAATCCGACAAGCGGCACCAATTCAACCTCCAATAATGTCCAGTAACACCCTGAAGCCCGCGTAAAACCGGGCTTTTTGTTTGCCTGCTCGTCCGGTAAGGTTTGGGACGCCCCTAAGAGATACCCCCCCATATGGGGGGACTTAAGGGGGTATGTCCCCAACATCAAAACTACATACCCCCAAAAGGACGGAATATGGCGTTAAGCGATACCAAAATCCGCAGCACAAAACCTACAGATAAGCCGTACAAACTGGCGGACGTGGCGGCCTATATCTGCTGATTACCTCTGCTGGGGGAAAACACTGGCGGCTCAAATGTCGTTTTGAGGGAAAGGAAAAGCTACTGGCGCTGGGGGAGCTCTGGATATGGTTTTTTATTTTGATCGGCCTATTCAATCCCCAACCGTTCCAGCCGGTAGCGCAGGCTGCGAAAGGTGACGCCGAGCACGCGGGCGGCGGCGGTTTTGTTGAAGCGCGTCTGTTCCAGCGCTTCGAGGATCGCGGCGCGTTCCATCTGGTCGAGATAATCCTGCAGCGGGTATTTGCTGCCGGGCGCGGCGTGGGTGGCGGGCAGGGCGGGCGCAAGGTTGAGGTCGGCCGCTTGAATGTGCTGGTTGTCGCACAAGGCCAGCGCGCGCTCCAGGGTGTTTTCCAGCTCGCGCACGTTGCCTGGGAAGGCGTATGCACTGAGCGCCTTTTCGGCGTCGCGATCCAGTTTGACGTCGGCTCCACCCAGTTTGCCGAGCAGAAAACGCGCCATTTCGGGGATATCTTCGACCCGTTCGCGCAGGCTGGGCATCAACAGGTCGATGACGTTGAGACGGTAGTACAGATCCTGACGAAATCGCCCAGCCTCCACCAGTGCAGCCAGGCTCTGGTGGGTGGCGCTGATGATGCGTACGTCGATGGCCTCTTCGGCGGTGGCGCCGACCTTGCGCACCTTCTTTTCCTGCAATACGCGCAGCAGTTTCACCTGCATTGACAACGGCAGGTCGGCCACTTCGTCGAGAAACAGCGTGCCGCCGTCTGCCGCCTGAAAGAACCCGTTGCGATCGGCTTCGGCGCCCGTGAACGCCCCTTTGCGATAGCCAAAGAATTCGCTTTCCATCAGCGTTTCGGGAATCGCGCCGCAATTGACCGCAATGAAGGGTTGTTCCGCGCGGCTGCCCAGCCGGTGAATCAGGCGCGCCGCGAGTTCCTTGCCGCTGCCGGATTCGCCTGCGATGTGGACGGGCGCCTGGGTGCGTGCCAGCTTGGCGATGCGCGCGCGGATGTCCTGCATGGCGGTAGACTGGCCGATCAGGTCGCGTGCCGGGTCATCGGCCTGAGGGGTGCCGGGCACTTTGAGCGCGGATTTGATCAAGGCACGCAGCTGGTCGAGCGCCACCGGCTTGGACAGATAGTCAAAGGCGCCCGCCTTGAGTGCCGCAACGGCATTGCCCGCATTGCCAAACGCCGTGATGACGGCAACCGGCACTGGCAAAGGCAACGCGCTGGCAAGCGCAACGACCTCCAGTCCTTCGCCGTCAGTCAGCCGCATATCGGTCAGACAGAGATCATAGTGGTTGCGCGTCAGCTGCGCACGCGCCTCGGCCACGCTGGTTGCCCGGTCGGTTTCCAGCCCCATTTTGACGAGGGTGAGCTCCATCAAATCGAGCAGATCGGGTTCGTCATCCACCAGCAGGACGCGTGGGCTATTGGCCATCTTTATTCACTCCCATACAAACCGAGGCGGAAATGTGCGCCCCTCAAACCAGGCACATAGGACAGTTCCGCATGGTTGGCCTCGGCCAGCTCACGGGCGAGAAACAGGCCCAGCCCGGTTCCCTGCGCACCCGTCGTAAAAAAGGGCTCGAACAGCTTGCCTTGATGGTCGGCTGACACCCCGGGGCCGTCGTCCAGAATGTCGAGCTGCACCTGCTCGCCCTGCTTTTGCATGCGGATATGGATGCAGCCGGCGTTTTTGCTGCAAACATGCCAGGCATTGCGCAGCAGATTCCACAGGATCTGGCGCAAGTGGTCGGGGTCGAACTGAAAGTGCAGCCGCTCGGGCAGGCTGACGACGACCGCCTCTTCCGGAATGCCTTCGGTCTGGCGCAATTCGGCGATCAGCGGCATGAGCGTCAGCGTGTTGATGGGGGTCGGATTCAGGCGGTCGCGCCGGTTGAGCGTCAGCACTTCTTCCACCAGCCGATCGAGTCGCCGCGCATTGTTTTCGATGATGCCGGTCAACTTGGCCTGGGTTGCATCGTGCGACTCTTCGCTCAAGAGCTGTGCCGCATGGCTGATGGCGGAAAGCGGGTTGCGGATTTCGTGCGCGATATTGGCGGTCAGCCGCCCCAGCGCCGCCAGCTTGAGCCGTTGCGCCTCCTGCGCGGCCTGGCTTTGATCTTCCAGCACCAGCACCCGGCTGCCGTCCGCTGTAGCCAGCGGGATGCAGCGGACCCGCAAGGGGCCGTTCGGCGCGTTCAAGGTGGGCGTGACATGGGCTGACAATTGTCGCGACAACTGCGCCAGCTCGGGCGAGCAGGCTTCCAGCCGGGTGAGGCCCGGCACCACCGGTGTGCTGACGCCCAGCAGCGCAAGCGCACGCGGACTGGCATGGCGCACCACACCGTCGCCGCGCACGGCCAGCAAGCCATCGGGCGAATTCTCGATCGCCAGTGCATTGATGCGGTTCAGCAGCGCCAGCTCTTCGGCCTGTTGCTGCGCCAGGGTTTCCGAGCGCAGCGCACGTTGCGTCAGCGTGTGCGCCAGCCAGCCGATGGCGAAGTACCCGGTGCAGAGCAGGCCGACCTGAAAGTAGGAACTGCTGCCTGAACTGTTGCCCAGAACGCTCAGGCCATGTTGCAGCAGCAGGGCAATCGACGCGATGGACGCATAAAGCAAGGTCAGCCGGCCGCTGCCGACCAGCCCGCCCGACGCAATCGACACCACCAGCAGCAAGCCCATGCCGTCTGCCAGACGCGGGCTGGTGCCCATCAACAGCATCGTGAAAAGGATGTCGGCAAAGATGTGGGCGGTCAGCTGGACCTGAAACCCCGGCCAGCGCGCGCGGATGCCCAGCACAAACAGGGCAGCGGCAACCAGATAAGCGTAGGCATACGCCTGAAAGCGTTCGCCCGAGCCCTCGGCAAACATGTCGGACGCCCCGAACAGCAAGCTGGTAAATACCAGCGCCATCGCCAGGGTCAGGCGGTATAGATTGAAGTAGTCGAGACTGCGCCAGTGCGACGCGAAATAGCCCTGCGTGAACAGACGTGGCTGGGACGCTGCCTCAGCGTTCATTTTTTGCCGAGTTTCTGGTGCTCGGAAGAGCAAAACAGTTCGCCACCGCTATAGATCGCCTCGCTACGTGGCAGATTGACCCCGCAATGCGCGCATTTCACCATGTCCTCGACCACCGATTCGCGCGTCGAAACAGGCGGTTTGTTCAAGGTACGCAGATAGGAGCGGAACAGTGCCCACACCACAAAACCAACCGCAATCAGCAGCAGAATTTTAATCAAGCCATGCTCCCAAAAATGGTGCACAGAATAGCATGGGGCCGGGGCTGGCAGCATGGCGCGTCACCGGGGCGGGTTCCCCTCGGTGACGGAATGGATCCGATCGATGACGCCCTCTTTTTAAGTGTGAACTCGGTCAACGGTAACGCCCTGGCTACGGGCGATTTCCTGTTCGCCGCGGATGGCAACATCGCGTTGACTGCTCCCAAAGCCGAAACCTACGCCATGATGCTCGCTGATTTCAAGTTCAGATAACCTCGATCCGCAATATCTGTTGGATAATGTGCGCGCCGCCATGACTTGTCTGGCTGGGGAGACGCTAAATGAATTACGAGCCTGCCAAAGAGCAGCCGAGGAAATCCGCATCGTGACGATGCCTTTGAAGTAATGCCAAACCACAACCAGTGGCTGTTCCGGCAGCAACTTTCCGTTGTATCGCTGACCAAGATTCTGCTCGACCCGTTTGTGGCCGTGCTGGTGCTGATCGGCTGCGCGATGTATTTCGGCGAACCTTTCAAGGGGCCGTACCCCATCCTGGCACTGATCGTCTTTACCCTGACCTTCCCCGGGAAGTGGCCTGAAGTCACCCTGCGTGCCTTCTGGAATGAGTCCGTCATGCCCTGGTTTTTCCTGTCGGGGCTGATCCTGCTGTTTGGGTATTCCACCGGCTATCTGGATTTCTTCCCCCCCAATCTGGTCATGGCGTGGATGCTGGCGACGCCTGTTGCCATGTATGTCGCCCACCGCATCACCCGCAAGCTGCTGCCGCGCCTGCTGCTGCTCGAAGGCGGCCGCCGGCGCGCCATCATCGTGGGCGCGGGGAGCCTCGGCACCGAATTGCGCGGTCGTTTTGTCGATGACAGCTCGCTGGGCGTGGACGTGATCGGGTTTTTTGACGACCGCACCATCGATCGCACCGACCTGACCGACCCCAAAAAACTGCTGGGCAAACTGCCCGAGATCCCCGAATACGTTAACCGAAACGGCATCGACCTCGTCTACATTACCCTGCCCATGGCCGCGCAACCGCGCACGCTGGGGCTGCTTGACGCCCTGCGCGACACCACCACCTCGGTCTATTTCGTCCCGGATATTTTCGTCTCCGACCTGATCCAGGCGCGGGTCGACCACATCCACGGCATGCCCGTCGTCGCGCTCACCGAAACCCCCACCCTCGGCGTCAGCGGCATCGGCAAGCGCCTCAGCGACCTCGTCATCGCCAGCCTCATCCTGCTGATGATCTGGCCGCTACTGCTTATCCTTGCGCTGGGCGTCAAGCTGTCCTCGCCCGGCCCCATCATTTTCAAGCAACGCCGTTACGGCCTCGACGGCCATGAAATCCTCATCTACAAATTCCGCTCCATGCGCGAGCATGCCGACGCCAGTGTCATCCAGCAGGCCGGTCGCGAAGACCCGCGCATTACCCGTTTCGGCAGCTTCATCCGCCGCACCTCGCTCGACGAACTGCCGCAGTTCATCAACGTATTGCAGGGCCGCATGAGCGTCGTCGGTCCGCGTCCCCACGCCGTTTCCCACAACGAGCAATACCGCAAGCTGATCAAGGGCTATATGCTGCGCCACAAGGTCAAGCCCGGCATCACCGGCTGGGCGCAAGTCAACGGCCTGCGCGGCGAAACCGAAACCCTCGACAAAATGCGCGCCCGCGTCCAGTACGACATCGACTACATGCGCAACTGGTCGCTCATGTTCGACCTCATGATCATCGGCAAGACGCTGGCGGTCGTGTGGCGGGATCAGAACGCCTATTGAGTTGCAAGACTCAAGCTGCAAGATTCAAGTTACCGATTCTCGCCCGTGTGCCATAGCCGCAGCACCTCAATCGTGGATTCCTGAATTTCGTAGCGCATTTCGATAGTGTCCAGCGAGAGCCCGCCATACATCGCGTGGTTCGAACGCTTCCAGCTTTTCACCCATACGCGGATTCGCCAGCAGTGTGCCCGGTGCGGGAGTGAGCGCCTGCATCGTGCGTGCAGCGGCCAGCCTGTTCTCGGCGCCAAAAAGCCGTATAGCCGCCAAGTGAGACAGCGCCTTGCCTGTCCACTGCAGTTCCATCAACGTGGCAAAGGCGGCGGTTGATCGGTGTCGAGGCTATCGGCCCAGGCTTGCACAGCCGGTGGTCGAGGACGCGCCCGGTGTCCACGTCGGCCAGAGTCCATGAATCCGCCAGGATCAATCTGCGTACAAGTGTCGAAGCGCGATTTTGAAGCGTTCACCGCATCCATCGAATCCCCCCAAACTCAAGGCTGCCCTGCGCAAACTGATGGTGCGCGATTAGATTAAGCGATGGTTGCTATCGAGTTGTTGGACGCGCTGCATCGGCGCGAAGATTTTGATTGTGGCGAGACTGCGCTCAATGAATTCTTGCTGCGCCAAGCAGGGCAGCAATAGCGACGCGGTTTCGGCAAGACTTATGTGGCGCTCGCGAAGGATGGGGAGACACGGCGCACGAGACCACGGTTCAGGGTTTGGGCAGGCACCACCTTCTTTGTTTATGCATAAATAGGTTTTATTTATCATCAGCTATTTGTCGATAAAATTTACACGTGAGCCGATGGGGTGGGTGGATAGTAGTAACGTACTGATTGAACATGTGAAATTGTACTTATCGTGCTGGCGGTCCGTTGCAGTAATTCGAGGATGGATCAGTTTTCTGCTCATGCAGGCCACATTCTGTCGGAAAATTTTACACATTCAGGGCTGGGTCTTTCAGCCTGTGGAGGCTTGAAGCCATTCAATAAACTTTTATCCAGTTGATTTGTAATGCATATAAGTAAATGTTTAATTAGATTGGCATTGCCATTGCTTTATGTGAAGCGCCGCGAAGGGAATTAATCGGAACCCAGTTTCCGCCCGGGTGGGCAACAACAAAATGTAGTTGTTTAATCGATCGATAATTTTTCTACATGAGGAGATTTACAATGAATTTCACAATGACAAAGATTGCTGCCGCTGCTGTTCTGGCCATTGCTGCTACGGGTGCACAGGCTGCACCGATTACCGACCTGTTCATCACCAGCGGCACATTTGAAATGCCTACAGTTACCGCGGGTCCGGTTGCTTTCGGTGCTTTTGGCTTTGATCTTGCTGATGCTTATGGTTCCAACGCTAATCTGTTCCCATTCTTTGGCGGTGCAGTCGGCGTATTCACCCAAGACGGTACAGCCACTTACATTCCAGCCGGCCTTCCTTTCGGTACTAACGTTGTGCCTGGTGGCCCCGTACCGAATGGCGATATCACGGGCAGCGTGATTACCATGGATCTGTCAGCAATCACCGCCGCTTGGAATGGCAGCAACTTCAACCAGGGCAATTCCAGTGTGGTTGGTTCTTACAATGCAGGTACGGGTGCATTTACGGCTACCTGGTCTTCAACCATCGTTGGTGGCGCTTTTAGCGGTAAAACCGGTGTTTGGAACGTGCAGGGCACTGCAGCTGTAGCAGCTGTTCCGGAAGCTTCGACCTACGGCATGATGCTGGCCGGTCTGGGCCTGGTTGGCTTCGCAGTGCGTCGCCGCAAGCTGGTTGCCTGACCTATCTGCAGGATTTCTGGTGTTGAGTCGGTTTATTTGACTGAATGACTGGAGCTAAAAAGCGGCGGGGTGAATCCCGCCGCTTTTTTCGTGGCTCATTTGTGAAGTCGATGAGTCAATGCGTTGATTTAATGAAATTAAAAGCAAATTATTAGCTGGCTTTATCGACAACGGGGCGGCTTGTTGATAAGCTTGCCCGCTGTTTTCAACCGTGGCCTGGCTACGAAATATTCCAACTCAAAAACGTCAAGAGGAGCCTTTACCCATGAAACATGTCCTGAAACACGCAGCCCTGGTCTCTGCGCTCATGGCCGCAACATCGGCGCATGCAACCAACGGTTATTTCCTTCCCGGTTTCGGCATGAAAGCCATGGGCATGGGGGGGGCCGGGATTGCCGCGCCCCAGGATGCCATTTCGGCCGCCTACAACCCTGCCAACCTGTCCAAGGTCGGGATGCGTGGCGATATCGGTATCAGCGTGTTCGACCCCGTTCGCAGTGCCTACGTGGGCAAGTCGTCCAGTTCGGGCGATTCATCCTTTTTTGGTTTCGATACGGGTTCTGAAAGTGATCAGGAATGGTTCCTGGTTCCTGAAATGGGCTTCTCGATGCCCTTGACCGAGCAATTGTCGGCAGGGATTGCCGTTGTCGGCAACGGTGGCATGAATACGACTTATTTAAGAGACTATTTTGACGCCACACTCAATGACACAGCTGGCTTGGGCAAGCTGGGCGTGGATATGATGCAGTTGCTGGTGCCGGTGTCGGTTTCCTACAAGCTCAACGAAGACCATGCGGTGGGAGCCTCGGTGGTGGGGGCTGTCACGCGTTTCCGTGCGTATGGTTTGCAGAACTTCAGGCCTATTTCCAGCGATCCGGATCATTTGACCAACAATGGATTTGATTACTCCTACGGCGGTGGCATCAAGCTTGGCTGGCTGGGGGACTTTTTTGATGACCGGCTCAATGTCGGTTTGTCCTGGACCTCGAGGATGTACATGACCAAGCTGGACGCATACCGGGGACTGTTTGCCGAGCAGGGTGGCTTCGATATTCCGGAAAACTATGGCTTGGGGATTGCATTTAAACCGACCAAGTCACTGACCTTGGCGGCGGACGTGTCGCGGATTTTATTTTCCGAAGTGAAAGCGTTTGGTAATCGGGGTCCCAGTTTCGATACTGATCCTGGTTTTTTAGGCATCCCTTCGGGTTTCGGCTGTGGCAGCGGGGGTGATCCGGCAAAATGCTTAGGCGAAGATGCGGGTATGGGATTTGGGTGGTCTGATCAAACCGTGTACAAAGTCGGCGCCGACTGGAAAGTCAATGACAGCTGGATCGTACGGGCGGGTTACAACTATGGCGCAACCCCGATCAAGAACGACCAGCTGACGTTCAATACGCTGGCGCCCGCAACGGTGGAACACCATTACTCAGTAGGCTTCACCTGGAAGTCCAGCGATTCGCCGATGGAAATTACGGGTGCCTACATGTACGCTCACAAAAACGAGCAACGCGCAGTCGACCAGAACATTGTCGGTGGCGCTGATATCGAAATGAGTCAGCACGTGCTGGGCGTGAGCCTGGGCTGGGTGCTCGATGAAGGTGTTGGCCTGCATTAATTCAAGTTAAAGCAATAACTTGAGCCAGGGACGCGTCCCTGGCTTTTTTTATGAGTAAAAATCAAAGATAGCCGGGTACGTTTGTTTATTGATTATTTTTAATATGTTGGCGGCAGGCGTCGTGACCTGGATGCGCCCGGAAGTTGTCGGATTGTTTTACATCAAACGTGCCCTTGTCAGGACAAGGGTTTGTATGTCAATGATCTGTTTAAGTAAATTCTAAGGCATGGTTATTGCGTTGATGTCCCCTGTTGTGCCACTTAGCCATGTTTCGTCATTGCGTGTTGTACCGACACGTTGTTCATGAGACTGGCCTACGAAAACACGAAATATGAGGAGACCCGTTCCATGAATATCCGTTGCTTGTTTGCGTTGCTTGTTTCGATAGCCGTTTCCCCCGCGTATGCCTGGACGACCGAGTCCATCACCATCACCGGGGGGACGTTCACGATGTCGGATTCATTCGATACGTTCGGCGCGGTGCCTGTTCTTGCCGGCCCTTCGAATCACCTGGACGATGGGGTGCTCAACGGGATGGTGGATGCCGATGGGCTGCACGGCAGTGCGGCCAATCCGGTGACGACCTTCGATTTTCTGGGCATTTCCTGGAAAACGTTCTTTGCCCATAGTGTGGAGACGTCGGCGGGGTGCAATCCCACTTGCAGCACGATCACGATTGCCGACCCGCAACCAGGCGCTATCACGGTAACGGGCTCGCCATATGATCCAGCTATCACCGCGGATTTCTCGGGCTTCTTTACCGAGTGGAATGGCAACCGCTTCTGGCAGGGCGGCCAAGCCACAGGTACCGGCGAGTGGGTTATCCAGCCGACGGTGGAGGCAGGATCCGGTATATACAACTTTACGTTGCACTGGAGCCTGGTGAATACGGACGGTCCCTTTCAAGGGATGACCAGCGATTGGGTGCTGACGGGAACAGCGGTTGCTGTGGTACCTGAGCCTGAAACCTACGTTCTGATGCTGGCTGGGTTGGGGCTGGTAGGGGGCGCTGTGCGCAAGCGCCGGAATTCCAGCGCTGCATGTGTTCGCAAAGAAGCAATGTAGTTCAGCCACCCTCTTCAGGGTAAACCCGGGCATTTCATGGTGGGCTGTCCTGCCAATAGCGGCGGTGAGACGGGCGATATTCCAATGTCGCCACGCCAGCCTCGCTGAACGTGAGCTTGATGAGGCCGCCCCTATCGCTGCGCAGGATGCGGGCGTCCTGCTCGCGGAATCGTGAGACGACCTGGGGATGGGGGTGGCCGAAGCGGTTGCGGTAGCCCAGGGTGAAGACGCTGATCTGCGGCTGCACCTGTTCGACGAACTCGGCCAGCGACGAGGTACGGCTGCCGTGGTGGCCGGCGATCAGGACGGTGGCAGCCAGGTCCGTGCCGTGGTTGCGTAAAGCCTGCTCCATGAGTTCGAGTTCAACGCGCCGTTCGCCATCTCCGGTGATCAGCAGGCTTTGCCCGCCGTTGCTGATTTTCAATACGCAACTGAAGTCGTTGTCGCGGCGGCTGGTTTCGCCATACGCCGTGGCGGGCGGGTTGAGAATCTCGAAGCGCACGCCGTCCCATTGCCAGTGTTGGCCGCGCTGGCAATGGTGGGGTGTGGGGGTGTTGTTCAACAGCGGGCTGGTAGCGGGCAGGCCATGCAGCAGCCAGCCGGTGGGGAGGTCGCGCAAAACGGCGTGCAGGCCGCCGCTGTGGTCGCTGTCATCGTGCGAGACGATCATGCCGGACAATGTGCCGACACCCGTTGCGCGCAGGTAGGGCACGATGATGCGCTCGCCGGCATTGCTGTCGGCAAAGGCGGGGCCAGTGTCGTACAGCAGGGTGTGGCGGGCGGTGCGGATCAGGATGGCGGTGCCTTGGCCGACGTCGATCACGTCGGCTTCAAAATGCTTGGGCGCGATGCTGGCGTGCAGCGGAAACACCAGCGGCAGCCACAATAATGCACCCAACGCGCGCAGCGGAAATCCGCGTGGCAGCAGGAGCCAAACGGTACCGATCATTGCCAGCAGGATTGCCCAGCCGTCCGGTGCGGGCTGCACGGCGATGGCCCACGGCAAGGTGCTGGCCCACAGCAGGCTGTGTCCCAGTCCGTCCATCAACCATGCCGCGGCATGCCACAGCGGCGGGGCGATCACGCCCAGCAAGGCCAGCGGCGTGACCAGCCAGCTGACCAGGGGGATGGCGATGGCGTTGGCCAGCGGCGAAATCAGCGATACCTGCTGGAACAGCAACAGCAGGGCGGGTGCCAGCGCCAGCGTCAGTGCCGCTTGTACGCTGACCCATCCGCGCAGCTTGTCCGGCAACGCCACGCGGCCGAACGTGACCCACAGGATCACCGCCATGGCGCCAAACGACAGCCAGAACCCGGCTGACAACACCGCCCACGGGTCGATCAGCAGGACGCAGAACAGCGCCCAGGTCAACGCCGAAAAAGGCCGCGGCTCGCGGCGTCCCCAGAATGTCAGCGCCAGCACGGCGAGCATGAACAGGGTGCGCTGCGCGGGCACCTGAAATCCTGCCAGCACGGCATACGCGCACGCCGCCAGCACGGCGCCCAGCAGACCAGCCTGGCGGGTGGGCAAACGTTCCGCCAGGTGCGGCCAGCGTCGCCAGCCGAAGGCCACCAGCCAGCCGGCAAGGGCGGCGATCATGGTTACGTGGAGGCCTGAGATCGACAGCAGATGATTGACGCCGGTGCGGGTGAACGCGCGCCATTGCTCATGCGGAATGCCGCGCTGGTCGCCGATGACCAGCGCGGTAATGACGCCGGCATAGGGCGCGTCATTCAGCGTGGCACGAATTCGTTCGCGTATGCCGGCGCGCGTGGCGGCGGTCCAGGCGGTGGGGGTGGCTGCGCGCGCAGCGAGGCGTTGCGGGGCGGCTTGCTCACGCACATAGCCCGAGGCGGCGATGCCGCGTTCCAGCATCCAGGCTTCGAGATCGAAACCGTGCGGGTTGTGGGTGCCGTAAGGGCGCTTCAGCCGCACCGTGAGTTGCCAGCGTTCGCCGGCCTGCACGGTCGGATTGCGATCCTGCGTATTGCGCGGCCAGTAACGCGCGATCTGGATGCGCTGCAGGTCGGGTGCATGGGGAGTCAGCACCTGCTCGACATCGAACACAAAGCGTTCGCCGCGCGCATCGCTTTGCGGCAGATCGCTCACCACGCCCACCAGGCTGATATCCACTCCTTGCCAGTGATCGGGCAGACGCTCGGCCAGCCGCAGGTCAGCGCGCCACGCGGCCCAGGCAAAGCCGAGTGCAAGGCTCAACAGCGCAACGGCCAGCCGGCGCAGGATTTCAGGCGTGGTTCGGGAAAATCGCGGCAGCCACAGCACGCTGATCAATAGCGGCAACAGTCCCAGCCAGCGCGCGGAAGGCAGGCTGGCCTGCTGTTGCAGCAGCCACACGCCGAGACAGAATGCGATGAGATAAAACCGCATCGCGCGGGGGTTATGCCCGGAGCAGGCGCTGCGCCAGCGGGGTGCGCCGGGTGCGGCAAACGATGATGAGGTCGACCCGCTGATAGTGCCCAGCTATCGACTGGCGATGGCGCGAGCGTTCAGCCAGAAAATACGATTCACGTATCCAGCGCATCGAGGTCGGCAAATACTGCGTCGGCAGATCGAAGCTGCCCGGCATTGAATGGTTGTGTGCCCAGCGCTAACAGCAGGCGCAACGCAAGTGTTTCTTGGCTGGCGGGGAGGGCTTTGACGCCCATTTCTTTCTTATGGGTTTCTTCGGCAGCGACGGACTGGGTACGAGGGCAACGTTTCATGTCGAATGCCTTGGCCGGGGAATGAGCTGAATGGAGTCTTAACTTCAGCTGCTTGCTAGGACTGCAATATTCCATCAACCAGCCGCAACTGCCGATCCATCCGCGTAGCCAGGTTGCTGTCGTGAGTGACGACGATGAGGCTGGTGGCCTGCTTGCGGTTGAGCTCGCGCATCAGGTCGAACACGGCATCGGCGGTGTGGCGATCGAGATTGCCGGTGGGCTCGTCGGCCAGGATGCATGCGGGCTGGGTGACCAGCGCGCGTGCAATGGCGACGCGCTGCCGCTCGCCGCCGGACAGTTCGCCGGGACGGTGACTCAGGCGATGGCCCAATCCGACTTCGGTCAGCACGTCGGCGGCGCGCGCCATCGCCTGCGCGCGATCCATTCGGCGGATGGTGAGCGGCATCGCGGTGTTTTCCAGCGCGGTGAATTCCGGCAGCAGGTGGTGAAACTGATACACAAATCCGAGCGCGGTGTTGCGCAGTTCGCAGCGCGCCGCTTCGGAAATGGCAAAGGGATTGCGTCCCAGCAGTTCGACTGCGCCTGCGGTGGGCACGTCGAGTCCGCCCAGCAGGTGCAGCAGGGTGCTCTTGCCCGAGCCCGATGCCCCGACGATGGCGAGCGATTCGCCCGCGCGGACTTCGAGATCGACGCCAAGCAGAACCTGCACGTCGTTCCTGCCCTGGCGGAAGGTTTTGCTAAGTCCGCTGCAACGCAGCACGGTTTCATTCATAACGCAGCGCCTCCGCCGGGTTGATGCGCGACGCGGCCCAGCTGGGATACAAGGTCGCGAGCAGGCTGATCAGCAGCGAAATGCCGGCGATGACGCCGACATCCGCCCACACCAGTTTGGACGGCAACTGGCTGATGTAGTAAACATCGGCCGGGAACAGATCCATGCCGAACAGGCGTTCGATCATCGGCACCACGGTTTCGACATTGAGCGCAAGCAACACGCCGCTGACCACGCCGAGCAGGGTACCGAACACGCCGATGAACGCGCCCTGCACGATGAAGATGCGCATGATCGATCCGGGCCGGGCTCCCAGCGTGCGCAGGATGGCGATGTCGGATTGCTTGTCTGTCACCGCCATCACCAGGGTAGAGACGATATTGAACGCGGCGACGGCGACGATCAGCAGCAGGATCAAAAACATCATGCGTTTTTCGATGGCAACCGCGCGGAAGAAGTTGGCGTGGCTTTGCGTCCAGTCGGTGAGGTAATAGCTGCCGTCGAGGCTTTGCGCCAGTTCGCGGGTGACGAAGGGCGCGCGAAACAGGTCGTCGAGCTTGAGCCGCACGCCTGACACGTCGTTACCCAGCCGCAGCAGTTTTTGCGCGTCCTGCAGATGGACCAGCGCAAGGCCGGAATCGTATTCGAACATGCCGGCTTCAAAGATGCCGGTGACGGTGAACTGCTTGACGCGCGGCATCACGCCCGCCGGCGTGATGTTGCCTTGCGGCGTGAGCAGCACCACCTTGTCGCCCGGATAGACGTTGAGCACGCGCGCCAGCTCGCCGCCGAGGATGATGCCGAATTCGCCGGGCTTGAGGTCGGTGAGCTTGCCCAGCTTCATGTGCCGGGCGAGATCCGCCACCTGGCTTTCCATCTCCGGCAGCACGCCGCGAATGATCGCGCCGCGCACGTTATCGCCATTGGCCAGCATGCCCTGCGCGTTGACATAGGGCGCGCCGGACACGACTTCCTTGTTCTGTCTGGCCTGCAGCAACACGCCGCGCCAGTCGGCCAGCCGGTCTGCCGGGCCGCTGATTTCCAGGTGCGCCGCCACGCCCAGAATGCGCGCGCGCAATTCTTCCTGAAATCCGTTCATCACGGAGAGCACCACAATCAGCGCCATCACGCCCAGCGCAATGCCTGCCATCGAAACGATGGAGATGAAGGAAATGAAGTGATTGCTGCGTTTGGCGTGGGTGTAACGCAGGCCGATTTGAAGTTCGAAGGGAAGCAAAACAGGACTCGCTGAAGGTTTGCGTCGAGTATGCCACAGCCGCCTGGTTCGACTGCCAATGCTGCCCGCCATTCCAGCGAATCCGCTTACACTCGAAGAATGCTTTTCTTGATTCCGCATTTATTTCCACCGCCGCGCTTGCTGGAAACCGCCGCGCAGGATTTGCAGCTGCCTGCGCTGCAAACGCTGCTCGCGCGCGGCACCCGGCTGCGCTGCCCGGACGAAGGCACCGAAGCCGCCCTGTGCGAAGCGCTGGGAATCGCGCGCCAGCAGGACTGGCCGCTGGCGCCGATCACCCTTGCTGCCGATGGCGGGGCAGGCGGTGGCTACTGGCTGCGCGCCGACCCGGTGCATTTGCGGGTGATGCGCGACCGCATCGTGCTGGCGGACAGCAGTCTCTTCGACCTGTCGCAGCAGGAGGCCGATGCGCTGGTGGCCAGCATCCGCCAGCATTTTGGCGATACCTTGCGCCCGCTGCCCTTGCATCCCACCCGCTGGTATCTGCATTTTCCGCATGCGCCACATCTGCGCACCACGACCGTGTCCGTTGCAAGCGGGCGCGACATCCATCCCCTGCTGCCGCAGGGTGACGCGGCCGGGCCCTTGCGGGTGAGGCTGAACGAATTGCAGATGCTGCTGTTTGAGCACCCGGTGAATCTGGCGCGCGAGGCGCGTGGCGAGTTGCCGGTGAATTCACTGTGGCTGTGGGGCGGCGGCAGTGTGCCTGTTGCACCGGTGACGGGGCAGGCGGTTTATGCGCGGGATGCGACGGCGCGTGCGCTGGGCGCATTCTGTGGTTCAAGCGTTTATCCGCTGCCGCCGCAGCTGGAGCCGGCCATGCTGAAAACGGCAGGCGTGGTTCTGCTGGATGACCTGACCCTTGCCGGGCAATGCGGCTACGCCTATGGTTGGCGCGAGGCAATGCGCGAGCTGGAACGGAACTGGTTCGTACCGTTGTTCGCAGCGCTACGCACAGCGGATGCGACTGGCCTGAGCCTGATCGATCCGGTCAACGGCAGGGGGCTGCAATTGCAGGCGATGGACGCCTGGAAAATCTGGCGACGTCCGCGCAGCCTGATCGCGGGACTGGCGTAAGCCAGATATGCCTGACCAAACTTAGACCGGGGTGCCCCACAAATCGTGCTCGTCGGCCTCGTCGATGCGCACCTTGAGCCGCGTTCCCGGCTCCAGGTCAAACACCCCTTCGAGATACACCACGCCGTCGATTTCCGGCGCATCGGCATGGCTGCGGGCGAGGGTGCCGACTTCGTCTTCCTCGTCGACGATGACTTCGATTTCACGGCCGATCTTGGCATCGAGCCGGGCCGCCGAAATTTCTGCCTGAACTTCCATGAAGCGTTCCAGGCGTTCGTCCTTCAGGTCTTCTGGCACCGCGTCGGGTAACTCGTTGGCCAGCGCGCCTTCAACCGGCGAATACTTGAAGCAGCCGACGCGATCCAGTTGCGCCTCCTTGAGAAAAGCCAGCAGCTCCTCGAACTCGGCATCGGTCTCGCCGGGAAAGCCGACGATGAAGGTCGAGCGCAAGGTGAGATCCGGCACGGCGGCGCGCCAGGACTGGATGCGGTCGAGGGTTTTTTCGACCGCGCCGGGGCGCTTCATCAGTTTCAGAATACGCGGGCTGGCATGCTGGAACGGAATGTCCAGATACGGGAGGATGATGCCGTCGGCCATCAGCGGAATCACGTCGTCCACGCTGGGATAGGGATAGACATAATGCAGGCGCACCCAGGCGCCCAGGCTGCCGAGCGCGCCGGCGAGTTCGGTCATGCGGGTTTTGAGTGGGCGGCCGTTCCAGAAGCCGGGGCGGTATTTGACGTCCACGCCGTAGGCGCTGGTGTCCTGCGACACCACCAGCAATTCCTTGACGCCGGCGCCCACCAGCGCCTCGGCCTCGCGCATCACATCGCCCACCGGGCGGCTCACCAGATCGCCGCGCATCGAGGGGATGATGCAGAAGGTGCAGCGGTGATTGCAGCCTTCCGAAATTTTCAGGTAGGCATAGTGGCGCGGCGTCAGCTTGACGCCGCCCGGCGGAATCAGGTCCTCGAACGGATCGTGCGGTTTCGGCAGCGCTGTGTGCACCGCGCGCATCACTTCATCCAGTGCGTGCGGCCCGGACACCGCCAGAACTTTGGGATGCGCTTCGCGGATGAGATCGGCCTTGGCGCCGAGGCATCCTGTGACGATCACCTTGCCGTTTTCCGCCAGCGCCTCGCCGATCGCTTCGAGCGATTCCTGCACCGCGGCGTCGATGAAGCCGCAGGTGTTGACCACCACCACGTCGGCATCGTCGTAGCTGCCGACGATGCCGTAACCTTCGGCGCGCAGCTGCGTGAGGATGCGCTCTGAATCGACGGTCGCTTTGGGGCAGCCGAGCGAAACGAAACCGACGGTCGGTGAGCGGGTGGAGGTGGCTTTGGTTACCATGACGTTCAATCCTGATGGAGCAATGAGATGTATATCGTAGCGATTGGCTGGGCGTATGTGATTCTGATGATGGCGATTACCGCCAGCAGCATCGGCAAGGCGCTGGCCATCCTGATCTTTCTGGGCGTGTTGCCGCTGGCACTGTTTGTCTATACCTTCGACCGGCCGAGCCGTCGTCGTCGCTCAGTGCCCGTGGTCGAGGAGGTAGCCGATCAGCGCGACGGTTCCGATACCCAGTCCGATCAGCGCTAGCTGTTGCAGGGTGGCGCCGATTTCAGCGCGCTTGTGCAGACCCGGGATCAGATCCGACATCGCCACATACAGCATGCTCGCGCCCGCCAGCCCCAGCAAAACCGGCGTCCAGCCCTGCAGCATCGACAGGGCGTAATAGCCGATCAGCGCGCCGACCAGGGTGGCGACACCGCTCAGGAAATTGAGCAGGAGGGCGCGGGTGCGCGTATAGCCTGAATGCAGCAGGATCAGAAAGTCGCCGATTTCCTGCGGGATTTCGTGCGCAATGATCGCCAGCGTGGTGACTACGCCCAGCCGAAAGTCGGCGATGAACGCGCCGGCGATGATGATGCCGTCGACAAAGTTGTGGAAGGTATCGCCCACCATGATCATTCCACCGGAGCGGCCGTGATCATGGCCGTGGTCATGGCTGCCATGGGCCTCGCACACTTCGTCGTGACAGTGGCGCCACAACACCAGCTTTTCCAGCAAAAAGAACATCAAAATGCCGCCCAGCAAGGCCCTGCCAACGGTTTCGATATCGCCGCCCATTTCAACGGCTTCGGGCAATACTTCCAGCAAGGAGGCGCCAAGCAGCGCACCAATGGCGTAGCTCACCAGAACCGGAATCCAGCTGGGACGCGCCGAAAAAGCCAATGCCGCTGCGAGCAACAAGCTCAGCACACTGCCGGCGGCAGTCGCGATCAGAATGACGGCAAGGGTAGACATGCAATAGGAGAACGGCCAGGAAAGCGCGGATTATACTGGCTTGGCCAGGTTCATCAGCTTTCGGCCGTATTTGTTGGGGGCGAACCCCGCAGTCTGAATTTCACTGCGGGATTCGTGATCGGCAGGTTACAGCGACTCAGGCAAGCCGATTACTTTTTCTTGGCGCTGTCTGCGCCGACCGAAAGATCGGCCCTGATTTTTTCAATGCTGGCTTTGCCGAAGCCCTTTACTTTATCCAGATCATCGATGCTCTTGAAACTCCCGTTGGCCTCACGGTAAGCAATGATGGATTGGGCTTTGGTCGTCCCCAGGCCTTTGACGGCCTCCAGTTCGGATTGCGTTGCGGTATTGATATTGACCGCAGCAAAAGCCGGGAGCGCCATCAAACCAGCAACCACCATCAGCAACACATTGACCATTTTTTTCATACTGCCTCCTTGATTAATTGTTGAGCGTGGGGATTCCCACGCCGCGAACTTAGCCCCAATCAGGAAGAATGGATGTACAACTTTAGTTGTAGAGATGGGTTATCCGTCTGAATTTAAATGGAAAATAATTTCAAGTGTTGTCCGGCGTCACGCAAAACGTCTGTGCCGGGTGAGAGCATCCGGATGCGGTATGGGGTTTGAGCGTCTTCGCCAAGGAGCGACGGGATGATTCAGGTTGCTGCGAGAGGTGGGATAGGTCTGACTCGATCAGCAGGCGGGGCGCTGAAGGAAAGTCGCAGCCAGACTGACTGCAACCTGGTCCTGGACCGCATGACGGCCCTGGACCAGGATTTGCCAGTATTACTTCTTGGCCTTGGTGCCGTTAACCGTAGCCTTCAGCGTTGCGCCCGGTTTGAATGCCGGAACCTTGGAGGCCTTGATCTTCAGTTCTTCGCCGGTCTTGGGGTTGCGGCCGGTGCGAGCGGCGCGCTTGCGAACTTCGAAAGAGCCGAAGCCAACCAGCGAGATGGAGTCGCCCTTTTTCAGCGTGTCGGAGATGATGTCGATCAACCCGGCAATCGCACGTTCGGCATCTGCCTTGGTGGATTCGGTTTTGGCTGCCAGTGCGTCGACAAGTTCTTTTCTGTTCATGATCGTTTTTTCCTTTGATGGTTTGAAAGGTTTGTTGCGGATTATCGAGAGACGCGACCGGCTGACTAAAGTCCCGATCGTGCGTCTGGCGTCATTTTCGGTCAGTTTGTTCCAAACTTGAACTGCGTTCTGGCCTGATCGCTCGCTAGAACAAGGGCGGATACTCCACCTGTAAGCCCAATCGATCAAGCCCTGCTCGTGTGATGCGGCGGTTCATGACCGATCGTTTCAGCCTCGCATGCGGGCAGGTCCGTCGGTTGAGGTGGTCGGTTGTCGCCCTGGGTGGCGCAGCAGTGCGCGGGTTGTTTGATTGCAACCATATGATTATTAATAATAAAATTAGAAACTGGCAGGGGAGCGGAAAACCGTGCGGCAGGCTGCCTGTGCATGCGATCTCTATTCGTTATTCCGGCGAAAAAAGCCCTGCAATAGAACAAAGCACCTAATTAAGGTTGGGGTTGAAACCGCAAACAACCGCCAGCATCAGGCCGTGGCTGCGCGCCCGCGCCGGGTGGTTCGCGCCATGAGCCGCGGCTCCTGTTACGCTGCCGGCCTTGGCGGGGCGGGTTTCATCCCGGCCATTCAGGCGTCGCATTCGGGCCTGCACAGGTGCCACACACTCAACCAACCCTGGGGAGGGCGCATGCGCTTTATTCACTGTGCGGACATTCATCTCGACAGCCCGCTGCGCGGGCTTGAGTTTTATGATGGCGCGCCAGCCGCGGAGATGCGTCAGGCCACGCGCCGTGCTTTCGCAAACGTTGTCGATCTGGCCATCGACCGCGCAGCCGACTGTGTGTTGATTGCCGGCGACATCTTTGATGGCGACTGGCCGGATTTCAATACCGGGCTTTATTTTGCGGCGCAGTTGCGCCGGCTTGCCGAGGCGGAAATTCGCGTCTTCCTGAGCTATGGCAACCACGACGCCGTCAGCAAATTGACGAAGTCGGTGCCGCTGCCGAAAAACGTTTTCAGCTTTCCTGCCGATCATCCGGCCACCGAAGTCATCGAGTCGCTCGGCGTGGCGATCCATGGTCAGAGCTTTGCGTCTGAGGCCGTGACGGCGGATCTGTCCGCGGCGTATCCGGCCCCCTTGGGTGGACTGTTGAATATCGGCGTTCTGCATACCGCCCTGTCAGGGCGCGAGGGGCATCAACCCTATGCGCCGACAACGGCCGACCGGCTGGCCGACAAGGGCTACGACTATTGGGCGCTTGGCCACGTCCACACCCGGGAGATCGTCCGCGAGGCCCCCTGGATTGTCTTTCCCGGCAACACCCAGGGCCGGCATGCCCGTGAACTGGGCGCGAAAGGCTGCATGGTCGTCGAGGCCGAGCCAGGCATCGGCATCCACAGCGTCGAATTCGTGGCGACCGACGTGGCCCGCTGGCATCACTTCGTTTTTGACATCGCCGGGCTGGCGTCCGAAGACGCGTTGCATGCGGCCGTGCAGGCCGAGGTGCGTGCGGCGCAAACCGCAGCGGGAGATCGCACGCTCGCGCTGCGGCTGACCCTGACGGGACGTGGGCCGCTGCATCACGCCATCGTGTCGAACCGGGCGTCCATCCGGCCCCAACTTGCCGCCTCGATCGGCGAAGCGTCTGCCGGCATGGCCTGGCTTGAAAAAGTACGCATCAAGGTGACGGCGCCGCTCGATCTGGTGCGCCTGGCCGAGCGCGACGATCCGATCGGTTTGCTGATCCGCTCCCTCGAATCGCTGGACACGGACCCGGCAGCCCGCAAGTCGCTGGCCGAGGCCGCGCTGGCCGATCTTGGGCAAAAGCTTCCGCCGGAATTGCGCGGAGCCGAAAGCGCCTGGGCACTGGATTCCCCCGAGGCGCTCGCTGATGCGCTGGCGCAAGCCAGGGAGCGGCTGCTGGATGCCCTTGCTGCCGGGGATGTGGCGTGAAAATCGAACAGATCGATCTCAAGGCATACGGCCATTTCACCAACCAGACCCTGACGCTGGATGGCGCCGCCGATTTCCACATCCTTTGCGGGCCGAACGAGGCCGGCAAAACCACGCTCTGGCGCGCCATCAACGGGGCATTGTTCGGCATTCCGGAGGGGGCGCAGGACACGTTTCTGCATGACAAGAAGCTGCGCATCGGGCTTGCCCTGATCGCGCGCTCGGGCGAGCGGCTGGCCATCATGCGTCGCAAAGGGCGTAAAAACACCTTGCTCAAATATGACCCGGCAACCGGCGAGGAAGCGGCTGACAGCGTCCCGGAGGACACTCTTCTCGACTGGCTGGGCGGCTTGAGCGAGGGACTTTTCCGTGCCATGTTCAGCCTCGACCACGAGAATTTGGTGAAGGGGGGAGAGGCGCTGGCGCAGGGCAAGGATGATGCCGGCGAAAACCTGTTTGAAGCCGGCACCGGACTTACAACGATTCGCGCCCTGCGTAAAACCCTCGATCTTGAAGCCGCCAACCTGTTCAAGCCCCGTGCCTCCACGCCGGCCATCAACAAGGCTTTGTCCGAATACGAGGCAGCGCGCAAGCAGGCGAAAGACGCTGCCGTGCGTCCTGCCGAATGGACTGCGGCCAGGTTGGCGAGGGACGCGGCGGACAAGGACTATCAGGCCGCGAGGGAGGCTCAGGCGCAGGGGCATATGGAAGCCCGCCGGCTGGAACGGCTTGCGGCGATCCTGCCGGACGTGGCTGCGCTCGATCTCGCGCAGCAGCGTCTCACCGAACGGATCAGCGTGCCTGCGCTGCCGCCGTCGGCGCCCGCCGAGCGGGTGGCCGCCGTCACCCAAAAAAGCCAGGCGCTGGATGCCGAACAGGGGGCGGCGCAACGCTTGCAGCAGCGGCAGGCCGAGCTGGCGGCGATCGAGTTGAACGAAGCCGTGCTGGCTGATGCCGAATCGATTGAGGCGATTCACCATGCGACCGCCGCCTACCGCGAAGCGCAGATTCAATGCGCCAGGCTGGATGCCGGCATCGACAATGCGCAAGGCGATTTCACTGCCGTGCTGCAGCAGATCGCCGCCGATGCCAGGCCAGACGATTTCCTGCAATGGCTGCCGGATCCAACCCGGCTGGCCAGGATACGCGCCCTCATCACGGCGGGCGCGACGCTCAAGGCCAGTCATCAGGCGTGCCTCAAAATCCTGAGTGAGAAAACGCTGGGCATCGAGCAGCTCGACGCAGAAATCCTCCGCCTAGGACAAGGCGATCACGCCGGAAATTTGAGCGTCTACCTCGACTCGATCACCGACCTCGGCGATCCGGAAGGGCGGGCGCAACAACTCGAGGACGAGGTGGCCGCAACGGCAGCACAGCTCGACACCGAAGCCCTGGCCCTGAAAATGCCATCGGCGGAAGCTGCCGCGCGGACAACCGTGCCGCTGGATGCCGAGGTGCAGGCCTGCAAGACGGAAGACGAGGAAGCGCGTCGCTTGGCCCGTTCAGTCCGCGAGTCGATCGAAAAGATCGAAGACGACCTTGCCGCGTTGCAGGCGGAAATCAGGGGGCTGGAAGTTCGCGGTGAGGTGCCGACGCGCGAAGCCCTTGCGGACGAACGTAAGCGGCGCGACAGCCTGTGGCTGGGCATTCGTCGCTATTTCATGCCGGCACCGGGTGAGCCCGCTGCGGTGGAATCGCCGCCGCCAGCCGAGCGTTATGAACAGGCGGTCTTGCGCGCCGACCAGGCTGCCGACGGCCTGTTTACCGATGCCGAGCGCGCCGCCCGCTACGCTGAATTCCGGGTGCGCGAATCGCAGATGCAGGCTGCGCTCGATCTGGCAAAGGCGCGTGCGGCATCGGTTCAACAGGCGCACGCCGCACTCGAGCGGCGTTGGGCCGCATTGCTGGCCACGCATGGCCTGCCGGGGTTGCAGATCATCGAGGCCGCGCAGTGGATGGCCCGGCGCGAGACGCTGCTGCAGCGCTTTGCGGCCAACCAGATCATTCTGCGTGAGGCTCAAACAGGCCGCGCGCAGGCGCAGGTAGTCCGCGCCCGGCTTGACGAGATTTACCGCCTGATGGATCTGCCGGGCATTGCGCCCACCGAGCGGCTTGCCGAGACGCTGGTGCGGGCGCGCGGTCTTGCCAGACGACACGCCGAGCAGCTGACCGAGCGGCAACTCAAACAAGCGCAACGCGCAAACACCGAAGCTGCACTGAAACATGCCGAGGCGGCCGAATCCGCCAGCCGGGTTGAGCTCGACGCATGGAAGACACAGTGGGCCGGCGCGATGGCAGCCATTCGCCTCGCGGGCGACGCGACCGAAGCAGAAGCCACCGCCCGGCTTGAACAGTTTTCCCAACTCAAGCAGGCACACGAGGCGCTGGCGCGATTGCGGATCGAGCAGGGCAATGCCCGGGTGCAGATCGATGACTACCAGTTCCGTCTGGACAAAACCTGGCAGCGCGTAACGGGGCAGCCGCTTCCCGGCGATGGCCGCAGCCACGATGCGCTCGCGGGGGGGCTCTATCGCGAGCTGATCCTGGCTCGCGCGCAGCAGGAGAAAAAGCACACGCTGGCCGAGCAGGTCGAAGATGACCGCAGGGCGATTGAGGCAGCCCGCCAGACCGCAACGCGCGCAGCAGCCGTCATCGACGCACTGCTGCGCCAGGCGGGCTGCATGACGCTCGAAAGCCTCGAGCGGGTCGAAATGCAAAGCGCGCAACGGGCGGCGCTGGAGACGGAAATCCGCGATATCGAAGACCGGCTGGTCAAGTCTTCCGGCCTGTCGCTGGCGGATGCCCTCAAGCAGGCCAGGGGCCAGGATCCCGACGCCATTGCAGCGGCGCTCGTTCAGAACGCGCAGCACGTTGAACAGAATGCTGTGCGGATTCAGGAACGGCATGAGGCTTATCTCGCTGCACGCCAGGCATTCGAGCAGATGGACGGCTCCGCGGCGGCCGCCGACGCCCAGCAAACAACGGCTGAACGGGCCGCGCGGATCGGCGAACTGGGGGCCGAATATGCCGCATCGCGAATCGCCTCCGCCGTGCTTGCACAGGTCATCGACACGTACCAGAAGCGCAATCAGGGGCCGCTTGTCGAACGGGCGTCGCAGCGGTTTGCGATCCTCACCGGGGGACGTTACAGCGGGGTCGTCATCGACTATGACGAACAGCTGCAAATCCTCAAGGCGGTGCGCGCCGATGGGGAGCGGCTGGGCATGGAGCAATTGAGTACCGGTCGCCGTGATCAGCTTTTTCTGGCCTTGCGGCTGGCCGCCATCGAAGGCCACATCGACAAGGGCGAGCCTTTGCCGGTGATTGTCGACGACATCCTGATCCAGTTCGACGATGAGGCCGCAGCTGCCACCTTCAAGGTGCTGGCCGATTTGTCGCAGCGAACCCAGGTGCTGTTTCTGACGCACCACGCGCACTTGCTGGAGGTTGCCGAGGTCGCCATCGGTGGGGCGGCTTATCGGTCACACCAGTTGGGCGCCTGAGCGGGCAGGTGCCAGGCGGAAACGCGGCTTGAGGCGCACGGTTGGCGCTGTTTTCAAGGCGCCGGGGGGATTGCAGGCGAGTCGTTGAGCCGGCTCATCAGGGTCTGCGCCGCCCGCTCCGACACCACCATCACCAGCTTCATCGTCGCCCGCGTCATCCCCACAAACAGCTTGCGCAGCGCGGCTTCGTCGAGCTCCTCGAAATCGATTTCGGTGAAGACGATGCACGGCGCGGACTGGCCCTTGAAACGGTGAACCGACTCGATGAACAGATCGCCTGCGGAATAGACCGGACTGCTGAGCAGATCGTACTGCCCGGTAAAGGCCTTGATGGCGTGCGGCCCCAGCCGGTCGAGCGATGTGAAGCGGGAGTGTTCGCGGCCGCGGAAGGTGACCACGGCCATCATGTCCTTTTTGAAGCCGGCACCGAGGCCGCGGGTGATGGCGGTCTTGGTCTTGTCCATCAGGTCGGCGTGGCCAGAGTAGGTGAGGATTTCCACGTCGGAACCGTCGAGCGGACTACCGGATTCGATGGGCTGCTGCGGCCCGACCAGACGTTGCAGCGTGGCCAGGATATCGCGTGGGGTGCGGTAGTTGGTCTGCGCGCGCAGGACGACCCAGCCGGGCAACGCGACCGGCGGCCGGCCGTAGAGGTTCTGCATCGGATCTTCCAGCCACCAGATGCGGCCGTTGGGCTTCAGCAGGTTGAGCAGGGCATCGCGCCAGGCGGGCTGGAAGTCCTGGCCTTCGTCGATGATGATCTCGTCGAACTGCCCGTCGGCATCAGGCCGGTAGTCGGCCATGAAGGCTTCCAGCATCTGGAATGCGCCTGGCTGGGAGAAGTCGGGTACCGCACCGCCTGCGCGCAGGATGCGATCGCACAATTGGTGATAGGTGGCGACCGTCGATCCTGCCGGGGCAATCCGCGCAACATGGTCGGCCAGTGGGCGGTTGTAGCAAACGTACAGCGAGCGCCTGCCGGCCACCACTGCGTCCTGCAGCACGTTGAGCGCGAGCTGGGTCTTGCCGGAACCGGCGGTGCCGATCACGTGCAGCCGGAACGGCTCGCACTCGATGCAGCGCGCCCATTCGGCCAGACCGCTCGAGAGCCGGGTGTAGAGCGTGCGTGCCTGGCCGGCCACCGTCGCGACGTCGGCCACCAGGCGTAATTCGTTGCGCAGGAAGCGGTGGACCTCATCGGCGAGCGGCGTGGCGGGCGCATCGTCCGGCAGCAGGGTGCGGATGATGCGGGCCAGATGCTCGCGCTTGCCGGCATCGATGATGCGGGCAGGATCAATCCCTGCGGTGCCGGGCTGTTTGACCTGGTAGTCAGGGCAGTAGAGCAGGCTGTCGAGCGTGGGCGTGTTCCCTGTGCAGTATTGGTTGAGGCGGGCGCGCAACGCCTCGGCGGAACGGGCCATCTGCGTTGGCACATGCTTTTCCGTCTTGTCGTACTGCTTGACCAGCCCCTCCGGCGTTTCGCCCAGAAACCCCGATTTCTGTTCGATCAGCAGCAGGTTGCCCGCCGGGTTGACGATGGCGAAATCGATCTCGCCCACCAGCGCGTGGCCCTGGTTGACGCGCGTCCAGTGCACGCCGTGATAAAGGGTGTAGCTGTCGGGCAGGGATGCGGCGAGCTGCGACAGGGTCTCGATCTCGCGTTGCGCCGCACCTGTGGCCTGCAGCGTCTGCCAGCCTTCGGGAATGATGTGTGCCATCGGGTTCAGCTGAAAGGGGGACCCGGCGAATTGTACAGACGGCCAGGGCGGGGCTTTTGACCGCGCGGGCTCGCGTTTGAACTCAGGGTCTTGTGAACGTGCGCACGGTATTCCCGCGCTTGGCCAGTTGCGCTTTGAGCAGCTTGTAGGTGTCCAGATCGAATGGCGCATCGGCCGGTGCCTGCAACCATTCCGCCAGTTCGGATTCCGAACGGGCGGTGCCGAGATGGCGCCAGGCGTCGACCAGATGCACCGCTTCGCGGTCGAGGAAGGCATTGCGCTCGACAATGCCAACCGGGCCCGGGTAGGGCCAGGTGGCGATCTTGAGCCGGGCGAGCGCGCTCATCAGGCGCGCGCTGTGGATGCTGATGGACTCCTTGCCGGTGCAGGCGCCTTTGCACTGCTGCAACTGGAAAGACAAGCAGGGACGCCCGGGCTGGCCGGTTTTTTCCAGACCGAGGATGGCCGGACAAAGCTGGTGCGCCCCGCTGATCTTGCGCAGGGCGAGCGTGGCCTCGCGCCGGCTGGCGAAGAGGCCGTATAGCGCGTCGTTGTGGCCGGGGTCGGCTTCGGCGCCAGTCACCAGGCGCGGGCGGAAATCTCCCGGCGCGACTTCTTCGAGTTGCCAGGCACAGAGCTCAGCCACGCGCCGCGGCTGCCGGTTGTGCACGGGCTGATGTTGCTTGACCCAACGCGACTCGAGCAGCAGGGCGCCCAGTTCGCCAACCGTCTCCTGCCAGTCGAGGCGGCGGATTTCCTGGGCGATGCGCCGTTCCCGCGCGTCCCGCGTGCCAGCGGAAAAATGCGACAGCACGCGCTGGCGCAGATTGGTGCTCTTGGCCACAAAGAGCGGGGCATCGTTCTCGCCATAAAACACATACACCCCGGGAGCTTCCGGCAGGTCGTCGAGACAATCCGGCGGCAGCTGGGGCGGCAGGCTCGGACGCTGCAGCTGATGTTGCACCGCCTCGCCGATACGCCCGGCATCCACTTCGCGGCCGACGGTTTGCCAGAACTGCCAGATCAGTTCGGCATCGGCCAAGGCGCGGTGGCGCCCGGCGACCACCAGACCATGGCGTTCGATCAGGCTGTCGAGGTTGTGCTTGTAATGCGCCGGAAACAGGCGCCGCGACAGCTTCACCGTGCACAGCACATCAGCCTGGAAACGCTGACCCAGGCGCTGGAAAGCCTGGCGGACAAAGCCGTAGTCGAAGCGCGCGTTGTGGGCAATGAACAGGCGGCCCTGCAGGCGCCGGCCCAGCTCGGCAGCGATCGCGTCGAAGGTCGGCGCGTCGGCGACCATCTCATTGCTGATGCCGGTCATGTGCTGAATGAACTCGGGAATGACGCGTTGCGGATTGACCAGGGTATTCCAGCGGGTCACCACGTCGCCATCGACCTCGATGATGCCGATTTCGGTAATGCGATCCTCCGCCAGGTTGGCACCGGTGGTTTCGAGGTCGATGAAGGCAAGGCGGGCGGGGATCATGGTGAGCTTGGCGGGACAGGGCAGGAAGCCAGGAAGGGCAACAGCCTCGAATTATCGCCTAACCGTGCTTGCTGGCCGACACGCCCGGAGCGCGGGAAGGCTACGAGCAGATGACGAAGGAATTCGCCTGTAATGGACAAAAAACAACCTTGCTATCGGGGGTGACCCAAAAATTTGACGATTTCACGCATGAAGGCAGGCAGGTCGGAGGGCTGCCTGGATGTGAGCAGCTTGTCGTCCACCACCACTTCCGTATCTTCATACAGTGCACCTGAACTTTGCAGTTCTTCGGCAACCGAGTGGTAACAGGTGGCTCGCCGCCCCTGCAGCACACCAGCCGAGATCAAGATCTGCGGGCCGTGGCAGATGGCGGCGACAGGTTTGTTGCGACGCATGAAGTCCTGTGCGATCGCGATGACGGCGGGATCCTTGCGTAGTTTCGCGGGCGCTTTTCCGCCGGGGAGAACGAGAAGGTCGAAGTTATTCGGATCGACATCCCGCAGCGCCGTGTCCACGGCAACCTCGTAGCCGTGCTTACCGGTAATTTTGCCTCTGGCAATGGAGGCGATGTACACATCCACGCCTTCCTCCTGCAGCCGGTAAAAGGGATACAAGAGTTCGGAATCTTCGAAATGATCCGCGCTGATCATCAGTGCTCTCATGGCGACTCCCGGTCTGGCGGTCGGTGGGCTAGGCCTGGCGCTCGAGCGCAATGCCAGCCAGTTCAATGACAACGCCCAGCGCAAGTACGATCAGGCCGGCCCATATTTCGGGTGCCATGAACATCAGCACGCCGCCCAGCACCACCAGAACCCCCGCCAGAACGCGCCTCGAACGCTGTTTTCTCAACATGATGAATGTTCCTCGGACAGGGGCCGGTTACTCAATGAGGGCATCCAGTTCAGCGAGGGACGACTCACTGACGTCAAACTGATGCAGTTGCCATGCCTCCATGAAGTCCTCGGGTAACAGATCGGCGAGAAAGCGGCGCACCGCCATGAGGCTGGCGGGCTGCTCGCACGCCGGATTGTTGACCCGGCTGCGAAGCAGTGCCGACAGGCGTGGGCCGAGCCGATTGGCAATACCGATGGGATTTCGCGTCATGGCCTTTCCTTTTTGTCCGATGCCATATGGTCAAACTAGGGTCTTGAATCTCACTCCCTGTTTCAATGTATAGCAGATGGTCTTTCGGCCTGTCGTCCGGACCGGAAAGCCAGTTTGTTCGCGTGGCTCGCCTATTATTCGAAAATGAACATCGTCCGTTCCCGGGGTTCAACCCAGTCTGCGCAGGATGCCGTCCTCGCGGCCAAGCTCGACTTTCTGGGTCGACCGGGCACTTACCCTGAAGCCCCCGCGCGGGTGGAAGCGGTGGAAACCCACATGTCCTGGGTCTTCTTCACCGCCACCCATGTCTACAAGCTGAAAAAACCGGTGCGCTACCCCTATCTCGATTTCAGCACGGTCGAGACGCGGCGCCTGAACTGCGAGCAGGAGGTGCGACTCAACCGGCGTCTGGCCGCCGATGTCTACCTCGGCGTGATTGCGCTGGTGCGCGATGCAGCAGGGCGCCTGTGCCTGGACGGGACGGGGGAGCCGGTGGACTGGCTGGTGCAGATGCGGAGGCTGCCGGCGCAACGCATGCTCGATCAGCTGCTGCGCAGCGACGCGGTCGAACAGGCGGAGATCTTTCAGCTTGCCCGCCGGCTCGCCCGCTTCTATGCGGAAGCGGCTGCCGAGGCCATTACACCCGAGGCCTACCGGCAAGCTTTGGCAGGGCGAATCGAGGACAACCTGCGCGAACTCGGCAGCCCGGAATTCGGCCTCGACCCGGATCAGATGCAGCGGCTTGCCGGTCTTCAGTTGAGTTTCCTGCAACGCCACGCCGACCTGTTCGATGCCCGCGTGCGGCAGCATCGCATTATCGAAGGGCACGGCGACCTGCGGCCGGAGCACGTGTGCCTGCTTGCGCAGCCGGTGGTCATCGATTGCCTCGAATTCAACCGCGAATTCCGCATCCTCGATGTGGTCGACGAACTGGGCTATCTGGCGCTGGAATGCGAGCGGCTGCATGCGCCGCAGGTAGGCCGCTGGCTGCTGGAAAGCTATCGCGAGGCGAGTGGCGATGCCCCGCCCGACCCGCTGATTCACTTCTATCAAAGCTGTCGCGCGGTCCTGCGCGCCAAGCTTGCCGTCTGGCACCTGCGCGACGACGGGCGGCATCCGCCGGGCCGCTGGCTGGCAACGGCCAGGGACTATCTCGATCTGGCGCAGCGGCATGCCGATGCGGCAGGAAGCTGACCCCTGCCTGCTCAGTCCTGCAGCAGTTCGACCAGCGAACCGCCGCTGTGCAGGCGGCGGATGGCTTCGGCGAACAGGGGCGCCGAGTCCAGTACCTCCACCCGGCTGCCCAGCAGCGCCGGCGGCAGCCGCAAGGGCGGAATGCTGTCGGTGACCAGTACCCTCTCCAAGACCGGATTGGCAAGCACGTCGGCCGCTGCGCCAGCAAACATGCCGTGGCTGGCTGCGGCGAATACCCCCTTGGCCCCTAACGCCTTGCAGGCAGCGGCCGCCCGCGCCAGGGTCGTGCCGCTACTGATCAGGTCGTCAATGATGATGATCGTCTTCCCGGCCACTTCGCCCACCACCGTCTCGCCCGAAACCACGCCCCCGCTGCGGCGCTTTTCCATGAAGGCGACGGCGACGGGACGGCCGAGCGCACGCGCAAGGGAATCGCGAAAGATTGCTGCCCGCTTGATTCCGCCGGTGTCCGGCGACATCACCACGATGGCTTCGTCACGCAGCCGTACCGCGAACCAGGCAACGAACAGGCCGCGGGCTTCCAGGTGCTCGGCCGGGATGCGAAAGGCATTCTGATAGGCGGCCAGGTTGTGCACGTCCAGCGTCACCACCCGGTCGGTACCCACCGCTTCGAACAGCTGGGCAACATGGCGGCTGCTGACCGGGTCGCGCGGCTGGGTCCGGCGGTCCTTGCGGGAATAGGCCAGATAGGGGCAGACGGCGGTGACGCGGGCGGCCGAGGCATCCTTCAATGTGCCGATGAAAAACAGCAGGCGAACCAGCTTGTCGTTGGCGCTCATGCCCGGCTCGCCATGGAGCGAATGGATCACATAGACATCCCTGCCGCGCACGTTTTCCAGTGGCCGCGCCTTGTGCTCGCCGTCCTCGAATTCGCGTTCCTCGTGGCTGGCAAGCCCCATCCCCAGCGCCGAGGCCACACGTTCTCCATAAGCACGACTGGCATCGAGCGCGAACAGGCAAAGAAGATCGTGATTCATCAACTGTTCCCTTTTTCGGATGCTGGCATCAATTTAATAATATGCCAGACTGGAAAAAGCTGTTGTTCACAGGAAAGACGAGAACCATGGAAACCAAGGAATGTTTTCTGAAGGATCAGTTTGGCTATTGCTGGCTGGAGCATGACCAGTGGCTGTTCCAGGCGGTGGATGTGCACGAGCAACTGCTGGGCGAGCCCATAAAAGTCGAACTGGCGGATCTGGTTTTTCACCACGATGAAGACGAAGAACTGCATTAGGGCCTGAGGACGTTTGAAACCGGCGTTCATCGGGGATGCCAGGCATGCTTACTGGACATTGGGAGCATTTTTCGCATGAAGCCGATATGGGCGTGCGTGGAGCAGGCGCTTCGCTCGATCAGGCGTTCGAGCAAGCTGCGCTGGGCCTGACAGCGGTGGTGACCGATCCGGCTCTCGTGACCCCCGAAAAAATGATCCGGCTAACGTGCGAGGCGCCCGATGTCGAGTTGCTGCTGGTGGACTGGCTCAACGCGCTGATATTCGAAATGGCAACGCGCAGCATGTTGTTCAGCCGCTTCGAAGTGCGGCTGGAAGGACAAAGCCTGACCGCGCAGGCATGGGGCGAAGCGCTCGATGTCGCGCGCCACCATCCCGCAGTCGAAGTGAAGGGGGCGACCTATACGGCGCTGAAGGTGGCCTGCCAGGCCGATGGTAGCTGGCTGGCCCAATGTGTGGTGGACGTCTAGCGGCAACCGGAGCGGGGGAATTGCATGGACATGGCAAAGTTTGAGCGCACGTCCGAATACGAATGGCTGATCAAGCCGTTGGGCCGGATGCGGGTGCCGGGCGTGATCTTTGCCAGCGAGGCGCTGCTGCGCGAGATGGATGCCAAGGTCTACGAACAGGTGACCAACGTTGCCATGCTACCGGGCATCGTCGGGGCGTCGTTCGCCATGCCGGATGCGCATTGGGGCTATGGTTTCCCCATCGGCGGGGTGGCGGCGTTCGACCCGGATCAGGGGGGCGTGATATCGGCGGGCGGGGTGGGGTTCGATATCTCCTGCGGTGTGCGTACCCTGCATACCGGCTTGCAAGCAAGCGACATCGAGCCGCTCAAAACGCGGTTGGCGGATGCGCTCTATCACAGCATTCCGGCCGGCTTGGGCAGCACCGGCGCGATCCGGCTGGATGCGGCAAAGATGAATGCCATGCTGCGCGGCGGCGCCCACTGGGCGGTGGAGCAGGGCTTTGGCGAAGCGGCCGATCTGGAGCGCATCGAAGAGGGCGGCTGCATGCGCGGCGCGGATCCCGGAGTGGTGTCCGAACAGGCCAAACAGCGCCAGCACGACGAAATGGGCACGCTGGGCTCCGGCAACCATTATCTGGAAGTCCAGCAGGTGACCGAGGTCTACGCCGCAGACATCGCTGCGGCATATGGCCTGAAACCGGGCGATGTCGTCGTCAGCATCCACTGCGGTTCGCGCGGACTCGGTCACCAGATCGGCACCGAATTCCTGCGGCAAATGGTGATCGCCGCCCCGGGCTACGGCATCGACCTGCCCGATCGCGAACTGGCCTGTGCACCGATCCATTCGCCGCTGGGTCAAAACTATCTGGGTGCCATGCGGGCAGCCATCAATTGCGCCCTGGCCAATCGACAGATTCTGACCCACCTCACGCGTCAGGTGTTCGCGCGGCTATTGCCTCAATCAAGGCTGCCGCTGCTGTATGACGTGTCCCACAACACCTGCAAGGTGGAGACCCATAGTGTGGAGGGACAACCGAAGGAACTCTTTGTGCATCGCAAGGGCGCCACGCGTGCGTTCGGTCCCGGCCACCCCGATCTTCCCGCAGCGTTGCGCGAAGCAGGCCAGCCGGTGTTGATCGGCGGCAGCATGGGAACGGCCTCCTACATTCTGGCAGGCACGCGCGAAAGCATGCAGCGCGCCTTCGGCTCCGCGTGTCACGGTTCAGGCCGGGCGATGAGCCGCCATCAGGCGTTGCGCAACTGGCATGGCCGACAAGTCGTCGACGAACTGGCGGGGCGCGGCATTTTGATTCGCAGCCCTTCTTCGCGCGGGGTGGCGGAAGAAGCCCCGGGCGCCTACAAGGATGTGAGCGCGGTGGTGGATTCGGCTGACCATGCGGGCCTGGCGCGCAAGGTGGCGCGGCTGCAACCGATGATCTGCATCAAGGGCTGAAGGCTGCCGCATGGATTACGCCACCGAAACGCCCGATCAGGCCACACTGCAGCCGCAGCCGGGCGACGTCCTGCTGATTGTCGACGTACAAAACGATTTTCTGCCAGGCGGCAGCCTGGCGGTGAAGGGTGGCGACGAGGTGGTGCCGGTTCTCAACGGCTATATCGGCGCATTCGTGGCGCATGGCCTGCCGGTTTATGCCACGCGTGACTGGCATCCGAAGGCGCACTGCTCCTTTCGCGAGCAGGGCGGGCCCTGGCCGCCGCATTGCGTCGCCGGCACGGACGGTGCGGCGTTCGCGGCGACGCTGAGGTTGCCGCCAAACACCACGGTGATTTCCAAGGCGAGCTCACCCGATGAGGATGCCTACTCCGGTTTTCAGAATACGGATCTGGATCAGCGCCTGCATGCTGCCGGCATCCGCAGGCTGTTTGTTGGCGGGCTGGCTACCGATTACTGCGTGCTCAATACCGTGCGCGATGCCATTAGGCTCGGCTTCGAAGTGAAGCTGCTGACCGATGCGATGCGGGCGGTGGAGGTGCAGCCAGGCGACGGCAAGCAGGCTGTGGCGGAAATGGTCGGGCTCGGCGCGCAGCCGATCACGCTGAAGGAGCTGGGCGTATGAATCCTGCAAGCAGCCCCCTGCTGTGCGACCTCTATCAGCTCACCATGCTGCAGGGATATCACGACTGTGCAATGGAAGACACCGCGGTGTTCGAGTTCTTCGTACGCAAGCTGCGTCCGGGTCGCGGTTTCCTGCTGGCGGCAGGATTGGAACAGGCGCTCGGGTTTCTCGAACAGCTGTGCTTTGCACCGGAAGAACTTGAGTGGCTGGCGTCCACCTGCCGTTTCAGCCAGGGTTTCCTCGCCACCCTGGAAACGCTGCGCTTTACCGGCGACGTGCATGCGATGCCAGAAGGCACGGTGTTCTTTCCCAACGAGCCGATTCTGCGCGTGACCGCGCCGATTGCACAGGCGCAGTTGGTGGAAACGCGGCTCATCAACCTGCTGAATCTGCAGACGCTGATCGCTTCCAAGGCGGCGCGCTCGGTGTTAATGGCGCCGGGCAAGCTGCTGGTGGACTTCGGGCTGCGCCGCGCGCACGGGGCGGAGGCAGGCCTGCTGGCGGCGCGCGCAAGCTATATCGCCGGTTTCACGGGAACCTCAACGGTGCTGGCTGGACAGCAGTTCAGCATGCCATTGTTCGGCACCATGGCGCATTCCTTCATCCAGGCGCACGACGACGAGGCACTGGCATTCGAGCATTTCGCCCACGCCCAGCCTGACAACGTGGTGCTGCTGATCGACACCTACGACACCGAGGCGGCCGCCCGCAAGGTGGTGGCGCTGGCGCCGAAACTGACGCGTGACGGCATCCGCATCAAGGGGGTGCGCATCGATTCCGGCGATCTTGCCGAGCATGCGCGCCGGGTGCGGCGCATTCTCGATGCGGGCGGTTTGCAGGACGCCATCATTTTTGCCAGTGGCGACCTCGACGAATACGCGCTGCGCGACATGCTGGCCGCCGGCGCGCCGGTGGATGGCTTTGGTGTCGGCACCCGCGTCGATACGTCGAGCGACATGCCGTTTCTTGATTGCGCCTACAAGCTGCAGGAATATGCCGGCCAGGCACGCCGCAAGCGTTCCGAAGGCAAGGCCACCTGGCCCGGGCGCAAGCAGGTGTTCCGCAATCACGATGCCGACGGCAACCTGGCAGGCGATGTCGTGACGCTGGAAACCGACAGCCAGCCGGGCGAATCACTGCTTGTTCCCGTGATGCGTGGCGGTCGACGCCTGGAGCCTCCTCCGACCTTGAAGGCCATTCGCTATCACGCATCAGAAAACCTGGCTCGGCTGCCGGAACCGCTACGACGTTTGCAGGAAGATGTTGCCTATCGAGTGGAGATTGCGCCCGCGTTGCACGAACTGGCTGCCGAGGTTGACCGCGCTACCTTTCCTGGCCATAGCGACTAAATTAAAAATATGATCCCTATTTCCCCCCTTGCGCCGGACCAGCTGTATCGCCCCTGCGACACCGGGCGATTCACGTTCACGACCACTGCCGAGCTGGACGATCTGGCCGAAGGCATCGGCCAGATGCGCGCCATCGATGCTGCGCATTTCGGCATCGGCATGCGCCATGCGGGCTACAACCTGTACGTCATGGGGCGCACCGGCAGCGGCAAGCACACGCTGATCCGCCAACTGCTCGATCAGCGCGTGGCAACGGAGGCCAAGCCGGCCGACTGGTGTTACGTGCACAACTTCGCCCAGCCGCACAAACCGCGCGCGATCCAGCTGCCTGCCAGCATGGGTACGCGCTTGCATGCCGACATGGAGCAGCTGGTGGCGGAGCTGCAGGCCACCATCCCGGCGGTGTTTGAAGGCGAGGAATACCGGCGCCGCCTGAGCCAGATCGACGACGAGTACAACGAACGCCAGACCCAGGCATTCGGTGCCGTCGGGGACGAGGCCAACCAGCATGGCGTGGCGCTGCTGCGCACCCCGAATGGTTTCTCGTTCGCGCCGACCAAGGACGGCGAGGTGATGAATCCGGACGACTACGACAAGCTGCCGGACGAGGAAAAAAAGCGCATCGAAGAGGAAGTCAGCAGCCTGCAGGAACAGCTGGAGAAGGTGATCCATCAGGTTCATCAATGGCGGCGCGAACGGCTCAAGCGGGTGCGCACGCTCAACGAAGAGGCCGTCCTGTTTGCCGTCGGCCATCTGATGGATTCGTTGCGCAGCGATTATGCGGACTACCCGGCGGTGTGTAGCTATCTCAACGAGGTGCAGCAGAACGTCATCGAAAGCATGGACGAGTTCCGCCATCCCAAGCAGGGCATGTCCGCACTCGCCGCAATCACCAGCGAAATGCCGGATTTCAGCCGCTTTCGCGTCAACCTGCTGGTGGGGCGTGATTCGATTGAAGGCGCGCCGGTGGTCTATGAAGAACACCCCACCTACCAGAACCTGATCGGGCGGGTCGAGCACATCGCGCAACTGGGTGCGCTGGTCACCAACTTCCTGCTGATCAAGCCGGGCGCGCTGCACATGGCCAACGGCGGCTACCTGCTGCTGGACGCGCTCAAGCTGCTGACCCAGCCGTTTTCGTGGGAAGGGCTGAAGCGTGCGTTATCGACTCACGAAATCCGCATCGAGTCGCTCGGCCAGATGTACAGCCTGGTCAGCACCGTGTCGCTGGAGCCGGAGCCGATCCCGCTCGACGCCAAGGTGATCCTGATCGGCAATCGTATGCTGTATTACCTGCTGGCGCAATACGATCCGGAGTTCGGCGAACTGTTCAAGGTGGCGGCCGATTTCGAGGACGAAGTTGCGCGCAGCGCCGACAACGATCTGCTGTATGCCCGCATGATCGGCACCTTGGTGCGCAGGGAGAAACTGCGGCCGCTTGACCGCGGGGCGGTGGCGCGCGTGATCGAGCACAGCGCGCGCCGCGCCGAGGATGCCGAGAAACTGTCCACCCACATCGTGAGCCTGGCCGATCTGGTGCGCGAGGCCGATTACTGGGCCGCGCAGGACAAGCGGGACACGGTGGCGCGGGGCGACGTCGAGCGCGCGATCGCGGCGCAGATCAAACGTTCCGACCGTCTGCGCGACCGTTCGCATGAGGCCATCCTGCGCGGCATCCTGCACATCGACACCGCGGGCGAGGCGGTGGGGCAGGTGAATGGCCTGTCGGTGTTCCAGCTCGGCGATTTCAGCTTCGCCCAGCCGTCGCGCATCACCGCCAACACCCGCCTCGGCGACGGCGAACTGGTCGACATCCAGCGCGAGGTCAAGCTGGGCGGCTCGATCCACTCCAAGGGCGTGCTCATCCTGTCCTCCTTCCTGGCCTCGCGCTATGCCGCCGAGCAGCCGCTGTCGCTCTCCGCCAGCCTGGTATTCGAGCAGACCTATGGCCATGTGGAAGGCGACAGCGCGTCGGTGGCGGAGTTGTGCGCGCTGCTGTCGTCGCTGGCCAATGCGCCGATCAAACAGTCACTCGCAGTGACTGGCTCGGTCGACCAGTTCGGCCGGGTGCAGGCGATCGGCGCGGTGAACGACAAGATCGAAGGCTATTTCGATATCTGCAACAAGCGGGGTCTGACCGGCCAGCAGGGCGTGCTGATTCCCGCGTCCAACGTGATGCATCTGATGCTGCGGCAGGATGTGGTGGACGCGGCGGCAGCCGGGCGCTTCCACATCTACGCGGTGGAAACGGTGGATCAGGCGCTCGAACTGCTGACCGGCATCCCCGTCGGCCCCCCCGATGAGGCGGGCAGCCTTAACCAGCGCGTGGCGCAGCGGCTCAAGCAGCTGGCCGAACTGCGGCGCAAATTCGCCAGCAAGGACAAATCCGGTTCCGGCGACAGCCATGCGAACAGCGATGAGTGAATCGCCTGCCAGCATCCGCATCTGGGTGGCGCTCGACGAGTCGCCATGCAGTGCCGCGGCGCTGACGGCGGCCGCTGCGCTGGCCGCTGAAATGGATGCTGAGCTGGCCGGGCTGTTTGTCGAGGACATCAACCTGCAGCACCTGATCGGCCTGCCGTTTGCGCGCGAGTTCAGCCTGCTGACGGGAGCGGGACGTTCCTTGTCGCAAGGCGAGATGGAGCGTACCTGGCGGCGCGAAGCGGAGGCCATGCAGCATCTGCTGGCCGAGGCAGCCAAGCGCATGCGTCTGCGCTGGTCGTTCCGGGTGGCGCGTGGCCGGGTGGCGGCCGAGGTCAATATGCTGGCCCAGGCATTCGACCTGATCGTGCTGGGTCAGCACTCGGGCATCGGCGTCACGGCTACTGCCCCGGCCAAGCCCCGTTTCACCCGCGCGCATCTGCACGTGGGGCCGGTACTGGTGTTGTACGAGGCGGATTCGAGTGCCATGCCCAGCCTGGATTTGGGCGTCAGACTGGCGCGCCGGAACCGCGCCGAACTCTTGCTGCTGGTGAGTGCCGATAGCGAGAACGCGTATCAAACGGCGTGCGCTGCCGCCCTGGCCGCGCTGGATGCGCGCGACCTGTCTGGACGATGTGTCTGGCTGACCACGCTGGATGCGCCACACCTGCTCGGGGTGGTGCACCGTGAAGCGGCAAGTTGCCTGGTGCTGGCCAACCGGGAACGCTTTCTGACGCTGGCAGGATTTGACCGGATGCTGGAAGAGATCGACTGCCCGGTGGTGTTGATCTGACAAGCGCTGGATCAAGTCCAGCCAGCAGGCGAATGGACGCTTATTTCAATTGCCATGCGCTAGATTGAAAAAAGAGGGAAAACACAATGGCCATTATCGGTATCGACCTGGGTACATCCAATTCGGCGGCTTCCGTGCTGCGCGGCGGCCGTCCCGTCATCATTCCCAGTGCCGAAGGCGTGAGCCTGGGCGGCAAGGCCATCATTTTTGGGAGTCATGACAAACTGAAAGGAAGGATGACACGATGAAAACACCCCTGCAAATCACGTTTCGCGACATTGACCATCCCGAGGTGCTGGAAGCGCATATCCGCGAAAAGGCAGAAAAACTGGAGACTATCTTTGAGCCGATCATGTCCTGCCGGGTGGTGGTGGACATGCCGCACCAGCACAAGCAACAGGGCAAGTTTTTCAACGTGCGCATCGACATCGGTGTGCCGGGAAGCGAAATCGTGGTGAACCGCGACCAGCACGAAGACGTGTATGTCGCGCTGCGCGACGGGTTCGATGCGGCCAAGCGCCAGCTCGAAGATTATGCCCGGCGCCTGCATCGCGAGGTCAAGACCCATGACACGGAATATATCGGCGAAGTGGCGCGGCTGTTTCCCGACGAAGGGTATGGTTTCATCCAGCGCGCCGACGGCGACGAACTGTATTTCAATGGCGACAATCTGGTGAACATCACGCTCAATCAGCTCAATGAGGGCGACGCCGTGCAGTTCATTGAGGATTTGTCCGCCCCCAGGCCACAGGCCAAACGCGTGAGCGTCGGCCGTCACCACTTGCCGGAGTAGTTCAGGCTGCGCCGTGGTGTGCGGCTAGGTGCCGCAGGCGCAAGCCTTCGCGTACCAGCGCCGCCTCGAAATCGGCGAAGCCGGCGGCGGGTTGCCCATCGGCTGCCCACGCTTGCTTGAGTTGGGGCAGCGCACGGTCGGCGTCATCGGCAGCCGGCCGCAGGTAGCCCAGCGCCCTGGCTCCAGCCAGGGCCAGCGGCGAAAGCGGTGGCTCGGCCTTGCTCCAGAAACCGCGCAGTTCGCGCAGAAAAATGCCGGCGGTGGTGTGGCCGATCCCCTTGCCCAGCGATTTGATTCGCTGTTCCAGGTCGGATGGATCGGCGGCGGCGCCATGCAAGTTGTCGAGGCTTCCGCCGTAATCGCGCATCAATGCAGCGCAGACATCGACCAGCTTGGTGGCGGTCTTGTAGTCGTAGCGCACATAGCCGCCGGCATCGAGGATGCCCACCAGGCCGTCCCATCCCTTTTCCAGGATGCGATCAGGGCTGATCACGTCGTGGCGGGCGAACTCGTGCCAGGTGCGGGTGGCGAGCGATTCCGAAATGCGCGCGCCATACAGCAGCGCGGCAAGAAACCACTTGAAGCGTTCGCCCGCATCCGGCGCAGCAAGATCGATGCCGAGCGTGCTGGCATAGCGGCCACCGCGGCACTTCACCAGCTCACCCGGGGTCATTTCGCTCATGGTGGGTGCGTGTAGACCAGCCGGTCGGTCTGGCGTTCGAGCGAGGTGCCCAGATCGGCGCACAGCCCTTCCATGCGCGTGGCAATGGCTGAGAAATCCTCGCCGCGCGCGAGTGCGACCTGTGCCACGGTAAGCCGAACCGGGATCAGTTCGATGCGCTGCAGCCGTCCTTGATCGAACATGAGCCGGAACAGGCAGGAGCGGTCGTTGCGCAGCAGTGGATCGACTGCGTAGTCGTCGATGAAATCGCCGGTGTCGTAGCAGATGGGTTTGCCGTGGTGGATTTCGATGCCCTGGCAGATATGCGCGCTGTGGCCATAGTAGACATCGGCCCCGAGTTCGATCACGCGCTGGGCAAAGCGACGGAAATCCGGGCTTGGTCGCTCGACGAAATTGGCGCCCCAGTGGTTGGAGAACACCACGAGATCGGCGCCCAGGTCTCGTGCCTGGGTGATCGCGCCTGCCACGTGCGCCAGCGTGTCCGCGTGCAGCGAGATTTCCAGATAGTGGGTGCCCGGCTGCTGTGCGGACGCGGCGAAATCCGGCTGGTTGTCAGTGAAAGAGAGCAGCGCCACGCGGCAGGGCGATGTGCCATGCACCTCAATCAGGGCGGGCGCGGCAGCTGCGGCGTAATCGAGGCCGGCGCCGGCGTGGCGGATGCCAGCGGTGTCCAGCGTGCGCAGCGTGTCGTGCAGTCCGCGAACATCGAAATCCAGAATGTGATTGTTGGCCAGCGAGCAGGCGTCGATGCGCGCCGCCTGCAGAAAGCGCACGGCGGTTGGACCTGCGCGGAAGTGGAACATTTTCCAGCTGCGCGTCCAGGGCTGCGCATGCCGGGTCAGCGCGCATTCGAGATTGGCGATACGCAGGTCGGCCTGCTGCAGGTGCTGCAGCACATCACCCCACATGTCTGCAGGCTGCATGTACTTGAGTGCTGCGTCGACGCCGCGGCCGAGCATGACGTCGCCGATCAGGGCTAGGGTCAACATCGCTACATGGTGCGCTTAAGCAGGCGCCGCAGCGCCGCCAGCGGGCGGGTGTTGAGCACGTCGTTCTTTTCCAGCCAGCCGCGCCGGGCCTGGCCTATGCCGTACTTGAGATGGGCGAAATCGAAAGTGCTGTGCGCGTCTGAATTGATGCTGATCAGCACGCCTTCTTCCCTTGCGATCTGGCAGTGGCTATCCAGTAAATCCATGCGATCGGGGTGGGCGTTGAGTTCAAGAAAGCAGCCGCGATCCTTTGCATGTCGAATGATGCGAAGCATGTCGACATCGTAGGGTTCGCGCCGGTCGATCAGACGGCCGCTGGGGTGCGCCAGCATCGTGAAGTGAGGATGATCCATCGCGCGCAGGATACGAGCGGTCTGCTTCGCACGCGACAGATGGAACTGGCTGTGCACTGCGCCGACCACCAGGTCGAGCCTGCCCAGGACTTCGTCCGGCAGGTCGAGGCTGCCATCTTCGAGGATGTCGACTTCGATGCCCTTCAAAAGCGTCAGGCCGTCGAGTTCCGTGTTGAGACGGTCGATTTCCTCGCATTGCTGGATCAGCCGTAGCGGATCGAGGCCGTGCGCCACGGTCAGGTGACGCGAGTGCTCGGTGATGGCCAGGTATTCCAGTCCCAGCGCCCGGGCCGCCAGCGCCATCTCGCGCAGACTGTCGTGGCCGTCGGTGGCGCGCGTGTGGGCGTGCAGGTCCCCTCGCAAGTCGGCGAACACGACCAGATTCGGCAAACGTCCGCTGTGCGCCGCTTCGATTTCACCGCGGTTCTCGCGCAGCTCGGGCGGAATGAAAGGCAGGCCGACGCTGCGATAGACCGATGCCTCGTCCTCGCCAGCGATGCGCTCGGTTCCGCGAAACACTCCGTATTCGTTGATCTTGAGACCGTGTTGTTGCGCGATGCGGCGGATCGTGATGTTGTGGGCCTTGGATCCGGTGAAATAGCACAGTGCCGCGCCACAGCTTGCGGCCTCCACTACACGCAGGTCGACCTGCAGGCCGTTCTTGAGGACGACGCTGGCACGCGTGGTACCGGCCGACAGCACCTCGGTCACTTCGTCGTAGGCGGTAAAGCGCTGTATGACCGGGCTGTCTGCGGCAGCCGTGACCAGAATGTCGAGGTCGCCCACTGTTTCGCGCATGCGACGGAAGCTGCCGGCCACCGTTACCTGTTCGACGCCGGGCAAGGCACGCAGGGTTGCGGTGAGTGCCTCGGCATACTGCGCCGCAACTGCAAGCTTGAAGCGGCGCGTCTGGCTGGCGTGTGCTTCAACCGCCTGCAGGATGTTGAGCTCGGTCTTTTCGCCGAAGCCGGGCAGAGCGCGGATGCGGCCGTCGCGCGCGGCCCGGTACAACTGCTCGACGGTCTGCACATCAAGGTCGTGGTACAGCGCCTTGACCCGTTTCGGCCCCAGTCCAGGAATCTGCAGCAGTTCGGTCACGGCCGGCGGCAGTTCGCGCCGCAGCCGTTCGAGAAGACTGCATTGGCTGGTTGTGACGATTTCATGGATCTTGGTGGCAAGGTCATCTCCAATGCCGGGAAGCCGTGTCAGGTCATCGCCGTTTTCCAGCAGCGTGCGCGCCTCCTGGGGCAGTTCGCCCAGCGTGCGGGCGGCGTTGCGGTAGGCGCGGATACGGAACGGGTTGGCACCTTGGATTTCAAGCCGGTCGGCGATTTCTTCGAAGACAGCGGCGATGTCGGCGTTGTGTGTTGGCATGACCGGAATGATGGGTTTGAATGGACGGACGCGGCGCTGATCGGCGGTTGGGATAGGCGGGCCATGCCCGGCATCCCCAATTTATTGCGCGCACTCGTTTGAACCATAGTCGACCTGATCGGGATGGGTAATGGCAACTACGCTTGCTGGGCGCAGATGCTGCCGCTGTGGAATGCGTGTTTGGATAGCCTGTGCTTTGAGCAGGCAAAAGGGAATGGCCTTGTTTGTACCCATAGATGGCAGTGAATTATCCGAGACAGTCCCTGCGAGGTGTCTTCCAGGACAGGGCAATAACGGCTGCTTGGGGGGAGATGCCGGATACTTCCGGACGGCAGCCGATGCCGGCTCACGGGATACCCAGCTTGCAGGATTTTGACTGGCCTTGGCCATTTGTCTGACGCTCCATCATCGCTAGGCTCCCTGCTTATCAGAAGATTGAGAATCATCGCTGCGGTAACGAAACTATTGAAGGGCGTTTTTCAACAGAATCCGGCAAAGCGGACTGGGGTCACAGCTTGATGTTGAGTGTCTCCCCACAACGTCAAGCGTAGAGGACGGCATCGCTGGTTTCGGTCGGCAATTGCTTAGCAGGTGACGTGAAACAGGCCAATGGTCTCGCCCTTCTGAGCAGCGTGGTCTTGCCGCAGCCCGAAGGGCCGAGCAGCGTGACGAACTCACCCGACTCGATGGAAAGGCTGACGTCATCGACGGCGATGAGGCCGCCAAAGCGGCCGGTGAGGTTGCGCAGCTCCAGGAGCGCCATGCTTGCATTCTCCCGACAAGGGTGATTGGGCGTGTCCGCAGAAGGGTACCGCGTCCCGATAAACAGCGGAGCAGGCGAGCCAGCCAATCCTCTTCACTGTTTGGGGGGAGCGCCAAGCGGGTCTGTAAGTTGAACTTTGTCACTGCCTTTTGGCACACTGGTGGCAAACCGCCCAAGGAGCAGACGCTTAAATCATAGACCCGAAACGCTGGATGCATTGCACAAGGACTGCAGGACGCCAGCTGGCGTTGGCCGCTTATATTTCCAGTTTTTTCCGCGCATGATCAATCGCGTTCTGGATGCTGAAATGGGTAAAGGGGACGCTAAGCGAAGGTTTCGAAGCGCTTCAGGCGTGGCGCCTCAAGCAGGTAACGCCGCAGCAGGTCCGCGAAGCTGATGTTCCAGCCCATCGTGTAACAGCGCCAGTTGCGTGGATACATGCTGCACATGAGACTCAGCGGATAGGAGGTTGCCGGTTGTGTCCCGACCTGCTGCGGACACTTACGAGCCAGGCGAGCGATTCTTGATGTTGCACGAGGTGGGTTGGCGGGACATACCTCTGCTCCAGAGGTTGAGGAGTACGGTGTAGGCAGGGTGGTTATATTTTTGAGGCGAGCCCAAGAAATCGCAATGAGGTTTGATTGGCGCAGGATTGGCGCAAAACCGAGCCGATTAGGCTCCCATTGGCCGTGGACTGAATATAAGCTGTTGATTCGTATATTAATTCGTGGTCGGGGCGAGAGGATTCGAACCTCCGACTCCTGCGTCCCGAACGCAGTACTCTACCAGGCTGAGCTACGCCCCGAGGCAGATGGCGGTGCCGGACGTGATCCGTACACCTTGTTTGACAGACTAACGGGAATTACACAAACAACACGGTTAAAAACTACGGTCAACCGCGAAAGCCGCTAATTGTAGCAAAGCTGACTTGGAATTTGAATCAGGCAGGACAGAAATTGCTGCGTTTGCGGCCAGAACTTCCCGTTGTGCGACTTCGCGGGTGTACTGCAGGGCCTGTGTGTCCTTGATGGCGGCGAGTACGCTCTGGAATTCGGTGAGTCCACCGTGTTCGATGGCATGGCGAATGCTGGTGGTCTGCTCCGGTGTGCCGTGCTTCATTGCATACAGGAGTGGCAGGGTAGGTTTGCCCTCGGCCAGGTCGTCGCCGATGTTTTTGCCGGTTTTGAGAAAATCGCCCGAATAATCGAGCACGTCGTCGATCAACTGGAATGCAGTGCCGAGATGCATGCCGTAACGCGCCAGCGCGTCTTTCTGCTCTTCGGTGCCGCCGCTGACGACGGCACCGAGACGGCCGGCCGCTTCGAACAGCTTGGCCGTCTTGTAGCGGATCACGCGCAGGTAATTGTCTTCGTCGATGTCGGGGTCGTGGCAATTGAGCAGCTGCAGCACTTCACCTTCGGCAATGGTGTTGGTGGCATCGGACAGGATGCGCATGATCTCCATGTTGTCGACCGCAACCATCATCTGAAACGCGCGCGAATAGAGAAAGTCGCCAACCAGGACGCTGGCGGCATTGCCGAACAGGGCGTTGGCGGTTTCGCGGCCGCGGCGCAATTCGGATTCGTCCACCACGTCGTCGTGCAGCAGGGTGGCTGTGTGGATGAATTCAACCACGGCTGCAAGAGTGTGATGGGCGCTGCCCGAATAGTTGAAACAGCCGGCAGACAACAGAACCAGCGCCGGGCGCATCCGCTTGCCGCCACTGTTGATGATGTACTCGGACACCTGGCGAATGAGCGCCACGTCGGAGTACAGACTTTGGCGGATGACATGATCGACGGCATGCATGTCGTCGGCCAGATAGGATTGCAGGCTCTCCAGAGACACGATTTGGGCTATTCAAGCTTGTTATTAGGACAATCCCGCAATGGTATCAGTCTGGCTTGGCTTTTTCACAGCAGCCCACCTTAGATAAAGACTTGTCGAAGCGTTTGACTTACTTTGGGTTCGCCGCTAAAATCTCGCGCTTTCCCGGGTTCGTAATGGTTGGAGACCCCCATGTACGCAGTCATCAAAACCGGCGGCAAGCAATATCGCGTGTGCGCCGGTGACAAACTTAAAATTGAAAAGCTCGAGGCCGACATCGGCAGCGAAATCACCTTCGACCAAGTGTTGATGGTGGGCGATGGTGCCGACATCAAAGTGGGTGCGCCGATGTTGCGCGGAGCCACTGTGACTGCCACGGTCCTGAACCAGGCACGCGGAGACAAGATCAAGATCTTCAAGATGCGTCGCCGCAAGCACTATCGCAAGAGCCAGGGCCATCGTCAGTACTTCACTGAAGTGCAAATCGGCGGCATTACCGCATAAGGAGCAGATAAATGGCACACAAGAAAGCAGGCGGTAGTTCGCGTAACGGCCGCGATTCGGAATCGAAACGTCTGGGCGTGAAATGCTACGGCGGTGAGTTTGTTCTGGCTGGAAACATTATCGTGCGTCAGCGCGGTACGCAGTTCCACCCTGGCGATAACGTCGGTATTGGCAAGGATCACACCCTGTTTGCCAAGGCTGAAGGGACCGTGAAGTTTGAGGTCAAGGGCGCAGCCCGTCGCCGCATGGTGCGAATCGAGCCGCTGGTCGCTTAATTCGAGCCGGGGCCGATTCGGTCGCCAGAAAAGCCCTGTCCGCCGGATGGGGCTTTTTTGTTTGTGCGGGGTTATGTTGATTAGGATCACTCCAATATGAAATTCATCGACGAAGCAAAAATTCAGGTGATGGCCGGCAAGGGCGGTGATGGCAGCGCCTCGTTTCGGCGTGAAAAATTCATCCCGAACGGCGGGCCGGATGGCGGAGATGGCGGGCGCGGGGGCAGCGTGTTCGTGGTGGCCGACTGTAATATCAATACCCTGGTCGAGTTTCGCTATACCCGGATTTTCAAGGCGCAGAAAGGCGAAAACGGGCGCGGTGCACAATGTTATGGAAAAGGCGGCGAAGACCTGACCGTGCGTGTACCGGTCGGCACGGTCTTCACTGATATCAACAGCGGTGAAGTGGTGGCTGACCTGGCCGTCAACGGCCAGAAGGTGTGTCTGGCCAAGGGCGGCAAGGGCGGGCTGGGCAATCAGCATTTCAAGTCCAGCACCAACCGTGCGCCGCGCCAGCACACCTTGGGTGAACCAGGCGAAGAATGGGAACTGGCGCTGGAGTTGAAGGTGCTGGCGGACGTGGGCTTGCTGGGTATGCCGAATGCGGGTAAGTCGACCTTCATCCGTGCGGTATCAGCTGCGCGCCCCAAAGTCGCAGATTATCCGTTTACCACGCTCGCGCCGAATCTCGGCGTGGTGCGGGTGGATAGCGAACGCAGTTTCGTTATTGCCGATATTCCTGGCTTGATTGAAGGCGCCGCCGAAGGCGCGGGGCTGGGCCATCAGTTTTTGCGGCACCTGCAGCGGACTCGGGTGCTGCTGCACCTGGTCGATATTTCGCCGCGCTGGGAAGAAGGCGATCCTGTGCACGAGGCGCGCGCCATCGTTGAAGAGCTGCGCAAATACGATCAGCAACTCTACGAAAAACCGCGTTGGCTGGTGTTGAACAAGATTGACATGGTGGATGAGGCCGAACGCGAGGCGGTGGTCGCGCAGTTCATCAAGGATTACGAGTGGTCGGGGCCGGTATTCGCGATTTCGGCGCTGGAAGGCACGGGATGCACGGCACTGACTTACGCACTCATGGATTACCTTGGTGCCCAGGCTCCGCGCGCTGCGGAGGAACCCGAGGCCGTTATCCCTGCGCCCGCTGATTAAAGCACGGGGTCAGGAAGTGACCTGATCGTCGGCGGGTAGGGGCTCACCGCCGATGCGCTTCCAGTCGTTTTCCTGCAGCGCAACCTGGTAACGCGCCCAGCGGGCGAATTCAAGTGGGGTGCAATGCCCTTTCTTGCGGCGGCAGACGCCTGCTACGCCCTTGAAGTGATAGACCGTTTCGCCGCTTTCGGCATCGTGCGCGATTTCCGCGAGCTGACGTACCCCCCATGTGCGGCCGTAGGCGCCGTTGCTGTAAAAATATCCTGGTTTCAGTTCGTCGAGGCTCATGTCGTTCGGGCTTAAGTCGTGATGCGGCGGTAAATATCGGTGACTTTGACCGGTAATTGTCGCACGTCATCCAGGATGACGTAACGCGCCGAACCGTACATGTGCGGCAGGTAGTCACGTGCATCGCGATCGAGCGTGATGCAGAAGGGGTGAATGCCGGTGCGCACGGCTTCAAGGAGCGCCATGCGGGTGTCCTCCACGCCGTATGCGCCCCGATAGACGTCAAAGTAATCATCCGGCCGGCCATCCGACAGGGTGATCAGTACTCGGGTCTTTGCTTCAACCTGATTCAGCAGTTTGGTCATGTGGCGTAACGCAAACCCCATGCGCGTGTATTCCTGCGGGTGGATGCCGGAGATACGCGCTTTCACTTCGTCGTTGTAGGTGTCGTCAAAAGTCTTGATGCGGAACAGTTCGCAGCGTTTTCGCGTGGTGCCGGAAAAACCGTAGATCGCGTAGCGGTCGCCTAGCAACTCCAGCGCTTCGCATAGCAGGATCAGGGCTTCGCGCTCGGCTTCGTTGATCCAGCCCTTGGTCGAGCCGCTCATGTCCACCAGAAAAGCCACTGCGATGTTGCGTTCGGCACGGTGCATGCGCTGGAACAGGCGATCGCTCATTTCACGGCCATCGCGGGCATCGGCCAGCGCTTCGATCAGGGCATCGAGGTCGATTTCGTCACCTTGGGTTTGCCGTTTGTCGAGGCGGTTTTCGTCGCGCAGCGCCTCGAATTTCTTGCGCAGATGCTTCACCACCCCCGCGTGTTTGTCCAGTGTCTCGCGATAGAAGGTGTCGTATACCGGCGTGACGTTCTTTTCGCGCATCACGCACCAGTTCTTGCGGTAATGCTGGCGGCCGTGATCCCACTCGGGATAAAGCGTCGCGCCTTTTTCGTGATAGGTGCCCTGCCACACGGCGTCGGCGTCTTCGGGCTGGTCGAACACCTGGCTTGCGTCGTATTCGCCTTCGCCTGCAGGGGTGAGGTATTCCGGCGGGATGTCGCCGAAATCGAGATAAATCGAGGTGAGCAGTTGCTTGACTCCTTCTGGCGGTGCGATGGGCGTATCGTCGAGGGTGATTTCGAAGTCGAGCTGACCCTTTTCGTCCTGGGTCGCGACTTCGAATTCAGGAGGCGTTTCGGGCGCAGGCCTGGATTCGGGTTGAGCAGCCTGATGCTCCGCCAGCATGTCGGCGAGCTTGATGCGCAGGCGCGCTTTTTCCTTTTCTAGCCGTGCGGCGCGTGCCGCGGCGATAGCGTCCGGCCGCAGGCAGCCTTGATCCGAAAAGTGCGGACAGCCGGCTTCGGCATAGGCTGGGCCGAGCAGGGCGAGACTGTCGTCCAGCGTGGCATCGCGAGCCGCAAGCTGGCTGGCGAACGTCTGCCAGGCGGGCGACAGCGGCGCATCCAGCAGGCTGCGCAAGCGTTGCATCTCACGATGCAAGCCCGGCAGTTCGCGTGCAATACGCGCAGATAAACGCAATATTTCCAGTGCATATAAATGGGTCAGCGCGCGCTCGGGATCGGGATAGCTGGCAGCGGCAGCGACAGGGTCGATGCGGAGCGTGCCGAAGCGGGTTTGCGCCCACAACAGCGCCACCGTGATTTTGGCGAGCTGAAAGTTGTCCTCATGGTCGGGCCGGGCGGCGATCAGCGGCGGCAGCACGATGCGTTCGCCGTCGGTCCAGGCGGCGTCACCTTGCTCGATGCGCAAACGCCGTCCCGATAGCCCGCAGACAAAATTCCCCAGCACCGGAGAGATTTCCTCAAACAGCGCGCCGGCTGCGTCATTTCTGTGTTGGGTCGCATCGAAACTGTCCACCTGCTCCATGACCCGTAGCGCATTTTGCAGGCCTGTACGGTCGAATACGTCGCAGGTATGCAGCGCCCAGGCTTCGAGCAGCCGCAGTTCCATATGCGGAAGCAGCGCGGGCGCGCGGCGGCCGAACTGCCAGGCGAGCGTAATGTGAGTGGACGCGATGCGGCGGATCCAGCCGAGGATGAAATCCTGCTCGTCACGCGTGAGCAGCACCAGTTCGCCGGCGAGTTGATCAACCTTGTAATACGTGAATTCGGTGTCCAGCCAGACGTGGAGAGTGGCCTCCATGTCTGCAGCAGTAAGCGGCAGTTGCGCCATCAGAAAATCGAGGAGGAGAGTTCCTGGATGGCTTTCAGCATATCTGCGTCGTCGGTTACTGCCTGCGCCACCGCCGCCTTGCACGCCGATACCGGGGAAACCCCGTCGGCAATGAGCTTGCCGGCGTGCACCAGCAGCCGTGTCGATGCGCCTTCTTCCAGCCCGCTGCCCTTGAGGTTGCGCGTCATCTGGGCGAAGCGCACCAGGCTGTCGGCGATACTGTCGGACACGCCGGACTCGGTGGCGACGATGCGGCGCTCAAGCGCGGCGCTGGGGTAGTCGAATTCGAGCGCGACAAAGCGTTGCCGGGTGGACTGCTTCAAGTCCTTGAGCACGCTTTGATAGCCGGGGTTGTAGGAAATCGCCATGCAGAATTCGGGTGGCGCTTCGACGACCTGGCCGAGTTTTTCCATCGGCAGATTGCGGCGATCGTCGGCGAGCGGGTGGATCACCACCATGGTGTCCTTGCGCGCTTCGACGATTTCATCGAGATAGCAGATGCCGCCACAGCGCACCGCGCGGGTGAGCGGGCCATCGACCCACACGGTTTCGCCGCCTTTGACCAGATAACGGCCGACCAGATCAGATGCGGTGAGGTCGTCGTGGCACGAAACGGTAATGAGCGGGCGCTTGAGTCGCCACGCCATGTGTTCCATGAAACGCGTCTTGCCGCAGCCGGTGGGGCCTTTCAGCAGCACCGGTATTTGCTGACGATAGGCTGCTTCGAACAGCTGGATCTCGTCGCCGACCGCTTCGTAGTACGGCTCATTTTCGATCAGGTGATGGGCGGGGTCGAGGGTGCGTGCGTTCATGATGGGATCCATTAAAAGCAGCCGGATCGCTGTTTTTTAGTTTCGAGGGCTTCTATTTCCTGGTTCCATTTGTTCATCTGTTCCTGGGTATACCCCTTGCGGCGCGCTTGATCCATTTTGTCCAGCACGGTTCCGAGTTGGTCAGTCAGGCTGTCGCATTGGCGGGCGGTGGCAGGCTTGGCGGGCTTGCCGATGACGGGATGCGTGTTGACCTGGGGGGCGGAGACGGGTGCGGACGGCAAGGATTTCATCGGTGCCACGTGAACAGGAGAGGACTTGGCCACGGGCGGTTTGACCGGATCGGGCCGGGGTGCCGGATCGATTTCCACCGCCCGGGCTTCGCGTGCATTGAGACAGGGCAGGTTGGAATACGTGACCTGCCCCTGCGTATCAATGCATTTGTTAAGCGTGGCGGCCTGCACACTGGCTGCCATGAGCAGTGCAACGCCGCTCATCATGATCGCGCTGCGCATGCTTAGTGATCGCTCGAATATCTGTCGTCCTCGCGCGCCATTTTTTGCTCGAACTCGGCTTCCGGGTTTTGCTCGGCCAGGGCGCGGCGGCGCGCCACACGTTTTTCGTAGGCACCCGGATGCTGTTTGACGAACTCTTCGCCGAACAGGGTGTGGCGCAAAAAATTCAGGCCAAAGTCAAGCAGGGCTTCGTCATCGGCGATGAGCGTCGCCATGATTTCGACCGGGATATCGTAGGTGTCATTGAAGCTCGGACTCATGACAAAGGCGCGGAAACGATCCATGTCGTAGCTCGCCATGAAGAACAGCTGGTTCGACACCGGCGAAGGCTTGCCGATAGTGGGGCCGGCCGACTTGCGCTTGACCACCAATTGACGCCAGGCGTGCGCCTTCTGGTCATATTCGACTACGCCCTGTTCGGCACGGTATTGCTCGATGGTCTGGGTCTTGTCTTCAAAGTGACCTAGACAGTGCGACTCTCGCACCAAGGCGTAGGCGCTGCGATCGACGTATTCGTCTGAGCGGCGCATGGTCAGCAGCGCGACCGGGTAGTAACGGCAGGCGGTGGGGCGATCCTCGTAGACGCCGCATCCCTCGGGCGTCATGAATTGGCAGGCGGTGCCACCTTCGACCGGATTCAGCTTGATGCCGGGCATGCCTTCCTTGTCCATTTCGAACGGGATCGAGTATTGCTTGAGGAAGTCGCCCGATGACAGGTCCAGGCGTTTCTTCAGGCGCAGCACATCGTAAGGGGTGAGGGGGATGTCGATGTTGCTGCAGCAGGCGTTCCAGCATTTGACATTGCGATGGCAACGGAATTGCAGCGTCGCGTTTTCTTCCAGCATGATGGGCTTGACCGGGCTGCCCGCGAAGGGGGAGTCGTCGATCAAATCTTTGAATTCATTTTCGTTCATTTCAGCCTTCTTTCGGGGTCAACCCGTAACTCAACACACACACGAAAACGCAAGGTTACGCGCTTTCGACTGGATGCTAAAACCTTGTCAGCCATGCTGCTTTGCCTATCGGAAAAAAAACGGACACCCGAAGGTGCCCGTCTTCGAACCTAAGCTGCAGATTATTAGTGCGCAGCGGGCTTGAACAGCTTGGATTTATCGACCAGATCCACGTGGGCGCGCTTGAAGCAGTTCCACTGTTTGGAGTTCTTGTCGTAAACCGAGTTCACGAAACAATGCCAGTTTTCCTCATCGACAAAGTTCTTGTCCATGCGGTAGTAGAAGCCGGGGTAACGGCTTTCTTCGCGGAACTGGATGTGCTTCATGTGAGCTTCCGCCGTCAGGATACGGTGGTAGTTTTCCCAGGCGCGGAGCAGTTCGTGCAGGTCTTTCGCACGCATTTTCTCTGCGTCTTCCTTCAGCATGTTCAGCTTGTCCTCTGCCACGCCCAGCATGTTTGCGTTGGTCGTGTAGTAGGTCGCGACACCTGCAACATACTCGTCCATGATCTTTTGCAGACGGAATTGCAGCATCTTGGGCGTGATGTAGTTGGGGTTGACGTCGATCGCCGTGGTGTAGTCCTTGTGCTCAAGGAAG